>Ga0180432_10000020_pt1 | contig 228819 bp, 164 predicted proteins | sample SS_ome_10_FD_132414 | JGI IMG/M metagenome (GOLD analysis project Ga0180432, IMG submission 132414) | Hypersaline lake sediment archaeal communities from the Salton Sea, California, USA - SS_1_MS_2 metaG | ecosystem: Environmental > Aquatic > Non-marine Saline and Alkaline > Hypersaline >... | reverse complement strand
GCCTTTTCAAGCCGCCGATGGGCATCGCTCGTGCCCAACATCCCCCGGCCGCGTCTGATCGTGCCGCCCCCGGCGCCTCAACCCTCGAAAACCGCTCCGCGCTCGCTTATCTTGGGTCTAGACCATCCAGAAAGGCATAGCTCTGCCCGTAGTGCTCATCAAACGTCCAGGCCGCTACCCGAATGCCGTTGCGAAGCGCACGCCGAATCTGAGCCAAGGCGATCTCTGGCTTCGAGCGGTGGATGACATCCTGGGGAATCCCGACCCGCTCTCGACGCTCCCAGTCGTTCGCCCAACTCTTGGGGAGAAATAGATCGCCGTCCAACAGAGAGTGAAAAATGCCGGCCGTATAGCCGAGGTGAACGCTGACCACGCAATTGTCAATCTTGCCCCGATTCCCATTCCACTGACGCTGAACGCACGCGGTATGCATTCCCTTCTTGGCCGATCCCGTCTCATCGATCAGGCCGATGGCATAGGGGGGGCTGTGATCACGAGCCACGATCTCCTGGACACGATCGATCATCCGCTCCTCATCCCAACTCGCCGAGCCCAGGAACACCTGCAGGGAACGGGGAACAATCCCGGCCCGAAGGGCCATCGGCTCAGCACTCTTGCGTTGCAGATCCGAGTTCTGCCCCTCGACGTAAACCCCCAGATACGACTCGGTGTCACACCGCCCGAAGCAATCCGAGAACTCCGCCAAGTACCTCTTGATCCCATGCCCCACTCGCCGAATCTTCGCGACATCCATGTCTCGCTCCTGTCAAAGAACGGAATCCATCTCCCTGACAGGAGTTATCGAACTTGACCGGCCCGTTTCTTGAGCCTACTTTGCGCTGTAGTGCTAACTCTCGCTGCCCGACGTATCGGGGCAGGACGCACCTCACGGGAGTTGTATTCGGATTCATTGAAAACCCCTTCGGGTATCCTACCAGATCCCACGAGGCCGCGCTCAACGGACTCCCCCAAGGTGTTGAATCCGACTTGCTTCGGCAGCGCCATCCCAACCCACATTGACCGATCGGTCCAACGCCTTGTGGCCACGAAAGGAACCGTAACCGGCCGGGGCAGGGGAGCCGTCCTCTAAGCCAAAGCGGAGCCACGCTGTCGCACTTATTATTGCTGCCCGCTAGGGTTTTGCAAGCCCCCAAGATCGTGGACTGCGACATCGCGGGCTGCCTCGACAGCACGCGCTAGGGTTTGGCGCACGGCGTAGAGGCGTTGGGGGTTTGTTTCGAAATCGGTGAGCGTGCGGATTAGCTGGTCGGGCAGGTGCAATGCTGGGTGGTCCTTGCCGTTCAGGTGCCGCCTGAGCAGCCAGAAGTACTCTCGGTCCTCCAGGCCCTCGCGGAGGAGGGCCAGGCGGATCGTGTTGATGGGGGCGGCCAGGACCGGGGTCTTGCTGGGCTGGCGGACGGGGGGGTAGAGGAGATAGCCGTCGCCGTTGCCCCAGGTGCCGTCCTTCTTGGGGCGGTAGCTCATCGGGTCCTGCCAGGGGTTCTTGTTCCGCCAGTACGTCGTCGACCAGTACAACGAACCGTCGACCCGGTACTTCTCCATCATCCAGAAGCGAATGCGATGGTGGATGGCCGGGTGATCGATGAAGTTGTTGGGATACGGGTGCCTGGGCTCGCAGCAGACATACCACCACACCCGCTCGCCCAGCGCCTGCCGCTCCCGGGCCCGCTGATGGTGGTACAGGCTCAGCAGCGGCACCCAGACGTCAATCAGGCCGTAGAACGAGGGGACGGGCGCCTTGTCGTGGTTGAACGTCAGCAGCGTCCGAAGGCCCGGGCAGTGACGGTGGAGCAGATCCATGCCCTCCTTGACCTTGTCGTAGGTCTCTGGCGACGGTTCATCGACCCAATACGCATAGCACTTGGGCAGCCACTTCTTGGCGGCGAGTCAGGGGCTGCGTACCAGGGGAAGTCGGGTCGAAACGACCCGCCCTACCTGGCTGGCGTATCCGGCGTGGGCAGCGCTACTTGCCGGGGTAGATCCATTCCTTGGGCAGGGCGAGGACCTTCAGCCGGTTCAGGCCACCGACCTTCTTGTCGCCGGCGCAGTAGCTCAGGATCGCCCGGTTGCCGACGAACGTCATCGAGATGTAACAGTAATGGCCGTCGGGATCAGACTCGATCACGCGGCTCTTGGACCACGTCTTGCCGTCGTCTTTGGAGACGGCCACGCACAGCGGCGTCCGACGCCCTTTCGGATAGGGATGCAGCCCCGAGTGGTCGTTGAAGACCACCAGCAGGTCGCCCGTCCACGGCATCCGCTCGATCGTAGCGGGCGAACAGGGCGACTTGATGTTGGTGGGCTTGGGGGCCGACCAGGTCTCGCCGCGGTCGGTCGAATAGCACCCGTACTGACAGCCGTGGGTCGTCCGCATCCACATCCACAGCCGCTTGTCACGGAGCTCGACGATGCCGGGCTCCTGCAGCGTGAGGTTGCGGTAGGGCGGCGGATCGACAACGGTCTTGTCGCCCTGCCAGGTCTTGCCACCGTCGTCGGAGAGGAACGCGCGAGGCACACCGCGGCCCGACCAGCTCTTCCGCGTTCCGTCCGGGGCCGGATGCAGTGCTGCGGGGATCAACAGGCGTCCGTCCTTCAGCTGAACGACGCGGTCGTTGTTGACGACGTGGTAGCCGTCGGCTGTGGTTGCCCGTACGGGTTCGCTGACCGTCCCGAATTCGTCGCGCGATCGGCGGACATACAGATTGCAGTCGTTCCAACCGTTCTTTCGCAGATAGCCGAGCAGCAGCTCATCGCCCTTCAGCCGAATGATGCTGACGGACATGACGTTCTCGGCGCCCTCGTTGGGGACAACGATGCGGTCGTCGCTCCAGGTCTTGCCGCCGTCGGCTGACGTACGCGCGCACAAGTCGGCCTTGGAGTTGTCCGCCCCGCCGCTGGTGAAGCGCGTATAGACGAGCATCAGCCGCCCGCCCTTCAGCTCGATCACGTCGCCCTCGCTGTTGCGCGGGTACTGCTTGCTCGGCTCGATCACCAACAGCGTCTGAGGGGCGGGCGCGTCCGCACCGGCCGCGCCGTTCGAACTCGCCATGGTCATCATGATGGTACCCACAATCATCTTGCGAATCGTGCCGGGCCAACCCATCTCACGTCTCCGATCTCACACGACCCCGACTGCGACGACAGAGTCGCTCACAGTGGTTCAAGTGCGTGGCTGCTTCCTCGTTCTACGCGGTAACCGCAGCGCCATGACCTCTGATTACGCGATCGGACATGATCCTCGTGGCTTCCTTTCAGCATATCAAGCAGAATCCGGCCACATACATCTGGGGCGGGGGCCGGAAGTCCTTTAGCCAGACGAAGATCGCGAAGCGGGCGTGCTGTTTGGCATGTCAGAGGCGGGCTGCGACTGGGACCACCCGACGAACCATGGGGCATGATGTCGGCCCCCCAGGAGCGACAATACCAACGAGCCGATCAGAAGCAGCCACTTCTGCCCCCAGCGCGTACGGCGCCGCGGGGCGTCCGGCTGGACGGGTTAGTCGTTGGCATTACGCGTCATGGCCGAGGGACTTCGAGTAAGGACGGCTTGCCGGAGGGATTGTATGGGAAGCGAGGCACGAGCGGACCCGGAAGCACGACCCAAGGCGGCCGGTCGGTCTTCTCGATGCGAAACGGCGGTAGCGGCCTAACGTCCTTGAGCCAGATGAGTGTCGCATAGCGGGCGCGGCGATGGGCTTGCCAGAACCCCGCCTCGGCACAGATCGCCCGACCATTCTTCCGTCGAAGCCGTTGCAGATCCGCCGCGTCGAGGTCGTCGTACGTCTTCACCCGCGCCGCCTGAGCTACCCCGTAGACCGGCCCGCCAGACTGCTTCAACCGGATCATGTCGTCGGGATCGATCGTGCCGTGCGGTGGGATAGGCCGTCGGGCGATCCGGCATTCGACCGTCTTGTGGCCAGACAGGATCAGCCTGAGGTATCGCGGCAGTAGGATGGCAAGATGGTGCCGCATATCAAGCGAAACGAAACGCTGATGCCGGTGGGCGTCCACATGGCGGCGGGGCCAATCGAAGCGCGCCAGACACGGACGGGGCGGTCAGGAATCAACCCGCCGGGGCTGCTGCGCGCTTGGTCTGCTTGAGCACGACGTGCTTGCCGTGACAGTCGGTGCAGATGCTGTCCTGGGTGATCGGCCGCCCGTTGGGACGCGTCTTGCCCAGCCACTTGGCCCGGAATACCTTCACCTTGTCCGGATGCTTGTGATCGTCGTGACACGTCCTGCAGAACTTGGCGACCTCTGCCCGGCCGAACTTGATGTCCGCGCGCGTCATCCCCTGCTCGTCCTGCGCGTGCGCCATCGACTCGCCGTGGCACTTGGTGCAGCTGATCTTGGCCTTCAGGTGCGTGGTGACCAACTCCTCGCCGGCCAGATCAACGTGGCAGACGTTGCAGTACTCGTTCGTGACCTGCTTCATCCACGCAGGTGTGCCGGCGGACTTGCCCAGCTTGCGCAGCCGCACGCGTCGGGCCATGATCTTCATGTTCTTGTAGTCGTCCCCGGCGTGCGTCTGCAGCCCGATCGCGCCCTTGGCGAAGGATTTGTCGTTGAAGTCGGCGACCTTGTGCCCATTCAACGCCGCCATGATGTGATCGCCCACGCAGCGGATGACGGCGGTGTTCCAGTCGTTCTTCTTGAGATGCTTCTCGTCGAGCACCTTCGACTTGAACCCGTTCGACCAGATGCTGCCCGTCTTGGCCTCTGGATAGTCGAGGATGTCGAACTGACACCCCATCTTGCCGGGCGCCTTTCGGAACCAGATCCCACTGTTGGCGGGCCAGACCACCTTGAACTCGACCTCGAGCTCGAAGTCCTCGTACTGCAGCCGAGTCATCAGGTCGCCCGGTCGGCCCTGCTCATCCTGCGTGCCGATCAGGACCCCGTCCTTGACCGCCCACTTGCCCTTGCCGACCGGCTTCCACCCGCTCAGGTCCTTGCCGTTGAACAGATCGATCCAGCCGGTTTGCTCGGTCTTCTCTGCAGACGCCACGGAAATGCACACCGCGGCCACGCACGTCAATCCGATGCCGATTCGAACCATGAACCCAGACCTCATCCTCTATGGTTGTCGCGCCGTCAGGACGCCGCCGCGCGTGCCCCTTGTGTCCGACCGGAACCGCCGACGACTACACCCAATCGAAGTCCTTGAGCCACTGATAGTCCGGCGGCAGATTGGCGTACATGAAATCGCCGTCGGCTTCGACCTCCGCCAGTTCCTTGTCGGTCAGCGGGGTCTTGTCGTAGCTGGTCTGGACGTTCCTCTCGACCTCGTCCACCGTGGTCATGCCGGGGACCATTGCCGTCAGGTATGGGTTGCTCAGGATCTTGCGGATGGCCAGGGCGGCGCTGCGATGGTCGCCCTTGTCGCCTTCGGTGGTGACGGGGAACTTGGCGCCATGCCGGAAGAGCGATCCGCCGCCGAACGGCTTGATCGTAACCACCCCAACGTCGGCCGCCTTGGCGGCCTGGAAGAAGCTCGGCGCCGCTTTGCCGTGAATGGTGACTTTCTTGAGTTTGCTCTTCGGCGTCAGCGGCATGATGACCATCACGAACTCGGGGAACGTCTCGAAGACGTGCTGCAGGAACGGCCCGTTGTGACTCGACATACCCAAGAACCGGACCTTGCCCTGCTTGTGCGCCTTCTCGAACGCCTCGACGACGGGGACGATCTCTTCGTCGGTGTGCTTGCCGTCCGTCCTCGCTTGCGGGCGGAAGATGTCGATGTAGTCGCTTTGCAGCCGGCGGAGCCCTTCCTCGATCTCGTGCATCTGCGCCTTGACGTTTCGGTACGCCGGATTCCGCATGCACAGGATGTGGTCGGAGTAGCCGATGTACATCTTGTCGCGCCGTCCCTTGACCGCCTCGCCGTATGCGAGCGCCTCGGCCGGCGTGGTCAGGTCGACGTAGTTGATGCCCAACTCGATGGACTTGCTCACGACGGCTGTCCGGTTCTGCTTGACGTCCTCCGGGCACTTGTCGTCGGCGAAGGTTGCCCAGTACCGGTGGCCCTCGCGGTTCTTCCAGTGACCGCCCAGGCTCAGCTCGCTGAACATCAGGCCACTCTTGCCGAGCTTGCGGTAGTGCATCTTGGGGTGGTGGTTGCGCGGCTTGGGTTCAGGGGGGGCCTCGGCCTTGGCCTTGTCGTGGCATTCGCACGGTTTGCCTGGTTCGCCCTTCTGGGGCTGTTCACAGCCCGCCGCGACGAGCGCCATGCCGGCCGCTGCCTTCGATCCGTTCTTGACGAACTGTCGCCTGGTAATGTGATCCTCGTTCATAACCATCCGTCTCCCATGCGTCCCCGGGCTCGCCATGCCGCCACAGGCCAGCAATCACCGTCGTCTAGCTCTCATCCAACAGCTTAGTTGTTCCCCGATGCAATGCAACCCTGCCTAATCGCGACGCCCATGGAAGATACCTTCGGGACGCTATGCGCCTTGCGCCCGAACGTCGAGTGCCTGCAGATACGCCCACGTAAACGCGTAGACGCGGGCCAGGACCTCCGGATCGATCTTGTCGACGGTATCCCCCGGCTGATGCCAGTAGGGCAACCGGCCCTTGGCCGTGATCCCGCAGATCGTGATCGCGGGGACCCCCGCGCGAAGCGCGTCGGCCATCTCCGTGTTGCCGCCGAAGATCTTCGTCGGATAACCCCGCCACTCGGGATGCTCCTCGGAGAGGCGCTCCGCCAGCGAAACCAGTTCTGCATCCGCGCGGAACGGGATCAGGATGCCCTCCTTCGTCAGCCAGCCAGGCCCGTCGCAGCCCAGGCTTTCGAGGACCACGGCCGTCGGATTCCGGCGCTCGTCGCGGTGACGCCGGTAGAAGTCGACCGCCCCGTAATGCTGGACCTCCTCGCACCCGCTGCAAACCAGCCAGACGCGGCTGTGCTCGAGGGGCTCGGCTCGGAGGTGTTCGGCCAGGGCGAGCACCATGCCGGCCGCCGTAGCGTTGTCGTTCGCGCCGGGGCTGAACGGCGTCCGGTCCGCCTGAATGCACATCGCCAGTTGCAGGACGGCGCCCACCGCGCTCGGGATCGTCGCCGGCCAGATCCAGTACCATTGGGTCACGGTGCCCAGCCCGTACAGCACCAGCTGCGCCACAAACAGCGCGAACGCCACCGCGATGAAGACACCGTACGCCGTCAGCCACCGGTCCGAGCTGAAGATGATGGGGGTGCGGTGGCTGTCGACGTGGCCCATCAGGATCAGGTCTTGTTTGGGGTCCCCGCGGGGTGCGACGGTGGCGATGGCGTTCTGGCTCGTGCCCTTCGGGACCCATCGACGGAGCAAGTTGTCGCGGAACCCCAGCTCCATCAGCTCCGAGACGAGCGCCACCAGCGTGATGACGAACGCGCCGGCCGCGCTCCATGGCCCCGCCCATGGATAGATGCCGAACGCAATCAGCATGCCCAATCCGGAGAGCAGATGGGGATGGTAGATCGAACGGGCGCTGGTGAATCCCTCGAGGCGCGCCGAGAGGCCCAAACCGGCCAGGACGCGTTCGCAGTATTCCGAGCCCCGGCGTTCCCCCTCGGTGGTGGATCCGCGCGGCCCGATCTCCTCGGCCAGGACCCGGATGTGTTCATGCCATCGTTCGACGTGCCGGTCGTCCTTTGTGTCCATGGCGGGTGCAGCTCCTCAATAGTGGCAGGTCCGAGTTCTGCGAACGCCCCTTCACCCGAGCCGCGGGATTCATCCCGCGCGGAAGATCGGTCCGGTGTGAGGAATCCGCGCGACATGTGGTAGCCAACGCCAGGATAAAGGGACACGACTCCCAAGGAAGGGAAGCGCTCGGGCGGGGCCCGGACGGAGACGACAGTGATGCCGCCCCGCCGGGCCGAGCCCGTTCCGGTTGCCCGAGCGCTCGTGTCGTGTTTCGAGTCCCTCCTCTCCGCGCCATCCCCCCGCGACCCCGGACTACTCGAGGACTCTGATCGCGCCGCCGCCGCTACACAGTCGGGCCAGATCGGCTCGGGAGATGGACACGTCCAGCCGTGCGGCCCGGTCCCGATACTCCCGCCGGTGGATCCGTCCGCAACGGTCGAGCAGGGATAGCGTCCGTCCGTCGGCGGCGTCTACCTCGATGGCCACGCGAACGTTGTCGCAACTCATCTGTCCTCGCACGAACTCCACCAGTTCGTCGAGCCCCATCCCGGTGCGGGCGGATATTCGCAGGGAGGCCGCTGCGTTCTTCTCCAGGATCTGAACCAGGGCTTCGTCGTCAGTCATGTCGATCTTGTTGAGCAACAGGAGCGTCGGCCTGTCGGCCAGGCCAAGGTCTGCCAGCACGTTCTGGGCGGCTTGGACTTCCGTCTCGACTTGCGGGCTCGACGCATCGACCACGTGCAGCAGCAGATCGGCGTGGATGGCCTCCTCCAGCGTCGCCCGAAACGACGCCACCAGATGGTGTGGCAGGTCGCGCACGAATCCGACCGTGTCGCTCAGGAGCGCCACCTGGCCGTCACCGAGTTGCCACCGTCGCGTGGTCGTGTCCAACGTGGCGAAGAGCTTGTCCTCGACCCTTACACCGGCGTCGGTCAGCGCGTTCATCAACGTGCTCTTGCCCGCGTTCGTGTAGCCCACGAGCGAGACGGTGAATTGGTCGGACCGCGCCCGGACTTCGCGAACGCGTCGGCGGTCGATCCGGCTTAGCTCACGCCTCAGCTGGGTGATTCGCTTGCTGACCAAGCGGCGGTCGATCTCGATCTGTCGCTCACCCGGTCCCCGGGTCCCGATCCCGCCGACCACGCCCGCACCGGTCCCGCCGCCAGCCCCGGCGATCCGCTCGAGGTGCTTCCACATCCCCCGCAGCCTCGGGGCCGTGTACTCCAGCTGGGCCAGCTCCACTTGCAGACGGGCTTCGCGGGTCTGGGCACGGGTGGCGAAGATGTCCAGGATCAGCTCGCTGCGGTCGATCACCTTGCGCTGCGTCAGCCGCTCGATGTCGCGGATCTGCGCCGGCGACAGATCGTTGTCGAAGATGACGACATCGGCCTCATGGGCCTCGACCCGGCGCCCGATTTCCTCGGCCTTGCCTCGCCCGACGTAGTGGGCCGGGTCGACCCGATATCGACGCTGGACCACCTCATCGACCACGACGGCCCCGGCGGTTCGGGCCAGCGACGCCAACTCCGCCAACGGCTCGTGCGAATCCACGAGGCTGTCAGGCAGGATCACCCCGACGAGCACGGCACGCTCGCGGTGAACCGACAGCTCTGTTCGACTCAGGTCCTCCAAGATGGACGCTTCCTTGGCGACGCCGAGGGCTCCAGCCGTTCACGCCCGATGTCCCTCGGCCAAGACAGGCACCTCCAACTACGATTATAGGGATCGCCGCTCCCACGCGTCAACGAGATCGGTCTGCGCCCGTCCGTACCGTTGACAAGAGGGTCGGCGCGTTACCGCAGGCGTCCCAAGCTGTCTTGCCCGGAGCGGTTTCTCGATCCCATGTTGCTCGGCCCGGGCAGGTTCGTGTAGAATGAGGGGGTAGGATCACATCCGCATGATCAGGCAACTGCAGGCCGTCGCGGGACCCGGTTGTCGCAGGGATCTGATCTGGTTTTCGAGGGGCGTGCTTGAGCGGCCGTGTTCGCGCCCGTGATCCAAACGGCCGGACCAGCACATGCATTTGATGAAAGTCAGAACCATGTCGAGACAAACCGTGCGGGGGAAACGGTTACGGGGCTTCACCCTTATCGAACTGCTTGTCGTCGTAGCCATCATTGCCTTGCTCATTTCGATCTTGCTGCCCTCGCTGAACCGGGCGCGGGCCCAGGCACGAACGACGCTGTGTTTGACCCGGATCGCGCAGATCGTCAAGGGCTTCCTGACGTACTGCGAGGACTACGAGGAAACGCCGCCCTTCATGTCCAAGATGAACGCCTACTCCGGTCTGAGCGGCCCGGATCCGAACGAGGACTGGCTCGCCAGCGGGGAGGAGATCGAGGTCATCCACCACGCGTGGGAGAATGAGTGGGAAGGGCTGCTCGGCAGGCCCGCGGACATTCCCCGCAGCGGCAGACTCTTTACCTACACGCGGTTCGAGAACCTCTACAAGTGCCCCGACTTCGAGCGGATCGGCGACCCGGACAAGAGCCAGAACGTGTTCAACTACACCCGGGCCGTCTGGTGTCGATACTGGGTGCTGCCCATCGAGACTGGCTGGAAGGACTATTGGGGCAACGTCAAGCACATCCTGAAGGTCAGCCAGGTGTACAACCCCGCGGAAGTGGCCATGGTCCTGGACGAGCAGTGGAACCGGCATGTGGCCTGTGCTGGACTGGTGGCCGAGTGGGGGGACAACGATTCCTGGTACAACTGCACGGACTACGGGTTCTATCCCGACAATGTGGTGGCGATGTCTCACGGCACACCGACAACGGGCCTGCGTCCGGACCTGGACTACGACGACGAGGATCCCTATCACTTCCGCTACTACGATCCGTTCTTGTGGAAGCGGGGCGGGGTGGCGTACTACGACGGTCACGCCGAACTGATGCGCGATCCCTGGCCGACGTTTTCGCTGGGGAACAACCCGGCCGGCGGGCCGTTCCGCATGGACTATGGTCAGCGGCGCGCATTTCACGAGTACCAGGCGATCGTCGAGTTCATGAAGAACCTCATCTTCGCTCAGCGCGGGTTCGACCCGGAGAGCAGGTATCTGCCGGACCCGCCCTTCTAGACCTGATTACAGCGGTTTCCCCGCCGGTCATTGACGCGGAGTAGGCTACGGCATCCGGTTCCGAGTGCGCCGCGTTGAGGGCCGATCGTGGCGGCCGGCAAGTATGTGGCCTGGGCCGCCGTTGGCGTCCAGCGGCAAGGCTCGCCAAGCAGCGTTTCCGGCCAAGTGTCTGCGTCAGGGCGGGCCCTTCTGGGCGAAGTGCAGGAATACCGTCCCGGCCGAGACGGTGTTGGTTAGCTCCTTGCTCGTGTGGTATTGGCTGGTATCGCCTTCGTAGTAGGGGTCTTGGGCGGCGGTGTTGAAGCTGGGGCCGGCGTAGTCGTCCAACCAAGCCTTATCGCCGCTGACCGCATAGCCGTAGGCGAACGCGTCGGCGGCGAGGAACATCCAGGCATTGATCTCGTTGCCCGTGCACCCGGAGAGCCAGACACGGTCTCCCTGTCGCGTCGTGTGAGTGGCCAGATCTCGCAGGAGCACCCCCAGTACCGGGACGGCCGCGGCGTCGAGCGCGACGTTCGCGTCACGCGTGGCTGCGATGTACTCGCCCATGCTCCGCGCCAGCAGCGCCTCGGGCCAGCTGCTGCAGGTGAACCCCGCGGCTTCGCATTGCGCCCAGCGCGCGGCACCGGCGGCCCCGTCCAGATACGCGTTGTCCCCCGTGAGGCGCCACGCCCACGTCAAGATTCGCTGTGTATTGGCCACGGGTCGCGCGGTTGGCGTGGCGTCCTGCCAGACGGTGTATCCTTCACCGTTGCCCCCGCCCCACGCTTGACGGGCACACGCGGTGTCGGAGGTGTTGAGGGCCCGCCACAACGTGTTATCCGCCAACTCGACGGCCGCCTCGCGGACGACGTCGTCCCCGGTCAGCAGCACCCAGGCCGACATCCCCGCGCCGCCATAATACAGATCCGGTGCGGGGTTGCCGCAGTTCCTGTGCGGGTTGGTCAGCCCATCCTCGTTGTGCTGGCTATGCCCCCACGTTCCCCCCTCGTACCACGCACGGTCTACGCCATAACCGCGTTTGCGCGCATGGAGGATGTCGACGTCGGCGCAATGGATGTTGGCCGCGTGGGCCAGTTCCCACCACCGCAGGTCGCCCGTTCGCAGCGCCTGGCTCAGGAAGCCAAGGTTCAGATCGTACTTCATATTGAGCGGGCTGCGCGGGTTCTCGTGGTCGGTCGGCACGTCGCCGAAGTCGGTCCACCCGTAGTAATCCCATAGGCGGCGGGCGTCGAAGATGCTCGACGCGCATTCGTCCAGGTCGTTGTTGCAGTCGTCGCGAACGTGCCGATTGGGATCGAATTGATCGTCGAGGTAGTTCTCGTACGCGGTGAAGCTGCCCGCGACGCGCGGGCCGATGTACCCCAGCGCGTGGCTGGCCCGCAGCCAGTCGAAGTCGGGCGAGGCGTAGACGGGCCAGGGCGGCGTGGCCGACGTGTCGAGACATACCCAAACGTCGTGCGTCTTCTGCTCGCCCGCCCGGAACCGGTGTCGGATCGAGAACTCGCCCGGGAACAGGCCGATCTCCAACCGGCCGTTCCGCGCCCGCAGCGCCTTGGGGAACAGCTCTCGGAACCAGGGGACGTCTACCCGCACGCCGCCGTCGGACAAGACACCGGCTGCCGCATCACCGCGGGCAGTCTCGACGCCGTCCTGCGTGTGCAGGAATCCGCGGAAGGTGACGCCCGACTGCATCCGCGGGCCGAGCCCGACGTAGTAGTCCCAACGGTCCGTTCCGCTGGAATCCTGGTAGATCACCTCGCTGGCCCCCGTGACGTTCGCGAGCCTCAGCGCCCAGGTGATGTCTTCTGCCTCGATGCGTCCCTCGCTCAACAAACCGTTGCAGGCGGGCTGAGCCGCTTCGATGCCGCATGCACCGTTGTCCGAGTAGGGGACGGTGCTGCCGAGCGGACAGTCGCTATGGTTCGTCAGCGTGATGCGGAGCCTGGCGTACGGCAGGCCGGCGTAGAAGTGCCATCGGGCAACCAGATCGAGGCCGGCGACGGCCTGTTGGGCGCGGATGCGGATCATCGCCCGCAGCGGACCGTCCTCCACGACCTCGAGTGCCGCGGGCCAACGCTCTTGCCAGGTTGCGTCTCGGATCAGAAGCGTGCCGTTGGCGTCGGCCGCTCCTCCCAGGAGCTCGTTGGTTTCCGGCACGCCCCAGTATCCTGCCTCGGTCTCGACCCGATACCCGCCCGCCCCGCGGAGGAGTACCTTGATCGACTGCGACGGAACGGGTGGCGTGCCGCGGTCGAGGGCATATTCCTCGTCGGGAAGGGCCTGGAAGTCGACCAGCAGCCACGTGATCCCTTGATCGCCGCCGAGGCGGGCCACCTCCCGCAGCTGGGTTGGGACAGGTCCCGCTGGGCCGACGACCGTTAAGGCGTCGGTCGAGAAGCTGCCCGTCGACAAAGGCACACCGACGGAAACGGGCACGGGCCCGCTGGCGTCGTTGGGGAAGACGATCGTGAGCGGGACGGGCAGCGTGAAGGTCGCTTCGCCGGCGATGGGTGTTGTGACGTTCCAGTCAGGGGGAGTGGTCCCGTTCGTCGGGCCTCCGTTCCCGTTGCCTCCAGAAAGGCAGCACGCAGGGATGCCTGACATGGCAAGGGCCAGCGCCCGAAGTGTGATGCCAGAGAACCGACGGGGGATGCGTTTCACGGCGGACCTCCGCTGCGCCTCAAGCCGTCAGCATCTGGAGCCCGTGGGACAGACAAACGCACAGTGAGAAGCCCGCAACCTGAGGCTACGATCGGTCGGCGTTCGGGAGACGCGCGCCCGACCATCACCGTCGACATCGCATTCTAGCACGGCCCCGGACGGCGAGCCAGCGTCCGACGGGCGATTGCCTCTTCGGGACCGGGAGTTTTTGCTTGACAGCTGCTGGCCGAGACCGTAGCCGTAGTGGGCAGTCGATGTCTGCCTGCGATTCCCCATGGCGCCGGGAATCAGTGTTTTCGTCTCGAGCTTGGGCAGTCCCTGACCCCATGCCGCTGACACAAGTCGTTGGGTTTCCCGGTCGATGTCTTGCGGGCTGTTTGCGCCGTGGGCGAGCGCCTCATGGAGGGCAAGGCGGACGCGAATCGCCAGGCGGCTTCGACGATCGGTGTTCCCGTGTGAAGGGAACTGGTGGGACCTGTGGCTGACAAGGAGTGTGCCATGTATCGACGAGTGCTGGGCCGGCCAGGACGCTTGACGACGCTGATCGCGGTATCGAGCGTGTTCTTCCTCGTGGTCGGTTGTCTTCCCGACCAAGACAACGACGGGGTCGTCAATTGGAGGGACAACTGCCCGCAGACCGCCAATGCCAACCAGGCCGATGCGGATGGTGACGGGGTCGGCGACGTCTGTGACAACTGCGCGGGGACGGCCAATGCCGACCAGGCCGATGTCGACGGTGACGGTGTCGGCGACGTGTGCGACAACTGCCCGAACGCCGCCAACCCGCTCCAGACCGACGCCGACGGGGACGACATCGGGGACGCGTGCGACAACTGTCCCGATACGGCCAACGCCGGCCAGGAGGACGGCGACGGCGACGGCGTGGGCGACGTGTGCGACAACTGCCCAAACGACGTCAACGCCGACCAGGCGGACGCCGACGGCGACGACGTGGGCGACGTGTGTGACAACTGCCCGAATGACGTCAACGCCGACCAAGCGGACGGTGATGGCGACAACGTGGGCGACGTGTGCGACAACTGCCCGAACGCCGTCAACGCCGACCAGGCAGACGGTGACGGCGACGACGTGGGGGACGTGTGCGACAACTGCCCGAATGACGTCAACGCCGACCAGGCCGACGGTGATGGCGACGACGTGGGCGACGTGTGCGACAACTGCCCGAATGACGTCAACGCCGACCAGGCCGACGTCGACGGGGACGGCTACGGCGACGTGTGCGACAACTGTCCCAACATCGCCAACGCTGACCAGACGGACACAGACGGCGACGGCATCGGTGACGTCTGCGAGGTCGTCGATCTTGCGATGGGCGACTTGGGTTCGGACGCCGTTTACGTCTATCTGGACGTCGTCCACGCCGCGCCGACGGGCCAGGAGCCCAACGCGGTTCTGGATCACTTTGCGTCCGGCATCGACGATCCGGTGGCGATGGACATCGCCGACGAGACGCTCTGCGTCGCGAACTATGCGGGCGATACGGTCACGATCTACCGGAACATCACGGCCCTGGTCGATAGCAACGAACCAGGCGTGATTCTCGACAACGCCGGCTCGGGGATTACCCGGCCGACGGACCTGCGGGTGCACGGGGGCGATCTCTACGTCGCCACCGAGCAGCAGCCCAGCTCGGTCCGGATCTTCCGCGATGTGAGCACGCTGACCGACGGCGACGTGCCGGACGTCATTCTCAACGCGGTGGGCTCGGGGATCATTGCGCCGATGGGGCTGTTCGTGACCGATTCGGCCGTCTACGTGGCCAACGTCAACGCGGTGACGATCTACAACGACCCGACGACGCTCGTCGACGGCACGCCGCCAGACGTCACGCTCAACGTGGCGGATTCGATGTTGAGCCTGCCCACCAAGCTGTTCGTGATTGACAACGTGCTGTACGTCTGCAACCTCGGTAACAGCACGATCACCGCTTACAGTCCGGCTGACGGCCTGAGCGACAACCAGGCACCCGACTTCATCCTGGCTGGGCCTTCGGGGCTGAGCGAACCCATGGTTGCAGTTGGCGTTGCGGATCGGTTGTACGTCGGCTGCGCCGACAACGACGTTGGCGTCCGTGGCTATGGTAACCCGGCCACACTCGTGGACGGCAATCCTCCAATCGCCTCGCTAAGCGACCTGGTCGGCGTCGAGGATTGCCAGGGCATGGGTGTCTTCATGGGCTCGCTCTGGGTGGCCAGCGGCGGATGGCCCGGCGTTTATGGGTACCTTGATGCCGCGGGCATCGTGGACAACCAGGCGGCGGACGTCATTCTGTATGATCCGACCATGACCGAACCGGTCAGCTTGGCGATCCAGGACCGGTAGCGCAACGGTCGTGTTGTCTTGGATCGATTCTGAATGATCGCTCAACAGGGACCGGCGACTGTCGCCGGTCCCTGTTGTTATCTACCTCCTGCACGTGTGTGGTGGCCCGGCCTTGTCGCCGTCTCGCGCGGATGCTCAAATGCGGTTCGTGAGGGCCGGTCCCGAGGCAGGGGACGACTAGCCCTTCCGGTTCAGAGCGATGCTTGATACGACAAGAACGCCTGAGGGAATCGTCGTTCGCCTCAAGGTCGTGCCCCGCGCGAGCCGCGATCGGATCGCGGGTGAGCTGGGCGGAGCGTTGAAGGTCACCGTGGCGGCTGCGCCGGAGAAGGGCAAGGCCAACCGGGCTGTCGTTCGATTGCTGGCCGGCGCCCTGGGGCTCCACGCCAACCAGATCGAGGTGATCCGGGGCACGACGTCAGCCAACAAGTCGGTCCTGATCCGGGGGGGCGACGAGCGGGCCGTCCAGTCGCTGGCAGCGTCCAGGTAGGGAAGGACATCGATGGGCAAACGAAAGGTCACGAAGGCAAAACGGGCCTCGCCGCGGCGGGGCCGACTGTCCAGCCGCGAACCCAAGACCAGACATCCGGTCAGGCCGATCAGGGACCAACCCTTCTGGCAGGACGAGCATCTCCGGTACCCGATTCACGATGACGATCAGGCCAACGACGTCCGGGGGGTTAGCGTGGATGCGTCGGGTCGTGTGTGGATCGCCACGGCGACCGGCGTCCGTTGGCTCGAGGACGACCGGTGGGTCGTCCCGCCCGGGACGGATGGGCTTGGCCTGGCGTACCGGGTCCTCGACGACGAGCGGGGAACCGTGTGGGTGGGGACGTGGCAAGGACTGTACGCCTGGAGGGACGGACGGCGCGAGAAGGTATCCGCCGTCACGGGCCCGATCAACTGCTTGGCGCGGTCCGCCGAGACGCTCTGGTGCGGGGGGGCGGCGGGGATCTGGCGGTGCGAAGCGGGTGACTGGACCAAGATGCCCGCCCGATGGTCCGGCGGGATGTACGGGATGGCGGCCACGGGCAAGGGCGTTTTGTATTGCGTGATGGAGGAGGGCGTGTGGCGGTACAAGGGCGACCAAGGCGAACTGATCCGCGGCCGCGATCGACTGCTCAGCAACTGCGCCCACGCGATCGCCGTGGATGGCAGGGATCGTGTGTGGGTCGGCAGCAACGCTGGGCTGGACGTGCTGACGGGCGGTCGTTCCCGACGGCAGTTCCGCGGCGAGAACGGTTTGCCGTTTGAAGACGTCCGCGCCATCGCGGCGGCGCCCGATGGCGAGACGATGTGGTTTGGCACGCCGAACGGCGCCATTCGCTACGAAGGCAAGCAGTTCATCCTTCGGCACAGCGAACGATGGGTCCTGAGCGACGACGTCCGCGCCATCGCCGTTGATAGCGATATGACCGCCTGGATCGCGACGTCCAAGGGGGTCAGCGCGATCCGTCGGCGAAAGATGACGCTGCGCGACAAGGCCGAGCACTACCTGAAAATCTGTCGGACGCGCCACGTCCGGTCTCCCGGGCTGGTCGGTCGCTGTCGGCTCGCCGATCGTGGCGTGCCCGAGAGCCACCAGGACGAGGACGACGACAACGACGGGCAGTACACGGCCATGTATCTGGCCGCCGAGTGTTTCCGCTATGCCGTCACGGGGGCCCAGGACGCCAAGGCGAACGCGACCGAGGCGTACCGTGCCTTGGAGTTCCTCGAGGCCGTCACCCCGATTCCGGGATTCGTCGCGCGAAGCGTCGTGCCCAGCACGTGGACGCGGATGCACGACGACGTGTACCCCGACGAGGTCGAGGCGGCTGAGCGCCGGCGGAACGATCCGCGGTGGAAGAACGTCAACCCGCGATGGCATCTGAGCGAAGACGGACGATGGTGGTGGAAGAACGACACCAGCAGCGACGAGATCGCCGGACATCTGTTCGGGTATCCGATCTACCACGCCCTCGTGGCCGACGATGAGGAGAAGCGACGCGTGGCCGGGCTGGTTCGGCGGATCATGGACCACATCATCGACAACGGCTACGTGCTGCGCGACGTGGACGGCGAGCCGACGCGGTGGGCCCATTGGGGACCACAGGATCTCAACGACGATCCTGCCTGGCGGCCGGAACGGGCCGGCAACAGCCTCGAGATCCTGTCTCATCTGCGGGTCGCACACGACCTGACGGGCGAACAGCGATACCTGGACGCGTACCAGCGTTTGATCGACGAGCACGGCTACGCCGAGAACGTGCTCGAGATGAAGCCCGCCGACCCGAGCGATCAGAACCACATCCAGGACGAGTTGAACGGGTTGGTTTGCTATCACCTGCTGCGGCTGGAGACGTCGCCGAAGCTGCGCAAGATCTATCGAAAGGCTGTGCTTCGCTGGCTTGACATCGTCCGACACGAGTCCAGTCCGTTCTACAACTTCGTCTGCGGCAGCCAGCTGGACTGCCGTTTCGAGCTGGAGCGCTGTGTCGCGTTCCTCCGGGACACGTCGCTTGACCTGGTGGAATGGACGCTCGACAACCGGCATCGCCTGGACATCACGATCGACCGGACGGCTGGCCTGCACGAACCGCAGGCGACCCGGGTCCTGCCCGCCAGCGAGCGTGGGGTGATCCGCTGGGACGGGAGCAGCATGGGCCTGATCCGCGGCCACGACGGATGGACTGAAAACACCGGCGAGCACTGGTTGTTGCCGTATTGGATGGGGCGATACTACGGGTGGATCAAGCGGTAGGCTTCAGGCCTTTCTGGCGTCGCGATCTGGACGATGCTAACATGGGGTTGCTCTGAGGCGAATCGTCGGGGATCTATATCCGCCCTTGCGGCATTGAAGGGAATCGAGGAGCTTGCGCCGAGATGGCAGACACCGATACGAAGGCCATCCTCAAGGTACTCACCGGCCTGTCCGGGAAGTTGGATCTGCGTGCGCCGGCGGTTGGGATCGTCCTGGCCGCGGGTCATGGCAAACGGATCAAGAGCGAGACGTCCAAGATGCTGCACGAGATCTGGGGCGTGCCGACGGTCCAGCGTGTCAGCAACGCGGTTTGCAGGGGGCTTGGGACGGACAACCTGATCACCGTAACCGGCGTCAAGGCCGTCGAGGTGGCCAAGGCCATCGGCTCTGGGCCGCACGCCGTCTACGCCTATCAGAGCGAACAGAGGGGAACGGGGCACGCGGTCCAGTGCGCCATGGAGATGTTGGGCAAGCGGCGCTATCGCGGGAGCATCCTGGTCAGTCCGGGCGATGTCGGGCTCCTGAACGCTGCGACCGTTCGGAGCCTGCGCAGAACCTTCAAGCGCGCGCACGCCGACATGGCCGTTCTGACCGGCCGATATGAGGGGGACCCAAACAAGAACTACTTCGGCCGGATCATACGCGTGCCCGATACATCGCCCGATCGCGGCAAGATCCTGGGCATCGTCGAGTACAAGGATATCCTCAAGATGAAGCCCCGGGCCCGCTGGGTCTTTCAGTACAACGGGCGGCGGTACGCCTTCGGCCGCAAGGAGCTACTCGAGGCCCGGGAGTTCAACGCAGGCGTGTTCATCTACCGGGCCGATCCCCTGCGCAGGCACCTGTACGACATCAAGAGCGACAATGTTCAAGGCGAGATCTACCTGACCGACTTGATCAAGATCTTCGTCCGGCGTGGCTTGAGCGTCGTCGCCCATGTCGCCCGAGACAACGCGGTCTCGCTCGGCTTCAACAACAAGACGGTCTTGAAGGAGATGGAGGCCATCGCCCGGCGGCGCGTCTACGACCGGCTGCGCGACATCATCACCATCCGCGACGAGGACAACTTCTTTGTCGCCGACGAGGTCGTGGACGACCTGGTCCGCATGGACCGGAAGGGCAAGCCGCTGGACATCGTCGTCGACGTCGGCGCCCGCGTCCACAAAGGGGCCAAACTCAATTACGGCGTCGTGATCGGACGCGACGCCATCATCGACGGCCATGTCCGGTTCGGACGGAACGTCGAGATCGGCAACAACGCCTTGGTCACCTGCTACGCTCACCAGAAGGTCGTCATCGGCGACAACTGCTCGATCATGCGTGGCGACATGGTCAAGGGCCAGGTCACGATGGGCGACAACGTGCGGATCGAATCCAACGTCATCATGACCGGCAGCGACGACTGGCCCGTCGTGGTCGGCGACAACGTGACCATCAAGGGCACGACGTACATCTTCGGGTGCACGATCGAACCCGACGTCGACATCCTGCATTCGGTCCTGATCCGCAAGCTCGTGGAGCGAATCGAGCGGCGGGACGGGACGGTTCAGCCGATTCGGTTCTACCTCCCCTTGGCCGAAGGGCTGGACTCGATCATTCCGCTCGACGGACCAGGCGACGGCCCGGATTCCTAGGCTGGCGGTGTCAGCATCAGGCCTCGCCCGCCGCCGGGGACGTCACCTGGTCGGCGAATCTGCCGGCTCGTCCGGGATGAACCGACTGACGCGACGCACGGGGGCGGTGTTCTTCAGGTACCTCTGTCGTTTGTAGAGCGGGATTCGCGAGCCAGGCGGGTCGATGGCCACGACGGTGTTGCCCTTGAGGGTCAACACGTAGTGTGCCCGGCCGATGTCCCTTTCGATCCGCTTGATGCCGATCGGAAAGCGCAAGACGCAGGACTGCCCTTGGCCCATCTCGCCGATGTCGAGGTAGCGTCCTTGCCACACGACGGTTCTGGCGTTTCCGTCAACCGTGTACGTAACGGTGTTGTCCGACGCTTGGACCCAGTCGGGGACTCGCACGAGGACCCGCGCGCATTTCCGCTTGATGCGCAGCTCGACCTTGCCCTCGTAAGGGATGTGACTGTGGACGTCGGCCCACCGTGAGGCCCGGTTCAGCAGGAGATGCACGCGCAGCGCTCCGCGGTCATGCTGAACCATGTCCCGGTGGACGTGGTAGAACGCACGCGTGCAGTTGCTGATGCAGCAGGTCATGATGCCGGGCCCCATTTCGGGAAGGTGCCATTCGTTCACGCCCGCCCAGCCGCCGAAGTTGCCCGTGAGCTTCCCAACCGCCTCTTCGACCTTCGCGTCAGGGAACGTCAGTCCTCGTGTACGGTTCTCCGGCAGGTCGTAGAACCAACGCGTGTCAGTCAGTTGGAGCGTCGCGATGTGGTTTCGGATGAAGCGGTCAACGTCGTCCCAATAATCGCCCGCGCCGACCCGGGTGAGCAACAGCGCCATCATCACCAGATCGGCGGAACAACAGGCCTCGGTGTTGTCGATCGACTGCCGACGCGGGAACTTGCCGTAGCAGTATTCGGGTGCAAAGCCGATGTCGCGCGAGCAGAAGGTCATGACGTGGTCGTAGGCACGCCGTGCGAAGGCGACGTACTCCTGGTCGTCCGCAGCGATGCCGTATTCGAGGAGCGCCTGGGCGACGATACAGTTGTGATGCCAGTGAACGACCGGCCAGGAATGCGGATGTCCGGCCAGGAAGCGTCCATCCGGCGCGAAGACCTCCGCGTGGTCCTTGAGATACCGCGCGAGTCGTCCGGCCAGGGACAGCGCAGCCGGGTCTCGCGTCACTTCGTAGAAGCGACAAAGGCCCTGGAGCGTCCAGCCCATGAAGGTGGCGTTCCAGCCACACGCTGCTTGACGACGGTCGGCTGCCTTCATGGACTGGATGTCCGTCGGGTTGGGCGAGGCGTGCGCGGCGTCAGCGCAACCGTCATCGGGCGGCGTCACCTGCAGCCCGACGTGGATCCAGGCACCGTCCCTGTAGGGCACGGCCACCTCTTGCAGGCGTCGCAGCGCCCGGCGGCCCAGCGCCGTCCACCGCGGGTCGCGCTCGCGGAGCGCATTGGCGGCGATCCAGCACAGCCGCCGCCCCCCCTCCGGACCATGCATCACCGGGTTGATCTGCGACCAGGCCAGCCATGCCCGCCGCCAGTCCTTATCCACCGAGATGTTGTCCGTACAGCCGGTGGCCATCCGCGCCAGGAGCGTCGACTCCATGAACTTGCCGTAAAGGACCACGTTTCGAAGAACCTGGGGCCACGGTTTCAGGGAGATGAAGTGATTGCAGACGTGGTCGGTCGGGGGAAACGGCTTGGCCGGCGGTCCGCCGATACATCGGGTGAACCCGTTGATCGACAGCTTCATGCGTTCGGCCAGGTCCAGCGTGTCGGGCACGAGGATCTCGTAGCGCGTTCCTTCAAACGGCGGGACGGTGGTGGGCGGCAGCGGCGCGCGCCGGGGTGCGAGCGCAGGATCGCCCGCGCCTGCGCCCCACGCCGTGACGATGACGGCTGTCATCGTAGGCAACATGCCAGATCCCTTCGATCAGGTCCTGCCCGCGGATCGCTCACTGCGACTCAAGCCTGACGCTGAATCTCACGTCCTTGAGAAGACGGCGCACGCGTTCGTAGGGTTCCCAACTCGTCAAAAACTCAGTCTTCTGCTCGAGCGTCAGGCCGGCGTGCGTGCTGGCGGCGAAGACGTCGGTATCGAAGAAGATGCTACGGGTGACGGGCTTGCAGCCTGGGGCTGAGATGGCGAACCAGGCCGTCGGCGGCACCTGGCACGTCAACTGTCCGTCCGGTGCCGTATGCGCTCTGAGCACCTGTCCGTAGTTGACCACCTCAACCTGGGCCGTAACGGGTTTGGACTGGGCGTCCTTGATCTCGAACGTCACATTGGCCAGCACCGGCCGCGGTGGTTTGGCGTCCGGGCGACGGAAGTAGATGGGGCTTGTGATGGCTACCCGTTTCGGTCCACCGATGCAGCGGGCGATGTACCAGGCGTTGTCCGTTTCCTGGATGTCAAAGGCGGCTGTGAACGCCTGGTTGTCGTCGGCGGAGACGTCGAGGCGTCTTGCGATCTCGCCGTTGCGCACCAGTTCGACGTGCGTCAGGCCCAGCCGGGGGTCGGCCTCAGACCGGGCCCACACCTTGACCGTCCGTGGCTTCGGTCCGGGGGCGAGCACCGCGCCGGGTCGCTTGCCGTCGATCGCAAAGTCGATGAGAGGTCCGGACGTTGTGAAGGTTCGTCCCGCCTTGATGCCAGCGGCGAAGTTGGCGATCGAGAGGGGTTCGTTGCCCAGGTAAACGTATGTCCGGCACGCGCCCAACCGCGGCGCCCACGCTCTGTCCAGACAGGTGTCCGACGTGCCCGTGCAGGGCATGACGTACCCGTGGTTGAGCACGAGGTACCAGGATCGCTCGTTGGTCCCGCTGACCCCGGACGTCATCACGTCCATCGCGTCAAACGTGGGGCCTGCCAGCAGGTCGAAGGGCAGTTCTGTCGCCGGATTGTGACTGACGTTGGGGTGGGTGTAGCCGACAACGCCACCGCGTTGGTGGATGGCGTGGTGGGCCTCGAACTGGGCCGAGTACCCGCGCGGGTGGGGCCGCGGACCGATCGGGTACGCCTTGCGGGGATCGGCCCAGTGCGTGTTGATCTCCCAACAGTGTCCGCCCGGAAACCACTTGACCTCCCAATTCCAGTCGGCCTTGAATCTCTGGCTGGACAGCCTCCTGCACAGATCGTCCCGGTACGAGGGTTCTCGCTCCGGACCGTCCCAGGCGTGCGTCGCGAAGTAGCAGTCGAGTCCCTCCGCCCGAGCGCCGATCGCACCACGCGTGATCGTTGCGTCGGGGATGTACCGCTCGCCGTGGATCACGTGGGCGTGCATGTCGCCGCTGTACCATCCGCGAGCGGACAGGTTGATTTGCCGTTCCAGCCGCAGATCCAGCGCTAGCATCTGGCGGTCGGACAGGATCTCCGCAGCGACCACCCGTGGGACGTATTCCGGTCCCCGGGTGGCCTTCACGGTCACCTTGCCTACCGGCAGGGCTTCGTCGAACTGGCCGTCCACCCAGAACCCCGAGCCCTTGAACGCGCTGCCGTCGGCGAGCACCACGCGCAGGCGTGCCGCGAGGGGCGTGCCGGTCTTGGCGTCCCTCACCTGTCCGTGGAAACGGCCGACCATGAGCTGCTTCAGCGTCGCCATGCCCGTTGCGGTGCTTGTCGTTGCTGTGATCGTTGCCGTTCCACCTCGCCTTCCGGCCGTGAAGGTTGTCTCAATGAAACCGTCTTCGGTTACGCCCTCCGCGGGCGCGACGCGACCGCTGCCCGCCGTCCAGGTGACCGGCGTCCCGTCGGCGACAACGTCACCGTTGGCGTCCAGCACGCGACCGACGAGGAGGGCGGTGTCCGCGCCGTTGGCGAGAAGCTTCCTGAGCGAGCGGCGGGGCTTCGGACTGAAGACCTGCAGGCAAACGCGCGCCGCCGACTGTCGCCCGACGGAACGGAACTCGACGTCGTCCAGCCAGACGGTGTCCATCAGCAGCGTGCGGGCGACGATAGCCGGGCGCGCCTTGACGGCGTTCGCGGGCGCCTGCACGACGGCCATTTGCCGCTCCCAGTCGTGGCCGCGGTCGTGATCCGCGTATCGCTGCAGCGCCTGCTGCAACGGGATCTTGCCGACGGGACGGTCCGCGGCATCGAACCATTCGATGTTCGGCTTGATGAACCCGTAGTGCAGACCGCCCCGCACCTTGGTCCAGACCGACACCAGGTAGACCTCGCCGGGCTTGATAGGCATGGATTCGACCGACGTCAGGACGACGGTGGAACGCAGTGCCGACATGAGGATTGAGGCGTTTCCGGAGTGGCGCGTCTTGTCGTCGCGGTTCCGCTGGCCGCGGAGTCGTGGGTCGCAGGCGATGTCGGCCGCCTCTCGGAACGTCCATTCAGCAGGTGCGCCGTTGCGCCACGTCTCGAACGACGGGTTCGGTGCGAGGTTCTTGGGGGCCGCACATGCCGTGCGCACGCCCACCAGCAGCGCCACTGCCAGGTACATTCGCGCCGGTTGGTTTCGTTGTGAAGGCAGCTGGGGAAGGGGCATGCGGTCCGCCCTCGCTTTCGTTTCTTTCGGCGTCGACGCAATGATGCCGTGTCAGCCGCGTAGCGACGTCATCTGCGGAATTCGCGCCGCGATGGTCATGAGGTATTCTAGCATCCCCATGGCCCCGCTGCGTCAAGAGACGTCAGACGGAGATTCGGAGAGGTCCGCATGTTCACCACCGACTGGAAACGACGGGGCGTCGTGCGATCGGCGGTTGCCGTCCTGCTGATATCGGTCGCGCCGGTCTGCCTCGCCGCGGACGACGGCGAGCCCTTCTTCAAGCTTCGCGGCTGGGAAACCATGGTTGAGGGGCTCTGGTGCGGGTCGCGCGGCGGCGGCACGTACTGGTACAAGAACCCGTTCTACCTCAACTACCTCGACATGGTGCTGCGCGAGGCGCCGAAGTACAAGGCCAACGCGCTAATCCTGATGGGCCGGCACAACTACGCCGAGATCCACACGTTCGTCAGCTACCGGAAGTGGCCGCTGCTGCACAGGATCTACAAGGATCGCGGCCTCAAAGACCGTGAGCTGCAGCAGCGGCGCCTCAACGAACTGATCGACAAGGCCCGTGAGCAGGGCGTAGGCGTGTACCTCTGGGATCACGAGGTCCACATCCCCGCCGAGATGCCGAAGTGCTACCCGTCGATTGTGGGGAAGGGCGCACGGTACTGCCCGTGCGCGCCCGACCTGTGGCGGTTCATGGCGGACAAGTACGATGAGTTTCTCGAGCGCGTCGACGGAGCGGCTCTCGGTGACCTACGAGTGGGCCCGGAAGTCGTACGAAAGACGGGGTCAGTCTGCCCGACTTCGTCTCGCCCCGGGACCCGTCGCAAACGACGCGTTGGTGGATTGGCTGGCGGGCCTGCCGGCGCGGTCGACGCCGTAGCACGACTGGATGTCGCCGGGCCTGTGGGCTACCATCACCGTCTGCGCGTCGGGGCGCGACAGTGTGACATGACCTGATAAGGATGGGTTGGCGATGAATGTATCTCGGTTGGGGACACTCGTCTTGGCGGTTTGGGGAGCGTGGGTATCGGCAGCGCTTGCGGACACAGTGCGCGAGTCGGCCCGGTCGATCCCGGTCGCCTACGACGTGGACGTCGTGGTGGTCGGGGGAACGACGGGGGGCGTTGCGGCGGCTGTCGGTGCGGCGGAAGGGGGAGCGGACGTCTTCCTGGCCGCCCAGAGACCCTATCTGGGGCAGGACGTGTGCGGTGCGTATCGGCTGTGGCTGGAACCGGGTGAGGAGCCGTCGACCCCGCTTGCCGGAGCCATGTTCGCCGAGCCGCCGGCGCTGGTCGAGGTCGGGCGGGGCGTGCCGTTCAGCTACGAAACGGACATCCCCGCGGGCGGGAGGCACCCCGATACGGCCAAGCCGTCGAAGCTCTCGGACGGCAAGTGGGCCAGCGCGTACACGCAGAGCGTGGAATACGGCGGGGACGTGACCATCACGATCGACCTGAAGAAGGACGTAGCCCTCGGCGAGATCCACGTGATGGCCTTCCAGCGGCGCCGCGACATCGAGACGGCGATGGTGACCGTCGCTATCAGCAAGGACAAGGCGCGTTGGCGGTACGCGGCCAGGATCAACAACACCGAGCTACGCCAGGGCGACTACATTGACGCACCCCTCTGTTTGTCGGCGCCGCTGAAAGGAAAGGCTCGGTATCTGAAGGTCGTTGCCAAGAAGAGCGGAAAGGTGGAGCGGCAGCTTCTGGGTGAGGTGGTGATCGAGCCAGCAGGCGCGGACAGTCGCCCTCAACGTGTCGGTAAACCGCGCGTCCCGCCGATGCCGATGCAGGTCAAGCGTGCGTTGGATCAGGCGCTGCTGAATAGGGGCGTTCAGTTTCTGTACGGATGCTACGCAACCGACGTGCTGCGGGACGCCAACGGCTATCTGGCCGGCGTCGTCATGGCCAACCGTTCCGGGCGTCAGGCGGTCAAGGCCAGGGTCATCATCGATGCGACGCCGCGGGCGGACGTCGCGCGGATCGCCGGGGTCCCGTTCGCAGCGTATCCCGGCGGCGAGCAGACGTTCAGACGGGTCGTGATCGGCGGGGAGGTCCACCAAGGCGCGGGTGCGGTTGCCCGGAGAATCCCCGCATCGGTCCACCTGGAGCGCCGCGGATCAGCGACCGCCGCCTGCCGCACCGCCATCGCGTACACGCTCGACATTCCCATGCAGGACGGCTCGTTTGCGTCGTTTGCCCGGGCTGAGCAGATCGCGCGCGACCGGACATGGGATCGTGGGCAAGTCGATGCGTCCGAGGTCCTGTACCAGGTGCCGCCCGACCCGATGAAGGGCGCCAAGCACCTGTCAGGCGAGTGGCCGGGCGCGGACAAGGCCGATCTGGACGCGTTCCGTCCATCGCAGGAGCAGCGACTGTACGTCGTGGGCGGGTGCGCGGACGTGTCCCGAAAGGCGGCCGGTCAGCTCGCTCGACCGCTGGCGTTGATGACGCTGGGAAGGCGTATCGGCCGGGCAGCGGCGGCGGATGCGAACGTGACGCCGCGGCCGCGGGTCGTCTGCTTGGGTGATAGCATCACGGCGGCTGGTTATCCCGCGAAGCTGGGCAGAAAGCTCGACGGCTACCACGTCATCAACGCCGGGGCAGGAGGGGACACCAGCGGTCAGGGCCTTGCGAGGCTGGACCGCGACGTGCTGGGCCATGCGCCCAAGGCCGTCGTCGTGCTGTTCGGCACCAATGACAGCGTGTTGACGGGACCGGGACGCTTCAAGACGCCGGTCAAGGAGTACGAGAGCAACCTGCGGGCGATTGTGCAGCGATGCGTGGGGCGCGGCGCGACGGTCGTGGTCTGCACGTTGCCGCCGGTCATCGCCGAACGGTACTTCGAGCGTCACCCGAAGGCCCACTATGACGCCGAAGGTGGGTTGGAGAAGGTCTTGCTGCGCTATCGCGACGCCGCGCTGCGCGTTGCCGAATCTCTGGGCGTGCCGGGCCTCGATCTGTACCGGGCGTTGGATAGCGATCTGTCGACCTTCGGCGCCTGCGGCGTTCACCCGACTCCCAAGGGCGAGGAGACGATCGCCTCGCTGGTGGCGGAGAAGCTGCGCCCGCTGCTGCCGCCGCGCAAGAGGGAGAAGCTGGCGCTGAGCGGCGTCCGTGTGGCGGGTGTGAAGGGCAAGGCGTCGGCGGGGGGCCAGGTTCGAGAGACGCTGGTAGGCGTTCGGCCCACGCAGCGAGGCCTGCCGACCGTGCCTGCAGGTGAGCGCGTCTTGCCCGTGCTCGGCGACTATGACGTCGTCGTGGTCGGCGGCGGGACGGGCGGCGCACCGGCCGGTATCGGCGCCGCCAGGCAGGGGGCCAAGACGCTCGTCCTGGAGTACCTCAACGGTTTGGGCGGGGTGGGGACGCTGGGCCTGATCGGCAAGTACTACTGGGGATACCGACACGGCTTCACGGCCGAGATCGATCGCGGGGTGGCGGATCTGGGCGGACAGAAAGAACCTGCCACGCTCGGGTGGAACGTCGAATGGAAGATGGAGTGGTACCGACGCGAAGTCCGCAAGGCCGGCGCGGACATCTGGTTTGGGACGTTGGGCTGCGGCGCGTTGGTTGAGGATGGCTGCGTCAAGGGCGTGGTGGTGGCCACGCCTCAGGGGCGGGGCGTCGTCCTGGCGAAAGTCGTCATCGATTCCACCGGCAACTCCGACATCGCTGCCGCTGCTGGTGCGCAGTGCATCTACACGGACGGCTCCCACGTCGCGGTTCAGGGCACGGGCATGCCGCCGCGCAAACCCGGCGCGTCCTACACGAACACCGACTACACGCTGACCGACGACGCGGACATCGTCGACATGTGGCGGACGTATGTGGTGGCGAGGGAGAAATACAAGCAGGCCTACGACCTGGGCCAGATCATCGACACGCGCGAGCGGCGGCGGATCGTGGGCGATTTCGTCATCTCGCCGCTCGACCTCTATAACGGGCGCACGTATCTGGACACCGTGGGCGTCTCGTACAGCAACTTCGACACGCACGGGTTCACGGTCCATCCGCTGTTTAGCCTCAATCCGCCCAACAAGAAGGGCGTGCAGGCCTACACGCCGTATCGCGCCCTCTTGCCCAAGGGGCTGGACGGCATCCTGGTAACGGGTCTGGGGATCAGCGCGCACCGGGACGCGATGCCGGTCCTACGGATGCAGCCCGACATCCAGAACCAGGGGTATGCGGCCGGGGTAGCGGCTGCGATGGCCGCGCGGTCCGGGAAGACCACACGCCAGATCGACATCCGAGCGCTGCAGAAGCACCTCATCGAGAAGGGAAGCTTGCCCAAGAGCGTGCTGACCGACAGGGATACGTTCCCCTTGCCGCAGGAGAAGATCGCGGCCGCTGTGGCGAGCGTCGTCGACGGGCAGAAGGGGCTCGGCCTGATTCTCGCCCAGCCGCGCGACGCGATGCCGTTGCTACGAAAGGCCCATGCGGCAGCGAAGACCGACGAGGCCAGGCTCGTCTACGCGCACATCCTTGGCATGATGGGGGACGCGACGGGCGTTGCGTGCCTGATCAAGAGCGTCCGCGCCAGCGATTGGGATGCAGGGTGGTCGTTCAAGGGAGGGGGCCAGTTCGGCGCGAGCCTCAGTCCGCTCGACAGCCGCATCATCGCGCTGGGCAAGACGCGGGACAGGCGAGCGGTGGCGCCCATCCTCGAGAAGGTCATGCGCCTGGGGCCGAAGCAGGCGTTCTCTCACCACCGCGCGGTGGCCGTGGCCCTCGAGACGCTCGGCGACACCAGGGCCGCCGTCCCGCTGGCGGGCCTCCTGATGAAGCCCGGCATGACGGGATATGCGCTGGGAACGATCGAGGACGCCAAGCGTTCGGCCGAGCACGCGGACGCCAACCGGTCGCGGGATGTTTCGCTGCGAGAACTGATCCTGGCGCGTGCGCTGTACCGGTGCGGGGACTCAAAGGGCATTGGCGAGAAGATCCTCCGCGAGTACGCGAAGGACTTCCGCGGACACCACGCACGCCATGCCCAAGCCGTGTTGAAGGGCGGCGGGCAGTAGGCCTGTCGATGATGATCGAGGAGGCCAGGAAGATGTTTGTTGTCCACGAGCTCCCCAGCCAGCGCGAGAAGACTTGATCAGGCCTGCGCCAAGCGTCACGTCTCGATCCCGGCTCCAAGTCGAGACGCGATCTCCATGAGAAACGTGGAGAACTCAGCGGTGACGTCGAGCCAGATTTCCGTCCCGTCGAAGTCGCTGCGCGGGGTATAGGGCTCGACGTCGGGTAGTCGCCAGAATCCCTCCGCGGTCTGCGTTTCGGTCAGATACTCGGCCACGGCGATTGCGCCGGTCAGGTCCTCGTCGCGACGCGTCAGCTGGTACATCAGCGCGCAGCCCAGGCCCAGCTTCCCGCTGGGCGGGAAGCGGTAGACGTCGTCCGCACAACGTTCGGCGAACGCGACGATCTCCTTGCCGGCACTCAGGTACTTCGTCTGCCCCGTCGCGCGGTACAGATGGGCCAGGAGAATCAGCGCGATGCCGGGGTTATAGTAGATCTGCTGCTTGCGCGTTGCGTCGACGTAGTAGTACAACTCCTCTCCAGGCGGCACGTCGGTAACAAGATTTCCATCGATGTCCATGCGGGCGTAGAAGCGTGTCGGATCGGGCTGGCTTTCCACCAGCCTGACGAGCAAGTCGCCCGCGCGGCAGGCTTCAGCCAGACGGCCCGTCGCCAAGGCGGCCAGGCCGCCCCAAGACGTGCAGACCGGTTCATGGATTCGCGTGTCGCCATCGAGTGCGTAAAACCCGCCGGCCGGTGTCTGATAGCGGCCAAGGAAGTCGACCCCCCGCAAGGCCATATCCCATCGCCCAACCCGCTGCGCTCCCAGGACCAGCCAGGCGTTCGAATAGACCGGCCAGGCATCGTGAGACGAGCTGAGGGCCTTGCGCTCGGGCGCCCGGAAATCGCCCTCCGGCGTCAAGTGGTTTTCGGCGACCCACTCCAGCAGGCGAAGGGCTTCTCGTTGCCGGCCACCCAGCGACAAGGCGTACGGGATCTTGTAGTAGCTTCCGACGCCGTCTGCCCCGTCGCAGAATGATCCGTCCGCTCTCTGTCGCGCGCAGATCCAGTCGATACCTCGCCTCGCGGCTTCGAGGAACCGCCCAGGGGATTCGAGTGTCATCATCGCTCTCCGAGCAAGTCCTGTGGCCGGAGCGGCCCCGGGAAGGAGAATTCATGCCCGCGGATCCTACCACGTTCGGCGCCAGATGTAAGGATCACGAACCATCGTCCGTCCACCGAAACCTGGCCCGAGAAGAATGAAACCTTTCCGCCGGATTCCGGCCATGATACGGTGCCCCCAGGATGGACATCGCTGCCCACTGTTGGAGGCGCTTCGAGATGACCCCACGTGGTGCGCCGCGGGCGCTGCTGTTGGCCCTTCCATTGGCGCTTTCACTTTGGTGCGCGTGTTCTCATGCCGACGAGGCGCGACAGGAGAAGCCGGGGCCTCGGGGCACCTCCTTCACGGTAACGATCCGCGAGCGGGCTGGCATCGCACGGCGCGGGGAGCCGACGCGGGTCAGCCTACCTTTCGCTGTTGGCGTGCTTAAGGACGCGTCCGATGTGTCTCTCGCGGAGCCGAGTGGGCGCCCTGTGCCGGCCCAATTCGAGGTCCTCGCCCGGTGGGACGACAAGTCAATCCGATGGTTGCTCGCCAGGTTCTTCGTCGACGTGGCGGCGAACGGCAAGATCACCCTTGTCGTCCGACGCGGGGTCGGTTCTTCGGCCATGCACGGCCCCAATCTTGTCAGCAAGACACCCACGAACCTGGTCGTGGATACCGGAGCGATACGGGCAGTCGTGGGGGCGGCGCATTGTGAGACCTTCCTGGTCACTGACCGCGACGGCAAGGCTCTCTTGAAGCAGCGGCCACAGCTGGTGCTCTACTCCCCCACAGGCGTGGCGCACCGCTGTGCCTGCCCCGATACGGTGGATCTCGAGCAGAACGGTCCGCTCTATGCCTCCGTCTTCCTTGCCGGCCCGATGAAGGGCAAGGAGCCCGGGGTTGACAAGCTGTTCCGCTACGAGACTCGGCTGCATTTCTGGAAGGGCCTGGGACGCGTGCTCGCCGAGCACACCGTCGTCGCTGTGGGCAGCGCCAAGGACGGCGTGACCATCGTGGACGGCATCGTGGTGGACATGAAGGCCATTAGCGACGTCTCTAAGTACGTCTTCGCTGGCAAGGGGCGCGCCCACCCCGGCAGCCTGCGAGCGGGACAGACAGCGCGCCTGAAACAAACCTGTGCGTATTGGCACGAGAGCGGCAGCGGACCGGATGGCGTCGCCGAGCCGGTGAGATTCGTGGTGCTGGAGGCGGACTTCGGCTACGCGCTGACGACGAACGGCGGGCGCGCGATGGCCGAGGGGCAGAGGGCCGACGGTTGGCTCTGGGCCGCCGGGGCAGAGCGATCCGTCGGCGTGGCGGTCCGCGATTTCTGGGAAGAAGGTCCCAAGGCACTTCGCGTCGGTGCGGACGGCTCGCTGGCTGTGGAGTGCTATGCCCATTGGCAGGCCAAGCCAGGCGAGCCCCGCCCGCCTCGGGCCCGTACGCCCGACTACTCCAAACATCCAAAGCTCGCGCGCTGGTCGGCCGGTCTGGACGGCGGCATCGAGGAGGTCGTCAAGCGATTCCTGGCCGATACCGGATACACAGGCCCCGTGCGGCGTGGGCCATTCCGATTCGGACAGGGCCGGGCCAAGACCACCGACGTGCTGTACCTATTCGGCAAGGCCGATCGCCAACAGATCGAGATAGATACACTCGCGGCGCACCGGCGCCCTTTGATCCCCGTGGTCGACCCGCGATACCTGGCTTCGACGCGCGCGCTGCCGTTCGTGTGGCTGGCCGCAAGCGACAGCAACTTGCCCGTGTTCGAGCAGGGCCTGCTCGACATGTTCGAGAACTGGCAGAGGCACGCCACGCGCTATGGCTTCCTGCACTTCGGGGACGACCAGTGTTCGTTCGGCTACAACAAGACCGTACCGTCGACCACGGATGACCAGGAATACGACACCACGCAGTGTCTGACCATGCAGTTCGCGCGAACCGGCAATCCCGACTATCTGCGATGGGCCGACGTCTGCGCCCGCCACTTCATGGACGTCGATCAGGTCCATCCCACCGGGGAGCTTCACTTCCACGGCTACACCGCGGGCGGCGACTATCACGAAGAGCCCGTGCGGGTCGACATGTCCGGGCATCCTTACATCGGCGGGATCGTCAACCACTACATGCTCACCGGCGATCGCCGGAGCCTGAGAGGCATCCGTCGGTTGGCGGGGGCGCTGCGAGGCTATGGTCTGAAGGCCCGAGAACGGGTGCTGACGACGGACGAGCGGAGCTTGGCTCGTGCCGGGATCTGCCTGGCCGCCATCTATGACCTGACGCGGGACCCCAATCACCTCGCGCCGGTCAAGCGGATGGCGGACGCCATCAACGACCTTGCCGGTGACGTGAGCAACGACCTGAGAGGAGAGCCGCCGTTCCACATGTGGTGGATCAACCCCAACGAGATGTGCTATCACGTTCGAGAGCTTCTGGTCCGCTACCACATGGCCACCGGCGACCCGCGGGCCCTGGCGACGCTTCGAAAGGCCTTGGACCTCTACATCTACAACCTCTGGGACAGCCAGAAGGTGGCCTGGCGGGGCATGTTCGGCGCGCCGTTCGACTTCAACATGCAGTACGAGAACGCCGTGCCCAGAGAACCCAGGCGTGGCACGGCCACCGAACTGGCGACGGCGGAGCTCGGCCTGCCCTTCGCCTACCTCGCGCGGGTCACAGGCAATGACTTCTACCTGACGCCCATTCTGGAAAGCATGGACAACCTGGGCCATGACTACGCCAAGCGATTCGGCAACCGCCAGTTCGCGCGCCGTCAGCTCTGGTCACTTCCGCTCGTCTCCATGCTTCCCCGTGATTGGCGCGCGAACCGCGACCGGATCATCCAACGGGAGGTCCTCCGCGCTAGCTTGAAGGCGGACGATGGCCTGAGGGCCTGGACGCCCAAAGGGCAAATCGAGGGCAAGGCGCACGGGGAGATCCTCTGGGCGGACAGCCCATTCGGCAGGGTCTTGCGAACCTACCGCAACGGTTTCGTGACCTTCCCGGCCCCCAAGGACGTCCTCGAGACGCCCGGCACGGTCTGCTTCTGGGTCCGCAGGGACGCCGCCCGCTGGAACCGCAAACCGTGGCCCTGGTACGGCGAACTCCGCGGACTGCTCTACATCGGCTCGGACGCCCGCCAGACCAACGCGCTTGACCTGATGATGCTCAAGAGCGACCTGTGGACCCGCCTGTACGACCATCGCGCCTGGGAGATGGTGGCGATCAGGAGCCCCTCGGTTTCGTGGGAGAAGGGCCAGTGGCACCACGTCGGCGTAGTCTGGAATCGATTCGACCTGACCGTCTTGGTCAACGGCGAAGAGGTCGGCCATGACGATCGGTTCGCCCTACCCAACGGCGGCCAGACGACGATTGCCCTGGGTTGGCGGCCGACCAACCGCTATGGCCAAGCCAACTACTACGATCTACGCGTCTTCCAGACGGCCCTGTCGACCGACCGGATCAGGCGGATCTACGAATTTGGGCGACCTGATCATGACGGTTCGAAGGCCGGAGGGGCCAGAACGGACGGCGGCAATCCCACAGAGGATGGCGCGCGACCGTCTGAATAAGGAGAACGGTGACAATGATCCAAATGGGCCTCGTTGTTCTGGGCCAGTGCTTCTTCGGAACGGCTTACAGCGTGTCTGACGCCAGTGCGCTGCTCGTCGAGAGCCGGACCCCGCGGGCGGTCCTGGTCCTCCCGGCCCAGGCCCACGAAGATGAAGAGCTTGCCGCGAAGGAACTCCAGATCCACATCGCCAAGATGTCCGGCGCGAGGCTCACGATCGTTCGTGGCGATGTGCCGAAAGGCCTCCTGCCCGTTCGGATCGGCTTGTCGTTGTCGGCCGAGGCCAAGGCCAGGATCCTCCAGCAAAGCGACGATCCCGGTGCGTTCCTGATCGACGCGAGGGCCGACCGGATCTCGCTGGCCGGCAACGCCCCCGAAGGGACGTTGATCGCCGCGTACGAGCTTCTCGAGCAACTCGGGTGCCGATGGTACCTGCCGGGCGAGCTTGGGGCGGTCATTCCCAAGCGCGTCACCGTAACCATGCCTCTGGGGCAAACCCTCCAGGTGCCCTCGTTCCCTCACCGGCACCTGCAGTGCATCTCGCTCGACCTGCCCTGGTATCGCCGCCAGCGGCTCGGCGGGCTGTATTTCCCCGGCGCCCACGGCATCTCGCTGCGGCCCAAGGCAAACCTCAAGACCGAGCCGGAGTTGTTTGCACTGGTCAACGGAGAACGCAAGGACACGCAGCTCTGCCTGAGCAACCCCGAGGTGCTCAAGCGCGCGATCGCCGCGGCCATGGACTACTTTGACCGACATCCGGACGCGCAGTGGCTTGGCATGGGCCCCCGCGACAACGGCGTGTTCTGCGAATGCGAGCGTTGCCAGAAGCTCGACAGCGGCGACGTCGACCCGGTCACCAACCGGCGGATTCGTACAGACCGGTACGTCTGGTTCTTCAACCAGATCATCGAAGCCGTGCACAAGAAGTATCCCGGCAAGAAGATCGCCTTCTACGGCTACGATGCGCTGAAGTTCCCGCCCCGCAAGGTCAAGCCCAGTCCCTACCTCGTGCCCGCGTTCGCGCCGATCACGCAGTGCCGAATCCACGGGATCAACAACCCGATCTGCCCCGATCGCTCGTTCTACAAGAAGACAATGGTCGAGTGGACGCGCGTGGTCCCCGAGACGTTCGAGCGGGGCTACTATTTCAATCTGGCCTGCCCGGGGTTTCCGTTCAGCAAGATCCACGCGGTACGGGAGGAGACGCCCTTCGCGCATAAGCTCGGCGTGAAGGGCTGGCGGGTCGAGTCGAAGCCGTCGTGGGCGTCGAACGGGCTGACCTTGTACGTGGCGGCGCGTCTGATGTGGGACGTGAACACCGACGTCGATGCCTTGATGATCGAGTTGTGCGAGAAGTTCTTTGGCCCCGCCGCCAAGCCGATGGGCGACTACCTGGAAATGGTGGACCACGCGTTTCGCGACACCGACTGCCACACGGGCAGCAGCTTCTGCATGCCCAAGGTCTTCACGCCGGCGCGGATGGCGCGCGGTCGAACGCTGCTCGACCGCGCCGCGCGTCTGGCCGGCGGCCCTGAAGCGAAGACATACGCCGAGCGCGGTCGCATCTTCCGGTTGAACCACGACCGGCTGGAAGCCTTCCTGAACATGCTCGAGCAGCGCAACCGGTTCGATTTTGCCTCAGCCAATGCGTCGCTCGACCGGCTGTATGAGATCAGCGACGTGATGGTCAACTACCGCCTCCACCCGCCGGGAGCCGCCAAGCAGAAACCGTCCGACATGCCGTACAAGGTCTGGTTCGCCCAGGCGTGGCTGCTGTATCCCGGCGTCGTGCCCTCGTACATTAACCGGTTCTGGGCGCCGTGCACGCGGTCCGGGTACGAACGGACCGTGGCGAAGGGTGATCTGGTCGCCGGCCTCCCCGACGTATGGGACTTCCTGATCGACCCGACCGGCGTGGGCGAAGGTCTCCGGTGGTATCGCGACGGCCGGATCGGTGGGAATTGGCAGCCCCTGCGTACCAAGAGCAGCACGTGGTCCGACCAGGGATTGCACTACTACAAAGGCCTGGCCTGGCATCGGACTGTGGTCACGATTCCAAACACGTTCCAGCGGCGCAAGGTCTTCCTCTGGTTCGGGGGTATGGACGAGGCGGCGAAGGTCTGGCTGAACGGCGAGCTTCTGGGGCAGAGCGACGCGGAGGGTGGCAGGCTCGTCAAGCCCGCTGGCGCGTTCAAGCCGTTTGAATTCGACGTGAACGGCATCGTGCGGATCGGCCGGCCCAACACCGTCGCCGTCAAGATCATCAACCACAGACTCAGCGAGATCGGCACCGGCGGCATCACGGCGCCCGTGATGTTCTGGTCGCCGAAGCCCAAGTAGCACATGAAAGGTCCGGTGCAACAAGATGGCAAGGTCCATGTGGCGCAAGGCGCTTCTGAGTATATGTGTTCTCGCAGCGGGCGTTGCCTCGCTGGCCGCGGAGCGGGTCGTCCTGGTCGAGGCCGGCCGACCTCGGGTCGTGCTCGTCCTTCCCGCCGACCCGCTTGATGATGAGTCACTCGCCGCCAGGGAACTGCAAAGCCACATCCGTCAGATCAGTGGTGCCACACTTGCGATCACGACCGATCGTCCAAAGCAGGGAATGCTCCCTGTGCGCATCGGTTCAGCGCTCTCGCCGGACCTGAAAGAACGCGTCGCCGGACGCAGCCCGTTCACCGGAGCGTTCATGTTGTCGGTCAAGCCCCAGGGAATCCGTCTGACCGGCAACTCGGCCGAAGGGACGTTATACGCCGTGTACGAGCTACTGGAACAACTCGGCTGCCGTTGGTATCTGCCCGGTCCGCTGGGAACGGTCGTGCCGAAGGCGTCGACCGTTGCCCTGCCGATGCAGGAGACGTTTCAGGCCCCATCGTTCAAGGACCGGCATCTGATTACCGTGGGACAATCCCTGCCCTGGTATCGTCGCCAGCGCCTCGGCGGTCGGTTCCTGCCGGGCTGCCATGGTGTTCCCCAGCTTCCCGAATCGAAGTTCGAGGAGGAGCCCGAGCTGTGGGCGCTGATCGACGGCGAGCGCCGGCCCACCCAACTGTGCACGACGCACCCGGAGGTCCTCAAACGGGCGATCGCGGCCACCTTGGCCTACTTCGAGAAGCATCCTGACGCCCCGTGGATCGGCATGGGGCCCGAGGACAACGGTGAGTTCTGCGAATGCGAATCGTGCCGCCGGCTCGATACCGGCCAGGTCGATCCGATCTCCAACAGGCTCGTTCGCACGGACCGCTACATCTGGTTCTTCAACCAGATCCTCGACGCCGTGCATGAGCGATTTCCCGGCAAGAAGCTGTGCTTCTACGCTTACGACTCGCGCAAGTTCACGCCGAAGAATCATCGGCCGAATCCGCACATCGTGCCGGCGTTCGCACCGATCACCCAGTGCCGGTTGCACGGGATGTCCAATCCGATCTGTCCCGATCGCTCCTTCTACCGAAGGGTCATCGTCGACTGGGCGCGGATATCGGCCGAGATGTATGAGCGCGGGTACTACTTCAACCTGGCCTGCCCGGGGTTTCCGTTCAGCAAGATACAGGCGGTTCGCGACGAGACCGTGGAAGCCCACAAGCTCGGCATGACGGGCTGGTGCGTCGAATGCATGCCCTCGTGGGCCTCGCACGGGCTGACGTTGCACGTGGCGTCTCGGCTGATGTGGGACGTGAAGACCGACGTGGACGCCCTGATCGCGGAGTTCTCCGAAAAGTCCTTCGGACCCGCCGCTGAGCCCATGCATGCCTATGTCGTGCTCGTCGACCGGGCGTACCGCGACACGGACGTGCACTCCGGCTCCAGCTTCTGCATGCCGAGGCTCTTTCCGCCCAAGCGCATGACCCAGGCCCGAAGGCTACTGGCCGAAGCTGCGAAGCTGGCCGCCACCGACGAGATCATCGCGAAGCGCGTCCGCATCTTCCGCCTCAACTATGATCAACTCGATGCGTTCCTGGAGATGCTCAGACAGCGGAACGCGTTCGACTTCGCCGCCGCCTCTGTGGCGCTCGAGCGGCTGCGCGGGATCATTACGACGATGATCGAATGGTGTTTGTATCCGTCCGACGCCCCGCCGTACGGCGCGGGCTACCACGGCAGCAACAGCCATCACGCCCGATTGCTCTGGCCGCGTGCCGGACGGTCTTACCTGAACCGCTTCTGGACCGAGCCGATCGAGACCGCCTATCACCACGTCGTCACCAACGGTGACTTCGTTGCCGGTGCCCCGGACGAGTGGGCCTTCCTGATCGACACGACCGACGTGGGTGAGCCCCTACAGTGGTTCCGCGACGGGCCAATCGGCGGCAACTGGCAGAAGATGAAGACCAAGACCGCTTCGTGGTCCGATCAGGGCTTGCACTACTACAAGGGGCTGGCCTGGTATCGCACGGACGTGGCCATTCCGCGCCGGTTCCAGAACCGAAAGCTCTTCCTGTGGTTCGGAGGCGTCGACGAAGTCGCCAAGGTCTGGCTGAACGGCAAACTGCTGGGGCAGAGCAACCTCGAAGGCGGCAGACTCGTCAAGCCGGCGGGGACGTTCAAGTCCTTCGACTTCCGCGTCACTGACCTGGTCCGATTCGACCGGCCCAACACGATCGCCGTGAAGATCATCAACCGCCGCCTGAGCGAGATCGGCACGGGTGGCATCACCGGCCCGGTGATGTTCTGGTCACCCAAGTAGCACCCGGGCCTTCTACTTACCCAGCACCTTCGTGCGCAACTTCGCCAACTTGGTGTAGTATTCCTTGTCGAAGGCATCGACGTCCCCGCGGCCGAGGGTCTCCCACGCCACCTTGGTTCGCCACAGCCTGACGTGGTTCTTCAGCGCGGCGTCGATGTCCGCCGAGGCGGGCACCTTGTGCACATAGCCGGCTGCCCCGGTGGACCCGTAGTAGCACCACAACCCCACTGCGTTGCTGATGTTGTAGCCGCTGACGATCCACCTCAGGAAATCGTCGCGCTCCAGCGCGCCCCGTCCTGCCTCGCCGCGCAGCATGTAGTCCGCGTAGGTGTCGATGAAAGGACAGTAGATCTGTATGCTGCCCAACGGATCGGTGCTCGCGTGGATGTACAGGACACGATCGTCCCCCAGCATCTGCCGCGACCTTCGCACGATGCGGTACGACTTGCGGAAGTCGTGGGAGACGCCGTCGAAGTAGAGACCGTCGATCTTGTGCTCGTCCAGGCCGCGACGGATCTCGGCGAAGAAGTCCGGGCCGCGGTAGTAATAAGGGCTGAAGTAGGGGACCAGCTTCATGCCGCAACGGTGGATCTCGTCTCGCATCCGCCGGAACCTGGCCATGTCGGAAGGCACGAACGCGGGGATGAGCCACGGCGGCTTGTCTCCGCCTGGGAAGATGTACGAGTGAACCGCGAAGACCTTGCAGAACCGGGCGGTGTCGCGGATCAGCTCATCGCTCGGGTAGGCGTACTTCTCGAGTGGGTTCCGCCCGCCCTCGTGCGCGAGCGACTCGAACGACCGTTCCCAGTTGTGAGGTCTCGGGGGGAACACCGAGACCCAGATCTCCTCCCGCCGTTTCAGATCGTAGGCGACCGACCAGGGCGGCTTGGCGAGCGACGGGGCGGTCGTCTTCTGTCCGTGGGCGGGGTAGACCCCGAATCCACCGTGCGGGTCGATGAACAGGTACCTCCCGTCCTTGTGAGCGTGATAGGCGGGACGAAACAGGCCCTCGAACGTGAGCTTCATCCCCTTGGGAGCTTGCAGGATCAGCAAGGAGTCTCCCTGAATGGTCAGGGCGATGCCCTTGCCGGCGATCTTGCAGGCGAAGTCGTCCTTTTCTTTCAGTTCCAGGGGAAGATAGGCTTCCGGGATCGTCAGCCGGGCGACCTCGCGACGCACGGGGATCCGCTGGAAGCACCGGATCTGGCCGGTCTTGGCCAGAAGGAACTCCGCGCCGGTGGTGACCGCGGTGATGCCCGTGTTGTCCTGCTTGACGCGCTTCAGGGCCATGCCCATCAAAACCCCACCGGGGATGTCTGCCAGTGAGGGGGGGCGCCCGTCACGATCGGGCATGGCTTGTTGGGACCGTTGATGCGATGTGTAGCGGACCATGATCTCCGCTTCGGACAGCACGCGCTTGTAGATCCGGACATCGTCGATCAGGCCGTTGAGGTACTCACGACCGTCGTGGTAGCGCCCGATCTGAAGCGGAATCGACGCGGAAGGCTTCGGAACGCCCTTCACGTCGGCCGATGCCCGTTCGATGCCGTCCACGTAGGTCAGCAGCTTCCCTCCGGGCTGGTCGTAGACGGCCGCGACATGGTGCCACACGCCGGCCTGGATGACGGGCTCCTCGTCGTACAAGGTGTATGGCTTCAGGCCGCCATTGTGGAAGTACAGGGCGCCGTCCTTCTGGGCGATGACGTATCCCGTCTTGCCGCCGATGTAATCGCCGACGTAGACCTGCCAGCCGAGATCGTTGCCGTGCTTGACCCATAGCTCGATAGAGAAGCTCCCGGTGAACTTCAGCGCGGGCGAGGTGCCGCAGTCGACGTGGTCGTCCACGCCGTCGAATCGCAGCGCGGATCCCGCTTCGACCTTCACCCGCTTGGCGCCGTGTATCTTGCCGTCATGCCCGTGGCCGCTCTTGTCGCGGGTGATCGCTTCCCCGCCGCCCTCGAAGTCGTAGTGTGCGACCAGGTCCTTGTCTTTGGTCTGGGCAGCTGTTGCAGAGCGGCCGGGAGCGAAGACCGCCAGGGCCAACAGGATTGCGCACACATGCTGAAGCCAGTGATTGGCCAAGACCATGTCATTCCTCCGTCGGCACGTGATCCCTGTCAGCTTACGCGAGTCTGAGTTTCGGGACACGCCCATTTCGATTGTGTGCGTATGGTACGATGCACCCCAGTGCGTTGCGAGGGGAGATTCAATCAGCGAAGCAGGTCGAGCACGCATGCTGAACGGCGGGCTTCCGAGCCCGCGTGACGGGACACAGCCCAATCGGGGCCTCACTTGTGGGCCGGCAGGCGTGGAAGTACAGTCCTGGCAGGAAAGACGGGGAGCGGGGCACTCGGTTGCAGTCGATCCTCGGTGATCTGCGGACAGCAGAAGATGACTGGGAGGCAACGCAATGCATAATGAGGAACTGACACGTCGCTCGTTTCTGGGGAAGGGCCTAGCGGCTTCGGCCGGCGTTGGGCTCGCGAGTAGCGCTCGCGCCGGCAAGGCGAGTCCCAAGGCCCCCATCATTCCGGTGGAGCTAGGCCCGGGCCAGAAGCTTCGGGTCGCCATCCTGGGATGCGGTAACCGGAGCCGGGCCCATATTGCGGCCGTCAACCACTATGCCGAACAGATGGAGGTGGCCGCGCTCTGCGACATCCTGCCCGAGATGCTGGAAGAGAAGAAGAAGCTGGTCACGGCCGGCAAGCCTCGGCTCTACACGGATTACGCCAAGATGCTCAAGGAGGGCGAGGACCTCCACGCCGTTGCCATCGTCCTTCCCAATACGTTGCACCGCGCCGGGACGATCGCCTCGCTCGAGGCCGGCAAGCACGTCCTGTGCGAGAAGCCGCTGACGCTGAAGCTCGCCGACACCAAGGCGATCATCGAGGTATCGGACCGGACCCGACGGATGGTGCAGGTCGGGACGCAGAGCCGTCACGTTCCAGGCTACGCCGCGCTGGCCCAGAAGCTACGCGGGGGACTGATCGGCCCGGTTCTGTACGGCTGGTCCCAGCAATTCCGCGGCGACTGGCGTAAGCTCTATCCTGATCCCGAGGAAGACTCTAAGAAGAACTGGCGGATGAAGCAGAGCGAAGGGGGAGCCGTGGTCTACGAGATGGGGGTCCACGCCTTCGACGTCTTCAACTGGTTTATTGGCAGCGAACCGGCGGAGATCACGTGTCTGGGCGGGGTCCACAACAAGCGGCTCGAGAAGCGGGATTCGTGGGACCACGCCGGTCTGGTGGTCCGCTATGCGAACGGCGCCGTGATGACCTATGGCGCCAACCTGTACTCCTGCGGCGGGGCGGGTCCAGACGTCCTGTTTGGCGAGAAGTCGACGCTGGAGATCGGCTCGCGCAGGTCGGGCCGGGCAACGATACGCACCAAGAACTACTGTCGCCCGTACGGCAAGAGCGGGGGCCGGGGCGAGACCAAGGACATCGCCTTACCCACGAGCAACGTGGATCCCTCAACGCTGCAGTACGGTCACTTTCTCGAGGCGGTGCAAGGCAAGAAACGCCCCTTCCCCTCGGCGAGAGATCACCTGCCCGCGGTGCTGATCGCCCGAGCCTCGCTGATGTCTCAGGCGGAAGGTCGCCACATCAAGGCGTCGCAGGTTACTTGAGACCGTGTCGAAGGAACGCGACTGCTCGCAACGGTCTGGCGCACTGTCAGGAGGTCGGCGAAATGGAAATCAGGCCTGACGAATGCTCCTTGTCTTCGGCCCCGGGCATGTCTCGACGGCAGTTCGGGCGGCGGGTGTCCCTGGGGGCCGTGGCCGTCGGCACGGGGCTGACGACGCAGACCGCCCATCCGTCGGAGAGGAAGGCGGGCCAGAGCGGCCCTAGAATCCCCCTGAAGATCGGACACCGGGCCGCCAGCATGAAAGCGGTCGGCGACTTCGGCGTCTTCAAGCTGGCGCGGCAGATGCCGGGCCTGATGGGCGTGGAGCTCCAGGTCGCGAGCGGGAAGCCCAATCTACGGGACTGGGACGCGGTCCGTCGCTACAAGCGAGAGGCCAATCGTTGGGGAATGATGATCCCCTCGGTGGCCGGCGTGTGGGATCGCGGCGTCTCGATCCTGCGCTCCTCCGCTGCCGAGCCCAACCTCCAGCAGGCAATTCGGGTCGCCGAGTTCCTGGGCACCAGCGTGGTCCTGGTCGCGTTCTTCCGGCGGAACGCCCCGGACATGGGCGACGAATCGTCCTACGGCCCGGTGGTGCAACTGCTCCAGCGCGTAGCCCCACGTGCCGCTGAAGCGGGCGTGACGCTCGGGCTGGAGAACTCGTTGAGCCCCGCCGACAACAGGAAGCTGGTGGATCTGGTCGGCCATCCTTCGGTCAAGGTCTACTACGACCCCCACAACATGGCCCACTACGGCTATGCGACCGAGGCCATTCCCGGCATCAAGCTGTTGGGCAAGGACCGGATCTGCCAGGTTCACGTCAAGAATGCCGACCGACCCATCGCCGAGCCCGGCTTGGTCGACTGGCAGGTTGCCCTTGGGGCACTCAACGAGATTGGCTACGAGGGTTGGTACGTCTTCGAGTCAAGGCACAAGGATCGTGCCCACGTCGTCGACGTCACCGTGAAGAACATCGCGTTCCTCCGAAAGCACTGCAGGATGCCGCTTGGGTAGAAGCGGGATCCTGAGCACCCGCGTTCGACCAGTAGGGTGGGTCCTCTGGACCCACCGTTCCCGTTCGCAAACAGAAAGAGGTGGGTCGAGACGACCCACCCTACCTGTTGTCCGCCGATCGAGGCGACTTCCTACGACGAAGGGGAGGCGTCGGCCTCCCGGGCCGCTTCCAGAAGCTTGATCCAGTGGCCGACGTAATGCCCGTGATCGTGGAAGGTCCGACCGCTGACCACGTTCCCGTCGATCACGCACGGCTCGTCGACGAACGTCCCGCCGCAGACCTCCAGATCGAACTTGCACTTCGGCACCGTGGCCATCCGGCGTCCCTTCACGCAGCCAGCGTAAGCGGGGATCTCCACGCCGTGGCAGACGCAGCCGACGGGCTTGTTGGTTTCGAAGAAGTGCCGCGTCATCCGCACGAGGGCCTCGTCGTAGCGGATGTACTCGGGCGCCCGGCCGCCGGAGAAGAAGATGCCGACGTACTCCTCGGGATTCACGTCGCGAAAGGCGACGTCGGCCTCGATCGTGTAGCCTTCCCACTCCTTGGTGATGGTCCACCCGGGTTTGACCTCGTGCATGACCATCTGATATCGCTTCTTCTCCGGCCCGGCCACGACAGGCGTGAACCCGGCCTCGATGAGGCGGTAGTAGGGGTACAACGTATCGACGGTCTCCGTCGCGTCACCGACAACGATCAGAACCTTGCTCATAGTCAGTCTTTCCTCGCAAATGCGTGGCCCGTTTTTGGGGCAGTTGGCCAGTAGGGCGGATCCTCTGGACCCGCTTGCCTGCTATCGGCTACGCGCCGGCGTCCTTCTTCAGCGGCCGCAGCTTCAGGTACGTTTCTTCCCCTCTGGCCCATGCCTTGAGATTGGCGAGTCGCTCTCCGCGGTCACCATGTTCCGGATGGTCGAAGCACTGCTGCAGCGTGTTGCACGGCATATCCGCGCATAGACCGCAGTGGTACAGCCTCTTCTCGGTCGCGCACGCGGCCACATCACATTGCCCGTAGAACATCGCCCCCTTTGCCTCCTGACAGCCTGGGCAGTTTGTCTTCTCCTTCCAATCGCAGTCGCCACAATACGCGCCGCACTTGGCCATCATCTCCTTGTCCACTTGACCCATTCCTCTCTGTCCTCCGATTCTCGTTGCGATGACTCTGCCCGCCTTCACAGCTTGGCCAGGCAGTCCCCCAGGTACTTCCTCGCCCGGTTGATCTCGCCGGTGGCCGCACTCACGGGCTCGAGGATGGAGACGCCGCGGGGCACGGGGTGCATGAAGATCTCCGTGTGGCCCTTGAAGCTGGTCTCCTTCAATGCCTTGAGCAGCGGGACGAAATCCAGTGGGCCTCGGCCTGGCATCTGGAGGAGCTCCTGATCTTTCGGGAGCTTCTTCATGCAGCCCTCGCCGTGTTGCCACGCGTAGAAGACCTGGATCCGACCCGCCAGGGCCCGAATCAGATCCGCCAGGAGCTTGGTGTCCTGAGGCAGATGGTATGGCGCAAACGCGACGGCGAGTCGGGGGGTGGGGGCCAACTCGGCCAGCCACTTCATCCCGTCGGGAGATTCCATTAGGTTGTGGGCGTGGTTCTCGATGGCGATCGTGACGTCGGTCTGCTCGGCGACGTCCAGGTGCGGCTTCATCTTCTCGACGAAGCCCTTCATCGCCGTCTTCAGCGCATCGCCTTTCAGGCCCTTTGGCCCCGTACACCCGGTCACGATCGTACGACAACCGAGTCGCTTGGCCATCCGCATCTCATCCTTCAGGCCAAACGGCCCGAGTTTGTACTGGGTGATGACGGCCAGCTTGACGTCGTGCTTCCGGAGCAGCACACCGAAGCGCTCCTCGCCCATCACCTCCAACTGCTCGCGCTGCGAGCCGTGACGCTTGGGCCAGATGTCGATCGCGTCGGCGCCGGTCTTCTTCACTTCCGGGAGGATCGTCTCCAGGTCGATGTAGCCGTACATGCACGAGGCCAGGACGTAGCGCAGTCGAAAGCCCTCGCTGGTCACCGCACTCGCCGCCAAGGGCGCCACGGTCGCCCCGGCCACTCCGCTCAAGAACTCGCGTCGCTTCATGGTTGACTCCTGCTATGGAATTGTGCTCCTCGCCTCGCCAGTAGCACACATCGGCCCGGCGCTACTTCTCATTCCCCCACAGTTTGGGATCGTTGCCGCGGCTCTTCCGCCATTCGTGGCGCCACCGGTGAATGTCGCGCACATTGATCATTGGTTTGACCGCGCGCTCCTTCTTCGACGGCATGGGCGGGAACGGCTTGCTCGGCAGCGTCTGATACCAGTACGCCACCGACGAAAGATCGAGCGTCAGGACGTTGTTGTGGCCGTGCTCGATGGTGAATCGGAGGGACTTATCGAAGTAGATTGGGTCGCTGATGTGGAAGCGATAGACGTGGGTGCGGCCCAGCCAGCCGATGTCGTTGTTCAGTCGTGCGTACCCGTAGTACGGGTGCTGGAAGGGCACCTTAGGACACCACGACGTGTTGAAGTAATCTTCGGTCCCCGTGCCATGTAGGCTGCTTGGCCACGTCTCTCCGTCGATGAAGATCATGTCATCGCCTTCTCCGTACCACAGAGGCGTCGGGCAGTGAACATAGTAGTTAACACCGACGAAGTGGCCCTTGCCCTTGATGTCGGCGATGAGGTAGTTCCGGGCGCCGGTCGTGTTCGTGCCGGTCTTGCCCAGCGTGCTCCACTCGTTCTCGCCCTCCGGATGGGCGTCGGTCAGTTGGTGGTTGTACCAGGCGTGGAAGCGGCCCATGTCAGGCGGGATCTTGTCCATCTCGACGTAGTCGATGTAGTAATAGAACGCGCGGATGGGCCGGTTGGCTTCGTTGGCGATTTCGATGCGAGCGCCGTTCGAAAACGGCATGACGAAGTAGCTCACCAATGCGTTTCCGTCCACTGGGCCGGCCGCCAGCGGAAGGCTGCTGAACGGATAGGTCTCGTCCCATCCCTGGCCGAAGAAGTCGCCGATCGGCGCCTCGACGCTGGGGTGCTTCTGGCCGTCCCAGTACATCCGCAGGATGATGTCGTGTCGGCTCAATCGCGGCGGCTTGTCGGCGATGGTAATCCAGATATGGTTGATCATCCCGGCGCCTTTGATCTCGGCCAGCACGCGGGTCTTGCCTCTGGGGATGTTCTCGAAGCGGTCGTTGTTGCCGCCGGAACGGTCGTAGCTACTGATGCGCTTGCTCTTGACGTTCTGGCGGATCCGGGCCAGATCGCTCAGCATGCCACCGTGGTCGGCCCGGGCGCAGACGGCCCATGCCATGGTTGCCGCAAGCGTAACGGCAAATGGATGACGTGAATGCATAGGTTCCCTTCTCCTTCCTATCTTGCCCCGCAACGGAGCCCGATCCGCCTGAGGACCTATCTCCGCGTCACGACGACCCTTCCGACATACACAGAGGCGGTCGCCTTCGTGGAATGCGTCTCGCTTTCCTTGTCGTGTTGAGAGTACCAGCTGACGAACAGGGCGGGCGGCTGGCCCTCCGCCAACGAAGCGCGATCCACGATCAGACCGGGATATGCGGTGTCGCCGCCGCTAGGCAGCGTGATGAGCTCGACGGCCTTGTCATCGATCAGCTCCCAGATCTTCGTGACATACCCCTTACCCTCGGCGCGACCGCGTCCGGAAACGAAGAAGCGATCCTTCCAGTTCGCGATCACCGGACTGTGGATCAATTGTCCGGTGTCGACGTCGGTCCACTTTCTCCGAGCCGAATCACTGCGGTGAATCCAACCGTGGCCGGGACGCTCGCCGGTCCGCAGTACACACCACACAGACCCGTCCGGGTTGAACCATATGTCCGACTCACCGGAGTCGCGCTTGTTGGTGACAGTGCTGATGGCGTCCCAGGTCAGACCGTTGTCGGAACATAGGAGCCGGACTTCCCGGACGGCGGGTTTCGGACGGTGGGCGGTGTAGGCCAGGCTGTAGAAGGCCCCGTCATGGTGGCGGACGCGCCACAGCCAGAACCCGGGTTCGTAAACGGCCTTCACCTTCGACCACGTTGTTCCGTTCCTGCTGGACGCGAAGCCGGAGCGCACGGAACCCCGGCCGACGGGCCTTGAGCCAGGCTGATGGTCGAGGTCCCACACGCCGAAGTAGACGTAGAGCGTCTCGTCGGTCACGGTGAAATGGGGATCCCGATCATCGCCGAGGGTGTTCAACCGTCCGCAGGGCTCCCACGCCTTGAGGTCGCCGCTGCGCATGATTCGTATCTCACCGTCCACCGATCCGTGCGATGCACCGTGCCGGAAACAGACGTAGTAGCGATCCCTCCAGTAGGCCAGGTCGGTGAACGCATTGTGGCGACCGTCGCCATAGACCTTCTGCATCCACTCCAGCTTCGCGCCGGTACCTTCCTGAGCGACAACGCAAGCCACAAGCCCCAGGAACCAGGAAATCGCAACCATAGTCGCTCCAATGTCAATGTTGACCGACAGCTGCCTCACCCAGCCACTCCTAGAAAAAGGGGACATTCTACTTTTTCAGCCACAAGGTGTTAGGGCGCAGAGCGTTGTGAGGTTGCTCCGTCGACAGAAAAGTAGAATGTCCCCTTTTTTTCAAGAGATCTCGAAGCCCTTGCGCTGCTCGCGGCTCAGGTGCTGGTTCGCCTCGCTGTCGCCGACGAACAGCTCCTTGTCCGGGTCCCACCGCAACGGGCGGCCCAGCCGCATCGAGATGTTCGCCAGGTGACACGTGCTGACGCTGCGGTGCTGGCTGACGATGTCGGAGATCGGCGTCTGGCGCGATTCGATGCAGTCGAAGAAGTTGCGCATGTGGTTCTCGATCGACGCGAGCTTGCCGACCTTCGGCTTGAACTTCAGGTCGTGGGCGTACAGCTTGTACGCCGACCGATCCATGCCCAGGTCCTTCAGGAGATTCGGTGGGTCGGTCTCCACGCTCTTGCGCGTGACGAAGACGTCGCCCTTCTCGCACTTGAACCGAACGCCGATCGTGCCCTTGCAGCGGATCTCCAGCTCGACGCCGTTGGCGTACTTCAGATCAGCGTGAAACTCGGCCGGCATGTTGTAGCCGTTCTTGATCTTCGGGAAGTCACCCTTCCCATCGATCTCGACGGGCCCGGTGGCATCGGCCCCGATACCCCACTGGGCGATGTCAACGTGGTGGGCGCCCCAATCGGTCATCTTTCCCCCGGAGTACTCGGACCACCACCTGAACGTGTAGTGGCAGCGCTCTTCGCAGTAGGGAACGCGCAGCGCCTGACCCAGCCAGAGCTCCCAGTTGATGTGCTTAGGCGTCGGCACGTTCTTGAAGGGCCCGCCCGTCGGGTTCCCATCGATCGTGACAATGCACTTCTTCAGCTTGCCGAACCGTCCCGACCGGACCAGCTCGCACGCCTCGCGGAATCGAACGTCGCTCCGCTGCCACGTGCCGACCTGCACCACGCGCTTCGTCTCCTTGACGGCCTTGCACAAGTGCTTGCCTTCGTCGATCGTCAACGTGAGCGGCTTCTCGATGTATACGTCTTTACCGGCCCGACAGGCGTCGATCAGCATCTTGCTGTGCCAGTGGTCGGGCGTGCCGATCATGACCACGTCCACGTCCTTCCGGTCCAGCAGCTTCCGGTAGTCTTCGAAGATCTTGGGCGTGCTTCCGAAACACGCCCGGCCCATCTCGCGGATGTGCCGGTCGACGTCGCAAAGCGCGATGATCCGCCCATAGGGTACGGCTTTCTCCGTAATCACCGACCCCTGGTAACGCAGCCCGATGGCGCCGATGCCGAACTGCTTGTTGGGAGACCGGGGCCGCGCGCTCTCGGCCGCTTCGATCGCGGCGCGACGTCTCCCGGTCACGGCCACCGCGCCCGACCCGACCGTTGCCGCCAGAAACCTCCTGCGGTTGACTCGCATCGCTTCTCCTCGCATTGGTCTACTCGTTCGTAAGTCGCCATCGAACTGGAGGGTCCGCCAAGCGCTGGCTCGTCACGAGTCCCAACGCCGAACGGCGACCAACGTATCCCATCAGGTCGGCCGCATCAAGACCGGCGATGCACTGGCGCGACCTCGCAACTCACAACCCGGAGGCCACCGCCGCTGCAAGTGCTTGCCTTGGCTTGATCTGGGGGCACTGCTATAGTGCGCCGGCCATGCGACGCTGGTTTGCTACCGCTTGTCTGCTCTTACCAAGCGCCACGTCCGCTGGCGCAGAACGGGCGTCGGCGTGCGTCGACGAGGTCCCCCCCTTTCCGCGCCGATCGTCACCTAGCTCGGCGAAGGGCGCCCAGGGCTCAGCGACCCGCCGCGCATTCCCCGTGCGGCGTCGCCAGCTCTTCTTGGACGATTGGGTGATGGCCGAGACCAGCAACGTCCGACGTGAGCCGGGGGTTGTCCAGAAGCACCCCGGAAATCCCATCATCCGCCGCGACAAACCGTGGGACGCCTCGCGAACCGACCTCTACGGCAGCGCGGTCTACGATCCCGTTCACAAGCGGCTCCAGCTGTTCTATTCAGCCAACAACGTGCCGAACGGACACGAAGACCGGCTGGCCTACGCCGAGTCGCTCGACGGCGGCAAGACCTGGGTCAAGCCGAAGCTCGACATGATTCCCTACCAGGAGCACAAACGGACGAACCTGGTACTGCTCCCGCCGGCCCGGGTCTTTGCGGGGCCTTGCGTGTTCCGCGATGACCACGAGACGGATCCGGCCAAGCGGTACAAGCTGTTCACATCGAGCTATCCCGATACCGCTTACCTTGGCATCCCGAGGATCTACACGCACCGCGGTCAGTTCCTCTGCCGGGACAAGAACGCCAAGCTGCCACCGGGGGGCGGCGAGCCGGGAATGTACGTTGGCTACTCCCCGGACGGCATTCACTGGAAGTGCTCCGACAAGCCGTTCTCGGACATGCTCAGCGATACGACGCAGTCGGCGTTCTGGGACGAGCGGATCGGCAAGTACGTAGCGTACGTCAGGGCGCGGACGAAGAACGGCCGAAGCGTCGCGCGGATGGAGAGCGCCGACTTCGAAACCTGGTCTGACCCGAAGGTCGTTCTCGAAGGAACCCCGGTCCGATCGCTCTACAGCATGGGCGTGACGCCCTATCAGGGCATCTACATCGGCACCCCGTGGATCTTCGACCAGCAGTCCGAGGCCGCGGGCGGTCGCGTCATCTGGCCCGAACTCGCCTCCAGCCGCGACGGTTTACGGTGGCAGCGGGTCTTCGTCGGCACGCCGCTGGTCCCACCGGGGCCGAAGGGCAGCCCGGATTCCAGGCAGATCCGCCTGGCCAGCTCGCTCGTCGTGCTCGAGAACAAGATCCTGCTGTTCTACGGCCAAACAGACCGCCCCCACACGACCGTCGATATGCGAATCGACATCGGCATGGCAACGCTCCGCCTGGACGGATTCGCCGCGATGACGGCCGGCAGCACGCCCGGGCACGTTCTCACCAAGCCGCTCGCCTTCGAGCGCGGCAAGCTGTGGATCAACGCCCAGGTTGACCCCGGCGGGTACGTCAAGGCCGAGATCCTCGACGCGGCAGGCAACCCGCTTGCGGGCCATCGGGAACGTGACTGTCTGGCGTTCCAGGGGGATTCGATCAGGGCGCCGCTTACCTGGAAGCACAAGGCAACGATCGAGCAAGGTTGTCGGATACGCTTTGCGCTGCGAGCCGCAAACCTGTACTCCTTCTGGATCGAGTAGGGGTCTCGCCTCCCACGAAAGATCGATGGGCTGATGGACGACCTTGACGTGAAGGAAGCGTTCCACTTGGCACCAGGTCGTCTGGACGTTGTGCCGAGCCACGACACTGCCTTGCTCGCCTTGAACCGAGATGGTCAAATGGCGTTTGTGAAAACCGATTCCGACGTGAACCACGGGACGGTTCTCCTGCGTTAGAGAATGCCGTTTGGGCGATCCCCAGTAGAAACGCCGTATCAATTCATTCTCCCAGGAGGACCGTCCTTTCATGGAATCAGGGCTTCAGCCGTGGGGGACGCCAATTCCCGTTCGGATTTGTGTCCCCCGCCTCTGAAGAGGTGGGGCACCTAACCTGTGTTGACGGTTCGAGCATTCCTGCGACCCGCTTGGGGTCCGGAGACCGTCACGAGGAAACGTGACATGCCACTCGCAGACGATCACAACATGGAGAGCACGGCCAATGGACTATCTGATGGGCATCGACCTGGGCTCGACGAGTCTCAAGGGCGTGATCTACGACCTGGACGGCAACATCGTCGCTTCGGGCAGCCGTCCGACCGAGCGCTTCAACCCCAACCCCGAGCATCCTGAGTGGACCGTCTGGGACCCCGCGCAGATCTGGAGCGGGACGGCCGAGGCGATCAAGGAAGCGATCACCCAACTGGACGATCCCACGCAGATCCGCGCCGTCGCCGTCACGGGCATGGGCATGGACGGCGTTCCCATGGATGCGGACGGCCGGTGGCTGTACCCGTTCATCAGCTGGCACGACCCGCGGACCACGGAGCAGTTGGAATGGTGGCAGGCCAACATCGGGGCCGACAAGGTCTTCTCGATCGGCGGTAATCCGCTGTGGGCGATCAACTCCGCCCTCCGCATCCTGTGGGTGGCCGAGAACGAACCGGAGATCATGGCCCGGACCGACAAGTGGCTGCTCATCGAGGACTTTCTGAACTTCATGCTCTGCGGCCGGCGGGCGACCGACTACAGCATGGCCTCCTGCACGCTCCTGTTCGACCAGCGCAAGCTCGACTGGTCGGACGAGATGCTCGGGCTGTCCGGCATCGATCGAGCGCTCATGCCCGATGTCTATCCCAGCGGCACGCCCTTGGGCGAGGTGACGGCAACAGCCGCCGAGGCAACGGGTTTGCCCGCGGGCACGCCCGTCGTCCTGGGCGGGCATGACCATCTGTGCGGCGCGTTGCCCGTCGGCGCGTTCAGACCGGGGATCGTCCTGGACGTCACGGGGACCTGGGAGTGCGTGGAAACCATCGTCCCCGAGCCGGTCTTGACGCCGCGCGTCCGCGAGATGGGCGTGACGATCCAGGCCCACGTCGCCCGCGGGATGTACAGCGCCTGGGGCGGATCGGTGGCCGGCGAATCGCTGGAGTGGTTCCGCAAGCAGTTCGGCTTCGAGGCCGCCCACAAGGCCCAGACGTCCGGCGGCATGGATTGGGACCACCTGATGGCCGGGGCGGCCGAGGCGCCCCCTGGCGCCAGGGGCGTGATGTTCCTACCGCACATGTCGGCCGCGGGCTGTCCCATCGAGGACCCCCAATCGCTCGGCGCGTTCGTGGGCATGAGCACCCGCGCGACCGCCGGCGACGTGCTCCGCGCGATGATCGAGGGGTTGGACTATCAATTCCTGGAGATCGTCAACGCCATGGAAGCCGCCCTGGACCGCAAGCTCGAGACGTTCATCGCCGTCGGCGGCGCCGTCCGCAACGCGTTCTGGATGCAGAACAAGGCCGACGTAATCGGCCGCCCCATCGACGTCCCCGACGTCCAGGAATCCACCCCCCTCGGCGCCGCCATCCTCGCCGGCATCGGCGTCGGCCTCTACAAAGACGAACACGACGCCTTCAACCGCGTCTACAAGCCCGGCACAACGTTCGAGCCCGACCCCAAGCTCTCCCCCCGCTACGCCGAATGGTTCGAGATCTACCAACAGCTCTACCCCGCCCTAGTGCCCGTCAGCCACCAGCTCTTCGACGGATTTCACGCTTGAGGAACCACTGTCGAGTCAGCAGGGCTCTGCCGGAAGCCCGGGGAGCCGGCTACTCAGCCTCCCAAGGGCGCAAGAGTGGACACGCGAGCGAAAGACATCCCCAAGTCCAGCATGCCGTCCGCGGGATTCGCCAACGGGAGTTGAGGACGTCTTGCCGATAGATTATGTTGGAGACGTGGGGCATTTGCCCGCTGCCACGTGAGTTTGCCATGGCGGATATGGTGCTAGCGTGCTGAACAGGCAAAAGGCGCTTATCCACATGCTCGAGTGTGCCGGGCGTCCAGTTCTGCGCCTGGAACTGGTCAAGTGGTCGTTCCTCCTGGCACATGAGACACCATCTGGGGGAGGCAAGTCGTTCTACCAGTTCGTCCCGTACCAACATGGGCCCTTCTCCTTCTGTCTGTATAGGGAAGTCGAGGCACTAACTCGAGATGGCTACGTCCTCGATGCTCACGTGGGTCGGCGTGAGGCGTGGCAGACTGGACGAGATAGCGCGCAGCCGCCGGGGGTCTTGCCAATGGGTCTCCGACGCGAAATCTCGGCGACGGTCGACCGCCTACGGCAAACGCCGGTGGACAGGCTGCTGGACGATGTCTACGAACGCTATTCCTGGTTCACGGTGAACAGCGCAAAGAGAAAGCTGCAACGCAGACCAATTGCCGCACCGGCCGTCTTCACGGTGGGGTACTCGAGTTGGATGGTGGACGGGTTCTTGAACCTGCTACTCCGAGCCGGTGTCCAAAGGCTACTCGACGTTCGCCGAAACCCCGTGTCGCGGCAGTACGGGTTCCATGGCAGCACACTCAGACGTCTGTGTGAGAAGCTGCAGATTGAGTACGTCCCCTTCCCTGAACTTGGCATACCGTCGCAACTCCGGCAGAATCTGCAGGCCCCCGAAGACTACAAGACTCTCTTTGCCTGTTACGAGCGAGACATCCTCAGGCGCGAGACGAGTGTCCTCAGGAACATCGCGGCCCTGATGACCGAGAAGCCAAGCGCCCTGATGTGCACGGAGCGCGATCCCTCGCAATGCCATCGTAGCCGCATAGCGAAGGCCATCTCAGAAGAGACGGCCCTGTCGATACGACACTTGGGAAGAACCCATGAAGCCCGGGTTTGAACTCACGCGGCTCCTCGTTACCGTCATGACGTACCCCTACCCCTCGAAGAAGTACATGGAAACGGTTTGCACTGCTTGCATCACGGAATCAGGAGAGTGGATTCGTCTCTACCCGGTAGACTACCGGTATCGCCCCAAGCATCAGAAGTTCAGGAAGTGGCAATGGATCGAGATAGGATTGGCTCCGCACGCCCATGGTACCGACCAGCGGACCGAGAGCAGAGAGCCCGATCTCTCCACACTCCGGATACTCGGGAAGCCGCTGTCCACGAAGAACAACTGGCAAGCGCGATGCGAGATCGTCAACCGCCTCCCTCATCATACGGTCAGGCAACTCGAGGGTCTGTACGAGTCCAAGCGCATCTCTCTGGGGGTCGTGCGCCCAACAAGGGTGTTGGATCTCAAGGTTACCCCTGTCTCGCAAGAATGGCCCGACAAGTACAAGTCCCTCTGGTCTCAACTCCTTCTCTTCGGAGAGCAGAAGCCGCTCCGCAAGATCCCGTACAAGTTCCAGTACGTGTTCGAGTGCGGTGATAGTCGCAAGCCGCACAACGTGATGAACGAGGATTGGGAGCTCGGAGTCCTGTTCTTGAAGGAGTGCCGCAGACACGGTTCGGAGGGAGCCGCGATCAAGAGCGTCCGGCACAACTTCTTCGAGCTCATGTGCGGTCAGGATCGTGACACTCAATTCTTCATGGGCACGCGACACCCCTACAACGAATGGCTCGTACTTGGGACGTTCTGGCCACCAAAGGAAAGACAACTGGGCTTGCCCCATATGTAGCCTAGCGAACGCCCCTATGGTTCACTTCCTCCCCGCGAACCGCAACCGGCTTGACCCGCCCATCCGCGACAACTAACGTAGTCATCGCGCGCGTCGGCGAGGCGCCGAGAGTCGAGGACGTATCGCCTGCGGAACGCGGGCGGCGAGACGGACGGATGTTGACCCAATGAGCGAACTCAGAGCGAAAGTCATGTTGGTGATCATGGACGGGCTGGGGGATCGGCCCATCGCCGAGCTGAACGGCAAGACGCCGCTGGAGGCGGCGGCCACGCCGAACATGGATCGCCTGGCCGAGACCGGCGCGTCCGGGATGATGCACACGCTCGGCCGAGGCCGGGTGCCCGGCAGCGACGTCGCGCATCTCGCCATCTTCGGCTATGACCCCGATACCTACTATTCGGGCCGCGGGCCGATTGAAGTTCGGGGCCTGGGCATCCCCCTGGAAGGCGGAGACGTCGCGTTCCGCGGCAACCTCGGCACGGTGGACGACGACGACGTCATCGTCGATCGCCGCGCCAGCCGGATCCCCGACGTCACCGACTTCGTCAAGGACCTCGACGGCACGACCATCGACGACGTCACGTTCATCGTCCGGCCCGGCACGGGCCACCGGGCGGGCGTGATCATGCGCGGCAAGGGACTCAGCGCGAACATCTCTGACGCCGACCCACACGCGGTGAAACTCAAGGTTCGAGATCCCCAGCCCTTGGACGACAGCGACGAGGCGAAGCGGACGGCGAGCGTCCTCGCCAAGTTCCTGGCCCAGGCGCACGAACAGCTCGACGCCAATCCCCTCAACGCCGAGCGGCGGGCGAGCGGCCAGATGCCCGCCAACTACCTGCTCGTCCGCGGCGCCGGCTACTACCACGGGATCCCGTCGTTCGCCGACCGATACCACGGCCTGAAGGCGGCGTGCATCGCCGGCGGGGGGCTGTACAAGGGGATCGGCGCCTTCCTGGAGATGGATCTGCTGTCCGTCGCGGGCGCCACCGGTCAGGCCAACACGGATGTATCCGCCAAGCTGACGCATGCCCGCTCGTCGCTGGATACCTACGATTTCCTCTTCGTCCACATCAAGGCCTTCGACGCGTTCGCACACGACGGCAACGCCCTCGGCAAGAAGGACTTCATCGAGAAGGTCGACGCGGCGATGGCCGCCGTCCTCGACATGACCGACACGCTCCTGGTCCTCACGGCCGACCACACCACGCCCTGCGCCCTGGGCGATCACTCGGGCGATCCCGTGCCGGTTCTGATCAACGGCCCCGGCGTCCGCGTCGACAAGGTCAAGGCATTCGGCGAACGGGCGTGCACCTGCGGAGGGCTGGGGCAATTGATCGGCCTCGAGTTAATGCCGGAGCTGATGAACCTCTGCGGGCTGGCCAAGCTCGAGGGGGCGTGACGCGGACACGCCGCTGCAGGTCAGCGCAAGGCCTTCTTGAACTCCTCCGCCTTGCCACGCCAGTATTCGGCCTCCTGGGGCTTGCCGATGGCGCGGTAGGCCTGGAAGAGATAGTCAGCAGCCCGGTAGTTGGCCTCGGCCGGCAGGTTCCCAACGCACTTGAGCAAGTGTGGGATCGCACCTTCGGGCTGTTTCAGCCTGAGGTAGTCTTCGCCGAGCAGCAAGTGCGCGGGCGCATGGTCGTCCAGGATCTCCGCGGCACGTCCGAAGTGTCGCATGGACTTGGCCACGTCCTTGTCGTGGCGCGCATAGGCGCCGGCCTGCATCTGGATCCGAACGCTGTCGTTGGTGAGCCGCAACGCTGAGGTGATCAAGCTCCGCTCGCCACGCCACGTCCGGCCACGCTGGACGGTCAGCACGACATGGACCGCGCACAGCGCCACGAGCACGCCCCCAACGATCCACCAGCCACGTCGTCGATCCCCACGCAGCGCTGACAACCGATCGCCCGCGGCCACGGCGCCCACGGCCACCAGCCAGCAGAACCCCGACGACGGCAGGTACATCAGGCGCTCGGCGAAGATCGTCCCGGACAGCACCACCGTGTTGCTCACCAGCGCATAGGTCAGCAGGAACCACGCGATGCTCCACAGCACGCCGCCGCGACATCGATACGACCACACCCCCCCCACCACGATCGCCGCCAGACACACCATCCCCCAGACGAACCGCCCGTCGACGGGCGTCTCGCAAATCGGCAAGGCGTTGTACGAGTAGTCATGACACAACGGATGGGGCCAGATCAGCAGACCCACGTACTTGCCCAACAGCACGACGGACGTGAGCGCCCGTCCGACGCCCGAGGCGTGCGCGATGGGATTGTCGACCTTGTCGATCACCCCGCGGTCCTGGAACAACTGACCCAGAACCTGCTGTCGAATGATCAACACGATCAGACCGACCACCAGCAACGCCACCCAGCGCTGCAGCGCCAACCGACGGACCACAGTCGACCATCGCATCGAACCAGAACGGGACCCGGCAGGCACCGCCCCCGACTGCCCCCGCCCAGGGACGCCGAACCGCATCGACCACAGGTCGTAAAACGCCGCAAGCGCGATCACGACCGTGCCGCTTTCCTTGCTCAGCATGGCCAAGGCGGCCACGAACAGCGCGACCACATATCGCCAGGTCGGCCGACGCCGTCCCAGCCGCGCGTCGCTCACGTACAGCCACAGGGCGACGATCGTCCCCAACGCCGCCAGAAGCTCAGCGCGCCCGACGACCTGCGCGACCGCTTCGACGTGCACCGCGTGCACGGCGAACAGGACGCTCGCGATCCCCGCCAGCCGTCGGTCCCCGAAGACCACGCACGTCAGCCCGAACAAGCAGCAGCAACAAGCCGCGTGCAGGACAAGGTTGACCGCGCGATGAGGCCCGGGCCGATCGCCCCAGACGCGATAGCTCAGGACGTGCGAAACGACCGTCACGGGCCGGTACAGCGCGTCCATCCGCTGATCGCCCCAGTAGTCGTGCTTGAGCACCTGCCACAGGGACTCGTCCTGCCACTTCCGCGCCTTGGCCAGGACGATGATCCGGTCGTCAAAGACGAACGCGTTGCCGAGGGTGTGAAGATAGCTGCCGACGGCAAGGCCGGCGATGACGATCCCCCACGCCCACACCACGCGCCGGGATCGGCCATCGCTTCGAGGCATGCCTTCTGGACGGTCTTGGGATGGTCGGTTCGAGCTCAACTTGTAGCGTCACGTTAGCCGGGGCTCCAGACACCGTCAACAGATCTATCGGCTCGTCAAACCTCGTCTTCGCCTTCCACGGAATCGAGAAGCTCGGCGGACATCGGCCGCTTGAGGCTGCTCGATCTGCGGAGCCGTCACGCCAGCCCGCGCCGACGCCCCCAAAGCGAACCGTCTCCCACGCTCGGCCACGGGCTGCCGGCTGCCTGCCAGAGCGGCGGGGCCTGTCAGTCTGGCAGCGGCTCGCCCGGGCACGCCGCAAGCACACCTGTTCATAATGCATTTCTTTTAAAGGGCTTACCTTAGCAACAGAGCCCGGCACCCCCCTGGCACGCAGCTTGCCTTTCGGCCTGATGGCGTTCGGGGGCCGCGTGTTCGGCCCTGCGCGCCGTGTGTTCTCAGACGATGTGGACAGGCAATACTGCCAGAACGATAGCGAGGAGCATACCATGTCCAAGATCATCGGCATCGACCTCGGCACGACCAACTCCGTCGTGGCCGTCATGGAGGGCGACCAGCCCAAGGTCCTCGTCAACGCCCAGGGCTCTCGACTCACCCCGTCGGTCGTCGCCTTCACCGACAAGGGCGAGCGGCTCATCGGGCAGGTGGCCAGGCATCAACAGGTCACCAACCCCACCAACACGGTCTTCAGCATCAAGCGGTTCATGGGCCGACGGCATAACGAGGTAGAGACCGAAGAGAAGATGGTGCCCTACAAGCTTCAGGGCGGCCCGGACGAGCTCGTTCGCGTCGACGTTCGCGACAAGACCTACGCCCCGCCCGAGATCTCGGCCATGGTCCTGCAGGACCTCAAGAAGACGGCCGAGGACTACCTCGGCGAGAAGGTCGACCGGGCCGTCATCACCGTCCCCGCCTACTTCAACGACAGCCAGCGAACCGCCACCAAGGAGGCCGGCGAGATCGCCGGGCTCAAGGTCGAGCGGATCATCAACGAGCCCACCGCCGCCTCGCTCGCCTACGGGCTCAGCAGAAACAAGAACGAGAAGATCGCCGTCTACGACCTGGGCGGCGGGACGTTCGACATCAGCATCCTGGACATCGGCGACAACGTCTTCGAGGTCCTCAGCACCAACGGCGACACGCACCTGGGCGGCGACGACTACGACGAGGAGCTCATCAACCACGTGGCCGAGGAGTTCCGCAAGCAGGAGAACATCGACATCCGCAAGGACCCGATGGCCCTGCAGCGACTCAAAGAGGCCTGCGAGCGGGCCAAGTGCGAGCTGAGCACCGCACAAGAGACGAGCATCAACCTGCCCTTCATCACGGCCGACCAGAGCGGGCCCAAGCACCTGCAGATGACGCTCACGCGGGCCAAGTTCGAGCAGCTCACCGAGCACCTCACCGAGCGGACGCGGGGACCGGTCGTGCAGGCCCTCAGAGACGCCAAGCTCTCGCCCTCCGACATCCAGCAGGTCGTCATGGTCGGCGGCAGCACGCGGATCCCCGCCGTGCAGGAGCTGGTCAAGGGCGTGTTCGGCAAAGAGCCGAACCGCAGCATCAACCCCGACGAGGTGGTGGCCGTCGGGGCGGCCATCCAGGGCTCGATCCTGGCGGGCGACAAGGAGGACATCGTCCTGCTCGACGTCACGCCGCTCAGCCTGGGCGTCGAGACGCTCGGCGGGATCTTCGACGCCGTCATCGAGCGGAACACTACCATCCCAACCAGCAAGGAGAAGGTCTACTCGACGGCCGAGGACGGCCAGACCGCCGTCGACGTCCGCGTCTTCCAGGGCGAGCGGAAGATGGCCGACGCCAACCGGCTGCTGGGCACGTTCCGGCTGGAGGGCATCCCGCCGGCCCCCCGCGGGCTGCCGCAGATTGCCGTGACGTTCGACATCGACGCCAACGGGATCCTGAACGTGTCGGCCAAGGACAAGGCCACCGGCAAGGAGAACCAGGTCACCATCCAGGGCAGCAGCGGCCTGAGCAAGGAAGAGATCGACCGCATGAAGCGTGAGGCCGAGTCCCACGCCGAGGACGACGAGAAGCGCTTCGAGCTCGCGACCGCCAAGAACGAGGCCGACCAGGTCATCCACCAGATGGACAAGACGCTCAAGGAGCACGGCGAGAAGGTGTCGGCCGACGAGCGCGGCAAGGTCGAAAGCGCGTTGAACCAGCTCAAGGAGGCGGTGAAGGGCGACGACCTCGACGCGATCAAGAAGTCGATCGAAAACGTCATGACCGCCAGCCAAGAGATCGGCAAGATCATGTACGAAGAAGCCGCCAAAGCCCAAGCCGCCGCCGGTGGCACCGCCGTCCCCGGCGGTGAAGAGGGCCCCCAAGGCGCCCCCAGCGCTGAAGCCGCCCCCGACGGCGACGGCAAGAAGAAGGACGACGACGTGATCGATGCGGAGTTTGAGGTGAAGGAGTAGCCACCTTTCGTGTAGAATGAAGTCACGTAGGGCGGGTTCCACCCGCCTTGTTATGACTGCCAGCAACGAGGTGGCTGCCATGAAGAGGACGCTCGAAGCCGTCATCGACCAACACGGACAGGTTCGCCTGCTCGAGTCGCTCGAGCTCCCCGAGGCCCGGCGTGCACTGGTGACCGTGCTTGATGAGGTCCCCACCACATTGGCAGGCGAATCAGCGCTGCTCAGCGAACAGGCCTTGGCAGAAGACTGGAACCGTCCCGAGGAGGACGAGGCGTGGTCCCACCTCCAGCAGGCGCCGTCATCCTGATCCCCTTCCCCTTCTCGGACCTGTCACGGTCCAAGCTTCGCCCAGCCGTCGTGCTGGCCGACGCCGGCCGAGGCGACCGCATCCTCTGCCAGATCACGAGCAAACCCTACGCGGACCCTGAGGCCGTGGCGCTTCCCGAGGAGAGCTTCGACAACGGGTCTCTCCGGAGGACGAGCTACGCCCGCCCCGGCAAGCTCTTCACCGCGAGTTCCGAACTGGTCCACGGACAAGCGGGCCAGCTGAAGCCACAAGCACTGCGATCCATCGTCGACGCGGTTGTGGCAATACTGCTCAGAGGACTCGAGGGCAAGTAGGATGAGCGTTGCTTAGACAGCACCCCATCCCAGAATCAGGTTGGCGTCAACGCAAGAAACAACTATGGTGTTCCCGACCCCCGGCGTGTCGCGCCCGTACTCCCGAAATGGCAAGCTGAGGTGAATCATGTTCCTGAGCTGTCTGACGTTCGGACCGACAGTACTTCTTCTTGCAGGCATGCGGGGGGGCATGTCCCAGGCGCCTCGGGCAGAAGACCTGGCAGAATGCCGTTCCTGGGTGGCCGCCAAGTTCGAGGGGGTGGTTCCCACCCGGCCGATAGCGCCGGGGCTGGTCGTTCTGGCCAATCACGGTGTGGTCCAGAAGAACGCCCGCGGCGGCAGACCGATGAAGATCGTCGACAAGCAGTACACGCGAGGCCTCTACTGCCACGCGGTCAGCAAGGTCGTCGTCCGCCTGCCTTCGCCCGGCAAGTGTTTTAGCGCCGTGGCGGGCGTCGACACCAACGATCAGACGTCCGGCGGGCGCGGCAGCGTCGTTTTCAGAGTGGTCGTGGGCGACAAGGAGGCCCTTCGAACCGGGGTCATGCGAGAGGGAATGCCCGGCGTGCCGGTTCAGATCGACCTGAAGGGGGCGACGGAGTTCACGCTCGAGGTCGGTGAGGCCGGCGATGGTATCGGCTGCGATCAGGCAGACTGGGTCGATGCCCAGGTCACGCTGGCAAGCGGCGGCACACTATGGCTGGGCGACATGCCGATCGTGGTCCAGGACAGGCGACCGTACTCGCTCGATCCCCCCTTCTCGTTCGTCTACGGCGGCAGGCCGTCCGGCGAACTGCTCGAGTCGTGGCGCCTCGAACGCAGCAGCCGGAAGCTCGACGAGCTCCGGACCGAGCGGACAGTTACGTACACAGACCCGGCATCGAAGCTGGCCGTCCGCTGCGTTGCCGTCGAATACCGCGACTTCCCGTGCGTCGAGTGGACCCTCTACTTCAAGAACAACGGGACATCCGACTCGCCGATCCTGTCCGACATCCAGGCGATCGACACCGTCTTCGAGCGCGGCGGGCAGACGGAGTTCGTCTTGCACCACAACCGCGGCGACGACTGCACGTCGATGTCCTACGCGCCGATTCAGACGACATTGGGACCCAAGGCCACGTTGAGCTTCGCGCCCGCCGGCGGCCGGCCGACCAACGGCGCGTTCCCCTACTACAACCTGACGATGGGGGACGAAGGCGTCATCGTCGTCCTGAGCTGGGCCGGCCAGTGGGCCGCTCAACTCGTGCGCGATGAAGGCAACGCTCTGAGATTCCGAGGAGGACAAGAGCGAACCCACTTCAAGCTGCATCCGGGCGAGGAGGTCCGCAGCCCGATGGCCGTCCTCGAGTTCTACAAGGGCGATTGGCTCCGCGGGCAGAACATCTGGCGGCGGTGGATGGTTGCCCACAACCTGCGCAAGATCGGCGGTCGGCCCATCCGCCCGCAGGTGTCATTGTGTACGGGCAACTACTACCCCGGCCTGATGAGCAACGCCGCTCAGGAGATCGCCTTCATCCGCCAGTATGTCGAGCAGGGCATCCAGGTCAACTACTGGTGGCAGGACGCCGGCTGGTATCCCTGTGACGGCGTGGCCTGGCCCAAGACCGGGACATGGGACGTGGACCCCGTCCGGTTCCCCAAGGGGCTGCGTGAGGTGGGGGACTTCGCGCGATCGCACGGCATCAAGACGCTCGTGTGGTTCGAGCCGGAACGCGTCCACGCCGGGACGTGGCTGGCCGAGAACCATCCGGAGTGGATCCATGGGGGCAAGAAGGGCGGGCTCCTCAAGCTCCATGACCCGAACTGCCGCGCATGGCTGACCGAGCACATCGACAAGCTCATCACCGAGCAGAGAATCGACTTCTACCGGCAGGACTTCAACATCGATCCGCTCGGATTCTGGAGGGGCAGCGACGCGCCGGATCGGCAGGGCATGACCGAGATCCGTCACGTCGAGGGCTACTTCGCTTACTGGGACGAGTTGATCCGCCGCCATCCGGACATGCCCATCGACTCGTGCGCCTCCGGCGGGCGGAGAAACGATCTGGAAACGATGCGCCGCGCCGTCCCACTGCTTCGCAGCGACTGGTACTGGTCACCTTCGGGACAGCAGTGCCAGACCTACGGCATGTCGCTGTGGCTGCCGTTCCAGGGCACGGGCGTCATCCACGAGAAGGACGAGTACTGGTCCCGCAGCTCCATGGTGGCCGAGTACACCTTCGGCCCCGGCGCAGAAGGGCTGAAGGTGGTGGACTTCAAGCGGCTGCGGCGGGTGCTCGACACTTGGCGTCGGATCGCCAACTACTTCTTCGGCGACTTTTACCCGCTGATGCCCTACACGCAATCCACGGACGCCTGGATGGCCTGGCAGTATGACCGTCCCGACATCGGCGAGGGGGCAATCCAAGTCTTCCATCGCAAGACGAGCGTCTATGAGTCCGCCAGGCTCAGGTTGAAGGGACTGGACCCTCAGGCTGAGTATACGCTCGAGGACTTGGACCACCCCGAACCGCGCCGCGCCTCTGGGGCCGAACTGATGGACAAGGGACTACTGGTCAGCCTGAAAGACGCGGGCTCGGCGGCCGTCGTCGTTTACAAGCGCGCGAAGCCGTAGGGTCGTTCCGTCCGAGCTGGCCGCTCTTGAAGCAGCACGCCACAGTGGCTGGCGCTGTCAGTCCTTTCTCTTTCGGTTCTTCGCCTCCTCCGTGTGGGAAGCGAATCGCCCATTCAAACCAGGCCAGACTCCACAGTCCGCGGTTGCCCACGAAACGCCGGTTCGGTACCGTAGGCCTCGCAGAAGCAAAGGAGGGGGCCAATTGGAACAGGTCGGTTGGATAGTGACCGACGAAGCCGAGGGGCGAAACAGGCAAGATGTCCCCGGAATCCGCCGAGGCGGCTTGCCGGAGGTAAGGGCACGATGCGTTCTGGAGAAGCGTTGCGCGGGCTACTGAACGGAAAAAGACTCGTGATGGCGCCGGGGGCGCCGGATGCGTTGACGGCCCGCCTCATCGAGCAGGCCGGGTTCCCGGCCGTCTACATGACGGGCTTCGGCGCCACAGCCACGTTGATCGGTTGCCCCGACGTCGGGCTGTTGACCCAGACCGAGATGACCACGCACGCGCGGAACATCGTCCGCGCCGTGGACGTCCCCGTGATCGCGGACGCGGACACCGGTTATGGCGGCCCGGCGAACATCGAACGAACGGTGAAGGAGTATCAGCAGGCCGGTGTCGCCGCGATCCACCTCGAAGACCAGATCCTGCCCAAGCGGTGTGGCCACATGGCCGGCGTGAGGCTGGTTCCGGTCGACGACATGGTGCGCCGACTCGAATGCGCCCTTGCGGCTCGCGGCGACGACGATCTGGTGATCATCGGACGGACTGACGCGTTGGCCGCCGCCGGCTTGGACGAGGCAATCCGGCGCGCGCAACGCTACTGCGACGTGGGCGTTGATGTGGTGTTCATCGACGCCATCAAGCGCATCGACGACGCTCAAGCCGTGGCACAAGCCCTCGGCGGACCGTTGATGATCAGCGTGGTCGAGGGGAACGAGACCGCGAGGCTAACGCCTGATGAGATTAAGCAGATGGGGTTCGCCCTCGCCCTCTATCCCCTGTCCGCCCTCTTTGCCGGTGCCGCTGCGATCCGAGATGTGCTTGCTGGGTTGAAGCGTAACGGCACCACGGACGCCCTGACCGATCGCATGCTGACGTATTCGGAGTTCTCTGAAGTCGTTCGCTTGGCCCGTTTCCAGGAGCTCGACCACAGGTTCGGCGTCGGTTGAGTCCGGCGCTAGGAGACAGATGAAGGAGCTGAGGCAGTGAAAGCCGTCGTCAAGACGCGTCCCGAACCCGGGAACGTGGAATTCATCGACATGCCGGACCCCGAGGCCGGGCCGGGCCACGTGGTCATCGAAGTCCAGAACGCCGGCGTCTGCGGGACAGACCTCCACATCTACAAGAGCGAATACGTGATCAAACCCCCGGTGATCCTCGGGCACGAGCTGTGCGGCGGGATCGTCGAGGTCGGCTCCGGGGTCACCCGCTTCAAGGCGGGAGACCGGGTGACCGTCAATCCGTCCGCAGGGAAGCTCTGCGGGAACTGCCGGTACTGCCAGATCGGCGCGCCGTTCTTCTGCGTGGACCGGTCGGCGGTTGGCAGCGGGATGAACGGGGGCTTCGCCAAGTACTGCTGCGTGCGACAGGAGATCGTCTACCCCCTGCCGGAGAGCTTGGACGACCAGACCGGTGCACTGTGCGAGCCGTTCGCCTGCGCCCTGCAGGCGGTCGTCGAGCTCACGCTGATCGAACCTGGCGAGATCGTCGTCGTGGCCGGGCCGGGACCGATCGGCATCATGTGCACCATGCTGGCCAAGACGCGCGGCGCCCGCGTCATCCTGTTGGGCACATCCGGCGACGCCGATCGAATGACCGTCGCGCAAGGGCTCGGCGCGGATCACGTCATAGACGTCGAGACGCAGGACGCTCGGGCGATCATCCAGGACCTCACGCAAGGCTACGGGGCCGATGTCGTATTCGAGTGCTCCGGGGCGGCGGAGTCCGCCGAGCTGTGTCTTGACGTCGTCAGGAAGATGGGTCGATACACACAGGTGGGCATCTTCGGCAAGCCCCTACAGATGGACCTCGACAAGGTGGTGGTCAAGCAGGTGCACCTGCAGGGGTCCATGTGCCACAGGTGGCAGACGTGGGAACGGACGCTGCGGTTCCTCGAACAGGATCTGGTCGACCTGCGCCCGCTCATCACGAATCGGCTGCCCCTGAGCCGATGGGAAGAGGCGTTCCAAGGCGTGCTCGCCAAGAAAGAACTCAAGGTGCTGCTCTACCCCGAGGAGTGATCGATGAACCTGAAGGACAGGATGCGTTCGGGGGACTTCTGTGTCGGACCGTTTCTAAAGGCCGGCAGCGCGGCCCTCATCGAGGTCATGGGCTACGCGGGGCTCGACTTCGCGATCCTGGACATGGAGCACGGCCCCCTTTCCTACGAGGCATTGGAGCACCAGGTGCTTGCGGCTGAGCGTGTTGGCCTGGCCCCGATCGTGCGCGTAGAGGCAATCACCGAGTCGGCGATCATGCGACCGCTCGACAAGGGAGCCGCCGGACTGATCGTCCCCCACGTGGACTCCGCGGCGATGGCCGAGAACGTCATCCGATTCTCGCGCTTCGGACCCCAAGGGGAGCGAGGCATGGACATCTATGCCCGCGCCGCCCAGTACGGACACATGCCCAAGCAGGAGTATCTTCGGAAGGCCAATGAAGGCACGGTGCTCGCCCTGCAGATCGAGGGGGCTGAAGGGATGTGCCATCTCGACGAGATCCTGGCCGCTGCCGACTGCGACGTCATCTTCGTCGGCCCCTACGATCTGTCCCAGTCGTTGGGGGTTCCCGGCGAGATCAATCACCCCAACGTCCTCCAGGCCGTCGAACAGATTGTCGAAAAGGTCAGAGCGGCCGACCGCCACGTCGGCATCTATGCCGACGACGTGGAGACGGCCCGCCGATGGATCGATGTTGGGGTACAATTCATCGCCCTATCCGTCGACACGGCCATCTACTATCAGGCCTGCAAGCGCCTCGTCGCTGACCTGCGGAACCCTCAGGCTTGATCGCCCTGACGGCCGATGGGTTGCTGGCGCACCGCAGAGCGAAAAGGGAAAAAGGGGGGGGAAAAGGGGGTCAGGCTTACTTCTTCCGCTTGGGGGGAAAAGGGGGTCAGGCTTACTTCTTCCGCTTGGGATAACACTGACGCCGGCCCACGCCAATAAGCAAACCTGACCCCCTTCCCCCCTTCCCCCTTCCCGCCCTTCCCGCGCCGTGACAGATTGGGCGGGCTGTCGGAGGGGTCCCCCATTCTTCGCTGCCCTTCGCGGAACGCGGACGGCAGCGAAGCGTGAGGGACGGAATCGGGCGGCGAGCGACGGTTCGGGCGCCAGTCCGTCCCCCACCCCCCGCCTAGATTGTCACGCACCCGAAGCAACCTTCATTCAGATGCTCGCGTTGTCGCATTGCCGCGAAGCGGGACGTGGCAGGGGAAACTGTGGTGCGTGACGAAGTCCAGGGCGCCTACGAAGACAGCTTCTGGACCCACTTCCCGCGGCAACGAGACGGGCACGTCGCGCGAACCATGAGGGGGAAGGTCAGCGAGAGATGGGGCGGCGACGCGAACACCGTTGACGCTCCCGCTCAGGCACAGCCTGCGTAGCGTAAAGGATCGCTTGTTGACGAGGCGCAAGTGCAAGGCGTCGCCTTTACGCGTCACACCGTCGAGGCGAGCATCGGCGAAGACATCGATGAAGGCGGCGTCCATCTTCGGATGAGTCTCGAGCTTGTCGTTGAAGACACCGGGATGATCCTTCGAGTCGTTCTTCATGTAGAAGAACCCGCCGCTCATGCCGTTCTCCAGGCCCCACTGGAACATGCCGTAGATGGCGCGCACGCCTGTCTCGGGGATGGGGCCGAGATAGGAGTTGTACTCGGTGAAGATGATCGGCAGCCCGTGCTTGCGGGCGATTCGGATGCTCCGGCGGATGATGGGCTGGCGGTCCTCGGGGCTTTGGCCTTTGCCGTAGTAGTAGTTGACGCCCATGATGTCCTGGCCTTCCCAGCGGTCCTGGCCGTAGAGATTGGCGTAGTGCACAGGCCGCCGGTAGGGGTCGCGATGACGGTATACGGGATACACGGCCGTGAGGAAATCAGCGGTATCGTTGCCGATTTCGTTGCATGAATTCCACATCAGCACGCCCGGCGAATCCACGTAGTCGTCGATGAAGGCGGCGGTGGTGGCGCGGGCCGTCGTCATGGGCGGTCCGTCCTGGCGCGCGAAGATCTCGTCCGTAGAACAGCAGCTAAAGGGCGCGAGCACCGACCAGGCCAGGCCCATTTCGTGTGCCATGTCCACTTGCCACCGGGGCGGGTAATCGCCGCGGAGCATGTTGAAGCCGCGATCCTTGAGGATCTGCAGCATCTTGCGCGTTCGCGCTTTGCTCGCCGGATCGAGGCTGTGCACGTTGCAGCCCTTAACGATGAACGGCTCGCCATTCACGAGGATCTTGCCGTCGCGGGTCCCAACGGACGCCGCGGCCAGGGGCGGCCCGAAGGGCCGCGTGGCGACCTTGGCAGGTTTCTTCGGAGCGGGTCTGTGGGCCCCGCGGTACTCCTCGGCATAGGTCAAGGACCGCTTGGCCGCCGTGAATTCGCCAGCCGCAAGCAGGCGGCGGGTCCGGGCGAGTAGCGCCAGGGCCGCCTCGGCGTCGGGCGACGAGGTCGGATCGGGCACGACGCGCTCGAGCGCCGCCATGCGCTGACGCAGATCGCTGATGTCCACGCGCCGGACGCGTGTCTCAGCCAGAACCGTGCCGTCGGCATCGCGCAGCACGAAGGTCATCCTCGGGCGCAGCAACGCTGGCGCAAGGGCAAGGCGCACGACGCCGTCGCCGTCGAGGCGCTTGTCGGCTCGGACGCGGAATGCGTGCGGGCCGGCGGGGATCTCGAGGCGTTTCGGCCGCGCATCGATGGGCGTATCGCCAGGGCCGAGGGCCCACCGCGGCGCGAGCGAACGCGCGGTACCGTTGGTGTAGAGGGTGAAGGCCGGCATCGCGGTATCGAGGAAGGCCTCCCTTTGGGGAAAAAGCCAGTAGTCCGGCGGCTGCACCGAGAGATCGTCCGCAACGGCGGCGAAGTAGGCAATGTGGACCCGGCCCGAACCAAGCCGGAACCCGACCCGGCCCCCCACAGCGCCGTCGTATCGGGCCTCGATCGCCCAATCACTCGGCTCGGGCCTGTGAGCCGGCCAGTACTTGCCGCGCAGACGCCTTCCCTCGAAACGCAGCTTCTGCCAGATCCAGTTCGTTTCGTTCCAATCCTCGGTGATCAGGCCCTGGCCGGGACGCTCGGCGAGGAGCGCTTCGGTCCCATCCGCGCGGTAGGAGCGGAATTGGAGGCCCGCGTCGTTGTCCTGCTCGAACCACACATGGGGGTGGACCTTCTTGGTGTTGTGTTCCTCGCGCACCGAATCGCCGTAGGACGCATGACATACGAGGAGTCCGTCCGCGTCCTTGCCACGCGGATCGCGCTCCCGGTAGAGCACCAAGATCGTGCCCGTATCCAGGCGCACCCCCTTGGCCAATCCGATGACATGATCCCCTTCGATCGCAAGCACGCCGGGCCCGTAGCCCGTAGGCGCGGTGGGGTCCCGGGCACCGGCGATGTGAGCGTCGCCCTTCATGTCGAGCAGGTCCCAGTGTGCCAGCGTGCTGAAGCGGTCTTCGAAGGGCACGGCGGCCACACCAACGTGACTTGCGGCGGCGGCAGCAAGCAGGCAAAGAGCGGTCAGATCCATGTTCGCATTCCTCGGTGGTCCTTCCCGAGCACACGTCCCGGGCTCTATGGCCCGTTTCCTCGCCGCGATCTCAGGGGGGCAGGCAGTTCCGCCCAGCGACACGCCGAGCAGGATACCAACTTCGACGGCATCGTGTGGGGCAAGGCCTCAGCCGTCACCGGGAAGACCCAGTAGCGGGCTTCCTGAACTCCACCCATACGCCGTAGTTCATGTCGTCACCATTCGGGGGATCTGGCAGGTGAATGCGATAGCCCTGTATGCCGATGTCGTCCAGCATCCTGCGCAGATCGTTTGCCTCCTTCTTACGATCGTACTTGATGCGTCCGCCCTGCTTCTTGCGGATCTGCCGTGCGACGGAAACGGGCAGCTTCTTGGGGAACCCCCGGCCGATGTAGGCAACGCCGCCCGGCTTCAAGACGCGATGGATCTCCGCAAAGCCCCGCTTTCGATCCGACCAGAAGTGGTAGGACCCCCGCGAGACGATCACGTCCGCGTAGTTGTCACGGAAGGGCAGCACGCGTGCGTCCGCACAGATCGCGCTGACGCGGTGTCCCACGCCGCGACGCGTGGCAAGGCTCAGGAAGTGACCGAAGAAGTAGGGGTTGATGTCCGCATTAACCCAGTGGAGCCGCGTTCGTCCGCAGAGCTCCACGATCAGATCGCCCGGCCCGCTACCGATGTCGATGCCGATGCCCGTCTTCTCTGCCAGGTCCAGTTCCCGCACGATCTGATCGGCCAAAGGCGCGTAAACCGGGGCCAGCACGTCCCGGCTCGCACGGATCATCCTCTCCGCCGCCCGCTTCAGCTTGGCGTCCGCCAGAGGCGAGTGGGACGACCCGTCGGCTCGAGCCGTACGGAACCCGTGATGCTCCCAGGTGGCCCGGCTCCCGTCACCCCAGAGGTGGACCATCAGCCGCTCCGCGATCTCGCGATGCGGTGCGAACCGGAAGACGACGGCTACGACGTTGACGGCAACGCCCTGCGCGTCCGCGATGTGAACCGTGTCCACCTTGTCGGCCAGTTGCCGGGCCGTCGCGTCCCAGACGATGGCTGCGTCCAGCTGACCAGCTTCAAGGAACCGCACGAAGGTGCGAAGCGTGGGCGGACCGCCGCTCATGGTCACGTCCGGGGCCGCGATGCCGATGTCGTTTTTTCGGAGCAAGCGCTGGGTCGCCTCTCCTAGCTGGCAGCCTTGCGGGTCCTCCACGTAGACCCTCATCCCGGGACGCGTCAGGTCCGCCAGGTTGGCGATCCGCTCGGGGTTCCCCTTCTTGACCACAACAGCGAGGTGGAGTGTGGCAAGGGGCAGCTTGGCGGCTACGGCATCCTGCTGTTCGGCCCGGCGGACATGGCGAAGGTCCGCCGCGACATACAGGTCCGCGTCCCGGTTCGTCAGGGCCGCGGTCAGCATTTCACCGGAGCCTCCCGTGGCGTACCTCACGCGGACGCCCGTTCGCTTCTCAAATACGGGCAGCAGCTCTTCCAGGACCTTCCGAACTTGGCCACCGGATCGGACCAGGACCCTCGGACTCGAACTGGCGTCGTCCGCACGTGTGGTCTTCGCCCCGCCGACCAGGGCGATCAAGCATGCGGCCACGAACGCAGCGTGGAGCGGCTTCCTCGGCATTCGATCCTCCTTCTGTTGGCGTTGGGCGCATCGGGCACATGGCGGCAACTCTCCCCGGCAAGCTCGTCCGATCAGCAGGTCGGGAGCTCCAACGGGTCATCGTCGCCGCCGCTCTCGCAGGAGAAGCCGCGGATCGAATCCAGGTCGTCTTCCGCGAAGGACCTCTTCGCGAGGCGGTTCAGCCGTCGGCTACTTGCCGTGCGGGCACTTCTTCAGGCTCAGGAACCAGTCGAGGCACGTGTAGTCCTTACCAGCCTTGGCCACGCGCTCCGCCGCCGCGTCCGTCGACTTCGGCGGCGGAACGATCACGTCGTCGCCGGGCTGCCAGTTGGCAGGCGTGGCGATCTTGTGCTCGTCGGCGTGCTGGATCGCGAGCAGCAATCGCTTGACCTCGTCCATGTTCCTGCCGTTGGCCATCGGGTAGTGCAGGATGGCCCGAACCTTGGCCTCGGGATCGATGATGAAGACGGCCCGGACCGCCTGCGTGGTGCTCGCCGAGGGGTGCAGCATGCCGAACTTCCGGGAGACTTCCATCGTCAGGTCGGCGATGATCGGGAACTTGACCTCCAGGCCCTTCATGCCCTTGTACTCGATCTTCTCCTTGATCGTCCGCAGCCAGCCGATGTGACTGAACGTGCTGTCGATCGACAGGCCGAGCAGTTCTGCTCCCAACGCGCGGAATTCCTCGTGCATGCTGGCGAACGTCATGAACTCCGTCGTGCAGACGGGCGTGAAGTCCGCCGGATGCGAGAAGAAGATAACCCACTTTCCCTTGAAGTCATCGGGGAACTTGATCCGGCCCTGCGTGGTCTCCGCTTCGAAGCAGGGAGCGTCTTCACCGATCATGGGCGGTTTGTCTAGTGGTTCATCCATTACTCACGAGTCCTCCTGGTATCGAATTGCCTTACGGCCCACCCCTCGCCCACGTCATCACGTCTGGGCCTCACGAATGGGCCGCGATTCCTTGTCTTCACGGCCGATGCGCTTCCCCTCGCTACAAGGCCCGCATGAAGGCGACCAGGGCGGCCTTCTCCTCGGGCGTGAGCTTGAGTTGCTGGATCAGGTTGAAGAACTCAACCGTGTCCTCCAGCGTCAGCAGAGGACCGTCGTGCATGTAAGGCGGCGAGTCCTTGATGCCCCGCAGCGGGAACGTCTTGATCGGCCCATCGCTGGCGGCCATTCGCCCGTTGATCATCTTGGGCTTGTAGAAGCGCTCAGCCTTGAGATTGTGCATCAGGTTTCTTCCCTCGTTTCCGCGCTATCGCTGAACGCCGTCTTCAGCCCCTCGACTCGCCGGACTTCTTCCAGCAGTCGGCGCCGGTTCCCCTAAACTGGATCGAGTAGTCGTGCGCCCTGAAACCCAACGTCCGCAACTTCGGGGCAGGTCGTCCAACGCCAGATCCTCGTAATCGATCAGCTTGTCGCAATTCAGGTACACGAGGTAATGGTGTGGGTCCGTATTGTAGTCAAACCGCGCCGCCCGCCAAGCACAATTCAGCAGACGGTTGCCAGGCCGTCATGCTAGTCCAGCTGAGATCCACTTGCGAGCGCACCGGCGACAGGTCTTGGAGGTCTTGTTGGAGGTGGCCCACTTCGAGATCGGGCCGACACCGAGACCCACCAACTCCGCCAGGTAGCGTGTTCCCAGGGGAAAGGGGAAAAGCGGGGGAAAAGGGGGTCACCCATTAGGGTCAAAAGGGGGTCGGTCAAAAGGGGGAAAAGGGGAGAAAAGGGGGTCAGGCTTACTTCTTCCGCTCAGGATAGCACTGACCCCAGCCCACGCCAATAAGTAAGCCTGGGTGACCCGGGAGGCCTAATGGGTGACCCCCTTCCCGCGCACGAGGAAGCCCGACTCAAGCTGTACCCCGCACTCCGACGGAGGACTTGAGACTCTCTGAGAGGACGGTCCGGAAGCTCTGTTCTCAACGCCCGTGATCGGCAACACCCCGCCCCGGGGACATCAAGTATTTGACTGTCCCCCGTTTTCCCATCTTCCGGTTTCACCCCCCCGGGGAGCACTGGGAAGGGCAAGGCCGGGTACTTCTTGGAGGGGAAACGGGCTAGCATAGAAAGTGGTACCATCGGTGGGAGTAGGTCAGACCTGGTGGCCCGACGCTGTGACCGGTGGGCCGGCCCTGAAATGCCCCTGTGTGGAGTCCCCATGAACACACAACGGAAGAGACCTGATCGCTTGCGTATCGCGTCGTGCGTGGCGATGCTCGTGGCATCGACGACAGGACTCGAAACAGTGGAATCTCGAGCAACTGACGATGTGGACGTCCCGTCGCTGTTTGACGGTGCCGTGGCGGTCTGGCATATGGCCGACGTGAAGGACTCGCGCGGCAGAAGCTGCAGCCTGGTCCCCAACGGCGATGTCGAGGTCTGCGTCCCATTGACGGGAGCGGGGGGAAAGGGGGTCAGGCTTACTTATTAGCGTGGACCGGCGTCAGTGCTATCCTGAGCGCAAGAAGTAGGCCTTCCTGACCAAGCCTGGCCGCCCTTCCTACCCTCGCCTTGCAGCGTTGGCGCTTCGTGTGATTGCCATTCGGCATGCCGTGAGGGAGACGCGCGTCCCCCGCGCCGAGCTGGCTGCTCTGGCAACGGCGAGCCACAATTACGCCACAGTGGGCGGCCTCTTCAGCCCTGTTTCTGCGGTTCTGGGCTTCCCTCGGGTGAAGAGCGAATCACCCGTTCAGGACGGGCCGAGCGAAGGGGCCATCCCGACGAGGCGAGCTTGGGAAGGTGAAACGCGCAAGTCTCCTTGAATGGACCAGGATGCCGTTTTCGGGAAGGACAGGCAGCTACTTCGCGGACGCGGGCGTCGCTGTGCTTTGGCGTATCACGAATTCGATGACCTGGGTGGCGTCCTCGTGGCTCGTGATGTGCCCGGTTTCCGGGCGGTAGATGAGAAGCACCTTGCGGTTCATCTTTCGCAGCACGTCGGCCAGGCGCATGACGCTATGCGGCGGGACCGATTCGTCCTTGCCGCTGGCGGTGATGCCGACAGGCATCGTGAGCCGCTCCGGCCAATACTCGGCGCTGCGCTTCTTGTATTCCAGCGGGATCTCGGCCTTCGTGCCACCGAACGATTTGCGGATCGCGTCTTGGAAGTTCGCGTACTCGAGATGGTTGGCCGTGCCGTTCATCGACGCGACGCCGTCGATCAGGTCGGGATGAAGGGCGGCAAACGTCAGGCATGATGATCCGCCCATCGACCCGCCGGTCAGGAAGACCTTCTTGACGGCGTACTCGTCCTTCAAGCGCGCAATGATCTGCACGAGGTCGGCTTCGGCTTTCGGGCCCATCCAGGACGTCTTGGCCCGGTAGTCGGGTGAGACGAAGATCATCCGATGTCGCATCGCGACGTCGCGGGCGGCCTTGCACGTCCCACGGTTGTTCTTGATGTATTGCCAGCGATCGGAGCCGTGGCCGTGAAGGGCGATCAGCACGTCACAGGGACGGTCCTTCTTGAAGTCCGGGGGAAAGAGCAAGACGTAACGCTGCGTCGTCCCGTCGCACGATGCGACGAACGAGACGTCTTGGGTCACCGGCCCTGTCTGGCCCAGGACCGACCCGACGAATGGAACCGACAGAAAGCTAGCGATCAAACCGAACCGATTCATGCTTCCTCCGACAGGACATAGAACTTGGACATAGGGATCAGCCACCCACTATGGGGCGTCGTCTTTGGGCAGGAAAGCCCCCCTACCCCAATAACGCCTCCCCATTGCGCCCGTCGATCTACGTTCAGCACCGTTTGCGGCGCTCCTTCGCCTCACCTACAGTTTGGCCGATTTCCCTCCGACAATCACCTTCTTGATGTCGATCGTCCCGCTCTTGACCTCGACGAAGGGCTTGCCGTTCTTCAAGCCGACAGAGCCGTAGCCTGCGGCCGTGGCCAGGAAGCTCTTGAAGGTATCACCCACTTGCGAGTCGATGTACAGGGCCTTCTCGACCGCGTCGTATCGAACGCCGGTCAGGCCTTGGATCAATCCGTAGCTTGACAACGCACGTGCATACCAGTGACCACACTCGTATTCATTGAAGGGATTCCGGATTCGACCGTCGTATCGATCGCGACAGGCCCGGACGATGTCTAACCCCTGTTCGACCATCCCTTCGAGCATCAGGTGCGAGGCCACTTGGTACTCAATGCCCGTCCACACCTCATTGCTGTACACGAACGGGATAGACAACTGCCCTCCCTTTGGCCACGTGCAGAGCAGGAGACCGCCCTCGGCCCCACACGCGTAGGCCGGTCGCTGTGGATTCGCGTGAGAGGATAGGTCGCGCTTGAAGTTGTACTTGTGGATCGCGCTCAAGTTGCTTCTGACCTTGGCCTGGTCGACGATTTGACCCAGGCCGCACATCTGAGCGATCCAGAAGCCCAACACGCCGTCCGACAGGCATCCCGTCCCGTACTGGTACTTCGGGCCCTGCGTGTTGAGGGCCTCGACGATATCGCGGTACCCGCGACCGTTGCCCGTGGCACGGATTGGGCGAAACTTGTGGTTCAAGCCTTTGGTCTGAATCTTCTGGAAGAAGTACTCGCCGTTGTGCAGCTCGCTCTCGAGGAACGAGCGTCCCTTCCTTAGGAGTTGCTCATACAGAGAGACGTCGTCCCCGACCGCCTGTCCCATCCTGATTGCCGCTGCAAGCGCGCCCAGATAGAAGCTCGTGCAATGGCCTTCGGGACCCCAGTACTCGATGTCATACGTGTTGTGATGCGGCTCTTCCAGGACGCCCTTGTGCCGGGGATCCCACGTCTTGATGCAATAGGCAAGGCTCTGCTTGATCTGAGGCCACATCTTGCCGAGCCACTCGGCATCGCCGGAGATCCGCCACTCGCGGTAGGCCTTCATGATGCCGCCGAGTTGCCCATCGGAGGCGGCGTGGAACCTCCGTGTGATCGGTCGGATCGGGAGCGCGGACCGGAAGGTCTGGTGCCCGTCGCTGGCCTGGCTCTCGTGGAACTCAGTCTGACGGAGCGACCGTTCCAAGTCTGGGAAGAGATGACAGATCGCCTGGGCGTAGTTCCAGACGTGCGTGCACGAGCCGGCGCAACACCCGCTGGCGTCACAGCACCCTTCCCAGCACCAGAGGCGACCGTCCTTCTGACGAAGCACCGTCGGGGACTTGAGAATCGTCAGGTTGGCCGCCACAGCCTCCACGACCTCCGGCGGCAGGCTCGTGTCATAGAACGTATCACGGAACAGAACGCTCCGCTTGCGCAGTGCCAAGTATTCGCGCCGCCAGTAGTCAGCCACGTCAGTAACGCTCGAGAACCGTCCTGCGTACCAGGGGACGTGATACTTCGGCGTGTCGGCGCATTTGCCGTCCGGACAGCAGGAGCCAGGAGGTCCCTCGGCAGTCCACTTGCCGTAGCTTGCCGACTCGAAATCGTTCAGGACGACGGCGCCCTTCAACTCCGAAGGCGTGTGGCCGACTTTGTCGGTCATCACGATGTGATCGACGTTGATATGCCCCCACGCCGACGTGCTGTGATCGACGATCTGGAGTTTCGCCTTCTTGCCCTTGTGCTCCTTGACGTCCCAATGCGTCCACGCCAGCTTCTCGACGTCTCTGCCCGTTGCGGTCCGCACGACCTTCCCGTCGATGAGAAGATTGACGCAGACCTTGTCCGGACGGTTTCCGCCGCCGATCAGGAACTGAATGTTGTCCTTGGTCAGCGCGAACTCCGGAGATGTCAGCGTTCCTGTCAGACCGTCGCCTTGAGGGTCGAAGGTGTTGACCAGCCCCCTTCCCAGAAAACCGGTCACCGCCTGTTGCGCGGGAGCCGTTCCCTTCGAGGGAGCTGAGCCGAACGCCGGCCCGGAGACGCGCGTCTCGCCATGGCGCAGCTTCGTCTGCGGCGCATACCACGCCAGCATCAGCCGCACGGTCTGTTGCCGGCGAGGCGCGACCTTCAGCGGCACGAAGAGCGACGCGCCTGGAGACGAGGCCTTCATCGGCGGGTTGTCCATCAATCTGGCCGAGGCGATGTTCTCCCAGGTGATCGTCAACGAATCCCACCATCCGCCTCTGAACCAGCAGTGATCCACGACGGCCTGGTCGCCGTCGACGAAGATCGCACACCCGCCCTCGCGCTCGGGGTTGGTCTTGGCGCCCTCCTGCCAGAGGATGAAACCGTTCTTGTAGGGCAGGACCCTACCGCCGCCCCGTCTGGTGGCCATGAAATTCTTGGTGTTGTAGGAGAAGACCGCCTCGATGATCTCGTCGGTTGGGTTGTAGAAGGTGTATTCCATGGCCGCGACGGGGAGAGAGGACTCGTCCGCGTTGCCGGGAACGAAGGGGCTCCAGCCGGTGATCTTGGTCTGCAGGGGGATGTCGGGATGTGCAAGCTTGACGGTCGCGAAGGGAAATCGCGCCAGGAACTCGCTGTGGAGGAATCGCGGGAAGCCGTAGCTGGTGTGTCCAGCCCCATTGCCGGTCCCGGGTCTGCCGAAGATCTTCCACGCCGGCACCTGACCCTCCAGCACCTTCGCGACATTGCCGTTCTTGCCTTTTACGCAGAGCGCCGCAAACGTGCAGGGCTCATTGAAGGCTTCCATCTTCTGGCGCAGTGACACGTGCGAGATCGCACCGGTCCCTTCGAGGCAGACCATCCCCGCGCCTATGCCCCCCAGCGGAAAGGCCACCCGGTTGAGATACGCACCGGAATACCAGCCGTTGTATTCCCGGCTGTCCTCGTTCGGTCGTCCGTGTGCCACATGCGCTGGCGCCGCCAGTGCCAGAATCCCCAACAACACCCATCCGGATCGTTCGTGTGTGTGACTGATCATTTGCATCGTTCCTCACTTACAGCTGCGCCAGCCATGGAGTTCCCTCACAGCAGCAGAGTCCTTTGGACATCTTGCTCTTCCTTCTCGTCGAGCAGAAGGGGGACGATCCTGTCGTGTCTGTCCAAGTCAATCTTCTTCGCGGGCAGCGCCACGCCACGAAATCCGATGCCGCGCATTCCGCGGCCTCCTTCTCGGCCGAGGTCGCCCGGAAGACCTGGCCCGGCTGCGCCACCGGGCGATTGGACGGACATCCTACTCCCTCACTCGCGCTGCTGCCATGGGGACACGGGGCGATGTGTCCGCCCACGGAGACCGTCCTGTCCGCACCGAAAACCCTATCAGGTACGATGTCAGCAGCGGCCGACGAGACGTGAAGGGGGAAAGCGGGTGGAGCAGGTAAAGATTGAGCCGTACGTGCAGTTGCCGGAGCGGGCGGTGGGAGCGCCGGAAGACCAACGGACAGGGGAACGGAAACGAGAGCCGGGCATCGGGACGATGCCGCTGCCGGTGTGAGGGGCATGGCTTCGACCGGCTCGTAGGCTCAGGGCTACCAGCAGGCTGGTAGGCTCACGTCCGAAGTGGTCCCGAACTGGGAAGCGACCGCTCGGACCAGACTCCAACACGCCAACGGCCCCCGTCCTGGGGGCAAGGTCCTTTCGCCCTGCCCCCCTTCTCCCGCCACGGAGAACCAACGCATGGTTTCCTCAGGTCATGAAAGGCCTCAGGGCAATGGCCGTCAGCGTCAGGCCTACGGCTGCGGCCACGGCGATCAGGAAGGCCTTCTGGACGCTCGCGCGGCGGGCGTACGCCCCGATCATGATGGGGATGATCGACCAGCCGACGCCGCCGATCATGAAGAAGAGCCCGACGGCGCGGCCTCCCACGGCGGGATCCACATGTCCAACCAGCACGCCGATGATCGTGGGGAACGTCGGCCCGAAGATCAGACCGGCGAAGATGACCATCGCGCAGGCCATGCCGCGATTGCGGCTGGCGACAGTCCCAGTCCATGCCACGACGCACAACAAAGCGAGCACGATGATCAGAATGCTCGTGGCGCTGCCCGTCTGGAGGTGCGGACTGACGACGAGCGCCGTGAACAACCGCGACACCATGAACGCCAGCCAGAAACCGGAGAGCATGGCCGATGCACGGGTCTCCGAGACGCCCTTATCGCCCAGGTAGGTCGTGGTCCATGCCCCCATCGTCGCCTCCATCGGCGCGTAGAAGAGCAGAGCCAAGGCCGTCAGCCACATGATCGGGTCGGTCAGTAGAATCCCGATGCCGGGAGCCTCCGCAGCCTGGGTCGTCACGGCTTGCGTCGTCGTCGGCTCCACCAGGGCGGCGAAGTCCACGCCGAGGGCGAGGAGGCCCGGCAGGAGGGTTACTGCGGCCAGGACCAACGTCGCAGGCACGAAGCCGGCGCGGTTGAGGATTGCCGCGACGAGCAGCGGAGTCAGAAAAGCACCCAAGCCGAAGAAGAAATTGCCCAGGTTCATGTGATAGGTCGGCTCACCTCCGAAGGCTGCCCCCATCAGAACGTTGAGCACGTTGACCAACCCCGACCAGCCGGCGCTCAGCAGCACCACCGCCAGCAGGGCCGCCCAATACTTGCGGGCCCGCGACAGGATGACCAAGCTAGCCACCATGAGCAGGGAACCTGCGACAACGACGAACTGCTTGTTGAGCATGTCCGTCAAGAAGCCCATGATCAGCATGACGGGGATCATGGCGAAGCCGAAAACGGAGACCAATCCGCCGACTCGGGCCTCGTTCAGGTCGAGCCGCCGCGCTAGGGCCATCTTGATGCTACCCAGAACTGCCACCCCCATCCCGCACATCAGCAAGCCCGCAATCCAGGTTGCCTGAAGCATGATCGATTGTCTCCGCGCGGTCGCCAGGGATTCAGCCGATCGCGTGACCGCAGCGCGAACCGGGCGAGGCCGGGGCACCAACCTGATCTCGTGGCCCTTCCGGTCTCATCAAGCAGGCATAGTGCTGATAATCTACCTTCACGACCACAGGATACAAGAGGAATGGCAAGAACCGTGGGTCTCAAGGAGAGCTACGTTCTGCACCCGTTGAGGAATTGCTGGGCATCGACGATGACCAGCTCGTGGTCTTTCCCGCCCCGTTTCTGGCAATCTGTCTCCCCCGACTGCCTCGGTTGGCGGCTTCCGCTCGCTTGTCCATTGAGGGCAGTGACGTGAAGGACGTATTCTGCTTGGTCTTAGCTATCCGCTGCCGAGGGCATGCCGCACGTGAGTCGCCTGAGATGGATTGTCCTGCGTGGGCAGGCTACCGTATCGACTTGTTTTTGCCAGGCCGGCCTGGCTGAATCACGGTCTAGCGGCCCGGGGGTTGGGCTCCGTTACAAGGACGAACATCGTATGGCTCGAGCGATCGGAGTTATGTTGGCACTGGTTGGGATCCTATCGTCTAGGCCCATCGTTGCGGCGGCGGGAGGTCCCTCGCCCCTAATGGGATTCCGCGCCGAGGCCAAGCGGCCGAGGATCTTGTTCCTGAGTTGGGACACTGAAGGAGGCCCTCGCGTCGGGACCAATCTGTTACGAGCGGGAACTGGCGTCGGGCTTCGTTTTCTGGTCGGCGAACAATGGACCGAGGCCCCGTCGGCGTTGGCGACGTCCCGGGAGGATGCCGCCATCTACGAGTTCGGCGTCGTCGATGATGCCGTGGCAACCTGGCAAGTTCGTCGCCGAGGTGCGATGCTGTCGCTATGCCTGACGGTTCGGGGCAGCTCGGCCGGTCGGATCAAGGCCGCGGAGATCGTCTTTCCGTTCGACCCGCGGGTGACGCCGACGACGGTCCTTCCTACCAGGTGGCAGGCCGATGGCACGCTCCTTTTGCCTGCGGTCGTCAGCGCTCCCGACTTCGGACAGATGTTGCTAAGAGAGACAGCGGCCCGTCCGGTCACGGGTCAGCTGCTGGGGAGCCGAAAACACAAGACGGTCGACCTGACGCTTCGCCTGGACCCGCTCGAGGCGAACAGGCCCTTCTCGCTCGAGCTGGCGCCGATCGTGCTGCCGCCCCCCGAAGGACTCCGCTCGGCGGACCTCTGGCGCCAAGCCAGGCGTGGTTGGCTCAACTGCATTCAGCCGACTGCCGAGTGGGGCGACAAGGGCAACCCGCATAGCGCCCCGGCGGGAATGCTCGGCAACAACGTGGTGAGCGATCCGGCGAGCTGCAGCCTGTGGTTCTACGCCGACCAGGCGTTCTGGACGCCTCGAATCGCACCCGAGATCTCCTTGGCTCCGCTTGTTCGACGGACGCTCGACTGGTGGCTCGACAACAAGATCCGGCCCACGGGCGAGATGATCTGCTACTGGAGCTACGGCGGCTTCCTCGACGCCAATAGCGGCCCGATCATCGCTGCGTGGACATACTTCGAGACGACGGCCGACCGGAGATGGCTGGCGGCAAGGATCGAGCGATTGGAGCTCCTCGCCGAGTTCCTGGCCAAGCGGGACGTGGACGGAGACGGCATGATCGAGGCCACCCAGAGCGGCAACTTCGGTACGCTCGTCCAGCCCAACCGATCGTGCAGCTGGTTCGACGCCCTCAACGTAGGGCATAAGGACGGCCTCACCAACGCCATCGCGTACCGTGCCTGGCGATGCCTGGCGGACCTGGAGCATCGGCTGGGCCGCGCCGGGCAGCGAGCGCGGTACACGAAGCTCGCCGACCGTCTCAAGGCCGCCTACCGCGGCACACTGTTCAATCCGAAGACGGGGTGGCTGGGCATGTGGCGGAGCGCCGACGGCGAGTTGCACGACTACGCCTCCCCAGTTTGGAACGGCATCGCCATCGAGTACGACCTCGTCGATCCCGCCGAGGGCAGGGAGATCCTCTCCCGTCTTCGAACCAAGATGACGGAGGTCGGGTTCAAGCGGTTCGACCTCGGCGTCCCGCCCATGCTTATCCCGGTCCGCCGAGGGGACTACCTCCTGCCCAATGCCTGCGGGATTCCGCAGAAGGAAGACGGGACCGACACGTTCGGCTACTACATGAACGGCGGGATCACAGCGGGGCAGGTTCTTCACTTCCTGGCGGCCCACTACGTTGTGGGGGATCCGGCTCCCGCAGACAGGATCCTGCGCGCGATGCTCGATCGACAGCAGCGCGGCGAGTTTCAGAACGGCGTTACGGACGCCTATCCCAAGGGCATCGACTGGACAACGTGGGACGGCAAGCCCAGCGGCTACGAAGGGTATCTGGCGGACAGCTTCCGGTTTCTCCAGGCCGCGCTCCTTCGCGAGCTGGCCTTCCGCGATCGGTTCTACCGTCCGCTGAACCCGTCCTGAAACCGAGCTGAAACGAAAGCCCTCGGCGCGGCGGTTCCGACCTGGCGTGTGTGCGGCCACGAGCTTTGGAAGAAAGGCAGCTACCGCCTAGAGTGCGAGGCGAGGGCGTGATGGTCGCGCGCCGACTGCTGGCCGCAACAACTTGTCAGATGATTACTTGCGAACTGGAGGCGGGGGGAATCGAACCCCCGTCCCGTGGCATTTCGGGCAGGGCCACTACGTGCGTAGTCGATCGTTTGGGTCTCGGGGCCGGTCACGCCGATCGACAGGCTTGATCGGCCCCCAGCCGGACGGTGTCTCGCCCGCGGCCGGTCCGACAGCGACCGCAAGCCAGCCTGCTGGGCGACGCCCAACCGCGCTAGCAGGCGTTACGCGGCGGACGGGCAGCCTATTTAGGCCGCCATGCGCAACTCAGTAGAGTCGGCACTTAAAGGTTTTTGCCAGGTGTTTTACCAGGCCTCCTGACAACCTGGGCACGCAACCGTTGCCGTCAACCTACCCGGTCGAACCCAATTCGCCCCCAGATACAAACTCGTCTCGACACCTGTCTCCGTATACGACAACGCTTCGGAAGTCCGCCCGACGCTCGGTCTGGCGCGACGCCGACGCGGCGAACGAAACCCGATCACCTTCCCATCGCGCGGGCCATCTCTCGCTCATGGTCGCGCTTCTTGAGGTCCTGCCGTTTGTCCCCATGCGTCTTGCCCTTGACCAGGGCCAGCTCCACCTTGGCCAGACCCCGCTTGTTGAAGTAGATCTTCAGCGGCACCAGCGTCTGGCCACGCTGCCTGACCTTGGTCAGAAGCCGATGGATCTCCCGGCGGTGCAACAGGAGCTTGCGAGGCCGAAGCGGCTCGTGGTTGTTTTGGTTGCCCTTCTCGTACGGCTTGATGTGGCAACCGTACAAGAAGACCTCGCCGCGATCGATGCGGGCGAAGGCCTCGTCCAACGAGGCATGGCCGGCCCGGAGGCTCTTGACCTCGGTGCCCAACAACGCTATACCTACTTCTATCCGCTCCAAAACATGGTAATTGAAGCGGGCCTTGCTATTGGTGATCCGCTTCGTGTCGTTCTGTTTGGGCCTGGCCATGGCGTAAGATATTCTAACATGAAAACGAAAGCTTGCAACTCGCCGGGCCGTTGACGATATAATCAGGTGGCATCATGAGTTCGGCTGATCGTAAGCCAACGAAGGATGGGACGCTCTCGAAGCGGAAGGAGCGGCGCCTGATCGCCGCTGCCCGCAACGGCTGCGATGATGCTGCGCGCCAAATCATTGATGCGCATAAGGAAAGGTTATTTGCCTTCGTCTGGCGGATCCTGCGAGATCATCATGACGCCGAGGAGATCTGCCAAGAGGCATTTTTGAGAGCGTTTTCGTCCCTAGATTCGTTCAGCCAGGAGTATCGGTTCAGCACGTGGCTCTTCACGATCGCTTACCGGCTGTGCCTAAACCAGCTGCGTCGTCACCCGCCGCTGTCCGGCGAAGTCGAGCTGAATGCCTTCGACGATGGCGAGGAGGACGCGGGCGAGCAGGTCGCCAACACGGAGGAGGCGTTGCGACTCAAGCAGGCGGTTTGGAGCTCGGTCGACAGGCTTTCGGTTCACCAACGGGCGACGGTGTTGTTGTTCTACCGTGAGGGGATGAGTTGTGAGGAGATCGGCGGGGTCCTGGAGATGCCGGTGGCAACGGTCAAGAGTCACCTGCATCGGGCCCGCATGCGACTCCGCGAGATGCTGACTCCGCAGCTAGCGGCCGATTGGACTGCCCTGCGGTTCTTTGGGGAGGCGGCTGGATAGCGAGCGATTGCAGCGTAGCGGCGAGGTTGTTCTAGGGGGTCGTATTGGCTCAGTCAGGTCTTCGGGAAGAAGAATGAACTGCCTTCACGCTCAGCATTTGTTAGACAGTTATCTGGACGGCGAGTTGCCCCCATCCTTGCGTGCTGAGGTCCACGCACATCGACTGACCTGCCCAGATTGTCAGCGCGCCATGGTGATCACGGACGTCGCGGGCGACGTGATCCGTGGTGACCGCCCCGAGCCAGAGATGTCGTTGAGCTTCACCGATCGCGTGATCGACGCGATCAAGCCGCCCCCGGAACCCCGCGTGGCGCGGATCATGCAGCTTCGTCGAGCGGCGGCCTTTCTCGGACCGGTGCTCAGCGCGGCGGCCATCTGGATGCTTGTGGTGTCGGTTGCGCCGCCGATCGAGTCCGTCCCCACGCCCGCACCCCTGGTCAAGGCTGACGTCGTCGTGGCCTCGCCAGCGCCTTCCGTGATCGAGGCGGCGGCGCCGTCGACCGGATCGGCCACCATCGCCGACGAACTGGCGAAGGTGTTCATCTCACCGGCGATGAGAACCTTGGAGGACACGGAGCGCAGTACGCGTGAGCTGGCCCTCCTGGGTCGGTGGGTCTTTGGCGTTTCTGGCAAATCGCTCGAGCCCCCGCTGCAAGAGCAGACCGAGGATGCCGAGTCATCCGTTCTGGTTCAGGCGGGGTCGGTGCTGATGGATCTGTTGGGATCGCAGACCGAAGCGGAAAACGTTGACGGTCCCGACGTGCTGTGAGCCTACGCGGCCCCCTCGACAGGGGTAGCGTCTCGCTGATCCTCTCTCGAGAGAAGAACCTCCAATATTGCTGAGCGTCGCCCGTGCATCGAACCATCAGCGGAGGGGGTGTCATCGCGATGATCGGCCTGCTGGCCGGTCGGGCGACGGCAGCTCCTGCAACGACATCCCGCCCCAAAGCACCCCCCCAGAAACAGTCTGTTCCTGCAGATTCGCTTGCCCGGATCGTGCCGGAGGACGCAGGCGCGTTCGTGGAGATCCGCGACCTGGCCCGGCTCGGGGCCAAGCTCCTGCCCGGGGGCGGATGGGCGGACCTGACGGAGCTCGCGGCGGGACAGACGTCTCAGCCGGCTGTCACGGTTGCGTGGGGTCACCGGCTCACGCGGATCCTCGGGATGAGCCTTGCCGAGGCCACTCGGAACCTGTTCGGTCGACACGTTGCGCTGGCGGCGCCCTCCTACGACAACCTGGCAGAGGGGGTGGTGCTCGCACGGGCGCCCGACGCGCGGTTCATCTCCCAGCTAATCGCCAAGAACCAGGGCAAGAAGCAGCCGCCCGTCGGCAACGTCTCGTGCTACACGCTTCGGGAGGGCCTGTCGTTGGCGGTCAAGGATACCGTCGTGGTGCTCGGCCGACGCGCGGGCGAAACACGGTTCTTCGAACGAAGCGTCGACCTACTGGCGGGCGAAGCGGCCAACACGCTGTTCGACTTGCCGAGCTTCGGTGAGCAAGTCGGCCAACTCCCGTCCGCCAGCCAGGGCCTGCTTTATCTGGACCTACCTACGCCGACCGCCAAGACGACGGAGGTCAAGGAGCCCGCAGCAGGCCCGCGACGGCGGTCAACGTCTCAGTGGTCGAGCCTCCGGCGAGCGGCAGTCGGACTGTATGAGAACGGCACTGGGCTGGACCTGGAAATCCGGGGATTGCTGGACCGCCCGGTGGTTCGCGGCGGCCTGAAGGACGTCTCCCTCGAGCCGATCGGCCGACTGCCCCGATCAACGCTGGTGGTCTGGGCTCAAACGCTGGATCTGACGGGGTGGTATCGCACGATCATGGCCGATCGCGGCCCTGAGCAGAGGTCGCTTCGCTTCAACCTGGAGGTCGTCAGGGCGCTGCTGCACCCAACCGATCTGGAGAAGGACCTCCTAGAGAAGCTGGGGCCACAAATAATGCTGGTCTGCGGCTATGAACCGTCCGATGAGCAGCGGGCGGAGGGAGCCTACGATCTGCCCTTGGTCGCACTGATGGTCGAGTCTCGTGACGTACGGGCGGCTTCGGCCATCCTCCTGCGACTGTCGGAGCGGCTCCTCGGGTGGATGAAGGTCCAGTTCGCGCGGGCGAAGCGAAGTCTCGAACTCAGCGTGGTCGAAGCCCCCTACCATGGAACGACCATCTACCGAATGGAACTGGGCAGTCTGTTCCGGCGGGACAGCCGGTGTCCTTACCTCAAGACGCTGGAGCTGTGTTGGGCCGGCGTCGACGACTGGCTGATTGTGGCGAGTCATCCGGACCACATCCGCCAGATCATCGATGCCCGACAGGCGCCGGCTTCCGACACGTTTGCGGCGACGGCGGCATTCGGCGCCATCGAGCGCCGCAACGGCGTGTCCAGCGTGGTCCTGGTCCGCCCGTCCCGTGCCGCCCGTGTGCTCCAATCCTGGATAGACTACTGCTCGGAGCAGGCGCCGCACGTCTTTAAGCCCCTCTGGTGGAAGCGGATGATGGTCCGGCGCGGCGGACGCCGCGTGGAGCTGGGCATCATCATTCGGGAAGGCGCTGAGCCGGGCCGGGTGGTCGTGGGGAACCCCGTTCTTCCCGAGATGCCCGCCGCCGGGCGCCTCAGGCCGGGGGACAAGATCTGCACCGTCGACGGCATCGTCCTCTCCGAAGATCGGCCCGAAGACGATCTCCGCGACTTCATCGCTCTGCGGGGGGGGAAGGGCGTGGTGCTGCGGGTGGAGCGCGATGGCAAACTGCTGGATGTCCGCATTCCGCTGTCGCCGCCCCCTCCCCTGCCGGTGGCTGCCGACATCGACCCCATTCGGTCGATCCGCCATCTGATCGGCCTGGGTCGCGGCCTGTCGGTCGGCGGATACGTCGCCTCGCATGCCGGAGCCCATCACTACAACGCGACGCTCGTCGTTCGTATGGATCGCGCCAACAGCGGAGGCAGATAACCAATCCGGTCGCCGCCGCGAAGTCACGGGTCTTTGAAGGAGGAGCACACAGCCATGGCGACGCGCCGCGCATTCCTGCAATCTTCGCTGATGTTTGGCACCTGTGCTGTCGGGGGATCTGGTGCCCCGGGCCGCGCCCTGGAGGACGAGCGAACCGCTGCGAAGAACCGCCGAGACATCGCCGACAAGATGACGCACGTCTACAAGGGCTCGCCGCCCGATCATTGTGTCTGCGATCAGGCATTACGTCGGCTGCCCGATGGAAGCTGGGCCATCATCTTCATGACCGGCGGCGATCACGAGCCGCGCAAGGCCAACTACATTGCCCTGTGCCGATCGAAGGATCAAGGCAAGACGTGGGGCAAGAAGCAAACCGTCCTGCGGCTCAAGGACCGCGCGTGTCTGCTGAGCGAGGTAATCGTCCACGGCGACGAGATCCAGATCATGGCCGTGACCCACGGCGGCTACTTCGAGGACTGGCGCAACGTCGTCTTGACCAGCAAGGACAACGGCAAGACCTGGGGCAACCCCGTGCCCTTTGCGCCACTGCCGCGAAGGACGTTCGTTCGGAACCTCTACCTCAGCACGTGGGGCGAGTGGATCCTCCCCTATCAATCCTACGACACGGCACCCGACCCGGCCGTTTCTCCGCTCAAGGATGGATCACACCGCCGCGCCCGCAACGGCGTGCTCATCAGCCGAGACGTGGGCAAGACGTGGACGCGATCGGCCGAGATCGGTCCCATCGCCGGTTGGGCAGAGAACAACGTCGTCGAGCTTCGGGACGGACGTCTGGTCATGCTGATCCGAGCCGACGGCCAGGGGTGTCTTTTGCGGAGCGTGTCGACCGACCGCGGGCGAACCTGGACCCCGCCAAAGCGGAGCAACATCCCCAACCCCGGCTCCAAGTTTCGACTCCACCGGCTCAGCACCGGACGCATCGTCCTGATCCACAACGCCAACGCCACGTGCGGCGTGCGGAATCCGCTGGCGATGTGGGCGTCGGACGACGACATGGCCAGCTGGTTCTACAAGCGGGTCCTGGTGGACTTCCCCGGACAGCTCCAGTACCCCGACGGCTTCATCGACGAACAGACCGGCTACGTCCACTTCGCCTTCGACTACAACCGCCACGACCTGATCTACGTCGGGGCCAAGCTCCCGTAGCCCGCGAGCGGCGATTCGGCGCAGCCTGCTGGACGCACAGCGGCATGGTGCGCCACGTGATCAAGGCCCTCCGAGTGCAACTCAACGGGATCATCGTCGCCGATACCGTCTGACAGGACGTCAGATTCGGATGAGCCACAGCCTACGCCCCACCGGCGAGAATCGCGGCGCCAATAGCGTTCTCTTCTGAGGCAAGCCGGCGCCTCTCCGAAGGCCACCGGGGCACCTGCCTCTGTAATGAATTAGAAAATAATGATTTATAATTCCGACTGGACTTGGTGTTGAATCCTGGGCATTGGCCTTGACAGATTGTTGGACCTTTGCTATAAAGTTGGACTAATCAAACATTCCGCTGGTAGGGAGGTCTGGCTCGATGTCTGAGTCGTCTGCGATCAGTTCCACGCTCGAAGATTACCTGGAGGTCATCCTCCGGCTGTTGGCCGAGAAGGGATCGGCCCGGGTTCGGGATGTTGCCCGGGTCCTGTCCGTTCACAAATCCACGGTGACCGTGGCCCTCAGACGACTCGCCGAAAAAGGCCTGGTGAACTACCGTCCGTACGAGTTGGTGACCTTGACCGCTCAGGGCGAGGAGCTGGGACGAGAAGTCTATCGTCGCCATCGACTCATTCGTCGCTTCCTGACAGAGGTCCTTCTGGTCGATGAGGCCCAAGCCGAAGCCAACGCGTGTCGGATCGAACACGCGATCGACGCGGAGGTCCTTGATCGCCTGCTGAAGTTCACGCAGTTCGCGCGTCGCTGCCCACGAGCCGGAGTTGAGTTCCTTCGCGGTTTCGGGTACTTCTGTACTCACGGTGATGACAGCATCGCGGAATGCGAGCGTTGCATGGAACGCGGCTTGCAGGACCTCAAGGACAGGCCATCGTCGGCAACAGATGGCCCCGCTCCAGCCGGGAGGACCGAAGAGGCATAGGCCCATGCGTTCCCCAGATGCTCCCATCCTGGCATCCGGTCACACGGCTCATCGCCTGAGGCTGCCGAGGGGAATCCCCATGCTGTCATGGGGGCGGCAGAACCCTGCCGGGCTGCTCGCATTCGTCTGCTTTGTGTGCTCTTGTAGCGGCTTGTCATACGCCCTTCATCTTCAGGCAGAGGGACCCGAGCACGAATACGAAGCCGACGACTGCCCGATCTGCCACCAGTTGAGGGCCGGATGGACGGCCGTCGGCGAAGACACGCCAGCGCCAGTCCAATGCATGACGCTCGTCGAGATTCTCTGCCCGCACGCCAGCCAAGCCCCGCCGCCGTCAACCGCCAACGTGACCTCCATCCCCAGAGGGCCACCGTCTGTCGATCTCTAGCACCCGGTTCCGGCTCTTCCTTGGTAGGAGTCTCGGGGCCACGGCAAACCTGGCCGCAGACTGACGGGATACGGTTTTGTTGAGGTCAGAGCCCTACGGCGACGATCATCGTCGCTGGTTCTTGGCGGATTGACCAAGCGAGACGGTCATGTGCACAAAAGAGGAAACCAAGCAGACGCTCTTGGAGCTCTACGACGAGCTGTTGGAGCACGATGGCTTTGGTGACATGCGGATCGAGATCCGCATCATGAAGCGAAACCAGAAGGAAGTGATCATTCACTGTGGCAAGCAGTATCGTTTCGTCGTGGACTACGTGCCTGCGGCGAAAATGCAGCCTGGAAGGGAGGTGATGGCTCGATAGCGGAAACGACTTGGCGATGAACGCGGGCGTGAGGCCCGGTTCGGTGAGAGGTATTGTTCAACCGAGTTCAACGCCAGTGCCTGGCCCTGTGGGTGGGTAGCACTGAGTGGCAGTCCCTTAGGGGAGTAAGGAAAGGACTGATGATATCCTCAGTGAAGCCCATCTGTTGGGCCGTGTCGTATGTGTGTTCGCTTGCCCTTGTCTTGTGCTGTTCCTTCCTATCCGTCCCCACGGCGAGGGCGGCGACCGTTACGCTGAATCCCATATCAGACAACTGGATAAGTTCCTGTTCGTCCGGGAGCACGGCCAACTACGGCACCTCCACGGAGCTGCGTGTCCGGACGGCCGTGTGGTCCTGCGACGTAAAGAACTTCCGGACCCTTCTTCAGTTCGATCTGTCCGACCTACCTGAAGACCCCAACGAGATCGCCGAAGTCACACTCGGGCTCTACTTCTACACCTGGCACAACGGCGATCCCACCGGGCGCCTCTACGAGGTCTACCGTGTCATCAACCCCTGGTCCGAAACGGGCTCGACGTGGCAGTGTCGGGATGGACACAACGACCCGAATATCCGCGTCCGCTGGGACAGCTACCTGGCTGGCGTTCCCGCATATCAACCAGGCGGCGGCGACTTCGATGCGAACACCGTCTACGCATCGGCGGAAGTCCCGCCGGTTGGCAACTGGATGACGTGGGATGTGACGGACCTCGTGAAGGAATGGAGCGCCGGCTGTCACGACAATTTCGGCCTGATCATCAAAGATGCCAACGAATACGACGATCCAAACCTGGACTGGACCGACAGCCCGCTCGCCCAGTTCCGCAGCGTCGACTATTACAGTGATCCGTTCTGGCCTTACCTGGCGATCACACTCGTCGACTACACGCTTTCGATCACCGAGGTTCACGGCAACTACGGAGACGTCGTGCTTGATCCCGAACCCAACGACCCGAACACGCCGGTGACCTACCCGGCGTATACGCGCGTGACGCTGCAAGCGCAGCCCATCGAGGGCAAGTCCTTCAAGCACTGGGAACTCTACGACCCGAACTTCCCTGGTGATGCGAATCACGCGTCGGTGGATAGCAACCATTCGGTCACGATCGTGATGGACGCTGATCGCGAGGTAACGGCCGTCTTCAAATGCGGCAGCGGGGTCGACCTGGCTCTGCCCCTCGCAGGCACGATGCTGGCCCTTGCTGGTGCGGGGGCCCTGCGGTTCCGATCGGGGCGGGCCAGGATCGGTTCGGGCGGTCGAAGCGCCGCATCCAGGCATGATACATAGCTGGGCGTACCTCGGGCTCGGGCCGGGCCGGTCGGTCTGGCCCGAGCCCCAAGCCCAAGAGGAACTCCGTCATGTTTCCAATACCCGACACAGATTCCAACCGATGCCAGCGTGACGGGCGGATCGCATCGCATGCAGCCGCGACGGACCGATGCCCAGACGGGTTCCGGCAAGCCCGGAGCTCCCTGGGCCCTGGCTTTACGCTGGTTGAGCTGTTGGTGGTTGTCGCCATCGTCGCGCTGCTCATCTCGATCCTTCTGCCCGCGCTGAGTGCGGCTCGCGAGATCTCGAAGCGCACCGTATGCGGCTGCAACCTGCGCCAGATCGGCGCGGCGCTGACCGCGTACGCCGATGACCACGACGAGTGGTACCCGACGGCCGAGAAGGGGCCTTGCGGCGACGCAAGTGAGCCAAATGAATCCAATTGGTGGGAGAATCCAGACTTCCTGTCCTACCTCCTGCTGCGCCCCAAGCCCGAAGGACGATCCGTCGTGACCTGCCCGAGCGATCCCGAGCCTGACATGTGCGTCGATCAGAACACCGGCGCGGAGACGCCGAAGGACTCCTGGGCGAGCTACGCCGCCAATACGGCCTGTTTCGGCATGCGGCGGATGGCGGCCAAACGGGGGCGGCGGCGCAACCAGGTGCAGCGTCCGGTGGATACGCTGGGGTTCTGCGACGCGGCGCGGGACGAATACGCCCCGCACGTGGTAGGCTGGCAAGGCTGCGTCTGCAAGAATATGTCGCCCCGTCACAAGGAACGGACGCAGGTCGTCTATCTGGATGAGCACGTGGACCTGATCGACCCGAACGACGTGCCCCACACGGATCCGAATTCCTGGCGGGAATTCATCTGGGGGAACAGTCCCCGCTTCATCCAGCCCTGAACCGACCAGGTTGTCCTCGCAGATTGACCTGCGAACGAGGAGTCAAAGGCCATGAGACGCAACACGCTGAATTTCATCGTTGATCTGGTATCACTCATCGTCATGTGGGGTCTAATAACGACCGGCCTGCTGATGAAGTACATCATGCCGCCGGGGACGGGACACTGGCTCGCTCTCGGAGGGATGAACCGTCACGGATGGGGCGAAATCCACTTCTGGCTCGCCGTATTGGCATGCATCCTGATGGTCCTTCACGTGTTTCTGCACTGGCAATGGGTGGTTGGAACGGTTCGAAGGCTCCTCTCGCCTTCAACGCCGAACGCTGCCCTCCCGTCGCGTGCACGGCGCGCGTTGTGGGGTGGGGGCCTGGCGGCGGTTCTCGTCGTGGGAACCGTCGGCCTGCTGGCCGGAGCCAACTCGATGGTCATCCAACTGGACCCGTCCGAGGCAGAGCTGGACGATCATCACCATCATCACGCCGGACCGACTCCGGATCGGGAGCGAACCGTCGGTGCGTCTACTCCCATTCAAGCCGGCCAAGCTCATGACCAAGACCGCAGGCCTGCAGGGAAGGCCCCCAAGCAAGGGCCACATCATCGCATCCGGTGCGGCACGACCCTGGGCGAGGCCGCTGCGATCAAGAAGTGGCCGATCGACGAATTCCGCCGCCGGTTGGGAATACCCAACTCCGTCGCCGCCACAGCGACGATCGGAGACGTTGGAGCGAAACACGACTTCACCGTCCACGATGTTCGGACCCTGGCAGAACGCGGCGGCCCAACGACCGCCTCCTCCGGTGACGAGGTCCCGACCAGACCGGTTCAGCCTCTGTCTCGATGAATCGCTGTGGCGGGTCCGTGGAGGTATTGAGCCACGACATCCTGCGGCGCGCGACGTCACTCAGCCTCGCGATAGGGGCGCTCGCGCGGGATCCGGGCGCCGAAATCGCCCAGCCAATCCCACATCGTCCGGGCGTTCAGATCGACCTCGGCGACGGCGATCTGTCCCCACGCGTCGGCCTGGGCCAGCGCGTCGCCCCGTCGGTCCCAGATGGCAGTGCGAATCTTGTCTGAGTAGCTGCTGGTCGCGACGTAGAGCTGGTTCTCCACCGCCCGGGCACGCAAAAGCAGCTCGTTGCCGCCCCAGATCGGCACGAGGATCAGCTCAGCCCCGTTCATCGCCAGCCGTCGCGCCACCTCGGGAAAGTGGATATCCCAGCAGATCATCATGCCCACCTTTCCGAACCGCGTCTCGTACACGGGATAGGTGCTGCCGGGGGTCAGGCCGCCCTCGATCTCCTCTCTCGGCAGGCATGTCTTGCGATAGGTTCCAACCAGGTCGCCATCGGGGCCAGTCATGATGGCCGTGTTGTAGACCACCTTGCCAAGACGCTCGTAGATACCCGCGACGATGTAGCACGCGTGCCTCTTGGAAAGCGCCGCCAGCCGTTGGGTCGACGGTCCCGGGATGGGCTCGGCCACCTCCACGTATCCCTTGCCGGTGCTCACAACGGTGATGCCCTCCCCCAGCACGATGACGTCCGGCTTCTGCATCGCCGCCTTCTCAATCATCTCGCAGTACAGGTCGAGATTCTCGTCAGCTCCCCGCGTGCGACGTTCAGGACGGAAACGAACGGCCGCCACCTTCACCATCCGTTTGCCCGGATCGGACGTCGACTGCAGCGAGACGTCGGCCCAACGGACCGTCCCGCCCTTTGACCAACGGAACAACAGCTCCACGCGGGCCGATTGCGCCTTCGCGGGCGCCAGGTAGTCGGCCGACACGCGGCGCCAGCCGTCCTCGCCAGCGGCATCCGCCGTGGAGGGGTACTCCGGCTGTCCGAGCTTCTTGCCCGACGCGTCTTGGAAGATCATCCGCGCCAGAACGCTCCTGCGCTCCAGCTCGATCCCTTCAGCCAGGTACCACGCCGCGAATCGATACCATCGTCCGCCGGCGACGCGGAACGGCTTGACCCATCCCCCCGAGCTGGCCGGTTCCCCCTGCGACGAGATCGCCAGGGCATGGTCGCCGGTTCGCTTCGTCTGGCGGTCGACCCAGAACTTCGGGGAGATCTCGGTTCGGGGCGCCTCCGCCCGCCACCCGTCCACGCCCTCTGCGACCGACACCCAGGACCCAGCCCCCAAGCACGCCGACGACCCAATCCACAAGACCAGGATCAGAACCAGCCAGCCAAACGGTGCGGACATGACGGCCTCCCCTGTAACACAGGTTCCCACGGCTGTTGCACAAAGCCGGACGACTCGCCAAGGGCGTCGGACGGCCTCCAACCTCCCGTCAAGTGGCCGTCCGAGACGACCGCATTATACACACGTGCCCGATGGGAGAGGTTGCACAACGGCGGCTGCCGTGTATGATTCGACCGCCGTTGGGATTGTTGGTTCGGTTTCGTCCACTTGAAAGGAGCGTGAAATGGCGCGTGTTCGAAGTTCATTGGTGCTGGGGATGGCGCTGGTGCTGGGAGCCGTTTGCGTCAACACCGCCGAGGCCGAAGCCCCCAGGGGCCCGAGACGCGGGGCCGGCGCGAGGATAGGCCGCAGCAGTCCGCTGGGCCTGGTGAGACTGAAGCAGGTGCAGAAAGACTTGAAGCTGACAGAGGAGCAAGTAGCCAAAGTCACAAAGCTTGGCGAGGAGTTCGGCGCAGAGATGCAGAAGGAGTTCTCGAGCTTGCGCGAGATCGACGACCGCGCGAAACGGCGGGCGAAGATGAGTGAGTTGACCAAGCAGCTCGACTGCAAGGCCCGCGAAAAGCTGTGCGACGTGCTGAACAAGGAGCAGATGGCGCGATTGGACCAGATTCGCTTGCAGACCCGCCCGGTCGTGCAGAACCTGACTGACAAGGACGTGGCCGGCCAGCTAAAACTGACGCAGGAGCAGAGGAAGAAGATCGCCAAGATCGGCAAGGACATGCGGGCGAAGCAGTCTGAGCTGTACGGCACGATGCGGGGCGCGAGTCGTGAGCAGCGGGCCGAGACTACCAAGAAGCTCCGACAAATCCGCGCTGACGCGAATAAGCAAGCTCTCGAGCTGCTGACGACCGAACAGAAGCAAGCGTTCGAGAAGATGCAGGGCAAGAAGATCGAGCTGCAGATGCAGCGCCGTCGGCGCTAAGTCGCCCTGCGGACCCGATCGCAACCGCCTGGCGTGAGGCCCGGCCCCGGGAGGCCCTCGCGCCAAATGAGAATTCGGCCGCTCTGGATGCAATAGCGGACGCCGACGTTCGTTCTGCCTTGAATGGTACCGCGCGCGTAGCAACCGGGGCATGACCTTGGTAGCATATCGGTAGCGGGTCACACCTCATATCGGCGGTCAGATCAATGGCAAGACAGGGTCAAACGCGGGCGTTCACGCTGATCGAGTTGCTGGTGGTCGTGGCCATCCTTGCCCTGCTGATTAGCATCCTTCTGCCGGCACTGGGCAGAGCGAAGGAGAACGGGCGCCGAGCGGCATGCCTGAGCAACCTGCACCAGCTCGGCCAAGCGTTTCAGCAATACCTCCACGAGTATAACGACGTCCTGCCGATCGCGGCGATGCTGCCGTCGGTCGAAAGCGTCAATCCAGACGACGAGCTCTACCACCCGCCGATCACGACCTTCCTCCAACCGTACGCCAAGTTCCCTGACCTGTACCGCTGCCGCTCGGATATGCCCGGCAAGACCAAGCGCACCACGGTGGATCCCAACAACCAGTACAAGAGCTTCTGGGAAACCGAGGGGACGAGCTACCAGTACACCCCCCTGCCAGCCGGGCTGGCGGACGTGCTGGGCGAGGAGGACGACCCGGGCATCATCAACGTCGGTGACGTCGTCGTGAAGATCACACCAGAGCTGAGCGGACACCCCTGGCATCATTTCAGGGACATGAAAACGTCACAGATGTACGTATTGACGGAGTACGAATCGTTTCACGGCAAGCGCGGCACGTCGAAGATCCGAAACACGCTCTACGCCGATCTTCACGTCGAGGAGTATCTCCTTGCCGACCCCAATGACTACAACCCCTCCTAGCTTGAGGGGCCTGCGCGCTCGGGGCCGTGCGCCTGCCGGTGTCGAATCGATCACGCATTGAGGAACGTCGACATGCTGCTGCCTGCAATCGACTGGAGAGAGCTGTGGGGCAAACGTGGATTCAAGGCCACGGTGATCGGCCTGTCCGCAGTCTGCGCACTTGCCGGGGTGGGCGTGGCCGGGTACTACCTGTGGCCCGAACCTGCACCGAAGCCACCGCCCCCCGTGGAAACCGCCACCACACAAGAGGCCCGCGAGTACCTCGCCAGCGACGACTTCAAACAACAACCCCTAGACCAGCGAATCGAATGGATGGGTCAGGCGTGGGAGAGGATGTCCAAGATGGACGAGGAGGAGCGCCGGCGTCTCTGGGAGAACATGGACGAGCAGACGCGCGACCAGATCCGCGACAACATGCGCGGCATGATGATGGAGCGGATGGAGCGCAACGTGCAGACATACCATTCGCTGCCGGCATCGGAGCGTGAGGAGTTCCTCGACAAGCAGATCGACGAGATGCGGGAGCGTTGGGGAAGGGGCGGTCGGGGGATGGGCCGAGGACGCAGGGGGGATCGCCCACGCCGGCCGGAAGGACAGGCCCGTTCAGGCGACCGAGGCCGTCGGCCGGAGGGGGCTGAGGGCCAAAGGGGGGACCGGGGTCCCCGACGCGGCGGATTCCGGGGAAGGCGAACGCCGGGCGGACCTGGGGGACGTCTCGCCAGAATGCCGGCGGACAAACGCGCCCAATGGCTGGTCTACAGGAAGGCCATGGCGAAGCGGATGGCCGAACGCGGCATGGGGCCGCCTGGTCGTCCAGGTCGGTGACGTGAACCTGGCCGGTCCGGCCGGCAACACCGTCGTCACATTCCTCGCCAGACAGAAAAGGGCACCGTCATCTTCTGGAAGGCATGCGGGTCGGCAGGGCCAGACCACGTGCAGAGTTGCCGTTGCTTGGCGTCGCCTCGGTACACGTCGCAGATCGCCTTCCCATCCGCTTCGGTAACGCGCTTGGGTCGCATGCCCTCCATGCCCCACCCGAAACGGGACTACCCGGTGGGCCCCGATGGGTGTCCCCGCCGGTTGTCCTCGCGCACGGCGAGTTCAAGCGGCGTGACCAGCGGACGGCCGTCCGGGCAGGCAGCCACGCGGGCGTTGACGTGATACACGGACGCGATCATCGAATGGGTCATCACCGTCGTCGCCGGGCCGTGCGAGTGAACGGCCCCGTCTTGCAGCACATAGACGACGTCGGCGAACCGCGCGGCCACGTTCAGGTCGTGCATCGCCATCACCGTGGTCATCCCGCGCGACTCGGTGAGCCGGCGCATCAGCGAGCAGATCTCGAACTGATGCTCGAGGTCGAGGTTGGCGGTGGGCTCATCCAGCAGCAAGATGTCCGGCTCGCGCGCCAGGGCCTGGGCGAGGGCAACCATCTGGCCCTGTCCGCCGCTGAGTTCGGTGATGCTTCGTTCGGCCAGATCTGCAAGGTCCAGTTCGTCGAGCAGACCCGTCACCACGCGCAGGTCTTCCTCGCTCGGCCGCCAACCGAGCCCATGGAGCCGGCCCAGCAGCACGGACTCGACCACACTCAGCACCGCCTGGGTTGAGGTATCCTGCGGCAGGTAGCTGATGATGCGGCTACGCTCGGCGACCGGAACGTTGCGGACGTCTCGTCCGTCCAGCTGAACGCTCCCCCGGGGCTTCAGCAGCCCGCACAGACAGCGGAGCAGCGTCGATTTGCCGGCGGCGTTGGGGCCGATGATGGCCGTCACGCCCGGCTCGAGCCGGACGTCCACGTCGTGCAACACCCGGTCCGACCGGTAGGCGAAGGACAGGTTCTTGCCCTCCAGGATCACCAGTACGACCTCCTTCGCAGCAGGACCATCGCGGCGAAAAAGGGCACGCCCATGAAAGCGGTGGCGATGCCGATCGGGAACACCGCGCCGGGGAAGATCGACTTGCTGGCAATCGAGGCAATGGACAACAGAAGCGCGCCCGTCAGGCCCGAGAGCGGCATGAGAAAGCGCTGATCCTCGCCAACCATGATCCGGGCCAGATGCGGACCGACGAATCCGATGAACCCGATCGTGCCGACGAAGCATACCGCCACCGCGGAAAGTAGGGAGACGAGCACCAACGTCGTCAACCGCAGCCTCCGGACGTTGACGCCGAGGGACCGAGCCCGGTCGTCGCCCAGCCGCAGGGCAGTCAACTTCCAGGCATGGACGGCCAGCAGCGGCCCGGTCACCGCGAGCGTGCCCGCGACGACGGCAAGCTTGGTCCAGGTCGCGCCCTGAAGGCTTCCGAAGATCCAGAACGTGATCGCCGCGAGCTGCTCCTCGGACGCCACGTACTTGAGCAGCCCCACGCCGGCGTTGAAAAGGAACAGCAGCGCCACGCCGCCCAGAATGATCGTCTCGCGCGACGCGCCCTTGATCCGTGCGAGGGCGTAGATCGCCAGCGAGCAGAGCATCGCCATCGCGAACGCCGACGCCGGTAGAGCCAAGGTCTCGACCAGCGGGATCGCCCCGGCCCCGAGTACGACCGCCAAGGCGGCCCCGAAGCTGGCGCTGGCCGAAACGCCCAACGTGTAGGGGCTGGCCAGGGGGTTGTTCAGGATGGTCTGCATCTCGGCGCCGGCCACGCCCAGCGCCGCGCCGACGACGACGGCCATCAGCGCCGTGGGCATCCGGAACGTCCAGACGATCACGTCGTGTTGTGACGGGACGGACCCGACGCGGACGATGGCCGCCAGGATTTCCGAAACGGTTAGCCCCGCCGGCCCCGTCGCGATGTCAACGATCACCCCCGTGGCCACCAGGCACCCCACCAGCCCCATGACCGCGGTTCGCCATCGCACCAACCGACCGTACGCGGCAACGACGGGCTCGGAATAGGCAGCGGGACCCTTCATGCGTCAATAAGGCTCAACAGCTCGTTCAGCGTACTCGTACGGGCCCCGCGATGCGAGAAGTGCTCGACCATCTCGCGCAGCGTCTCTTGCGTACCGCGAACGCTGAGGGCGGCGACGTCGGCTAGCAGGCAGACGCGCTGGCCCGCGTTCAACAAACCTTGCGCACAGCAGGCGACGCAGACGTCGAACGCGTTGCCGAAGACGATCCACTCATCAATCTGAAGCGCCTTCACGAGGCGGTCGGCGTTGGCGTTGTCCTGAAACATGTCGAAGGCCCGTCGTGCGACGTTCACCTTCGGGGCACGGTAAGCGCGCTTCTGGAGGTAGAAGCGCCGGTGGTCTGCAACGTGGTCCTCCCACCCCCGGTCGGCGGCGCCGAGCGGGACGAAGAGCGTATCGGGCAAATCGCCGGGCTGGGGCATCCGTCCCGAGCAACACGTGGTGAACACCATCGGGGCGCCGATCGCCTCGGCGGCTGCGTGGAGGCGCGTGATGCCCTCGGCCAGCGGCTGCACCCGCGGTCGCAGCGACAGCCCGTCGCACGTCTCGTTCATCTCCTGGCAATCCACGTCGAAGAAACCGAGTCGCCCGCTCACTGTTCTTGCTCCAGGCTGTTCATCCACACGCCGGAATAGTCGACGGGCAGGAAGCGGTCGTGGAACTCGCGGAGCCGTGCCACGGGATCGAGGTCGGCAAACCGTTCAGGGTACAGCCACTTGGCCAGTTGCTGCAGCGCCGCGAAGTTCATCGTGTGCATGCAGAAGCCGTGGAAGACACCGTACACGCGGTTCGTCTTGACGGCCTTGAGATCCGCCCAGCCCGGTCGGGTGGTAAAGGCCCGCAGCCGTTGCTCGGCGTCGGCTGGATCGGCACGGTAGCCAAGATGTGTGCTGTCGGGCGTGGCCGGCCAATGGGCGCCGGTGATGACGATCACGTCGGGATTCGCAGTAAGAAGCTGCTCCGGATGGATCGCGGCCATCGGCGGCCCGAGGCCGGCTGCGATGTTCCGGCAGCCCAGCCGGTCCATGATCAGGCTCCACGCCCTGAGTTGTCCGCGATCGATGTAGCCGAAGCAGTGGCCGTACTCCTTTACGCCCTTGTATCCGCATTCCATGTAGATCGATGCCGGCGAGGCCGGCGGCTCGGACAGACCCGACGTGACCTCGTCGAGACGGGCCTGGACGAAGTCGGCAACCTCCTTCGCCCGCCGCTGTCGACCGAGGGCCTGGCCCAGAAGCCGGATGCTGCGTTGAGGCCCTTCGAAGGGCTTCCGCGAGAAGTCCAGGTGCAGCAGCGGCAAACCCGCCCGCTCCATCCGGCCGAGACACTTGTACCCACGCTGGGCCATGAACGTATCGACGATGACCAGGTCGGGCTGGAGCACCAACAGGTTTTCGGCATCCACCGCGTCGGCGTAAACGGAGCCGATTTCCGGTAGGTTGGCCAGCGACGGAAACCGCTCAACATAGACGCGGTACGCGTCACTGTCATACTGCTCCAAGTCCGGGCCCCAGGCGATGAGCTTGCGCGGCAGGTCCTCACCGAGCAGAAGGGCCAACTCGTAGACGTCGCGCCCACGGACCAGCACGATGCGCTCGACGGGCTGTCGCAGCGTGACTTCGCGGCCGGCGAGGTCGGTGAGGGTGATGGATCGGGCGCCAGGCTGCGTACTCGCGCGATCGCCCGTCTCGCTGGAGGTGCCCCACGTCGGCATCTGGCTGACGCCGAGACCTACCAACGCCGCCAGCAGTATGAACCCGACGAGCCACCGCAGGACCTTGCTCGTGCTCTTGCCCATCAATGGCGCTCCCGTTCCCGATCCGGTGCGGAACGCACAGTCGGCTGGCACCGTCTGGCCTTCTTACAGGTCGCTGGGATCAGCGGACCAGTCATACGCGGGATCGAACAGCTCATTCGTATTCGGGTCGCCGTCCCTGTCGAGGTCGCCGATGTTGTACCGCTTGACCTTCTCTGAGGAGAACGGTGGATCGACCTGTCCGCCGGCAGTGTAGCTTTCGCGCAGAATCTGCGGGACCTCCCACGCTACGTGTCCATCGGCCCAAGCGACGTTGCCCTTGCCGCTGTGACGTCCGTGGAACGAGGGATAGTCGAACTTGGGCGGGAAGATCCAGTAGGTCGTCTCGATCTCGCTCGGGTTCGGCTTGTTGTTGCGAGCGACGTCCGCAAACACGACAGTCGAGGCGGGCCGCAGGATCTTGTCCTCCTTGACAGGCGTCCACGTCCACACCTCGCCCTTGTTGCCTTTACCGTCGGTGAAGTACTGGTAGTTGTACCCGATGCCCAGCGAGCCGACCATGTGCTTCTCCGTGGGCCAGCTCGGGCAGGCACGCACCTCCAGGTTCTTACAGTAGGGGGAGAGGAACCCGCCCTGCGGGTCGTATTCGTCGTCGAGGGTCCATCCGCCCGACCAGAACCGGTACTTGTAGCCAAGCTCGACGCTGATGAAGCTGTAGTCGCGCCCCAGGCAGGTGACCCCGTCGTGGGCATCGGCGTAGTACATCCAGGCCAGGTACAACTGGCGCATGTTCGAAGTGCACACCGACGCTCGGGCCATCTCGCGCGCCCGCGACAGCGACGGCAGGAGTATCGAGATCAGCAAGGCGATGATGGCGACGACGACAAGCAGCTCGATCAGCGTAAACGCGCAACGTCTTGGCTGACTTGCTGCAGGCAACTCGACCGGCGAAAAGGCTCGCATTTCTGACTCCTGTCGCTTGTTCATGGTGTGTATAGGCTACCAACAACGAACAGGCGAGGCAAATCACAACATCCAGCGACCGATCTCGTGCGCAGCACTGACGATCATGGCCAGCAAGGCCGCGGCCGCGGCCAGCCAGGGACCGAAGCGAACCCACGCGGCGTTCTTCAGCCGCGAGATCCCCCAGGCAACCACCGTGCCGAGCACGATGGATGTGATCGCAACCATCAACACGCGCCCGTACCACCCCTGCGTGATGATGCCCGTCGGCCGGTCCCACAAGATCTGACGGAGTTCGGGAGCGTAGTACGGCTGGGGCAGATGGAGCTTCATCCACAGCGCATAGAACAGCACGAACAGCGTTGGGATCGTCCAGCTCAGTGCCGTTCGAAAGGGCTTGGTCACGACACGCTCCTGACCATCACGATCCAAGCTCCGAAGACCACGTTGATCAAAACGCAGATCGTCGCGAGCAGCGCGAGGAAGGCCACGCCTCGGCTGAACGTCCGGTCCGGTGTCAGGACGTCGTCCTTCTCGGACTTGCGGAAGTATCGCCACACCCCCCAGGCCAGGACCAGGCCCAGCGCCGCCCAGTGCTCCTTGATCTCGAACCAGCCGACCATGGCCGGCCGGTTCGCTTCGAGCCAGGGCTTGCGCACCGTGACCATATACGCTGGGTAGATCAGGGCACCGGTAACGAATGCAGCGATGTACATCGGCCAGGCGATGGCGGCGTAACGGCGGGCGCGCCAGGCGGCGTTCTTGCCGGTGCCCCTCCAGGCGAACCAGAGGACATGGACGCAGATCGCCAGCAGGCCGAAGCCGAGCGCGGCGTGGATCAGCAGGAGCGGACGGGCCCATGTCAACTCCCACGTCATCACACTCGTGGAAGTCGCGATCGTCGACACAAGATAGGTTCCCTTGAAATCACCCAAGGCAAGAGAACAAGCCGTCTCGTTCGGCGCCCTGCGCCACAGTGGGGGCCGGATTGTACTGATGGAACCGGATGCCGTCAACGCGGGGGAGGGGCACGGGCTTTGTGCAAGGGGGACGGTCAGCTTTGGGGGCGGTTCAGGTCATCGGCGTGATCCCCGGCCAGCAATCTGCCGCAGCGGCGTCGAGCCGCCGCACGTCAAGACGGCATTAGCTACGTCGGCCCAGGCCGGGCTCCCAGTTGCTGACGGGCACGAGCACACGGTCGGGCCAGACCTGGATGTCGACCCACGCGCGGCCCATGTCGACCCGATCGTATTCCCGCCAGATGCCCTGCAGATGGGCGAGCTTCTGGGCGGCCGTCGGTTCGTCGATCTCCTCGCCGGGCGCCCGGCCCCAGCGGATCCGCGCGCCCCGGTCGGTGGCCAGCTCGATATGCGGGTCGCGTCGATCGATCCGCCCACCGTAGTTGTACACCAAAACGCCCGTTAGCTGGTCGAAGTAGGGCTTGTCCCGAAGCAGCTTGACCATCTGAATCGCCGCCTGGGCATCGGCGCCCGCCCACTGCTGTCCCTCGGCGGGCGGCCGTTCGGACACGCCCATGACCAGCATCAACCCCGAATCCCGGCCGACCTCGCCATGCGAGTACCGGCCCGGCAGACGCACGTGTTCCTCGTCAACCAAGTAGTAAAACGAGCCGTATGCCACCCACGCGACGGGCTCGCGATAGTCGCAGCGGATCCGGACGATGTCGTCGGCGCCGATGCTCACCTCGTGAACCTGCTTGATCCAACCGATCAGCGACATCCCCCGCGCAACGCGTCGCGCAAGTCCGCTGCTCAACCGGCGCGCATCGGGGCCCACGCCGCAACGGTCCGCGATGGCCTGCGCGACATGCGGATTCCCCTCCAGCCACGCCGGCTGGTCGACCAGCTCGACGGCCAGCTCGTTCTGGTATTCGGGCAGACCCGACACGTACTGCTCGAGCGCGGGCAGCCCGTACGCCGCCCCGGCCAGTATGCCCGCCAGCATCACCAGGCTCAGGAATCCGTGCGTGAGCCGCGCCAGCGAGATGCCCGACAGCCTGTCAGCCAGCCGCCTTGACAGCGACCGTGTCCGCTTCTTCCGTGATCTTCTTCGCTTGACCATGGTTTGGCCCTCCAATGGCCTGACCAACATGTCGACCTGCCGCGATCTGCCTGCCCTCTCGGGATGGGCCGACTGCGCGGGCCCGTGGATGGGCCCCTACCGACTCATCGCCAGATCCACGATTCGCTGACACAGGTCAGCAAAACCAATCCCCGCCCTCGCCGCCGCCTTCGGGAGCAGCGAGTGATCGGTGAACCCCGGAATCGTGTTCACCTCCAGACAGAACGGCTCGGCGCTCGACGCGACGATCCAATCGATTCGCGCCATGTCGCGACAGCCCAACGCCTCAAACGCCTGCTCGCTCAGCTGCTGGACCCGTCTTACCAGTCCCTCGGGCAGCTCAATCTCGAACAGATACGCCGTATCGTCCGCCTCATACTTGGCATGGTAGTCGTAGAAGTCGCTGCTAGGCTGGATCTGGCAAACCGGCAACGCCTGCCCCGCCAGCACGCCCACCGTCAGCTCCGGACCGTCGACGAAACGCTCCGCCAGCGCCTCGCCGTAGTCGTCCACCAACCGTCTGACCGCCGACGAGAACGACGGCCGATCCCGCGCGATCGCACAGCCGACGCTGCTACCCTCCGCGACGGGCTTGACGACGGCGGGCAGCTCGAACCCTTCCGCGACCGCGCCGGCGTTGGACGGCGTGACGTGCTCAAACGGCGCGGTCGGCACGCCCACCTCGATGAATCGCCGCTTCGTCCGGACCTTGTTCATCGCCAGGGCGCTGGCCTGCGGATCGCAGCCGGTGTATCGGATTCCTCGCTCCTCCAGGATGGCCTGCAACTGACCGTCCTCCCCCCATGTCCCGTGCAAGGCGATGAATACCATGTCCGCCGGCGCATCGAGGGCTGACAGGTCATCCGGCCGGACATCGGCCCGACGCACCTGATGCCCCAGGGATTCCAGCGCGTTGGCGATCGCTGCACCCGTGTGCAGGCTGACCTCGCGCTCGGCACTGGGCCCGCCCATCAACACCGTGATCCGTCGCGGTACTGGACTCGGCTGCGTCCCGGTCGCGTTGGACGTCTCGGTCATCACCACACCTGGATCTCCAGCTCGAGAGCAACCCCGAATCGCTCTGACACCTTCTCCCGAATGATCGAGATCAGCTTCAGGACGTCTGACGCTCGGGTCCCTGGCTCGGCGATGATGAAGTTCGCATGCCGATCCGAGACCATCGCCCCACCGCACGTCGTTCCCTTCAGTCCCGCCTGATCGATCAACGCCCCCGCCGACATCTGTCTGGGGTTCTTGAAGACACAGCCGGCGTTCTGTTTGTGCAGCGGCTGCGTGTTCTTCTTGTACGTCCAAATCTCGCGGACCTGCTGCAGCACCTGTTTGGGATCGCTGGCAGACAGCGCGAACTCCGCCTGCAGGATCAGTGGCTCAGACAGACTGGTGTGGCGATACTCGAACACCAGCTCGTCGCGCTCTCGCCAAACGGACCGTCCCGTGGCGTCCATCACGTGCACCCGCTGGACCAGGCTGCCGATGTCGCCCCACGCACCGCCCGCGTTCATCCGAATGGCCCCACCCACCGTGCCCGGAATGCCCGCCAGGCAGTGGATGCCGGCCAGTCCTTCACGAACCGTCCGAACGACGACGCGACGCAGATCGGCCCCGGCGCCGAGCGTCAGCTGTTCCCCCTTGATATCGATCCTGCTGAACCTGTCTCCGTTCAGTCTCACGACGGCCCCGTTAACCCCCTTGTCGCCGACCAGCAGGTTCGCTCCCATCCCCAAGACGTAGACAGGCACGCTGTTGTCGCGACAACGCTGAAAGATCTCGCGGAGCTGCGCCTCCCTGGTCGGGCGCAGGAAGTACCGCGCCGGGCCGCCCAGCTTCAGCCACGTGTATTCGCTCAGCGGCACGTGCTCCTGGCAGATGTCATCCAGCCCGCTGAACAAGCTCATCAGCCACCTTCCAGACGTCCCCTGCCCCCATCGTCACCACGACGTCGCCCGGCTCGACCCGCAACCGAACGTATTGGGCAGCCGCCAACAGCTCCGGTACGTACACCGCCTCTCCGCCGCTTGCGCCGATCCGTTGGACCAGATCTCGCGAGCCGATCAAGCTGCGCTCCTGCTCGCTGTCCCGCACGAAGTAGATGTCGGGCACGACCACGACGTCGGCCTGCCCGAAACTCAACGCGAAATCGTTCAGCAGCAGCCGCGTTCGCGAATGCTGGTGCGGCTGGAACACGACCCACAGCCGCCGCGGCTCGAACGCCTGGCGGACCGCTCGCAACGTCACCTCGATCGCCGTCGGGTGATGGGCGTAGTCATCGATGAGCGTGGCGCCGTTCACTTCGCCCCGAACGGTCATCCGGCGATCCGTGCCCTCGAAGCCAGCCAGCGCATCGGCCAACACCTCCGGCTCGACCCCGCAATGCGACGCCAGCGCGCTGGCCGCCAGCGCGTTGGCCACGTTGTGCCGACCGGCAAGGTGCAGCCTCACGTGCGTCAGCCGTTCAGACCGATGGCACAGGTGAAACGAGAAACGCCCGCGCTCCGCCGTCAACGCGTCCGGCCACCAGTCGGCACGCGCGTCGAACCCGAACCGCTCGACGGGCGCTCGGGCGGCCTCTGTCGCCGCCGCGACCGCGCGGTCCTCGTTGTTGGCCACGATCAAGCCGTCCTCCGGCACCAACGAGCAGAAGGCCGCAAACGCCTCCACGATCGATTCGAGGTTGGCGTAGAAGTCCAAATGGTCCTCTTCGATGTTGAGCACCGCAGCCATCCTGGGGACCAGCTTGAGAAACGACCGCTCGTATTCGCACGCCTCGGCCACGAAGTGCGGCCCACTCCCAGCCGCCGCTCCGCCGCCAAGCTGCCCGACCGTCGTGCCAACGACGAAGCTCGGGTCCAGACCAGCCCGCGTCAGAATGTAGGCCAACAAGGCCGTCGTCGTGCTCTTGCCATGCGTGCCGGCCACGCCAATGCCCTGGTGCTGCGCCATCAATCGACCCAGCAGGTCAGCGTACCGGATGACCTCGCAGCCGCGCTGGCGGGCGGTGACCAGTTCGGGGTTCGACTCCTTGACGGCCGCCGACGCCACGACCAGATCCGCCGCCTCGGGCACGTTGTCGGGCCTCTGGCCAATCTGAACCGTCGCCCCGGCGCAGGACAGCCGCGCCGTCGCCGCCGATTCGATCCGGTCGCTGCCGCTCACGATCGCGCCGTTCCGAATCAACACCGCCGCCAGGCCGCACATGCCCGTCCCACCGATGCCGACCATGTGCACCCGCTGACCCGCCAGCGCTGCGGACGGGGCGGCCGGCCGCTCGCCGTCGGCCGCGGCCTGCTTGCCCATTGGGTTCGATGTCACCTTATCGTCCCGCTCGCTCGTTGCCGACGGGGCGGTGCCTCGGGGCTTGGCCCTGCTCGAGGCGCACAATAACACCGTCTGCAGTCCTCCTATCACCTTATTATCGGGCCTTGCCACGCCAACGCTCCAGCAAAACGGAGCCTGGTTCAGAAAGGAGACTGGGTCCGAGCCGGCCACGCACGGCCCTTGGAACGAAGACCACCTGACGGCGAGGTGCCTGTCCCCTTTCCGAACCAGGCGCGAAACGGCGGCTGAACCCCACGACGGGTCAAACCAACTCGCCCATCTCCAGCAAATGCCGCGCAACGGTAACGGCGGCGTCTGGACGACCAATCCTCTTGGCAGCCAATGACATGCGAGCTAATCGCTCCGGATAGGTCAGCAGCTCCAGCAGCAGCGGCCGGAGTTGCTCGGCATTGGCGTCCGGCTCGATCCGGTCCTCCAGGGCCACTGCCGCCCCCGCCTCCGCCAAGACAGCCGCGTTGGCCGCCTGATGCATGTCCCGATGATACGGATAGGGCAGCAACAGGGACGGGCGACCCACCGCCGTCAGCTCCGCCAGTGTTGACGCGCCTGCCCGAGACACCACCAGATCCGCCGCCTGGATCGCCTCGGCCATCTGATCCGTAAAGGGCAGGATCACCGCCGCCTGCAACCGACCCGCGTAGGCCCGACGAACCTCGTCGAAGTCGAGTCTCCCGGTCAGGTGCAGGACCTGCCACCGACCCTGCAGTCCGGCCAGATCGCCCAGCAGCGCCACCATCGCGCGATTGACCGTCCGGGCGCCCTGGGACGCGCCGGTGATCAGCAACGTCTGCTTCGCGGGGTCCAGGCCGAAGACCTCGCACGCCGCCGATCGATCGCCCGTCAGGAACGCCCGCCGGACCGGACACCCCGTCGCCACCACGAGCGGGATATACGGAAACGACTTGGCTGAAGCCTCCCATTGACAGAACACGCCATCGGTCATGCTGCCCAGGTGGCGGTTCGCGCGGCCCGGCTTGACGTCCGGATTGATCAGCGCCGTCGGGATGCCCAGCTGATGACCCGCGTGAATGGCCGGGCCCGCACCGTAGCCCCCGGTTCCCACCACCACGGCCGGACGGCGCGTCCGCATCCGCTTGTTCGCCAGCCGCACCGAACGCCGCCACCCCCACCAGAACACCGGCCACCGCCACGGCCGGAGGCTCAACGGACGTACCGGTTGCTGCACGAGCGACCAACCGCGCTTGTTGAGGATCTGTTCGTCAATCGGACGGTCCGTGACGAGAAACTCGACCTCGACCTCCGGCGCTATGTCAGCCAGTTCCTCGGCCACCGCCACCGCCGGAAACAGGTGCCCCCCGGTTCCTCCCCCCGCAAACACGATCAACGGCCGATCAGCCATGGCCAGCCACCGCCATCTCCGAAGCCGGAACCGACTCGATCAGCCCCGTCATCAGCCCATGGCGAATCTGCATCCAGTCCCGCCACGCCGCCCCCGCCCGCGCCACCGACGCCAGCAACCCGATGCTCGCCCCCAGGAACAACACACCGGACCCCCCTGCCGACACCAACGGCAGCGCAATCCCTTTGGTCGGCACGCTGACCGTCGCCACCGCGATGTTCATCGCCGCCTGCAACCCCACGGTCAGCGTCACGCCCAGGCCCAGCAGCCGGCCGAACATGTCCGGCGCCGCCGACGCCGACTTGCGCCCCTGCCAGACGAACATCACGAACAGCCCGATCACCACCAACCCCCCTGCGATGCCCAGCTCTTCGCACAAGATGCCGAAGATGAAATCCGTCCGCGCTTCAGGCAGGTAGCCGTACTTCTGAAGCCCCGCGCCGAGCCCCGTCCCCCACCAGCCGCCCGTGCCAATCGAGCACAGCGACTGCACCGCCTGGTACCCCTTCCCACCCGGATCGTCCCAGATGTGCAGAAAGCCGGTCAGCCGTGCCATCCGGTAGGGCTTGCTGATCAGCAGATACCCCATCGCCGACGTCGCTGGCAAGGTCAACAACATCAGGTGCCACAGACGGCTCCCCGCCGCCAGCAGCAACAGCCCGCCCACGACCATCAGCAACGCTGCCGTGCCGAAGTCCTCCAAACCCACCAGTCCTGCACAGACCGCGATCGCCGTCGTCGGCACCAACAGCCCACGGCCGAAACGTCCCGCCTCTACGCCTCGGCGCCCGTACCATCCCGCCAAAAACAGAACCAGCGACAGCTTCGCCAGCTCCGACGGCTGAAACGTCAGACCCGTCCCGCTCCCCCCCACGCCCAGCCAGCGACGCGACGCGTTCCGCTCGATGCCGATTCCCGGGATCAGCACCAGCACCAGCAGCGTAACGGTCAGCACGAACACAAGTACGTTGGGCTGGAACCATCGGTGGCCATCGACGCGGTCACGGATCCGCCACCACTGATAGGGCAACATCGACGCGACGACGGCAGCCGCGAACCCCGCCCCGACGAAGGCCAGTTGCCGAACCGGGCCGCACCGCCACAGCGGACGTGTGATCAGCGGCTCGTCCAACGTCGCGCTGGCTGAGAAGACCAACACCACGCCCAGCCCCATCAACGTGGCCGTCACTGCCAACAGGAGCGTCGCGGTGAAGGCGTAGGGGTTCCGTCGCCAAAACCGACCCGGTCGGTCAACTCGAGGGGATCTGCTGAACACGGCAGGCATCCTTGCCAATGAACCATCCTGGTTTCGAACTCGCCCCCAAGGCCAACGTTGGCCCCGGGGCCTGCTACTCTCAGTCGGTCGCCGCTCGCACTAACGTAACTTCACCGTCGCCAGCGCGAACGCCGCGAAGATCGCCGCCAACAACCAGAAACGCGTCACCACCTGCGTCTCCGTCCATCCGCCCAGATGGAAATGATGATGGATCGGCGCGACCCGGAAGATCCGCCTCCCCCCCGTCAGCTTGAAGTAGCCGACCTGCAGGATCACCGAGACCGCCTCGATCACGAAGATCCCCCCCACGATGAACAGCATCAGCTCCTGGCGCGTCACGATCGCGACGTAGCCGATCAACCCCCCCAGCGGCAACGACCCCGTGTCTCCCATGAACACCTGCGCCGGATGGCAGTTGTACCACAGGAATCCCAGACACGCGCCCACCATCGCGCCGCAGACGATGGCCAGCTCTTCGGCCATCGGGATGCGCGGTATCCGCAGGTACCCGGGCAGCCAGTCGTGACCCGCAAGATACGCCAACACCATGAACACGAAGCCCACCAACGCCACGCACCCCCCCGCCAGACCGTCCATACCATCCGTCAGGTTCACCGCGTTGCTCGTGCCCGCGATCACGACCACCGTGATGACCATGAACAGCGGCATCATCAGCTTGAAGCCCCAGTTCAGACTGGGGTCGCCCTTGATGAAGGGAATGCTCAGCACGTTGAAGTAGCTTATCTCGCCGGCCGAAACGTTGTGCCGGCCGTACCGGTAGATGAACACCGCCAGAACCACGCCCAGCGCAAGCTGGAACAACAGCTTCTCGTAGGTTCGCAGCCCGGCGCGCGTGCCGACGCGCCGCGCCACCGTCAGCTTCAGCCAATCGTCAACGCCCCCCAACAACGCCAGCCACATGGCGCACACCAACGCCATGTGGATATAGAAGTTCTTAAGATCCGCCAGCAACAGCACCGGCCCGAGAATACCCAGGATGATGATCACGCCCCCCATCGTCGGCGTATGGGCCTTGCCGACGGCCATCTTGTTCAGCTCGGCGTGGTCGAACTCCGGATGGTCGCCGATTTTCATCTTGATCAACCAGCGGATGATCCTCGGCCCGAACTGCCAGACCAGATAGAATCCGAGCAGGATCGCCACCGTCGAGCGAAACAAAACACTGCCGTATGCGTAGCGAGGATCAGCAACGACGTAGTCGATTAGATGGAACAGCATTGCGAGCCCCGCGTCCTACTCATCCGGCCGGCTGCCGGCCGGATCCGCTCAACACTTCTCCGCCAAGGCGCGAATCGTATCCACCAACGCCTCCAGCCCCACCGCGCGGGATCCCTTGAGCAAGATCGCGTCGCCAGGCTGGATCACCTGCCCCAGCCTGTCCGCGGCGTCCTCGATCCCGGACGCCGCCTCGACCTGGATCGCCGCACTCGCCTCCCGCGCCGCCTGCGTCACAGCATCGGCCAGGTCGCCCACGGCCACGAGCACCTCAATCCCGGCCTCGGCAATCTGCCGGCCGAGCTGCTGGTGCTTGGTCAGCGTCGCGGTGCCCAACTCCCACATGTCGCCCGCCACGAAGACACGACGCCCCGCATCTGGCCAATTCCGCAGCACCGCCAGCGCCGCCGCCATGCTTGCCGGGTTGGCGTTGTACGCGTCGTTGATGAGGGTGACCTGACCCCAGCGATGGACCTCCATCCGCATCGGTGGCGGACGGAACTCGGCCAGCCGATCCGCCGCTTCGGTCAGACCGATCCCCATCTCTCGGGCCACGCCGATCGCCGCCAGGGCGTTCAGGACATTGTGCTCCCCGGGCATGGGGATCGTCACCCGTTGCCCCCCGTCGAGGCAAAATGAGACACGACCCGGTCCCGATGCCAGTTGCGTCGCACGAAGGTCCACCCCATCGCACCGGCCGAAACGCACCTGACGCACTGCGCGCCGGCGCCGACGTCGCGTCAGCCTAACCAACAACTCCGACTCGGCCGACAACACCGCGGATCCGCCTTCCCGCACGTGATCGATCAGACTCGCCTTCTCCGTCGCCACGCCCTCCAGGCTGCCCAGCTGTTCCAGGTGCGTCTCGGCCACGCCCGTGATCACCCCGATGTCGGGCGAGGCCAACTCACCCAGCTGACCGACTTCGCCGGGCGCGTTGCTCCCGATTTCAACCACAACGTATTCGTCGTCCGGCGCCACCGAGAGCAGCGTCAACGGCACGCCGATCGCGTTGTTGAAGCTCTTGGGCGCCCCCCGCCCGCGCCGACGTCCGCTCAGCACCTGGTGGATCATCTCCTTGGTCGTCGTCTTCCCGTTTGACCCCGTCACCGCGATCACGCGAGCCCGCGCCTGACGTCGATGAAACGCCGCCAGCCGTCCCAACGCCGCCGTCGTGTCGTCGACCAGCAACAGCAGGCCTAGCTCGTGCAATTCCGGCGGCACCAGATCCGGACGGGACACGACCGCCGCCATCGCGCCGCGGTCGATGGCGTCCGCAACGAAATCGTGGCCGTCAAACCGATCGCCTCGAATCGCGAAGAAGAGCTGGCCCGACGCGACCTGGCGGGAGTCGATACCGACGCTCTCGACAAGGTAGCGTCCCGGTGCGCCAAGTGGCCTGGCCTCCATCGCGGCCGCGATTTCGTCCAACTTCAGCGGCTTCACGTTCCCCGGACCTCTTCCAAAGGACCCGCCCTGCCCCGTCCAGGCAGCCACACGTCCACACGGAGCCTATCCGCTTCCCGCGCGCTGCTGAAGGCACGCCAACGCGATCTGGCGGTCGTCGAACGGCACGCGCCGGCGGCCCAAAACCTGGTACGTCTCATGGCCCTTCCCCGCGATCAGAACGACGTCGTCGGGACCCGCGTCGATGATCGCCCGTTCGATGGCCTGGCGACGATCCGGCTCGATCGTCACGCGCTGCAGATCCCGGGCCTCGAACCCAGCCACGATCTCTTCGATGATAACCTCAGGCTCCTCCGTACGAGGGTTGTCGCTCGTCACCACGACCTCATCGGCGTGCTCTCCTGCCGACCGAGCCATCCGGGGACGCTTCGTCCGATCCCGGTCGCCCCCACACCCGAACACCACGATCAACCGGCCCCGCTTCAGCGGCTGCAGCGCACTGAGCACGTTGCGAAGCGCATCATCGGTGTGGGCGTAGTCCACCAGAACCGTCGGATCGCCGACGGCGCCATCGCGCGCGACACGCTCGAGCCGACCCGACACGCGCTGCACCGACGCCAATCCCTCCCGAATCGCCTCCAGCTCAACCCCCAGCGCCATACCCGCCGACGCCGCAGCCAGGCAGTTGACCACATTGTGACGTCCGACCAGGGGCGTGGCGACTTCCGTAACCCCGACCGGGGTGATCAACTCGAAACGGCTGCCCTCCGCGGTGATCTCGCCAATCCTCGCATGGACGTCCCCCAGTGGGTTCAGCCCATACGTCACGCGTCGCGCCTTACACGCAGCCGCCACGCGCTCGCTGGCGGGATCGTCTACGTTCAGCACGGCCACCGCCGCGTTGCCGAGCCCGTCGAAGAGCCGCTTCTTGGCCTTGAGGTAATCGGCCTCGTTGCCGTGATAGTCCAGATGGTCGCCCGACAGATTCGTGAACACGCCGACCTCAACCGCCAACCCGTCGGTCCGGTGCTGATCCAACGCGTGGCTGGAGGCCTCCAGCACGATCACCTCCGCCCCAGCCGTCATCGCCTCCGCCGCGTACGCCGCCAGCGCAACCGGACCGGGCGTGGTCACGAGCGCAGGGATGGATCGACCGATCAGGTCATACTCGACCGTGCCCAGCAGCGCGCACGCGTGACCGGCCGCACCAACCACCGAACGCGTCAGGTAACAGAACGTGCTCTTGCCGTTCGTACCCGTCACCGCGACGACCCGCAGCCGGCCCTCCGCCTGCGCACGAGCTACACCGTAGAACACCGCCGCCAGTCGCGCCGCGGCCACCCGGGTGTCCGGCACCCGGATAACCGGCACGCTGCCCACGGGGTCGACCGCACGATCCACCAGAACCGCCGACGCCCCTCGGGCGACCGCATCGGGGACGAACCGGTGCCCGTCCGTCTCGTGTCCGGCCACCGCGATAAACAGCCATCCGGGTTGCACTTGCCGGGAATCGTCCGCCAGGCCGCTGACGGCGGCCTCGGGCACCCCACCGACGGACCGCCCCAGCGCGTCGGTCATCAGCCGCTGCAGCGGTACCGCGGGTCGGCTCGGATTGGCGGACTCTTGGCTCATGCGTTCGGATCCCGACGGCCCCCAGGCCGCGCCGACCGCGCCTTTCATTGTATCACTTGCGCCGCCGACCCACTACGCCGCCAGACGTCGGGCCGGCAGAGGATATGCCGCCGCCCGGGTCCGCCCGCGCACCGCACGCAAACGAGCCCCGGGCAACGCTGGGAACATCAAAACGCCTGTCCGCATCCATCCAGACAAGCGTGCTATCCTCCTCACCTCACGCCGATGACGTTGCCGTCATCGCTGACTCGCAACCCTGACCGTGCCGTCCGATTCGATCGTCGGAGGGACGCCCAAGTACGCCAGCGTCTTGGCCAGGACCTCACGCACCGCCGGCGCGGCCACCGTTCCGCCGTAGTAGCCGATCCGCTTCACGGGGCGATTGACCATCATGTACACCAGCACCCGTGGATCGCTTGCTGGAGCCGCGCCCACAAACGATGAAACATACGCATCCGGCTCGTACCCGCCCCCGTTCTTGTACGCGATCTGAGCCGTCCCCGTCTTGCCGAGCACCTGATACTCGGCAAGGGCCGCACGGCGACCCGTCCCCTCTTTCACCACACGGACCAGGATGTCCCTGGCGATCTTACGGGCCACGGTTTGGCTCAAGACCCGTCCGACCTCAACCGGGTTCGACCCATCCTGCTTCACGCTTCCGTCCGACCGCAAGACGCCGCGAACCACGCGCGGTCGCATCAAAACCCCGTCGTTGACGATCGCCGAGAACGCCGTCGCCAACTGGATGGCCGTCGTGGCGATCTCCTGACCCATCGGCAGCGACGTCGTCGAGTAGCTCGTCCATCGCCGAAGTGGCAAGACGATCCCACTGTCCTCCCCAGGCAGCTCAATCCCCGTCAGGCGACCGAAGCCGAACCGCCTGACGTACGCGTGCAGATGCGCGTTGCCCAGACGCTGACCCAAAATGGCCATCCCGATGTTGCTGCTCTTGACCAGAACCTGCTCGAACGTCAACGTCCCGTAGGGATGATGGTCGTGCAGTCGACGCCGCCCGGCGAGGTAAAGCCCATAGTGACAGAAGATCGGTTCGCCCGGCCAGGTCTTCTTCTCCGCCAACGCCGCGGACGCAATGAACGGCTTGAACGTGCTGCCCGGCTCGACCGGTGCCTGGATCGCCAGGTTGCACCGCGCCGACTCGGGGTAGTTCGCGTAGTCGTTCAAGTCGAACGTCGGGACGTTGGCAAGTGCCAGCACCTCCCCCGTCCTGGGGACCATCACGACCACGGAGCCGGACTGCGCACGGAACTGCCGAATGGCCGCAGCCAGTTCCCGCTCGGCGGCGCCCTGAATCGCCGCGTCAATGGTCAGCACCAGATGGCCGCCGTCCTTCGGAGGCCGATACCCCTCCCGGGCCGTGAAGATCGCCCGGCGCCGGACATCGGTCACCACGGTCCGCTCACCGGCCTGTCCGCGCAGGTCTCCGTCGTAGCGCAACTCGAGCCCCGCAAGCGCCCGCCCATGCCGGTTCACGAACCCCAGTCCATGGGCGAACCGGTCGTTCATCGGATACCGACGCTCGGACTCATAGATGATGCCCACCCCCCGCAGCCTCAACGCCTTGACCGCATCGGCTTCGGCATCGGTCACCAGGCGCTTCACCCAATAGAAACGGCGCCCCGCCCGGCAGAGCAGCTCGTCGGCCAGGATCTTCGGATCCAGTCCCAACGCCGGCCCGAGCTTCTCGGCAATGGACTGGTACTCCTTGATGACGCGCGCATCGCCTGTGGCCTGCTCGCCGCGAGTGACGTTCGGATCACTCATCACGGTCGGATGTGGAATCACGTTCGGGTCGGCGAAGACACTCGGGCGCTCCACGCTCGTCGCCATCACCCGTCCCTTGGAGTCGGTGATCATCCCGCGCCGCGCCGGGATGGTAACGACGGACCGCCGCTGCCGCTGTGCCCAAGCCACCAGATCTGCGCGGCGATGCCGATGGACTTGCACCAGGCGCACCGCCAGCGCGGCCAGGGCGATCACCACCAGCCACGACAAATCCTTGACCAACACCGGACGCCGTAGCGACCGCATCGGTTCACCGTCTCCGCTTGGAAGGTAGCACGTCATTCCCCGCCAACCGATCGTCCGAGCGAGGATCCTCTCGGACCTCCGGCGGCACTGCGCTGAGCTGCATCTGACCGACCCGCTCCCGAATCCGCTTGGGGGTCCGCAGCCGGGCAATGGCCGCGTTCGCCTGGTCGATCGCCCGGATCAACTCCAACTCCTGATGGGCCAGCCGATGAATCTCATATGCCATTCGCGCTCGTTCCACCCGCATCCAGACCGCACCGCTCGCGATCGCCGTCAGGATCAGCACCAGGCCCACTGTGCGGGGTAGTGTCATAAGGCACCCGCCGAGGAATCGGCGCCCTCCGCCGCCAGAACGGCTGCCCCTCTGGCCGGCACAGCCAACGGGACCTTGATCCGGGTGCCCGCGGGCAGGTGGTTCGGACGGCGAAGCCGCCCCTTGTTCAGCTTCCAGATCTCATGCCAACGTCGACCGTTGCCGAGCTGATCGCGGGCAATCGTGCTCAGGCTCTGGTTCCGCTTGACCCGGTACCAACGATACCGCGAACCGCGCCTCTGAGTCTTGGACGAGCGCGTCCGACTCGACGCGCTGCGCCTCTTGAGCTCGCTGTCCGTCTTGCTCTTGGCTGAGGAGGAACCGGACCTCGTCTCCCGGCCGCTCGTGCCTCGCTCGTTTGACTGAACGGGCAACTTGATCGATCCGGGTGGCCCCGACGGCTTGACCGCCTGCTGACTCAGCGGGATAAGCAGCCGCGTCTCACTCGCGCTGGTTTCTGGCCAGGGCGGAAGGGACAGGCGTTGGCCCACCAGAACGCGATTCTTGTTCTTGAGCCGGTCCCGATTGGCCTCGTACAGCGCCTGAACCACCCGGCGATCCGCCGTACCGTAGACGGCCTTGCAGATCTTGCTCAGGTTGTCGTTCGGCTTGATGACGTAGACACGAGGCTTGGGCGGCGCCGGCGGGAAGGTCGCTCGAACCAACTCGGGCGGCGATCCCCCCTCAGCCTGGGCGGTGCGGATCCCATCGTCCGGCATGTCTTCAGGAAGTTTGGGCAGCTTGGGTCTGGGCTCGGGCGCTGGGGATGCTGGCATCGGGCTGGTCGGCTTGGGGATCTCGACGACGGGTGGCGCGGGCAGGGCCTCGCGCCCGGCAACGGGCCTCGAGCTGGACGACTCTCGTGCCGCCTCATCCGTGTCGCGCCGCGCTGAATGCGAATCCGCCGATCCGCGCTCCGAGGGTCGCTCTGCGGACGGCGAGATGTCTGCGGACTCGGCATCCGACGGGCGATCTGAGGGATCGGGCGTGGGCCAGCGCCGCTCCCACTCGCGTGCGGTCGGTTCGCTGAAGGAGGCCTTGCCAATCGCACCGTCCGTTCCCTCAGCCGCACTCGCTTGATCAGTCGACGGAGACGGCGATACCTCATACCGATCCGAGTGCCTCGTCAGGATCAGGCCGAATACGATGACAAAGGCCAGAACCACCGGCAGGCCGATCCGGGTGCCGGTCTGGTCTTTCATGGCTGCCTCCGTGCCCTCGGCCCGACGCGCTCCATCGCGTCGGTTCGCCCGTGGTCGTGCCGAGTCAGTGTCGGCCAAGACGCCGCAAGCCGCTGGGGACTATCTCGTGTCCAGACGAGGCCCCAACGGCCGATCGGTTCGCTCAGCCACCCGTAGCTTGGCGCTGCGTGATCGCGGGTTGGCCGTTCGCTCGTCAGGTTCCGCGATCACCGGTCGCTTGTTCACGATCGAATACACACCCTCCCCAGACCGCTTCCTGAAATCGATCTTGACTTCTCGGTCCTCCACGCTGTGGAAGCTGATGACGCCGATCCGGCCGCCCGGTGCCAGCCACTCGGGCGCCTCGGACAGCAGCGACCGCAAGTTGCCCAGCTCGTCGTTCACCGCCATCCGCAACGCCAGAAACGTCCGCGTCGCGGGGTGGATCTTGCTTCTCCGCGAACCGGGATCGACCTCCATCGCCGAGGCCACGACCTCGGCCAACTTCCGCGTGGACCGAATGCGTGCACCGTGCCGCGCCCGACAGATCCGCTTGGCGATCCGACGGCTGAAGCGCTCCTGACTGTTGGCGTAGATCAGGTCCGCCAGCTCCCTCTCGCTCAACCGGTTGACCAGCTCCACCGCCGACTGCTCCATCCGACGATCGATCCGCATGTCGAGGGGGCCGTCGCCCAGGAAACTGAACCCCCGATCCGGGTCATCCAGCTGGTTCGAGCTCAACCCCAGGTCCGCCAGAATGCCGTCCACCTGCTGCGCGCCGCTTCGGCGGAGAACGTCGCCCAACTCGCCGAAGTTGCCATGGATCCACTCGCACGAACACGCGGCTTCACTCAAGCGGTTGTGTGCCAGGGCGAGGTTCTCCTCATCCAGGTCGATGGCGATCAGCCGTCCTTCTGCGCCAAGCCGCTCGGCGAGGATTCTCGCGTGGCCGCCCAACCCGACGGTGGCATCGACCCAACACTGTCCGGGCTGGGGATCAAGCAGTTCGAGGACCTGCGTCACCAGCACCGGGACATGACCTGGGTCATCCTCACTCACGCGTCCACCGCCACGAACGCTCGAGGTCTCCCGCGACACAGCAGAGCGCCAAGGCCGGTCGGGGATGGACTAACCATTGCCTTCCGTAGCGCCGGTTAGCCCGGTACACGGTTTGGCTCTCGATGCCGCCCGCAAGCTCAAGGACGCTGGGAGCCAGCCGCACGCCCGCCAGGACGTCGCCCGCCGGAAACGACGAGCTCGCCCGGCCCATGGTCTTCACGTGGCGTGCCGGCCCAGCCGACTCGCCACGAGGTCGGCCCCCGCTTCCACTCGGCCAAGGGCCAATTCGACCGCGCTACTGCTCCTCACACGCGCCCCGGGCATCGCGCCTTACCGCGTCGCCGTCAGCATGGCGACTCCGTTCGCCTCGCTGTCAGCACCTGCCCGTCTGCCTTGTTGGTCTGTCCTGACGCTTGACGTGTCCCCCGGGAGAGGCACACCGTCGACGGCCACCGACGGTGTGTCATCCCGGGTTCCCTCGCTCGACTCCCTACCTTGGACCGCAGGACATCCTCAGCTTCGAGCGAGACGCCACACCGTCCCTGGCGTTTGCGTCCCGCTCAAAGCCTTCAGTCTCACTGCTACTCATCATCGGGCCGGGCCTCCGAAAAGTATCGCCGCGCCCGATGCTGCAAGTCGGCATAACGAGACCAGTTCTCCTCGAAGAACCGCTCGTAGTCGGCCTTGTTCCACAGGTCCAGGTGATCGCCCGCACCAGTGATATACACTTCGCGTCCGATCCCGACGTGTCCCAGAGGCCGGTCCGGCAAGAGGACCCGGCCTTGCTTGTCCACCTCCAAGAGGGTAGCCATCGAGAAGAAAACTTGGCTATAATTGAGCAGATCCTCGTGTGGGATCTCGGGGCTCGGCCAGCTCTGCTGCCGACGGCGGAACGCGTGTTCCGGGAAGAGCGACAGCGTCCCGGGGCGGGCCCCAGGGACGAGGTAAAACCGCGTCCCGTCCCGCTCCGGATCCATCTGGTGTCGGATCTGGGACGGAATGGACATGCGGTTTTTGGCGTCGATAGTGTGTTCATAGGCCCCAGTGAAAAGGGTCGATTCCAAGGAGTTGGCTCCCACTTCTTGGGCATCCTTGGAATAATCTACCACTTCGCCCCACTTCATGCAAGTCTAAAATCCCCAGTTTCTTGGCCCCCCCGGTCCGATAACACCTCGGACATACAAGAACTTGGGGTGCCGCCCGGCGAACCAAACGACATCAAGTGCGCAGAGCTGGCGAACTTTTTTTGCATGGTGTGCGTCTGCGTGGGAGAGGAAGGTTCCAGCAGGCGGGCCGAGCAACGGAAAAGCGGGCACTGGGCGGGGCAGGAAGCCCCTTGGGGACCCTCTGTGCGGCGAGGCCCCTAGCACAAGGCGGGCGTCAATCGGGAAAGCGGCAGGTCGGCCCGTGCGACGGGCCCGCAAGCTCACCGCCGCCCGTCTTCTCGGCAGAGCCGAGCGACTCGCCTCCCTCGACGGGCGCGGACTGCTGGTCCAGATACCCTCGTGCCTGGGCGCACAGGCCGAACAGCTCGGTCAGCTCGCACATCAGCTGATCGATGTGCCGGCCGTCCGCCGCTGCGGTCAGATGCGTGAGCTTGCCTCGCCGGAAGAAGGCCGTCAGCAACCCGAGGTGCAACTTGAGGTGCGTCCCGGACAGACCGTTGTTGCGCTCGTACGCAAAGATCAAGCCGCGATCGACAGCCCATCGGACGATACGCTTGTCAGCAGGATCGATGTGCATGGGGCTCCGTCCCCTGTCGGGCTCAGTCAAGAAGGTAAGGGGTGGATCCGTCGAACGAGCCATGAGGAAAGGATTCGAGCGAGGGGAACCATCAAGCACGGTCTGCGGTCCAAAACGCCTTGACGCTTGGTGGTCGTTAGCTGCATCCTCCGGATCCACCCGGCCACAACGTGTCACCCAAACAAGCGGCAACGATGAAGCATCCGTGCTTCACCGATGCCGATTTGATCGGAGCGACTGGGGCTTGGTCAGCCGTCGCGCCGCCCCGCTGCCTGCCTTGATCGACCTTGAGCGGAAGGAGACGTCCCTCGGGAACGCCACGTTCCGATGCGTCGGAATCCAATCCAAACGCTGCACCGTCGCGTCGCCTCCGTGCGACGCCAATGCGCCCATCTCGAAGCCGGTCGGCAGCAAACCCATCGACCTTCCCATGGTCCTCGTAAATGGCCATCCCTGGCACTTGATTCGAGACTGCGTCATCCTGTGACGTCTTCCCTGTGATATGGTCCGTCGGTAAGCCCCACCTGCGCTCAGCACCAATGGCCGCGCCTGGACCATCGAAGCCGGTCCCCGAGGGCTGACATTCTTGATCTATCAATCGCTCGCCCGATGGGGTCAGAAAAGGACTCGAAACTCATCGTCCCATCGGTTGTCTTGGCAAGGGCACGACTGCGCCCGCAACCAGGTCTGTCCTGTCGCCGTCCCTGGCTGCCGCAGCCGTGCGTTCGGCTGGATCTTCAAGCTGATGTGAACCCGTAGCCCGTCGCTTCCTCATCCCTAATATAGCACGAGGTTATCGGACAGCAACCACTAACGAACGGGGACGCGCACAAAACCTCCCCGCCGGAAGACCGAACCGAGATTGCCCCCCGACACACGCCCATATAGTGGGCCAAGCGGGCATCCCGACCGCTACATGTTGCGTCACAGACAGATGAAAGCACAACTTTTCACAGGGGCAAAACGGCGCCTCGCGCGGCAAAAGGCGCTTGCACACTCGGCTGACCGTACCTCGAACGTCCACCCGATTGCAGATCCCTCGGCACCACCCACCGTCCCCTTGCCAGACGATCCCTTCGCCAGCTACCATGGGCCCGTCGTGCGTCGCCAAGCCCCACGGGAGCAAGCTCATGGCCACACGTTGCTTCGTCGGTATCGACCTGGGCGGAACGAACACCAAGGGCGGGGTGGTGGACGAAAACCGCCGCGTCTTGTCCCAGCTGTCCATCCCCACGGAGGCCGAGCGCGGCCCCGATCCGGTGATCGAGCTGATGGCCGCGCTGGTCGATCGCGTGATCGATCAGGCCGGCCTGGGCAAGACGAACATCGAAGCGGTCAGCATCGGCTCGCCCGGCTCGATGAGTCACACGCGGGGGATCATCATCAAGCCACCGAACCTCCCTGGATGGGAGAACGTCCCTCTGCGCGACCTCATCAAGGACAAGACCGGCCTGCCCACGACGCTCGAGAACGACGCCAACGCCGCAGCCTGGGGGGAGTTCTGGGCCGGGGCGGGTCGGGGCACCCGCCATATGGTGATGTTCACGCTCGGGACGGGGGTCGGGGGAGGAATCATCACGGACGGTCGGCTCCTGCGGGGCCACTTCGACAACGGCGCCGAGCTCGGCCACACGATCGTCCAGCCGGGCGGCCGACCGTGCGGGTGTGGCCAGAAGGGATGCCTGGAGGCCTACGCCTCCGCCTCCTACACGGCTCGCCGCGCCACCGAAGCGGTCAAGGCAGGCGAGCCCTCGTCGCTGACCGACGTGCTCGCCCAAGAAGGCGAGCTCACGTCAGAGGACGTCGTCAATGCCGCCGTACAAGGCGACGCCCTGGCGACCCGCATCTTCGATGAGACCTGTCACTACCTGGCCGTCGCGTGCGTAAACATGCAGCACGCCACCAACCCGGAGCGGATCGTGCTCGCCGGCGGGATGATCGCCGCGGGGGAGGACGCCCTGCTCAAACCCATCCGCCAGAAGGCCGCCGAGATGACCTGGCAGGCCGCCGATGACTTGCCCGAGATCACGTTCGCCTCGCTGGGCAACGACGCCGGCTTCATCGGCGCCGCCGGTGCCGCCTGGCTGGCTCGGGAAGAAGGCGAGATCTGACCCGCGACTCCGCTACGTGAGGCCGTATTCCTTGAGCTTGCGATACAGTGTCCGCGCGCCGATGCCCAGCACCTTGGCCGCCCGCTCGCGATTCCCCTGCGTCAGCTTGAGCGTCTCGGCGATGGCCACGCGCTCGATCTCCTCGAGCGTCCGCCCCGCCAGGCCGGTCTTGCCGACCGGCACGATCTCCGTGCTGCCTCGGATGGGGTCGGGGATGTCGCCCACGTCGAGCGTCGCGTTCTCGGCGAGCACGACCATGGCGCTGATCGCGTTCTGCAGTTGGCGAACGTTGCCCTCCCAGTGGTAACTGGTCAGCCGTCGGACCGCCTCGGGTGTAATGCCTTCGACCTGCTTGCCGTGCTCCTCGTTCGCGCGTTTGATGAAGTGGTCGATGAGCAACGGGACGTCCTCGCGGCGGTTCCGGAGCGGCGGCACACGGAGCGTGACCTGGTTGAGCCGGTAGTAAAGGTCCTCTCGGAACTCCCCCTCGTTGACCTTCTGCCGCAGGTCCTGGTTGGTGGCTGCAATCAGCCGCACATCCACGCGGACCGGCTTGTTCGAGCCCACCCGGACGATCTCGCCGTTTTCGATGGCCCGCAGGACCTTGGCCTGCATCGACTGCGGCATGTCGCCGACCTCGTCGAGGAAAAGCGTACCGCCATCGGCCTCCTCGAAGACGCCGCGGCGATCACCCGATGCGCCGGTGAAGGCGCCCTTGACGTGTCCGAAGAGCTCGCTTTCGAGCACGCCCTCGGCATAGGCGGCGCAGTTGCTGATCAGCAACGGCTTGGCTTTGCGAGGCGAGTTGCGATGAATGGCATGGGCGATCAGGTCCTTGCCGGTCCCGCTATCGCCGACGATCAGAACGGTGATCTTGCTGTCCGCCACCTGCCGGACGATCTTGAGGATCCGGGCCATCTCGCTGCTGGACCCGATGATGCCCTCGAAACTGAACTGCTTGTCGAGCTGGCCGCGGAGCACGCGGTTCTGCCGGCTGGACAGCGCCTGGCGCGCCGCACGGTTCACCGTGCTCCGGATGTCGTCGAGGTCCAACGGCTTGGTCAGATAGTCGTAGGCACCCTCCTCCTTGAGGGCCCGCCGGGCCAACCGCTCGTCGCCGTGCGCGGTGATGACGACCACCTCGGCGTCGGGCGCCAGCTCGCGGCTCCGTTGCAGGACGTCCAACCCGTCCAGGTCGCCGCCGAGCTTGTAGTCGGTGACGACCACATCCGGCGGCCGGCGGCGCATCGACGTCACCGCTTCGTCGCCGGACTCGACGACCAGACAGGCATGCCCCGCTCGCTTGAGCCCCTCGGCGATCGCGTCCCCATGGGCCCGCTCGTCCTCGACGATCAGAACAAAGGCCGTCTCGGTCTCGCTCATGGCACGCATCCTATCCGACCCATCGCCCCCAACGGCGCTCAGTATACCAGAACGCCAGCCATTTTGGCAGGGCCCACACACCAGAAGACCGCGAATTGGCAGTCTGCCAAAATGGCACAATCCTTCATCGGCGTGCTGGTTGGACTGATATGTGGCTGGAAGCTGAAGAGCGACCGGGGGCATCCCTCACTTCAGCCCCGCCTGCCCTACCCATGCCAACACGTCCGACAGGACTTCGTCGTGTCGGCACGCCGCGCTGCCGTCGTCTTGTTTGAAGTATCCGTGATCGCAGCCCATGTAGTTGCGATACGTGAGGTTGGTCTTGCCGGCTCGGACGAATCCCGCGACCAGCCAATCGGTCGCGACCGGGTTATCCAGAGTGGCGATCCCAAGGAAGATGGGCACCTCAATCGCGAGAAGATCCTCGAGCCCGGGGCGAAGCCAGTACGATGCCCATCGACGATAGGTGTGACCGTAGAATGCCTTGGTCGTGGAATCGGGGTCTTCGCGGATCTCGCGGAACGTCCCGACGAGCCAGTCGTACTGCTGGACGAATTCCTCTGCGGGCAGGTCGCCTCGCTCCCACTCGCCCCTCAAGGCCATCATCGAGTCGAACAGCCCGTGGCCGGCCCCCAAGCCGAACAACCCGACGTTCGTGACCTTCGCGGTGTCCGCCGCTGCCGCCGCGGCGATGGCCGCACCCTCCGAGCTTCCGATCACGAGCAGCGCTGAACCGTCATAGAAGTCTGAAGCGGCGATCTCGTCGATGACGCGTGAGACGTCGTCCGTGCGATCCTGCCGGGTCGCGTGCTCGATGTAGTCCTGACTGCATCCTTCGAAGCCGCCCCCCGCGGCGTCCCCGAGCCGAACACCCCGCTTCTCCACAAGCAAGACGTTCCATGTGTCGAGCACGCGCCGGATCGCTGAGAAGAGGAACGGCACGGCGAACGCTTCATCGATCCTGGGGAAGACGGAACTCGCGCCGGACCCGTGCAGCAACACCATGACCGGCCCGCGACCAGGGGGCTTTCCGCTTGGCACGCAGCGATACGCCTCGATCGCGCTGCCATCAGGCCGTCCGACGTCGCACACGGCCAGGTCGACACCCGGCATCAGGTTGGCGAGTCGGTTGGAGAACAACATGAGAGAGACTCACATGCCTCAACTCGCTGGCTTGCCGATGCTTCATCCAGCCCGCACCTCATCGCGGATGGCGAGCAGCTCCTTCATGACGTTGTGGTTGTTGCCGTGCCACTCGCGCGTGCCGAAGCAGTCGTGGAGTTGGCGGTACAGCCCGTAGAGACGGTCGTAGGTTTTCTGGGCGTCGGGGGCGGGTTGGTAGACGTCGGGCTTCAGGCCGGCCATGGCGGCCTGGGCGTCTTCGACGCGGGCGTAGCCGCCCGCCTGCGGGCCGGCGACCACCGCGCCGAACATGGCCGCACCCAGGGCGCAGGTCTGGGCAGACCGGGAGATCTTCATCGGCCGGCCCGTGACGTCGGCGTAGATCTGCATCAACAGCGGGTTCTTCTCGGCGATCCCGCCGCAGTTGACCACCTCGTTGACCTTCACGCCGTATTCCTCGAACCGCTCGATGATCACGCGGGCGCCGAACGCGGTCGCCTCGATCAGGGCACGGTACACCTCTGCCGGCGTTGTGTGGAGCGTCTGGCCGAGCATCAGGCCGGTCAGACGGACGTCGACCAGCACCGTGCGGTTGCCGTTGTTCCAGTCCAGCGCGAGCAGGCCGCTCTCGCCCGGCTTGAGTCGGCCGGCTTGTCCGGTCAGTCGCTTGTGATCGCTCGGCTTGCCGTTCTCGAAGTGCTGCACGAACCAGTTGAAGATGTCCCCAACGGCCGACTGACCCGCCTCCAGCCCGAAGCAGCCGGGCACGATCGAGCCGTCCACGATCCCGCACACGCCGGGCACGTCGGCGAGTGGCTCGGTATTGGGGTGGACCATCATATCGCACGTGCTCGTACCGATGATCTTGACGAGCACGCCCGGCGCGATGCCCGCACCGACCGCGCCCATGTGTGCGTCGAAAGCCCCGACGGCCACCGGGATGCCCGGCGCCAGGCCGAGACGACTCGCCCAGTCGTCGCACAGCAGCCCAACGCGCTGGTCGGAGGCGTGGGCCTGGTCGTACAGCCTATCGCGTCGCAGCTCACCCAGCCTCGGATCGAGCTGGGCAAGCATGTCGGCGGCCGGCAGTCGCCAATCGGCGTGGTACATCGCCTTGTGGCCTGCGGCGCAGACGCTCCGCTTCAGCTTGGTCGGCGAGTCACAGCCGACTAAGAACCCCGGGATGTAGTCGGCCATCTCGACCCAGCTGGCGGCCGCCGCCATCACCTCGGGCGCCACGCGTAGACAATGCAGCGCCTTGCTCCAGAACCACTCGCTGCTGTACGTGCCGCCGCACTTGGCCAGGTACTCGGGATGCTCGCGGCGGGCCACTTCGGTGATCTGCTCGGCCTCGGCGTGGCTGGTGTGGTCCTTCCACAGCCAGGCGTAGGCGTTGGGGTTCTTCTTGAACGCGGGTTGATCGGCGAGGGGCTGGCACGTCTCGTCGACGGGCAGAGGCGTGCTGCCGGTGGTGTCCACGCCGATGCCGATGATGCGGTCGGGTTTGAACCCCCGCTTGTCCTTGGCCTTTCGCAGAGCGGCCTTGACGCACTTGACCAGGCTCACCCGGTAGTCGGCCGGGACCTGCCGAGCCAGGTTCGGGTCCTTCTTGTCGATGACCACGCCGTCCTCGCCGCTTGGATAGCCGGCGACGGCCGTGGCGATCTCCTTGCCGTTCGCCACGTCGACGATCAATGCGCGGACGCTGTTTGTGCCGAAATCAAGCCCCAATGCGTACCTGGCCATCGTTCATCACTCCTCGTCCAGTCCGTCCGACCGGATTGACCGGGCCGAGGACGGCCCGGCTCTGTCTAGCGATCTTGGCCCGCGTCGCCGCCGGTCCATCGGTTCGTCTCGGTGCCGCACTCGGGGCAACGCCCGCTGGTGTTGCCGGTCAGATCGTAGCCGCACTTCCTGCAGTGTCCGGTCCACAAGTGCGGGCGCTGCGGACGCCACAGGTACAGCGCCCAGATGGCAGACACCAGGAACACCGCCGCGCACGGACACGGCGGGATATCCGAACCTGGCTGATACGCCCACGCAAACGACATCGCAAGCGAAACGATCGCCAAGACCAGCGCCACCCACTTCATACTGAGGGGCATGCCGGGAATCATCGCCCCACGCTGCAGACCGCTCCCTAGTCGTACGCGCCGTACTTCGCGACCAGCGCCATCACACGCTTGTAGTTCTCGAAGCTGATGTTGTCGGGCACGGAGTGGTCGCTGTGGTAGATGTAGCCACCGCCGACCTTGGCCGCCGTGATCTTCGTGCGGATCTCTTCCTCGATCGGCCCGGGATCGTCCATCGCCATCTTGCGGACGTCGATCCCGCCCATGAACGCCAGCTTGTCGCCGAAGTCGCGCTTGAGCTGGATCAGGTCCATCTTGGCCTTCACCTCCAACGGCTGGATGCAGGCGAACCCCGCCTCGGCGTACCCGGACATGAAGTTGTTGACGCAACCGCACGTGTGCAGGATCACCGGCAGATCGCGGGCGTTGAAGAAATCGCACGCCCGCTTGTGCACGGGCCAAACGATCTCGCGGTACATCTGCGGACTGAAGAGCGTCGTGTTCCGGTAGCCGTTGTCGTCGAACAGGAACGCGCCGTCGAAGTGGAAGCCGCCAGCCAGCATCTCCTCGGCGCAGTGGATGAGGAGATCGACCTCCGCCATCATCAGTTCCTTGATCCACCCCGGATCAAGGGCCATCTCCATCAGCAGCGTCTCGCTCCCCACCACGCCCTGGGTCCAGTCGTAGCCAAACGCGGAGGCGTAGGGGACGAACTTGCCCGCTTCGACCCGATCTTTGTTGTCCTTCAGGCCGGTCTCCCAATCGATGCGGTCTCGGCTGAAGACCAGTCGCTCCTTGTGTTCTTCCCAAGCCTTGCGAGTGTTGATGGTGAAGGCGATGCACTCCGGCGTGCTGGTGGCGTGCTTCCAGTTCTTGCGGGTTTCGCCGTTGGCGCCCTTGGCGATCGTGTACTCGTCGGTCTCTTCGAGGGTCTCGACGGGAAACCGAAACGAGGTGTCGGCCCCCTGGCCAGCGAACTCGTATCCGAAGTACTCGGCCGGGGCGACGTCTTCGGGCAGGCCCTCACGATGCCAGCGCGTGATCGTCGTGGCCCAGGGGCTGTCGTCAATAGGAACCCGGTCGGGCTCCTGGCGACGCAGGGCACACAAGACACGTTCGCGCGACGTCATGGCCATGAAACTGCCTCCTGAGAAGTCAACAACCTGGCACGTCTTCGAAGTTCGCCGATTAGCCCCGCCGCGTGCGGCGGGCCCGGGGCCGCACGCGGCCCCGCTAAACAGTCATCTTGATTGGCGCACTCTGCAGCGCAATCGATCGGCCGTCATTATGGCGCTAATCAACTGGATTGCAACGACCGACGCGTGAGGGACAAGACAGGCTCTTCGCGGGGTGGCAATGTGTTTGGAGGGTTCACAGACCACGTCCTGCGATCGGCGGCTCAGCCGGCGATGTCCTGCATCGGGCCAAAGAAGTCCTGCACTTCGCGGATCGCCTCGGGCGAACACTGATCGCAGGTCGTGCGGACCACGGGCTGGACCGGCAACCCCCACGCCTGCCAGATCGCCTTGCCGGCCAGCGGCCAGCTGACCTGGGACGACGTCGCCAGCAGGCGGTTGACCTCGCGCTGTCCGTCGATGGCGTCGGCGTGTCGGCCCGCCTCGAAATCCCGCTGCAGCTTGGCGATCACGGCGGGATACACGTTGCACCCGCCACCGATGACGCCCACACCGCCTACGGCCAGCGTGGGCAAGAAGACCGTCTCGGCGCCCGCCAGAACCTCCACCCGGTCCCCCGCGATCCGAACCATGTCCAGCATGTCATCGCCGCGCATGCTGCGGTACTTCATGGCGACAAAGTCAATGCCGTCGTCGAGCATCCGGCCCATCAGGTCCGGGGTGACGCTTCTCGGGCCGCTGCCGATCGGATCGTAGAGGGCCAGGGGCTTCTCGACGGCACGGGCCACGGCGGCGATGTGTTGGTAAATCGGCTCGGGGCCCTCGGGGATGTCCTCGGGGATGATCAGGGCCACGCCGAGCACGTCGAGCTCGCAGGCGATCTTCCCCAGCTTGATGATGTTCTCCAGGTCGTTGCAGCCCCCGATGTGCGGCACGATGGGCAGCCGGCCGTCGACCACATCGACGGCGATGCGCATGATCCGTTCGCGTTCGGGCCAGTCGAGGCACCGCCACTCGCCCAGCCCACCCATCATGAACAGCCCCCCCACCGGTCGATGGCAAAACCAGTCGACCACGGCCGCCAACGCCGCCTCATCGAGCGCCTTGTCTTGGGTGAACGGCGTCAACACAGGAGGAATAACGCCACGGAATCGCCGCATGGTCGCGTCTGTCATCGGATCAATCCCTCTGGGCAGGCCCGGTATCCGGACCGCCCCGGCCGCCGAACCCATGTTAGTGGGTCCGAGCGGATCATGCCAGCGGCGTTGCGATCACACGCGTGCGAGGGTTGACAACCCGCGCGGCCATGAGGATATTCATGCTTGTTTGCCGATGATGTGTGATGCGTCGTTCGGCAACAAGCGAGGCCCGATGCGGGCCGGGCCCATCGACAGAACGCAATCCGGAACACGAGGAAGACTGATGGCTGACACGGACGAACCCAAGCCTCAAGAGACCGAAGGACAAACGGACAGCGACGAGGAGGAAGAGGAATCCGAGGAGGGCGGCCTGCCCAGCTGGGTCAGTTGGGGACTGGTCGTCGTGGCGGCGGTGTTTGGGGGCTATCTGCTCGGCTATCAGGGCAGGAGCCCTACAGCCCCAAGCGACGGAGCTAAGCAGCTCCTCAACACGCAGCAGATTGCGATGATGAAGCAGGAGCATGAGCGGGCCATAGAGCGAGCGAAGCGGACCACCGATGAGTACATGCGGGCCTTCTGCCGGGAGATGATTCGCACGGGCCTGTTCCGCGACGGTCTGGACAAGGCGTTGGCAGCTCTCAAGGATGACGTCGGCAAGGTCCTCGCCGAACTCGGCAAGTCCGGGGCCAAGCCCGAAGACCGCATCGCCAAGGCCACCGACCAGCTCAAGAAGGCCGACGAGAAGCTCGGCAAGATCGCCAAGTTCTACAGCAGACAGACGCTGGCCGCAGAGAAGGTCGGCAGAATCGGCACGATGGAGGGCCATTTCGCCTATTTCTACCTCGTCCGGATCAGGGACCTGATGGCGAAGGCGAAGCAGGGCGATCAGAAGGCGCTGGCGGAGGCCCGAAGCTGTCGACGCAACATCGGCCAGCTCGACCCGGTCCTGGCCGCCAATCTCGACAAGTCGTTCCCCGAGCTCGCGCCCAGGGCCACTCAGGCCGCAACGACGGCGCCGGCGAAGCAGGCTGCGCCTTAGCACTGCGGCGCTGCTTGACGTGTAGCCAGCTCGAGGCGCGCCTGAGGGAGCGATGGTAGGGCGAGTTTCACCCGCCGCAACTGGGAACGAGGGCGAGGCGGCGGGTGAAACCCGCCCTACAGTCTCTCATCGAGCCCCCCAAGGATGTGTGCCCCGTGACCGAGTGCCCCATGGCTTCCCATCTCCCCGCCGATGGGAGATGACCCGTGTGCCGGCAGGACACGCATGCCGCCCAATCGTAATGAAATCCAACACGCCCTGTCTGGCAACCCCGAGGCGCTGATCGATGCGCACACGCACGTCGGGATCTGCCTGGGCGGCTACATGACGACGGGCTACCCCTACTGTCAGTCCGCCGCCGACCTCCATGGCAAGCTGGCGCCCCTGGGATTCGATAGCTGGGTGTCCTTCGCCATGCCCACGCCGGTGGTGTTCGATCTGGACGGCTATCGACGGTGCGAATTGACGCCCGCGGGCGACGGATCGGGCGTGCCGTTCGAGTTCGAAAACCGCCGGCTGATGGTCGAGGTCTACGAACTGCTGAGCCACCTGGCCGATCGCTTCATGTGCATGGCCGTCATCGATCCGGCGCGGAAGCAGCCCGCGCAGGTCGAATGTCTGACCGCACTGGACGAGGCCTACCCCCTATTCGGCCTGAAGGTGGCGGGCACGTCGATCCGATCGCGCACGGTCGAACTGCTTGGCGAAGGACAGTGCCTGCTGGACTGGGCGGCGCAGCGGGACCTCCCCATCGTGATGCACTCAGCCGTCCATCCGGAAGACCCCTGGTCTCGGACCGACGACCTACTACGGATCGTCGAGGTCCGCCCGGAGCTGCGCTTCTGTATCGCCCACGCAGCTCGGTTCGACCGGGCGTATCTGGATCGGATCGCGGCGCTCGACAACTGCTGGTTCGACACGTCGGCGTTCGGCATCCACTGCGACCTTGCCGTGGCCGATCACCTGTCCGTCGCTTGCCCCGAACGACGGTTCGCCGCGGACTACACACAGCCCGCCGAGGTCCTGGCCGCCCTGGCCGACGCCTATCCGCACAAGATGATCTACGGATCCGACAGCCCTTTCGAATCGTTCAGCATCCGTCACCGACACGCCGACGGCCGCCTCGAGACCTATTCGCTGCTGAGCAACGTGACCAGGGAAACAGACATCCTCCGCACGCTGCCGGACGCCGTCATCCGCCGCATCGCGCGCGACAACACGCTGCGGTTCCTGTTCGGCTGAGCTGAGCCGGCCCGTCCCGGGCCGGTCTTGAACCGCGTAGGGCACTTGACCTGGTTGACCGGTCTGAGGACAGGCCGGCTCGGAATGCTTTCTGCGTTCCGGGCCCGATCCGCGGAAACACGTGCGCAGGTGCTAAGACATGAAGGCGGCCATGGTGATGACCAAGCCGACGACGCCCAGAACGATCCCCGTGATCGCCATGCCCCTTCCTGCCGTCGTGCGGCTACGCGCGTGTTGGGTCAGGGCGACAATCCCGAACACAACGGCCAGGATCTGCGGGATGACCAGCATGAAGCAAGGCAGGCCGAGGATGCCCAGCACCAGCGAGGCCACTGCATAGCCGTTCGCGCTTCCCGGCACGGCGTCGTGGGTGACCCCCTCCAAGGTAAACGGAAGGCCGCAGGCCTCGCAGCGGTTCGCGTCGACGGGTGACCTGGCCTCGCAACGGGGACATCGGATGTACGGCTCGTCGTGCTCGTCGCGGATGATCTCGGGGGCCCGTGCGCCGGCGGCGGCATAGGCGTGCACGGGGGTCGGGTCCTGCGGTTGGCCGCTGAGGTTGGTCAGCTCGCCCAGCGCGCCCGTCTGGGGGTCAAAGAGCGGGATGATGAACTCGGTCGCGCAGGTGGGGCATTTCCCCGGCTGGCCGCACAGGTCGGTCTGCGATTCGAGCACCGATTCGCAACGGGTGCACGTGAAACGAAACCGGTACGCGGCCGACGGGATCGGCGCGGGAGGCATTCTGGCCGCACCGTCCTCGGGCGTCAGCGTCGGCGGCGCCAAGGGGGTCCCCGCCTGAGCCCCCGCAGGGATCGACGTGGCGGCGGGAAGAAGTGGACCGGGAGGCCCCCCTCCCAGGCCAGGCGGTGCCGACAGCGCGAACTGCCCCCCGCAGTGAGGACACTTGACCATGCGGCCAACGAGACCGCTGTCGGCAGACACCGTTTGCTGACAGAGCGGACATGTCGATTCGTAGACCACAGCATCTCCCGGATCAGTCTGTCCTCGGGCCTCCGTCCCCGCCGCCCCCGCGCTCATCATCCTGTCCGCGCTGGCGGCTCATGCACGCGTCGAACTCGGCCAGCGGGATCAAGGAGGATTCCCAGTTGAGTCGCAGGATCATTCGCTTGGTCGGCGCCGGGGCCTTGCCGTCCTCCCAGGTGCTGGGCTCAGCGGCGCTGGCGTAGGGGGAGTACCCGAACCGGGCGGGAGGCGGGGGCACGAGCGGCTCGGTATAGACCACGATGGCGTTGGGGTCATCGCGCCCCGGGTCGAGGCCGGGCACGTATGAGAGCTTCCGGCCCGTCTTGAGGCCATCCGCGTAGACGAGCCATTCCGCCTTCGCGTAGGACGGGACGAGGTGCTCGAGCGAGGCGGGCAATCGCTTGAAGTCGTTCAGATAAGCCTTGAGCGCCCTGCCCAACAGCGCGAAGGTCTCAGCGACCTTGTCGTAATCCTCGTCCTGCCCGCCGCCCAGACCGGCGGGCATGGTGGCAGGGGTCATGTAGCCCAATGCCGTCAGCCGGCCAGCCGCGGGGCCTGTCAGCGCGCCACCCCTTCCGGGCGTCCCGCAAGCGAAAGCCCACGTCCCCGTCCTGATGGAGTAGACGCCCGTGAAGGCCCAGAGCAGGCCGAACACCAGCCCCAGGGCCAACCCGCCCCAAGCCAACCCCTCTCCGCCGAGTTGCCCTCCCGACCGCCGGATCCTCCGAAGCGACAGGGCCCCGAACAGGACGGCCAGGATCTGGGGCACGAGGGGGACACATGGCACCAGGCCCGCGATGAGAGACGCGACGGCCAAGCCGTCCGTACGTCCGGTCGCCGCGACGGGAACCGTCCGAATCGCCCCGCATTGCCCGCACCGGGCAAGGTTCTGGTCGTTGACGCTCCCGCAACTGGGGCAAGGCCAACCGACCATCACCCGGGGAACGGACGTCGTAGCAGTGGGAGAAGCCTGCTCGGCGGGTTGGACCGGCGCCGGAGACGCGCCGCTCGCCCCGCCGACCTGAATCCGCTTGCCGCAGTTGGCGCACGTCACCGCCTGCCCCGCACGGGTCAGATCGTACTCGATGGGATGATGGCAGGACGGACAGATCAGACTGGGCATGGGCTCTCCTTCGATGGCTCATTGTATGTGAAACGCAGGAGTCCACAAACTGTCAATCGCGGAGGGCCCGTGGTAGAATCCCGCCGCTTCTTCCCGGAACCAGATGGATTCGAGGGCGGGGACAGAACCGCCCGACGAGCCGGCCGAATCGGCCGCCACGCGGGGGCGCGAGACACAGGAGACCAACGATGAACCATGAGAGCGTCAAGCGCGTCGCGACGTTCCTGATTATGTGCGCCGGGGCGCCGTTCGTGTGCGGCGGATGCTCGGGGCCCAAGGTCGGCACGGCTCCCGCCATCGTGTCGCCGGCCAAGGCGGTGGCCCCGACCAAGCACGCCGGCCCCCACCAAGCCCCGCGGTCTTACGAAGACATGTTGCTGAGCCTGATTGATCTGCAGGCCCTTGCCCAGCCGCCCACACCGGGCGTTACCTGCAAGCAGTTCAGCAGCTACGACCGCAAGTCGAAGATCGTCGACGGCAAGAAGGTCGACTGGGGCGCGAACGCTGACCATGGCAAATACCTCCGCACAGAAGGCACAGCCCACGTCATGGCCGACATGGACGGACCGGGCTGTCTCGTGCGGATCTGGTCGGCCAACCCCATGGGCACGCTGAAGATCTATCTGGACGGCAACCCGACACCGGTGCTGGCCAAACCGTTCCTCGGTCTGACGACCGGCAAGGTGCCGCCCTTCGCCGAGCCCATCGTCGGACGGCGTTCGATGGGGGCCAACCTCTATCTGCCCATTCCCTATCAGAAGCACTGCAAGGTCGTCGTCGACCACATCAAGCAGCCCGCACGGATGTACTACACCGTCGACTATTGGACCTACACGCCCAATACGCGGGTGCCCACCTGGTCGATGGACCTGCTCAACAAACACATGGATACGTACAAGCAGGTCTGCAGCGTGCTGAGCGACCCATCGAAGGGCCCGGCCAATCTGCCCGAGCCCCAACGCCTGACCGCCAAGCTGGGGCCTGGGAACAAGCACGTGGTCCGCTTGCCGGCGGGGCCCGCGGCCCTGCGGTCGCTGAAGGTCAAGGCGTCGGCCAAGGACCTCGAGCATGCGCTGCGCGAGGTGGCGTTCTCGATCTGTTTCGACGGTGCGGCCAAGGCCCAGGTCTGGGCGCCGCTCGGAGACTTCTTCGGCACGGCGCCGGGGATCAACCCCTACAAGGGCCTCCCGCTCGGGATGACCGAGGACGGCTGGACGTACTGCTACTGGCACATGCCCTATCGTAAGTCGGCCGTCGTCGAGTTCCACAATGAGGGGAAGCAGGATGTCGCCCTCGAGGTGCAGTTCGTCGCCGACAGATGCGGGGCCGCCAAGGACCTGCTGTACTTCCACGCCGGCTGGCGGCGGGACAACCCCAACACGACGTTCGATTGGCCGTTCCTGGAGTGCAAGGGTCGAGGCCGATACGTCGGTGTGGGCATGTACATCTTCAACCCCGTCCGACGCTGGTGGGGCGAGGGGGACGAGAAGGTCTGGGTCGACGGCGAGAAGTTCCCGAGCTGGTACGGCACGGGCAGTGAGGACTACTTCGGCTACGCCTGGTGCTGCAACAAGCCCTTCTTCCACGCCTGCCACAACCAGCCCCGCTGCGACGGGCCGGGCAATCAGAACCACACCTCGGTGAACCGTTTCCACGTCATCGACAACATCCCGTTCTGTAGGTCGTTCGACATGACCATCGAGAACTACGGCAAGGACAAGGACTACTCCTGCACGACCTACTGGTACGCGGATTCCAGCTCGACCGACTTCTTCGAGCCCGTGCCGGTCGCTCAGCGCGGCATCGCCCCCAAGGCCGTCTCCAAGGCGCCGAAGCGGATCAAGGGCGCGATCGAGGGCGAAGGGCTCAAGATCGTCGCCAAGCAGACGACGGGACCGTGCGACCCGCAGGACATGGAGGGCTTCGGCCCGCACTGGAGCGGCAATAGCCACCTGTGGTTCAGGCCGTCCGCCGACGGTCAGTGGGTGGAGCTCGAGCTGCCCGTCGCCAAGACCGGCAAGTTCAAGGTCGTCGTCTATGGCACGAAGGCCCGCGACTATGGCATCGTCCAGTATTCGCTCGGCGCCCAGAAACTCGGCAAGCCCATCGACGCCTACAACGACGGCGTCATCCCAACCAAGCGCATCGAGCTCGACGTGGTCGAGCTGAAGCAAGGCAAGGTTCGTCTGAAGATGGAGGTGATCGGCAAGAACGCCAAGAGCGTCGGCTTCATGGCCGGGCTGGACTGTGTGGTGCTCGAGCCGGCCAAGTGAAGGGGTTTGCATGAACGACCGCGAGCGATTCAACAACCAGATGCATTACAAGCCCGTGGATCGATGCCCGATCTGGGACTTCGGTTTCTGGACCGAGACGATCCAGGCATGGGAACAGTACGGCCTGCCAAAGGACGTGAACACCGACGAGTTCTTCGGCATGGACCGGCAGTGGGCGATCCTGAGCGCCGATATCGGCCTGCGTCCCTGCTTCGACGGCAAGGTCGTCGCCGACGAGGGCGAGACCGAGGTCGTCATGGACGAGGCCGGCGTGACCTACCGCCGTAAGAAGCAACTGGGCACCATCCCCCACTACCTCGACTGGACGCTCAAGGACAAGGCAACTTGGGAGGAACACTTCAAGTGGCGGCTCGACCCGGAGACGGCAGGGCGCGTGCCCGATACCTGGGCCGACCAGTGCGCCCGCGTCGCCGATGAGAAGCGCGACTACCCCCTGGGGATCGGGGGCGGCAGCCTGTACGGGTGGCTTCGGAACTGGATGGGAATGGAGAACCTGTCGCTACAGCTCTACGACGACCCGACGCTGTTCCCCGAGATGGTCGAGACACTGGGCAACCTGTTCTACACGGTGATGGAACGTGCCCTGAGGATCGCCAAGGAGAACGGCTGCACGTTCGATTACGCAAGCACGTGGGAGGACATGTGCTACAACCGGGGTCCGCTGATCTCGCCGCAGAGGGTCCGCGACGTCATGGGGCCGCAGTACAAGCGGATCACCGACCTGCTGCGCGAGTACGGCTGCGACGTCGTGGTGCTGGACTGCGACGGGAAGGTCGACGACCTGCTCCCGATCTGGATGGCCAACGGCGTGAACGTGGCCTTCCCCCTGGAGATTGGCACATGGGAGGCGGACCCGATCGTGTACCGCAAACGGTTCGGCCCGGAGCTGCTGATCATGGGCGGGTTCGACAAGCACATCCTGGCCCGAGGCAAGGACGACATCCTCCGCGAGATCGAGCGGCTGGCCCCGCTGACCGAGGAGGGCGGGTTCATCCCGTTCTGTGACCACCGCGTGCCGGCGGACGTGTCGCTGGACAACTACCTGTACTACCTCGAGCAGGCCAAGGCAATCTGGGGCAAGGGCATCAACGTCCGCCCAACGGGCGAGCTGACGGACAAGGCCTTCGAAGGCCGCCCCTACCACTGGAACGTGGCGACGTAACTGCTGGAAGCAGGTTCGGACGGAGAAGTCAAACCGATAGGGGACTGGGTGAGAGTAGAAACCGGGTGGGCCCTTCAGACGAGTCTAGAGGAAAGGATTCGAGCGAGGGAACCATCAAGCACGGTCTGCGGTCCAAAACGCCTAACGCTTGGTGGTTTTTGACTGCATCCTCCGGACCCACCCACGTTCTACTTTTGCATGATGTCCTCCGCAACGACAGGACCTCCCTGTTCCGTCGCTGCCGATCCACATGAGGCGACCGGGGCCTGGTTCCCTTCACGCCGCCTCATTTCCCGTCCGAACCGGCTGTCAAGCAGAGGGTACAATCCCTGGGGAACTGCACCATCTGGTGCGTTGGGGTCCGATCCCAACTCCGCGCATCTGCGACGCTTCCCTGCGACGTCGATGCACCGATACCGAAACCGGTCGGAAGCAACGTCCTTGACCCTTCCATGGTCGTTGCTGATAGCCTGGCCATATCCCGATGGTATCTCATGGGCCTACCGCGTTTCTCCCTATGCGTGAGCGATCGGGCCGGCCGGGTTCAACGGCCGTTCGGCGTCGCTCGACGCCCCACGCGTATTCGGTTTTCCGATCGTTCGCTCGATGGCTTCGATGGGTTTCGAGCTTCAGCTATTCCATCGGGCTTCCGCAAGAAGGGGCTCAACCGCACCCGCAACCAGTGACGTCTAACCACCCTCCCTGGCTGCCGCAGCCGTGCGCGTGAAAGGCTATGAGATTTGACAGCTCCTCGTTGCTCGTCGTTCCCTCACTACAAATATACCACACAGTTATCGGACAGGCGGGACGTGAAGCACATAACTTGCTAGATTACCGTACACTAACCGCTCCTGTCGTCCGAGGCCAGCGCCGCCACCCCCATATCGTCCGTTTCCGGGACGCGCGCGCCCCTAGATGTTGGGCTATTGAAAGATGTCAGCACGGCTTCTCCATCCCGCGAAAAGCCGCAGGAGTCTGCCAAGTCGGGGGGGTCGCCATTCGGTGCGAACCGTGGACATAGAGACACTGACAGGCGGACATACTCTGCAATCTGGGCGATTGTCGCCGAGACCTCAATTCCTCAACGGATCTTCGGGCGCCGCAGGACAAAGACGCGACCCGACACGATGCTGGGCAGCTTCAGGACAGCCTTGCGGGCGATCACGTTGCAGGCGAATGGTCTGACGCCGTCCTCGGTGACCTCAAACGCCGTCACCTGCGCAAGGAAGTCGGGCAGCCGCACGGCGATCGTCACGTCTTTCGCCGGCTCGATCCTGGGCGGGTCGGGTTTGCTGGCCGGGATGTGGTTCACGACGGCCAAGACGATCGCGTCGGGCCCGCACAGCAAGCTGTGAGCCCGGACCCGCGGCTTGGGCCACTTCTCCTTGCCCACCGTCCCGGTCGGCACACTTCCAGCGTCGGTCGTGGCCAGGTCAATCGGGGTGCCAAGCAGGAGATCGCCCTCGATGTGCTTGATCAGTGCATTGAGCCGGGCGATCTCCTTGGCCACCGGCTCGTTGAGTTGCCAGCCGCCGGCCCCGGATGAATAGACCCAACTGGTCAGGCCCTTCATGCCCGCCCCGATGGCTTGGACCACGTTCTGCCGGTACTCGGCCGGAATGGGCCCCCGGGCCTTTTTCGGCACGCCCTGGCCCCCCTTCCATCCGTAGGCCTCCAGGCAGGCATACATCCGCCGCGGCGCGCCGCACCGCCGGGCCAGCGACAGGCTCTCCCAGACGTAGGCGTGGTCGGCGCCGTAGTAGGTGACGGGGTACGGATCGAAGCAGCTAACGTCCGCCAGCTGACCGTACACGAACCAGTTCATCGGCCGGACCGTCCCGTTCATGATCAGCCAGGTCGCGACGCGGGGCGCGAAGCGCTCGACCAGCTCCTGCCAACCGACATGGGCGAGGCGACGCGCGTGCCAGCCGAGCCCCCTGTCGTAGCCGCCGCCGCGGTTGTCGTGCGCGTCGGGCTCGTCCGGGCCGAAGATGTGGGACACGCGTCGGTGCACGTCGAAGATACCATGCTGGTGGCAGGTGGTCATCAGGTTGTGTTTCTCGCACGTCTCCAAGGCCACCATCCGCCACATCGCGGCGTTCATGTTCATCGACTTGCACAGCTGGGGCGGCGTATGGATGGATCCCCGCGGGAAGACGAATGGGAGCACGCGGAACTGTGCTGCCAGGGAGGTCTCCTGGATCGCGTCGGTCTTCACGCCGACGACATGGTACTGATACGGCTCGAGAGGCTTGGCAAGCTGAGCCACGATCAGGGCGACGTTGCCGGGCAAGTCCGCGCCGTGGATCTTCGCATCGGGCAGGTGCTTGCCGTCGAGAAACAGCGCGGTGACACGGACGCGTTTCGCGTCGTTCGTCTTGCGGACGTACACGTACAGCATGTCCATCCTCCTGCCGGGGGTAACGTAGTCGACGATGAGGCCCAGATCGCGGTAGGGAATCTCCACCGTCTGGGCCGGACCGTTCTCCAACGAGGCTGTGACAATCGCCCGGTCGCCTGGGGGCCGGCGTCGGAAGCGAACGGTGATCTCGCTGCACTGTCCGGGCTCGACGAGGCGGGGACGGACACGGTACCACACCACGCCGGGCGCGTCCCACGCGCTCTTGGCGAAATCGACGTAGTTCGCCTCGATCGGCTTGCCGTTCAGCTGCAGCCGGTTGCCGATGCGAACCGGCACGCGCCCGTTGTTGCGCAGGACGAGGCGAAGCGCGCCGAAATCCACGTGCTCGGCGTAGAGACGCTGCATGCCCCTGAAGACAAGCCCCACGGCTTTCTTGTCCGTGCGGCCCTCGACGGCCTGTGAATCGGGCGGGGGGAGGGGGTCCGGGAGGTAACACGCGCCGAGCACCTCCAACGGCCCGCCGTTCGGCGATCGCGGCTTCTGGGCCCAGGCCACCTCCCCTTCGCCAGCCACGGCGATCTGGCGGATCTGGATCACGCCCGAGTCGCCGCCTGCGATCCGCAGTTCGTGCACACCGTCTTGCGGGGGTCCGGGAAGCTTGACGTAGAACACCGCGTCTGCGTCGAAGTAGCAGGCTGCGTCGAACGTCGCCACCCGCTTGCCGTCCCACAAGACGTTCATCTTGCGCGACGTCTCGCGCGTGCTGCGGACCGTAATCCGCGCCATGATCGCGCCCGCGCTCCCCTTGGTCTTAACGAAGGCGGCCAGGGCCAGGGGACATCGTCGGTCCCATCCGCAAGCCCGGCGTACCTGGAACCCATCGCGCTCGTCCGGCGTCAGCACGGGGCTGGCGTTGGGTTCCTGCAGCCATCCGTCGACATCTTCGTAGTAATGCGGCGGGCGCTGGTCGACGGGGTCGGCCGCGTCGACGCTGATGCACCGCCAGCCGAGCCGGCGGCGGAGTCTGCCCCACGCCGCCCGTTCGGCGGCTTGGGGATCGTCGCCAGGCCGGGACTTCTCGCCGAGCTCGAGCTTGACAGCGATCGAGCTGATGCGGTTGGACATTCCCGTCTTGAGCCCGCAGAAGTTGTCGAGCACCACACGGATCCACACTTCCGGTCGACGGACGAACGCTGCCGCCTGCTGCGGCGTGACGGCGAGGGGTTCGCTCTGCCAGCCGCCCTGGTTGGGCTTCTGGGTCTGGCTCGAGGCCACCTCAGTCCAGTCCAGGCCGTTCGACGACAGGTACAGCCGATTCACTCCGCCCAGGTTCTTCCCGTTGGCGGTCTGCACGACGCGAACGTCGATGCCCGAAATCGCGTGGTCGCCGTAGAAACGATAGGTGAGCCTTCGGTCCCGGTTCGGACCTTGGTTCGTGATACAGCCGGCCTGCCACGAATCGACCTTTAGATTGTGCAGGAACGCATCATCGAGGAACTTGGCGGTCTTGAAATCGTCCTGATACGTGAACCGCCCGTCTTTGCCCGGTTGGATCGCGATCCCGCGATGTTCGGCGAATGTCGGCACGCTCGCACAGCCAAGCCCGATCGTCGTTGCCGCCAGCAAGAATGGCGAGATCTTCATCGTCGTCGCTCCTCATATCCTCGATACTGCTCATGCAACGGGTCAGTCGGCAAACCGGATGGCGGGGCCCTCGATCAGACCATGCACCTTGCCCGCCCGGACGCGCCGGCGGACCTCGTCGGGATGCCCCATCCGCCGCAGGACCGGCCATCCCTGGGCATTGTTGAAGATGTACAACCCGTCGGCGCCCGCATCCAACAGCTCGAGCCAGCCGCCCTCGTAGTCCAACGGACCGTTATGGGGGTTTATGGCCCGGTCCTTCTTGTCCTCCTTCGGCGTCGGGTCGTGGACGTTCTTGCCCAGTCGCCGCCCGTGGCGGTCGGTCGTGTAGGTCCACCGCGGCCAGCACTGCGTGCTCGTCCCGCGCGTCATCTTGATGAACTTCTCGATGTTGACGCCTTCGGGCATGATGATGTCGAAGTACCCGTTCTTGATCCAGGCCTGCACGTCGATCCCCTGGATGGCCAGCCGCTCGGCGGGTTTGACGTTGATTTTGAAGTTGTGCCGCTGAAAGCCAGATACGTAATCCAACTCCGAGAATGTGGTCGCCAGCAGGAGCTTGCGGCCCTTCTTGGCACTGACCTGGTTGACCATGGTCCGCATGGCCTTACAGAAGGTGTTCATCTTGACGACCTTGTCCGGGTCGTCCGGATTGAAGTGGATGCAGTGACGGGTGAAGTCGAGCGTGAAGCCGTCGACGTCGTAGGTCTCCAGGATGTACCGCACGACCTTGACGAAGAACTCCCGGATCTGCGGCTGGCCGAAGTCCAGATGTCGCCCGTCCTTCAGCACCCACTTCGACAGCGCCTTGTACGTAGGTCCGCGCTGGTAGATGGCCGACATCCGCATCGTCGGCAGCATCTTGATGCCGTACTTGTGGGCCCGTTCGGTCATCAGCGTGAGTCGGTCGATGCCCTGCTTCTGGAAGGCCCGAAAGGCCTTGCGGGCCCGTTCGTCGCCGAGGCGCCGACCGCCCGGCACCTTCAAGTCGGTGTAAGGCGTGGGGACGTGAAGCGCGGTGTTCGCGCCCAGGCACAGGCCGTAGAACCCGATGTCGTGATAGCGGAACATCTCGATCGTCCGCAGCACGTCGTACTTGTCCTTGCCGCCCCACATCCAGAATCGCGAGAAGTTGTCGTCGTCATAGGCGATCCGACGCCGGTCGGCGCGAGCCTGGTCGGCCCTGAACGCCGCAACCTGTGCATCGCTCAGCCGCACCAATCGGACGTATGCGAGCGACGCCTCGCAGAACCCCCAGTGGAACGATTCGTACGAGCCGAACGGCTGCCGAATGACAAGGCCCTGTCCCGTCAGATCAGCCGCGGGCTTGTATTGCAGCTCGACGATCGCGCCGACGCGTGGCTTGGGCCGCTTCGGATGGAACGCCACCTGCTGTGGGTCCATGCGGACGAAACAGTCATCGCCCGTCAGCCTGACGTCGACCCCGCCGCCGTAGGGGCCACGATACGTCGCCACCCAGATCTCGTACCAGCCGCGAAGTCCGAGCGGATACGTGACCGCCGGCACGAGACATGTCTCGGGCTTATCCATATCCCGCTCGACGGTCATCAGCATCGTCTGCTCGCGCCCGTCATCGGTCCGGTAGCGTCGCAGCCACCACTTGCCGCGGACCGACGTCTTGCTGAGCGCATCTTGCGGCTTGAGGCGCGAGAAGTCTCGCAGGATGACCTGATCGCCAGGTTGCGGCGCGACACCGCGGTCGAGGTCGGCTTGCGTGAGCGTTCGGCCGTGTGTGGGCGACGCGGCCAGAAGAGCGATGCACGGCAGGACGACGGAGAGAGCTGCCACGTTCAGACTCCTTGAGCTACACTGGTCGGGACCGATGCGGAGAGGATACCCGAGATGACCGGACCGAGACAGACCATCCCGACGTTGCTGGAATGCGGCGCGACCGTTTTGGCGATCTGTCTTGCGCCGACGGCCGCACGCGCTGAAATCAATGGACAGAAGACGACGATCCGGATCGCAGGCGGTCTGCCGGATCCCGGCACCGATCCGCCCGAGTGGCGCGTCGCCGTGCTGATCCGCGCCGGCGATGCGCAGTTGCCAGCTGCGACCCCGGTGGTCAACGTCGAAGGCGGACGACTCGTCGCCGCCCGACCCGACTGCGTTCGGATCGCAGCGGGCGAATCCGCCGTCTTCTTCGTTCATGTCGCCGGCGCAGGCTCCTCGACGCCGGCTACGATGACGTTCAGTTTGGAGGGCAACTCGGCGACCGCAAGGCGCTGCCAACTGGCCCTGGGTCTGGACCTGTCGCGGCTCGAATGGGAGACGTGGTGGCAGGGCAAGGGCACGCGCCTGGCCGACGTCCGCGGCCTGCCGCCGTCATCCGCCACGTACAAGCCGATCCATCTGCCCCGGCTGTGGCAGGCCTTGGGCGTGACCTGGGTGCGGACGCGCTTCATGATTCCCGCGAGTTGGCGGGACAAGGCACTGCGACTGAAGCTCCGCGCCATCGACGACGCAGACGCCTGTTTCCTGAACGGCCGCGAGATCGGGCGGACTCAAGGCTGGGACAAGCAGCGAGACTACGCAATCCCGCCCGACGCGGTCCGCTGGGGCGAGCAGAACGACCTGGCCATCGCCGTCGACAACGTCAACGCGGGCGGGGGTGTCTACCGCACGCCATTGCTCCTCACGGTCGGCGATGCCCCGGAGACCGGCTGGCCGTTCGCGCCGGCCGTGCAGCAGCGCGAGGCCGAACGGGCTCCGCCCGGACCGATCGGTCCCCGTTTGCCGCTGCGTCGGATGGTCGTCCGCGACGGCGTGCTTAGATACGAAGACGGCAAGGAGGTCGCCCTGTGGGGCGTGAACACCTACCCGCAAAGCTGGACCCAATACAACAGCCTGACCCAGCTCGGCATCGACCCCCGCCGCGCGACCGATGAGGACTTCGAAGACTTCGCCCAGATGGGCATCGACATCATCCGCATCCACGTCTTCGACACCGAGATCTCCGACGGGCAGGGCAACCTGATCCGCAACGACCACCTCGACGTGCTCGACTACCTGGTCGCCCAGTGCAACCGCCGCAACATCTATTTGATGCTCACGCCCATCGCGTGGTGGGGCAGCCCGAATCAACGCCCCGACAGCTTCTCGCGCAATACGCCCAAGCAGGCGATGTCGATGTGGCCCGACCGATGGCCCGCGCAGGCCAACTACCTCAAACAGTTCCTGACGCACACCAACCCCCACACCGGACGCCGCCTCGCAGACGAACCGTGTCTAGCCCTGTTCGAGGTCATCAACGAGCCGACGTACTGGACGTTCGGCGACATCATCTCGGGCGAGCCGGGCATCACGCACTTGGGGCCCGACGTGTCGAAGCGCGGACTGGCGGGCGTGCGGTCGGCCTGGCAGGCGTTCCTGCCCAGCGACGAATGGCAGTGCCCGGCCGTCTTCGCGTGCTTCCGGTACGACACGCTACGGCGGTACGTCAACACGATGATCGACGCCATCCGGAGCACGGGGGCCCGTCAGCCGATCGCCTACAGTACGTTCGACGCCGCCGAGGTGGAGATCGCCCAGGCCGTCGCCGACAGTCGCTGCGACGCCGTCACGCTCGGCGCCTACCCGGGCGGTCTGCGACGCATCAACGACGACCGGAACCTGCTCGGCGAAACGCGGAACGGCACGCTCGACGCCCGGTTCGCCGGCAAGGCCCGGCTGGTCTACGAGTTCGACGCAGCCGGCATGGTGAAACAGGTCTGCATGTATCCGGCCATGGCGCGGCGGTGGCGGAACCTGGGAGTCCAGGTCGCCTGTCAGTTTCAGTACGACGCCCGGTCGCTCGCCCATCTGAACCGCGATTGGCACATCCACTATCTGAACCTGTGGCACACGCCCGGCAAGATGGTGAGCTTCCTGATCGGCGGCGAGGTGTTTCGCCGACTTGCCCGCGGGGCGACGTTCCCGACGCCCGACGACGACCAGGTGTTCGCGCCGGCCGCCGTCAGCTTCCGTCGCAACGCCGCGCTGCTTTGCGCCCGGGACTGCTACATGCAGGCCGGCCCGACCGACTGGCGCCCGCTGCCGATCCCCGATCGCCCAACGCACGTGTGTGCCGTCGGCGCGTGTCCGTACTTCGAGTACGACGGGACCGGCGTGGTCGATCTACGAATCCGTGACGGCCGGGCGGACTTGCGGATCCACCCCGACGTCGAACGGCTCCGCGAGGGTCTGACCGGGACGCCGGACAAGCCCCTCACCCGACTGCATCAGCGCGAACGCCCGTTCCGCCTCCGCCTGCCCGGCTGGTCTGACGCGAAGGTGAAGCGGCTCGAGAAGGGAGCTTGGCAAGGCGTCAACGCCCGGCCCGGCGACTTCCCTGCCAGGCCCGGCGTCTACCGGCTAACCAAGTAACCAACCAGCGCCCAAGAGCGCGGTATGGAGTGCGGCGGCTTGACGCCGCTTTGTCAGCTCGCGGAGCGAGCAACGCGCGTGGCGCATTCGGCGCCACGGCCAAGAGAAGGCGGCGTCAAGCCACCGCACTCCAAGCACAGCACCTCCGCCACATCGGGGCCGTCAGATCCACTTCGCTGCGCCGGCATCTTCAGTGCAGTAGGCGGACAGGACCTTGTTGATGCCGTTGGCGATGTTGCGGCAGTCCCTGGCGGAGTACCACTGGTTCAGGCCGACGTTGACCACGCGGTCGAACAGGTCGTCGGCCACGGAACAATCGCCCCGGGCGTACCGGGCGCGCCGACTTGCGCCGCGGGAGCGAGCGCAGTCGAACCCGCAGTTCGGATTGGCCGGACCGGGCTTGGTCATCAGTGGGTACATGTAGGAGTAGATGTGCCAGTCGGGCCGCGGGCGCTTGCCGCGCGTGCCCGCGCCGATGCCCTCAGCCTGGAGGGCCTCGCAGATCTTCACGCCCAGATCGATCGTGGCCGGGAAGAACCGCAGCAGATAACCGACCTCGCCATCCGGATCGTTGAGCTGTTGCGGCACGATCTGGCGGTAGGTCTTGAGTCGTTTCAGGATGCGGGTCCGGACCGCTCTGAAGCGCTTGACGACGGCGGGCATCTTGCCGAGCTGAACGACGTCGACGGCGGCCTCGAGGTCCGACATGCGGTAGTTGGTGCCGCAGAACAGCTCCCCCTCATAGCGAGGTGGCGCGAAACGATCCGGCCGCCACAGCCCACCGCACTCCGCCGTGCCCTGCGCGCGTTCCCACAACCGCTTCTTGTTGGTCAGGATCAACCCCCCCTCACCGCCGCCGACGATCTTGTAGGCCGAGATGCTAAAGATGCTCAGGTCGCCGAACGTCCCGACGAGCTTGCCCTTGTAGCGGGCGCCGCAGGACTGCGCGCAGTCCTCGACGACCTTCAGCTTGTGCTTGCGGGCGATCCGCATGATCGCGTCCATCCGGCAGACCCCGCCCATGACGTGGGTGGGTGCGATGGCGACCGTTCGCGGCGTGATCAGCGGCTCGATCTTGGCCGGGTCCATGTGCAGGGACGCATCGACGTCGCAGAAGACCGGCACGGCCCGCGATTGGACCACCGCCGCCGCCGTGGCGAAGAATCCGATGGCCGGGCAGATCACTTCCGTGCCCGCCCCGGCCCCCACCGCCACGAACGCGCTGTGCAACGCCGCCGTCCCCGAACTGACCCCGATCGCGTACTTGACGCCGAACATCTCGCGGGCGATCCGTTCGAACGCCTGCACCTTCGTCTCGGGCAGGTCCGAGTAGTAGTTGGCCAGGAACGGCCCCGCGCCCATATCCTCCTTGCTGACGGCCGCGCGGATCTTCTTCAGCGTAGCCGGCGAAAACCCGAACCGTTCGGCGACGGACATGAACTCTGCCACGCCGATCTTGGGTTCGCCCTTGCCTTCGATTCGCGTGACCGCCTTCAGGCCGCCCTGCAACGCGAGTTTCTGTTCGGACATCTTGCTCGCCCTCTTACGACGATGACTCCGCCGCTGACCAAATCCGCACGACCGGACGCCCCCGCTACGGAGCGGGAACGACGTAGACCTTGCCCGCCAGCGGCCCGAACGTGTCGGTGAGCCCGCCCAGCTGACGGTCGCTCGGCAGGTACTGTCGCAGCGTCCTGCCCTTCAGATACGGCGCGCTGAAGGTGACGGTCGCCTTGCGTCCGAGGTAGTTGGCCGCGACGACGTAGATCTCCTTGCCGACCTGGAAGGTGCGGCACCGGACCTGGGCGCCGAGCGGGCGAACACAGGGCGAGTCGACCACGACGCCTTTGGCGACCAGCTGCGTCAGCTTGGCGCCCTCGGCCAGGGCCTTGCGGAACGGCCCGTACCGGGACGCGTCACCGGCGGCATAGCGGAACGTCCAGAACGTGATCGCCCCCGCCCCCTCGATGACGGACTGATAGACGTAGTTCAGCGCCTCGGGTCCCCTGGGGTGTAGGTCCTCTCGCTTGAACGGCCCGATGGCTGCGCCGATCTCCCGCCAGTCGAAGCACTGCGGCACGCCCCAGACGTTTCGCCGGCCGCGGGCAGCCTCGGTCACCTCCCGAAGATACCGGCCGTACGTCGACGGCGCGAAGAACGGCAGCGGGTAGTGGTCCATCATCTGGCACTCGGCCACCGGCATGTAGTCGGGATACTGCGGATAGCTTGCGCTGCCGACGTAGACCAGCATCTGGGGATGGTACGGGTCCTTCCGCCGTCCGTGCTCGTAGTACCGCCGCACGTGATCGGGCGACTGGCTGTTCAGGGCCGGCTCGTCGAACATGTACCACGACAAGAGCATCTTGTACTTCTCCCCGCGCAGCTCGTCCCGGACCTTCTGCGGCGTCATCTTGTCGTCCAGCGCCCATCCTTTCAGGCCATGCGGCGCGAACCGCAGCTTGCCGGCCTTGTCCGGACCGCCGACCGTCGCGTTGACGCCCAGCGCTTCGAGGCCCGCGTCCTGCCCGCCGTAGCAGCCGAACGGGAAGAATGGCTTGCCGTCGACCTCGAGGACGCAGCTTCGATGGTGCAGGAGCTTGACGGCCGTGGGGAAGGGCGGTTCCTTGCGGAGCGTCAGCGTCCTGGCGTAGACCACCTTGCCGTCCTGCACGAAGGACACCTCCAGCTCGTGCTCGCCGGGGGGAGTCTGGGCGATGGGGATCTTCGCAAGACGGATCTCCTGGCCGGTCAGCTCGGGCTGCGACCCGCTGCCCACCAGCTTGACGCGCACGGACGCCTTGCGTAACGACGCGTCGAGATACCGCAACCGCAAGACGGCGTGCGATTCGGTCGTGTAGTAGTTCTTGTCCGGCAGGACATCAACGCGATGTTCGTGCAACAGACGGATGTGCCGCCGCCGCAGGACCCCCCCATCGGTCGGATCCGCGATCGTGACGACGATCCGTCCGACACCTTCCTCGTTGACGTCATAGCGCAGCGGGATGCGAAGGCCGTCGCCCGCCACCGAAACGTTGAACCGCTGATGGGTCGCTTGCTTCCCGTGCGTATCGATCACGTCTACGAACACATTGACGTTGCTGGCCGGCTCGGGCACCTCGGCCACGCCGAGCATCAGCTCGTTGGTGCCAAATCGCACCTTGTCCGCTCCGGGCAGAAGCGTGGTGGTAAAGACGTCGCCTCGACGCAGCTGACGGAAGAACGCGTTGGCCAGGAGTTCCACCGGCATCACCGGCCCAGCCGACACGACCAACAACCCCCTGCCGACGGGCTGGCTCAGCAGGTACGCACCGTCCTGGTCGTCCTTGGCCAGAACCGAGTACTGCGGCGCAAACGACTTGAACCGAACCCCTGTCGGCGCGAGCTTCTCGATGTAGACGGGCGAGGCGAGCAGGCCGCTGCCCTCATTCGCCAGCCATCCCTGTTTCATGCCCGACCTGCGTTCGGCCTCACAAGCGAATCGGGACGCGTGGTCGGCGAGCCAGCCGATGGCCTTGCGGTCGGAGGCGTTGAGCACGATCAGGACGCCGCCGTTGTGCAAGAACCGTGCAAAGGCCGGCGCGGCGGCAGCCATACCCTCTGCATTGGCCGTGACGGCGCCGGGCAGGACGAGGATGACGTTGCAGACGGACAGCATGTCCTTCCACTGCTCCGGGCGCGCGGTGCTCAGCTGCACGGTGGGCAGCTGGAACGATTCAGCCAGACGCTTGATCATCCCGCCCAACAGGCCGGACAGCCCCACGCCCTCGACCAAGCCGACACGCGGCATGTACAGCGAGTAGTGGGGCTTATTGAACAGCAGACGCTGGCCGGTGCGCTGGCCCTTCAGGCCCTTGCGGACGGCGTCGGCGTAGGCGCGGGCCGACCCCATCGGCGGGTAGACGTGATAGACGTCGGTCACACGCCGCCACAACGCGTCCGTCGCGCGAAGCAGGAACCCCGTCCGGTCCCCATCGAGTTCGGCAATCTGGTTCTGCACATCGGCGGGCAGGTAGTAGTCCAGCGAAAGTCGGGCGACGGGCGCAAACTTCAGTCTGGCCCTGGCCCAGGTCGGTTTGAGGAGCGGGCATAGCCGACCGAGAGAAGACCGCTCATATTCAGCCATAACGGCGGGGGGGAGGTCATCCGCCTGCGACGTGGCCCGGACGATCCCGCGATAGAACCAGGTATCCCAGAACCCGTAGACGCCCACGATCACCTCGGGAAACGCGGCGCGGGCTGCCTGGAAGGCCTTGGCCATTTCCTCCTGAATGATGCCGGACAGGAACGCGTAGTACGCCCCGCCGCTCGGGGACGTCCGGACCCAGTTGACGCGTGCCCGAGGTTTGAGCCCGAGCAGCTTCTTGTCACCCTCGTGCTTGGCGTTAACGAACGCGTGCCAGCAGACGTTGCTGAAGCAGTAGGAGGCATTGTATTCCACAGCGGTCAGCGTGGCCTGATAGTCGAACAGTGCGCCCGCCAGCCCGTTCTGCTTGGCCAGCTCCGCAATCCGGCGGACGCGCGGCGTGACGTGCTGGGTCCAGTACTTCCTGTCGCCCGGCGAGACACATGGCCCGCCCGTCGCGACGGCTTCGACGCAGCGCGTGTACCCTCCCTTCGCGCCGGCGTAGTCCGGCGGGCCGAACAGCCGGACCGCCACCAGGCATCGCAGCTTGTACCGCTTGGCCAGCTTGCCCCATCGCGCCAACGACTTGACAAACGCCGGCTCGGACAAGTCCCCCTGCCGACGGAACGGGATGACCACTGTGTTCAGGCCGCTCTGGGCGAACGCCTTCACCACGGATTCCGGCGCGTCGGGATGCAACTCGATGCCGCGAAGCGGCGCCGCGAGGCCCCGCGCCGGCCAACAGGCAACCAGAACAGCCGCGAACGCCAGACAGAATCGTTGTCTTCTCATCGGTTCGCCTCCGAAGTCCCCAGAAATCAGGACGCGGTATCGTACCAATGGCCCCAACCCCATCCAAGCACTGTCGCCGCGGCGAGACAAGTCCAGACAAGGCGAGACGATATCTGACAACTGACTCGCCGACCGAATTGGGAACGTCAGAGCGAGCTGGGGCGGGCGTGACCGCGCTCGCCAAGCCTTGCGTGTTACCTGAGCAGATGCGCCTTGCTTCGCGTGACGGCCAGGTCGACCTCCTCGTCGCTGGCGGTCAGGATCTTGCGGGCGATGGCAATGCTCTCCTCGGCCTCTTCGACGCTCATCAGGCCGATGCAGACCATGTCGATGGGCTTGATCGTGCCGAAACTGAAATGCAGGCCCGTCGGCGGGATCAGGCGTCCGGCCGCCAGGGGCTTGATGGCGATGATGGGCTTCGGTGTGTCGTTGATGATCCGAGCGGCCCAGTCGGTCTCGACCGGCAGCAGGAACCCCAATGCGTTGTAGAGCTGAATGTAGACTTCGGCGTCGTAGCCCTGCTTGTCGCTGACGATGACGGTCTCGATGCGGTGCGTGCTGAAGCCAGGCACCATGCCGTGCTGGCGGATGCAGGCCAGTGTCTCGGGGCCCTGGTCAATGCGATTCTGACTGATGATGAGCCTCGCGTCGGTCCAGACGGGATGGGGCATGCAAACCTTCACGTCATGCCGGGCACACCAGTCGATGTCCTCCTCGATCCGACCCGTGCAGGCCTCGCCGCCGGCGCCGGGCGTGCAGACCCACACCATCTGGAGGCCGGTCCGCTGCTCGGCGATCTTGATGGCCTCGTGCAGCCTCGGCTGCGGACCGCTCACGATCCCGTTGACGCCCTGCTCGAGGCAGCAGGTCAGCACGTCGGCGATCCGCTCGACGGTGAAGTGCTTCTGAAGCCACTTGTCCCGGGCCGCGCTGAAATGGCTGAACCCGAAGAAGACGTTGCTGCCGCACAGCAGTCGCGACACCTGTACGCCGCCGATCGACGTTTGGGGAAAGTCCATCTTGGCCAACTCCTGGTCTTCGCCGAGCTCGATCAACTGCTCGACCGATGTCTAGGTAGGCGGCTCGCCCCCCAGTTTGCGCAATAGCTTCTCGTAGAACTGTCGTGCGACGGCCTGCTCCCCTTTGATGACCTCGTTTGCGCCAAGTTGTGCGGCCCGCAGACCGGCCGACGTGTAGTTCGTTCGCGCGACGATGTAGATGTCCGGCTTGATCTTCCTGGCGAGCTGCGTCGCCCGCAGGACGGCCTGCTCGTCCGGAACGGTCAATACCAACAAGGACGCCTGCTCGATCCCCGCCTTGCGGAGGGTGGCCTCCTCGCCAATGTCGCCGAGGACGGCCCGCAGGCCGAGACGCTTCTGGATCTCGATCGTCTCGGGGTTCTGGTCGACGATCACGTACTCGATCTTGTGGCGGTCGAAGATGTCCGCCACCCACCGGCCGGCCAGGCCGAACCCGACCAGAATGACCGGCCCCAGCTCGGTCTCGCTCCGGGCTTCGGGTTCGGCGACGCAGATGATCACCCGGGTGCCGTTCGGCCAGTCCACGGGACCGTCCGGACGAACCATCCCGTTCTCGTAGGTGCCCATGTACTCGCAGGCCCGGTCTTCGGCCGTCCGTTCCTCGGAATTCGAGCTCATGCCAGCTCCTCGGATTTCCTCCTGACGGCTAGCGTATCATATTGAGCGTCTCGGGTCACGTAACGGCATTCGCCGGCGAACGGCGGGGCCATGGCCACATCCCATGTTCCGCGCTTGGCCCCGTCGGTGATGGGGGGCGACTCAAGATTTCCAGGGCGGTCTGCCGACAAGTCCAGTAGAGTCAAGCGTTCATCGCCGGGAAGGTGGGTCGATCATGGCGCGCCCATTGGGATACAAAGCCCGGGCGGCAACGCTCGTGCTGGCAATCCTCGGTCTGTGTGTTTCCGGCTGCAACCCCTATGGGGGCGCCCTGGGGTGGTTGGGCGGCTGGGGCAACGTCAACTTCAACCTCAACATCCCTCTCGGTCTGAACGGCACGGTCGGCCTGCTGAACCCGGATGGCGGCGTGCCCGGCCCTGGTGTGGAGACCTCCACCGCCACAGGCAACAATACCCTCTGGTACCTTGTGGCTGCGCTTCTATGACGGCCTGGGGACCTCCCGTCCCGGCTAGAACGATCGACGTTCGAAGGAATCTTCTGCGCCCGTCTCGCTGCGACACGCCTCATCCGAATGGCGTCGTGGGACCACGTTCGCGGTACAATGCACCGTATCGATGGCGGATGCACAGCAGATAGCTCGCCGTTGGTGGTGGGGCGCATCGGCGCTCGTCGTCCTGCTCGCGCTGGCGCTGGCCGGCGGAGGCGTCCGGTTGGCCCTGCGTCAGGGACGGGCCATTCAGGAGGATCGGACGCGGCGTCTCCGTGATCGAGCGGAGTTCGTCTCGGACCGCCTGCAGGACGAGCTTCGCCGGGCCGCCGACGACCGGATCACCCGCCTCCACCAAGCCTACCAGGACGAGGACGACCCCGTCCTCAATCGAATCGTATCGAAAGACGATTGGCTGGAGCTTGGCTTCGTCTACGACCACTGGGCGTTGATCACCTGGCCTGCGACGACGGGGGCGCGATCGGATCGGTCCTACGAAGCGTTGGCCCCGCCGAGCTACGGCATGGCCGAACAGCTCGAATTCGTCGAGCGAAATCTCGAAGAGGCCATCGAGCGCTACCGGCAATGCACGGGCGAGGCCACGCCCGTGTACTGGCAGCTCAAGGCGCAAATGGCCATCGCGGGCTGTCGGGCGAAGCAGAAGCGATTCGATGACGCGATCCAAATCTACGAACGGCTACGCACGCGCTACGCCGTCGTCTTGCGCGGGCTCGATCCCCCTTCCCTGTTCTGGGTAAACCTCGCGTTGATCGATGTGCTGACGGCATCCGGCCAGCAGAACGAAGCCGCTCGAGCCGCCGAAGACCTTCTCGAACAGATCACGGCGGGATACGTTCCTCTGCCCGCCCGCGAATGCGCCGAGATGTTGATCTATCGACTCAAGCAGCTGACCGATCGCCCGCCCGATGACATCAACCTGGCGGAGCGCGAACTGGCCGACATCGCCAGCCGTCAGCACAAGCTGGCCAGTGCTGCAGACGTGGTTCGGACCTGGATGGCGCCCCGGTTGGACCCCCCCTTGGGGACTGAGGAGCCGGGCGTGCAGTTCGTCGCCGACACACTTGGCGCCAGACCTCGGGCGCTGGCCTATCGACGCCTTCCCAGCACAGGAGGCAAGGTCCTGGTGGGAGTGTGCATCCACCGGTCAGCCCTGTATGAAACGTTCGTGGTCCCCATCGTTAAGGCCGTGGGACGAGGCGATCTGGTCGTTGACCCCAAGAGCGACACGCCGTCGCCGCCCGACGTGCCCTGGACGCAGGTCCTGGCCATGCCCCTTCAAACCTGGCAGCTCCAGCCCGCGCCGGCGTTCCTCGAGCGGGTCCGGCATGAAGTGCGTCGGCAGACGTCGATCTACATCGCCCTGACGGCCATCGTCGTGACGGTACTGATGGCGGCCGTGGCCGTGCTCCTGCTCGCCGTCCGCCGGGAGATGACCCTGACGCGGCTCAAGAACGAGTTCGTCGCCAACGTCTCCCACGAGCTCAAGACCCCGTTGGCCCTCATCCGACTGTTCGGCGAAACGTTGCTCTACGGCCGGGCCGTCAGCGACGGCAAGCGCCGCGAATACTACGCCGTCATCACACGAGAGAGCGAACGACTGACCCACCTGATCAACAACATCCTGGACTTCTCGCGCATCGACGCCGGCCACAAGCGGTATGAGCGGGTCGACTGCGACATCGGCGAGGTGGTCTCCCAGACGCTCGAGGCCTATCGCTTCCAGCTCGACCACCACGGCTTCGAATGTCGCGTGGAGATCCAACCCGATCTGCCGACCGTGTCCGCGGACGCCGACGCCGTCGCCCAAGCGGTCTTGAACCTGCTCAACAACGCCGTGAAGTATTCCAACAAGGACAAGGTGGTCGAAGTTCAGGTCCGGCGAGCCCATCGGAACGGACGGGAGGGAACGACCATCTCGGTGTCCGACCGCGGCGTGGGCATCCCGCCCGGCGAGCGCGACCGGCTGTTCGATAGCTTCTTTCGAGGCAGCGGCGAGACCGTCCGCGCCATCCGCGGCAGCGGACTCGGGCTCAAACTCGTCCATCACATCGTCACCGGACACGAGGGTGACGTGTGGGTTGACAGCACGCCCGGGGTGGGAAGCACGTTCACGCTCTTCCTGCCGGAGGCCAACCATCACTCATCAGGGGAATCCTAATGCCGCGCATCTTGATCGTAGAGGACGAAGCTGACATGGCGATGGGGTTGTGTGACAACCTCCAGTTCGAGGGCTACGAGGTGGCCACGGTCGCCGACGGTTCGGGCGCCGTCGAGCAGGTTCGCACGTGGGGGCCCGACCTGGTCCTGCTCGATGTCATGCTGCCCGGGATGGACGGCTTCGACGTCTGCAAGGAGATCCGCGCGATGGGCATGACCATCCCGATCCTCATGCTGACCGCGCGCGGGCAGGAGATCGACAAGGTCCGCGGTTTGGAGCTGGGCGCCGACGACTACATCACCAAGCCGTTCGGCGTCCGCGAGCTGCTGGCCCGTATCAAGGCCGCCTTGCGACGCAGCGAGGGCATCGGCACCACGCTGCGACACGCCCGGATCGGACAGGCCGAGATCGACCTGAGCAAGGGACGAGTGACACGCGGCCGCAAAACGCACAACCTCGGCCACTACGAGATCGAGATCCTCAAGATGCTGCTCGAGCGCGTCGATCAGCCCGTGGCCCGAAACGAAATGCTCGAGGTCATCTGGGGCATCGAAGGCTTCCCCACCGACCGCACGGTCGACAACCACATCGTCAGCTTGCGTCGGAAGATCGAGCCCAACCCCAAGCACCCCCAGCACATCCTGACCGTCCAGCGCGTGGGGTACAAACTCGTGCCCTGATCGATCGAAGCGAGGGTGCCTATCGCCCGCGGCCTCGTCCGCGACCCCACCCCCGGCCCAGGCCCCGGCCGCCGGCATCAGCGGCTCGGTTCGCTCGTGTCCGAACGCCCAGCGCACACAAGCCGAACAGCTTCTTCTGCTGCTCCGGCGTCAGGTGGCGGCGGATGATCAACAGGCGCTTGGTCACGCGACGCTCGATCTCGTTGCCGAGCGCGATCATACGATCGACCTGGTCGGTGATCTGCTTCTCGGTGGACTGCAGATCCTCCAGCAGCTTGGCGAGGCGCTCGCGCTCGGCGATCAACTGCTCGCGCTGGTTGAGAACGTCAAGCCAGAAGGTCGGATCGTCCTTGTGGATGGCGTCCTGCTGCTCCTTCGACAGCTCCAGCCATCGCCCCAGTGCGCGAAGTCGCCCCCCGCGACCGACCTCCTCCCCCGGGGCCGTGCTGGTCAACGCCGCGCCCGCCCCCGGGGCCTCGCCCCGCAAGGACCGCGTCGCGACGAACGTCGCCGCACCGATCACCACCGATACCGTCAGGATTGCCATGTTGGCCTTGTTAATCATCCCTTTGCCTCCTCGTTTGCACGCCACTGTGCTTCGTCAAGCAAGGTGATGGACAGGCCGGTCGCGATGCCGCCCCGCAGGGCATCCAATCCCAAGTCCCGGGCGATCCGTTCGGCGGTCACAGGGCCTCCCATTTCCGCCGGGTCCTTCGGGGCCGAGGCCAATCTGCCTCGTGCTTGACCCAGGTCGGGGCTCGCCGCTCGGGGGACCCATCGACCAGCCCCCCATCCGACGGCGACGGCCAACAAGATGCTGGCAGCCGCCCGCATCGGGACCGGCCATCGCCATGGATGGGCGAGCCACCCCCCTCGGGCCAATCCATCCGGCTGGGCTCTCAAATCGGGTCCAGAATCGGCAAATTGGGCCGGCACGGCCTGCAGAACCGCCTGGGCCACCTCATGCCCCGTGGTATCCACCTCCCACGAGGCCATCGTCTCCCAAACCGCTTGGATCTCCCGGAGGCGCCGAGCACACGTCTCACACCCCCTGACGTGCGCGGTGACGGCATCGCGGCGCTGGCCCGCCAACTCGCCCGAAGCCATCCGCAACAGGTCCGATTCCGTTGGACACGACATCCGTCGGTCCTCCTACAAGCTTGAACGTTCCACCCGGCTCCGCCCTGCGGCCGGGTTTCAGGAATCCTGCAGATCAGCCAGCTCCTTGCGAAGCCGCGCGTAGGCTCGAACCAGGCACGACTCCACCGCAGAGGGGCTCCAATCGGTGGCCTCGGCAATCTGGGCGTGCGACAGCCCCGCGTAGCGGTGCAGGATCACAGCGATCCGCTGACGCTCCGGGAGCCCTGCCACCGCCCGGCGAACCACGCTCGCCAGCTCGGCCCGCTCCAGGCCCTGACCTGGGCGAGACGCCCTGCCGTTGCTCAGCTCGGCCGGCGGCTCGGGGCCCGTCCGGCGCTTGCGTAGGACATCCAGGCAGAGATTCGTCACGATGCGATAGAGCCAAGTGGTGAAGGCGGCGGAACTCACATAGGTCGACGCAGCCCGATGCACTCGGAGGAAGGCCTCCTGCGCAACGTCCTCCGCCTGGTCCCAGCGTCCCAGCAGCCGGTAGGCCGTCGCCAAGACTGACGACTGATGACGGCGCACCAACTCGCCCAGGGCATCCATGTCGCCGTCAGCCACCGCCGCCATCAACGACGCGTCGGTTTGGCTGTCTGGTGAGGCGTCGGACATCGTGCGCACTCTAACGCCTTCGCTCCCTGACGACCAGACGGTGCGCTCCTGCTGACCGCCAAAGCGTCAAGCTCACGACCAACGGTCGTTGGATTGCATTGGGGCAAGAGAAAGCGTGCGGGGGACTCGCAGCGGTCTGAAACGAAGCCCGTGTTGTCGTGCTTCAGCCCAGCATGCCATCGGCAACCGACAACTGATCCGGGAACTGCTGGAGGATCTCGCCGACCTGATCGGGCGTGACGCCGACGGCATCCAGGTGTTCTTGCTGGAGCTGCTTGTTGCGCGAGGTCAGGTCGAACCCGATCTTGGCCTTGCAGCAGATGATGTCGGCAAGCTGGACGACCATGGCCAGCCTCCTGCTGTCCTCGGCAAGCTCATCGGGGTTGTGATGATACCCGACGGCCGCCCGGAGGTGGCGCGGGAACTTCCACTTGCCCGCCAGGCCGGCGCCGAAGGCCTGATGGTCCGCGCCGAGGATCTCCGATTCCACCTCGCAGTAGTCTTCCGTGCCCGCAGAGACACGGTTGATGATCTCCACCAGCTTCTCAGGGAACGCCTGCCGGATCGTCAGAATGCCCAGGTCATGGATCAGACCGGCCAGAAAGACGTCATCCCCGCCCTGCGAGAACATCTCCTTGTGAAGCATCCGGCTGACCACAGCGACGGACAGCGAGTGGGTCCAGAGGTCCTTGGCCGTGAATTCACCCGTCAACTGGCTGCCCTTGAACAGCCGGGTGATCGACGCCGCGATGGCGATGTTCTTCACCGCCGACAGGCCCAGCAACACGATGGCCCGGTCGATCGTGCCGATCTTGCCTGGCAGCCCGTAGAAGGCCGAGTTGACCACTTTCAAGATCTTGCTGGAAAGCGCCGGATCGTTCTTGATAATCTCGTGGAGATCCCGCGCCGTGCTCTTGGGGTTCTCCACCGTCTCGATGATGCGGACGGTGATCTGTGGCAGCGTCGCGATTTCGCCGATGCCCGCAAGCGCAGTGTTAACAATGGTTTCGGCTTCCGCAGCGGCCGTTGACATCATGTCGCCCCCTGTTGGACCTCGTCGTGCACCTACGCGGGCGCTTCGCCCCGCCACGTGCTATACGTCGTCTTCAACTCGGCCCGCCTTTAGCTAGAACAGGACGCCTTCTTCCCGCGTCACAGGACCGATCCGTTTTGTTATTCTTTTTCAGGAAGCAGTTTACACAACCAAGCCTACATCCGACCTCCCCTTGGGCCCGCGAAAGCGCCCGCCTCGCCCTCCGGGGGGCCTTGTCCCAGAAAAAACCCAGGCCGAGCGACGGGGCAACGCGCCCCGCCACCCGGCCAGGTGGTGCTGGCTGGTCAGACGATCCTGCCGGCCCGTCACGGGGACGGATCGGGGAGTGCCACCGGGGATATGGCCGTTGTAGACGCCTTCGAGGTCGGCGTCGCGTCCCCGGCCGCCAGGATCATGTTGTTCAACAGCCCCGTCAGGTCTCCGATCTCCACCCTCACGGCCGCGTGATGCGACTCCTCCAGGGAGTAGACGACGATGGGTCGGACAGGCCTGAAATCCAAGGGGGCCAGACCGTCCCGCAACCGCAGGTCGTTGACGAGGAGTTCGGGACGGAACAGCAAGACCTTGCTGGCAGCGGGAGGAACGGCCGCCGCCGCAGGTCGCCCTAAGCTCGAGCGGTCCATCACATCCCCGACCTGGTGGGTTCGCAGCACCTGTTCGAGCATCTCGGCGCTGAGTGAGACCAGAAACACGTCACCGACCCGAGCCACCGTGATGCCCGCGCCGGACGGGACGGGGATATCCAGGTACGTCCGCGTCTCGACGCCCCAGACGTGCCCCGTCTCCAGCCGCCCCTGCAGCCGGTCCAGCAGGGATTCGTCGAGTCTTCGAAGGAACTGGGCTGGCCTATGCATTCGAAGCGCCAACACGGTGTTGGCCGCGGGAAAATCCGCCACATCCAAGCTAGATGGCCGGATCGTGGGCAGGATGATGGCCAGACTGCGACAGTTGCCCAAGAGATCCTCGGCCACCGACAGTCCCGTGAGTTCCTCGGCTCCGCGGATGGCCTCCCGGACATCCAGGGCACCCACGCCGCCGATCGACTGGCCGATGGTGGCGAGCTGCTCGAGGAACATGTCTATCCGCATCCACTTGTCTCGGCCCCGACCGACGGACATCAACGCAGCAGCGGCGCTGTCGGTCGGGACGAAGGCGAACAGCGTGCGGTCCGCCGGTGGGGTCCGCAACATGGCGTAGAAGGGGCTGGCCTGGGCGTTGAACATCAGGCTCAGCTCGACAAGGACACCGTTGTCCAGCAGCGCGATCCGTGCAATCCCGCGCTCGATGGCATCCAGCGCCAGGAGCCGTCGGCTCGCTTCGTAGCGGGTGCGGTCGCCCGGGGCCATGTACCGCCGCAACCGGGCCAGAACCTGTGGAACGTCGGCGTAGACGAGGACCGCGCTGTCCAACCGCCGGGCGGCAGCCTGACGGCGGAACTCTGGAAGCGAGCTCAGAGATCGGGCCTTGGCACCCGCCCGCCAGCGGTCGATGGCCTGACAGACCAGTTGACGATCCCTGCCCAGCAGGACCGCGCCGGTCAGCCCAGGACGGTTGGGCAGGTTGGCGAACGTGAACTCGCCGCCACGCCCGTCTGGAATAGCCCACAGCCTCACGTCTCCGTGTCCCCCAGACGGCTCCCCTGCCGACTGCATCATCAGTGCCAACCAGCCCCGGGCTGCGACGCTCTTGCCCGGGTGAAGCACCAGCAGGAAGTTGAAGTCCGTCCAGGCCGGCCCTCCCGTCCAGGAGATGAAGCCCAACGCCACCGTATCGAAGCGGTTGATATCCTCCCGCATTGCCTCGCTCAGCAGGGCGCGGACGCTCCGCAGGCTCCGATCGATGCCGAAACGCCTCAGCAGCCGTTCCAACCCGGGTTCGTCGAGGTCCTTCAGGGACGCGACGAACCGCTCGATCTGCGTGCCCGGCCTGACCAGCTCGACGTAGAGGCCCGTTTCGAGGGGCATGAGCATCGCCGGATCGCCGGCGGAGATCACGGCGAGACGCTGCCGGGCCCGCTCTACCGTGCTGGTCTGGCCCTCGAACTGACGGATGACCCGCTCGAACTGCTCTCGGGCCCGATCGCTCTGCCCCATCCGTTCCAGGCAGAGGCCGAGTCTCAAATGGGCCTCGGATCGGACCTCCGGGGGCGCACCGGCCAGCGCGAGGATCTTGCGGTAGGTGCCGACGGCGAGATTGGGTTCGCGGAGGGTGTTCTCCTGGTGATAGCCCTCTTTCAGCAAGCTCTCGGGCGACCGCTCGCTGGTCGGCGTAGGGGGCTGGGCGGCGCCGCCCGAAGCTACAAGAGCCGGTATGACCGACCGACAGCCGGTCGAGAGGGTGGTCTGGGCGGCGCCGCCCGCAGTTTGCAGGGCCAGTAAGGCCGTCAGCATCGTGATGCAATCTTCGCGCACGACCGAGCGTACTCCGGCAATCGACGATGCAGCTTGGACGCGCCGCGTCCATGCCCGATCGTCCGGATCAGTATACGTCCCGGGCCCAATCGAGTTGTCACAGCCCCGCCGGAAGTTGTCGGAACTTGTCGGTCACGAGGCGATCTTGCCAATGGCGCCCGCCCTAGCTACATAACCACATGCCCACAGGCGTCTGGTTCAGCGTGGGTCAGTCCACTGCAGGGAGGAACAGAAGATGGTCCGTTCGCAACATGTCGTGATGGGACCTGTCTTGGCAGCGTGCGTGGTTGGTTGGGCGGCGCCGGCCGGGTCCGCCGCCGATTCGATCCCCTGGTGCGATTCGCTGGTGGCGGACGGTGGAGGGCGTTGGCGGGCCCGCGCGATCATCCGTGTCGTGAACGAAGGCCGCCATCCTGCCAAGGGCGACCCCGTCCGGGTGACGGTGGGTCGCGGACCGGGCCAGGTAGATCTGGCGGGCCAGCGGGCCCAGGCGGTTCGCGTCTGTGACGCGCTCGGACGCGAGCTGCTGTTCAGTCTGGTAGACAAGGACGGACGCATGAAGCGCACCGGAACGCTGGCTCACGGCGATCGGTTGTCCTTCTGCGTCGAATGCGGCGCTTCGGAAGGCGAAGGCAAGGACCGTCAGGGCAGTGAGACCTCGGACTACGTCGTCTACTACGACAACCCGCAGGCCACCGATCCGGTGGACTACCTGGGCGCCGGTCTGACCAATGGCGGATTCGAGTTGGGAGACGCCTCGCCTGACGGTTGGGCGGCGCATGGCGTCGACCAGACGCACCGCGTCTCATGCGTTCCCGACCGACCCCACTCGGGTCGCCGCTGCGGACGAACGACCGTGACTGCCGGCGCGGAACCCACTTGGGTCAAGTGGTGGCAGGGGAACATCCCGGTGGCCGCCGGTGCCCGCTACCGGTTGACCGGCTGGGTCCGCGCCAAGGACGTCAAGGGAAAGGCCGGGTGGTACGTCCACGTGCGTGCGGAAAGGCGGATGGTCGTCAATCGCGTCGCAAACGCCGGCGATGGCACGTACGACTGGCGGAAGATCACCATCGAGTTCGCTACTCCGCCCGGCGGTACGGTCGCCGACCTGGGTACGCTCTTGTACGGCACGGGGACGGCCTGGTTCGACGACGTCTCGCTGGAGCGCATCCACGACGGTCTCAAGCTCAAGATCGCTTCGGTCACCATCGAACGCCGGGATCTCAAGGAGCTGTCCGGGCAATCGGCGTGGCTGCTGCCTGCCGAGAAATGGCCTTGGCGTCTACGAGTGGTGGTCGCCAACCCCAGCAGTCGACCAGCCCCCAACACCGTCTTGTCGGTCAACCTCAATCGCATCAGGCACCAGATCGCCCGACCGGGGCAATCCGTGCGGATTGCGGTGATGGATCCGGCCCGCGCGGGTTCAGCGTCGCTCGTAGACGCCCTGCCGTCGCTCCGTTTTGACGGGAGCTGGCTGTTTGTCGCGGACCTCCCCGCCCGATGCGTCAAGACGTTTCACGTCTATCTGGCCCGCGTCGACGGACAGGACAAGGCCGCCAAGCCGTCCGGATACGACGCCTTGCTGCGAAGTCCCGCCAACCTCGTCAAGAACGGCGACTTCGAATCCGGCGATCAGATGCCTCTGGCCTGGTCGCCCGGGAGCGGCCCGTCGCAGAAGGGCAAGCCGCACTGCAAATGCGCTCGGGCGGCGGGCGGACGGTTCGGCGAGCACTGCGCTCGGCTGGACATCCCCCCCGAGGCGCCGCTGCAGTGGTCGGGTTGGAGGCAGGGACCGATCCCCGTGCAGCCCAACACCAGCTATCTCTACGCGGGATGGCTGAAGAGCCGAGGCGTCGACGACGGCACGGTTACCCTCCACGGGCACTTCCACGCCGCAGACGGCAAGCTGGCCAAGGGAGCGCCGTTCTTCTCGACCAGCAAGAGCCTATCGGGCGACACCGACTGGACGCTGAGCCGGGCGCTCGTCCAGACCCCCGCCGACTGCGCCAACGTCATCCTTCACTTGACCATGAACGCCCACGGCACGGTGTGGCATGACGGGATCGTGCTCTGTCGGGCGGTCGAAGCCAGGACACGGCCGTTGGAGATGGCCCGGCCCACACCCGCCGCGGACGACCGGCAGGTCCACATCTGGCAGGTCAATCCGTTGGTGAAGGTGTTTCGCGAGAACACGCCGCAGAAGCCGGTCGCATCGATCCGCGTGGACGTAGCGGGCAACGAATACGAACCGGTCCAGCTGGCCATGCGCAGTCGAAGACCGCTGCGGAACGTGCGGGTCGACGTCACGCCGGTGCAGCTTGATGAGCGATCCCTGCCGACTGTCCAGGTCCATCGCGTGGGCTACGTCCCCGTTGACGTGCCCAGCTCGTACTATCAAAGCAAGCTGCCGGCGTGGTACCGTCTGATTCCGCGCGGCACGCCGCGATCGGACGGGTGGGCTGGCGATTGGCCCGATCCCTTGCCGCCCTGCAAGCCGTTCGACCTGCCCGCCGACCGAACGCAGCCGATCTGGCTAACCCTTCACGCACCGGCCGGAACGCCCGCTGGCGTGTATCGCGGCCAAGTCACGATTCGGGCAGACGGCGGGGTGAGCAAGGAGATCCCACTGACCGTCAACGTCTGGCCGTTCCAGCTGCCCGCGCGCCCGTCGCTGCGGGTGATCTACGACCTGCGTCGCGGGCCGGGTCAGTACCCGTTCGGTGACGGCTCGATCGGGGAACTCCGCAAGTGGTACGAGCTGCTGGCACGGCATCGCGTCTCGCCGGGTCTGCTGCCGCCACCGAAGTTCAAGTACGCAAACGGCAAGGTCGAGATGGACACGACCGCGTTCGACGCCGCCGCCCGGATCTGCCTGGACGAACTGAAGATGAACGTTTTCTACTCGGCGAACCTGTTCTACGCATTCGGGTGGGCGTACCAGCCGCGGGCGCTGTTCGGCCATCAGGCCTTTACGGACGAGTACACACGGGCGTTCAAGACGTGCTACCGGGCCTACCTCGATCACGTCAGGAAGCGGGGTTGGTACGACGAGCTGGTCAACTACATCAGCGACGAGCCACACTACACTCACGAGCACGTGGTCGAGCAGATGAAGCAGATCTGCGACTTGGCCCATTCGGTCGATCCAAACGTGCCGCTCTACTCGAGCACGTGGCGTCATGTGCCAGCCTGGAACGGCTACCTGGACATCTGGGGCGTCGGGCAATACGGCTGCTTCGCCGTCGACGAGATGAAGCGCCGCCTGGCGGATGGCGAGCGGCTGTGGATCACCACCGACGGCCAACAGGCGTTGGACACGCCGTACCTGGCCACCGAACGGCTGCTGCCTTACTACTGCTTCAAGTACGGCGCCGACGGCTATGAATTCTGGGGCGTGTCGTGGTGGACGTATGACCCGTGGGATCGGGCGTGGCACAAGTTCATCTCGCAGAGCCCGGACGGGAAAGACCGCTACTGGGTCCGTTACCCGAACGGCGACGGGTATCTGTGCTATCCGGGTGACCGCGTCGGCGTCGACGGCCCGGTCAGTTCCATCCGCCTGGCGCAGGCCCGCGAGGGCATCGAGGACTACGAGTACCTGTGCATCCTGCGCAACCTGATCCAGCGCGGGCGCGGCAAGTTGCAGACCGACGCCCTCAAGGCCGCCCAAGCCGCCCTCGACCGCGCCCGCGACCTGGTGAGCATTCCCAACGCCGGCGGTTGCCGATCGACCGAGATCTTGCCCGATCCCGACGTCGTCCCGGCGGTCCGTGGCGCTGTCGCCGAGCAGATCGTGCGCATCAAGCGGGAACTGGATCGATAGCGGGTCCTATTTCAGGCGGAGCGTGTACTTGTAGGCGTCAGCGCCCCAGAAGTCCTTCGCGTCCTCGCCGAGGCGGGTGAGGTAGATCTCGAGGACATGCGTCTCGCGATTCTCCAACAGCGAGAAGTTGGACAACTGCAACCTGGGACTGTCACCGGCCTGCCGGTCGTCGATGAGGGTCACAGTGCTTCGTTTCAGGGCTGCGGTCTTCTCGTCGACCTCGGCGATGATGAGCGGATAGCGGGGTGAGTTGCCGCGCGTGGGCCCTGGCGAGATGTTGCCAATCCAGTACAGCTTCCCGGTCACGCTGTGACGAATCATGCGGTGGAAGCTGGACGGCGAGTAGAATCTTGCACCATCGTCGTATGTCCACGGCTCGGGCTGGCTGAGCGTCAGGCCACCGTCGGTCGACAGGCTGTGGTACTTCCAGCCGGGCACCTCCTTGGGATCGAGCCCTGCGTTCGAGATCCGCCAGACGACCAGGACGCGGCCGCCCTTCAGCTCGGCGACCTCCGGCTCCATCAGGCCGCGCGAGGCGACGCTCCGCGAGAGCCACACCGGCTTGCCGGCCGTCCACGTGTAGTCCTGGCGCGCCGCGTCCCACTTGCCGATGAAGCAGACCGAGCCGATGCCCCGCGAATCCGGCGGGATCCCCATCACTGACAGCCGCTTGGGATTCGGAATCGGCACGCCCTTGGGGATGTTCACGGTCGCACCGACGTGGAGGAACGTCCCGTTGCTGTGGCGGAGGGTGTTGTTCCCGCAGTAAGCCTGGTTGTTCTCGAGGTAGCCCCGCTTGAACGGATCGGCGGGATCGAACCTGTCGCCCGGCTCGTACATCAGCTGCGTGGCCTTGCCCCAGGTGCGGGCGTTGTCGCGCGACAATCGGCAGAACAGCTGATTGTAGTAGACGCCCTTGAGATGCGTCTGCCGAAGCCAGATCGACACGAGGACCTTGTGATCCGGGTCGTAGGCGATGGACCCACCGCCCCAGTAGACCCTTACCCCTTGCGGGTGGGTGACGACCTCCGGGAGCGGCTCGTAATCCGACCAGGTTCGCCCGTTGTCCTTCGACCACCGTCGCTTGGGCTTCTCAGGCGTGTCGCTTCGGGCCATCGTCGTGTGTCTCTCCTCCCGCAACAGGCCCGGCCCGATGTAGCGAACACCCACCCACGCGGAGGTCTTGGGGCGGGGGTGCTTGACGTACACCTCCCTGGAGACCGTCACGATCGGTGCGTTTGTCTTCCACGGCAACGCGGCGGGCGCCGCCGCGGCAGTCGCGGTTGGCGAAACGACAATCAACGTCAACACTGGCCACGGGTCTCGCATCCTGATGTTCTCCTTGATTCGTGCCTGACGGGGGGAGCTTTGCGGGTCCATCCGCCTGGTAGGGCAGGATTATACCAGCTGAGTCTGTGCGAAGCCTGGCCGCGACGCTCAGCACGTGGCTGCATCCATTCTTGCCGATCCATGGTACGATGCGTCCGAAATGACGGACGCGCAACCCACAACGACTTCCCACCCGCACTGGGACAGCGTAGACGGCGATGTCGTCTGTCCCATGTGCGAATACAACCTGCGCGGGCTGACCGAGCCGCGATGCCCGGAGTGCGGGTACCCGTTCGAATGGCCCGAGATCCTCGACCCCAACCGGCGGCTCCATCGATACCTCTTCGAGCACCATCCGGAGCGTCGGGCCTGGTCGTTCGGCAAAACGCTGCTGGGCACGCTGCTCCCGCGTCGTCTCTGGCAATCGCTCCATCCCAGCCAACCGTCGCATCCGAAGCGACTGATCCTGTACTGGTGCCTCGCGTCGGGCCTGTATCTCCTGGTGCTGACGGGCCTGGTCTTCGTCTTTGCCGTCTGCATGGGACGGGAGATCCTCGTGTCGAATCGGATGAGCCGCCCCGCTGCAGCAGCATTCCTCAAGAACCCGGCGACTGAGGAACAATCGCGCAGCGCCAAGGCCGTCGTCGCGCGGTACGGCTCGGTCAAGGCATACCTTGACGTGCACTACCCGGTGGGAATCACCTGGCGTCTGGTGAAACAGGCGGCCCGAAGGACGCCGCGCGTGATCGTCCCTTGCGGGGTCCTCTCACTCGCGCTCGCCTGGCCTTGGCTGATCTTCTCGGCCCTCCTTGTCTTTCGCGTCTCGATGCGCCGCGCGAGGGTCAAGCTCGTGCATGTGCTGCGGTGCGCTCTCTATAGCTGCGACGCGTTCGTGTGGATTGGGGTGATCCTCCTCGTCTGTACGGTTCTGGCCTTCCTGATCTGGGGCTTCCGGTCCGGCGTAATCCGCTTCGTTCTGGAGGAGGTCGCCCTCTGGGCAATGCTTGGCATTCTGCTCCTTTCGGGCTATCGCCTGGGCGTCGCCTGTCGGCTGTACTTGAGGTTCGACTACGCCTTCAGCGCCGTGCTGGCCGCCCACACGATCGTGGTCCTGTTTCTGGCCAACCTTGTCACCGTCGTGTACCTGTGCACGGGATGGAAAGACCTCATCCCGATCCTACCGCCCTTCCTCTGACAGTCTGGATCGGGCGCGGCTGGCGCTAGTCCGAGGGGAACTCAATCCGCTCGGTGGGCAGGTCGTGGCGGCGGCAGTGGTCGATCAGCAGGGCGATGTAGCTGGTCTTGATGATGGGCCTGTCCGACAAGCCGAGACGCTCCAGGACGCCATGCACGGCATCACCGTCCGGGCCCTCCACCTCGACGAAGTGCCCGAGATGCGGCAGCTCGTCGAGCTCGATGTGGCACTCGTCGAGGGCCCACGTCTCGCGGCGCTTCTGGAACGTCAACGCCTCGACGAACCCCAGCGCGACGAGCAACGAACGGGCGGCCTGCGCGTCGGAGATGCTCACCTCGATCTCCTCGCGCTGCTTGAGCGGACCTGGGCGCTTCGGCCCCTTGTAGGTCAGCGTGGCGGGTCGGGCGGGGCCGTCGATGACGTCGAGCCCGCGGACGCGAAGCCCTTCGTCGTTGGCGAGGAGCGATCGGCTGGCGCTATCGAAGATGGCGTTGGTCTCCAGGACGAAGCCCATACGATCCGCACCGACAGCCGGCAAGCGGACACGGACCTCGTCGTGCGAATCGACTGCCAACTTGGCTTCGAGCTCAACGGCCATCCGGATCGCCCTGGCACACCATCGCGAGCACTCACGCGTCGCCACAGATCCAGCCCGCGCACGGATTCTAGTGGCTTGGGAATCGAGACGCCATCGTCCGGACCGGCGCCCAAAGCGCTCTGATGTATTCGTCAACAAGCCCTACCCGCCCCATCACCGCCGGGGACGGAACGGAATCGGCCATCCAGCCGTTGAAACCGGCGTTGATCCGCGGTAAACATCTCCGTGTTAGCGTGACAAGGCAGCGAACGTCCCGTTAAGGAGACCATCATGAGAGGCCTAGTAGCGACGGTATCGGTTCTGGGGCTGGTCTGTTGCAGCGGGTGCATGAGCACGGTCGCCCGACGAGGGCTGGCGGAGGTCCGCGGTGCGTCGGGCGACGTGTATCCGATCCAAGCGTTTTCCCCCGCGACGGCCAAGGGGGCCTCTACGCTCAAGATCGGGCAGGTCCAGATCGATGGTTCGGGGGCGGCTGAGTTCCGGACTGCGTTGCAGACCCAGTTGAACAAGCAACTGGCCGCGGCCATTGCCGACAGGAAGATCACGCCTGGCAGCGGCGAGCCTCTGACGATCAACTCGACGGTCCGCTTCTACTCCTCCAAGGGGGGCAGCAAGCTCATAGGAGGAATGGCGTTCGTGATCGTGCGCGTGGAGATCGTCGACAAGGACGGAAAGGTCGTCGGCAAGGCCGACGCACTGGCCAGCACCCAGGCCTTGCGGACCGGCACGGAGGATCTCGCAAAGGAACTGGGCAAGAAGGTCATCGCGTGGGCCGGTACGGGCAAAACGTAGCCCCACCCAGCCGCGTGGTGCCGGCGTCGCAGGAACCCTCAAGCCAACGCCGTCGACGGACCGATAACTTTAACCGGCACGCACACCGTGCCGGTCTGGCTCGTCGAGTGAGGGTGGTTCCTTTGAAAACACGTCGGCGGCTGTGTCCGTTTGTGGAATGGGCGGATACGCGTTGCGCCTCGAGATTCACACTGGGTGGGATTGGTGAGACCTTCCGTCTCTGCGCTGACGATCCCCTGTCATGCCCCGTGTACCATGAGATCCGTCGTGAACAGCTCCTGCGAGACGCCGAGCTGCGCGTCGCCTGTGCCGTCTGAGGCGATGGACCTGCCGCCCATGGACAGCTCCACAGCCACGACGCTCGATCATGTATCGCCCACCGACTGCGCCGGAGAACCTCGGACCGACATCGGTCTAATCGAAGGGCTCGCCCAATTCGTGATCTACCTCCACGTTGAATGCGGCCTGGCCAACAACACGATTCGAGCGTACGAAAGGGACTTGACCGAGTTCGTCCGCCTGATGGCCGACCTCGGGTTGCGATCGGTGGATCAACTGAATGCCCTGCGGGTCCAAGACTTTCTCAAGCATCTGCGCTCGCGAGGACTGGCGCTCTCGTCGATCGTCCGCCACCTGGCCTCCGTTCGGGTGTTCCTTCGCTTCTGTCACGGCAACGGGTGGCTGTCCGACGACGTCGCCACCCGGCTGGAGACGCCGAGCCGGTGGCAGCGGCTTCCGGGAACGCTCAACCAGAAACACGTTGAGGCCCTGCTCGCCGAGCCGCAACCGGACGACGCCCTGTACCTCCGCGATCGGGCCATTCTCGAGCTGCTCTACGCGACGGGGTTACGGGTCAGCGAGCTCTGCGACCTGGGCGTGGCGGACGTGAACATGCAGATCGGCTACCTGCGGTGCCTCGGGAAGGGCCAGAAGGAACGGATCGTGCCCGTCGGGCGAACCGCGTTGGAGGCCATCTACACGTACCTGCGCGAGCTGCGACCCTCCCTGGCGGACGGACGCCGAACGGACCACCTGTTCCTGTCCCGAACCGGTCGCCGGTTGGGTCGGGAGAACTGCTGGCGGCTGGTGGCCAAGTACGCCGCCCGCGCCGGGGTGACCGCCCACGTCTCGCCGCACGTCCTGCGGCACAGCTTCGCCACGCACCTGCTGCAAGGCGGCGCGGACCTCCGCGTGGTGCAGGAACTCCTGGGCCATTCTGACGTAAGCACCACACAGATCTACACGCACGTCGACGGCAAGCGCCTCAAGTCGATCCACGCGCGATTTCATCCCCGTCCCTAGGCGCACGGCGGACGCCCCGTCGGGTCGCACGTCGGGGCCCACGCCTCTGCATTGAAGGCGTCAATCATCGGTATCCCTTGATTTTTAATGTTGGCTGGCTATCCTGAATAGATGGCATGGGCGCGGTCTCGCCCGGGGGGACGAGCTGTTCTGGTTGACTACCGACATATGGAAGGGCCAGAGCCGTGGCAAAGGGCAAGCGAACACCGGCGCTGTTTGAGATCATCAATCGGGCTCAGACCGAAGGAGAAAACCCCCACCTTCAGGTCCCAGGGTGGTGGCGGAGTCTGAGCGAGACGGCCGAGGCCGACAAGGACCTCTCGCCACCCGCCGCGAATGAAGTCGAGTCGTCCCAACCGGACTCCGACAGGGCGAACTACGACCGCGTCGCCGAGGCGGTCGAGGAAGCGGTGGCCGAAGGCGACGCGCAAGAGCCGTACGTCACCGAAGAGGCGCCCCCGGAGGAAGCCGCGCTCGAGCAAGCGGAGCCGCAAGCCCAGCCGTTGGACGATGAAGAACAGGCCGAGAACGTGATCGCGCGTCTGCTGGGCTCCGTGCGGTCGGCGGTTGGCAAGGCCGTTCGGATCGAGGCGGGTCAGGTCGAAATCACGCTGAGCGTCCTGTGGGCGTCGGTCGCGGGCGGCGGCCTGATCCTGGCGATTCTGGCTGGCTTCTCCGCGGGCCACGTCCTAGGCGTGCGGACTGGCATCGAGCAGGCCAAGGACCTGCAGGATGAAGCTGTCGATACCGTGCAAATGGCCCGGGATCGACAGCCCGACCCGAGTGTGTTGGATCTGTCCACCACCGGGTGGTCGGAAGGCCTGGCCCGGCGTTCCGGGCCCGCACGTTCGCCAGCGGCGGGCGCGCCGACAGCCGAATCGAGTTCGTCGCAGGCGCCGCCTCCCTCGGGAAGCCTCCGTCGAGCGGGATGGAACTACTTGGTGGTCCAGAGCTTCAGAGGACAAGACGGCCGGGCCGAGGCCGAGCGGGCCGAGCGATTCATTCTGGCCAGGCTCCCAGACCAGAACGGCCTGCCCCCGGTGACCGTCGAGCAGAGCAGCGATGGAAGCTACATCCTGCTGAGCACCATCGGATACCCCACGGGCGACGCGCCGCGCAAGGAGATGCTGCACCGTTTCAGAGAACAGATCCGTCAGATCGGCAAGCTGTACCGTCAAGAAGGCGGGGGATACGACTTCCGCGATGCCTATCCGATGCGACTGTCTCGCATGCCGAAGAGGAGGAAGTAGTCATGTCGTTGGATCGATCCCTCAAGAGCCGCAACGCCCTGGTCCGACACCGCAACGTGCTGACGCGGGCCGAGCGACTCGAGATGCTGGAGGAGGAGGAACGCTGGGACGACTCCCAAAGCGTCTTCGCGCTGCCGAAGGTGGCGCACCGCAAAACCTCCGCAGGTCACAAGGACAAGAAGAAGGAAGAGGAGACGGTCGAAGGCGAAGCGGCGACCGAGGCCGAGGGCACGCCGACTGCTGGCGAGGATCAGGAGAAGAAGGCCTAGCCGACCCCCTCCGAGCCGACTGCATTTCGCCATGTTCGTCAGCCGCCGTGCAACAGGCCCGGCGGCTGCTTGCTTGAATCCGGACCGCGACGTCGACAGGTGAGATCGTGTCCGCCAGGCAATTCGTCTCCGATCGCATGGGCGTGATCGACGCGTCCGGGGTCCGGCGGATGTTCGAGCTGGCCGCCTCGCGACCGAACGCGATCAGCCTGACGATCGGCCAACCGGACTTCGACGTCCCCGAGCCGTGCAAAGCCGCGGCCATCCGCGCCATCCAGGACGGCCACAACAGCTACACCGTCACCCAGGGCCTGCCCGAACTCCGCGCGCGGATCGCAGAGTCGCTGAAGCACGAATTCGACTGGGACGCGGAGGTGCTCGTGACCTCCGGAACGTCGGGCGGCATCCTGCTGACCATGTTCGCGTGTCTCGACCCGGGCGACGAGGTGATCTACATCGACCCCTACTTCGTCCTCTACAAGTACGCCATCCAACTGGTGGGCGCTCGACCCGTTGCCGTCAGCAGCTATCCCGACTTCCGCATGCCCGTGGAAGCAATCGAGGCCGCCGTGACGGATCGCACGCGGATTCTGCTGCTCAACTCACCCAGCAACCCTACGGGGACGGTCTACGACGCGCAGAACGTCCAGGCCGCCGTCGAGCTGGCCCGAAGACATGACCTCCTGATCGTGTCGGACGAGATCTACACCGACCTGAGCTTCGACGGCCCCTGCCCCAGCCCGGTGACCTACGCGCCAGAGCGAACGCTCCTGCTGCGGGGATTCAGCAAGGGACACGCGATGACGGGATGGCGTCTCGGGTATGCGGCCGGTCCCGAGGCCGTCATCGAGGCGATGACCCGGGCCCAGCAGTACACGTTCGTGTGCGCACCCGCCATGGTCCAGTACGGCGGACTGGCTGCGATGGACACGGACGTCACCGACCACGTGGACGCGTACCGCCGGAAGCGCGATCTGGTCTACGAAGGGCTGCGTGACTGCTTCGAAGTCGCCCGGCCGGCAGGCGGGTTCTACGTCTTCCCGAAGGTTCCGGAGCGATTCACCAACGCCGCAGCGTTCGTGGACGCCGCGGCCGATCGGGACGTCCTCGTCGTGCCCGGCAGCGTGTTCAGTGACCGGGACACCCACTTCCGGATCAGCTACGCCACGACGGACGAGAACATCGTCCGGGCGTGCGAGATCCTATGCGACTTGGCGCGGTAGCGCGATGTCGCGACTGATTCAGAGAATCCTCTGCAGAAGGTCCCCGAAGCGTCCCCAGCGTAAATCCGTTTAGCCCCGCTGCGTGCGGCGGGGACGTGGCCGCACGCGGCCACGATAAACGACGGCGCCTATGCAAGCGCGCCGACTTGCGACGCTGCCAAGATGGGTGGCGGGTCTACAACTGATCCAGCGCACCGATGTCGTCGATCTGGGCTCGGGTGATCTGCTCGACGTGTCGGCGGAGGTCGGCCTGCTGACTGTAGAGCTTCGGGCGAAAGTCCTTGAGCAACTGGATCTCCATGTCCTTCCTGATCTTGTCATAGCTGATCTTGCGGAGGGCCAGCCACGCCAGCTTCGCGGGAATCGGGATGGACTTGGTCGTCTCTTCGGCGTATCGTCGGCCTCCCCAGGCCACCGCGACGGTGAGGATCACGCCCAGCACGCCGCCGACGATCCACCCCACGGGCCCCGCGACTACCCAGGCGGTTCCCGCCCCGCCGCAGAGCGTGCCGAGCACGACGGCCATCACCGTCGACGTGATGGTGGTCAGCCCCGTCATGCAGAGGTCGTCGACGGGCACCCTCGGGCCGGACATCCGGTCCGGACCGGCCGGCGACAGGGGAATGCTCTCGGGCGTCCAGTGAATGTGCTTCGACTCGAACCAGGGCGCCAGGATGTCTCTGATGCGCTGGTTCATCTTGGCGGCAAGCTCGGGCGAGCGCTTCTGGACGAGTTCGGCCGCCACGCGATCGAGCGTGGCGCCTTGGGCGGTGATCTTGGCCTCCAGATCGGACAACCGGCCGCCCGTCTTGCGGAACGCGCTCAGCGGCGGCTCAATCAAGCCGATGAAGCGTCCGGACAGCTCGGCCGCCAGCTCGTCCAGGAAGACGCCGGCGATGTGCTGCACCTCACGTAGGATCTCTTCGACCTTGCCTGGGCATTCGTCCTTGATCTCGCGGATGATCTGCTCGTAGCGCTTCTTGAGGACCGGCAGCAGGGCGACGCCTTCGCCGATCGCACGCCTGGGACTGGCCGATGAGAGAATCTTGTCCGGCGGAATCTGCAGCGCTTCGGCAACGGTTTCCCGCACGAAGGGCCAGGCGCTGCTCCCACCGGTCAGGATGACGAAGGAGACGTCGTCGACGCGGATCTTACCGTCGGCGATCCCGCGTCCGATGACGCCTTGAACCCACGCCACCAGATCAACCGCCCCACCGCTCGTGAGCTGATGGTAGGCCGGTCCCAGTCGGCCCAGCTCCTCGCGGAACGACGGGCTCGGCGTGTAGTCGCGGGCCCGCTCCAGGAACTGCTCCCAGGTGGCGTCGCCCAATCTGCCGTAGGGCGGGACGGCGTAGCGGAACGCAGCCTGGCGGTCTCGCGCGAGGGTCTCGCTGAAGCGCTCCTTCATCTCGCGGCATCGGACCCAATGAACGTAGTAGCTGTCGCCGTCGCGGGCCATCACCTGGGCGGCGTCCGGGTTCTCGTCGCAGAACCACTGGTAGAACAGGTCGTCGAACAGCCGCCCCCCCAGAATCGGATCGCCCCAGGCCTCCCGCACTTCCAGCCGGAGCATGTAGGCGACGTCGCAGGTGCCGCCGCCGAAATCGATCACCAGCAACCCGCCGCGGGCATCCCTGGCGGAGAACTCGTGGCGCGACAGGTGGCTTATCAGTGCGCCGATAGGCTCCTTGACCAGCTCGACCGCGCCAAGACCCGCATCGCGCGCCACCCGGTCCAGCGTCTCATCGAAACCTGCCATCGCGTTGGCTGGCGTGCCGATCAGCACGGGGATCTCGCTGGGCTTCTTGCCGGAGGGCAGCACACCTCGCTGGGTCAGGTCATTGGCAACGCACCGCAAGAAGCTCTCGGCGTCCTTGCGCGGCGTCTCGTCGTCCGAGGCGATGTCCGCCTTGAATTGCGAAGCGAGCCGCAGCAACCGCTTCTCGTCCGGCGTCGCCATGCCCCATTCGTGCTCGGCCTGTTGACCGAACGCGATGACCGTCTCGTCGCCGGACTCGCCCTTGCGGTAGAGCACGATCGACCTCAGCTCGTCTTGGCCGAAATCGATCGGCGTCGCGCTGAGATGGCCTTCGGTGGCGATCGCGAGGAACGAGTTGGCTGTTCCGAAGTCGATGCCCAAGTGATGTCGATTGGCCTCCGACATCAGGCGCCCCTCTTCCGCGTGATCCTTCCCTTGACCACCACGCGTTTGCCCTCGCGAATCGGGGGCTCGAGCTCGCGATACGGATCGCCCGGGTTGATCAGGCCGACGACGTCGTACGCGTCTCGCAACGTCTCGGCAAAGACGCCGTCCCCGCCGTGCACGCCCAAGACAATGCCCGCGTTTTCGCACTCCTGAATCATCTCCGCCGCGATCGCCGACCGTTCTTCGTCCGACGTCGCCAGCGACAGCTTCTGCACGACTTGCAGAATGGGAACCGACGAGATGGGCGAAGCCGGTGCCTGGACCGATGCGTCGGATCGGCCCTTCTGCGTGATCAGCAGCAGCGTCATCAGATCAAGATGGATCCCCAGCCAAGACCGGATCGCCGACCGGACGTTCCTGCGGAGCTGCTCGCGATTGGCTCGCCGGATGGGCTTGGCCAGTTGGAGCAAGCCGACCAGGCCGACGCACACGAAGATGAGCTTCAGCTTGCCCCAGAACCCCGTCCCCCCCGACCTTCCGGTCACCGCTCGCCAGAGACGGCGGGTGGGGCTGAACCATCCGAGCACCTCGCTCACGCCGATGCCGACCGCGCCGATGCCCAGCATCCACTGAATGACTCTGCGCAGCCGATCCCGATGCGTGATGTAGACCCCCAGCGCGACCGCGACCGCCGGTCCCAACAACCCCCCTGCCAGACGCCCGGTCTCAATGCTCTCCGGCTGAACCCGCAGGAGGACACACAGCCAGGCACCCACAGCCATCCCCGCCAGCGCCCCCAAACCGGCGACGATCGTGAGGAAGCTGGCCCGGACCTCCATCTGCGGCTCGGCGGGATCGATATGAAGTGCCGCCGCCGATTGGCGAAGATCGAAAGCGAGGACCTGACGATCTGGAGCATCGATCCCGGCGGCCTGGGCGGCCTTGTCTGCGAACCGTTCGCTCAACAGCTCGTCGAGGCAGTCGCTGCGGCAGCATTCGGCGGCCACGTCCAGCTCTGCCTGCGCAACCGGTTCGGACGTCCCCTCCGTCCTCTCCAGCACCGCCGCACTCTGGCGCTGCGCGAGCTCGTCGAGGTCATCCGCAAGGGCGGACCTGACCGACGCGAGTGTCTGCCAGATCTCGGTCACCGACCGTGCCTGCCTTTCATCCGTCGTACTCGATGCATCTTGCTTGGGCCCCGTCGCGCAGGCCGCCCCCCTACCAAGACGTCTGCATCCTATCGAACCGGTCACAGAATGTCAGTCCGCCGCGACGATGACCCGCCGGACCGCCAGCCACGGCCTGCTGTTCAACCCGCCTCGCGGCTCGAGGTTCTGGATCCTCAGCGTGTACGTCCCCTTGCTCAGCAGGGACGATCGCATCGGGATCTCCAACGTTCGAAACGCCTTCGGCGCCGGCTCGGGCATGCCCGCGAAGACAACGGTGTCGCAGATGTCGATCCGGATCGGCACGGGGGCGCCGTCGTCCTTGCCCGCCAGCGTCGCGTACTCGATGATGAGCTTCGCGCCCCGCAGCGCCGCCGCCAGTCGATAGGCGGTCGTCATCGAATCCGCGCCGCTCTGCTGTCCGTAGACCCAGTTCGCCGCAGCGCTGCCGAGAATCTCGGTCTTGGGAAAGAGCTGCCGCCCGCCGCCCCGGAAATCACTCCCGGCGATCTCGATCCTGGACCTGTCGGACGTCAAGACGCCGACCACCTTGGGCGGCGCGGATCGATCCACCCGGTAGTGCTTCTTGAGGAAGTCGTAGACGGTCGCGACCTGGCTGGCCACCAGCCCGTTGGCGGCGTTGGCGTGTTCGCCCGCCACCTGGACCAGCTCCGTGACCTGCTCCAGCCGCTTGGCCATCCGATCGAGGTATGCGAACTCGTGCCGCGCCAGCCGCTCGTTGCCGCGCTGATGAAACATCACGGTCCGGATCATGTGGTAGTAGAACAGGAACATCGCCTCGCCGTAGGCGAAGCGACGTTCGTCCTCGAGAAGCCGCGCCTGCTCCCGTGGGTCGGTGCACGTCAGCAGGGCATCATCGATCGCCTGCCGGGCCTTGCGGACGGCGTCGACGATTTCGACCACATCCGGCCCGTCATTGACCTTGGGGTGGTTCGGGAAGTACTGCAGGTCCTCGCGGGTAAACAGCTTGGCGGACTCGTCCCGAATGGCCGCGCGCAGCCGGCTGCGGAGACTGTACCCCCACGTGTAATGCTTGAAGGCCTTGATGTTTCGCGATGCCGTCTCGAGGTGCTCGTAGAACGCCTTGGCGTGCGTCGTCGTCGTGGGGTAGAAGCGGGCGAGGTACTCGGCGACGATGGCCTCGGCATCAGCGCCCACGTCCCACAGCAGCCGCGCCATCAGGTGCTGATTCAGCGCCCACGTCCCCCACAACCGCAGCGGCGTGTGCATGTAGAAAAAGTGCCGCGTCCCCGTGCGGTAGTACCATGGGATGTCCGCCGCCATGACCCGCGTGAAGACCAGCGGCATCGACTTGTGCGAGCTGACGTTGTAGTACTCGCCAATCGCCATCGCCCCCTTGTACGTCCGGTCGTCGCCCTTGACCCACTTCTCGTAGCGTTCGAGCAGATGCCGATTGACCTTCGTCGAGGCGGGGTCGGCGAAGGGGTAGGCATACGTCCGCTCAATGGGGTACAGGGCGATGAAGCAATTCTCGTAGTCGAAGTCCGCCGGCAAGGGCTTGGACGGCGTGGGCAGCGTCTCGTGATAGGCCGCGGGAAGGAACTGAACGTTGTGCCCCAACCGGCCCTCCTTTCGAGCCTGGTCCATCTCGCGCCGGATCGTGTGCAGGACCTCGAACAAGCGGTCCGTGTACGTGCCCTGCTTCTTGCATGCCTCGCACGTGCACCACCGCCCGTTGTCGAGCATCGCGAAGTTGTAGACGTCCACGTCCCGCCACCGTCCCTCGCTAAACTCGCGGATCAGGTTCTTGGCCAGCTCGTGTGTGGCGTCCTTGTTGCTGGTGCAGTAGTTGTCGCCGCCGTCCGTGCCGATCCTGGCGGATCGTTTCCCGCCCTGCAGGCCGTACCACTCCGGATGCGCCTCGAAGTAGCTCAGCTTGCCGTCCTTGTCGACGTCCCCTTGGTACTCAGGGCTCGGCGGGTATGGATCCTTCGGCTTGCCCTGGTCGCCCTCGAACTTCGGATGGTCGTAGGGGTAGTCGTGTTTGGGGTTGAGGCAGACGTAGTGCATGATGTGGCAGCCGTGGAACAACCGGAGACCCAGCTTCCGCATCAGCGGCACCCGCCCCTCCTCGGGCGTCCACAGGTTCAAGCGGTTCCGGGCCATCCACAGGTAGAAGTCCTTGTCGGCGTTGACGAGCCACGGCCAGAACCCGCGCGTGATGTAGTCGGGGCCCTCGACGACGTCCACGTCCGTCGGCAGCAGAACGGGCTCGACCGGATAGACCGTCCCCTGCTCCCCCAGACCGTAGAACCGCATGCCAAGGACGTGCAGGTACGCATAGACGCCGTACAGCGTCCCGACGCGATCGTGGCCCTCGATCTTGACGACGATGCGTCCGCCTTGCCGAAACGCACGGATGCGGTATGACTCCGGGCCTTGCAGCGCCGCCTGCTTCCCCGCGGGGTCCTTCACAGACGCCATCAACGGGTTGGACCGTTTGCTGCCCAGCAGGAAGACGTGCCCCCGGTCGGGCAGCGACTTCGGCGGCGCCAACCGGATGGCCTTCTCGTCCAACGTCGTGCACCGACCCAGAAAACGACGCAGTTCCACGGCCGCAAAGCACTCCGTGCACGCGTCGTCGTCGGTCAGGTCCTTGTCCCGCCAGGTCACCTGTTCCTCGCCCGCTGCGGCGGTTTCGATGTCGGCGAAACCACCTGGGTTGACCAGAATCGAGCACGGCACGGGCTCGGCCACGGCGGACTGCCCAAACCCCATCACCGACGTCAAGGCCAGGGCCATCCATGCGCAGGCCTGTCTTGTCTTGATCATCAGCCGACCTCCAGCTGGGCGAACCCTACATCAAATACCTCCGCGATTCGAGGGCGCTGTTCCCCGATCCGGGCGCCCGGTCGCGTCGCCGCTTGACACACGTTGCTCATTGTCATTCCATTCGTGCCGAGAACGATAAGAGAAGGGACAAGTCATGGGCAACATCAACATCATCAAGTCCGGCCTGATCTACCGGAACGCCAAGGCGCATGTTCGCAGCATCCACGCGTACTTCCCCTCCGTGGTCGTGATGGCCAACGGCGAGCTGCTGGCCAGCGTCGTCCTCGGCGAGGCCTTCGAGGCGACCAATGCGCGGACAAACCTGTGCCGCTCGGCCGACAACGGCGAGACGTGGCAGCTCGAGGGCCCCCTCTACCCGGGCACGACGGACCGCTTGACGTCCGACGCCTCGCGTCTGACGGCCACGCCCGAGGGCGAGGTCCTGGCGTACATGGTGCGCGCGGACCGGTCGGAACACCCCGACGAAGGCCTAACCAACCCCGAGACGCTCGGGTTCGTCCCCACGGAACTGACGTTGCTGCGGTCGAGCGACTTCGGGCGGACGTGGACCGATCCGACGCCGATCACGCCGCCGCTCGAGGGCCCGTCGTTCGAGCTGTGCAGCCCGATCACGGTCCTGCGGGACGGGCGGTGGATCATCCCCACGCTGACCTGGCCCGCCTGGGACGGACGTTGTCCCGACGGCGTCAAGATGGTGGCATTGGTCTCGCACGACCGCGGCCGGACCTGGCCCGACTACTGGGACGTCATGCAGGAATCAGCGGGACGCGTCTACTTCTGGGAATCCAAGATCGTCGAGTTCCCCGACCGCCGCCTGCTCGCCGTCGCCTGGACGTATGACGACGTTGCCACGAAGGACCGGCCCAACCACTTCGCGATCAGCACGGACAGCGGCCAAACCTGGTCACCCCCCGCCTCCACAGGTCTGATGGGTCAGACGATGACGCCGCTGCTGCTCGACGACGATCGGATCCTCTGCGTCTATCGCCGCATGGACCAACCGGGCCTGTGGGCCAACCTGTCGCACCTGGACGGGCACCGATGGATCAACGACGGCGACGAACCGATGTGGGGAACGCAGGCCAGCGGATTGACGGCGACATCGGAGAACATGGCCCACAACTTCAACGTCCTGCGGTTCGGGGCGCCCTGCCTGACCCAACTCGACGAGGGAACGATCTTCGTCGCGTTCTGGTGTTACGAGGACTGCGTCAGCGTCATACGATGGTTCAAGATCACGGCCGACTGAACGCGCGTAGCGTGGGGGACGGAATCGACCGCGAACCGTCCTTCGTGGCGCGATTCGGTCCCCGGCCCTTCGCTCCCCCTCACGTTCCGCGAAGGGGAGCGAAGCATGGGGCACTCCTCCGATAGCCCGCCCAATCTGTCACGCACACCGCTTCGGATCGGCCGTGGCGGTTGACCTCTTGGGGCTGTCGGCTAGGCTGTTGCTGATGGGCCAGGTTCTGCGTCACGCGTCGCGGCACAAGGGCTCGGCGGCGACGCCGTTGCGAGAAAGGACAGAGGGTCATGGGTGGAACGAATAGCGTGATCGGCACTGGCGTGCACGGCCTGGTGGCTTCCCTGGTGCTGTTGGGGGCTGGAGCGCTGCAGCCCGCCGAAGCGGGGCAGGCCGAAGAGATTCTCGAGGCCACCGGCGTCAAGGGCGGTTTGGTGGTCCATCTGGGCTGCGGGGATGGGAAGCTCACGGCTGCGCTGTGGGCCGGCGAGGCGTGCCTCGTGCACGGCCTCGACGCTGACGCGGCCAACGTCGAGAAGGCCCGCGAACACATCCGTGCGCTGAAGCGCTGCGGCGACGTGTCGGTCGAGCAGTGGTCGGACAGGTTCCTGCCTTACGCCGATAACCTGGTCAACCTGCTAGTGGCCGACGACCTCGGCGGCGTCGCGATGGATGAGGTCATGCGCGTCCTGTGTCCCAAGGGGGTGGCCTATATCAAGGCCGGCGGCACGTGGACCAAGACGGTCAAGCGCTGGCCCGAGCAGATGGACGAGTGGACCCACTACCTGCACGATGCGACGGGCAATGCCGTTGCCAGCGACACGCTCGTCGGACCGCCGGGGCGGATCCAATGGGTCGCCAACCCGCCGTACTCCAGAAGCCACGAAATCGATTCCAGCATCAGTGCGCTGGTCTCGGCCGGCGGACGGGTCTTCTACATCCTTGATGAGGGTCTGACGGGCGTGACCGACGAACGGCTGCCCGCGAAGTGGTCTTTGGTGGCCCGCGACGCCTTCAATGGCGTGCTGCTATGGAAGCGGCCGGTGCCCGCATGGGGATGGCGGGAGTGGAAGGAGCCGATTCTGGCGGGCAAGGACTGGACGGGGCTTCGCGGTCAGCGGACCCGCTCGCCGCTCGTGTTGCCGAGGCGATTGGTGGCTGTCGGGAACCGCGTATACGTCACGCTCAGCTATGAGGCGCCGCTGACCGCCTTGGACGCCGCCACCGGTGAAATCGTGCGGACCTACGAGGGGACGGAGGGGACCGACGAAATCGTGTGCAGCCAGGGGGTCTTGGCCCTCTGCGTCAGAGAGAAACCGGCCACGGTGAGCGAACCGCCCGGCAAGGCGCCGGTGAAACGCTCGGCCCGGCGTGGGAGAGGCCGCTCGCGCGAGCACATCGGTCGGGGAACCCTCCTTGCAATCGCGGCGGACACCGGCAAGAAGCTCTGGGACGTGGAGATGCCCAGGATCCTCCCGTTGACGTTGGCCATCACCGGCAATCGCGTCTTGTTCCACAACTACGAGGGAATCGTCTGTCTGAGTCTGAAAACGGGCTCGGAGCTGTGGAAGGCCCGGACCGAGAAAATCAGGGGAGGCGGGTGGGGGTCGTCGCATACGCTCGTCGCACGTGACGACGTGGTGCTGTTCCTGGGGCCCAAGGAGCTGGTGGCGCTGTCGGCTCAGACCGGCAAGCGGCTCTGGGATGGGCCGGGCGGCAAGGGACCCGGCGTGTCGAATCCGCCAGACCTTTTCGTGGCAGACGGACTGGTCTGGCACGGCGGGCCCGAGGGCGGACACCAGCGGATGAGCACCCGGGTCAAGAAGAGCGGACGCGATCCCAGGACGGGCGAGGTCACCAGAACGGTCGAGGTGCAGTGTCTGATCAGTCCTGGGCACCACTTTCGATGCTACAGGAGCAAGGCGACTGATCGCTACCTCCTGTGGCCCAAGCGCGGCGTCGAATTCCTGGACCTCAAAGGGACCAACCACATGCGGCATGATTGGCTCCGACCGCCGTGCAAGTTCGGCGTCATGCCGTGCAACGGGCTTCTGTATGTCGCGCCCCACCAGTGCTTCTGCTACCCCGGTGTGAAGCTGAGCGGATTCAACGCACTGGCGCCCTCTTTACCTCCCAAGCGCGCCAAAGCACCGGACCGTTCGGACGCGCGCCTGCAGAAGGGCGTGGCCTACGGCGCGACGACCACTCCGCCGACCGGGACCGATCGCAACGACTGGCCCATGCATCGGCACGATCCCAAGCGCAGCGGCTCCACGGCGTCGTCAGTTCCCTCCGCGGTGATTCCCGTCTGGCAGGCCAAACTCGGTGGGAGGATCACACCGCCCGTCTCCGTCGCCGGGAAGCTACTCATCGCATCGGTGGACGCTCACCGTGTTTCGTGTCTGAGCGCCAAGGACGGCCAGCCGGTGTGGCACTACACGGCCGGCGGACGCGTAGACTCCCCACCGACGGTCTACAAGGGACGGGTGCTTTTCGGTTCCGCGGATGGCTGGGTCTACTGCCTGCGTTTCGCGGACGGGAAGCTCGTCTGGCGCTTCCGCGCCGCACCCGAGGCGCGACGGGTCGTCGCCTTCGGGCAATTGGCGTCGGCCTGGCCGGTGCACGGCAGTGTGCTCCTCAAGGATGGCGTGGCCTACTGCGCTGCGGGGCGGTCCTCCTACCTCGACGGCGGCATCTACCTCTACGGCCTGGACCCCAAGACGGGCAAGACGGTTCACGAAGGGCGGCTCGACGGCCCGCATCCGGACGTCAACAAGGACATCGGTCGGCCGTTCGACATGGACGGCACGTTCTGCGACGTGCTCGTCACCGACGGCGAGTACCTCTACATGCAACAGATCATGCTCGACGCCAAGCTGGCCGAGCGAGAGGCCCCGCGCCTCAGCGTCATGGGCGACCGGAAGGTCGGCCGACACCTCTTCTCCACGGCGGGTATGCTGAACGGTTCATGGTGGAACCGGACGTTCTGGATGTACACCGAGCGCTGGCCTGGCTTCTACATCGCGAATCAGTCCCCCAAGGCCGGGCAGCTCCTCGTCTTCGACGCCGCCACGACCTACGGGGTGAAGTGCTTCACCACACGGAATCGCCACAGCCCCATGTTCTTCCCCGGCAAGAAGGGCTATCTCCTCTTCGCCGACGACAACGAGACCGAGCCGGTCCTGGTGGGCACAGACGGCAAGCCGAACCCGCTCAAGTGGCTGCCGCCTGTGAACCCGGCCGTCGGCTTCGCCCTGGATGACACGGCCATCGACAGAGACAAGGGGACCGGATTCACCCGGACCAGGCCCCCCAAGTGGGCTGCGTGGGTGCCGGTTCGCGTGAGAGCAATGGTGCTTGCGGGCAAGCACCTCTTTGTCGCCGGCCCGCCGGACGTCGTGGACCCGGCCGACCCGATGGCCGCGTTCGAGGGCCGGAAGGGCGCCACGCTGTGGACGGTGTCGGCCGCGGATGGCAGCAAGCTGGCCGAGCAGAAGCTCGAGTCCCCGCCGGTCTTCGACGGGATGATCGCCGCCAACGGACGGCTCTACATCTCGACCCGAGATGGTCGCCTGATGTGCATGGGAAGCGAGGGGTGACCGCGTAGGGGGCACGTTGGCCTGACAACCTGCGCCTACGCCTCGGGGATGCCCTCCCAGTCGATGCCGATCCTCCGGGCGGCGTACCCCAGTTCCTTGAGGTAGTCTCCGTAGACCATCATCCAGTGGGAGTCGCGGACCTCGTGCAGCAGCTTGGTCCAGTCCCCCTGGATCCGGACGTCCTGCTGAGACCTGCAGATGTCGTAGAACGGGTTATCCCTGACCATTCCCTTGAAGCCCAGCCATCGGCCGGTGGCGTACTCGGGGTCGACGAAGGTCACGAAGCGGCCCTTGGGGATCTCCACCTTCGGGGCGGCGCCGTATTCGGATTCGTAGTGCGTCAGGATCTTGACGGCCTCGTAGTGCTCACCGTCCATCCGCCGCGGCGCGCTGCAGTGCGCGCAGGTCACGATCCCCTTGTGCGGAAACGTCGAGTTGTGCATGAAGACCGGCTTGCCCGAGATGTACCGCAGCAGGATGCCCGCGGGGATCACGACGAAGTCCGACTCGCAGAACGCCAGCAGCCCTTCGTCGTTCAGCAGCATCAGCGTCAGGCAGGCCGTCGTCTTCGACATGGGCATGATCGTGCTCATGCAACTCCGGATTGTGAACGCGTGCGCGTCGTTCTCGCGCATCAGGTCCTTGAACAGGCCGTAAAGCACGAAGGCGTTGACGACGAACTTCCTGTCGGTCTTCAGATCGGTCAGGGGCACCATGAAAAGGCGGTCCGTCCAGCGTTCGGCCTTGGCCATGAGGTCCTTGTCGGCCAGGGCGCTCTTGATCCGCGGTTCGATGTCTTTGTAACCGACGTCGATGATCTCGATCTTGTGCTTCTTGCGGGCCACGTCGGGCGCATTCGGCGCGTACTTGCCCATCGGGCCTCCCAGCGCGACGATCCTGGAGCCCAGGAAGTTCTTCACGCCGTACAGCGCTCGGAGTCTCCAGAGAACCTCGGCGTAGTCGTCCACCACGACGTCGTGGACCCAGACGTGTCCCGGGTCCGGCGTGTTGCCCTTGTCGGTGCGCAGGTACTTGACGCTGAGCGCTTCGTACCAGTAGTAGACCGGCCCCGAGCGACGTCGGACGAAGATGACGGCGTCGCGGTCCCGGCCCATGCAGGCCCGCAGCACCCCCCCCGAACCGCTGGCCGGATACAACAACGTCACGTCGTAGTCACCCTTGTGCACCCGCGTCGCCTCTTCAGCGGACTTGACCTTGACGACGGGCAGGACCTCCAGGGGGAAGTCGGCCTTCTTCGCCAGCGATCGCAGCTCCTTGCCGATCTGCTCCGCTTCTTCGGCCGCGGCCGCGTCGCTCTGCACACCGCCCCACGACTTCCACGAGGCCTGCTTCCTTGGGTGCGAGACGCGGTACATCAGGATGGGCTGGACGCGCAACTTCTTGCCGAGCGTGAGGAAGGGCCTGTGCGGATCCCACAGGTCGGCGTCCCAGTTCGGCTTCCCTGCCGACCCCGCGGCCGCGCGGACCGCAAACCCCACCCCTGTGATCGCACCGGCAGAAGCGCTCAGGAAGTCCCTCCGGTTCAGGCAGCTACAACACATGACGTTCTCCTGATGAAAGGAACCTGGCCAGCACCCGATCCCGATTCAATGCGCACAACCCTCGAGGTTCTCACGTGACCTCTTCCCGGCACTGTAGCAACGATTCGCGGTGGGCTCAATGAACCACCGCGAGCGCAAAGACCGGCCGCCGCGTCCGACGCAGAGCGGGCAGAGGTCCCCACGGGGGATTCGCAAGGGTTGACAAGCGTGGCCTCGGAACGTAGGGTTTTTGGCCCCAATGGATCTGCGTAGACGGGGGATTCCTTGGCAAGCTGTCCATACCGGTCGTTGATGAACCCGACCCACTGTCGGGTTTGATATCAGGACCACGGTGACGTCGCCCCCCCGGGAGTTCCCTGCGGTGGGGCGTCTGGAAGACAAGCTTGGATCAGGAACGAGACAAATGGCGAGCCGCGTTTCGAAGTGGGACGGCGATCTGATACGCCGATCGGGATTCTGCCTGTGGACGTTGGTGTTGCTGATAGGCCAGGCAGACCGCCTCTCAGCCGACACGTCGGGCAGTCCGTCGAGGCAGGCCATCGAAGGGGAGATCGCCCAAACGGAGGCCCTGGTCGCTGCCCAGCAAAAGAAGACCGAAATGCTGAAGCGCCGTCTCGAGGCGGCCCAGGGCGAATCCGCCCAGCCCGTGCGGGTCGCCGAGGTCCGGAAGGTCGTATCGGAGTTGATGTCCGACGCGGGGTTCCGCGAGTCGCTGTACCCCGATATCCAGCAGGTCGGCTACAAGAAGGGCTTCTACATCAAGAGCTCCGACGAGGCGTACATGCTGAAGATCAACAGCTTCATGCGCCTGAGATACACCGGCCTGAATCGGCAGACGGACAACCCCCGGATGACAGGCCGGCAGAAGCAGGACGACGTTAACGGGTTCGAAGTCGAGGATCTTCGGTTCATCCTCGGCGGCTATCTGCATGATCCGAGGCTCACCTACAAGATCGTGACCATTGCAGACACGGATGTGAACCACGATTGGCGAACGCAGATCGCCTGGATCGACTACGAATTCGCGGAGGCGTTGCACGTTGTCGCGGGCTTGCTTCGCCCTCCCTTCGGACGGCAACAGCTGGTCAGCAGGCCGTTCTTCCAGCTCATCGATCGCTCCATGGCCAATGAGCTCTTCACGCAAAACCGGACCATCCTGGCGGGCGTGCACGGCACGATCGCCAAGCGTCTGAGCTATTCGACGGCCATCGGCAACGGGACCTCCAATCCGTTCGACAGCCCCAGTCAGGAAGAGCTCGACACGAACTTCTCGTACTACGCTCGCCTGGTGACCCACATTCTTGGCGGCCCGATCAGAACCGAGGGCGACCTGGTCTACTCCAAGAACCCGCAGTGGGAGGTGGGCGGCAGTTTCGTCTACAACGACGACAACGGCGACGGCAACCGACGGTTCGCCTACAACGTCCCTGATCGGATTCGTCGAGGCCGCGGCATCGGCGGTAACGGCGTCGTGGATCTGACCGGGACGGACTACTACCAGTTCGGTGCTGATACGGCGTTCCGCTGGCGGGGCTTCTCCGTCACGGCCGAGTACTTTCTGCAAACCATCGATGGCAACGATTCTCTCAGTCAATGGGAGCTGCGGACCGCCCGCTCGGACGCCACGCATATGCAGGGCGGTTACATACAGGGCGGCTACTTCCTCGTACCAAAGACGGTCGAGGTGGTCGCGCGGCTCGGCAGCGTCTGGGATTTCGGGGATGACACCGCCTGCGAGTACGCCATCGGGATGAACTACTTCCCTTGGAAGACCTACAGCGTGATGCTACAGGCCGACTACACCCACATCGACGATGCGCCGTCCACCTCGACCCATGCGGGATGGAGACAGAACGACGAGATCGACATGCTCCGCGTGCAGCTGCAGCTCAAGTTCTAGGTTCGCCTGCCGGGCGAATCTCACGCCGCGGTGTGACCTTGCCAGTCCGAGACCCGGATTCCGGACCCCGGAGCCCTTTGCTCAACACGTGAAGTGGAATGGCTTGCGGGAGGCCCTGCGCCAAAGGTTCAAGCGTCCTTCGGCAGCTCAGCCTACGCCCAACGTGTTCGGCCCCAGAATCAGCGTGTCGATGCGCCTTCTGACTCGCTCGACGAGGGCGGAGAAGCCGGCCGACAGGCGATCACGGGGATGGGTCAGATCCAGACCGATGGTCTCCACATCCCTTCCCGGTCCCGGCGACATGACGACGACGCGGTCGGCCAGGTAGACCGCCTCCTCGATGCCGTGGGTCACGAACAGCGCGGAGAGGCCTTGACGCCGTCGGAGCTCGAGCAGCAGGTCTTGCAGGGCGTATCGCGTCCGTTCGTCCAGAGAGGAGAAGGGCTCGTCGAGCAGCCAGTTCTTCGCCCCCGCGGCCAATTGCCTGGCCAGCATGACCCGCTGTTGCATGCCCCCGGAACATTCGTGGGGATAGAGGCGTGCCCTGCCCCCCAACCCCACCTGATCGAGAAGGGCGTCTGCGCCGCGGTGTCGCTCCCGTCGCCTCGTTCCCTTGACCTTCAGCGGAAACGAGACGTTGTCCCGAAGGCGAAGCCATGGGAACAGCGTGTGTTGTTGCGGGACGTACGCCAGTTCGCCGCGGCACTGCCCGGGTGCCCGTCCGTTGACGGCCACGCTCCCTGAATCCGGCGACTCCAACCCCGCCGCCATTCGCAGCAGCGTGGTCTTGCCACATCCAGTGGGGCCGACGAGGCATGTGATGTCGCCGACCTGCCCTTCGCAGCAGAAGCCATCCAACGCCGGAACGGACTCACCGGAGCGCGCCACGAACGTCTTGTGGATCTGTCGGAATGAGAAGGCGGATTCCGTCATCGCTGCACAGCCTGCCAGTGGCTGACCCGTCGTTCCAAGCTCCACAGGCCTCCATCGAGGATCAGTCCGATCAGCATGATGTAGGCAATCGCCGCGAACGTGTATTCGTACTGCACGGTGTCGTGGCTGACCCAGATCGTGTAGCCGAGCCCGCTGCGGGTCCCGGGATAGAGCTCCGCTGCGACGATGACCATCCACGAGATGCCCAAGCCGATCCGCATACCGTTTACGATGGAGGGCAGCGCGTAGGGCAGCGTCACGCAGAAGAAGCGACCGGTCCGTCCCATGCCCGTCAGCCACGCGGTCTCCAACAGGGCGTTGCGCACCGACCGCGCGCCGCTGCTGCTGGCCAGCAGAATGGGAAAGAAGGCCCCCCATGCGATGATCAGGACCATGGCGGGTTGGACCTCCTCCAATGTTTCGTGTTGCCACGCTTGTCCCGGTCCCCAGATGTGCTCGGCCAGAGACGCGGCGCCGATCACCACGATCGCCGCCGGCAGCCAGGCGATGGGGCAGACGACGCGAAGCATGGTCGTTAGGGGGGCCATCACCTCGTGCGCGATCCGCAGCCGGCCCATCAGCAAGCCCAGGGGAATGGCAAGCCCCGCCGCGAGCACGTAACCGATCGCGATGCGGAGCAGGCTGGTCTTGGCGGAAAACGCCAGGGACGGTGCGTCGATCGTCTCGGGCTTCTCTGTGGGGTGTGCGACGACGTGCCACACGGAGGCCAGTCGTGGGAAGACGACTTCGCCCGGCCGACTGGCGGCAACGTGCCAGGCGACCAAGAGCGCCACGGGCAGCACCATTCCCACCAGCGCGATTCTAAGACGGGTCTTCATTTGCCGGATGACACGCCCATGGCTTTACGAGGGTTTGGGACCAACGAGTAGTCAGAGACCCGCCGGTACATCTGTTGCGGCGTCATGCCCTTCAGGACGTTCGTGAACTGGTTCAGATCGTTCATCATCTCGAACCAGGTCAGCATGCCCTTCTGCCAATCTTGGTTGGGCACGGGGACATACGTGACGGTAGGAACGCTTCGCGCTTCCACCTGCCGGCTCGCCTTCGTCCAGGAAGATGCAATCTGGATGGCCTTGTCCCTGTGGCGGTGGATGAACTCTCCGCCGGCCACCACCGCCTTGACGATCGCCTCGACGGCCGCACGCTTCTCCTTGAGCGCCTTCTCCGTCGCGACCACGCAGCAGCACGGGTGGTCGCGCCATTTGCCCTTGGGCGGCAGGTCGCGAAGGTCGGCGATGACCCGTCCGACCCCTTTGACTTCAGCAATCGCTACGGTCGGTTGGTTCATCACGATGCCATTCACCACCTTGCCTTGGAGGGATGGCACCATGTTTGAGCCCTTCTGAAGATTCATGAGCACGACTTGCACGGGTTTGCCGCCAGCGTTGACGGCCTTGGGACCGTATGAGATTCCCGAAGCCGCAAGGGCTCGCATCAAGATCAGGTACGCGACCGCTCGCGGGGCCTTGTAGCCGATCCGCACGGGTTCTCTGCGCTTCCGAACCGCCTCGAGGAACTCGTCCCACGTGCGCGCGGGGAACTCGGGCCGAACCATCAGCATGTCGCCGTCGCAGTTGCAGGGCGCAATGATCTTCAGGGCCGCGCCCTTGTCGATGGCGGCCACGGTCGCAGCGACGCCCCCCAGGCCGACTTCGATCTCATTGCGGGCGAGCGCCGCGGGCATTCCCGAACCCCCTCCTACCTTCGAGACCAGAAGTCGGGCCATGACGACTTGATCGTTCATCAGGTCGTAGACCTGTCGCTTCTTCAGTTGTCTAAACCACACGCCGTCCGTCTGGGTCTTGAAGCCCGCGCCCTGTGAGAGCGCTACGAAGAGCGCCAGGTGGTGGTCGTGGCCGACGTGTCCCAGCTTGATCGTCGGGGTCCTGGAGGCGCCCGACCCGGACGCCGCAAGGCCCGCAGCGATCGTCGTAACGATTGCCGTCGTGATCATGTGGCTCCCACTGTTCTGTTGATGACGTCTCTCCCTGCCGTTGGCGCTCGACAGACTAGGGCATTGGGGCCCAGAGGACAAGACGTGGCGGTTTCGATGGCGTGCTCCGTGCTCCGACGCGTCCGCATGCTGTCGTAGGGGGGCCCGGTGACGGCCGACCTGGTACAATCCGACCCCGGCCTGCTGGTGGTGAAGCTGGGGGCGTGGCCCGCCGACTCGACGGCCGGGCTCGCGCAGGCCCCAAAGACGGATGAGATCGCGTGAGCCAGGACACGGACAGCTTGTGGCAGCCGGACATGCTGGTTCGGTATCCGATGGACCCCAACGCGAAGGTCCACGATCTGGACGCCGAGCGGCTCGACCTGTTGTGGGTCTACGTCGCCGAAGCCACGCATAGCGTCGAGGTGTCGGCCATCCTGTCGGAGATCAGCCGACGCCACCCGCTGTACCTCCGCGTCAAAGAGCTCTTCGAGACGCTGGAGGCCTACAAGCGAATCGGCCAAAACATCTACGAGCGGTGGCGGGACGGTCAGGTCCGGATCATCTATGAGTTCTGCGCCGGTCACGGATTGCTGGGCGTGCTGCTGGCAAACCGCTTCGGGAAGGTCAGCGTGGTCTGCGTGGACAACGAGCGGCGTCCGGCCTTCGGGCACTACCTCGCCGTCGCGAGAGATCAAGGCCTGCGACTCGACAACATCCGCTACCTCGAGTGCGACATCGCCGAGGCATCCCTGGAACCCGGCGGTTATGTCGTGTGCATCCACGCCTGTAACGAGCTGACGATGACGGCGTTGGAGAAAGCTGATTCGGCCGGCGCGTACTACGCCGTCATGCCGTGCTGCATCCGAGACGGCATCTACTTCAGGCGGATCAACCACGTCGACGACCCGACCCGCTACGCGGTGGCGGCCGGGGTGATCGCCGGCCGGTACCGGGCCGACAAGGTGACGGCCATCGATGAGAGGATCACCAATCGGAACTTGATCATCATGGGCAAGGGGGCTGGGCGGTAGCAGGCGTCATGGACTCTGCACCCCAGTTCGTCGCGGCCAATTCGTTCGGCGTGAAGCTCGTCGTGGTCGACGCCGAGCGAGGGCTGCGCATCCTTCTCAACGACGCAGCCAGACACGGCATCCAGAGCACCGACCCCGCGCGGCGCGACGAACCGCTGGCCTACTATCACCGCAGCGGCCCACTGGGCGACGTCTTCGCCGCCTGGCACGGGGCCGATGCCAAGGCACAAGTCGCCATCATCGGCCTCGGCGTGGGTGCGATGGCCGCATACGCCGAGCCCGGGCAGCACTTCACCTTCTACGAGATCGATCCCATGGTGGCTGACATCGCCGGCGACCCAAAGTACTTCACGTTCCTGACCCGATGTCGCGGCACCTATGAAATCGTCCTAGGCGATGGCCTGGACGGTCTGGCGCGGGCGCCCGATGGACACTACGGCATGATCCTTCTCGACGCCTTCACCTCCGACCGAATCCCCACGCATCTGCTGTCCCGCCAGGCCCTCGACGCCTACCTGAGCAAGCTCGACGACGGCGGCGTCCTGGTGTTCCACATCTCCAACGTGCATCAGGAGCTGGAACCCGCCCTCGGCGGATTGGCGGCCGAACGTGCCCTGGCGTGTCTCGTGCGGGCCGACCTGAACATCGATGAGGCCGATCGATCCGTAGGCAAGCTTCCGTCCCATTACCTCGTCATGGCCCGTCGACCGGAAGGCCTCCGTCGGTTGGCCGAGAACGGTCGATGGCGAAGCCCGTAGATCGGACCCACAGCCCCGACGTCCCAGATCATCACTTGAGGAATGTCTCTCTAGGAGTGAGGTCCTCGCCGGACATCGCGGCGCGCGGGCCGAAGCGTTTGACGAACTCGTCCTTCGGCACGGACGCAACCGGCGCGAAGCGGGCGTCCTGTGCGTAATCCAAGAGGCACTTGAGCAGATACCTCGCCTCGACGTGTTCGTTCAGCTTCTCCAGTATGCCCAAGCTGGTGACCAGGACCTTCCCCTTGCCCACTTTGAATTCGAGTAGATACGCGTTGTTGCGATTCGCCATGTAGTGGTCGATCGCACGGATGATCGGCGTCACGCCGTGTTTGCTCAGTGGGCTGAATTCCATCGGCAACGCGCCCTTGATCATCGAAAGGAACTGCAGGTCGCACCGTCCTTCGTGGGGGAACGCCTCCAGGGCTGGGTGGTGGCTGATGACGGTGCCCGAGTTGCCGCTGTTGCCCGCGTTCCAGGGAATCGTCCTGAACTTCCGGTAGAAGCTAACGGAGCCGTAGTAGCACGTCGTGTTTTCGATGGCGATGCCACGGCCCAGCAACAAGCAAGCCCCGCCGCCTTCGACGTATTCGCCCAGCGCAGCGTCGGCGATGTCCGTCACCACGAACGACGCGCCGGCGAGTTTGCGCTGGTCGGGCGCCGACCTTGATTGCAGAACGATGGCCTGTCTGGCTGTGTCCCGGACCAACGCGTCACGCATCTCTGGGAAGGCCCAGAACGACCAACGGTTTGTGTTCACGAGCCGGTCTCGCTGGTGCAAGCTCACCTGCAGCTCGAACTTGCGGGCCCGCTCCGTAGCGGGCAGGTCGAGCGCCGCATCTCCCGCCTGGGTCAGTTCGCCCACGTTCAGCGTCGGCACCTCGAGCGTTCCCTGCTGTGATAGATAAGGACCGGTGGCCTTCCATCGGATCACGCAACCATCCAGCGCTTCCTCCCCATAGTGGTCCACGGCCAGCGAGATGCGGTGTTTACCCGGCGAGGTCAGGCAGCGATTGCCCTCCTTCGCCAGGACGACAACGGTGTCGCCGTTCGATTCAAGGAAGGTCTCGGCCGACACGTTCTTGGGGTCCCAGAAATCGTCCAACAGGCCTTCAGAGGCCCGGTGATAGTCGATGAGGAGCCACAGGATGTACCCCTCCACGTCCGGGTTGCGCCGGGTGTACTCGATGCCGTCCTTCCTGCAGAGGGCCTGCAGCCACAGTGAGTTCTTGCAGTACAGATCGATCAGCTCCCCCTGCCCGTTCTCCCACGCCGTCTTGACGAGCGTGTCCAGCCAGAACGGTTTCATCTGTGCGTTGGCGTACTTGGGTTTCTGCGACGGGTCGGGGTAGTTGCTCCACCAGTTGTACTCGTGAAGGAGGGTCGGGTGCTTTCGGTCTGTCCCGACGGGGGCCTCTTCGAGCACCTCCTTCGACCACGTGCCGATGATGGACGCGTAGAAGTCGGTGTCCCGCCTGCCCTTCTTCGTCTCTTCTGAGGTCAGGTAGCCGGTGCAATCGATGACCAGGGCGTGTGGCGCCAGCCGGCGCGTCTGCCGGACCAAGTCGCGGCTGAAGAAATCGAAGGACGCCTGGGTCTGCCGTCCGAATTCCATCTCGCTCGACATGCTGTAGGCCACGACGGAGGCGTGGTTACGGCTCACCCGGACCAGGCCGTCCAGCTCCTCGGCGTAGTAGTCGCGGAAGCGCGTGTCGATGGTGTACCGGTTGGCCCTCAGGTCGGAGAGTCCGAAGGGCATCTCCTGGATGATCATGATGCCGGCCTCGTCGGCGGCCTCGATGCAATCCTGTGAGATCGTCTCGACGCAGCCCTTCATCCCGTTCATGCCGTAGGCCCGCGCGCGCTTCAGCCGCGTCAGGAACCAGTCCTTGTCCGCGGGCGGGCAGAGGGTCTCGAGGTACAGCTGATCGTCTCCGAAGCACCGCCAGAAGATGGGCGTGCCGTTCAGGTAGAACTTCGTGCCCTTCGCGGACATCTCCCGCATGCCGAAGCGGATGGCCGCGCGGTCGATCGGATCCGCCTGCCATCCGGACACCAGGGCGATCTCGAGTGTGTAGAGATGGGGGTGGTTGGGCGACCAGGTCTTGTAGGCCTGCAGCGCCACCTCGCCTGTTGCCTGCCGGTGCCCCTTTGGGATGACGACGCGGGCCTCGCCGATGCGCTGCTTGCCGCCCATGACCGACAACATTGCTGTCACGGGCGCCGCCGGCGCCTCTGACAGATCGAGTGACACCTTGACGCTGCCGCTCGCCAGATCTGGCTGGACATAGGCGTCGAGAACGGACACGCGGTCGGTAATCTCGAGCGAGACCGGGCGGTAGACGCCGGTCCAAGTCTTGGCGTATTCCCCCATCTCATAGATGCCGTCGAGCCGGACCTCCGGGAAGTCGCAGACCTTGATGGCAATGAGGTTCTCCGCCGACGCCCGCGCGAACGACGTGACGTCCACCCGTTGCTGCGTGCGGGAGCTCTGGGTGTATCCCACGTACTTCCCGTTGAGATGGATCTCTGCAGCCGGCAGGATGCCGCCGATCCTCAGCCAGACGCGCTGGTCGGCGCCCAGCTTCGGCAGGCGACAGGTCCGCCGGACCCAGAACGGCTCCATGAAGAACGTCTTTTGCACCTGGGTGGGTTCGCCGAAGCCCTGCGCTTGCGGAGCGCCGGGGATCTTCATCGTGTCCGCGAATTCGCCCTTGCCCTCGTGCCATCCTCGGGCCTTGCCCCTGTCATCCGGGTCGCGACGAAACGCCCACGTCCCGTTGAGATCAATGCGTGCTCGATGGCCTCCCCAGTGGGAGAAGACGTCCGGGACGAAGGTGGCCCCGCTCCTCGGCGGTTCTGCGCTTTCCTTGGCCATAGCGGCGCCATCCTGCAGGCCTGCGACCAGGGACACAAGAGACGCCCCGAGAACCACCATCCCTCTCGCGCTCATGACACGCCCTCACAGTCCTGCGCTGCGGCCGTTCCTCGCGGCGCATCTTACCGATCGCCGAAGAACGCGTATACAAACCTGCCGAACGGGAGGATCCGACAACCCGCAATCATGCTTGCCGTGCGGGAGCTTCCTTTTTGTCGCCCGATTTGGGTAGAAAGACAGGGGGCCCCGGTCACTATGTACATGATGGCCAGCACGATTCGGAAGCGCCGATGGTGAACCGCAGCGATGCATTCCTGGTCGAGGGCGTACTCAATGGCGACCGGTCCGCGTTTGGCGACCTCTATGACCGCTACGCGCGCCTGGTTCGGTCCATCTGCTACGACGCCACACAGGACATGACCGGCGCCCAGGATCTCTCGCAGGAGGTGTTCCTTCGGGCTTACAGCAAACTGGGCGAGTTGCGTGACCCGGATCGATTCGCAGGTTGGCTGGTGGGCATTGTGCGCATGGTGTGCCGCGAGTGGCGGCGTCGGCGGGGTCGGGATCGCCACACGTACGTGGACGTCGTCCCCGACGCGCCGGACGCCGGACGATCAACGCCGAGCGACGAACGGATCAACCGCCTGCACGAGGCCATGCGGTCCTTGCCGGAGCGAGAACGGCTGGCCCTTCACACGTTTTACCTGAACGGCGAGTCGGTCGGGGCAGTCCGACAGGTGTTGGGCCTGTCTCAATCTGGCGTCTATCGCTTGCTGGATCGTGCGAGGCGACGCCTCAAGGGGTGCCTCCAGGATCGGCAGGAGGACGGAGCATGAACACGCAGACCGAGGATGACCTCCGGCGCATGTATGCCGCCTTCGACACAGACCACGATCGACTTCGTGACCAGTTGATGGCTTCTCTGCCGGAGCAGACTCAGCCGCTCAGAACCCCCAGTCTGGCGCGTCGCGGGTGGCAATGGTTTGGCCAGACGAAGATGAAACGTCGCGTGGTCCGATCGGTGGCCGCGGCGATCCCGTTGATGGTCGGCGGGCTGCTCATCTATGCGATGCTGTTCCCGTCCGGCAACGACTCGGCGATCGTATTGGCGGACGTTCTGGCGGCATTCGAGCGCGACCTGACGCAGAACGACTATATCCACCTCGCCGTCACAATGGGCAAGCTCAAGTCAACTGACGCCAACTTCCGTCACGTCACGGAGGCCAAGGTGTGGATCCAAAGGCCCTCGAAGAGCCGCATGGAGCGGCGGTTCTGGACGCTCTTCGAGATGGGGTGGCTGGGCTCGCTGGTGCCAGACGCGGTCTTCAAGCAGGTGTGGAACGGGGACGACCTCTACGTTTGGGACCCCAACACCAAAGAGTGGGGCCTGCTCGTCGAAGACGATTTCATCCGGAAGCACCGTTCGGTATACCGCGAGTGGCGCAGGAGAAGCACCGAGTTGTCCCTGCAGGCGAAGTGGTACGCCAAACCCGATTGGTCTCGGGGGACCTTCCGCGCTGCGACGGGTCGGGTGATCGGACAAGGCCAGATCCAAGGGCAACCCGCCACGATCTACGAATTCAGGGAGTTCGAGGAGCGGGTCTGCAAGTGCTGGCTGCGCGACAGCGACAAGCGACTGCTGAAGATGGTGGTCTACAAGTCGGGCGAGTCCCAGCCGCACAAGACGATCGAGGTCCGCGCCTACGGCGGCTCGCCGCCGGCGGGCCTCTTCGATCCGACGCCGTCGCGCAAGCTGGATTACGCCGAGAAGCGGCAACTCGGCTACGAAGACAAGCCGCAGCTGATCCATCCCGACGTCGTGGCGGTGGTGCAGGAGGAGAGTTCGGCTCGGTTCTATCCGCTGAGCGTCAAGCCAGGCCAGACGCGGGACCAGGCCGTCTCCGAAGCCGTGGCAAGCAGACAGCCCGCCGTCGAAGTGACCATCGAGCAGAATGGTGTCTTTGAGATCAAGGTCCGACCACCCGGGGCGCCCAGCGATGATGAGCCCGCAGTGTACCGCACATCCGACATCGGGCCCTTCACCGATCCGATGTGCGGCGTTCTCTGTCCCCAGCAGGGCACGTCAAAAGGACGTCAGTTGCGGTTCATCCCGCGCTCCAAGCATGACGGACGAGGCCAGATCGTGGTGACGTTCACCTACTACACGGTGCGCAACGTGGTCAGCTACGCGAAGGTCGCCTTCGACGCAAACGCCGACGGCCAGATGGACGCTTGGTGCCAGCTCCCGTCGGATCAAGTCATCGAGGACTGGCTGAAGAGCGGTTGCGAGCGGGCAGCGCCCAGTCGCCGGAGGTAGGGCTGGTCATGCAGGCCCTATTTCATCGTCGGCACGATGATGCCGCGTAGGATGATCTTCTGGCAGAAGATAAAGACCAGCAGTGTGGGGACGGCCGCGATGACGAGGCCGGCCATCCAGACCGACTGGTAGTTCTCGTGACCGAGCTGCCACAAGAAGACCATCATCGTCCACATGTGGGGTTTCTGGCAGATCAGGAACGCCCACATGAACCCGCCGTAGGCACCGACGAACGACGCCAACGCGATGACGGCCAGGATGGGCTTGGACAACGGGACGGTGATCTGCAGGAACATGCGGAGCTCACCCGCGCCGTCCATCATGGCGGCTTCGTAGAGCTCTTGGGGCAGGCTGTCGAAGTAGCCCTTCAACAAGAAGATGCCCATGCCGCTGGCCAGCCCCGGCAACACGAGCGCCCAGTACGTGTTGAGCAGGCCGAGCTCCTTGATCAGCAGGAAGTTTGGGATCATGGCCACCGCGGGCGGGAACGCCATCGTCGCCAGCAGGAACAGCAGGATCTTGTGCGCGTACCGGAGCCGGAACCGCGACAGGCCATACGCTGCCAGCGGCTGGACCGTCAGATGCCCCAGCACGGTCATCGCCACCAGCACGAACGTGTTCAGCACTGCCCGGCCGTGGAACAGGATGTAGTCGAGAACCAGCCGGTAGTTCCGCCAGAAGAACTCGCTGCGGATGCCGTCCCGGTTCCGCCAGAACGTCGCGACGTCGGTCTCGGCGCGAGGGGGCATGACGTCGGTCCAGGTCTTGAAGGATGTGCCGTGGGCGTCGTTGAGGGCATCCAGCGTGCCGTACGTGTTGCGGAGTCGATCCCGCCAGATGCCCTCGACCGTGGTCAATCGCTTGGCGTCGGGCGGCACGTGCTGATCGGTGAAAAGGACCCAGTCGGCGAACTGGAGGTCGTCCTGCGGCATCGTCGGGGGATACCGTGTCCTTGCGAGCGGCGGGAGCGCCGTACCACGCTGGGCGTTGTAGTCGGCGACACGCTTGTCGTAGTCACGGTGTTTGCCGGCCAGGAACGCGCGGTACGCCTCGTCGAAGTCCCCTTCGACCCGGACCACCGCTAGCGGAAAGCGCTTGGTGACATAGAGATCCCACAGGTCCCGCCAGGGCCCCGGTGTCGACGGGCGCTCGGTCGGGAAGACGACGTCCTCCAGCGCCTCGTAGCGGGTCCCGAGATGCCGGTTGAGCTGCTCGACCCGGCCGATGTGACGTTCCACGTAGCCCTGGAACCCGTCGGTCGCTAGGACAGGCATGAGATCTTCCGGGCCGAAGGTCTTCCTGAATTCGAGGTATTCTCGGCGAAGCGGCGCGTCTTCGGGTCTCAGCTTGTGGGTCAACGCGACCTCGAGCGGGGATACCTCGTTGAAGGTCCTGTAGACCGTATCGAACTTCTCGTTGAGGGCGTCGATGTCGTTATCGTACCGCTCGGTGAGCCACGCGGCGAGCTTCTGATGGGTGGGCCGGGTACGCATGAGGTCCAGGTAGAACGCCTGCAGCAAGATGTCCGGAATCGTCTCGACGCACGCGAGCCAGTCCGTCACCCGCCGTTGAACGGCGGGGGGTTGGACGTCGACGTCGGGCATCTGTTCGAGGAACCGGAAGTCGGACGCGTCGAACCTGTGGATCCGCCTGGCGATGAGGAAGTTGTCGCCGTAGCGGTCGTCCATCCACTTCCGATAGAGCGCGACGTCATCGGTGAGGTAGGCCGGGATGATCCGCCAGTCCTCAAGGTCGAGGTCAGTGGTGACCGAGGCGCCCAGCATCATGGCGAACGGGTAGACCATCGTGACGGCCCCGAGCGTGAGCACGACGTAGATCGTCCCGTGGACGATCCGGGCCGTCGGGCTACGTCGTTCAGCGGGACCGAAGAGGGGCATGGTGCCGTGTCACCTTGACATCGAGTTAGCGCATGCTCTCGTTTGGCAAGCGACGGGGCACGGCGAAGCAGGCGTGACTCACGGCCGGACGTCCGGCGGGAGTCTGGAGAGAAGGACTTGCTGAATCTCTTCGGCCAGCCCCACCGCCTCTTGCGTTTCTTGAGCAGAGGGTCCTTGTGCGTCACCGGGGTAGCGAAACCTCCAGGCGTATTCGGTCAATCCTGCCGCACGCCGCAGTAACGGCTCGACGCCCGGGTCAGTTGCTGCGCATGCCTGGCCAATCTCGACCAGATTGTGGGTCTTCCGGAACGGGCGGTCGTGCCAGGCAAGGAGCCCTTTCATCGCCTTCTCCGCGGCCTGTTGAGCATGAAACGCGGCGGCTGCATAGAGTGGAGGCTCGGCTGCAAGCAGCCATCTCGCCGCTGAGAGGTCCTCTTGCGCCTTGATGAACCAGGATCGGGATTCGCCAACTCGAACCGGGTCATGGGCCATAAATGAGTTTCCCTTCGCGCAAGATCGTTGCCGGCAGAGAGGCCTTCAGGTGCAAACGGCTCTCGAAGTCGCGGCGAGTCCACACCAGCACATCCGCCGCGGCTCCGGTTTCCCAGAGGCGATCATACGCCGCCCTGCTTCGGAGTCGCTCAGGCGGGGCATCGTCCGGAACCACCAACATCAGATCGTAGTCGCTGTCCGTGCCCTCATCGCCTCGGGCCTTGGAGCCGAACAGGTATATTCGTTCGGGCCGGAACGACGCCACGAGTCGCCGAACGATCTCCGCAAGAACCGGATCGCTCTCCAGTAGCCCGGCATCAACGACGCTCATGAGGTGTCCCCTCGCCGTCGCGAGACCATGTCGCCTTCTCTATGACCCCGACACCAAGCGTCAGGGGTCCTGCCCAGGCACCAGTCGCCGATCCCAATGGGGTCTCCCGCGAGTATAACCCAGCAAGAAGCAGCAACAAGCCTGGGCATAGCGCCGCCTTCACTCCACTTTGTGCGCCGCCGTGAACTCGACGCGCTTGAGGATGCGCAGTTGCATGACCGTAAAGCCGATCAGTACCGACCCCAGCACCCACGCCATGGCCGTCGCGTAGCCGAATCGCAGGTAGAGAAACGCGTTGGCCCAGATGTGGATGCCCAAGACCATCGTCGAGTTGGCCGGCCCGCCGCCCGTCATCACGAAGACGTTCTGCATCGCGTGGAAGCTGCCGATGAACACGCCGATGAAGTTGATCATGATCAGCGCCCGGATGGCCGGCAGCATGACGTACCGGATCTTGTGCACGAACGTCCCGCCGTCGATGGAGATCGATTCGTAGAGGTCCTCCGGTACGGTTTTGAGCGCAGCCAGGTAGATCAAAGACGCCGGCCCCGCACCCGCCCAGACGCCTGGGATGACCACGCAGAGCATGGCAAGGCCCGGGGTGTGGAGCCAATCGATGTAGTGGACGTCCTCTGCAACGATGCCCAAGAAATGGAGCACCGGCATGGCAACCCGGTTGAGCAGGCCGCCCGGCGTGGGGGCGTAGAACATCTTCCACAGGAACATGATCACCAGGCCCGTCGTGACGGCGGGGAGGTAAAACAACGTGCGGTAGATCATCTTGCCGCGGGGGACTTCGCTCAGCAGCAGGGCCAGGATGATCGGCGCGAAGAACCCGATGCCCAGCGTGATGCCCACGTACAGGACCGTCGCGCGGACCGAGTTCCAGAAGTCTGAGCTCGTGGCGACCTCGATGAAGTTGTCCAGCCCGATGAATTCGCTGCCGCCGTAGATCTTGTAGTCGAAGAACGCCATCGCCGTCCCGCGGACCAATGGCAGGTACTGCCACAGGCTGACGGTCAGCAGCGCGGGGGCCATAACGCACCACGCGATGACGAGGTTCCGCCGCCTGCCGGCTCCCGCGCCGACGACCTGAGCGGCCCTGCTTGCCAGCGCACCGGACTGGCCCTCCGACCTCGCCCGGAGCGTGTAGATGAACGCACCGACCACCACCGGCACCGCGAGACAGAAGACCACCGACCCCCAGAAGTGGCGGCGCCGCTTCACCTCGGGCGGCACGATCCGGTAGAACTTCTCGTTGACGCGGTTCATGCTCGTGATGATCGTCTCGGCGGGATCCTTGTACTGCCCACCGCCGAACAGGATCGTGTCGATGGGCACGGCGAGCTCCGGGCCTTCGACGTGCTGGTAGTGCAGATCGTGAGGCTGGACCCGACCGTACTTCGGGGCCATCTCGAGCGCTTCGCGGAAGGCGGGCTCGTAGTCCTCGTACTCCTCATCATAGCCGAACTTCTTGAGGAGCTGCGGCCGCACCAGGTGGGCGTAGCCCTTCTTGACGTACACGTCGGTGCGGATCCGCTGCGCCTCCTCGCTGCACTGAAAGACGAGATACTTCCACGCGGCCTCGAGGATTCTCGGATCGCGTGCGGCCTGCGCGTTGAGACACCACGCCCGCCCACCCGTCAACGCACGCCGGACGCCGCCACTGGGAGCCTGCGGCGGCGGGCCGAAGCCGATCTGATCGGGTCGCAGCCCGCCCTTCGAGATCACCAGATCGATGTGGCCGGGGTTGACGTGGTCGAGCATCATGGCAATCTCGCCCCGATAGAACATCTCGAGGGGATCGCCGCCAACGCGGGCCACGCCCGTGAAGACCGGCGCGTCACGAAGGTCACGCCCGCACTCGCGGCAGGCAAACCGGTGCGCGTCCGGGCTCACCGGGACGCTGGATCCGCACACGCGGCACGTCACCGCTGAGGTCGGCTCGCGAATGGGATTGGGCTCTTGGCACTTCGAGCACGTGGCCACGGGCAGGTTGTTGGGCGTGCCGCAGGCGGGGCAGCGCGTCCATTCGGTCCAGCGCAGCCTCTTGTAGAAGCGCATCGCCCGTTGTCCGGGCTCGCGCCCGTAGGTCACCTTCCACGTGCGGGGTTGGTCGGCCAGGCTGCGTCCACATCTCCGACAGGCGCAGGTCTTGTCTTCCTTCACGAATTCATTGACCGTTTCGTCATCGGGGCAGACGCGTTCCTGCATCGTTATGTTGCCGCCGGCCTGCCAAACGAAGTTGGTGAAAATGAAGCCGGCCTCGTACGTCGTTCGAATACCCGTGCCGTATTGCCCGGCGTGGAACTTGGCGCCCTTAACGGTCTTATGCGGGAAGGTCAGCCGTTGAGCGAACTCGAAGTACTCGTCCCAATCAGCGGGCGCGCGCGGTGGAATGATGCCGGCCTGCTCGAACAGGTCTCGCCGGAACCACATCGTCAGGATCCAGTAGTCGCTGAGCATGGCGTACAGCTTGCCGTCGGGACCTCGCGCCGCGTCCCAGTGGCCTTCCGACAGTCCCAGCGTGGGCATCTCCCACCCGGGATGATCGCGCTTGTAGTCGGCGATGAGCTCGTCCAACGGCCGGATCAGCCCCAACCTGATGTAGTTCTGGACCTGCCGGATGCTCATCTCGAAGACGTCCGGCCCGCGCTCGCCGGCGAAGGCCATCATGGCCTGGGCCTCGTCGAGGCCCTTCGGCAGGAAGATGCCGGTCGTCGATTCGTACCGGCAACCCGGATGACGCTTGAAGAACTCGTCGATGACGGCAAGATTGGCGATGTCGATCATGCTCGTCGAGCTCCGGAGCGGCACGAGCTCGAGCCGGAACGTGACGATCCGGTCCCCGCTGGCTTGATCTGGGGCTGCCAGGGCGATCGGAAGCACGGAAGCGAGAATCGCCATACAGGATTGCAGCATTCGTCTAATCTATCCGGACAGGCCGCCAGTGTATACGCCCGGGCCCTGGTACAATCGTCGGGCCCGGCGTCGCAACGGATGGAGCGAGGCAGGTCGTGACGAGAGGAGGCCGGTTCTGTTGCGCGCATTCACCGCCGCATCGCTTCTGTTCGCCTCAGCTGCAGTCTGCCATGGCGGCTCGCAGCACGTCTTCCCGAAGCCGGGGGAGTGGCCCTGTCGTAACAGGAACGCGTCGCTCGACGCCCGCACGACGTTCAAGGGCAGGCTGACGCATCCCAAGATCGCCTGGAAGCACTTCGTCGGCGTCAACGAAGCCGTGTTGGTTGCCGACCCGGCAGACGGCGACGCGATCGTTGCACTGCCTGTGGCCGACCTGGCTGACCCGGGGAACGAAGCGGAGAACGCGCGCTGGGGACTGCGCCCACCTGTTGGCCTTTTGCAGGGGCGCACGCAGCCCATCCGGAGCGGAGGCTTCCACACCTACGCAGACGTCCTGGCCGACCCGCCCGGACTCGAGAAGCTCGAGATCCATCGGGAGGGCACAGCGACGTGTCTCGCATGGCGCGGTGACGCGTGGGAGAAGGTCTGGGAGACGGAGCGCATGGACTTCGGCAACACGGTCCAGGCTCTGCCGATCGTGGGCGATTTCGACGCCGACGGGCGGCAGGAGCTGGCGTTCCTGCCGTGGTGGCAGTTGGTGATCGTCGACGCCGCCACGGGCAAGATCGAAGACCGATGCCGTTTCACGAAGGGCAGGAACTACGGGTATTTCGGCATCCACGATCTCGACGGCGACGGCAAGGGCGAGTTCATCGTGCAGGCCGATTTCGCCAAACACGTGGACGTGCTCGGCTATCGGGACGGGAAGGTCCGGTTGCTGTGGCAACGGGACATCGAACTGGACATCTCGAATCCCCAGAGCGTCTTGCGCGTCAATCCCGACTGCGTGGACGACCTGGAGGGCGACGGCAAGCGCGAGGTCCTGGTCAACTTGTGCAACGGGTCGAACGATGGCCGGTGGCATGTGTCGGTTCACGACGGCATGACAGGTGCGGTGAAGGACGACCTGACCGACGAGCACCTCCAGGGCGTCGTCGATGTGGATGGGGACGGTGCGGCGGAGTTGCTGACCGCCCGAACGAAGGGCCTGCACGTCCCGGCGTTCGGACCGATCCGAGTGTGGAGCTTCAAGCCCGGCCGACCAACGGTCTTGTGGGAGTGTGCACACTCGGGCTGGCAGATGTGGGACAAACCCATGCCGCTGCACGTCAACAGCGGCGCGACTTACGCGAGCCGGACGGTCCTGGCCCGGGCGAGGGCGAAGGGGGCCGTTGTAGTCTTGCGGCGGGGCTCATCTGACGACCCCGAACAGATCACGCTGTCGGTCGCGACGTGGTCTGATGGCGGATTCCGGATCGGCACGACCGTTCGCGGTCGGCGACTCGAAGGGCTGGCGATCGACGACCAGGCGGGGCTGTTGTTCCGAGGCGTCACGAGGCCGGGCATGCGGGGCAGACTAGCGGTCCATCACGGTCGCGTCCGGGCGCTCAGCTCCCGAAGGTCGGGCGTTTCGCCGGCCACCGCGGTCGCCGCCCGGCCGGCCAATGCCGCTCGACCCACGATCGTGGTTCAGGGCTACGGCGAGGAGTTGGTCGGGCTTCACCCACCAACTGCAAACGAACCCGCGACCGAGGTCTGGCGGATCGCCGGTCGGGGACAGAGCACGAACTGGCCAAGTGCGCTCGGGCCGGTTGTCGCAGACCTCCGTGGTGACGGCGGGCGACAGGTTGTCTATGCGACGGCGGCGCCGAGCGGGTGTGCGCGGTTGGTCGCTTGGGACTTGGTTGGACGTGATGTATGGCACCGCGACTTCCCGCGGATTCCCGGCACGCCCCCGGTCTGGAACTCCGGGGCGATCGTCCTGTGGCAGGCGGGCCGGTTCACCGACCAGCGCCGACAGGACGTGCTGGTGACGATTCGCCGTTCCATGATGCACGGCGAGGAGGCGGTTCTGCTGTCGGGCCGCGACGGGCGGCAGCTGTGGCGCCGTGTTCGGCAGGACACGTCGATGCACAGCCGCGGGGTCGGAGGCACGCCGTTTGCGATTGCCGATTACGACGGCGACGGGTTGGACGACGTTGCCTCCTTCTATCCAAGCCTGTTCTACATCCTTAAGGGCAAGACGGGCGAGAACCTGATCCTGATGAACGCCTGCTGGAAGGACGTGCCGACCAAGCCCGTCTACTGGGGCAGGGCGGCGGCGGGCGATTTCGAGGGCAAGGGTCGGGCCAGCGTCTTCATGGCGGGGCGGGCGATGACGGGCCTGGTCCGGGCGGATGGGACGCTGGTCTGGTTCGACGCCGTCGACAAGGCGTCGGGTGAGTTCGCGTTCGGACACGTGGACGGGGATGGGAGGACGGAGGCCGTTGGTTTCGGATACGAGGACGGCATCCGCTGCTACGACGCGGCTACCGGTCGGGTCAAGTGGCGGTTGTCCGTTCGCCCGAGTGGCCACCAGGCGGGACCCGCCAGCGGGGACATCAACGGCGACGGACGGGATGAATGTCTCCTCGCGGTCGGCAGGATGTTGTGCTGCTACGGGGCAACAAAGGGCGGCGAACGGGGTATGCTGCTGTGGAAGCTCGAGCTGCCGGCCGTCGTGGGCCCCCCGTCCATTGCAGACCTGCGTGGCGACGGAACCGTGTCGATTCTCCTGGTCGGGCAGGACGGGTGGGTGTACTGCCTGGAGTGACGCGAGGCGGGGGTCGCAAAGACAAACGCGTCGTGGGACAATCTGCAACGGCTCAGCGCCGGCAGGTCCGCAATGATCGTTGACGCTCACTACCATCTCGAGAGACGGATGGAGACCGTGGAGGAGCTGCTCGATCGGATGTCGGGACAGGGCATCGAGCGCACTGCGCTGATCCCCCGCATGGTGGAGCCGATCCCGGTGGGCCGCGTCGCCGAAGGGGCGTCCGCACTGCTGCGAAGCGGGCTGACTGGCAGATGGCCCGGCCTGGCGCGACGTTTCTACAACAGGACCGTCACCGCCGATGGCAAGTTCTCACTGTTGGGCAAGACCTACGGCATCTGCGCCGCGCCGCGCAACGCGAGCGTAGCCCGTGTCATGGAAGCACATCCGGACCGGTTCTTCGGCTGGGTGTTCGTCAACCCCAACGCCGGCGACCCCCTGGCGGAATTGGGGAAATGGGTGCGGCAACCCGGCTGGATCGGGGTCAAGACACACCCCTTCTGGCATCGGTACCCCACCGCCCTACTCGACGACGCCGCCGCCTACGCCAGCGAAGCGGGCTTGCCCCTGCTGTTACACCTCGGCGGCGATCGGGAGCGTGGCGACTACCGGTACCTACCCGAGCGACATCCCAAGCTCAGGATCGTGTACGCCCACGCAGGGATGCCCTTCTATCGAGAGCTCTGGGACTACGCGAAGGGCAAGGACCACGTCTTCGTGGATCTCTCCGGCGCTGCATTCGTTGACGACCGGCTTCGACGCGGCGCGATCGAGGCGCTCGGCCCCGAGAAATGCATCTACGGCACCGACGGCCCCTACGGTCATGTCAACGACAGCTGGGCCCTGGAGCACATCCTGCAGATGTCTCTCTCCGACGCGGACAAGGAGCGGATCCTGAGCGGCAACTTCCTGGAGATGATCAATGCGTAGCACCGATTGGGGCCAGAGGACTGACTGACCGGAAACGGACGTCTACCTCTCAATGCCGGCCATTCGCTCGGCCATCCGCGCGTATTCGTCGAGGGGCGCCTCGAACAGGATCATCATCTTCTGGGCTTCCATCGAGCCCTCCGCGTGGACGGTCGTCACCTCCATATGCCCCGCCTCGGCCGAGGCGACGGCTCGGTGGGTTTGCTCGATCAGGCGCAGGCGTTCCTCAGTGCTATAGGTGTCCGACCCGCCGAGGTAATGATCCATGTAGGCGTGGGTCTCGGGGTTCGTCCAGTCCTTGTACGTCGGCATCGTCGTGATGATTCCCCCGGCGACGTCCTGGATCAGCTGCACGAAGGCGTGGTAGTCCTTGGCGAAGTGGAGCTTCGCCATGTTGGTGATCAGCGGATTCGGCACGGCGATCCCGCTGGACATGACCGGGTCCCTTGCCGCCGCGCGCGTGAGGGCCTTGAGGGTTTCGACGTAGGCGGCGATCTCGGAGAGCTTCCCGCGAATGTGGCCCGCCTTCCTGACGCCGTTCGCGCCGGCCATCGCGACGGCGCACCCGGCCATGTACTCGACGGCCGGGATCTTGTAGCTGATGGCCGTGAACCGATGGAAACTCGCGAAGGTATAGGCAAGCATCATCGACGCCTGCCACTCGCCACACATGAAGACCCGCTCCCACGGCACGAAGACGTTGTCGAACACGATCATCGCCTCGGACAGCGTCCGTACGGGCGGTCCGCCGGGGAACTCATACGCCGTCCGCTCGCCCCGGCCTGGCCGGCAGATCATCGTGACCCCGTCGGCGTTGGCGGGCACGGCGAAGCTGACCGCGTAGTCGCTCTCCTCCTCGCGCATCTGCCGCGTCGGAATGACGACGATCTCGTTGGCCATGGGCGCACTGGTGATGTGAAGCTTGCACCCCTTGACGACGATGCCGTCCTTCTGCGTGTCGACGACGTGCACGTAGTAGTCGGCATGACGCTGCTGGGAAGGCGGCTTGCTCCGGTCGCCCTTCGCGTCGGTGACCGCGCCGCACATCGCCAGGTCGTTGGCCCTCAGGTAGCGCAGGAAGCTGTCCGCGCGTTCCCTGTATTCGGCCTTGCCCATCACGTCGGCCACCGCACCGATCGCGTTCAAACAGTCTGTGCCGATGTCCTTGCCGAAGGGCAGCCCACCGGTCAGCCGAATCGAGCGAGCGATCATCTCGCTCCGCTTCTCCAGGTCGTCTGCGTCCCGAGGCGTTCTGAAGAAGCGACTGATCGGCTGGCCCGTCTCGTCATCGGTCGCCACGAAGAGATCACGGACCTCCGGGTCTTCGCTTTCGGCCAGCGCGAAGTCCTGAGCGACCGTCTCGACCGCCACTTTGAGGATGGGGTGCGTCGTCACGTCCTCCACCCGCTCTCCCATGACATACACGCGCCGTCCGTCGCGCAGGCTCTGACGATATTCGTCTGGTGTTCTCAACACCATCTCAAGGCACCTCCCCGTCGACACAGTCCGATGCGCACAAGCGCAAGCCAAGCCGACTAATGGCGAGCGCCGAGCAAACGGGCCAGCGAATCCGCCAGGCCGTCCAATGCAGACGCGTCGGGCAGCGTCACGGTCAGCTTCAATCGGCCGTCCTGATCCGTCTCCATGCACTCGGCCAGTCGCTCCTTGATGGCCTGAGCGACCTGCCTGGATTCGTCCGTCTGGTCCGCGGCAGGCACCAGCTCGCCCAGGAAGGAAAACGCCGCGCCTAGGAGCTGACCGCCGGCGACGGCGACCTTCTCCTTCCGTGCGAGCCGCTCGGCCTCCTCGGCCTGTCTGGCCTGTTCGCTCTGGTCGATAGGCGCCTCGGGCTCCGCACCGAGGAGGATCTCCATCCGACGCTTGAGCTCCTCCATGTTGCTGACGAGTTCCACACTGTCCACGTCGCTGTCGGGGTCGAGGGCGGCCAGCGCCAGCTCGTGCTTGGCCGACAGCGTTCCCAGCAGGCTCTCCTCGATCGTTTGCTCGGTCACGAGAACGAAGACCTGGACGGGTCGCCGTTGGCCCATGCGGTGGGCCCGGGCAATCCGCTGCTCCAGCACCGCGGGGTTCCAGGGAAGATCCACGTTGACGACGGTATTGGCGGCCTGCAGGTTCAGGCCGGTCGCGCCGGCGTTCGTGGTGATGAAGAGCTTGCGGTCCGGATCCTTCCGGAACGCCCCGACCAACTGCTGCCGCTTCTTCTGAGGCACGGACCCGTCCAGGCGAACATACTGAGCGCCGCGCTTCTCCAGAATCGGCTGGATCAGGTCCAGCATCGTGGTCCATTCGGAAAACAGGATAACCTTGCGATCCTGCTCCTGCAGGAGGTCTTCAAGCAGGTCGTCAAGCGCCTCCAGCTTGCTCGAGTAGCCCGGCGCCTGCTTGTCCACGAGGAACGTGCTGTCGGCCGACATGCGACACATGAGCAGCGCCTTCTGCAGGCGAAGCAGATCCATCTCGGTGACGTACGGCTTGTTGACGATCTGACTGATGATCCGCTTATGCGCGCCGTGCAGGTCGGCCTGCTCCATCGTGGGCGCGATGCGAAGGACCTCCGTGCTCCGCGGCGGCAGGTCCTTCATGACCAACGCCCGCGTGCGGCGCAGCAGAATCGGTTGGAGCGTCTTGCGCAGCTCGGTGAGGTCCTTGTAGCCCAGCACCTTGCCCTTCTCGTCGACGACCCGGTGGCGATTGTAGAAACGAAACGCCGGACCCAACCGGCGGTCGTCGATGAATTCCGTCACGCTGAACAGATCGTCCAGGCGGTTCTCCAAAGGCGTACCCGACAAGACCAGGGCGAACGGCGATCGCAGTCCCTTGACGACGCGGCTGGTCTTGGCCTCCCAGTTCTTGATCCGCTGACCTTCATCCAGGACGATCAGATCCCACTTGACCTTCTCGATCGCCAGGATGTCGCGCAACACCTGCTCGTAGTTGCAGACCGTAAAGAAGCTGCCGTTGTCGTACTGCGCAGCCCGTTCCTGGGCACTGCCCAGCACGAGTTGGCAGTCCCGCCCCGAGAAACGTTGGATCTCGCTCCGCCACTGCGACTTCAGCGAGGCCGGGCAGATGATCAGAACCTTGCTGATGTCGGCCTCGCGAGCCAACAGCTCCGCCACCCCGATTCCCTGGATGGTCTTGCCCAGCCCCATGTCGTCGGCCAGGATCGCCCGACCGGCGCCGACGGCGAACGCGATCCCGTCCAGCTGATACGGCAGCAACTCAGCCTTGAGCAGTTCCTTGCGCAACGGATGCGCCTGGGTGTCCCTGCGGATCTCGGCCACCTTCGACGCAATCCGTTCGGCGAAGAGACGCCGCTGGATGTGCTCCTCGGCGTCGGGGTAGATCGTCACGTCGTGTCCGAGCGCCGTTAGCTTCCGGACCCGCTTGAGCAGGTCGTGCACGTCCTGGATGGCCCGGTCCCGAATCGGGCGAACGATCGCTTCGATCGATTCGTCGAACCGGTTCGGCAGGAGCAATCGCAGCTCGAGCGTCTTGCCGTACAGGAGATGAACCGCGATCCTCTTCTGCCTGTAAGGACGCGCGCGAACGGCGGCCGAGAACCGGCTCTTGACCTTCTGGTGCACCTTCAGGACGTGCTTACAGACGCCCAACGTGTTCTTGCGGAAATCCGGACACGAGCAGTACGACTCGCCGGGCTCCCATCCGCGCAGCGCCACCCGGTAGGTCTTGCCCGATTGGGCGTTGGTCACCAGGTAGTCCGTCCAGAGCTTCTCCGGGGTCGTTGACCGGACGGTCATCCGCTCGGACCGGGCCCGTTCCTGGCGGTCGGCGATCGCCGTGCGGACCAGCTCCTCCTCGCCGAGGCTTTCGACCGGCACGCGTTCTGGAGGCGGGGCCGCCAAACCCAACGCTGTCTTCTCCTCGAGCACCAGTGACAACGCTGCACCGACATGCTCGCAGGGCGTGTCGCAGCGGGTGCAGTTCCATCGCAGCCGCTGTCTCGCCTCCGACATCAATGTGATGGTGACGACAGCGTCGCGCAGGCTGACTCGAAGCAGATCGTCGCCTAGATACACGTCCTGGTCGATGTCGATCTCGCGCCCACCGCCCTGGCGAATCAGCCGGTCGCCCTCGGCCCCGAGCAGGCGACGGGCCCTTTGATAGGTCAGGCGCGAAAGGTGATCCTTGAGCGTGAGCTCACGCTTGTTGGTACTGGCGCTCTTCATCACGTTCCCCACGATTCATCTCGACTGCCTCGACGTCCGTGCAATCACTTCGCCACGACGCTGAGACCGCCGATCTTGATCGGCGGCAACAGGGACGCGCCGCCGAAGATGCCCCAGACCCACTCGGCCCGGTCGCCGATGGCGGCGACGTTCTTCAGGGCGTCGTAGGTGTTGCCCGCAAGCATGACGTCCTTGACCCGCCCGACGACACGGCCGTCCTCGATCTTGTAGCCGAGTTGGACGTTCACGGAGAAGTCCCCGTTGATGGCGTTGCCCTGGCCCAGGCCCAGCACGTCGTGGACGAGCAGGCCTTCCTGGGTGTCAGCGATCATCTGCTCGTAGGACGTCGTGCCTTCCTCGACGACGAGGTTGGTCGGCCAGCAGCCCACGCCGTTACCGGTGCTCTTCGCCCCGGATCGGCCCGCGGCGTCGAGGTCATAGAGGAAGTTGCGCAGCACGCCGTTCTCGATGAGGGGCGTCACCTGGCGGGGAACGCCGTCGTCGTCGACCTGTCCGCTGCCGGACGCGTAGTCGATGAGCGGGTCGTCAACGACGGAAACCCGCTCGTCCGCGAGGGCCTCGCCCAGCCGTCCCGCCAGGGGGGACGACCCGAGAAAGACGTTCTTGCCGTTGACGCCCAGCACCAGGGCGTAGCCGAGTACGTTCACGCCTTCCGACGTGAAGATGACGGGCATCTCGCCCGACCGGATTGGCGCGATGCGCTCGGCCAGCCTGAATCGCTCGACGGCCCTTCCGGCAACGGCCCTGTGGTCGATTTGGCGCCTCCGCCAGCCGAAGCTGTCACCCGCCTCGAGGATGTCCGTACCGCGAATCCACTGGCCGTGCACGTGAACGCTGAAGTGCGTCCCTTCGCTCGCGTGGACCACGCCGGCCGACGTGGCCAGCTCGCGCCTGCCCACGTTCTTGGACACGCCCGCTTCCACGAGGACGTCCGAGTTGTAGTCCTTGACGAGCGCCATCATCTCCTCGCCGATCTCGACCATCTGTCCCTTCGTGACGGGACCGACGGCGTCATCGAAGAGCTTGACGTCCGGCGCATCGGCCGGGCCGGGAAACTCGAAATGCGCGGGGCTGCCGAATTCGGCCGTCTCCAAGGCCCGGGCCACGACCCCGTCGGTGTCATCGACGTCGGTCGTGTGGGACGAACCGACCTTGCCGTCGACGATGACGCGGACCTCCAGATGCGTGCTCTGGGCGGACCCTACCGACTTGAGCTTGTCGTTCTCGAAGGACACCTGGGTCGACTCGCCCTGAGACAACGACGCCTTGGCGCTCTGGGCCCGCTTCATCGCCTTCTCGACGAGCTGCGTCACCATCATTGTTGCTGACCTCCCACCACGACGTTCTGGATCCGGACGTGCGGCCCGCCGAACCCGACGGGCAGGGGCATCTGCCCGCCCTTGCCGCAGCCGCCGCCCACGGAGGGCCACTCAACGGCATCACCGATCCTGTCGATGTTCATCAGGGTCTCGAAGACGTTGCCCGTCAGCACCACGTCCCGGACCAGTTCGGCCACCTCGCCGTCGCGGATCATGTACCCGTAGCCAGCACTGAACGTGAACATCTCCATCGCCGTCTGTCCGCCGACCATGTCGCAGGCGTACAGCCCCAGCTTCACGTCCCGGATCATCTCCTCGAAGGTCGCGTCTCCCTTGTCGACGTAGGTGTTCGTCATGCGAACGATCGGCTGATGGGCGTAGCTGATCGCGCGGGCGTTCCCCGTCGGCGTCTCGTCCATCTTGGCCGCGGTCTCGCGCGAGTGCAGCCGCCCGACCAGCAGCCCATCCTTGATCAGGTAGTTCTTCTGTGTCTTGACGCCCTCGTCGTCGTAGCGGTGCGTACCTCGCAGCCCCGGGATGGCGCCGTCGTCGATGATGTTCAGGATGTCCGGGCCGAAGCGCTTGCCCAGCACCATGATTTCCTTCATCCGCTCGTTCTCGTAGACGAAGTCGGACTCGCTGAGATGCCCGAAGGCCTCGTGGGCGAACACGCCCGTCAGCTTCGGGTTCGTGATCACGGTGTACGTCCCCCCTTTAACGGGCGGGGCGCCGAGCAGGTCGACGGCCCGCTTCGCGACGGTCTCGGCTTTGTCGTGATTGCCCTCAATCACCTGGAACCCGCTGTTGCCCGCGACGCTCTCGAAGCCCTGCTGGACGGTGTCGCCGTCCCGCGCCGTCGCGGAGATCAGGATGCCCACGCCCGGGCGCTCGTCCTTGATGAACGTCCCTTCGGAGTTGGCGTACCACACGGTCCTGAACCGGTCATGATAGCGAACGGTCGACGTCTCGATCTTGTCATGGTGGCCCAGGACAATCTGGTTGTAGGCTTCGATCACGCTGGTCTTGTCCGCGAGCGAGACGCCCCGGAAATCCCTATCCAGCGCAGCGGCCACCTCGTCGACAACGGGCTCGACCCCGGCGAACTGCGTCCGCTCCTTGCCCACCAGATGCGCCGACTCGCACGCCTCTGTCACCCGCGACTCGAGGTCCTCCAGCGCGTTGAATGTGGCCTGCCCCCACCCCCCCTTGACCAGCGCCCGCACGATACCGCCCACGCTCGTCGAGGCGTCGATGCTGTCCAGCTCCTTGCCGCGGAACGCCGTGGCCGTAGACGTAGCGTTCTCGATGCGGATCTCCGCGTAGTCGGCGTCGGCGACCCGAAGCGCGTTCTCCATGCGTTCTCTCATCTCGTTGGTCCTCCCTGAGGATCCCTCAGCAGGTGCATCAAGCCGCAGCGCCCACGGGCTCTGACATCAAGGGAACTCCGGAATCCGGGCATTCTAGCACTCGCCATTGGGTTAGTCATCCGCATGCGAGGGCGCGGCACGTGAACAGGAAAGCGAGTATGCTGTTTGGCTCCGTTGCCGCCGCAGCATGGGAGAACACCGCACCGATGCAAAAGTCCCTGGCGATCATTGTCCTGTTGCTATCACTGACTGAGCTTGCGCGGACCGTCCTGGGCGATGACTGGCCCACCTACCACCGGGACGCTCGCCGCAGCGGGATCTCGGCCGAGACGCTGAGACTGCCCCTCCAGCCCGTCTGGACGCACCGGGCTGCCCATCCGCCGCGACCCGCTTGGCCAGAATCCCCGGCCATACAGAACGTGCTGGGTCGTATCCCGCGTCTCAGCCCCACCACGACCTACGATCGAGCGTTCCACGTGGCCGTCGCAGGACGGCACCTCTACTACGGGTCCTCGGCCGACGATACGGTCTACTGCCTCGACCTCGCGACCGGCAAGGTGCAGTGGTCGTTCACGACCGAAGGGCCGGTGCGATTGGCCCCGACCGTGGCAGACGGTCGTGCATATGTGGGCTCAGACGACGGGCACGTCTACTGCCTCGCCGCCGACACGGGCGCCCTGCTGTGGAAGCACCGTGCCGGCCCGATGGACAAGCGCCTGCCCGGGAACGGGCGGATGATCTCCCTCTGGCCCGTTCGATCCGGCATCGTCGTGGAAGACGACGTCGTCACGTTCTGCGCAGGCTTGTTCCCATCGAAGGGGGCCTATCTGTGCGCCCTGGCGGCGGGTAACGGCAAACGAATCTGGAAGCGTCAGATCGACGCCTCCCCTCAGGGATACCTACTGGCATCACGTACGAACCTGTTCGTGCCCACCGGGCGGACCGCCCCCATCGCGTTCGATCGGTGCAGCGGCAAGCCCCTGGGCAGCCTGGGCAACCTCGGCGGCTGCTTCGCCCTTCTGCTTGACGACATGCTCGCCTACGGCCCCAGCGAGGACGGCCAACTCCACATCAGTGCGCCGGCGTCTCGGGAGAAAATCCTCTCCACGCCAGGCCTGCGGATGGTTGCCAAGGGCGACCGTGTCTACGTTCTTAAGCAGAACGCGCTGTGCGCCCTGGACCGCTCCACCTACGTCGAGACTGGACGGCAGATCGCGCAGCTACGCGCCAAGAAGAACAAGACGGAAGACGACAAGGAGCGACTCAAGGCGCTCGAGCGGCAGCAGCGCCCCTCGCGGAAGTGGCAGGTCGCCTGCTCCTGTCCCTATGCCCTCATCATGGCGGGCGACACCCTATTCGCGGGCGGCGAGAATCAGGTCGTCGCCCACGGCGCCGACGACGGCCGCCAGCGGTGGGTCGGCGCCGTCAGCGGGAAGGCTTATGGGCTCGCCGTCGCTTCGAGGCGTCTGTTCGTGAGCACCGACCAGGGGGCGATTCACTGCTTCAGGCCCGGGACGAAACCAATCCCCCCTACCGCCGCGTCTGACCGACCCGCCAAGCCGTCGGCGTCCCCCTACCCCAAAGACCGCTGGACGCCGCTCTTCGACGTGACCGCCGACGGCATCATCGAGAGATGCCCCGCAGACACGGGCTACTGCTTGATCCTGGGCGTGGCCGGGGGGCGGCTCGCCTATGAGATCGCTCAGCGAACTCGTTTCCGCATCGTCGGCGTCGAACCGGACGCCAAGCGGGTGGCCCGAGCACGGGAACGCCTCGGCAAGGCCGGCCTGCTCGGCACGCGGATCGCCATCCACCACAGAGGCATGGAGAAGCTGCCGTATCCGGACCGCTTCGCCAACCTGGTCATCTCGGGCAAGACGGTGGTATCGGGCAGGTCCAAACCGCCGCCAGCAACTGAGGTACTCCGTGTCCTGCGTCCCTGCGGGGGCGTGGTCCTGTTCACCCACAGAAGCGCGGACGTCCTGAGGAAATGGGGCGACGGAATCCTGCCCGAGTGGACAATCGAGCGACACAAGGACGCCTACTGGGGCATCGCCCGACGAGGCCCCCTACCCGGCGCGGGCACGTGGACCCACGCCTACGCCGACGCCGCCAATACCGCCTGTAGCGGCGATCAGAGAATCGGCGGCCCCATGGACCTGCAGTGGTTCGGCCAGCCGGGCCCCCGACGCATGGTGGATCGGCATTTCCGAAACGTGCCCCCCCTTTACAGCGCCGGCCGGCTCTTCGTCCCCGGCGACCGCATCGTCTACGCCCTCGACGCCTACAACGGCACGATGCTGTGGCGGGTCGACGTCCCCAACGCCCGGCGGCTCGGCGCGTTCCTAGAAGCCGGCAGCATGATGGTGGACGACGCGTCCTTATACGTCGCGTCCGCGGAGTCCTGCCACCGGTTCGACGTCCAGACCGGCGAGCGACGCGAGCCCTACGCCCTGCCCCAGGGCGTCAAAGCCGAACCGCGCGAGTGGGGATACGTCGCCCGCAGCGCCGAGTTGTTGCTGGGAAGCGGACGCAGGAAAGGGGCCTCCTACGACACCATCACGCGTGAGGCCGAGGTCGACACGCATCCCGTCTGGTATCCCAACATGAAGCTGGCATTGAGCGAATCTGTGTTCGGCATGGACCGCGGCAGCGGCAGGACGCGCTGGACCTACGCGTCCGGACGCGTCATAGAGACGACACTCACCGTGGGCGGCGGTCGTCTCTACTTCGTGGAGACGCACAGCCCCAAGGCCTTGGCCAATACCTCCGGCCGCCTTCCGATGCTGGACATCATCGACGAGGGCGATCAGTTCCTGGTCGCGCTCGATCTGAAGACGGGCCACGTCGCCTACAAGAACAAGATCGACATGCGCCAGCTTCAACAGCCCGTCTACCTCCTCTACGCCTGCGATATCCTCCTGCTGAGCGGATCGAAGATCGTGGGCGGCGAGGCGATCCGGGCCAGCGGAACCGCCGCCCTCGCCCAACGAACGGGCGGCGAATCCATCCACTACACCTGCTACGCCTTCGACGCACCGACGGGCAAGCCCCGCTGGAGCGTCACGCACAAGACCGACTTGGCCGTTCGCGGCGGGCACGGGGAGTACAACCGACATCCGACCGTCGTGGGCGAGACGGTGTACGTCTGGCCCTACGCGTATCACGTCAAGACCGGAGAGCGGATCGCAGGATGGCGGTTCCCCAAACGCCGGCGCGGCTGCGGGGGCGTATCCGCCTCGGCCCGCTGCCTGTTTCTGAGGGACAGCAACCCCGTGATGATCAGCCTGCAGCCCGACGCTCGCATGACGCGGCTCACGCGCATCACCCGGCCGGGATGCTGGATCAATATCATCCCCGCGGGGGGACTGGTCCTGGTTCCCGAGGCAAGCGCGGGGTGCACGTGCGGATACCCGATCCAGACGTCGATGGCCTTCGCCCCGCGAAGCGCCCCTCCTGAATAGGACTCGCAACCATGGCAAGTAGGGATGTTCTTTGGAGCGCGATCAGGGCCGGACTGGGGTGTCTCGGCCTGGCCAGTCTGGTGCTGCCCGAGGACCTCCACGCGGTCGAGGCCCTGCCCCAGTACTACGCCCACCCGACGGTGGAGGACGGCGACGGCGTGATCGCGCCGTGGTACACCGGTCAGAACGGCCAATGGGATGCCCGACTGAGGATCGGCGTCGAGCTGTACAAGCGCTACCCGTGGGTGGACACGGACAAGGCCGTCATGGCCGCACCGCACATCATCTACAACACCCACTGGCGGATCGCCGAGGACGGCACGATCTCGATCCCCCCGACGCACCCCTGGATGTGCGGCGATCTCAGCCAACGTGCGCTGAGTATCATCCAGGGCTTGACCAAGTACTACCGCTACAGCGGAGATCCGCTAGCCTTCGTCTACATCCCGCTGACGGTGGACTACGTCCTCGATTACTGTCTGACAGGGCCAGATCATCCCTGGGCCAAGTTTCCCATCGCCGTACCAACGAAGGGAACGGGCTACCAACGAGCCAATCCGCAGGTCGCCAATCAGCTCGATCTGTGCGCCTACCTGGGCGTCGAGGTCCTCCGCGCCTATAAGCTCACCGGCACGCCGCGATACCTCGAGGCCGCCAAGCATTGGGGCGAAGTGCTCGCCAGCCACTGCAACCTCACCCAGACCGAGCTCCCGCCGTGGAGCCGCTACATGGATCCGAAGCACATGCTGTGGTCGGACGAGCTGACGGGCGGCGTGACGCTGATCGTCGAATTCCTTGACGAACTGATCGCCATGGGGCTCGAAGGAAAGGACGGCATCATCCGCAAGGCCCGCGATCGCGGCCGGGACTACCTCCACCAGGATCTGCTGAACCGCTGGAGCGACAATGAGGTGTGGGGCCGTCACTACTGGGACATGGAAGGAGCCCTGCTGTGCGGCGTCGTCCCGTGGATCTGCGAGTACTTCATGAACCATCCCGACGAGTTCCCCAACTGGCGGAACGACGCGCGCAACATCCTGTCGCTTGCGCTCAGCCGGAACTGCGTCGACCCCGTCTCCAGAGGTGAAGCCTACAGCGGCGCGTGGGCCATCCCCGAATCGTCCATCTGCTGCCGAACGTCACTCTCCTACAACCAGTACACCTATGCGCCGACGTTCCTGATGTACGGCGCCCTGGCCGACGACGCGTGGGCGCGGGAGATCGGACGACGGATGCTGCTGATGGCCACCTACGACAGCCGCCAGACCGGGGTGGTGCTCGACGGCCTGGCCGGCCAGGTCGTCGAGGCCGGCAACTGGCTCAACCTCGCCCACCCCTGGCCGCTCTGTCAGATCATGAAGGCGATGGCCGTCGCGCCCGAGCTGTGCGGCGCGAGTCGTGAGAACCACATCATGCACACCCCCTCGGTGGTCACCTCCGTCGTCTACGACAAGGGAAGAATCGCCTACCGCACGTTCGACGCGCCACCGAACAGCGTGGACGTCGTGCGCCTGGCCTTCGAGCCGTCCACCGTCACCGGCAACGGCGCGGCATTGAAGCGCCGCTCCGACCTGAAGCAGAACGGCTATACCGCCAAGCGACTCGCGGGGGGCGATTGTCTCGTGACGATCCGACGCGACGGCTGCACCCGCATCACAATCGAAGGCGCAGACCCGCAGGTCGTCGTTGAAGACGATGCCCTCGCCTGCACGGGCCCGTGGCAGCGCGTCGACCGGCAAGACGCGCGCGGCGGCACATTGCACGTCGCCTCCCAGGCCGGCGCGACCGCAACCCACGCGTTCACCGGCAACCAGGTACGCCTGATCGGCCCGGTAGACGCCGAGGGAGGCCTGGCCGACGTCTTCATCGACGGCGTCAAACAGCTGACGCTCATCGATTGCTGGAACCCGTCACCCCGCCCCCAACAGATCCTGTACAGCAAGACCGGGCTTGCGAACGGCAGGCACACGCTCAAGGTGGTCGTCCGCGGAGCGGGCAACCCGCTCGCCAAGGGCAAGGCGATCTACGTGGATGCCGTGCAGTCTTCGGCCGCGACCGGTAACGCCGGGTTCGGAGAAGGCGGTGGGCCCGGCGACACGCAACGGATGATCTTCGGCTACACACAACGACAGGACTATGTGGATTCGACGGGCCAGACGTGGCCACCGGGGACGGAATACGTTATCCGCCTCGGTCACGGCGCCGATTCGGTTCGGCGGGCGCTGTTCACTGAGCGCCGATCCATCCACATCGGCAACACACACGATCCGGAGCTCTACCGATACGGCCTCCACGGCAAGGACTTCCGCGTGAACGTCACCGTCGGCCCCGGGCGGTACTACGTCAAGATGCTCTTTGCCGACACGAACTTCCAAAGCGCGATGCGAGGGTGGATCAACGGCCAGGAGGCGATCGAGCGACTCGACGTCTCCGAGGCTGCGGGAGGCAAGTTCAAGGCCCTCGATCTGGTCTTCCCGGACGTCCGGCCCAAGCACGGCATCATCGAAGTCCGCCTCGCCGGCGTGGGCAAGCACGAAGCGTGTCTCCAGGCGCTCGAGGTGGGCCCCTACGACGGCAAGGCGGTCCACGCCCACTACCGCAGGACGAAACAGCTCCTGGTCAACCACACCTTCGAGGCCGATCTCAAGCGCGTGCCCAAGGAGTTCCAGTACGTGAGCACGGCGCCCATGAGGTGGCGGTTCGTGTTGGCCGACTCGGAGGACCACGGCATCCAGAACATCGTGCCCTTCGGCAGGGGAAAGGTTGGCGCCTGGATCGGCGTGGGCGACGGGGTCATACAGGTCGCACGTCATCACACGATCCGGGATCAGGAGCGCTACTGCATCAGCGCTCGTGTGAGGGGCAAAGGCAAGCAAGGCGTTGACGCGTCCACATCCGCCGGCAACACCATCGGTGTTACACTGTATTGGGTGCGAGACCCGGACAAGCCGTTCGAGGGCCAGGAAGGGAAGCAGTGGGGCATCCTCGCTGAGGCGAGCCAGTCGTTCCAGGCCGACGGCGTCTGGCAAGAGCTGCGGGCCGAATACGTCGGCAAGGGCGCCCACGCAGGCAGATCCCTGGTCGTGAAGGGATGGCACAAACACGGCAAGGGCGCGGCCGACGCCTACGGCTACTTCGACGAGATCTCGCTGGTGCGGATGGCCGGCCTCGTCATGGAGAAGTAGAGCGAACGGGAACAGGAGGAACAGCGATGTGGATCAGCGGTGGCGCAGCGTTGAGCAGCGTGCTCGTGGTGCTGTCCGGCGCCTCTGCCCGCCCAGAGGCAGATCGTAGCGAGGCGTCAAGCAAGCCGGCAGCAGACCGCAAGCACGTCACAGGCAAGGCCGAAGGCAAGATGGGCCGCGTCCGTCTGTATTGGGATCGCCACGGCATCTTCAGGCCCGGGCGGCCTCTGGAGGTCCTGGCCGGCCATCCGCACTTGGACGGCGCCTTGGTGGCTGCCGTCTGGGGCGAGATCGAAACGAAGCAGGGCACGTTCGACTTCAGCGGCCTCGAGGCAGAGATCGCGTGGTGGGCCGAGCGCGGGAAGCGAGTCTTGCTCCACACCGGCCCCTACGCACTGGCGACCAAGAGGCCCCCCACCCCGAGCTGGATCTATGACAAGGGCGTCTCGGCGATCGAGTTCCGGGCCCATCCCCGGCGACGGTTCATCGTCAAGCTGCCGAAGGTCTGGGATTCCCCCGCCTTCATGAAGCACTACGGGGCGTTCGTGGCTGCGTTGGCGAAGCGCTACGACGGGGATCCGCGGATCGGCCACGTCTGGATGGGCGTGGGCCACCTCGGCTACACGACGGCGGCGGCCGTCCGACCGGGCGCAGCGGCGCTCCAGGAGGCCGGGTGGACCCCCCAGAAGTGGGAAGCCTACATCAACGCCGTGGTCGATCTGTTCACGAGCCGCTTCACGAAGACGCCGACGCTTCTGGCGGTCTCGCCGGGGTGGGTGGTGACCTACAAGGACGACGACATCGTCCCAGCGATGCGACGAATCGTGAAACGCGTCATCGAACGCGGCGGCTCGCTCATGATCAACGGGTTGGACCCCGACCCGGACATGTACGCAAGACGCCCGTTCTCCAAGATCCTCGACAGCATCGCCGACGCCAAGTTGCCCCGCGACTTTGCGCTCTTCATCCGCGACGACTGGCCCTTGTGGGTGGGCGGGGGCCGACGCGGGCGCAATCGCTGGGAGATGGGCCGGGACGAGAAGGGATTTCAGCGGGCGCTCAAGACCGCCCTGGCCGAATGGGACCGCCTCGGCCGGCGGTGCGACCTGGCGCTTGTCGTCCTGTTCCCGGAGATGCAGGCCACCACGCCAGATCACCCTCAGTATCAGCGAGAGGTAGCGGCGATCCTGAAGACCTTTCTGACAGCGGGCGGAAAGACAGACCACGGGAAGCCGTGAGATCGAGGGACGGCAGAGACCCCCCCCTTCCGACTGACCCCAGCGGGAATCGAACCCGCGTTGCCGGATCGAAAATCCGGTGTCCTAACCGCTAGACGATGGGGCCACACAACCTGTGAGCATCCTACCAATGTCGGCCGTACGGTTCAACATGACCGCCCGTCCGCCGTCTCCGGGTCCCCTGCGAGCGGGAGCCCGGAACGGCCGGCGTCCGTTGCAGACTGCATCGGCTCGGCCAGGGCGACGCTTGAACGCCGACCCTCTCCAGAGACATCCATCGACCACTTCGCGAGGGCGGGGAACTCAGCCGGTCCTTCCCGCGCCTGTGACAGGGTCTCTGCGTTCGACGTCAGCCCGCAGGGATAGACGTGACCAAGCCCTGGACCCCCCGTCTGCGACCCGGGAGCCCCCTCGGGCATCCCAGGAATCCCAACGGGCCGAACGGGATGCGTCTGACAGACACTCGCCTTTTCTTCAATCGGGCCTTGCAGACCCGCAGGACTCGGGATATGGTACTGGGGTTGGGAGGGACTGAGGCGCGGGTACCCATTGAGCTACCAGAGGTAGGTGTCGGCCCGGGCGCGAGCGCATTGCCTGGGTCGTTGGGCAGTAGGTAGCGTGATGGGTTCAGCCGGGGCGTTCTTGTGCTAAGGAGAGACGATCGTGCGTAGCTACATGGTGATGGCGACAGTCGTGGCGGCCTTGATCACGACACCGCTAATGGAAGGATGCTGCTGCGTCCCGGGACTGAGTGAGCAGCTGCAAGACCTGCAAGACATCGCTTCGGCGGCGACGAAGGTCTTTGGGACGTTGCAGGACGTGCAGAACAACCCCCCCACGACGCCTGAGGAGGCGGTCGAGACCTTCGAGGCCGTCGCAGAGACGATCCAAGACCTGACGCCTTCGGAGATCGCCGCGGTCATCAGCCTCATTCCCGGCGTTGACTGGTCTGAGCAAGACGCGGAGTCAATGAAGGATCTTGCCGCCGAATTCGACGAGGAGACGATCGAAAACCTGACCCAGAATCCGCCGGTCCTGGACGACCCGGAGACGTTCGAGGAAGACATCGTCGCTGCGCTGAGGGATGCGGGCGTTGACATCACCGATCAGCAGGTGGAGCTGATCGTGGAGCTCATCGAGTCGATCGAGGATCTCGGGAGCTTGGCCGGTCTGATTCCAGGGCAGCTCCCCCTGTAGCGGGCTCGCGCTGCGACAGATGGGGAAGCGCTGAGGCCTTCCCCGCAACGTGTGGACGATTCGACCGGGGCATTCGGCGCGGGTGCCCCGGTTTTGCTTGCGCAAATGCTGTGCCGCGGATGACCCCACGAGCCGAGAAAGGAGGACGGCGGTGCATGCATCATGCAGAATCCGCGGTGTGGGGGGATGCTTGTTCGGTCTGTGCGCCGCTCTCGCACGAATCGTGCTGGTCATTCTGGGCGCCTTGACCGTGCAGACTGCCTGGGCGACATCGAAGACCCCGGGGACCCCGCGGCGTGAGAAGTCTCCCGGATCCCAGCCAGGCACATCGCCCGCGCTGTTGTGGCGAGAGGTCCAGGTCCCCGAAACGTTCCTCGCCACGGCCCGTGTCAAGGGGCAGCGGCTTCGGTACGGCGGGGACATCCGTCTGGGCGATCTGACGGGAAACGGGCAGGCCGACCTGCTGGTGTTCCGCTGCGACAAGGCCAGTGCGCTCAAGCCGTGCTTCCTGGGCGCATTTGACCTGTCCGGGCGGGCGCTGTGGCAGGTGGGGTCTGGCGGCACGCAGCCGTTGCGACCGGGACCGGTGGCCGTCCACGACATCGACGGCGACGGCCACAGCCAGGTGATCTGCTTCTTCCAGGACCCCTCGATTAGGGCCGGCAAGAAGTCGATGGCCGACGTCGTCGTCCAGATCCGCGATGGCCGCACCGGCAAGGTGAAGCGCCAGACCGCACCGCCCGAGATCCGCCAGCGAGCCGGCTGGGGCCCGAACTGGTGCCACCATCGGATCTTCGTCTGCAACCTCCGCGGACGGCCCACGCCGCAGGATTTCATCATCAAGCTCGGCGACACCATCGTCGCGCTCGACGACGCACTGTCGGTCCTGTGGACCTACACCATTCGATGGAACGACTACGGCAAGTGCTCGGCCTACATCCCGTCGGTCGGCGACATCGACGGCGACGGCCGGGACGAGGTCAACGGCGGGTACTTCCTGCTTGACTCGGACGGCAGGCCGATCTGGGAGAAACGCTGGGGCCCGCACATGGACTCGGTGGCCATCACTGCCTGGGACGACGGGCGGATGCGGGCGATCTGCTCGGGCGGCGGGCATGTGATCGACGCGGACGGAAAGGCGGTCCTGGCACTGGGGGCGAAGATCGTCCCGCACGGTCAGGAGGTCCGCGTGGCGGACTTCCTCCCGGACCTGCCCGGCCCCGAGATGATCGTCCGGTACAACGGCCACACGCCAAACGTCATGGTCGTCAGCAACGCCGGCGAGATCCTACGGCGGTTCGAGCTGAACGCCTCGCCCAACGAGACGGGCATGGAGGTCGTCTACTGGAACGGACCGAAGGCGCCGGCCCTGCTCCACAACGGCGGGCTGCTGTTCGACGGCGCCGGTCGTCAGGTCGTCACCCCACCCGGTCTGCACAAGCCCGTGGGGCCCGCGAAGATGGGCTGGTACCACTGCATTCCCGCCGACGTCTGCGGCGACGCCCGCGAGGAGATGATCCTGTACAACCCCTGGGCCGCGTCCGTTTTCATCTACACCCCCGCGCCGCTCCGTCAAGACGCCTATGCCGGCTACCATCCCGGTCCGCGGCAGTACAACGCACGGCTGATGGATTGAGTGCGGCAGGCCCGATGCCCCCCGGGCGCCTCATGTCCGGCCGCGGGCGTGGACGATACAGCCAAGGCATGCGCTGCGGCCCGCGGACCGAAGAACAGGCAAGACTCGCCCAAGTCGGGCTTGCATCGCGGCTTCGCGGCGGTATGATGATTGAGGAACGGAATCTGCGAGGATCGCCAGGATGGCCAGCAAGACTGCATCATCTCGGGGCGGCCGATCAGCCCGCAAGAAGACCGCCAAGGACAAGAACCAGCTCTCCCTTCGGTTCGGCGCGGCCAGGCGCAAAGGAACGGACGGCGCGACCGGTGCGGTAGCCACGGCAGACGTCCCGCGCACCGACACGGGCAAACGGGCCAGCGCGAAGCCGCGTCGAGGGATCGCCGGCCGCCGAACCGCCGAGGAGATGGCCCGGCAGCAGCGAGAGATCTCCGTCAGCGAGTTCTTCGCCAAGAACCGTCATCTGCTCGGGTTCGACAACAAGCGCAAGGCCCTGCTGACCAGCGTCAAGGAGGCGGTCGACAACAGCCTGGACGCCTGCGAGGAGGGCGGCATCCTGCCGGACCTGCTGGTCCGGGTCAGACAGTCGGACGAGGATCGGTTCCGGATCACCGTCCGCGACAACGGGCCCGGCATCGTCAAGAACCAGATCCCCAACATCTTCGGCAAGCTGCTCTACGGCTCGAAGTTCCACCGGCTCAAGATGAGCCGGGGGCAACAGGGCATCGGGATCAGTGCGGCCGGCATGTACGGATTGCTGACCACGGGCAAGGCGATCCGCGTCGTCTCGCGAACCGGCCGCGGGCGAGAGGCCCATCGATACGAGATCCAGATCGACACCAAACGCAACCGGCCGGAGGTCGTCGGCGAAGAAACCGTCGAGGTCGACTGGGACCACGGCACGGAGGTGACGATCGAGCTGGTCGGCGCGTACATGAAGGGCCGGACGTCCGTGGACGAGTACGTCGAGCAGACGGCCATCGCCAACCCGCACGCTTCGATCCGCTACGAGCCACCAGCGGGGGAGCGCATCGAGTATCCGCGTGGCACGGAGGCCCTGCCAGACGAGACCCGCGAGATCAAGCCGCACCCGTACGGCATCGAGCTCGGCATGCTGATGAAGATGGTCAAGGACACCAAGGCCAAGCAACTGGGTGCGTTTCTGAAAGCGGAGTTCAGTCGGATCAGCCCGAAGGCGGCCAAGGAGATCGCCGCCAAGGCGGGCGTGACGCCGCAGACGTGGCTGGCGTCCATCAACGGTCCGGAGGTGGAGCGCGTCTATCGGGCCATCCAGGACACGAGACTGATGGCCCCGCGGACCGACTGCCTGGCCCCGATCGGAGCACAAGCGATCCTGGCGGGCCTGCTCAAGGGGGTCAAGGCGGAGTTCTTCACGGCGACGACGCGTCCGCCGTCGGTCTATCGGGGCAACCCGTTCCAGATCGAGGTGGGGTTGGCCTTCGGGGGCAACCTGCTCGGCGATCAGCTGGCCAAGGTCATCCGGTTCGCCAACCGCGTGCCGCTGCTGTACCAGCAGTCGCACTGCTGCATCTTCAAGAGCGTGCTGGAGACGAAGTGGCGGGGGTATGGGCTGCAGCAGAGCAGCGGCGCCCTGCCGACCGGGCCGCTGGTGGTGATGGTCCACATGGCCAGCGTCTGGGTACCGTTCACCAGCGAGAGCAAGGAGGCGATCGCCGACTACGACGAGATCCGCAAGGAGATCAAGCTCGCCTTACAGGAATGCGGCCGGAAGCTGAACACCTACGTCCGGCGACGGGCCCGGCAGAAGCGCGAGGGCGAGCGGCGGAGCGTCTTCGAGCGGTACATCCCCGAGGTGGTCGCCGCCGTCCGGAGCATGACGCGGGTCAACACCGATCAGCTGCGTCGCGACCTGCTGGCAACGGCGCGTCGGATCACCGAAGAGGCCGACATCGAGCTCGACGAGCACGGCAAGCCGATCAAGCGCCCACCCGAACTGGACGTCCAGGCCGAGAACACGATCGTGATCGACCGAGAGAACGACGGCCCCGCCGGGCAGCGGATGCTGATCGACCCCGACGACGCCCAAGCGTCCAACGCTGCCAGGCCACACCGCGGAAGACCCGCCAAACCGAGGAGACGCGCCCGCCGAAGGGCGTGATCCCAAGACCAATCCCCAAGCAGGTGAAGTGCCTCCCGCCGAGCCGGACTGTCCTCAGTCCGGTCAACCGGGGCGGAAACGCCCCGGTCTGGGCGGTGGACTGCGCAAAGGACCGCCCGTCCCGGGCGGTCGACCGGACCGGGGACGGTCCGGCTCGGGCGAGTCCGTCGACCGTTGACGGGCGATGTAGTCGAGCACGCGGTTGAAATAGTCCCGCGTCACGACCGGCTTGACGCTGCCACCTTCGGCCCACCAAGACTGCCCCGGCGCCAGCGGCCAGCGAGCCGTCAGCGCCTCGCCGAGCCAGCGCTTGAGCAATCGCCGGACGACCGCACCATCGGCGTCGGCGGACACGAGGACGTGGACGTGGTCTGGGCCCGCGCCGGCCACGTGATATCCCCACGCGGCCCGTTCACAGACGTGGGGAGCCTCGACCTCGATGAAGACCTGTTGCTCGCGAGTCAGCATCACGGGCTCGAACCGCAGGATCCCGCGTTCCCAGCGGGCACGGCGCTGGTTCTTCCTGACATAGGGCGTGCCGGGAACGTTGTGCTGCCGGTCCACCGTCAGGCGGTCGCCCCCGTGCAGTCGCGTCCCGTACGTCCCGAACGTCAGGAAGTACGCCAGCGGAGATCGGGACATGGTCACTGACCTCCACCCCCCGAGCCCCAAACCGAAGCGTCATCCCCGAGCCGCTGCGTTGTCCCCGAGCCGGGGCGTCTCGCCCCGGTCAGACCGGACCGGGACGGTCCGGCTCGGGTTGCGCGTCTCGCCCCAGTCAGACCGGACCGAGGACGGACCGGATCGGGTTCGTACCCGACGAGATCGCCCGAATCACTGCGGCAGGCCAACGCCATAGTCCGCAGGGAGCGATTTGACGATCCGGACCGTCTCGACGCTCACGCGGACCACCTGTTGGACGAGTCGGACGATGTACTCCGGGTCGTCGGGACGGTTGGGGTCGCTCGTGATGCCGCTGCGTTTGTGCGTGCTGACCTTGTACTGATCGATCACCCAATCCAGCACGCTGCGGTTGCCCAGGCGATACTCGAACGCCTCGGGCGGCACGCCCCGCAGCGTCAGCGAGTCGTTGACGACGACGGCCGTCTTGTCCTTGCTGAGCTTCATCTTCTCGACCCGATACGACAGCGGCACGCCCGGCGTCTCGACCCACTCCAGCGGGTACAGGTCCCCGGGTCGGGCGGCCTCCTCCCCCGAGTCGGACGGTCCCGCTCCCGAACCGGACCGTCCGCCCCCGAGCCGGACCGTCCCGGTCCGGTCTGACCGGGGCGAGACGCCCCGGCTCGGGTTGCCCCCGTTCGCCGTCTCTTGCCCGGACCCCGGACCCCGGTCGTAGTTCAGATGCCAGTCCGCCAGTTCGCGTCCGGCGTTGGCGAACGCCCAGAAGTCAACCGCCAGCGGGATCCGCGGCAGCTCGCGCTTCAGACAGTCGGCGAACTTGGCCCGATACCCCGGATGGTGCAGCATCCCGTAGACGTAGTAGAAGACGTCCCACTTGTCGATCTTGCGGGACGTGTAGTGCTTGCGAAACAGCTTGAGCGCCCAGTCCGTCACGTTCTCCCGACGGTTCGACCCGTCCTCGTCGTACACGTAGAACGGATACCATTGCGGGACCGTACCCGGACCAAAGAAGTTCAGGTCGGGAATCCGTCTTGTGGGGAACACAGCAAAGGGCCGCTCGGCGCCGACGCCTGACGCGCAGACGGCAAGGTTCTCAGATTCCGCATGCGCCCTGGGGAATAGGTGGCGCTGCAAGTAAACACTGTTGATAACGGAGCGGTCAAAGTACAGGTATCGCGTGCTGAACGGACGATACAATGCGGACCGTTGATAGTCCTCTCGGAACTCCAGGTACCTACCGTGCTCAAGATGTGCCTTCAGCGTTCCGTCCCACTTGATGCAAGAGTAGTCAACGAAACTATCGGTATCGACGGGCTTCTTGGCTCGTTTGAAGCGGTCGACCTCAGCATTGTAATGGTCGACGAACTTGCGAATGCGATCGAGCAAGGCGCAGGAATCGAAATCGTATACTATCCTGTCGCGATTGGTCTTGATCCCGCCCGAGTAGACTTTGAACGCGGTTTCAGCCTGGGATCCTTGCTTCGCCTTTCCCTCCTTGCTCCCAATCGGAAGGAAGGTTGAGAACTCACTTGCATTCGCCGGTTGGAGCCACGTGTGGCGGCTATCGGGTTGTAGCCTTGCCCACTTCACTTCCTCCAACGACCCATTGCCACGGAGCCATTTGAGTTTCTCCTGTCTGGGCAGGTCCACGGGCACCGCATGATAGAAGAGACGCCGACCAGAATGCTCATGAGAGCGAACTGCTATCGAAACGCCTACGCCAACCTGAATACCGAAGACGTTATATGCGGTCCCGCTCAAGGTCGGGTTGTGCCGAACGTTTCCCTGGAGGTCGAGGTGGTAGAACACGGAGAAGTCTCTCGTGAGATGCTTGCGCATCCCGTCAAAGGCCACTTGATCCACGAAGCTGTTGTTCGTAACTAGACCCAGAATAAGCGAGGGCGGTGTGGCTTGGGCAATTGAAAAGGCCTTCAAGCCGCGATATCCTCTGGTTTTGGCAGACCAAGGAATCGCTTGGCAAGGAGGCCTTTCAAGTGAAGACT
>Ga0180432_10000019_pt1 | contig 230116 bp, 225 predicted proteins | sample SS_ome_10_FD_132414 | JGI IMG/M metagenome (GOLD analysis project Ga0180432, IMG submission 132414) | Hypersaline lake sediment archaeal communities from the Salton Sea, California, USA - SS_1_MS_2 metaG | ecosystem: Environmental > Aquatic > Non-marine Saline and Alkaline > Hypersaline >... | reverse complement strand
GTCGCTGACCGATCTCTCGTTTTCCGCAACCACCTTACTGACGGCACTTTCCAGCTGCTTTTCATCGGAAACCTGTTCAAGTCCCTTCTCCTTGACGATCAGCGCGGGATCCTTCCCGGTGTCTATCATTCTCGAAAGTACATCCTTGGCCACAAGGCGGCTTACATCCCCCTTTTCAACCATATCAATTAATTTTGCCAGCTCAGAAGGACTAACATTAAGATCTTTAACATCTTTCTTCCCTCGCTCATTCATATGTTTCATCATTTCGACTTTTTCCCAATTGCATACAATTAAGGGGGACGCTACATTGCATGATTCGACCGTCTTTTCAAAATGTTGTGCCATCGACGCTGAGGAAGCAAGGGAATCCGCATCTTCAAAGCCCAATTTATATTGTTCCCGAAGTCTTTTTTTCTTATCCCGGGGCAGTTCCGGCATGGCCTTCTTCATGTCTTCCACCGTATCGGCCCGGACCTCGAAAGGCACAAGGTCGGGCTCCGGAAAGTACCTGTAATCCTGAGCTTCTTCTTTCGTCCTCATGGAACCGGTCGCATTTTTATCCGCGTCCCACAGGCGCGTCTCCTGGACCACCTCGCTTCCGTCTTCGAGCAGTTCCCTCTGCCGCTGCTCTTCAAAAGCAAGCGCATCCCTGACCGCCTTGAAAGAGTTCAGATTTTTTACCTCTACCTTGCTGCCAAGCTCGGCCGCGCCCTTTTCTCTTAGCGATATGTTCGCATCGCACCTGAGACTGCCTTCCTCCATATTACAGTCCGATACCCCCAGGTACTTTATGACCTGTTTAAGTGTTGTCAGGTACCTGTATGCTTCCTCCGGCGATCTGATGTCCGGTTCCGACACTATTTCAAGAAGCGGTGTCCCGGTCCTGTTGAGGTCCACGTAACTGAAGGGCCGCGCCGGGTCGTGCAAAAGTTTTCCCGCGTCTTCTTCCATGTGCACGCGTGTGATCCTTATGTCCCTGTCCGCCGAGTTTTCCGCGATTATCGTTATCTTGCCGTTGTAAGCAAGCGGCATGTCATATTGGCTGATCTGATAGTTCTTGGGAAGATCGGGATAATAATAATTCTTGCGGTCGAACTTGACCGTTCTCTGTATATCACAGTCAAGGGCCAGTGCGACCTTTATCGCATATTCAAAAGCTTTCCTGTTCAGCACCGGCAGTACGCCGGGCAGCCCCAGGCATACCGGACACACATGCGCATTCGGTTCGGCGCCGAAAACCGTGCTGCAGCCGCAGAAGATCTTTGTCTCTGTGGCCAGCTGGACATGTACTTCCAGCCCTATCACGGTCTCGTATCTGTCGTTCATTTGCGCCTATCCCCCGAAAATAACTTATGATGATCGGTATTTTTCTCGAACGCATGGGCGGCCCTTATAAGGATCTCCTCCTCGAACGGCGCGGCCATGAGCTGGAGCCCCACGGGCATATCGTTCTCTCCCGTGCCGCACGGGATAGAGATCGCCGGCAAGCCGGCAAGGTTCGCCGGGATGGTGAAAATATCCGAAAGATACATCGTAAGCGGGTCTTCCATCCGTTCGCCGATCTTAAAAGCGGTCGTCGGTGCTGTGGGCGTTAATATACAGTCACAGATCTTAAAGGCTTCGCGAAAATCATCGGAGATCCTCGTCCTTACCTTCTGCGCCTTGAGGTAATATGCTTCGTAATAACCGCTGCTCAGAGAATACGTCCCCAGCAAGATCCTCCTTTTTGCCTCGGCCCCGAACCCTTCATTCCTGGTGGCTATGTACATATCTATAAGTTCGTTTGCATCCGGGCTCCGGTACCCGTAATGAACGCCGTCATAACGCGCGAGATTGGAGCTCGCTTCGGCGGGGCCGATTATATAATAACAACTGACGGCATATTTGGTATGCGGCAGGGATATATCGACCGTCTCGGCCCCCAGACCTTTAAAGACCCCGATAGCTTCGTCGATGCGATCCCTTACTTCTTTATCGATACCGGAAGAAAAATATTCCCCGGGAATGCCTATCTTCATCCCCCCTATCTCGCCGGAAAGACTTTCCGTATAACGGGGAACGGCTCTGTTGACCGAAGTCGAATCCCGGTGATCATGACCGGATATGACCTCAAGGAGAGCGGCGCAATCGGCAACGTTACGCGTTACCGGACCGATCTGGTCCAGACTTGAGGCGAACGCGATAAGCCCGTAACGCGAAACCCGGCCATAGGTCGGCTTCAATCCCACAACTCCGCACATCGCAGCGGGCTGTCGGATCGATCCGCCGGTATCCGATCCAAGCGCAGCGACCACCTCGCCGCCGGCAACGGCAGCGACCGGACCGCCGCTGGACCCTCCGGGGATGCGCTCCAGGTCCCAGGGATTCCTGGTGAGACCATAACAGGAAGTCTCGCAGGAAGAACCGAAAGCGAACTCATCCATATTGGCCCCGCCTATCAGGAGCGCGCCTTCCGCCAGAAGCTTTTCGATGACCGTGGCGTTGTACGGCGGACGAAAACCCTCAAGGATACGCGAAGCGCAAGTGGTGAGTGCGCCTTTCATGCAGATATTGCTTTTGACGCCTACGGGGACGCCCCGCAACTTTCCTTTTTCCCCGGCCTCTCCCAGAGAGGACGCCTTTTCCATGATGCGGTCCGCCTCGATATGCGCAAAGGCCTTTATATCCCTGTCCATAGCGGCGGCTCTTTCCAGCAAAAAGGCGGCTGTATCCGCCGGGGGCTCCGAGCGTCCTTTTAGCCACTGCTTAAATCCGTCTATGCTTGAAAGAATGTCTTCCATCTTATGCGTCTTTTATGACTTTGGGGACTTCAAAGAAATTTTCTTTTCTCGCGGGGGCATTACTTAAAGCCTCTTCCGGGGAAAGAGATTCTTTTAGCTCATCTTCGCGAAATACGTTCCTCATTGAAGAAAGAACATGGGTGGTCGGCTGGACACCTTCAGTGTCAACCTCGTTCAATTGCGCTATATAGTCCAGGATCCGGGAAAGCTGGCTTTGAAATCTGGCAAGGTCTTTTTCGCCAAGGCGCAGGCGCGAAAGTCTTGCGACGTAACGGACGACGTCTTCCGTAATGGTTTTTTTCTTAACATCCTTTTCCATGTCTAAATCTCCGTATAACTTAGGGGCTATTATAACATATATAAAAGTGAAAATACAGAGATGGGTCTAGCCCCGCCTTTCATCGCCCTCTTTCGGGCTCTCTCCAACCGCATCGGCCAGTCTGGCGTAATCCGAAAGCGAAAGGTTCTCCGCGCGGCTTGAAGCGTCTATCCCGCAAGTCTCGAGTATCTCCTTCCACCTATCCTTTCCCAGGGACATGAATCCCCCGCCGGATAAAGGGTTGATGACCTTCTTCCGCCTCTCGGAAAACGCTTTTCGTATGATCTTGAACATGAGTTCCCTGTCTTTGACCTGAACGCTCGGCGAACGTAATATCTCCAGCGCCAGAAGGCATGACTCTACCCGCGGTTTCGGATAAAATGAATTTTTTCTTATCTTCAGGAGTTTTTTTGGCCTGGTATAAAACTGCACAAAACAGCTGATGGATCCGTACTCTTTCGAACCGGGAGGGGAAACGATCCTGTCGGCCACTTCTTCCTGGAGCACGATATAAGCGCCGTCTATGCACTTTCTTTGTTCGATGATCCTTGCGATAATGGGCGTGGAAACGTAATACGGTATGTTCCCGAAAACGATAATGCGTTCTTCCCGTCCCGCCAGACCGCATAGATCCAACCGGAGTATATCATCCCGGATGAGGGTGATGTTTTCCCGCTCCCTGAAAAGCGGGGCCATGATCTCGCAAATACCCGGGTCCTTTTCCACGGCAAAAAGTCTCCCGCATCTCGAGGCCAGGTCAAAGGACATCATCCCGAACCCGGAGCCTATCTCGACGACGGTGCTGGCGGGCTTCAGCGGAAGAGCATCCAGGATGTTGTTCTTTACATTTTTATCGACAAGAAAATTCTGCCCGAGTTTCCTGTTCGCGCGAAACCCGCGCTCCCTCCACACCTCTTTAAGCTGTTTCAGATCCATTTGTGATATTGAACAATTGTTTTTTGCCAAAATGTTTGAGCTGTTTTGAGCGGGGCATTTAATGTCCGAGCGGGCATGGTGTCCGAGCGCCAGCGAGGACGAGCGAGGACATTTCTGAGTCCGATCCCCTCGCCGGGGGGATCGGACGTCCCCGCGAAGAACAGCTCGAACATTAACCCTTAAAAGCAATTGCTCTTGCGGCCAGCTCTATCGCCCGTTCCATGGACCTGGAACCGGCCACCCCTTTGCCGGCTATATCATAAGCGGTGCCATGGTCCGGCGAGGTCCTCACGTGTTCCAGCCCCAGCGTCATATTGACACCGTTATCAAAATCCACCATCTTGAACGGAGAAAGCCCCTGGTCATGATACATGCAAACAACGATATCCATCTCCTTTTTCATCGCCTTGTAAAATATCACATCCGCCGATAAGGGTCCCTCGATATTGCCGTAAAGGGCCCTTGCTTTCTCGACAGCCGGGCCGATCATATCGATCTCTTCACGCCCTATTTTACCGCCCTCGCCGCAATGGGGATTCAAAGCGCACACGCCTATCCGGGCATCTTTCCTGCCGCATACAAGCTCGCGGTTCCCGCTGACCTGGGCCAGTGTCTTCAGGATCAGGTCCGCGGTCAGATTCGAAGCGACCTCTTTTAGCGGGATATGTCTCGTAACGGGGACGACGCACAGTGTCTCCCCGACCATGACCATGGTGACCAGCTCCGAAGAATAGGCCTGCTGGAGATATTCCGTGTGGCCGACAAAACCGGGGTGAATGCGGGCGATCCTTTCCTTGCTCAAGGGTGCGGTCACCATCGCTTTGGAAGTTTTTTCCCCCGGCGCTTCGCGCATCAGGCGCACGGCCGTATCCAGGCACTCCAGCGCTTTCCTGGAACCTTCATCCGTAGGATCGCCCGGCTTGACATTTTCAAGCGGGACCCCCGGAGCTACAATGTTCACCAGGCTCTCGTCCAGAAAGATCTCTTCCGGTTCTTCCGCAAGCTGATGCACCGCGAGTTTGCCGCCGTACACCGGTCCGGATGCTTTCTCCAGCACGCCCGCGTCGCCAACGATAACAAAAACGGCAAGCTCTTTCAGCGCCGGGCTTGCCATCGATTTCATGATCACTTCCGGGCCTACGCCGGAAGGATCCCCCATGGTTATAAATATCCGGGGTTTACTTGTAGGATATATACGCATTCTTCCTTTTTTCTTCAAGCCACTTGACCAGGCCCTCCTCAAACCTCTTCATGTACAATTGTTCTCTTAAAAAATCACTGACCTCACCGAGCTCGAGGGGGCGTGACTTCTGCACGTCCTCGACCAGGAACACATGATAGCCTATGCGCGTTTCCACCACATCCGAGAGTTCTCCCTTTTGCATCTTAAAAATAACATCATCTATCTCTTCAAGCAGCTGCCCCGGCACAACATACCCCATATCCCCGCCGTTGCTCGCATATGGCCCTTCCGAACGTTCGATCGCCAAAGCGGCAAAATCCCCGCCTTTTTTCAGTTCCGAGACTATATCCTCTATTTTTTTTCTTTCGCCGGCCTCTTCGGACGGATCACCCCTGCGTATCATGATACCGCGCACCTTGACACTGTCCGGAGATACAAGACTTTCCTTGTTCTTATCATAAAGATCCTTTATCTCGGCCGGCGTGATAACGATCTTTGACGCTATTTCCTTCTCGACAAGTTTCTGGGCCAGTATCTGTTCGCGCATTTCCTGTTCAAATTCGGTCAGGTTGGTGCCTTTCGCGCTGAGGGTCTGCAAAAAGGCTTCTTCTGAAACATAATATGACTTTACTTTGTCTATCCTTTCGCTAAGCTCCTCTTCATCGATCTCTATTTCCTCCTTTTTGGCCAGACTGACAGCAAGTTTCGAGTTTATGAGCTGTTCAAGAAGATTTTTCCTTGCCTCCTCCAGCCGCTTTTTAAGCTCTTCGCCCTCAAAGCTACTCTCATAGCTTTTCTTGATCGGGGAAAATGCCCTGTTGAATTCACGCTGTGTCACGACCTCATCATTCACCACGACAAGCACCTTATCTACCACCTCTGCCCGGGCGAAGTCACATGCCGAGAACAGACAGTAAAACAATACCGCGCACAGTAAGGGTCTTAAGATCCTTCGAAAGTTCATAGGTTGTCCTCCTCTTGATAATATTCCTCAATCCTCTGCCAGTTCCTGGCCGGATAGAGCTTCTTCGTTTATTTCGATGACGGTTCCTTCGCGCAGCCTGGTGATCAGTTCATTGAAGATCTTTTGCCGCTTTATAGTCCGCAGCCGTGATCTTATATCGCCCGAGACCTGCTCGATCGGTCTTAGCTGCGGTTCCTTCCGATCCGTCAGTTTTATCACATGATATCCCAGCTTCGTTTTGACGACCCCGCTTATTTCGCCGATCTCAAGCTGCGAGCAGGCATTCTCAAATTCAGGCATCAATTGCCCTTTGGGGAAATATCCTATATCCCCTCCCCGCTGTGCGGTAGGGTCAACGGACTTGGCCCTGGCCAGATCCTCGAATACCGCCCCGCCGGCAAGCTCCTTCTGTATATTTTCGGCATCTTCCTGGGAAAGGACCAGGATATGAGATACCCTCATGATCTCGGGGGTCTTATACTTATCTTTATTGGCCCCGTAGAACTCCTCGATATCCTCTTCCGTGATACTGATCGTGTCATCAACTTCATCCTTCAATAATCTCGCAATGAGTATCTTTTTTCTTGCTTCCTCGATCACCTTCTGCACATCCTTATCCTTATGCAGATCTTTGCGGATCGCTTCCTGATACAGCACTGTATCATTGATAAGCTCTTGAAGATATTCCCCTTTCCGCTTGCTGACTATGTCCTGATAGCGGGCCGGCAGATTTGCTATTCTTTCATTAAAATCCATTACGGTTATCTTTTTATCACCGACCAGGGCGAGAACAACTTCTTTACTCCGGTTCCTGCCGCAGCCGGAGGACGCCAAAGATACGCACGTCGCCAGAATGATAAGGAAAAAGCTAGTCTTCATCTTAAGTTCCATAATATGCGCTTAGGTGGTAAGTTATATTACGAGTATCATATCAAAATAATCAATCGCCTTCAAGGAGATTTGCATCACGGAACATGACTTATTTGCCCATCTTGCCGATCTCTGTCTTGAGCAGGCGGCAATAAAAATCGAACCCGACCTGGTCGATGAACCCGCTTTGTTCCAGCCCCAATATGTTGCCGGCCCCTCTCATTTCCAGGTCCCGCATCGCGATCTTGAACCCGGACCCCAGTTCCTGGTATTTTTTTATGGCGTTAAGCCGACCCTGGACCGCGTGAGTAAGGATCGAGAAGTCCCGGACTATGAGATATGCGTAAGCCTTTCGGTCGAACCGGCCTATCCTTCCCCTTAACTGGTAAAGGTCGGCCAGCCCGAACCTGTCCGCATCATTGATCACCATCGTGTTGGCATTCGGTATATCTATGCCGGACTCAATGATCGTGGTGCACACCAGTATATCCACCTCGCCCCTGATGAACTTCAGCATGGTCTTCTCCAGCGTCTTTGAGCTCATCTGACCGTGCCCTACCATAAGAGTTGCTCCGGGAACGAGCTTGCTGACGTCAGCGGCCACCCTGTCAATGGTCTCCACCCTGTTATGAACGTAATAGACCTGGCCTTTCCTGGACATCTCCTTCTTTATGGCTTCCCTTATCCGCTTTTTGTCATATTCGATGACCTCAGTATGTATGGGAGATCTTTCCAGCGGAGGGGTCTCTATCATGGATATATCCTTGCCCCCCATAAGGGCCAGATAGAGCGTCCTGGGTATCGGGGTAGCTGTAAGCGTAAGTATGTCCACGTTCACACGCATTCTTTTTATCTTCTCCTTGTGCCTGACCCCGAACCGCTGTTCCTCATCGATGATAAGAAACCCCAGGTCCCTGAAGGCAACGTCATCGGAAAGCAGCCTGTGCGTGCCGATAACTATATCGATTTTACCTTTCCTCAGGTCAGCCAGGATACGATCCTGCTGGGCCTGGGTCCGGAACCGGTTAAGCATCTGAATGTTGACGGGGAAATCCTTAAGCCGTTTCGTAAAGGTATTGGTATGCTGTTCCGCCAGGATCGTGGTCGGAACAAGAAAAGCCACCTGCCTGTTGTCCATGACGGCTTTGAACGCGGCCCTCATGGCAACTTCCGTCTTGCCGTACCCCACATCGCCGCACAACAGCCGGTCCATGGGGCGCGCGCTTTCCATGTCTTTTTTGACGTCCACGGTCGCTTTTAACTGGTCCGGGGTCTCCTTATAGGGGAACGCTTCTTCAACTTCCTGCTGCCAGTCGGTATCCTTGCTGAAAACAAAACCGGCAGCGCTTTCCCTCTTGGCCTGGAGGTCCAGAAGGTCCCGCGCTATACGGGCAACCCCCCTCGAAGCGTTCTTCTTGGCCCGCTCCCATCCCTTGCCCTTGAGCCTGTTCAGCTGCGGCGGTCTCCTGTGAAACGATATATATCTTTGCAGCTTGTGCAAGTCCTTATTTTCCATGTAGAGTTTATCGCCGCCGGAGTATTCGAGCACGAAGTGATCTTTCATGCCGCCGTCACGGCGCATGCGCTGCATCCCCAGGTACTTGCCGATACCATAGTCTATATGGACCACGAAATCCCCCGGCTCGATATCCACAAAGGAATCGATGGGCTGTTCCTCCATTTCTATGGGGAGTTTCTTGAGTCCTCTCCGGCGTAATATGCCGACGGGAAGAATGATGATGCCCTTATGGTCTGTGATGCTCCTGAAAGACACCAGGTCGATACTCTTTATCGACCTCACCTTCCCACCGGAAAGGTCTATGCGCACCGGATATTCGAAAGTCACGGGATAGATTATGAGGGCCTCGCCTGTCAGGCTGTAATCGCCTTCAACGGAGATCTTGCGGCACCGGGAATAGTCGTACCTGTCCAAGGAACGTATTATCTCATCCAGATCGACCGTTTCGTTGATATAAAGCTTGAGAGAATCAAACATTTTTACGAACAGCAGGAGCGGCCTTGGGGTGCTTCTACCAGAAGCTTGTAAACTTTTGAGGACCTTGAATGTTATTCGATAGCTATTTTTTCAAGCTCGGACGCATAACAGTAAAAGTTTGAGGGATTGTACAAGCTTCTGTACGAAAACCCCAAGGCCGTTCTTGCGCCTTCTTAGTTACATTTTTTCGGGCAAAGTGATATTTAAAAGGTTCAGGCCGTTTGCCAGGACAATGCGAACACACTCGACAAGGAATAATCTCGCTTTTGACAGCGCGGGGTCGCTGGAAACCACCCTGCACTCGGTATAAAATGAATGGAACAGGCGGGCCAGTTCGTTGAGATAGGCCACCAACCGGTTCGGTTCCAGCACGTCCGCGCTCGCCTTGACCGCAAAAGGGAACTCACCCAATTTCCGCATGAGCTGTTTTTCCTCCCTGGTCGCCAGCAAGTCCAGTCTCCTCCCGCAGAAAAGCAAACGGATCCGGCTTCTGCGGCTGTACTTTTTGATACTGCATATCCTCGCGTGAGCATACTGGATATAAAAGACCGGGTTATCCGCCGATTCCTTTTTCGCCAGATCAATATCAAAATCAAGATGACTGTCCAGGCGCCTGGAAAGGAAAAAGAAACGCGTTACGTCCTTTCCTATCTCATCGATGATCTCCCGGAGGCTTATAAACTCCCCCCTGCGCGTGGACATGGATATGGTCTCGCCTCCCCTCAGGAGGGTTACCAGCTGCACTATAAGTATGTCAAGGGATTTCGCATCATGTCCCAGCGCCCGAACGGCAGCTTTCATCCTCCTGATGTAACCGTGATGGTCCGGCCCCAGCAGGTCTATGAGGTGTGAATGTCCCCTGCGGTATTTATCAAGATGGTAAGCGATATCGGGAGCCAGGTAAGTATAAGACCCGTCACCCTTTACGACCACCCTGTTCTTGTCGTCCCCTAAGCGGGTCGAGGCGAACCATTTAGCCCCCTCTTCCTCGTAAATGTAACCGTCCTTTTGCAGCAGTTCGAGAGCTTTTTCCACCTCCCCGCGTTTTTCCAGATCCGCCTGGGAGGTCCTGACATCAAATGTCACTCCAAAATCCGCAAGATCCTTGTCGATAAGCCCTGTAATATACCTGACGGCATAATCCCGGAAAAATTTTTCGCTTCCCGCGTTTTTCTTAAGCAGGCTTTTGCCTTTTTTAGATCTTATTTCCCTGGCGATATCCACGACATAGTCACCCATATACCCGTCCTCGGGCATACGGTCATTCTCCCCGAAAAAATTACGATAACGGACTTCTACTGATTTCCCCAGAAGACTGATCTGCCGGCCGACGTCGTTAAGATAATATTCATTGGTCACCCGCCAGCCGCTGAAGCGAAGGATGCGCGAAAGGGTATCGCCTATGGCCGCCTGCCTGCCGTGCGCTATGGTCAGGGGGCCGGTCGGATTGGCGCTGACAAATTCCAGGTTAACGTGCCTGCCGTGCCCCTCATCGGACCTGCCGAAATGGCTCTTCCGGGCTTCGATGCTTAAAAGAAGATTGCGATAGTACTCGTCCGAGAGGCGGAAATTTATGAATCCGGCGCTTAACTCTACGCTTCCGATGAACGCGGAAAGGCCTTTCCTTTCCAGCTGACCGCGGAAAATCGCTATAACTCCCTCGCCGAGCGCGTTCGGAGAACAGCGGGCAGCCGATGCCAGGTGCATCGCTATATTGGAGGTCAGATCCCCGTGCTTCGGGTCGCGCGGCACCTGCAGGACTATCTCCGCCCCGTCAGGGAAAGGCGCATCGGGCAGGTTTTCTTGAAAATACTTTCTGCAGGATCTTAACAGGGTCTCTGTTATTTTTTTTGAGATGTCTTTGCCAAGCATTTATCGTCAAATCGTTCTATCGGGGCGTCGGACCATAACCGTTCCAGCCCGTAAAACTCCCTGATCTGGCTGTAAAAAACATGGACCACAACGTCCCCGTAATCCAGCAAGATCCAATAGGAATTATGTTTTCCTTCCACGTGCAAGGGAAAAATATGCTCTTTTGATAATCTTCTCTGTATTGTGTTGGAAATGGCGTTGATCCGGCGAGAGGAGCTTGCGCTGACCAGGACAAACCAGTCACACATCGTCGAAATGCCCCGCATATCCATCAGGACGATGTCTTCCCCTTTTTTCTCCACCGCAAGCTGTGCTATAAACTTTGCCTTATCCAGAGCTGCTGCTTTTTTCACCGATCAGTCAAATTATGCTTTAATATATTGCCTGGGACCAAAAAGACCAGACAATCTCAAAATATACCCTTAAGCAGGGTAAAATGATCCGTTTATTTGCCGAGTATCCTGTACATGCCCGTACCGCAATCCGGACATTTACCTTTCATCGCCTTCCTGCCGTTTTTCATGGTGACTTCCTTGGCGTCCTTCATCTCTTTCTTGGCCTTACATTTTACGCAATAACCCTCTGCCATGAGTAACACCTCCTTGAATTTTTAAAAAAAATAACGTTTGCTTAAGTTTATCACACCGGAACTAAAAGTCAAGGGAATACGAGAACGCCGCGCCTATCCGGTGTATAGCCCCTTATTCCGCATATACCTGACAACTGCAGCCGGGACCAGATAGTCTATGGGCTCGCGCTTGCGTATCCTGTCCCTTACCATGCTGGAGGACACCTCCATGGCGGGGATGACAACGCGCCGAACTTTTCCCTCATAAGCGCTTTTTTCCCCCCAGCCGGGCCGGGTGGCAATAACGAAAGTGGTGAGACGGAGAATGTCATCCACGTCCTTCCACATGGAAAGGCTTTCCGCGGAATCGGCCCCGGTCAGGAAGAAAAGTTCGGCTTTTTCTCCGTACTTCTGCCTGAAATGTTTGACCGTATCGATCGAATATGACGTCCCGCCGGCGTCTATCTCGTAGGTGGATATTTCAAATCTGTCATCACCTTCAAGAGCCGCGCGGATCATGTTCAAGCGGTCCGCGGCTGAGGCCTCCCCTTCCACTTTTTTGAGAGGGGGTATATGAGCGGGGATAAAGATGACCTTGTCGAGGGCAAGACGATGCCAGCACTCCTGTGCCAGGACCAGGTGCCCCACGTGTATCGGGTTGAAAGTCCCCCCTAACAGCCCTATTTTCATGTCCTGATCTGTCCTCTTCCGCGTATAACGTATTTATAGGTACAAAGCTCCTCAAGCCCCATCGGTCCCCGAGCATGAAGCTTGTCCGTCGAAATGCCTATTTCCGCTCCTTTGCCGAATTCGCCGCCGTCGGTAAATCTGGTGGACGCATTAACATAAACGGCCGCGGAATCGACCCTTCCGGTAAATTCTTCACCGGTCCTGCGGTTCCTTGTCACGATCGCATCCGAATGATTTGACCCGAATCTCGCGATATGCTCGATGGCTTCCTCCAGTGACCGGACCACGCGTATGTTCAGGATAAGGTCCAGCCATTCCGTGGCAAAATCCTTTTCCCCCGCTTCAGCAACATCGCTGCCGAGGATCTCTCTCGTCCTCGGACATCCTTTCATTTTCACGCCTGAGCCGCGCAGCTCGGCAGCTATACGCGGAAGGAACTTTTCCGCAACAGCTTCATGCACGAGCATCGTCTCCATGGCATTGCAGACCCCCGGCCTCTGGACTTTTGCGTTGAAACATATATCTTCCGCCATGTTCAGATCGGCTTCGGCATCGACATATACATGACAGATGCCTTTATAGTGTTTTATGACCGGCACTTTGCTCCTGGCGGCAACTTCGCTTATCAACGATTCCCCTCCCCGCGGCATGATGAGATCGATCCCGTCCGACGAGGCGAGCATAGCATCCACGATCTCCCGGGACGTATCTTCTATCAGGATAAACGCTCCCTCGTTCAGGCCTTCCGCTTCGGCGGCTTTTTTCAGGGCGCCGCAGATCGCCTTGTTCGAGTTTATGGCATCCGAGCCGCCCCGAAGAATAACGGCATTCCCCGATTTAAGGCACAGAGAAACGCAATCCGCCGTCACGTTGGGGCGCGCCTCATAGATTATCCCTATGACACCTATCGGCACTCTTACTTTCTCTATCACGAGCCCGTTAGGGCGCTTTTTCTTTTCGAGTACCGTCCCCACGGGATCATCGAGAGCGGCCACTTCACGCATCATGGAGCACATCCCGTCTATCCTCTTATCATCCAGCTTCAAGCGGTCGACGAACGCCTTGCTTTTGCCTTTTCCCCGGGCATTCGCCACATCAACTTCATTTGCTTCCCCGATGCTGTCCCTTGCCTGATCAAGGGCCTTCGCCATTTTCAGCAGAATAGCGTTCTTCTTTTTCGTGGGCATGACGCCCAGGGAAGCCGCCGCTTTCCTCGCCCTGCCGGTAATGTTCTTCATAACGTTTATTAAGTCCATTACTTGCCCTCTCCGGTGATCACGAGGTTGTCCCTGTGGATCACTTCATCATAATCCTTGTGCCCCAGAACCCCTTCGATCTCGCCGGTTTTTCGACCCTTTATTTTCTCTATTTCCCCGGAGGAATAGTTCGTCAGCCCCCTCGCTATTACCCTGCCGTTATGAGAGAGAACGTCCACCACGTCCCCCTCGTTAAATCTTCCCCGCACTTTCGTCACTCCGCCCGGCAGGAGACTCTTCTTTCCCTTCACCAGCGCAGTTTCAGCGCCCTCGTCGACCTTAACGGCCCCTTTTGATCTGATGCTGAACGCGATCCAGCGCTTGCGGGCTTTCATGGTCTTAGCGGAAGCTTCAAACCTTGTCCCGATCTGGCTGCCGTCGATTATGTCCGCTATCGCGTTCTTGCGCCTGCCGTGCGCTATGACGCATTCTATCCCGGCCTTTGAAGCGTTCTTTGCGGCTTCAAGCTTTGTCGTCATGCCGCCTGTCGACTCATCGGACCCTTTGCCCCTGCATAGATCCTTCAGCCCTTCCATGGCTTCTGTGATACCTTTTACGCGCCTGATCAATTTTGAATCTTTGTCATAAAGCCCTTCCACATCAGTAAGTATGATCAGCATGTCCGAATCGGCAAGATCCGAAACAAGACCGGAAAGCCGGTCGTTATCGCCGCATTTTATCTCCTCGGTGGAAACGGAATCGTTCTCATTGACGACAGGCACGGCCTTATACTTCAAAAGCGTGTTCAACGTGTATCTGATATTCAGAAAACGCCTGCGGTCGTTGAAGTCTTCCTGCGTAAGCAGTATCTGGCCTGCCATGTATCCCCTCTTGTTGAAATATTCATTGTAGATATCCATCAGGTGATTCTGGCCCACGCTTGCGATCGCCTGCAGCTCAGAAAGGGACCTGCCTTTTTTCTGGAGATCCAAAAGCCCCAGACCCGCTCCTATCGCACCGGAGGAAACGACAATAACTTCTATTTTCCGGTCCATGAGGTCCGATATCTGGTCCGCAAGGCCTTTAATGACCTTCCGGTCTATTCTGTTCCGCTTATCCGTAAGGACCTTAGTCCCGATCTTGATCGTTATTCTCTTCAGCTTTTTTCCTGACATCTTCAATCTTCCCGTAAATCGTACCGACCAGTTTTACCAGCCCTTCGCCGCTGAGAGCGGAAATAGGCCAGACCTTTTCTTTCACGGTCCCGGTAAATTTTTTCAGGCTTTCGGCCGCCCCGGGCGAGTCCATCTTGTTCGCGGCTATAATGCGCGGCTTATCGTACACCTCTTCGCCGTACAGTTCGAGTTCCTTCTCCAGTTTAAAATAATTTTCCGCGGGGTCCGAGCCGTCCAGCGGGACCATGTCCACAATATGCACAAGGACGATAGTCCTTTCAATGTGGCGCAGAAACCTGTCCCCGAGCCCGCGCCCCGCATGCGCCCCTTCTATGAGCCCGGGCATGTCCGCCACCACGAAAGTCCCATCATCAACGGTGACCACTCCCAATTTCGGGCTTTTAGTGGTGAAGGGATACGGCGCTATTTTCGTATGGGCTTTTGATATGCGCGAAACCAATGTGGACTTTCCGGCGTTCGGAAAGCCGATGATCCCCGCATCGGCCACAAGTTTCAGCTCAAGAAGCAATGTCCTTGACTCACCCGTTTCGCCGGACGTGGCTGTCCGCACCTTGGCGCTGCCCTTACCGCCGGAGCCGCCTTTTGCCACTATGACCTGTTCGCCTTCGGCTGCGAGGTCCCTGATAACAAGATCGTTCCCGGCGTCCTTAAGAATGGTGCCGACCGGGACTTTCACCAGACAGTCTTTTCCTCTCCTGCCGAACTTTTTATTGGACCCTCCGTGCTCGCCCCTGGAGGCGCGATAATGCTGATTATATTTAAAGTCCAGAAGGGTGTAAAGGTTCGGGTCGCTTTCGACGATCACATCGCCGCCTGCGCCGCCGTCTCCGCCGTCGGGAATGCCTCTGCGGTGAAAAAGATCCTTGTACAAGCTCTGGCAGCCGTTTCCCCCGTTACCGCCCGACACGTAGATTTTTGCATGATCGATCAGCATCTCATCCGGGAATAACGCTTACAACCCGCTTGCCGGAAAAAGTGACGATACCCTCGCGCTTGGCGAAAAGCGTATCATCCCTTCCCCTCCCGACGTTCATGCCGGGTTTGTACTGGGTCCCCCTCTGCCTGATAAGTATACTTCCGGCGCTTACGGCCTGGCCGTCGGATGTTTTGATGCCCAGTCTTTGTGAATTGGAATCGCGTCCGTTACGCGAAGAACCCTGTCCTTTTTTGTGCGCCATGATCTTCTCCCTTATGCATTATGCCGCCCGCCATCCTCACCTGCTTCATATTAAGCGAAATGTATATCCTTCACCCGAAGTTCGGTGACATCCTGACGGTGCCCTTTTTTCGATTGAGAGCTCTTCCGCTCCCTGTATTTAAAAACCGTTCTCTTTTTTAAGCGCTTATCGCCGAGGATCTCACATTCGACATAAGCGTTCTTCACGTAGGGGCTGCCCACAAAATGTGAAGACCCCTTTTTACCGAACAGTACCCTGTCGACTTTCAGTTTCTTTGATTTCTGGTCCTTTATGCGGTTCACCGTTATCTTATCATCCTTTTCCACCAGGACCTGCGTGCCCTTAAGTTCGATCACTGCGTACATCGTCATTCTCCTATGGTTTCATAACTCATTGTATAATAAAAGCTTACATCAAAGAGTGAACAAGCACTCCTGCAAATGTTTTATAATATTATCAAATAGGGCCGGCCTTGTCAAGATTTAATCAAATCGCAATTACCGGTTCCAGCTGATCACCCTGAACCCGCTCGATTCTTCGGTCATATCGGGAGGAAGTATATAAACATAGGAATAATCTATGTCTGTCCTGAAATTCCACATGGTTATATTCCTTTTTGCCAGCATGATGCCGTTGATCACGACCTCGGCTCCCCAGTGTTCATGCGTGTAGATATCCTGTTCGGCATACACGAGGGCCTCCTCCGTCTCCAAACGGCCGCTGATCTGAATATCCCCCTCTTTAGCTATTATAACGTTCCTGTCGCCTGTTTTGGCCTGGTCAAGGGTCCCCGATATGGTTATAGTATCAGCTATCATCCCGCCGTTGAGCGTGCATGTGCCCTGTACGGTCACGTCACCATCGACATATACTATCCCATTATCCGGTGATAGCGTTTGATTGTTGAAATTCTGGCTTGAACTGTAATAAAGGCCGTCATCCTGAGCGGCTTCTTTGTACTTTGCATAATCAAAATCCGGAAAAGTGATCCTAATGGTGCCTTCATATATCGTGGCTCCGTCGTTATTCACACTGTTGATCCAAAGATCCGTGTCTTTATTGTCAGAGTTATAGTGTTGATTGCCTTCTACGACAACACCGGTAGCGGAAACATCTCCCGTGATCGTCAGTTGCGCGTGCGGCTGCACTATAAGATAAACGTCGTGATTTGCATGTATATCTCCCGTTATCTCGGCGTCATCTATGTTCGTATGCACTTTTATCGTTATATCATTGCCGGCTCCGGAGAAATAATTCAGCGCGGTAGGCGTATTGTCTTCTACCTCGGCTGAAACCGTTTCAGAAACCCCCAGGACAGTCCCCACGGATTGCACAAGATGCCTGCCGCCGGTCTCAGAAAACGTCACGCTGTAAGACCCCGTATCAAGACTGTCGTTAAAATCAGCGCGCGAGTCGAACCCATCCTGTTTTATTTTGGCAAACGCGTGATGCAGCCCGGCTTCAGCCATAAAACGCGCCTGCTCCCTGACCTTGGCCCTCTGAATAAGCCTTATATCACGATGGATCATGGTAGACAGGAATACAATGCTCAGGACCATAAGGCCGGTAAAGACCATTACTATGATCATCACCATACCCTTTCGGCCGTTCCTGTCATTACCCACTTTATGCCCGACGTTTGTCTCTTTCATCCCTGATCAGCCTTTTTAAAAAATTCCTGCCGTGATCTGAAATAAAAAACTCACTTACCCGTATTTCTCGGTTCTATCTCTATGAAATTTTCTTCTACTACTGTTTTGTCCTGCACGACATCCGAGACCTTGATGTACATGCTGAGGATCTTCAGCAGGTACAGCCCGTCGACCGTTACCTCCGCCTGGCCGTAACTGCTTTTTCTCGCTATGTAACCGGTAATGGCGCAAAGACGCTCTTCCCCGGGCCAGTCTATCTCGACATCGTCTATCCACGTGGAATAAATATCGGTCGTATACAGTTCGCCGCTGCCATCCTCCGGAAATTCATAAACGGACAGCGCCACCTGATCTTCAACGTAGTCCGCATACCCGAGCGTTGATGAAGAAGTTTCCCAATAAAGATCGGTTGATAATTCCGCTAAAAACTGCACGTATCGGCCGCTCCCGATGGACAGTGAATGCGGGTTCACGTTCGATCCGCTTATCGAATCCCAGTCTGTCGCCCCTTCCATGTCCTCGTCATCCGAAGACCGCGCTTTAAGCAGGATATCCGTCCCTTCGGGGCGGCTTTCCGACCACTTTATCTCGTTATAGGAAGGATTGGCTAACGTTGTATCAAATATTCCGGACTCCACGGTCCCGGTCTTTCTCCATGTGTCTATATTTGCCGTTATGTAAACATCTGCATCCGCGGACAAGATCGAACTGCTGCAATCCTTGAACGCGACATTGCTGCCGTCACTGGTAAAATCGATAGCGGATCCGCCGCTTGAAGCGGACACCTGAAAGGTGTCGGCTGTTACATTGACAGCATAGTAAGACCCGCCGTCCTCCACTGCCGACTGACAATCGGGCGTCCCCGCCAGGTTGGCCAACTGGTTGGTAAGGCCTCCGGGTATCGTGCCGCCTCCGATAGCCACCCTGTCGTTATCGGATAAGCCGTGTGCTGTGGCCGTAAAAGTATCCGTAGTATAATCCGCCGTGCAAGACGTAGAATCTATATAATAAGTCCGGTCCGTACCGGCCGAACCGTCCCAGTATTTACAGTCCACGGATGCCGGATCTGATATATGCAGAGAGATCAGATAATCGCTATCCGCCTTTAATGGAAAGGCCGTCCATACGCTCCACTCTTCGGAATCTGCCGATATTGTAACGCCCTCATTTATATCGCCCCCCGCGTCCTCAAAGAAAAGCTGTTGATGCCGATGGTACTCTTCGATCTCCTTCCCGGAAGGATCCTGGTTGGCAAGTCCGACGCCGCCGCTCGTCCCGCTCCTTTTTGTTATGTAAGCTTTATCTATAACAAGCGGATTGTTCGAGGAGGACCTGAAAGATACCCTGATCATATCGCCTTCCACGCTGATATTGTCCTGGATCACCACGGTGCGAATGGTCAAAGGCGAAGTCGCTCCCCCGGGGAAACCGCCGTTCCGGCCTTCCGTTTGCGTATCTCCCGTCTCGACATGGGCGAACCATGTGATCTCAACGGGATCGGTGCTTCCTTCCTCCGGAGTATCCAGCTTTATGTGCACCTCTTCATCGAACATGGCAGTGTTATCTAAAGCAGCATCTTCGAACGAGGATTCCCTCCATAGATCATAATAATCGCTGATCTCGATATAACTGCCGACACCGGCCGCGTCAAATTCCAGGTAATTATCATTTCCCCACATGGAGTCATGCACGCGGCCCGCCGTTCCGCCGCTCACCGTAAGAGAGCCGGCCGGCGCGAACGACGAATTATAATATTCCACTTCACGGGGGCTTACCGATGGCTCTATAAATATACTATCAAGCCCTATATCATAACCGGAGGATAAATCGTTTTTCCCGTCGATCTCAAACCGTATCGTGTGGTCGCCGCTGCTTAAGTTGGCCCACCCGAACACCATTTTACCGACTCTCACGGGAGTGCTGGATTCGTCATAAAAATCGACTATCGGAGATAACGGGGATATCTCGAAGGTATCGACATTTTTCAAGAATTCCTCCCCCTCCTCGCCGGTAACAACGTCTTCCAATTGAGCATACCTTTCGTCTTCGTCCTTTGTGTTATCGCGCGGATCAAAGACCTTTCGCCTCAACGTCTTGCTGCCGTCTCCCGCGGTATGAAGGTAATAAATAACCGTTTTATCCCAGTCTATTTTTTCATCGGCATCCAGCGTGAAAAATCCGTTAGAATCGGTTTCCGCCACCGGCATGCTCACGGCAGTGTAAGTTTGTTCTGTGTTGGGATAAAAAGACATGTAAGTCAGGCTTGACAGCCGCAGGTCGTTCTTGATAACCTCCAGGGCATTCATAAGATCGATCCTCAGCTCTGTATATTGCCTTTCCACGGTCCATGTTCTGTACGTAAATATCCACGCGGACAAAATACCCCCTATCACGATCACGGAAATTATGCCGACGAACATGACCTCAGTGAAGGTAAACCCTTTTTTATTGCGCAAGATCTTTTTCATGTCCCGCTCTAACCCCGCCTTTACCTGTTCTTTGACATGACCGTTGCATCAATAGATCACGGTCTTGATCAATACTCCGCGAATAGCGTCTCCATGACGACCGGCTGGCCCGATGTTTCCGTGCTCGAAATGCTGCCGTCGATATTTACCTTTATCTTCTTCACGCTGACTTTTATTTTCGTAAGATAGGGGTTATCGTCGAATTCAGTGTCGATCTCCGTGGTGCGGACATAATTACCACCGGGATTGACAGTGCCGTCGGCATCTATTCGAACATCCGTTTCAGCCGCTGCGGAAAGCTGGTCGAAACTGAATCTTTTAAGCAGATCTATGCGTCTTTGGCCCAGAGATGAAGCTGTATAGATCATATCCATCCTCCGCGAAAAAACGGAACCCTGGATCACGATAGCGATCAGAGAAACCAGAACTATTATGACCAGAACAATGGATACGATCACTTCCACAAGCGTTATTCCCTTACAGTTCTTTAATAACCTGTTCATGGCGTTCTCCGCATCAATGCTCCTCGATGGTGACATCTTCGATATGCAGCGACCTGTCCTCTTTGAGCTCTATCTTGCACCTGTGCCTGCGCTGGATATCGCTCAGCATCCTGGCCTGGTCCGACACCAGGGCCGCGTTGATGTCCGGATGCAGCGTGACGCTGATATGCTTGCGGCTCTTGACGCTCTTGCCGAGCAGGTTATCCATCCTGCGCACGGCCTCGATCGCTATGGTCTCCACGCTCTTTATCATGCCCTTGCCGCCGCAGTAAGGACATTCCACATGGGCGGAGCTTTCCAGGCTCTTGCGCATCCGCTGCCGCGTCATCTCCACCACGCCGAACTGGGACATCCCGCGCAGGCTGATACGCGCCTTGTCGTCACGCAATTTCTGCTGCAGAAAATGAAAAAGTTTATCGCGGTGATCCTTGCGTTCCATGTCTATGAAATCTACTATAATTATGCCGCCGATGTCCCTCAATATGAACTGTTTGGGTATTTCTTCCGCGGCTTCCATGTTCGTTTTGAAAGCGGTCTCTTCCAGGCTCCTCTTGCCCACAAAGCTGCCGGTGTTCACGTCTATTACGACCACCCCTTCTGTCTGTTCTATGACAAGATAGCCGCCGCTCTTGAGGCCGACCTTCCTTTCAAATATCTCATCGATCTTCTTGTCCAGATTATATTTTTCGAACAGGGGCGTCCGGCCGGTGTACAACTTAACCTTTTTCCTCAGCGAGGGCATGAACGCTTTCAGGAATTTCATGATCCGGGCATATTCATCTTTCGAATCGACGACAAGCCGGGTAACGTCCTCGGTAAAGATGTCCCTGATCATGCGCAGCACGATCCCGTATTCTTCGTATACCGTCACGGGAGCGGTCTGTCTTTCGGCCCTCGATTTTATCCGTTCCCACAGGTTCAGCAGATACCTGAGCTCACCCCGAAGTTCTTCTTCCGTCCTCTTTTCCGCCACGGTTCTCACGATACAACCGACCTTATCGATAAAGTTCATCTTGTTCAATATGTCGCGTATCCTTTTCCTCTCCGCTTTGTCCGTTATGCGGCGGGATATCCCTATGCTCTTGTCATGCGGGGTAAGGACCAGGTACCTTCCGGGAAGACTTATGTAAGTGGTGAGCCTGGACCCCTTGGTCCCCATCGCTTCTTTCACGACCTGGACCATGATCTCCTCGCCCATCTTCAGGATGTCCTTTATCCTGGGCTGGGCTTCCTTTTTACCTGTCTTGAAAGCGGCTTCATCCTCATCGGGCAGCATCTCCCTGAGCACGGAACTCTTGTCCACAACGTCGCTAACGTGAAGAAAGCCGTTCTTGTCCAGCCCGATATCGACAAAAGCGGCTTCGATCCCGGGAAGGATGGAAGTCACGCGCCCTTTATAAATACTCCCGGCATAATGCTCAAGGCTTTTTCTTTCCATGAAAAAATCCGTCAGAATGCCGTTATCCAGGATGGCGACGCGTTTCTCGATAGGGCTTATATTGACCAGTATCTCCCTGCCGGCACCTGTCTGCTTTTCTTCTCTTGCGCGTTTTCTTGTCATTTATGTTCGTCCTTTCTATGCGCGGCTCTAAGTAGGAGCTCCTTTAAAGGTGCCCTCACAAGCCACAGACTGCTTAAATGAAGGTTGCGGGAGAGAATACAGAGGGGGATAAAAAATATCTGACCGGCGAAATTATTAAAAACTCTGTGATCCCCCTTGTTTCTTCGGCTTCTCTCCTTTGCCTTCTTTACTTCTCTGTTTCTTTTTTACTCTTCTTCCTGAAATCCAGGAACGGCTTGTACGTCTTCTTCTCTTCCACCGCACCGACGGACATCACCGGAACATCTACCTGCTCCTCGGAAACCTTTAACCTTCCCGTCTTGATAACAGGAGTCGTCCTTTCCTCTTCTTTTTCGCTGCTTTCGGACTCTTGCTCTTTTTCCCGCACAAAATACTGATCATATTGCTTGATCGTTCCTGATTTTCTGATGGAATCCATACCGTCCTTGACAAGATAGACCGTGACAAAAAATACGATCTCGGTCCTCCTGACATCCTCCGCTTCATACCTGAAGGCGTTCCCCAGAACGGGTATCCCGCCGAAAAGGTCGCCGAGTATGGGGAACTTGTTGTCCGTTTTCGTTACATTCTTTCTGATAAGACCCCCGAGAAAGATCGTCTCCCCGTCCTTGACCCTTATGATCGTATTCGCCTCTCTTGAGCTGAATGTCAGAGAATACGTGGTTATGCCTCCGACGCCGCCGATGGGAAGCACTGTAAAACCTTGATCGGTAGAGACTTCGGGAAGAAGATTCACGGAAATATCACCTTCCTTGTTGACATGGGGTATCACTACCAGCTTCACGCCGACCTCTCTTGCCTCCGCTTCATCCTCGAACTCCACGGTGACGGTCCTCGCCGCTTCCGTGCTCTCTATCGACTTCTGAAGCATTATCTTATCTATCACCTTTATGGTGGCTTTCTGGTTGTTCAAAGTGGTGATACGCGGGCTTGAAAGTATTTCGGTATCGCCTCTTTGTTCCAGCAGACTTAATGTCGCCGTAAAAGTGCTGAAGTCAAGCGTGCCGTAAGCAAAGAGGGAACCCACCGTTGGGGTGGTAGATAGGGGCAGAGTCACAAGTGTTGTAATATCAATAGGAGGAAAACCCGCGTTCGATTCGCCAAGAGTGCCCGTAGGATAAAACTTGCTCTGCGTGCCGGGCAGCCACTGAAGCAGCCCGGTATTTGTAAAAGGGAACGTTGTCGGTCTTCTTGCCCCGGCCGCCGAGATGACCGCGTTCCAGTCTATACCGAAACGTTCGTCTTCCGTAAGCGTGATCTCAACGACCTTCGCGTCAAGTATGACCTGGGGGGTCCTTTTATCGATCTTGGCGACCATGTTCTTGATATCTACTATCCGGGCGGGGATCGCCGTCACCACTATGGCGTTGACGCTCGAAATAAATGTTGCCTTTTCGCCCCTTCCCGTGTTGAGGATCGAAGTGATCGCATCCATCAGCTGCTGGATGCTCTCTTCCTTCTCCTCCACCAGTATCTCTTCCCCCTCTTCTTCTTTTTTCAGTTCTATCTCGCGTATGAGGTTATTCAGGGATATGACCTCGGTCACGGGCTCTTCGGCCTGGAGCTGGTCCCTGGGCATCACCCTTATGATGCCCTGCTCTTCATCGCGTGAATACACGAAACCGTAGTTCCTTGTCACGATATCAAGGGCGACTTCCCAGGGCTTGTTCCGGAGCCGCATGGTGACATTGCCTTCCACGCCGGGGGAGGGAACGATATCCACGCCGCTCACCTCGGACAGGTAGTGCAGGATCGTTTTGATGTCAACGTCCCTGAAATTCACCGTCACGTTGCCCGGATCCGGCAAAGGCCGCTCTATCTCCTCTTCGAAAATGGCCGTCCCGGTAGTGCCGGCAGGCGAAGCAGGCATCTGAGCGCGGGCGTCGACACACATCAGTGAACTTGCGAAAACGATCATGGTAAGCACGGCAAAGATCCTTACCGTCCGGCCTGACTTTTTTATATTCATCGGTCCTCCTTTATTCTCCTGAAATCCCGTATTCCTTTTCGTAAAGTTTTTTCTCGAATCGCTCGTCGCCTATCTTTATCTTCACGACATTATCACCGATGGATTCGACGGTCAATCTCCCCACCTCGTCACCTTCCCGCAGGACTTCGCCGTTGATGATAACACTGCGCGCGCCGTCAGGCTCGACCGTAACGCCCTGGAACACAACATCGTCTATCGTAAGTATCCCCCATACGCCCTCTCCCGATCTTTCGCTTGAAACGCCGACGAGCGGCACGAAAGGATCCCTGCGGCCGGCAGAACTGTACGCGTAAGAAACGCCCGTGGTGCAAAGGCAGCTCATGCACGCCAGGACCGCGGCCGCCATGGCACATAAAAACACCGAACCCGCACTATTTCTTTTCATCCTCGACCGCCACATAGGTCTTCAAGACCATGTTTATATCGTGCTTCCTTGGAAAGTTTCTGTCATACTGTATCCGCAGATCCTCGATCGTGATAAACCGTTCCTGTTTTTCAAGATTGCTTATAAAAGACCCGAGTTGGTGATATCCGCTTTTTGCGGTTATTACCACGGGCATCTCACGATAAAAGCCGCCGCCTTTTTCTCCCGCCTCGGCGATCTTAAGCTTAGAAGGGGTTATGCTTAATATCCTTACATCGGATGTTCTGGCTATCGACGAGAGTTTTTCAAGGAATTCGGGCACTTCTTTCTGGTCGGGAAGTCCTTTGGAATATCCTTCCAGCTCCTTCCTTCCCGCTTTTAGCTGTTCCATCATCTTGTCAAGCTGTTTGATGCGCCCATTTACTTTATCGATCGCGTCATTAAGGTCACTGACTTCTCTGGAAGCATTGGACAGCGCATAAAGCCCGGGGATAATGGCGAAGGTCGTATACAAAAGCGCAAAGATCACTATGCCGCCCAAAATGGCATACATCCTGGACTGTTCGTCTTTCAAAAATTCTTTTATCCTGTCCGGGGTCTGGGATTCCAGAAACTCTTTTATCTTGTCCGGCGTTATCGTCCTTGGGTCTATCATCTTCATCTTCTTCTCCGCGGCGCCCTTTGGGCAGCTTTGGGTTTTTCGCTTTTAGCTTGAACGGCCTCTGACTTTTTGAACCGGCAGTTCAACCTGAACATCATAGCCTCTTCACCGGCGATCTGGAGATTCCTCATATCTTCCAGCTCTATATCTTCAAAGTAGACCGAAAATCCTTTATTCCTTTTCAGGCTGGTGATAAATTTCGCCACAAGAGATGTTGTTTCCTCGCTTTTTCCAAGAGCATAACCGGTAATATCCAGCCTGACGGGAGAGCTGCTGATCTTCTGGCCCTTGCCTCCCTTTTCGCGGAATTTCACCTCAAAATCAGAGAGCCAGATATTCGGGATCACTGCTTGATTCAGCCCCGTTAAGAGCTGTGACCAATCCAGGCCCGGTTTGGCTATTCTTTTTATAGCCCGGATCCTTTCCTGAAATTCATCGATCCCTTTGGTGATTTTTTCTGTCTTCTCCCTTTGCGGCTGCATCTGGTCCCACTTTTCCCTGAGCGATATCGAAAGATCACGTTTATTTTTTACAAGCAGTATCACCCACAGGTGAATAACGATCAGGGCTCCTGCCACGCACACCGCTATAGGCAGCACCGGTATCTTGAGCGCCGGCTCCGCGCGTTTTTTCTTTTTTCTGAGTTCTGCGGGTAACAAGTTAAGTTCTATCATGATCTCACAAAACCTTTGCTGCTTGCTTCATGCGGCTTAACTCCTGAGCGCAAGCCCTATGCTGACGGCAAGCTGGGATGCGACCGAGTCTATATCCTGCTTTGAAAGATTTTCGGAAATATTTATGCCGTCAGCCGGGTTCCATTTCTGCACCTGGGTCCCCAGTTTCTCGCTAAGATAGTCGACCACGCCTTTTTGATAGCTCATACCGCCGGAACAGTAAATGGCGCTGACCCCCTCATTATACCTGTTCTCAAAATAGCCGAAGGAAAGCTGCATTTCCTTGATCAGGTCATCAAGGACCTGGGCAGTGGCCTGGGCAATGACCTCCTTATCCGCTTTTCCGATCCCCAATTTGTGCTCTTCGGCCTTTTCCGGAGAAACGGACAGACTGTCACGGATCGCTTCCGTGACGTCTTTGCCCCCTATCTGTATCTGTCTCATGAAACACGGAAGCTTGCCGATCGTGATCAGCACATCGGTCTGTGAATGCCCGAGATCCAGGAACGCGTTACCTTTATCCTCCAGCGACGGCTTGGACTCGATAAAGGCATTGAACATCGCAAAGGGATCGGAATCTATGATATTGACCGTTATCCCCAGTCTTTCGATCGTCCCTACCAGGGCCTCGATGGGCTTAAGTTTAGCCGCGGCCAAAAGCACCCTCATCTGGCCGGCTTCAGGAGCATCCCCGAGGATAAGAAAGTCCAGGACCACTTCGTTGATGTTAAAAGGTATATGCTTTTCAGCCTCAAATTTAAGGGCGTTCTTAAGCTGTTCTTTGCTCATTTTGGGAAGGGTTATAAACCGGACGATCACATCGGGCCCGGATATTGACAGATTCACTCTTTCCGGATAAAGGTCGACCTCATCGAGAGTTTCTTTTATAAGCTGTTCCAGGTTTGTGTCTTTCGCTCCAGGGGGGATCTTCTTGATGTTATACGCGGTAAGCGTATTCTTCTCGGGATCTTTTTCGATGGAAACGGCTTTTATGGAATAAGTTCCGATATCAAGCCCGACCGATTTCTCTTTTACCTTACCTAGTTTTATCATTGTGAGAAATAAATGCTTTAAACATGAAAATTCGCTGCGTCTTATATATATTTTACGCGCTAAGCATATATATTAATCAAAGGTTATCATACCATTGTGCCGTTGTCAAGCAAGGGCGGGTTTTAAAAGGCAGGATTAGAAAGGTTGGCTAAGAAAACAGCTTAAATTCCGCCTTCTGACCTCATCTTCCGCAACAGTTCCAAAGCGGGCTCGAACTCCGGATCGACCATAACGGCTTTCCTGAGCCACTTCTCCGCTTCCTGCTTCTGGCCGTCTATCAGAAAAACATATCCGAGGTTGTAAAAAGCCAGGGGTTTTTCCGGATAAAGCCGTGTAGCTTCCAGATAGTATACCGCGCCTTCCCTGAGTCCGCCCGATCGCGTATATGCTGTCCCGAGATTGACCAGGGAATCGTAATCGTAGGGATCGATCTTTTTTGCCCTCTTTGTCGCCTCGAGGGCTTTTGTATTTTTCCCTGCCCTTGAATAGGCCGTTCCGAGAATAAGAAAAGCTTCGGAATGCTTTGGGCTGATCCTGACCACGCGCTCCAGATACTCTATTCCCCTGTGGTCTTCCCCTCTTGCAAAAGCCACCAGCGCCAATCCCGTATAACCGTTAAAATGCGTTCTGTCAATATCGAGGACCTTTCTGAAAGCCCGCTCCGCTTCATCGATATTACCGGCCGCAAGCTCCCACCGGCCTTTTAAATACCATGCCTCCGGATCCGTGGGATCGGCCTTCACGTATGCGTCCATATTATCCAGAGACTGCGCAATGCTGCCGGCCTCCCTGGCTGAAAGCATCTTGTAATACCTGGCGGCGTCATCCTGCTCTGAGAACTTCAGCACCCGGTCGCTCAGGGACATATCGCTGCGCCAGTATTTATTCTGCACTACCGTAGCGGTTGAATAAAAGATCACCGCACAAAACATAAGCCCCGCAAGCGCGTATCTTGCAAGCGCCCCTTTTCGGCTGTAAATGCCGACAAAAGCCACGGACATAAAAAGAAACGCGCCGTAACCCGGCAGGTATACCCAGTGTTCCGCGAACACCTCAAAATATCCCGTCACAAAAACAAACGGGACAAGCGCCACTAAAAAGAACCACAATGAGAACAGCAATACTTTCAGATTTCTCCTGAGATGGAAAATAAGAAAAACGGCGCAAACGGCGGCGGCGGCCGAGATAAAAACTTCCGTTCCCGCAAGGTGAGTGCTCCTTCTCATGTGCAACCCCACCGGAAAAATAAGCAGCGAAAAAAAGGCTCCGGCCATATCGAGATACTTGACAAACATCGCCGGGAGCTCCCGGAAAGCAATGATCCGGGAATATCTCTCTGCGAACAAAAAATAGTGCAGAGCCGCATATCCTCCCGCGAGAAGAAAGCCCGGGACATGACAGGCAAGATCGGCCATGGACCTTCTCCTTAAGACCACTACCATCATAAAAAGAAGCAGCAGCGGAAAAACGATCGCCGCTTCCTTGGAAAGAAGCGAAAACCCTAAAAAAATGACGCTTGCCGCCAATAGTGGGTACTTCTTTTTCTCGGCAAACAGCACATGAAAGAACATGTATAAAAAACCGAAGAAAAAGAACAAAAGATCCGTCCTGCCGGAAATATACGAGACCGCTCCCGCATGTGCGGGGTGGATCGCGAACAAAAGCGACGCAAGTAAGCCGGCAGCGGTTCCCCCGGTAAGTTTACGCGTCAGGAAAAAGACCAGGACACTGTTCAGGAAATGCAAAAAGACGTTCGAAAAGTGGAAGGCAAAAGGGTTCATTCCCCGCAGGTGATAATCCACGGCATAACTCAGTATCTGCACGGGCCTGTAATACATGGAATAAGTAAAAGAGGTGTTCAGCACATCCTGCTTGAACATTTGAAAAGACCACAGGGGAGCCCGGACAAGGGGGCTGCGGACGATCAGAAACTCATCATCCCATATGAATCCCGCATCAAGGATATTGCCGTAACATGCCGCCACAGCGGCAAAAAGAAGCAGGATTATCAAGATCGCTTCTTTCCGCTTCCGTCCTTCGGATCTTTCCGGATCTATCCCGGGAATTCGCGCGGCGCCTGCCGCCGGCACACGTGCATGCATGGCTAATAAGATAACATGCGGGGCTTTCAAATACAAGCCTTATCATGAAATCAAATTGCAAACCGGGGCATAAGTGCGCTCCGGCATGGATAATAATATAAAAAAAAGGGGGGCTGCCATAGATCGTTGCCCCCCTTTTTTTTCGTTCACGCCTGTTGAATGCTACCCCTCTTACGGTGTCAGAGTATGACCCGAAACGGTACATGTGGGAGTCGCATTTACCTGAATACCAGCGACGACATCATACGTGCCCCCTGCGGGACAGCTCGGCGTCGACTTGATATAATCAGACACAAGGTCCGCCATCGTGACTGTATCGGTTGAAGATTTGTTCTCGTCCAGAGCCCAGAGTGTCATGGCTCCGTCGATCTGCTTCAGGTTCGCGATACAGGCATTCGTCTGCGCATTTTCTCGGGCTTTCATGAAGTTAGGTATTGCTATTGCGGCTAACAGACCTATAATTGCGACTACGATCATGATTTCAACAAGAGTGAAACCGCCTTTACCCATAAATTTTCGCATCTTCATCTTTCTCACCTCCTTTCAAAGAACAGATTTGAGAGACTGGACCTTACCCGCCCCTCAGTTTAAGTATACCCAAGCATCTTTCGAAATGCAAATATAGGGCGGATAACAATATCTGCCTTTTGTTTTACTACTCAGGTGATCAACAATCAGGCTGTTTGCCATGCTCCGCACGGGAAGGATCCGCACCGGGCGGAGGGGTTTTCTCTAGAAATTGATAATAGTCGATATCTTGAATATCGGCAGGAACATACAGATAACGATACCCCCTATTACTACGCCGAGAAAGGCTATGATAAGGGGCTCCATCAGGCTGGTCAGACCATCAACAGCGGCATCGACCTGACTGTCAAAAAAATCCGCGATCTTCGTCAGCATCTTTTCCAGCTTACCGCTTTTTTCTCCTACGGCGACCATATGGGTAACGAGCGGGGGAAATAACCCGCTCTTTTCCAGGGGGCCGGCTATGCTTTCCCCTTCCCGCACGCTGTCTTTTACATCGTTGACGGATTTCTCTATAATTACATTGCCGGAAGTCTTGGCGACGATCTCAAGCGCGGAAAGTATGGGAACCCCGCTTTTCACCAGAGTGCTCAAGGTGCGGGTAAACTTGCTTACGGCGACTTTTTTGGATAACGGGCCGAGGATCGGAAGCCTCAGCTTGATACTGTCTATGTTCATCCTTCCCTTATTCGTGCTGGCATACCATCTCACGGCGAGCGTTGCGGTAATAAGGATCAGGCAGAACAGCCAAAAATACTTTCGCGCCCAGTCGCTCAGATTTATCAGAAATTGAGTGGGTCCCGGCAGGGCGGCTCCGAACCCGGAAAAAATATCCTTGAATACGGGGATCACCTTTAATATCATCACAAGCGTTATGATGACGGCCATGGAAGTGACAACGGTCGGATAGATCATCGCTGATCTTATCTTCTTATTCAGGGCGCTGGTCTTCTCCAGGTATATAGCCAGCCTCTCCAGGACATTATCCAGCATACCGCTGGACTCTCCGGCTTTGATCATGTTCACGAAATAAGGGGAAAAAACCGAAGGATGCTTGCCCATCGCCTCGGAAAGACTTGCCCCCGTGTTAACAGAATCGCGGACATCCTGCAGCGTTTTCTTTAGCAAGGCGTTATCCACCTGCTCGACCAGCGTATCAAGCGAAGTGACAACGGTAATGCCGGCTTCCGTCATGGTCGCCATCTGCCGGGTGAATATCATGATCTCATCGTTCGGCACTTTTTTTCTGCCGAACAGCTTTGCCAAGAAAGATAACGAAAGCACATCCCGGGTCTCTTCAAGCTTGAGTATAAGCAAGCCCTTATCGCGCAGAATGCCGAGGGCATGCTGTTTGCTGGAGACTTCCATGTCCCCCTTTATGGTGTGCCCTGCCTTATCTTTTGCTATGTACGTGAACTTGGACATTCTTCCTTTCTACGTGACCCTTAGCACTTCCTCGAGAGTGGTCCACCCTTTTATGAATTTCGACATCGCGTTATCGCGCAGGGTTTTCATGCCTTTCGAGGCCAGGTATTCCTTGATCTCCTTCTCGGGCCTTTCCCTGTTTATCATATCTCTTATCCGGTCATCTACGAGCAAAGTCTCCAGGGTCCCCATCCGGCCGCGGTACCCTGTCCCGTCGCAGCTCGGACAGCCCCTGCCCTTATAGAACTTGTCCACGCTGCGGGCTTCCGGATATTTCTCCCTTATTTCCTTCAATACTTCCTTCGGGATCTCTTCCTCGACCTTGCAATCCGGACAGATCCTCCTAAGAAGCCTCTGCGCGCAGGCCATGACAAGGCTTGATGCGACAAGAAACGGCTCCACCCCCATATTCACAAGGCGCGTGATAGCCCCGGCCGCATCATTGGTATGCAGTGTGCTTAAAACCATCTGTCCCGTAAGAGACGCCTTGATGGCTATATCGGCTGTTTCAAGATCTCTTATCTCCCCGACCATTATCACGTCCGGGCTCTGGCGGAGTACCGCTCTCAGTCCTCTGGAAAAATCCAGGCCTATCTCCGGACGGGCCGCTATCTGGGTTATCCCGGCTATCTGGTACTCCACGGGGTCTTCGATCGTGATGATATTCTTCTCCGGGATGTTCATCTCGTTGAGAATGGAATAAAGCGTGGTGGACTTGCCGCTGCCGGTAGGCCCCGTTACCAGTATTATCCCGAAAGGTCTCGAAATGGCTTCTTTGAAATCAGCCAAAGGCTCAGCTAAAAACCCGAGTTTTTCCAGCCCTATGGACAGATTGCTCTTATCAAGAGCTCTCAGGACGATTTTATTCCCGAAACTGATGGGAAGAACGGATACGCGAAAGTCTATTTCTCTGCCCTCCATCTTCACCCTGAACCTGCCGTCCTGCGGCATCCTGGTCTCCGTGATGTCCAGGGTCGACATTATTTTAAGACGGGCCAATATGGCGTTCTGGTTCTTTTTCGGCAGGTCGAATACATCATGCAGCTCGCCATCGATGCGGTATCTGATCCGCATCGATCTCTCCTGAGGCTCGATATGTATATCACTCGCCCTCTTTTTTATCGCCTCGCTGATAATAAGGTCGACCATCTTGACAATAGGGGCCGCCGTGCTCTCTTCGGTTACATCTACCACCTCGGCTTTCCCGGCCCTATCAACGACCTCCACATCGCTTTCCTTCTCTCCTTTCCCTATAATAGCGGAAATGTCCTCCTCGCCTGCCTTATAAAAAGACCGGAGAGTTTCCTGAAGATCTCTGCGGGTAGCCAGGACGAGTTCCACGTCACAACCCGTGACCGTCTTTATATCGTCTATCGCAAAAATATCGGTGGGGTCGGAAATGGCGATCGTCAGGAAGTTCCCTATCTTTGACAGGGGCACTATCGAATGCCGCCGTGCCAGCTTCTCGGGTACAAGCGACATGATCTGCTTTTCGGGGATGATCCTTGTGGTGTTGATGAGCGGAATGTCCAGCTCCTGACTTAATATGGTCAAAAGATCATGATCCGAGATGATACCGCTTTCGGCGAGCAGGCTTATGACGTCACCGCCGTTCTTTTCCTGCGCTCTTTTCAGCACGGTTTTCAAGCGCTTCTTATCCACCCGTCCGCTTTCCTGAAGCGCTTTTAATATCCTATCCTTTAAAGACTTCTTCATGCCCTCCCTACTCCGCCCCTCTTTCAATAGTCGCGCGCAACACATCCTCAAGAGAGGTGATACCCTTTATGACGTTCTCTATGCCGTTCTCTCTCAGCGTGACCATGCCTTCGGACCTGGCTACTTTTTCGATCTCGGACTCCTGTGCCCGCTTGAATACAAGATCCTTTATTGCCGGGGTCAATCTCATGCACTCGATGATACCCGTTCTCCCCTGATAGCCGGACCCCGAGCACTTCTTGCACCCCCGCGGCTTGTAGATCCTCGGGATCTTGTTATTCTTGTCAAAAAGACCGTATTTGTCGGCAACTTCTTTCGGGGGCGTATATGGCTCTTTGCATTCCGGGCACAACTTTCTCAATAACCGCTGGGCCGCGATAAGCTCGACGGAAGCGGCTATAAGAAAGGTCTCCTCTCCCATGTTCACCATCCTGATGATCGATCCGCTCGCGGTATTAGTATGAAGCGTGCTCAGAACAAGGTGCCCTGTCAGTGCGGATTTAATGGCGATATCAAGCGTCTCAAAATCCCTTATCTCGCCGATCATGATGATATCCGGATCCTGCCGCAGAATGGAACGAAGAGAACCGGCGAACGTCAATCCGATCTCATCGTTTATTGTGACCTGGTTGATGCCTTTAAGTTCATATTCTACCGGGTCTTCGACGGTGACGAGGTTCTTCCCCGGATCGTCCACATGCTTCAATACGGAATACAGGGTAGTGGTCTTGCCGCACCCCGTCGGGCCGCACACAAGTATCATGCCGTGGGGTTTCGCGCTGGCGGTCCGGATCGTTTTTAAGTCCCGCTCCTTGAATCCAAGCCTGTCGAGATCTATCATGGCCTGTTCTTTATCAAGCACTCTCAGGGCTACTTTTTCCCCAAAACTGGAGGGTATGACAGAGACCCTGAAATCGATCTTCCTGCCTTCGACCTTTATCATGAACCGCCCGTCCTGCGGCAGGCGCATTTCGGTGATATCAAGGTCCGACATTACCTTGATGCGGGATACCAGGGCCTGGTGAAATTTCCTGGGGGGAGCGTACCGCTCGCACAATACGCCGTCTATCCGGAACCTGACCCGGGAATTCGCCTCCATCGGTTCTATCAGGATATCGCTTGCGCGTTCCTTTACCGCCCTGCTTATTACCATGTTCGTGAGTTTCACCACGGGGGCTTCTTCCGTTATCCGAAGAAGATCGCTGGAGGATATTTTTTCCTCTTCTTCTTCTGTCAGCATTTCCATCTGCGCGCTTTCCATATCGCTTACCAGGGCGCTGATCTCCTCGTCGGCCGATCTTTCATAATATCTGTGTATCGCTTCTTTTATGTCATCCTCGGCCGCAACAACGGGGCTGATGTCCAGATTCGTCACTATCTTCAGATCATCGATCGCGACCACGTTAAGTGGATCGGCCATGGCAACGGTAAGCTGCTTTCCTACGCGTGAAACGGGCAATATCCGATAAGACATCGCGATTTTTCTTGGAATGAGTTCAAGGGTCTCCTTGTCGATCCGCAAAAGGGAAAGTTTAACGGGAGGGAATCCGAGTCCTTCGCTGAGGGCGGTTAAAAGATCGCCCTTGGAAACCGCCTTCATCTCGACCAGGATATCGCTGAGGTTGCCCCCTTTTTCCGCGCATATCCCTCTGGCCTTTTTCAGGTCGTTTTCCGAGACAAGTTTTTTGCTGAGAAGAAGATCATAAATCTTTTTTGTCAGTGACAAGGCCATACAGGCGCCTCTTAACCGCGGGGTTTCTCGTAAAGTCTGTCCAGGGCTTCGTGTATAGATGTGACGGTACTGATAAAGACCTGGACCTTCTTTTTAGTCAACATTTCTACATCTTCGATCGCTTTTTCATTGAGCGGATTCGACATCGCAACCGTCAGGATATTCCCCATAACATCAAGAGGAACGATGCTGTATTGCCTGGCCACATTTTCCGGGACCACGCTCACGATCTCTCTTTTTAGCTCATAATTTTCAAGCGGGAGATAAGGAAAGCCGTACTGGACGGTCAGCGCCCGGACTATATCAAGCTCTTTTACATACCCTAATTTTACAAGGATCTCCCCTAAAAGTCCTCCTTCGCGCTTCTGAAAATCAAGAGCCCGCTGCAGATTTTGCTCAGAAATAACACCGCCGCGGACCAGTATCTCTCCGAGTTTTTCCTTTACGCGTTTCTGGGGTGACACTTTTTTTCTCCTGACTTTAAATGTATCCGCAAATCAACGTCACGCGCGGTGCTATCCGATCAATTTGGTCAACTCCTCGACATCAGACGACCTTGATATCGCGTCATCATAGGTTATCAGGCCGGCCGCATAGAGCTCGGACAGGGCCTGGTTCATCGTTTTCATGCCGAATTTCTGGGATGTCTGTATGATGGAATATACCTGGTGTTCTTTGGCGTCCCTTATCATGCTTCTGATGGCCGGGGTCGCCACAAGAACCTCGGTGGCCAGAACCATGCCGGGCTGCCCCTTATGCGGTATCAGGTGCTGTGAAAGGATGCCGGATAATACAAACGAAAGCTGTGTCCTTACCTGTCCTTGCTGGTGAGCCGGAAACACGTCCACCATGCGGTTTATCGACTGTATGCTGTCCGAAGTATGCAGGGTGCCCAGGACCAGATGCCCGGTATCGGCAATGATCAAAGCCTGTTGTATGGTATCAAGATCGCGCAGCTCACCTATAAGAATAACATCCGGATCCTGCCTCAGCACATGCCGCAGGGCGTTGCTGAAAGAATGGGTATCCGCAAGCAGCTGTCTCTGTTCTATAATAGCTTTCTTATTTTCATGGACATACTCAATGGGGTCCTCGACCGTCACAATATGGCATTTCCGGCTATTGTTGATCTCTTCCACCATAGCCGCAAGGGTCGTTGATTTTCCGCTGCCGGTCGCCCCCGTCACGAGAACCAGCCCCTTCAGGGCCTTGCAAAAACTTTTCACCACTTCCACGGGCAACCCGCATTCCTCAATGCTCATGATACGGAAAGGTATCAGCCTTATAGCGCACCCGACATGACCCCGTTGAAAAAATGCGTTGCATCTGTAGCGCCCCACATCCTCTATTGACAGGGCAAAGTCAAGTTCTTCTTCCTCTTCAAACTTCTTTATCTGCTCCTGGCTCAAAAGACCGTAAATGATCTCCTTGGCTTCCTTGGAAGACAGAACCTTATCCGCCACCGTCAACAGCTCATTATCGATACGGTAATGCATGGGCGCGTTCGCGCCTATGTGAAGGTCGGACGCCCGTTTTTCAGACATGTCCGTCAATATCTTTCTAATATCGTCTCTCATGTTTTTACCTCTCGCTTAATCGGGGTTTGAGCCCTTCCTCCGGGCCCGGGCTATTCCCCCAGCACTTTATTTTTGCCTTGTTCTTTGGCTTTCTTTACGTACTGCCGGGCCTTGGTGACGATCTCCTTCGCGCTCGCGCCGTCAATAGGATTTTCACCGACCCCGATGCTCGCAGTGATCCTGTCACTCGCCTCGGGCGAGATCTGCATGTTTTCTACCCTCTTGCGGATATTCTCGGCCAGCTCAAGGCTTTCCCTCTTATTCATCTCGGGCAGGAGTATCCCGAATTCAGCGCCATCGAATCTTGCGATTTTGCCGATCGGGGGTATGGCGGCGCCCAGAAGCTCACCCAATTGCCTCAGGACCTGTTCCGACTTTGACGCACCGTAATGGTCCGAATACTTTTCAAAGTCATCCACGTCTACGACTATCAGGGAGCATGGCCTCTGGTAATACACGGCCCTGCTGATCTCATCTTCCAGCCGTTCTTCAAGATAAGAAAACGTATAAAGTCCAGTAAGACTGTCCACTATCTCCAGGCTCTTCATCTTTCCGAACATCTGGAAACTCTGGTATCCAAGGATCAATTCTTTCTCAAAAGCTCTCAGGACCTCTATGTCCTCGTCGCTGAATCTGACATCCCCCCCGAAACCTCCCAATACGATAACCCCCGCAACATCGCTCTTTATCTTCATGGGGAACAGGACGACGTTCATCTGGTTCAGCTTTTCTTTCAATTCCGCCTGCCAGGGTTTTTTCATCGGGCGAGAATCGGCCAAAAGATATTCATTGTCGGAAAAGAGTTCTTTCACGGAAGAGACCGCCGATTCGATATCGGCGGGGGCTATTTCCTTGCTGGAATTATTGAGAGAGGATTTCAGGGAATATTTTTGCCCATCCTCTTTCATCAAAATGGCGCAAAAACCGCCATATAGCTCTCCCGCTATCCTTTCTGCCGCAAAGTCGAGCACTTCTTTAAATTCCGCTCCCGAACTTATGAGGTCCCCTAATCTCATAAGATTCGTAAGGGTAAGGACCTTTCTGTGTATCTTGACGTTAAGGGCCGTCGTTTCCTTGCTGTATTTCTGCAGTTCGCCGAGATAGCTGCGCATCTTACCCGTCATGGTATTGACGGCGGTAGCTATATCTCCCAGTTCATCCTCCCTGCTGACCAGGATCTTTGAGGTGCCCCGCCCGTTCGCTATGATCTTCGTCTCGATAGCAAGGTTTATGACCGGAATCACGATATCCTTTGCCAGTATGTAGCCGGTCCAGGCGATCAACAGGGAAAACAGGGTGATAGCCGTTACCTGAAGCATATTTATTCCCGTTCCCGGGAACACATAGGTCACGACAAAATATACCATGACCAGGATAGGAATAAGGGACATAAGAGCAAAGGCGAGCAGAAGTTTATATTTCAAACTCTTCCTTCCGAGCCCCAGGAATTTAAAAAAACTCATAAAATCCTCCCAATGGCTTATATGAAATAAAGTTTCCGGTTTCTTTTGGCATAACCACCGACGTTAGATAAATAATACACTAAGTGTATTTAAAAGTCAAAATACTCTTTGCCGGCAGTATCTCTAACGGTTCGCTCTTCGGCCTATGCTGAGCAAAAATCCTACGCTTATGAGGGTGGCAACGGTATTGGAACCGCCGTAGCTTATGGCCGGAAGCGGCAGGCCGACGACGGGCATAAACCCGATCGTCATCGATATGTTCACTAAAACCTGGAAAGCTATTAATGTCACGATCCCGGCGGTTATGGCCCTGCCGTAGATGTCGCCGGCGGCCGACATGATCTTTATCCCCCGCGCTATTACCAGCGCATATAATGCTATCAATGCAACGGCGCCGATAAGGCCCCATTCTTCCCCGATCACGGAAAATATGAAATCCGTGTGCCTTTCCGGAAGAAATTTGAGGTAACTTTGTGATCCGTTCAGCCATCCTTTTCCGAACACGCCGCCGGAGCCTATCGCGATCTTTGACTGTATGATAGTATATCCGGCACCGAGCGGATCCAGATTCGGATTTACAAAAACCATGAGTCTTGTTTTCTGGTAATCCTTTAGCAGGGTCCAGAAAAAGGGCAGACCCGCCAGCGCTATTGCCGCGCTTGAAACCAGATATTTTATCTTTTCGCCGCATATGAACAACATGGAAAAAAGCACAGGAATAAGCACAAGGGCCGTCCCCAGGTCCGGCTGGAGAAAGATCAACATTACGGCGGGCATTACCAGCGCGACAGCGCTTATGTAATTTTTAAGCGTTCCTATCCTTTCGCGTCTCTCGCCCAGGAAAGCAGCCAGAGCCAGGATCACGGTTATTTTCGCGAACTCCGAAGGCTGCAGGGAAACCGGCCCCAGATCTATCCACCTCTTGGCGCCGTAATGTTCGCCTCCGAACAAGAGAAGAAAGACAAGAACCGCCAGGTTCAGGCCGTACACAAGATAAGCAAAATTCAGGATCTTCAGGTAATCCATATTCGCGACCGCAAGCAGAAGAACAAACCCGACTGCCACCCATATGCATTGTTTTACCACAAGAGCGTTCAGGGCGCCGGTAGCCCTGTCCCATGTTGCGCTGTAAATAAAAACGATCCCGAGAAAAGAGATCAGCGTGACAGCAAGCAATAAGACCTTATCCGTTTCTATCCATCCTCTTCCGGGTTTTATCATATCAATCCAAGTTCCCTGGCTTTCCTGAACACCCTGCCTGCCGTTTCGGCCGCATAGTATCCGCCCTTGCCGCCGTATTCGTCAAAAACCACAACTGTTATCTTTGCGTCCTCAAACGGGGCGAACCCCGCAAACCAACCGTGGCTTCTGTATTTTGAGGTCTGGGCCGTTCCTGTTTTCCCCGCAACCGTAACGCATGCCTGTCTTGCCTTCATTCCCGTGCCCCTCGGGTCGTTCACGACCTTCCTCAACCCATCCCTTACTATTTCCAGAGATCCCGGAGAGATGTTCAAGTCGGTTTTCTCTCTAATGTTCACCGGAACCCCTTCGACCTTGTCCACCACATAAGGTCTTACAAGATAACCCCCATTTGCAAAAACGGATATCATCCGGGCTATCTGAAGCGGCGAACACAGAAGATACCCCTGCCCTATCGAATAGTTCACGGTATCTCCCCTGTACCATTTCTCATTAAACTGTTTTTCCTTCCAGCTGCGCGTCGGCAGCACACCCGGGCTCTCACCCGGAAGATCTATCCCCGTGAACTTGCCGAAACCAAACTTGCCCGCGAATTTGGACATGCTGTCCGCGCCGAGAAGAAGCCCCAGATTGAAAAAATACACATTGCACGAGTTCTTTATGGCTTCTTTCAGCATTTGCGCCCCGTGCCCGTTCTTCTTCCAGCAGTGAAACGTCGTCCGGCCCAAAGTAAGATACCCCGGACACTGAAAAGTCGTCCCGGGTGTCGCAACGCCTTCTTCCAGCGCACCTGTCGCCACTACGACCTTGAATGTCGAACCCGGAGGATATTCCCCGGCGATCGCTCTGTTGAACAGCGGATAATCCCTGTCCCTGAGAACACCGCCGATTTCTTCCGCTCTATCGCGGTCCACAAAAATAGCGGGGTCATAAGCGGGGGCATTGGCCATGGCCAGTATGGCTCCGCTTTCGGGATCCATGGCCAGAATGGCCCCTTTTTTATCTTTCAAAAGTTCATCACAAAATTTCTGCAGTTCCAGATCTATGGTAAGGTGGATATCCCTGCCGGGGACCGGCTCACGGAACCCCAGTATTATGATCTCGCGTCCGCGGTGATCGACTTCAACCTGCCTGCCGCCGTGCGTTCCCCTCAGGTAATTATCATAATATTTTTCGACCCCGTCCCTGCCTACCAGGTCGTTCAACCTGTAGCCGTAATGCTTAAGCTTATCGAACTCGGAGCGGTTTATAAGCCCCAGGTACCCCAGGACATTGGACGCGGTCTTTCCGTGAACATATTCACGCTTGGCGGATACTTCAAGCCTGAGGCCCGGGTAATCCATCTCTACTTCTTCCAGGTAAACGGCTTTCTCTATTCCGATGTCAGCGGCGATACATGTAGGCGAGTAAGGCTGTTCCCGGCTTTTCTTGATACCCGCCGCTATTTTCTGTTCCGGAACGTTCAGAACGGAACTCAGGACCTTTTTCAGGGGATCCATATCCTTTATCCGGCTGTACACGACGGCGGCGTTAAAACACAGGGCATCCTTTACCATGGCTTCTCCGTTCCGATCAAAAATACAGCCCCGGGGAGCCATCAAGGGAACGACCTTCAGCCTGTTCTCTTCTGACATGACCTTGTATCTTTCATGTCTGCCTATCTGGACATAGGCCAGACCTATCAGGAGCGTTACCGTGAAAAAAACAAATACCAGCGTAAATACTCTAATCCTCATTGTTTCTCACGCAAGTAAAGGGCGGTCTTGGGGTGTTTCGCTGCGCAACCCTTTAGGGTTTGCTTGCGGAACTGCTGGAGCAGCATATCAAAGATGTCTCAGTTTCTACCAGAAGTTTGTAAACCTCTAAGAACCTTGAATATTATTCAACGGTTATTTTTTCAAGTTCGGACGCATAGTGGTTGAAGTCCAGGTTTTCGTACAAGCTTCTGTACAAAAATCCCAAGACCGCCCTTGCATATCGACTAACTTTAAACCATAAACTGCTTCATTCCTCCAACCTTAACAATGTTTTAAGAAAAGCGAACGCGAACGGCGAAACAAGAACGGTTACTATAACGGATCTCCAGCTGGACAGAAAGGCAAAAGATATTTTTACGTCGTTCCCGGCGGTAACGTTCAGGTAAAGGGTGTGGGCCGCTACCACGATAAGCGCCGCGATCACCGTTGTGAATACCTGCGCGGCGGGGTTCTGCCGGTAAAACATCCTGGTCAACCTCGCGGATATCGCTCCCACTGCGGGAAAAAGAAAAATGTCCAGCGGAAGCGTTCCGACCGAAAAGCATCCCCTGAGAAAACCGGCTGCAAGGCCGAACCCGGCTCCCTCGATCCCTCCGCGGAAAATAGCCGTAAAAATGACCATTAGCAGGATAAGGTCAGGAAACCAGACAATACGCCTCATCAGGATTACTTGAACTCCGACTGAAACAATAAGCAAGCTATATAAATATACTCGCGTTCTCATTTGATGCACAAAACTTCTTCCTGGCCAAAAGAATCAGCGGAGGTCTTGATCACCGCATATTGGAACAATCCGGTCTTGCTCTTGCCGACAGAGACGATCCTGCCTATAGTTATGCCTTTGGGAAATATCCGACTGAGCCCCGAGGTGACGACAACGGCGCCTTCGGGCACTTTCGCGTCCACCGGAAGATACAGCATCCTGGCCGTGCCTTTCCCGGTCCCTACCACGATGCCGTTGATCCGCGTGTCTTCCAGCATGCCGCCGGCTTTAAAGCTGGGGTGTGTTATCAGCATCACGGAACTGGTATTTTCCCCGGGCTCGACCACTTTTCCCAGCAGGCCCCCGGCAGAGCATACCGCCGAGTTTTTCCGCACGCCGTCCGCGGATCCCTTGTTTATGACAAATGACCCTATCCAGTCATTGGGGTTTCTTGCGATCACCTCGGCGGAAACCGTGTCAAACCCGATCCTCTCCTTGAATCTCAAAAGAGCGCGAAGGCGTTCATTTTCTTTTTGCGTTTCCTTGAACTGCTCCAGTTCCAGAGAAAGATCCCCTACCCTTTTATGCAGAAGACTGTTCTCCCTGGCAAGCTCGCGTTTGCTGCAGAAATACTGGCCGGTCCTGGAAAGAAGACCCGCCGGGATCGAGAATGCCCTGAGGGAAAAGTTTTTAATACAGGTAAAAAAGGACGGACTAAAGAGAAGAAGGGATGTCAATGCAAGGACGCATGTAATGAATATCCACGTTCTTTTTTTGGCAAAGAGTTTAGACACATCGAAAAGCTACTGCTTATTTCTGTAGTTTGGGTGAGACCGTCAACCTTTTGAGGTACCTCAACTCGCTCAGCACTTTTCCCGTACCCAGCGCCACGGCCGTCAGGGGATCGTCCGCAAGATGAACAGGCAGCCCGGTCTCCTCGGAAATAAGTTTATCCAAACCTCTCAGGAGGGATCCTCCGCCGGCAAGTATCAATCCTTTTTCTATCAGGTCCGCGGATAGCTCCGGGGGTGTCCTTTCCAGGGTGATCCTCACCGCCTCCACTATCTGGGCGATCGGTTCGGAAAGCGCTTCCCGGACTTCCTCGCTGGTTATGGAGATCATCTTGGGAAGACCCGCCACAAGATCACGCCCCCGAACATCCATCGTAAGTTCCTCTTCCATGGGAAAGCCGGAACCTATTCTTATCTTGATCTCTTCAGCGGTCCTCTCCCCGACCATAAGGTTATAGGTCCTTTTAAGATAGTTTATGATCGCTTCATCCATTTCGTCCCCGCCGATACGGATAGACTTGGAAAACACGACACCGGCCAGGGATATCACCGCCATCTCGGTAGTCCCGCCGCCGATATCTATTATCATGTTCCCCGAGGGTTCCTGTATCGGCAGGCCGACCCCGATCGAAGCGGCAACCGGTTCCTCCAGCATGAATACTTCTCTGGCGCCCGCGTGGAGGGCGGAATCCTTCACGGCGCGTTTTTCAACTTCAGTGATACCGGAAGGGATCGCTATAACAACGCGCGGACGGACCAGTCTGCGGGAATTGTGGACCTTCTTGATGAAATACCTCAACATGCTTTCAGTGATCTCAAAATCAGCGATGACCCCGTCCCGCATAGGCCTTATCGCGACAATATTCCCGGGGGTCCTTCCCAGCATGCGCTTGGCTTCCTCCCCTACGGCCAGGACATTCGAAGTTCCTGCTTCTATGGCCACGACCGAAGGTTCACATAGAACGATACCTTCGTTTTTCAGATATACAAGCGTGGAGGCAGTCCCCAGGTCTATTCCCATGTCACTGGAAAACATCCCAAGCAGACTGTCAAAGGTTCTGGCTAATTGATTTTTCATTATAAGAAAGGTAACTGCTTGTTCAGATAGCTATATGTTATTTTGCTTATACCCCGGCTGCCTTTATCGGCATGCGCAAAAGCATACAAATATTAACAAATAATAATATATTTGTCAAATCTTTTTTAGCCGTTCTCCGTATCTGACTAAAACCTTTGCGAGCACTTCATTTATGTATTTTGAGTTTATACCAAAAATGCTTAACCGGGCAAAATGGCGGAGTTGAAAAATCAATACCGTTCTTACTGCCCTGCAACTTCGTACAGATCATCAAGAAAGCCCGGATATGAAGTATCCACGCAAGCCGTATCCCTGACGATACAGTCCCCGTCGGAAACCAGGGCTGCTATCGCCATGCTCATGGCGGTCCGGTGGTCCCCAAAACTGTCCAGCCGCGCCGCGCTCGTCCTGCCGGCTTTTCCCTCGATGATCAGGGAGCCGTTTTCGGCTTCTACGCGGACGCCCATCCGGCTAAGATTCTCTTTGATGCTCATCACCCTGTCGGTTTCCTTGACCTTCAGCTCCTTTACCCCCTTGATCACTGTTGTCCCCTCCGCAGCGGCAGCCGCCGCCGCAATGACAGGGACTTCGTCTATCAAAAGCGGTATCTCCCGCTGTTCCACTACCGTGCTTTTTAATTCTGAATGCCTTACTTCCAGGTCACCGGCCGGCTCAAGATCATCCCGGCGGTCAAGTATCCGGATCGACCCGCCCATTCTCTCAAGAACTCCGATCACCCCGGCCCGGGTCGGATTAAGCCCGACATCACGTATAACAAGATGCGAGCCCTTGACAAGAAGCGCTGCGACCATAAAAAAAGCGGCGCTCGATATATCCCCCGGGACCTCCAGGTCTTTGGGCGCAAGCTCTTTCAACCCCGCGATCTCGGTCACAAGACCTTTTCTTCTGATATCCGCCGAAAAATATTCCAGCATGCGCTCGGTGTGGTCCCTCGACTGAAAAGGCTCGGTTACGGACGTCTTTCCTTCAGCGTATAAACCGGCTGCGAGCACGCATGATTTTACCTGCGCGCTGGCTACGGGCATACTGTAGTCTATGGGGTCCAGCGGACCTTTTCTGCCTTTTATCTTCAAAGGTGCGTGAGAGTCGCCTTCCACTGACTCGATCTCCGCTCCCATCAGCGAAAGCGGCTCCATGATACGGCGCATGGGACGCCGTGAAAGTGACTCGTCGCCGGTAAGAACGGTGGTAAAGCCCTGCCCGGCGAGCACTCCCGATATTATGCGCATGGTCGTCCCGGAATTCCCCAGGTAAAGCGCTTCACGCGGCTCGGTCAGCCCTTTCAGCCCCCTCCCCTGGATCGTAACCGTGCCGTTTTCGACGGCTATCTCCGCGCCCATGGCGCGGAATGCTTCAAGTGTCCGCATGCAATCCTCGCCAAAAAGAAAATTACGTGCGCGCAATTTTCCCGCGGATATCGATCCGAATATTATGGCCCTGTGTGAAATACTTTTGTCAGGGGGAACCCTTAGCTCGCCTTTTAATCCTCTGCTGGCTTTCTTTATCTTCCAATCCATATCATTCTCCTGCGTCAATCGATCCTGCCCTTTTCCACAATGACCTTCATGTCCTCCGGCATCGGAGAACTGAACTCCATGTACTTGCCTGTGTCCGGGTGTGTGAACGCGAGCATTTCAGCGTGAAGCGCCTGCCGCACCGCTCCATGATCCCCGCCATATTTGACATCCCCAAGAACGGGGTGTCCGAGATGCTTCATGTGCACGCGTATCTGATGTGTCCGTCCTGTAGTTGGCTCCAAACGCAGCAAAGTGAAATTGCCGAACCTCCGGACAACATGATAAACCGTGCGGGCGTCTTTTCCTTTTGTATATTCGACATGCATTTTTTTGCGATCTAAAACATGTCTTGCCACGGGTGCTTCGATAATGCCGTTATCCATCTCAACGCGCCCCTTTACCAGCGCCACATACCGTTTTTTAACGGTCCTGTTCTGGAACTGTTCCGCAAGCGATCGTAAGGCACGATCATTTTTAGCTACCACTATGACGCCTGAGGTGTCTTTGTCCAGCCGGTGCACGACACCGGGCCTTAGATCGCTGTCCGTATCAGGCAACTTGCCGCAGTGGTAGAGCAGCGCGTTTACAAGCGTCCCTTTTCTATTTCCCGCCCCGGGGTGAACGACCATGCCGGGCGGTTTATCCACCACTATAAGCCACTCATCCTCGTAAAGAATATTTAACGGGATGTCCTCCGGTTCTATGCCCGCATCTTCGGACGGGAAGAGCTCCAGAAAGATCTCATCCCCTTCACGCACTCCGTAATGCGGTTTCACTGCCTCGCCGTTGACGCGGACATGGCCGTTGTTCATGAGGAATTTTACATAAGTGCGCGAATAACCTTCGCCCAGTTTGACCGTCACGTACTTATCGATACGGGTCCCGACATCTTCGGGTCCGGCTGTGAATTTACGTTCTTCCATGTGCCCGCCTATGCTTGTCTATGCTCGACAGAACAACATAGATGACAATGGCGCAAAGGAGCATACCTATGCTTATGATCTGGGAAAGTCTCATGCCGGAAACAACTGCAAGGTTATCCCCTCTCAGGAAATCCATGAAAAACCTGAAAACAGAATACAGCGCCAGGTACATGGTGAAGACGTATCCGTCAAAGGGGCGTTTTTGCCTGATCTCAATGAGGATCACAAAGATCGCGAGAAGGGCCAGGCTTGAATAAATTTGTGTCGGCACTCTCATGACCGCCTCCTGCGGGAACGTGACCCCTATCCCTTTCTCGATGACCCTGCCGTAACAACAACCGTTCAAAAAACATCCTATCCGCCCCACAGACTGTCCCAGGGCTATATACGGGGCTATCAGATCGCTGGTCCTCCAGAAGGGGATCTTCTTTATCCGAAATACCGCTGCCCCTGACAGCGTAGCCACTACCAGTCCCCCCTGGATAGCCATGCCCCCCTCGTAAAACATAAATATTTTCAGCGGATGATAAAAATAGTATTCCCAGTTGATGATAACGAACAGGCCCCTGCCCCCGATCAGCCCTCCTATCAAAATGGTTATGAGGCAATCAAAAATATTGTCTTTTGATATCCCGAATTTTTCGGAGTCCCTGAGTATGAGGAATGTGGAAAGCAAAAACCCGGCTGCCACGAACAGCCCGTAAGAATATAACGTGAAGGGACCTATCTGGAACAACACGCGATGCATCTAAGCCTCTTCTTTCCTGCCCCTGCCGGAATGCCTGATCCCGGCAAGTATCGACAGCCCCAGCATGACCGCACCGACGGTGATAAAACTGTCCGCAAGATTGAACACCGGCCATATCCTGAAATCGATAAAATCTATCACATAACCGCAGCGCACTCTGTCTATAAGGTTACCTAAGGTTCCGCCCAGTATAAAACAAAGAGCCACTTTTTCCGGAACGTTCATCCTCCAGGATCTTTGCACCAAAAAATAACCGATAAGAATTATCGCCAGGACCGCGATAACAACAAACAGGTAAGAATGCCTGTTGAACATCCCGAAGGCAGCACCTGTATTGTACACAAGCGTCACGTGAAAGATATCACTGATCACCGGGATGCTGGAACCTTGAAGGACGAATTTCTCGACACAGAATTTGGATAACTGGTCCAGAAAACATATAAGAACGACGACGATAAAATAGTACAATACTATCTACCTGCGGATTTTTCTTCTTTCTCCTGACATTCTATGCAATACTTTGCCTGCGGCATGGCCTTAAGGCGCTGCCTCGAGATGTACCCTTCGCAGCTGTCGCACTTGCCGTACGTACCCTCGTCAACGCGTTTTATCGCCTCATCCAGGGCGAACAGCCTTTCCCTTTCCCCCTGAGCCAGTTCCAGGGAAAACTCCCTGTCATAGAGGTCGGTCGCCATGTCCGCCATATGAAAAGAGTATCCGGAAAGGTCGCCGGAGGCGTCTTTAAAGCTTTTGTTCAGCCCTTCGCCCTTGAGCCTTATGAGCTCTTCGATGATCTTCGCCTTCTCCCCGATCAGCCTCTTTCTTACGGCCTGTAATTCCTTTTTAGTGAAAGGCTTGTTCTTGCCCGAATTTTTCTTCCTGACCATCATGTCTCCTTTCGAAAGATTATATTGTAGCATCGCTCGCACAAATCAGAGGCGTCCTTGTTCCCGCCGACGGTTTTGCTGAAATTCCAGCATCTCTGGCACTTGGCCCCCTCGGCCTTCCTCACCCCGACCTTCAGGGGAAAACCCGGGACGCTCTCCATATCGCCTTCTTCCCGTTCCGCCGCCGTTACCTGCGAAACTATAAAAAGCGCGGGAAAAAGACCGATGTTCTCCCGGATGAACCCGCGCATCCCGGCATCATCCGAGTAAAGCGTAATGGCCGATTCCAGGGAGCTTCCTATCATGCCCTTTTCGCGCTTCAGCTCAAGGAATTTCATGACGCTGCCCCTTATGGCCAGTATCCGCTGCCACTTCGCGTCAAGCTCCTCATCCTTCCAGCCGTCCATGTCCTTACCCGCGTCCGGCCAGTCCGCCATGTGAATGCTTTTCTCTTTCGACTTTAAAAAATCTATCGTCCCCCAGATCTCTTCGGCGGTGAAAGAAAGAATGGGAGAAACGATCCGGACCAGAACATGCAATAGATGAAAAATGACAGTTTGTGCCGACCTTCTTTCGATAGAATCCGGTGCCATAACATACAACACGTCCTTTAAAACGTCAAGATAAAAAGCGCTTACCTCATACACGCAGAAGTCATACACGGCCCGGTACACCTTGTAAAACTCCCAGTTCTCATAATGCCTGTTCACTTCTTCGAACAATCCGTAAAACCGGGACAGCATCCATCTGTCTGTTTCCGGCAGGTCCCGGACCCGGACAGCATCCTTGGAAAAATCAAAATCATACAGGTTGCTCAGCAGAAAACGGAATGTGTTCCGTATCTTCCTGTAGCCGTCCGCAAGACGTTCCAGGATCTGCGGGGAAAGTTTTATGTCGCCTTCGTAATCGCTGGAAGCCACCCATAATCTCAGTATGTCGGCACCGTACTTGCGCATCACGTCCTGCGGGCTTATCACGTTACCGATGGATTTGGACATCTTCTTGCCCTCGCCGTCCACCACGAACCCGTGTGTAAGGACCTTGCGGTAAGGCGCGCGTTCCTTTATTGCCATCGACGTGATAAGCGCTGCCTGGAACCAGCCCCTGTGCTGATCCGAACCTTCCAGATAAAGATCGGCCGGAAAGGTCAGCCCTTCTCTGGCGTCCAGGACGGCCCTGTGGCTTACCCCGGAATCGAACCATACGTCAAGAATATCGCTTTCCCTGCGGAAATCCCTGCCGCCGCACTTCTTGCAGGCCGTATTTTCCGGGGTCAATTCGTCGATGCTCTTTTCAAACCATACATCCGCCCCGCATTGCCTTGTCATTTCGGCCACTTTCGTGATGATCCCGGCGGTGGTAAAGATCTCGCCGCACGAAACACACTGAAAAGCAGGTATGGGCACGCCCCAATACCGCTGTCTTGAAAGACACCAGTCCGGCCGCAGCCTGACCATGGCTCCTATGCGCTCCCTCCCCAGAGCGGGTATCCATTCGACCTTATTTTCGATGGTCTTCAGCATTTTATCGCGCAGGCCGAGGTGATCTATGCTCATGAACCATTGTTCGGTGGCGCGAAATATGATAGGCTCCTTGCATCTCCAGCAGTGCGGATAAGAATGGGAGATCTCTTCCGATTTTATTAGTGAACCTTCCGCGCGCATCTTTTCTATTATAGCGCTGTTGGCTTCCAGGACGTTCTGTCCGGCAAATTCGCCCGCTTCGGCGGTGAACTTTCCCGTGCTTCCGACCGGCATGATGACAGGAAGGCCGTATTTTTTTCCCGTGAGATAGTCTTCCTGACCGTGGCCCGGGGCGGTATGTACGCACCCGGTGCCCTCTTCCTTCGTAACATATTCCGCCAGTACTACCAGGGATCCCCTGCCGGCAAAAGGGTGTTTCGCGTTTCCGGTCCGGCCCGCCACATCTTTCCCGGCAAATTCCCCGACAACCCGGTAATCCTTCACTTCGAATCTTTCCATGAGGCCCCCGATAAGATCAGAAGCTATGATCCACACCTCATCGCCGACCCTGGCAAAAGAATACATGAATTCCGGGTGCAGCGCGATCGCAACGTTAGCCAGAAGCGTCCAGGGAGTGGTGGTCCATATCACGAAATATGTCTTCAGTCCTTCCGTATCCGAATCCGCCTTGAATTTCACATATACCGAGGGGGTATTCCTGTCCTCATATTCTACTTCCGCTTCCGCCAATGCGGTCTCGCAGGTCTTACACCAGTTAACGGGTTTAAGGTCCTTGTAAATGTACCCCTTTTCGTACAGGTCCGCCAGCGCGAAAAGTATATCCGCCTCGTAATCCTTGGTCAGCGTCAAGTATGGATTTTTCCAGTCCCCGAACACTCCCAGTCTCTGAAACTCCTCGGACTGTATCCCGACGTACTTCATGGCAAAATCATAAGCCTTTTTCCTGAACTCGACCTGCCCGATATCGTGCTTGCTTATGTTCAGTTCCTTGAAAAGCTGATGTTCCACTGGCAGTCCGTGGCAATCCCAGCCGGGAACAAAGGGAGACAGGAACCCTTTCATCGTGAAATACTTGACGCACATGTCCTTGAGTATCTTGTTGAGGACATGGCCCATGTGGATCTGCGCGTTGGCGTACGGCGGGCCGTCATGCAGGATAAAAACTTTATCAGAGCTCTTGCGCTTCTCAAGGATCCCGGCATAGATATTCTCCTCTTTCCATTTCTTAAGGATCTCGGGCTCCCTTTGAGGCAGATTGGCTTTCATGGAAAAAGAGGTCCGCGGAAGATTCAGCGTATCCTTGTATCCCGTCCCTCGCGTCATATAAACCCCTTGATAATCGGCTCCAGCTTCTTGAGCGTTTCCTTCGGGATGCCCTCCTTGCTGGTAATGATCGCGTCACGCAAGGCCTCTTTGCACCCGCAGGGCCGCTCATCCGGCATGTTTTTTATTGTATTGGCAAGCATTACCTTGGCTTCCTCTAAATTCTTCTTCAGGTTTTCGACGACCATCTCGACGGAAACGGTGCTTACTTCCGGCCCCAGATACCAGCAGTCATAATCGGTCACCATCGCCATGGTCGCGTAGCAGATCCCGGCTTCCCTCGACAGGCGCGCCTCGGGCATGCTCGTCATCCCTATTACATCCAGCCCCCAGCCTTTATACAGATACGACTCCGCCTTTGTCGAAAAGGCCGGGCCTTCCATGTTCAAATAAGTCCCGCCATTATGGATCTGAATATCAAGCTCGCGATTTGCCTTGTATATGACCTGGCGCAGATGGGAACACACGGGCTCCGCGAACGGAATATGGGCTACGATGCCGCCGCCGAAAAAAGTCGTGGGTCTGGCCTGGTTCGTCCTGTCAACGAACTGGTCCACAAGAAGCACATCCAAGGGACGGATATCTTCTTTGAGGCTTCCGACCGCGGCAACGGATATAATGCGGTCGACTTCCAGTAATTTGAAAGCGTAGATATTCGCCCGATAGTTTATCTCCGTCGGAAGGATCTCATGGTACCGCCCGTGCCTCGGCAGAAAAACAACCTCTTTGCCCATGTATTTGCCGATAGTAAATTCACCCGAAGGATCACCGAACGGGGTCGAAACGCGTTTCTTTTCAATGGTCTCGATCTCCTTCAGATCGTAAAGGGCGCTGCCTCCTATTATGCCTACTCTGCTCATTTCTCCAACACCTCCACAACCTTGTTCCTGCCGGTCTGTCCCTTCAATATTATGACACTGCTTTTTTTCACGTTATATTCACGCGCGATAAGCTCCACGAGCGCTCTATTGGCCTTGCCTTTGTCAGGCGCCGCCTTGACATAGGCCTTTACCAGGCCGCTTTCTCTGATGAGCTGCTCGCGCGACGATCTTGGAAAGACTTTTACCTTTATGCGCAAAGCTGTCACCCCAACCGCGTTGCGATCTGCCTGATGATGTTGACAATAAAACTTCCCACTATGTTCAGCACCAAAAACGCTACAATCGGGGAAAAATCTATTCCCCCTGCCTGCAAGGGGAGCCTTCTGAACGGCGCCAGGATAGGTTCGGTTATCCTGTAAATGATCTGGACTATCTGATTATACGGATCCGGGTTAACCCAGGAAAGGATGATCCTGATCACCAGTATAAAATACACGATGTTCAAAACCAGGGATACCAGACGGGACAGGCTCCAAAATAACTCTCCGATCACAAACATTTTTTCACCTTTGTGACAATTCTTCGGACCGCTTCTTTGCTTCCCTGATAGCGGTCTTTATAGCGGATCTCAGGTCCTCTCTATCAAAAACCGATAGCGCTGCCTCTGTGGTCCCGCCTTTGGACGCGACCTTTCTTATCAGTTCCTCCGGAGAACTTTCCGTATCTTTCATCAGCACGGCGGAACCGTACAGTGTCTGCGTGACAAGCTTCTTCGCCACATCTTCATTCAATCCCATCTCTTTGCCCGCGTCTATCATCGCCTGTGCCAGATAAAAAAGATATGCGGGCCCGCTGCCGGAAAGAGCTGTCGCGCTATCCAGAAAAACCTCGTCGACCTCAAGAACCATACCGATGCCGCCGAATATGCTATTTATTTCCCCGGTCATCCTGACCGTATTATTATACGAAATAGAGGTTATGCTTTCGCCGGCAAACGCCGCCATATTGGGCATCGCCCTGGCAACAGGCACGTCTTTGCCAAGTATATCCGTGATCGCATCTATCCTGATACCTGCCATCACGGATACTATCGTCTGCCCCGCGATATCTCCGGAAATGCTCTTTAAAAGAATCTCGGAATCCTGCGGCTTGACCGCTATGATAACAAGGCCACAGCCCGACACAAGAGCGGACAGCTCTTCCTGTCTGGCGCCTGTTTCCTTTGCCAGCGCGGCGGCCTTTTCTATGTCCTTATCGTGCAAGAAGATAGCGTTGCCTTTCAGGATGCCTTTTTCAACCATGCCGCGCGCAATAGCGCCGCCCATGTTGCCGCATCCTATTATGCCTACCGTCAATCCCTTCATGGCTTATTTCCCCTGTTACAATTCACATTTTAATGGTTAAAATTATCATAATTTGGGTCTATTGTCAAATAATAGTATATGATTCAGGCGGCAAGGGGCAGTATCGAGATGAAGGCGGAAATGAAGGCAGGGACCGGAAGTGAAGGTATCAAAAATACCTGTCGATGAACCCCAGGGCTCTGTTAAAACCTCTTTTGATCATGTTGCTGCTCAAGCGCCGCTTCTGTTTCTCCTGCTGAAGATGATCCAGGATCCCCAAACTGCCGATATACCCTGTTTTTTCCGGAGGCAGGTCTTCGAATGGCCTCGAGATGCAACTTCCCGCCATAACGGGGACCGTAAAAAATCCTTCCAATGATTCGATCAGGTTATCCGCAAGAGCTCCTTCGCCTGTTACCATGACCTTGCGGACTTTTTCCCATCCGGACAGAGAAGTGATCCGCGGGGTCAGCTCTTCCAGGCCCCGTGCGTCAAATTTGCCGTCTTCCGTCAGGATATTATTCGTCCCGACCGAAAAGACCTTGCAGCTGTTCAATATCCCGCGGTGAAAGACCACGACATCCGTCAGGTCCCTGCACATATCCAGCAGGACCGCTCCTGTTTCCCTGTCTTCTTCGCTCAGAGCCCTGTACGCGGAAGCAAGCCCCGAAAACACGAATCCTGCGGGAATAAATCCCGCCTGGGAAATACACCTGGACATATTGCGCAATACCGATGAGTTGATCGTGAGCACATTTACTCTGACTTCCAGCTTTATCCCCTCAAGATTCAGCGGGTTCTTTATTTCCTTCTCCCCGTCTATCGAAAACCCGCACACGATCCTGTGCAATGACTCCTTGTCAAGCGGAATTTTTACGGCTGAACCGATCTCGACGCATCTTCTTATATCCTTCTCGGTGACATCCCTTCCGTACCTGGAAAGCAGAAGGGCCCCGGAAGACCGGACAATATCTACCGAACTGGAACTTACCCCCGCGTAGACATCCTGGATCTTCTTACCCGTTTTTTCCCTCAATCTGCCCAGCGCCTCTGCAATGGAATCGGTAGCAGCGGCCGCATCGGTGACGATCCCCTTGCTGAAACCCTTTGAGCCCGTGCGGCAGAACCCTTCCAATATGAAGTCCCTGTTCCCGGTCCACCTCGCGGCAACCGCGGTGATCCCGTGACATCCCGCATCCAGGGCGGCAAAATATCGGCCCATAAATCCCTTCTTTCGCAATTCAACTTATACTGTCTATTTCAACGATATAACAGGGTCCCTGAACCTGAGGTCTATGTAATTTATGTCCCTCACATCCATATTCGGGTCGTTCAATATTTCTTTCAGCTCATCGATCTTCCTGGAAAAATCATCCGTTCCCATCTTGACCGTCACGCCGCTGATGCCGAGCAGTATGTTGTTCCGGCCTGAAATATCGATATATTCCACATCCTTCATGTTCCTGGGCATCCTGCTGCGCAATCCGTCAAGCAGTGACAGGGCCCTGCCGAGAGCCCTGTCGGATATCCTGTTCCCTCTTGAGGGCGTATGAAGAAAGAAACTGATCCCCTTTATCCTTACCAGTTCCCTGCTTTTTTCCCCGACGCTGAGAACGACCCCCTCTGCGTCTATGACAATGCCTCCGCCGGTATCTATTACAGCTACGGGCCCCCTTGAAACAACATCGATCTCCAATATCTCAGGCAGATTTCTTCTTACCTCCACCTTCTTTAACTGCGGAAAATCGTTTTTTATCAACGTCTGAACCTGTTTCAGGTCAACCGTGAATATGTTCCGTCCGGCATAAAGTCGTTTCAGCTTTTTTTCGCCTTCCCGAAAAGAATAGGCTGAAGGGCTGTTCACCACGACCTCTTTTATCGTAAAAAAGGTGCTGTTTAAAAAAAAGTATCGGATGCCGTAAAAGGCACCCGCAAAAAGACCGGCACATAGAAGAAATATCAGGACCGGCCTTGCCGAAAAGACCTTTACCGGTGAAAACCCGCCTGCGCGACCTCTCGTCTTTTTCTTCTTCAAGCTTTTTTTTCTTGCCACCGCACCCTCCTTCTAAAAAATAAACGTCCCGTGTTTCATTTTATCTTCCCGAGAGCCCCGCAAAGCATCTTAACACATAACTGCGAAAAATCCAGCCCTGCTTTCTTCGCGGCCATCGGGAGCAGGCTTCTTTCGGTAAGCCCCGGGATCGTGTTTACTTCCAGAATAAAGATCTCTCCCTCTTCCGACAGCCTCATATCCACTCGCGAGAACCCCTCGCATCCCAGAACGGCATGAGCTTTCGCCCCCGCTTCCTGCGCCTTGAGGCGATCTGCCCCGCTTAACCTTGCCGGAACAATATACTCTGTATCATTCGAGTGATATTTGGCCCCAAAATCATACACCCCGTCCGCAGCGATGATCTCAATGACCGGCAACGGTCTATCGTCAAGCACTCCGACCGTCATTTCCCTGCCCGGCACAAATCTTTCAATAATGATCTCTTCGCTGAATTCAGCCGCTTTATCTATCGCTTCGCGGATATGATCCGCCGAAGGGACTACAGAAAGCCCGATGCTTGACCCTTCATACCTGGGCTTGACAACACACGGAAAATGAATATCCAGACCCGAAACATCTTCTTTGCCATTTACGACACTGTATTCGGGGACCCGCAAGCCGTGATCCCTGAATCTCTTTTTGGACGCCAGTTTATCAAGCGCAAGATGTGACGCTTCCGGACCGGACCCGGTGTACGGGATATTCCTCCGGCCCAGCATCCTCTGAACGGTTCCGTCCTCCCCGAACCTGCCATGAAGGGCGATAAAGGCCACGTTTATGCCGGACCGATCGACCAGGGAACAAAAATCCTCTTCCGTTACATCGAGAAACTTCGCTTCAAGGTCCATGCCCCGCAGCGCATCGAAAACGGCCTTCCCGCTTTTGAGGCTTATTTCCCTTTCGCTGGAAGGGCCTCCGGCAAGCACCCCGATCCTGTATCTCCTCAGCAGATCCAATTCCTTGTTCATAGGATCTCTATCTCCGGTTCAAGCTCTATCAAAAACTTTTTACGGACTTTATCGCGGATATCATCCATAAGACCGATCACGTCTGCGGAAGTCGCGCCGCCGGTATTTATGATAAAATTGGCGTGTTTTCTGGAAACCTGTGCCGCGCCGCGGCGATATCCCTTCATCCCGACCCTGTCTATTAATTCTCCGCTGGCATATTTGCGCTGACCGGGATTTTTAAAAACACAGCCCAGGCTCCTTTCGCCGAGAGGCTGTTTTTTTATCTTTTCGGCAAAATAGGTCTTGAGCCTTTCCTGCGCCCTGGCCGGCAGTTCCTCATCAAGCTGAAAAACCGCCTGGAGTATGATCCCTTTCCTGTCAAAAGAAGACCGGCGATATCCAAATTCGAGGTTTTCTTTCTCTATCCATTTTGTCTCCCCCGCGGCAGAGAGAAACAGGGCTCTCGACAATCGTTCGCTTATCGCGGTCCGGTATGAGGCGTTTACGCTCAGAGCTCCACCGACGCTCGCGGGAATACCTACCAGGCCTTCCAATCCCGTAAGCCCGTGCGCGCAAGCCCCGGATATAAGCTCTCCCAGGCCCGCACCGGCACCGGCAGTGACGGCCCTGCCCCTGAAAGTGATCTCCCTGAAAAGATCGGCCGACAGATTGATAACGACCGCGTCCAGTCCCTTGTCCGGGATCAGCACATTGCTTCCGCGGCCTACAACGATCGTCCTGACGCCGGAATCGGCGAGCAACACCACGGCTTCCCGCAATTCTTCCGGTGATGCGGGCATATACCACGCTGATGCTCTGCCTCCGATCGATATAGTGCTGTGCTCGTGAAGAGGATGATCGAACATGACGGTGCCGCCTCCTCCGGAGCATAACCTGTCCAAACTGTCGCGAACTTTTCTATTTAACATGGTGTCTGCCATCATTTTATGGATTCCCGCTTCCGCGGGAATGACATAATATGTTTTCTCGTGACTACTCAGGTAGTCAGCGATTAGGCCGTTTGTCATGCTCCGTACAGGGAGGATCCACACCGGGCGGAGGGGCCCTGGTAGGAGCATGGCAAACGGCCTTTACGTCATATTACGGGTACCTGAATAGTTACGTTTTCTCTTTATTTCTTCAACAATATCTCCGGATACTTCCCTGATGTCCCCGGCGCCAAGCACCAGGATCACGTCGTCATCTCTGGCAATATCCGAGATGATCTCCGGAACGTCTTTTTTGCCCGCAAGATCGATCCTTTCGAAGCGGCTTTTATCCATTGCCTCGTATATGTCCCTCACCCTGACTTCCTCGACCTTATCTTCATCAGCCGAATATATATCCGTCAGCACGAGCACATCTGAACCGTAGAAGCAATCGGAAAATTCACGCATCAGGTCCCGCGTCCTGGAGTAGCGATGCGGCTGGAAAACGGTCACGATCCTGCCTTTCGTGTAGCCGCGGGCTGCCGCTATCACCGACCGCAGTTCCGTCGGATGATGAGCGTAATCCTCCACCACTTCTATGCTGCCTATCCTGCCGACCGAGTCAAACCTTCTTCTAACCCCGCTGAACGAACTGACGGCCGCGGTGATCCCGTCAAGACCGAATCCCGCTTCGATGCCCGCAGTTACCGCCCCCAGGATGTTCATCAGGTTATACCGCCCTATAAGAGAGCTTGAGACCCTGCCACTATCTTTGCCCCGCATGATCAGCTCGAATTCTATCGATCTGGCACAGGTATGATCGCGGCATGTCACGTCGAATTCGCCGTCTATGCCAAAACTTATCTTCCTGGCTGCGGTAGCGCCGGCAATAGACCTGAGCGCGGGGTCTTCTCCGTTGAAGACGAAAAAACCTTTCGGCGAAATGCCCCCGGCAAATCCCTTGTATGCGTCCACGAGTTTTTCCAGAGAGCCGTAGTGCTCCATGTGTTCCCTTTCGACATTCGTCACCACAGCGCATGTCGCCCCGGTATTCCGGAAATATCCGTCACTTTCGTCGACTTCAGCAACGACCGTGTCACCATGGCCGAATTTCGCGTTACTCCCGAAATTCCCCATTTCGCCGCCGACAATGACCGTGGGGTCTTTTCCGCAATATTCCGCGATATGCGCCACAAGCGCGCTTGTCGTTGTCTTGCCGTGCGTCCCGGTAACCGCTATGGAAAAAGGGAAGCTGTCCATAATCCTCTTGAGCATTTCGCTTCTCGATATGACGGGCGCGCCCAGCTCGTGCGCCTTTTTCACTTCAGGATTATCTTCCCTGATACACGTCGTCCTCACCACAAGGTCCACATCCCCCGGAACATTGACCGCCGAGTGCCCCTGATGTATCGTAGCGCCTTTTTGGCGCAGCCTGTCCGTCAGGTCGTTGGGCCTCAGGTCCGATCCTGTCACGACATCGCCCTTCGCCAGATGTACATCGGCCAGAGCGCTCATGCCTATTCCGCCTATTCCTATAAAATGTATCTTTTTCATGCTCTGCCTTTGGCAAGTTTTACGATCTCTTCCGCCAGTATCTTTCCCGCTCCGGGGACGCTCAATTCCCGCGCAGCCCGCGAAATGCGTTCGCGCCGCGGACCGTCCGTCAATATTCCGAGCACTTCACCGGCCAGGTCTTCGCGGGACAGATCGTTCTCTTCTTTGTAAACAGCCGCACCGGCCTGCGAAAAATACATCGCGTTGGACCTCTGGTTGTTCTTGGGATTCGGATAAGGCACCAGGATCATCGCCCTCGCGTAAAAAGCCAGCTCAAATACAGCGGCAGCCCCGGACCTGCTTATGGCAAGATCACTGGCGGCGTAAGCGTCATCGATCCTTTCCAGGAACGAAAATACCTTGCCGGGGATCTTATTCTCCTCATAAAACCGTTTTACATGCTCGTAATCCTTTTTTCCCGCGAGGTGAATAAACTGTATGGCATCGCCCTTTTCTTCCTTTATGTGCCGTGCGACCTCGGAAACGGTCCTGTTCAAAAAGGAAGATCCCTGGCTGCCCCCCATTATCAGTACTGTTAATTTTTCCGGAGACACACCGAGACGCTGAGCTGATCTTACCCTATCGTTCGACAACATGTCAAGCCGCAGTGGATTCCCCGAATAAACTATCTTGCCCGCAGCGCGGGGAAAGTACCTGGCCGAATCCTTAAAGCTGACCGCCACGCGGTCGGCAAGACGGCTTAATATCCTGTTCGCCCTGCCGGGCAAAAGGTTCTGTTCATGTATAAGAACGGGGATCCTGAACATCCGCGCAACGCCGACAATAGCCCCGGAAGAATATCCGCCGAAACCCACCACTACATCAGGCCTGAGCTTTATGATAAGATACAGCGATCTTGCAGTATCCAAGAAAAGTTTCGACACAAAAATCGCGGCCCGCACCGGGTCAAGGTTCAAGGGCATGGGATTCACGGACAGAAAAAAACACCGGTGTTTGCTGCCTGCCAGGATATTCCTGTCCAGCTGCCTTTTACTCGAAATAAAAAATATCTCTCTTACTCCGACTTTTTTAAGCTCCGAAGCCAGTGCGACAGAAGGAAAAATATGCCCCCCGCTCCCCCCGGCAGCCAGTATGACCCTCATATCACTCCGCCCTTCTCGCCATGTTAAAAATGAGCCCCATCGCCGCGAGGTGGGTCACAAGAGAGCTGCCGCCGTAACTTATGAACGGTAATGGAAGTCCCTTTGTGGGCAACATCCCCACTGATACGCCGATATTGACTATGACCTCAAAAGCTATCATCACGCTTATCCCGAGGATCACGCGCGACGCGAACTGTTCCTTGACCTTAAAAGAGAGCCGCAATAAAAACCATATTAATATCGCGAAAAGCATAAGCACGGATGCGGCCCCCAGAAAGCCCAGCTCTTCACCGATTATGGAAAACACAAAATCCGTATGCGCCGCGGGGAGATAGAAAAGCTTTTGCTTTGATTCCCCCAGACCGACCCCCAAAAGACCGCCTGACCCCAGCGCTATAAACGACTGGATGAGCTGAAATCCCGCGCCCCTGGCGTCCTTCCAGGGATTAAAAAACGTCAATATGCGCCTGACCCGGTACGGCGCGCTTATCACGGCCAGGCAAAGGACCGGCAGTACCCCCATAGCGACGAATATCATGTGTTTCAAGCTGGCGCCCGAGACGAACATCATGGTAAACCCTATGAACAGTATGGCAACGGACGTCCCCATATCCGGTTCCATAAGGACCAGCCCCCCGACAAGACCGATGACGAAAAGGGGCGGAAGGAAACCATGTTTAAACTTATGCATGAGGTATCTTTTCCGCGAGGTCAGGTCGGCAAGATAGATCACCAGCGCCAGTTTTGCCATCTCGGATGGCTGGATCCCAAATCCGAAAAAATGCATCCACCTGCGCGCTCCTCCGACCTCCCTCCCTATCCCCGGCACGAGTACGGCAATAAGAAGGATAATGAAAAATGCCATGATCTTCCCGGCATTATCGGCTATCTTTTCGACGGGAACCGCCATGCAGAACACCGCAGCGATCAGTCCCGCGACCAGGTAGACCAGGTGTCTTTTTACAAAATACATGCTGTCGTCGTATCTCCCGTGCGCGTAGACCGCGCTCGAGGAGTATATCATGACCATCCCGACCATGATCAGCAGGGATACTACCAGGAGTATTATCCTGGCGTCTCTATTCATGCGAGATCCTCCTGACTTCCCTCTGAAACGCCTCCCCGCGCTGCTTATAATCGGAAAACATGTCAAAGCTTGAACACATCGGGGACAGCATGACGGCTTCACCTTTTTCGGCCGCGCTAAAAGCCGTTTCCACGGCGCCGGCCATATCCTCCGCCGCGAGCACCGGCACGGCGGATGAAAAAGCGTTTTTTATCCTGTCGCGGGCTTCTCCGATAAGCACCACGGCCCTCACCTTTTGCCTTACCGTCGGCAAAACGGAAAGATAATCCCCTCCCTTGTCCCTGCCGCCCGCTATCAGGACCACTTTTTTATCCATCGACTCCAGGGCCCGCCGGGTCGCGTCGATGTTAGTGGCCTTTGAGTCGTCAATGAACTCTACTCCGCGAAATGAACCTATCTTTTCGAACCTGTGGCTCAATCCCCTGAAGGTTTTTACGCCCTCACGTATAAAATGATCGTCCACCCCCATGATCCTGGAAATAAGAACGGAGCATGCGACATTATCCAGGTTATGCCGCCCATTGAGCGGTATCTCTTCCTTTCTCAGTATAACTTTTTCCTCGCCGCCCGCGCGGATAGAAATGCCGTCTTCCTCGGCAACGACTTCCGCCTCTTTCGGACCAAAAAACACGAGCCGGCTCTTTATTTCTTTTGTCGCCGGGTCGCTGCGAAGGTCCGAATGGAGAACGGCCCAATCTTCGGCCGACTGATTTTTAAAGATCCTGAATTTTTCGGCTTTATAAATATCGTAGTTGCCGTGCCTCCGGTAATGATCCTCAGAGATATTCAGCAGGGCAGCGACATGCGGCCTGAACTCTTTTATTGTCTCAAGCTGAAAAGAGCTTACTTCCGCTACCGCCACGCTTTCTTTCGCAAGAAGGTGGACTTCGCCGCTCAAGGGGTTGCCGATATTGCCGCATACCACCGTATGCCTGCCCGAAAGGGAAAGTATCCTGCCTATAAGCTCTGTCGTAGTGCTTTTGCCGTTCGTTCCTGTCACGGCGATGATCGGCGCGGGACAAAACCGGTATCCCAATTCCAGCTCCCCTACAACGGGGATGTTCCTATCCCTGGCGATCGACAGGGGCAACGCCTGAGCATCGATCCCCGGACTGGTGACTACAAGCTCGGCGCCGCCGCAAAAAGCTTCCGTATGCCCGCCTGTCTCGAACTGCATCCGGTAAGGCGCGAGCTTCTCCAGCCGCTGTCTTATTTCGTCCGTGTCATCGCTCTCGGTGACCCTGACCTTAGCGCCCTTTCGGGCGGCAAGTTCCGCAGCAGCGGAACCGCTCACCCCCAGGCCGACGACGAGCACTTTCTTATCTCTAAGCTCCATAAGTCTTAAAAGGCGGGACGGGTTTACTGCAGCAGCATAGCCCCGGACATAAACCCGTCCTTAATTTCCTAAATCTACCGTACTTTGAGCGTTGCCATGCTCAAAAGCGCAAGGATGGCCGCTATGATCCAGAAACGTATAGTGATCTTGGATTCGTCCAGGCCCTTTATCTGAAAATGGTGATGGATCGGTGACATGAGAAAAAGGCGTTTCTTCCTCAGCCTGAACGACAATACCTGCAAAATGACGGATAGCGACTCTGCTACCAGCACTCCGCCGGCGATGAGCAATAAAAATTCCTTTTTGATCAGGACGCTCACGATCGCGATCGAACCGCCCAGGGAAAGCGCTCCTGTATCTCCCATAAAGACAGTCGCCGGGGGGCTGTTGAACCACAGGAACCCGAGTCCGGCTCCCGCCAGTGCCGCGCAGAAAACCGTCAGTTCACCCGAACCCGGCAGATAAAAGACCTGCAGGTACTTGCTGATACCCGCGTGCCCGGTGACATAACTGATGACCGCATAAGTAAGAGTAATAAAAACCACGCATCCGATCGCAAGGCCGTCGAGACCGTCCGTAAGATTCACGGCATTGGAAGTTCCTACGATCACCAGCAGGGTAAAAAGTATATAGAACACCCCGAGGTCGGCAACAGCGTTCTTAAGGAACGGAAGATACAGGCCCGATCCTATACCCTTGTTGTTTATAATAAAAACACCGACGATCAGCGCAAGCACGACCTGGCCGGCCAACTTGGTCATCGCCCGGATCCCCCTGGCGCTCTTGCTCCTAAGCTTGATCAGATCGTCTATGAAGCCTATAATGCCGAGCCATACCATCCCACCGAGCACCAGAAAGACATAATCGTTATCCAGGCGGCACCATAACAGTGATGTGACAAGAACGGAAACAATGATAAGAAGCCCCCCCATCGTAGGGGTACCTTCCTTATGCTTGTGAAGATCATACAGGCCGCTTACGTGCTCCTTCCGGACATACTGGCCTATATTAAGGTCCTTGAGCCATTTTATGATAAAAGGGCCGGATATGAGACATATGGCAAATGACGTGACCGCTGCCATGCTGGCGCGAAACGTGATGTATTTAAAGATATTAAACCCGAACCAGAATTCCCTCAAGGGGTACAGGATGTGGTAAAACATTTAAGCACTTCCTCCATTTTTGTCGCACGCGAACCTTTTAACAGGATCACCGTTCCGGGAGCAGCGATCCTCCGGATCATTTCGGCGGCATCTTCATGGCTCACCGCCCGCAGGATGCGATCCTCCCCCATTCCCGACTCCGCCGCCCCCTCCGCAATGTGACCGGCGCCGGTGCCCAAAGTTATAAGAAAATCAATACCGCCGGCGGCTATGCTTCTCCCGATCATCTTATGGAACTCGCCGCTTCGGCTGCCCAGTTCCAGCATGTCGCCTGCCACCACGCCTTTAGGACCCCCGGCGCCATTATCCTGCAGGACCTTAAGCGCGCATTCAAATGAATCGGGGTTCGCATTGTATGAATCGTTGATAAATACAAGATCGTTTATGTCCGTTTTTTCAAGGTGCATCTCCGGCAGGGATACCGTACCCAGGGCTCTCCGTATTTCTTCATGGTTTATCCCGAAATATTCTGCCACGCTGATCGCGGCCGCGGCGTTGTAAACATTGTGCGCCCCTTCCAGCGGGAGAAAGAACCTGTTCCCGTTGAGAAAAAAATCGTATCCCCCTTCTTTTTTGAGGGGTCGGGTTATCAGAAAATCGCAGCCGGCTGACATTCCGTAAAACTTCTTCATGGTGCCCCTCGTGCCGACCCTTGCCAGAAGGCGGTCGTCTTTGTTCAGAAACGCTATCCCGGTATCAGGCAAAAAATCCAAAAGGCTTATTTTTTCGATAAAAACACCCTCCCTGTTAATGAAGAACTCCAGGTGTCCGTCCCCGACATTGGTGATGACCGCCATGTGCGGGGCGGCTATTTCTGCCAGCTTCGGGATCTCCCCGGGGTGATTCGTTCCCAGTTCCAGTATCGCGACATCATGCGACGGGTCCAGATCGAACAATGTGAGGCTCAGGCCTATGATATTGTTGTACGACTTCCTGTTGCTCAGGACATTGTACCTGGGGGAAAGAATACTGGACAAAATATTCTTTACCGTGGTCTTTCCGTTGGTTCCCGTTATGCAAACGACCGGAATATCCGCGCCCTTTCTTATCCCCGCCGCTATCATGGCCATTGCCTCGAGGGTATCTTCGACGACGATAACGTGATCGACCATTTCCGAACAGGCGGGATCTGCCGGGCGTCCGACGATCAGGCCTGACGCGCCCTTTTCCGCAGCGTTGAGAACGAAATCATGCCCGTCAAAATTACTACCCTTTACAGCTATGAAAAGTTCGCCGGGCCTTATCGTGCGGGAGTCTATCGAAAAACCCCTGACGGGATCCTCCGGCTTCTTCGACGAGAGTTTGCCGCCCGTCATCCGCGCTACATCATTTACGCTAAGCTTGATCATCGATATCCCAATTCCCCAAGCACGTGCCTTGCTATTTCCTTATCATCAAAATGCACCACCCGGGCCCCTATGATCTGATGGTCTTCATGTCCTTTTCCGGCAATGACCACGATATCCCCTTCACCGGCCATTTTCAGGGATTCCCGAATGGCAGGGCGCCTTTGTTTTATTATACTATAGTTATTTTTGCCAAGCATCCCCTTTTCTATCTGATCCAGGATCTCCCCCGGATCTTCCGTTCTCGGATTATCGTTCGTCAGTATCACGTGGTCACAGATATCGCTTGCGATCTTCCCCATCAGAGGCCGTTTTGCCCTGTCCCGGTCGCCGCCGCAGCCAAACACACAGATGAGATCTTTCGGCGTCAGCGCACGCAAACACCGCAAGACGCTTTCCAGGGCGTTCGGGGTATGCGCGTAGTCCACAAAAACCCTGAAAGGAGCGTTTGTCTCGACAGCGTCCAGGCGCCCGGGCGGCGGCGAGGCATTTTCCAGGCCCGTTTTTATCTCATCAAAGCCCAATCCGCTGTTCAAAAGAGCCCCTGTTGCCGCCAGCATATTATAGACGTTATATTCCCCTATAAGGCCGGTACGCACATGCGTTGAGCCGAGTTTTCCGGCGGTCAGATCGAACTCCGTCCCGTCGATGGATAAGCGGATATTTTCAGCCCTGACATCCGCGGCGCCCGTCATCCCGAACGTTACCAGGCGCGGAAAATCCATGGTCTTTGCCAGGCCGCCCACCATGGGGTCGTCCAGGTTCAAAACAGCTGTACCGTCAGGTTTCAGGTTCCGGAAGATCCTGGATTTATCCCTCAAATATGTCTCCATGTCCTTATGGTAATCCAGGTGTTCCGGGGTTATATTGGTAAATACCGCGCTGTCCAGCCCTATTCCCCAGACCCTCCGCTGGTCAAGCGCATGACTGGATATCTCGAGGACCGCCGCCCGCTTATTACCCGCGATCATCCCGGATAAAAGACCGTTCAGGGTCATGGGATCCGGAGTGGTCATAGATGAACGGTCAAGAACATCTCCCGATGTTCTGGTAAAAACCGTGCTTACCAATCCGCTGTCCATGCCGGCACCGTTAAGGATGGCGTCTATAAGGAATACCGCTGTCGTTTTCCCATTGGTCCCGGTAACGCCATAAACAGAAAGGGAGTCGGACGGGTTTTCGAAAACGCGCCTGGCTATGCGTCCGAGAGCTTCGCGGGTATCCTCGACAATAACGATCTTCTCGCGGTCCTTTTCGGATAACCCGGACGGCTCGGTACTGCATAACGCGTGCGCCGCGCCCTTTTTAAAAGCCTCGCGGATATAATCGTGCCCGTCATGCGTCACGCCTTTTATCGCAACAAAGATATCACCGGCTTTGACTTCACGCGAATCCGTCTTTACATTTCGCCTGGTAAGCGATATTGCTCCAAACAACATGTCCGCTGGATCGTGCATATCTTTCTCGTGTATTTACTCCCGGTTAAAATTCACGGCCTGTTTGATTTCTTGCCCGCATATGAAGGGACTGCCTTATTCGAATCCAGGTACTGCAACGTACGCTCTGTTATCCTTTTAAAGGTCGGCCCGGCAACACTGCCGCCAAAATGGACAGGATGCGGATCGCGCGCGGTCACGACAATACTGACAGCGGGAAGCTCCATCGGGGCGAACCCTACAAATGTGGCATTGTACTTATCGGGATAATATCCTCCCGCGGGATTGACCATCTGGGCGGTTCCTGTCTTTCCGCAGGTATCATAAAGCTTGGACCTGGCCCGCCTGCCGGTGCCGTCAGTCACCACGCGGCGCAAGGCATCCTTCATCTTCTCACAGGTATATTCGCTCAATACCCTGCGTCTCGTAACGGGCTCGAACCGCCTGTATGTTTCTCCCTCCCAGGTCGTTACCCGATCCACCACGTACGGCCTTACAAGGTATCCGCCGTTTGCTATGACGCTTATCGCGCATACCATCTGGAGGGGCGTGACAGCTATGCCCTGGCCTATCGGTATGGTGGTTATATCGCTGCGGGACCATACTGCGGGAGGCCTGCTTATGCCGCTTACTTCTCCGGGAAGATCAACGCCGGTTTTTTCCCCAAAACCGAACCTGCGGATATAGTCATAAACCTTTTCTTCGCCCAGTTCCTGAGCTACCTTAACCGTCCCGATATTGCTTGACTTCGCTATCACGTCGAGGAAGGACAGTTCCCCGTAGCGGTGATAGTCGTGCAATATCCTTCCGCCCGTGCTATATTCCCCGTTTTCGCAATAGACCCGCGTCTCAAAATCAACCGTTCCTTCGTTAAGGGCCGCGCTGGCCGTAACTATCTTGAAAACGCTGCCGGGTTCGTAAACACTGGAAACGGCTTCGTTCTTCATGAATTCCCGGGGCGCCCTGAAAGAGGCGTTGAGGTCATAATCCGGATAGTTCGCCAGCGCCAGGATACTTCCGGAAAACGGGTCCATGACAATGACGGAACCGCTGGAAGCGCGGAATTCCCTCACCATCTTCCTCAGTTCCTCTTCGGCTATACACTGCACAACACTGTCGATCGTCAGAACAAGGTTAAAACCGTTTTGAGGCGGAATGGATTCTTCCTCGTTGAAGAGAACCGCCCTTTTCTTCGCGTCCCTCACCAGATGTTTCCATCCCGGTTTTCCCTTGAGCTTTTCGTCAAAAAATAATTCGAGCCCTTCAAGCCCCTCATTGTCGATCCCGACAAATCCGATAACGTGCGCCGCCATGTTGTCATTCGAGTAATTTCTCTCGCTTTCATTCAGAAAATGCACCCCTGGCAGATCCAGATCTTTCACTTTTTTCGCTGTTCTGTCGTCGATCTTGCGCTTAACCCATATGAATCCCTTATCCCTCCTGAGCTTTTCTAAAAGGTCCCCGCGGTCCACGCGAAGAACCCCTGAAAGGATGTCCGCCGTCCGTTCTTTATCTTTGATGTTCCTGGGCTCGCAATAAACGCTCGGCACATCCAGATTTATGGCCAGCGGTTCCATGTACCTGTCGAATATGGTGCCCCGGTGGGGCTCCACCTTCAATACCTTTCTGTGCTGTTCGGAGGCAAGTCCTGAAAACCTTTCAAAGCTGAGAACCTGCAAATAGAACAGCCTGACAAGCAAAGATAAAAGGAGTGATATAAGGAAGAAGAACACCAAATACTGGCGCGACCTGATCATTGTTCCTCGTAACGGTTTGATGTAATAATCTTACTTACGGGGTCTTGCCTCGGCGCTCAAAGTGAAAAAATCAAAAAACTTACAGATGAAACTTTCACTGGCACCGCTGTTATCGGAATCGGCGCGAGCAAGCTGGTAGCTATTTACCTGCCTGGTTCTATTCTTTGCAAATTCCATTTCTCCGCCGTTCAGCGAGGCAAGCAGATATCTGGGAGATTCCAATTTGGATAGATTATACATTAACTTTGAATTCTGGTCAACGAGATAGGAAAGGTGTCTTCTGCTCTTCTGCAGGCCATATCCTGCTTTGACGATCTCGACGCGCTGATGGACATAACCGATCGCTATTATTGTTATAATAAATCCTGTGAAGATGATCTTATATAATTTCATGTCCCTCTTTCTGCTACGCGCAGTTTCGCGCTTCTTGCCCTTGGATTGGCCAGGACCTCTTCCCTGCCGGGGGTTATCGGTTTCTTCGTCAGGATCCTGATCTCGCCGGATGCGGCCATGCCCCTGAAGGCGTTCTTGATGATCCGGTCCTCAAGGGAATGGAACGATATGACGCATATCCTGCCTCCCGGCCGCAGATGCAAAACCGTCCTGCTTACCGCTTCCTCCGCAGCGGCGAGCTCGTCGTTCACATAGATCCTCAGGGCCTGAAAAGTCCGCGCAGCATGGTGGAGCCGCTGCCTTCGGTATTTCTTGCCTACCGCGCCGAATATGATATCCGAGAGCTCCCCGGTCGTCTCGATCCGCTTTTTCTTCCGCGCTTCTACGATCGAGGCGGCCACAAGTCTGGCATATCTCTCTTCGCCGTATTTTCTTATAATATCCTCAAGTTCTTCTTTTCCGGATCTGTTCACGGCATCCGCAGCCGACAACCCTTTACGGCCGTCAAAACGCATGTCCAGCGGTCCGTCTTTCAAAAAACTGAATCCTCTTCTCCCGTCATCTATCTGAAAAGAGGACACCCCCAGGTCAAATACCGCCCCGTCGATACCCGCAATTCCGGCCGTTTCCAGAATGCCATCGATATTCCGGAAATCATCGTTTATGTATATCACATTATCCTTAAAATCCCCGAGACGCGATCTGGCTCTTTCAATGGCCTCCGGATCCCTGTCAAGGGCCACGAGCTTACCTCCGGGGAGGATTTTTTTCAGGATCTCAATCGCGTGTCCGCCGCCGCCCAAAGTAGCGTCAAGTATGACATCCCCGGCTTCAAGATCAAGATGCTCTATGACTTCCTTCAAAAGAACCGGAAAATGCAAAAAAAATCCTTTCAGCTTATCTGTCGCGCCGGAAAACTTTATTCATAATAACAATCTGTTTTTTATATAATCTGTTACAGGTACCCGTGAGGTCTTCTTTCTCCGCGCATCTATCGTCAGGGCCGCGCCCCTTCTCAGCTGCCCGTTCTTTTCCGTAGATCGACCCGCCTGTTTCACATGCCTGCAAGTATTTTTTCATTGGCTCTCCAGCGTTCACCCCGTTAGCATTTGCAGCCGGGGCTTAAACTCCGGCTGTTGCCGGTTGATCTCAAGCTGGCGCGCAGGGTAGACCGATCTCCCGGCCGGGCATATCTAGTCGCAATCCTTTATCGTCAAGAATTTCATCCCTCCCAGTTCCGACGAAGAAACCGCATACCTTTTAACCCCCAGATGCGAGATTCCGGAGGGAAGCGCTCTCGCCTTTTTGATCCTTTCCACCATGTTGACGCAATTGATAAACTCTACCCGTTTCTTATGAAACTTTACGGCATATCGTCTATACATTATACCTCCTTAAAATTCTATCAATCTTTCAGAGATCTCCTCATAGTCCTGCTTCGAAGATTTATAGAAATCCTGCCATTTCCCCTTATCCCATATTTCTATGCGGCTCGAGACTCCGACTACGATCACGTTTTTTGACAGTTTCGCATATTCACGCAAATAGTCCGGTATCAATATCCTCCACTGCTTATCGGGGATAACTTCGACGGCGCCCGAGAAGAACAGACGCTTGAACTTTCTTACTTCTCTCTTTGTAAATGGCATGTCTTTGAATTTATTTTCCTGTGATTTCCATTCGCTTTCCGCGAACATAAAAAGACACTCGTCCAGACCGCGTGTCACGTAAAGTTTCTCTATGCACATCTCTTGTATAACATCACGGAATCGCGATGGGATGATCAGGCGATTCTTTTTATCAAGAGTGTGTATATATTCTCCGTAAAACATTCCACTTTCCTCCACTTTAGTCCACCCGCACTTTAAGGAGTATACACAACAACAAACCTTTTGTCAAATGCGTAATTTCAAACATTTTAAATTTCTTTAAAAAGTACCCATTATGTAGGTTCTTTATATAATATAACCCCATTATATTGTGTGTAGGAAAAAGTGAAAAATAAATGGAACGGGTTTATTCCCGGGACTACTCTACTGCAGTGAATATCCCGCTTTTTGAGGAAGTAGAAATAAACGGGACGGGTTTATAGCGGTGGGTTACCAATAAAGCTTTTTGAATCTTTCAGAATATTTTTTTATCCATTCCCTGGAAGCTTCCTGAAGCGTGATCTCTTTACCCAGCTGCAGGGAACGCAGCACGCGGTATTCCTCTATCAAGTAGATCTGCTCTATCAGCTTGACCTTGAACGCATCGGCATAACTGACGAACGCGACACCTATCCTGTGTAGTCCCGTCGATTCGTCCTTCTCGACATGCACGACTTTGGCCTTCACGCCGAAAACCTTGTCATACAGCGGTAGCTGCAGCTTGATGATCGTTCCGGAAGGCACATCTCTCTTGGACATGAACATGAGCCCGCCTTCGCTCACATTCAGCGTTTCTGTCCTTTCGAACTGATCTTCTTCTGTGATCTTAAATTCAAGAGGATTGATAAGAAGATGTCTTATAAAGCGTCTTTTTTCGCGGTGTGCCATACCTCTTCCCCGGTGGACCTGCCTTGGACTTATTGCTGCGCGCAAAAAACTTAGAGCATATTGTTTTCTTTTAGATCTTTTTCCAGCTTTTCGATCGCTTCCTTGAGTTTCGGAAAAAGTCTGACGTTTATGTTTATTCCCTTCCCTGTAGGCACTTTCTCCTCCCCCTGAGGCGGCTGAGTCCAGATCCTGATGTCGATCACGTCATTTCCCTGATATTCGGATAGGCGGATTTTCACATCCTGGTATTTGTTTTTTTCAAATACCGCTACGTCTTTTTCCATTTGTGCCTCCTTTTTTGCACAAGTGTATATTCCAGGTGCGGTGCGTCCGTATATTACTACATATATATATGTATAATAATATAATATCTTATCGGAAAAAGCAAAAAAAATATGTGATTTTTATATAAGAAGGAGCGAGCCTGCCGCGAACGGCGCGACGGTGCTAATCGACCTTTTTCTTTTCGAATATTTTCTTAAAACAGAACACCGTCAGCCCCAGGATCAGGATCCAGGAAATAGCGATGAACAACCAGCCCAATGCCGTCATGTTCCCCTCGCTTTCGTTCTTCGTTTTCTCCAGGCGATCTTGACCATGACAGCCAGGACGAGAAAAAGCAGGAGAAGCCCGACCCGCGTGGCAAGTATGTAGGGTCTGTTCTCGGGTGAGACGTTCTCCATCCGTATGATCGGCAGCCATTCCTGGAAAAACCACGCCCCGATCACTACAAGAAGAAATACCGGCGTGACATACTTTATAATATACTTGTATATTGCCGGTATTCTCATATCGGCGCCGTGATGCACTTCCTCCCAGGCCTTGTTGATGCCCAGTACCCAGCCGAACAATATCACCTCGATCGTGGCAAAAAGCACCAGACAAAATGTCCCGCCCCAGAAATCCAGCTCGTCAACGACGCCGTTACCGAGAAAAAATATCGCCGCGTTGCACAGGATGAAAGTCACGACGGCGAATATCATCACTGACCATTTCCGGGATATATCGAACTCGTCCTCCAGGAACGCGATCGCCGGCTGGGCCAGGGAAACGGACGATGTCACGCCGGCAAGGAACAGCAGCCCGAACCACAAAAACCCAAAAACCTCCGAAAACGGCATCTGCCCGAAAATGATCGGCATCGTGACGAATCCCAGATTAAATGCTCCCGAGTTGGCGATATTGCCTATCGACATTGGCCCAAAGAAAACAAACGCCGCCGGTATTATTATGCTGGCCCCGAGAATGACTTCCGCGACCTCGTTCATGCTTACCGCGGTAAGTCCGGAAAGCGCGACATCGTCACCCTTTTTTAGATAACTGGCGTATGTCAGGATAACGCCTATCCCCACGCTCAGCGTAAAGAATATCTGCCCTGTAGCGGCCAGCCAGACCCTCGCGCTTCTCAACTGGGAAAAATCCGGATTCCAAAGATACCCGAGCCCGTTCGACACGTTCCAATCCGGTCTCGCCGCGTCCGGCGCGCCCAGGGTCAGCACCCTTACGGCGAGAATAATGCCGAAAACGAACAGCGTGGGAATAGCGAATTTACAAAAACGTTCGATCCCGCCCCGGATACCGTAATTCAGCACCGTCATGTTAATAATGAACGTTATGAGGAAGAATACGTATGCCGGCGCTATGCTTGAAAAATACTGATTTTTTTCCAGCCCCTGAAAACCCCTTAAAAATTCCTGCATCGTGGACTGGTCGAGGATGCTTGAATACTTCTGCACGAGAGAGAAAAAGCTGTACGCCAGCGTCCATGATTCTATGTAGGTATAATAGATCATGATCACGAGCGGGCCGAATATGCCTATAACGCCGAAATACTTGATGAAGCGGTTTTTCTCCACGGGCTGTGGAAGACACCCGGGGCCGTGGAATGCTCGAACCCGCCGCCGTAACGCCCTATGGACCATTCGACCCACATCAGCGGAATGCCCACGAGCAAAAGCGCGACAAAATACGGGATCATGAACGCCCCGCCGCCGTTCTTTGCGGCCTGCACGGGAAACCGCAGGAAATTGCCCAACCCCACAGCCGAACCTGCTACCGCCATTATGATCCCAAGGCGGGACCCCCATGAGTCTCTGATCCTCTTAGCCACAGCATCACCGTCTTTCTGCGATTTGCGGCCCTACCCCCTGAACCTTACGAACAATCTTCCCCAGTTCTTTGAGTCCTTATCTATCCTGTCATAAAGATCTTTATTTCTCTCGAGAAATTTTAAAACGCGCTTCTTCAGCTGCCCCGAACCTTTACCCGGGATGATTTCTACTATCCTGACTTTCTTGTCTCTGGCTTCCTGCAGGATGCTCTTAAGCGCCCTTTCAATCTCTCGATGCTTATTGTAAATATCGTGTAAATCCAGCTTTATCTTTTTCATGCTAAAAATACAGGGACAGGTTCAGTTCCGTGACTATACTGCCGCAGGAAACTTGTCCCGCCTTTCACTCCGGCTCTACCCGCTTGCGCAGGACCTTCTTCTCCGCTCTTTTTTTCTTTCCCGCGAGCATCTTTTCTTTCGCCCTTTTTGACCTCCTGCGTTTCTGCCTGCGTATTTTTTCTATCCGCTGCCTTTCCTCCGAAGCCCTTCCGAGTATCATTTTCTCGATCTTTCCGACCAGTATTCTGCGGGCCAGAAAACGGTTGAGAGCCTGAGAGCGTTCCCTCCCGCACTTGACCTCTATGCCTGTAGGATTATGTTTTAGGTACACGCGCGTGGATGCTTTATTGACGTGCTGCCCCCCGCGTCCGCTTGATCTTATGAAACGTTCGGTCAGGTCGGTTTCTTTTACGCCAAAACGGCGCATCTTCTCCCTGAGGTTCTTTTCTTTTCCCGGGCTGACTCCAAACTTCATGACTTGCCTAACGTCGGATTGCTGGGATATCTGGCGATAACATTCTCTTTGTTCTTCGGATAGACGAGGGCTTTGACATGACCTGTTCCTTCCATTTTGAAGTTTAGTTCAAGATCTTACTGTGACTATATCTCCAGAATAGAATCTGTGGTGCCGAAAACATTGGTTTCGGCGTCAGGGTTTTCCGGATCCCGGACCCATTCGTCATCTACCAGAAATTTATACCGGTATTTTCGCCCTTTGTCCAATGTGAAATGACCTGACCAGTGACCGTTCTCGAGCTTAGAAAGGCGGCTTGTTTCGGCCTTCTGCCAGTTATTAAAATCTCCGAGGACATATACGGTGCCCGCTTCCGGAGCATGAAGAAAAAATTCACGCACGGATACATCCATGATATCGTCCTTGATATTAAGGATCTCGCTGGTAAGATTATAAAAGTCCAGGGTTGCGGAACATTTAGGATCGTGCTCGAATATCGTCTTACCCAGCCCGGCAGCTTCCCTTAGGCGCACGCTCGAGCGTATCTTTGCGGAAAGAAGATACGGACCAAGCTTGTGCTTCGCGTCTTTCTCCAGCTGTTTTGCAAAATTCGAACGTTTGTCGTAAATGTTCATGATAAAAAAAACCGACGGGGTCCTCCCTGTCTCCGAATTCAACAGGCTCGTCACCCGGTAAACATTGTTTATGCCGTTGAACGAAAAATAGCTCAGATCTATCGGGACAAGGATCATATTCGCGGCATACATGGCATTAAGCGTGAGAAATCCGAAACTGGGGGGGGAATCCACTATCACATATTCAAACTTCTCAAAGAAAGGCTTGGACAATGTGCGGGACAATATAGCCGCCGCGCCGTTTACCCCTCCAAGATTGATCTCCGCCGCACTGAGCATCATATTGGCGGGTATAAAGGAAAGCCCTTTCCTGCTGTTTATGACGATCTCCTCGAATGGTATATCGGTGTTATCGAAATGCGCCCGAAAGATGTCATATGAGGTCTTTCTTTCGGAAGATTTCTCGCTGCATCCCAGTGCAAAGGTAGCATGAGCCTGCGGATCCAGGTCCACGAGAAGGGTTTCGTTCCCCAATCTTGAAAGAGCCGCCGCGACATTCACGGCAAGCGTTGTCTTTCCGCAACCGCCTTTCTGATTCGCAACAGATATGATCATTGTATCCCTCTCTACATATATTTTGTGGTATTTAGATAAATATGTCGAACATATTGTATTACTTGCCTAAAAGTATATCATATTAATTTTAAAAAACAACTATTAAGCTTAATATTATTAGAACTCTGACATGCTCTTTCGACCCGTTAGAAATTCCATTTCTGGCAGGGTTCACCTGAACCTTTACTAATATATATCTATACGGGCCGGAATGTGCTAAAATATAGTGGAAATCAGGATTGCCGTGTTCGGCGCATAAATAGTGGGAGATGTTTAGAGCCATGAATGAAAATAGATTACGCGACAGAATAGACATCGAGCTGTCCAAGACGTATTTCGGCAATGCTTCAAAGGATCCCGCTCACGCGAAAAGAGCCCCTAAACGGTACTCTGAAAGGGAAAACCAAAAACGAAACCGCCAAAGACAAAGCCGTTTCAGACGTCCGGGCCGTTTAAAGTTTTTTTTAATGGGTCTTGTCGTTCTGGCCGCGCTTGTTTTTCTTTTCGTCCGCATGCTGGGCTATGAACGCGTGGTCAGCATTCTCAAGGTCAAAACAGGATTCGTGCCGGCGTCCCAGCGGCCCATCATATGGTCCGGAAAAACAGCAAAAACAGCCATCCCTGCCGGGACGACTGCACCAGCCGTAAAACACGCCTTTAAAACGGAAAAGACCCTTTATGATTTTGAAAAAGACGATAACGGGTGGGAGATCCCGGGATGGGAACTTGACAAACCGGACCACGTGGCCAGATCACTTAAAAAAGTCAGCGGCGTCGCCAGTAAAGGGGCCGGGAGTCTTGAACTCTACGCTGAATTCCCCGGAGAAAGATGGACAGGAGCGCTTGCCGAGATACAGCATTATCTTGATCTCAGAAATTACGACGCGATATACGTGGACATCTATCTGCCGCTCGACGCTCCAGGCGGGCTCAGAGGAAAAGTCATATTAACGGTGGACGAGGACTGGCGGTTCGTGGAGATGGCCCGCAGTTTCCGGCTGGAACCCGGCAAGTGGACCACCATAACGGCTGACATTTCGGAAGGCAGCACCGAGTGGAAAAGGACCAAAGTGGATAAAGCCTTCAAGGCGGACGTGCGTAAAGTCGCCATAAGAATAGAATCCAACAGGGTCCCGTATTCCGGACCTATATACATAGATAACATCAGGGTATATTCCCGGTAGCGGGCGGGACAGGTTTACTGCGGGAGATTAGCCCCAGGCGTAAACCAGTCCCATTTATTATTATGTGTCTTCCCGGTAGCGGGCGGGACAGGTCTGCTAGTAGATTCCCAGATCCCTGAGTCTCTGGTCCGAGATCCCGAAATGGTGGGCAAGTTCGTGCTGGACCGTATGCGTTACCAGGCGGATTATTTGCTCGTCCGTCCTGCAGATCCTCTCAATGTTTTTCTGGAAGATGGAAACTTTATCCGGCATCACCATACCGTATTGATGGCTTCTTCTCGCCAGAGGCACCCCCTGATAAAGACCCAGCACCATCCTCCTGTGAGCGGCATCAACCGATCTGGCCTGCCCCGGGGTGGGTTCATCCTCTATCACCACATCAACATTCTCAAGACTGTCTTTGAAAGTCTGCGGTAGATCATCGAGCGCTCTTATTACCAGTTTTTCGAAATCCTCGCGTCTCATATTTTCATCCGCCGGCCCAGTCCTCATCCCGGGCATCCTTGATATAATATTTGCGGCCCTTGATACTGATAAAATCGCTCCAGGCCTTTCCCTCTCTGGCCTGGGAAAGCTGCAGTTCCTTGATCGCGTTGGCCTGAGAGACAAGTTCATCCACCTGGTATATGATGGTGGCTTCCAGGGTCTTGGGAAGAACGGGAGACTGCTGTTCATATTCGCCGTGGTGGCTCAATATGATATGTTCGAGACGCAGGAGCAGATCGCCGGGGAAATCCTGTATCTCGGCGATCTTTTCCATCAATATCCTGTACCCGATCGCGATATGCCCCACGAGCCCGCCCTCAACAGTATATTCCATCTTTCTGGGATCAAGCTCGTACACCTTCCCTACGTCATGGACAAATGCGCCAAAAAGAGCGATGTCCCTGTCTGCCTCCGGATATATCTTGCACATCTGATCAACGATATACATGACTTCATATGTGTGCTCCAAAAGGCCTCCTATATAAGCATTGTGCCAGCTCTTGCCCCCCAGACCGTCCTTAAAAAGGGCCATGAGCTTTTCGTCGCCCGTAAAACGTTCCGCGAGATCATGGACCCAGCGATTCTTTATGCCTTCAAGATATTCAAGGACTTTGCCGAAAATTTCATCCCTGTTCTCAGCCACACGCACCATGTCCTCATACTGAAAGGCCCTTTCATCGGCTTTTGAGATGAAATCCGTTTTAAGCTGTTTCTCTCCCCGGTACTCCCCGACGACTCCCTTGATACGGACGATATCACCCGACTCGGCAGCTTCGTTGAACTTCTCGGCATCGTCCCACAGGCGGGCTTCGATCTTCCCCGTCCTGTCGGAAAGGGTTATCTGGAGATAAGGCTTGTCGTATTTTGTCAGTTTCAATTCCTTCTTATTAAGCATGAAAAAGGAATCGACCTGCTCGTTGATCTTGAAATCAGATATGAATTTCTTGTCCATGATCAGACCTCCCCTGTCAATCCCGCCCGAGGCAAAATCAACTATTCCCCTAGTCCCGTTAGAAATGAAACCCGACCTTCGTGGCTTGGGACATTTCTAACGGGGCCAGCATATGGGATCAAATTCGCATCTGGCGCATCTGTCCCTATCGTCTCTTTCGGGCAGTTTTTCAAATTTGAGCTGCTGCATGTCCCGCCAGCATCTTGTTATCAATTTCTCCAATTCCGTAACCATTTCATCCGTAAGTTCGATATCTATATCCCGGTACTGGCCTTTGTCAAGTTCATATTTTTTTACCGTTTCCGATGCCGGTTCAAGAAACTGAAGCAAGCCGCGACTGACGGAAGCCTTCTTCCCGTCCCGCTGATTCCTGTCGAACACCATCTTATAGGAAATAAGCTGGCGGTAGTAATCGTCGCATTCATACTCCGAAATATCCCTGCAGTTATGTATCGCCTTGACATGCTTATCCGGTTTACCTGTTTTATAATCAACTACCTTCACTGTCCCGTCTTTTTCGATCTCGACCTTATCGAATTTTCCCTTGAAGATAAATCCCTCGGGGAACGAGACCGCAAGTTCGCTCTCCAGAGAACAGGGCATCACCGGAGTCCGGGATTCTCTTTTATACCAGCCACTCAAGGTATCCAGCCGGGAAAGGCACATGCTCTTTACCGCATCGCTTACGCCCTGAAATTCGAGTTCCCTCCTGAACGATTTTTTGAAGAGATCAAACCCGGGGAACTTCTTATTTTCCATATAATGAAGGTATACATCCTCAAGCGCTTTGTGGGCGCAGTTACCGAAGACTATGTGCTGCGTCTTCCTGCCGGGAAGCCTGAGAACGTAATTATACATGAACTTCCTTCTGCATGTCAGGTAACTGTTGAGCTTAGTGGGGGTGAGGGAGATCTTGCTCACCATATCCTTCAATATGCCGCGGGTATCCTTGAACGGGTCCCTGTCCGTCTTTGCCTCAAGAAACTTCCCGAGAAACTTGCCTTCATCCTTCGGTGAACCGGACCCGGGCTGAATACCCGCATGGCTCAAAAAGCGGCTTATTATCACTTTTTCTCCGGGGGTAGCCGTGTATATCAGGTTGGCCTTTGCTCTCGTGGAAGCGACATAAAAAAGACGGAGCTCATCATAAAAGCTCAGCAGTTTCAGCTTCTTTTTCTCGTCGACCCTTTCCTTGCTTTTATAGATATCCGGCGGAAGCGGCACCACATCGGGCTTGCTTCGCACCGGCCAGCTTTTCTGCTCAAGGCAGAAAGGCATGAACACGGTGTAAAACTCAAGCCCCTTCGAGCTATGGGCGGTATAAATGCGGATGCCGTCCTGGCTGAGCGTGGCCAGCTCGCCCTCTATCGGCATATCGTGCACTTCCCTCAGGTCCAGTTCGCTGGTAAAATCATCCAGTCTCAGCGAAGGCCTGGCCAGGCTCGATTCCTTTATCTTGTTCACGAACGATACCAGGGCCCTGAGATCCCTGATCCTGAGAACCTTGTTTTGTCTATAATTCTCCAGTATAAACCTGTAGAGTCCCGTATCCTCTATAAACCCCAGCAGGATATCGTGCACCGGACGCGTTCTTGCATCCATCAGCAGCCTCTTCACGGCCCACGCCGCCTTGTGAAGAGCGTGAGGGTCTTTTAGGTCCAGTTCCCTGCTTATCTTCAACCTGTTCGAATCTTCCCTGGTCGGCGGAGTTTCCGTTCCGCTGGCCGGAAAACGGTCCTGAAATTCCTGAAAAAGATTGAAAGACTTATATGTCCCCAGGTCCTTGTCTTTTCTGGAAAGACTCTTTTGCCTGTTCACAAAGCCTATGAACTTCAAAATATCGGCATGCGTAGCCCCGATATAATCCGAGGAAAGTATTTTATACAGGGCCAGGGATTTCTTCTCGTTGTTTTCCATGTCCACGTTTGCGAGCTCCAGCACATCCAGCATCTGCTGGACCCGTTTTTCCTGGCGTATGTCCTCGCCGCTGTCCGCGGCATACGGAATGCCGGCCTTCAGGAACGCTTCTATCACCTTCTGCCGCTGACTGCGCTTGCGGACAAGAACGGCTATGTTATTATAAGGTTTTTCCTTTTCCTCCGGAGACAGTGAAGGGTCATGCCTTATTTTCTCGGCCTGTTTTTCTATCTCACCAATAATAAAAAAGAGCTCCTCTTCCTCGGTAAGAAATTCCAGAAACTGTATTTTCCCGTTCCTGTAATCAACACGCTTCTTAGGGTCTTTCGCGCTGACCCTTTCGTCTTCTGGAAGCTGAGATATGATCCGGGAAGACAGTTCGATCACATCCCGGGTGGACCGGTAATTATCCTTGAGAACAATGGTCTCGAGGAAAGGGATCCTTTCTTTCAGAACGCGGAAATTTGACAACGTCGCCCCCTGGAAACGGTATATGGACTGATCATCGTCCCCCACACAGCACAGATTCGGTGCCCCGGGGTCAAGTATTGCGAACAAAAGTTCCAACTGAGCGCCATTCGTATCCTGGTACTCGTCGACCATGATATATTTGTACTGCCTGCTAAAAGCCTCGCGCAGCTCCGTTTCCCGGCGGAACGCATTAAGCGCTATGAGTATCATGTCATCATAATCCTTGCGTCCTCTTTCGTCAAAAAGAAGCGCGCACTCTTTGTCCTTCAGTTCCTCGTACTTTTCGTATATTACCGAAAGCGCTTTCAGGCGCGAAACATGTTTCTCCTCAAGATTTATGCCATCCGGCCTGAGGTCTTTAAGCTGCTTCTTCAGGTCGTCCGGAGCAATACCCTCGTTTTTGAGTTCACTTATCCGGTTCTGGATCTCCCGGATATGAATATACGGGGCTCCGAAAGGCTTGAGCTCCCCTGCGCCTTTTATATTATCCAGTATATACTCCAGCGCCCTTACCTTTTCGACCTCAGTCATATCGATCTTGTCCCTGACGTATTTTATCGCTCCCTCGGACTCAAGGACTACGGAATTGGCAAAGCTGTGAAATGTCTCGACTTCCACGTTGTACCCGTCATGCCCTATGACCGAGGCGAGCCGCTCGCGCATGGCCCTGGCGGCGGCGTTCGTGAACGTGACTATGAGTATGTTCTCGGGATCGCACTTTTTCCGCAGTATGATATTGGCGGCGCGTAACGAAAGGAGTTGCGTCTTGCCTGTGCCGGGGCCGGCAAGAATAAGAAGCGCGCCTTCGGTCGTGTCAACGGCCCTTTTCTGTTCGGCATTTAACTTATCATAGTGTTCTTGAAAAGCTTTCATTTCGGCGTGCATGCTCAGATCTAACTGTTACGAGGCAGGTTTTTTCGGGTCCGCCCGGCACCTGATACCTGAAACCTATTTTTTAGATATCTGAAAAATCGCGTTGAGAGCGAAAAGGTTCGGCATGAATCTTACGGTACCGCTTTCAGCAAGAAAAACACTTTTTTCTATAGTTATTCCCCGCTCCGCGCAAAATATCCTGAAATCCTTGATGCTCAGAAAGTGAAGGTTCGGCGTATCGTACCAGAAATAAGGCAGGGACGGCGTTATCGGCACATGCCCGCTGAAAAGTATCTGGAGCCTTGCCGTGATATAGCAAAAATTCGGGAAACCTATTATGACCTTTTTCCCGATCCTCAATGCTTCCATTATGGCTTCGGCGGGCCTGTGGACCTGCTGCATGGTCTGGTTGAAAATGACATAATCGAACAGTTTATCGGGATATTCCTTCAGCCCGGAATCAATATCGCCGTGAGACACGCTGAGCCCCTTTTCCACGCACTTGTATATGGCCTCTTCGCTTATCTCGACACCGCTGCCTTTGACCTCCTTGCGAAGAACAAGATACTCCAGAAGATCGCCGTCGCCGCACCCCATGTCAAGCACCATGGACCCCGGCTCGATCATGTCGCCGATGACCTTATGATCGACCCTCAACTCCTCTTTTCTTTTGCTCGCCATACCTTATTTCCCCTGTTTCTTATGCGTCTTTTCCAGAAAATGCTTTATCAGCCGGCTCTCTTCGGCGTATTCAAGCAGGAAGGCGTCGTGACCGTAATCCGAACTTATTTCGCAATACGTGACATCGATGCCGTTCATCTTGAGGGCCCTGACTATTTCCTTTGACTGAAACGGCGGATAAAGCCAATCTGAACTGAACGCGATGATCAAAAACCGCGCGCTTACGCCCCTGAACGTATCCTGCAGTTTCTTGCCGTGCTGGAGATCAAAGTAATCCATGGCCTTGGTGATATAGAGATAAGAATTGGCATCAAACCGTTTGACAAAATTGTCCCCCCTGTAGCGAAGGTATCCTTCGACCTCGAATTCCGTACTGAATTCATACCCCAGTTCTGCTCTCTTCAATGCCCTGCCGAACTTCTTTTCCATGGACTTGTTGCTCATGTAAGTAATGTGTCCTATCATGCGCGCGACAGCCAGCCCCGCGGAAGGATGCCCTTTCTCATAATAGTTCCCTCCGTTCCAGGCCGGATCCGCCATAATAGCCTGCCGGCCGACCTCATCGAAAGCGATCTGCTGGGCAGAGTGTTTATAATTTGCGGCTATAGGGATACATGAAACGACCATCTTGGGATATGTCACTGCCCACTGGAGGGCCTGCATGCCGCCCATGGACCCCCCGCAGACGGAAAGCAGTTTCTTGATCCCCAGAAAATCAAGCAGCTTTTTCTGCGCATGCACCATATCCTTTATGGAGACGATCGGAAAAGCGAGCCCGTAAGGTTTTCCGGTGGATGGATTGATGGAATTGGGGCCGCTTGAACCCTTGCACCCCCCGATCACGTTCGAACAGATCACAAAATATTTATCCGTATCAAAGGCCTTGCCCGGACCGATCATATCGTTCCACCAGCCGGGTTTTTTGTCGCCGCTATGAAAACCGGCGACATGCGCATCACCGGAAAGTGCATGACATATAAGGACCGCGTTATTTTTTCGGCTGTTCAGTTCGCCGTACGTCTCGTAAGCGATCTTCAGCCCGGGAAGCTTCGCGTCGTTTTCCAGGATGAATTCCGCGCCTTCAGGCATGTTGTAATATTTTGTTTCGACAAATCCTAGATCTTTCTTGCCGCTCTTGTCTGGCATATCCTCACCTGCCCGATATGTTAAAAGTTTTTAGCCCAGGTAATCCTTAAAGAGCCATGTGCTCAGATATCTTTCCCCGGTGTCGCACAGGATCGTCACTATATTCTTGCCTCTGTTTTCCTCCCTGGACGCCACTCTGACGCTGGCTGCGACATTCGCTCCCGCGGATATCCCCACCAACAGCCCTTCTTTCCTGGCCAGGGTGCGCGCCATCTCCCCCGCCTCATCGTCGGGAACGGTTATTATCTCATCTATCAGTTCTTTTTTCAAGACCTTAGGGATGAACCCGGCGCCTATACCCTGTATCCCGTGAGATCCCGGCCTGCCGCCGGAAAGCACCGGCGATGATTCCGGTTCCACTCCTATGATCTTCACGCCGGGGTTTTTCTTCTTCAAGACACCTCCGACACCCGTGATAGTGCCTCCTGTCCCGATGCCGGCCACGAACACGTCCACCTGTCCGTCCGTATCGTTCCATATCTCCTGCGCGGTAGTCCTTTCGTGCATTTCAGGGTTGGCCCTGTTTTCAAACTGGTGAGGGACGAAAGAATCCGGTATCTCCCCGGCCAGTTCCTCCGCTTTTTCGATCGCCCCGGCCATCCCTTTTTCCCCGGGAGTGAGAACGACTTCCGCGCCCAGCACTTTTAAAAGCGCGCGCCTTTCAGCGCTCATGGTATCGGGCATCGTCAAAATAAGCCTGTACCCCTTGACCGCGCTGACAAAAGCAAGCGCTATCCCGGTATTTCCGCTTGTCGGCTCAATGATCACCGAGCCCCCTTTTAACTTACCTTCGGCTTCGGCCGCTTCGATCATTGCTACCCCGATACGGTCCTTGACGCTTGAAAGCGGATTGAAAAATTCCGCCTTTGCAAGGATATTGCCCGGCAGGCCCTTCCCGACCTTTCCAAGCCGCACAAGAGGCGTATTGCCGACTGTCTGCGTGATATCGTCGTATATCTTCATGCTATACCTTGTCAAGCGCCTGGTCGAGGTCCCGGGTAAGGTCTTCTACATCCTCGATGCCTATCGACAGGCGGATAAAATCTTCCGTGACGCCTGCCGCTTCCCGCTCTTCGCGCGTAAGCTGTTGATGCGTGGTAGAAGCCGGGTGTATCGCCAGGCTCCCGGCATCACCTATATTGGCCACATGACTGAAGAGTTCAAGCGAATTTATAAACTTCTTTCCTGCCTCGAGGCCGCCCTTTACGCCAAAACCCAGGAGCCCTGAATACAATCCGTTCCTGAAATATTTGCATGCTATCCCGTGCTGCGGATGTTCCACAAGGCCGGGGTAGTTCACCCAGGACACCTTTTTATGCGTCTTGAGAAACCGTGCGATCTCCAGGGCGTTCTCGCTGTGACGGACCATCCTGAGATGAAGCGTTTCCAGTCCTATCAGAAAAAGGAACGCGTTAAAAGGGCTCATGCAGGATCCGATGTCCCTGAGAAGGCTGACCCGCGCTTTTACCGCAAAGGCGATATTCCCCTGGCCCGGAACATTCCCGAATCTTTCGGAGAACTTTATCCCGTGATAGCTCGGATCGGGTTCCGCGAGCTGCGGGAATTTGCCCCCTGCCCAGTCAAAATTCCCGGAATCAACGATGACGCCGCCGATAGATGTGCCGTATCCGCCTATATACTTAGTGGTTGAATGCACGACTATATCCGCGCCGAAACGGATGGGATTGACCAGAAACGGTGTTCCCACTGTATTGTCTATGACAAGGGGGATATCGTTTTCATGGGCTATCTTGGCGACTTTTTCAATGTCAAGAGCGTCCAGTTTAGGGTTCCCCAGTGTCTCGGCGTACAGCGCCTTCGTCTTTTTCGTGACGGCCCTGCGGAAATTCTCAGGATCGGTAGGATCCACGAATATGACGTTAATACCGAGATTGCGCAAAGTGTAATTGAACAATGTGTGGGTCCCGCCGTACAGGCTGCTCGACGAGACTATCTCGTCACCGGCAGAAGCCAGATTAAGCACCGCGAGCGTAACGGCCGCCTGCCCCGAAGAGGTCGCTACCGCGGCACTGCCGCCTTCGAGCGCAGCGACCCTTTTCTCAAGAACATCCACGGTCGGGTTCATCAGGCGTGTATAAATATTGCCGGACTCCTTAAGCGCAAAAAGATCCGCCGCGTGCTGCGTATCTTTAAAGACATAAGAGGTGGTCTGATATATGGGCACCGCTCTTGCCCCTGTTGTCGGCTCGGGCACATATCCGGCATGAACGCCAAGCGTGCCCGGACTCCATTTCTGCCGTTTACTCATGATTTCCTCCCGTTTATTTTGCGGTCAATGCTTTACATATTTAAAAATCTATTTCCACAACCAGTATTCGCGGTCATTGAGGCCCGTCACCCGAAGAGGTTCGATCCTGGTATTCCTGCCAAAAATATATCCGGAACCGTAGAGATCGCGGAACCAGTACATAATCTCCTTCCAGAGATAATATGTAAAGTATTCCCAGAGAGGCGGCGATATCTTCCTCACCTCATAGGTCACATAATCGTGGTTGACCATCACCCTGATATAGTGGAGATACCCGCCATCTGCCTCCGGTATCTCTATAAGCATGCCTCCCCCGCCGGTCACGATATAATCCACATCATCGAACTTCTCATGTTTGAACATGTGCTTATGACCGGTAAATACCATATCCACATTGTATTCCCCGCAAAGCTTGCGGAACCTGTAAGCCCACGGACTGTTATCCTCATTATACCATTCCTGCTGGTACGGATCGAAGGGCGGTTTATGCATGGCTATGAATATATGCTCGTATTTCTGCCCTTTTTTCAATTCTTCTTCCAGCCGGTTAAACTGTGTTTGACTGAGCGCGCCTTCTTCATTGTCCAGCACGATAAAATACGAATTCCTGTCCGCAAAAGCAAATTCCCTCTCGCCGCAAAACTCCTTAAAAAGCTCCCGATCATCATGGTTGCCTATGGCCGCGATGACGGGATATTTTATGAGCTTCTGCATTTTTTTGTAAGCCAGAAAATGCGAACGCTTGCCGTCAAGAGAAATATCTCCCACGCTCAGGACAAAATCTATCGGGACCTTGCGGAACCTGTCTTCCCGGTTCATGTGCCATATCTCCTTGAGAGTGGCCGCATCGTTGAAAATAAGGCCGGAGTGGTTATCTCCAAAGATAATGAACGAAAAATAGGCCCCTTTATTTCCCTCGACCTTTTCGATATTGGCCCTGTTGTTGTTATCCGGCCGGGCGCCTTTCATGAACCAGAACGGGATAAGCGGCAGAAAAGAATAGATCACCGTGACAATAAGCAAAATCACGATTACCCTTATCCACCTTACATTGCCTTTGCTCATGTTATTTGCCTTTCGTTGCGCGCGCGAACCTATCTCGCAATGCTGACGATCTTGTACTTAAGCGTTCCGGCCGGGACCTGGACCTCCACGACATCGCCCGCTTTATGCCCGAGAAGGGCCTTGCCCACCGGCGAGGAGATGGAGATCTTATTCAGATCGAAATCGGATTCCTCCTCGGCAACAAGCATATAATCAAACTCCTCCTCCGTATTCTGATCCCTTACCTTCACCGTCGCCCCCAGCAGGGCTTCGTCCGCGGGCATGGCCTTATCGTCTATCAATCTCGCTCTCATCAAAATATCTTCCAGTTCAGCGATCCTTTTTTCATTCATGGCCTGGGCTTCCTTGGCAGCATCATATTCGGCGTTTTCGCTTAAATCGCCGTGGGCCCTGGCCTCGCCAAGAGCTTTTGCTATCTCCTTACGTTTCCTCCCCTTGAGACTTTCCAGTTCCCTGCAGATCTTATCGCGCCCCTCGCGTGTCAGGTTAACGCTGCCTCCGCCCATTTCGCCTCCCGCTATATTTATTGGCTCCTAAAGATTAAACTAGTAATGGTGTATTGATTATAAGGGAATACCGCGCTTATGACAAACAAAAATTTTAATATATTTCAGGGCAGGAAAATCGGGCAAAAAAGGGAATATCAAACGGATAGAGAGCCTTTGTTAAATATTAAATAGGTAGTTTCATAATCTTGCTTTTTAATTTTTTATCATTAAACTTGAATTAGAAACGCGGTTGTTCTTTGTACTGAAGCATCAAATCGATAAGGGCAAACTATTCGAAAGAATGGGGCTGCAAAGTCTTGAGCCTAACTCCCCTCCCGGGGACATGGCTGTCGGACCGCCGAAGTTGATCTTCTGTGGATTTTCATTTTCAAACTAACTTTTTGTAACCCTATTTGAAGGGCTTTGCCTTTATCAAATAGGGTTTTTTATTTTCAAAAAGGAGGCAAGAAAATGAAGATCCGCCGTACAAACAATAAAATCAGGCTGCTGGCTATTCTGGTCACGATGATTTTTTTGTCATCGACACTTCTGCCTGTTTCTGCATCCCATTCCGATGCGGGGCTTTTTTTGCCCCAGAGGGGCATGTGTTACGTTACGTGGGACAAAGAACGATTAGCCTCCAGCTACTCCGATAAATCACTCGCGAAACTGATGTCACTCGGGGTCGAATACATATCAATAAGCGTGACACAGTATCAGGAAAGGCATAATTCAACCGATATAAAACGCACCGGCAACACCCCCAGTGACCGGAGTCTGATCCATGCGATCAAGAAGGCCCACAAGCTGGGGATGAAAGTCATGCTTAAACCGCATATCGACCTCATTGATAAGTATGACGGTACCTACTGGCGTGCCGATATTGGTTTCGCCTGTGAAAGAGATTGGCAAAAATGGTTCGAAAAATACCGGCAATATATACTCCATTACGCGCGTATCGCCAAAAGGCTGAATGTCGAGATCTTCTGCATCGGAACGGAACTTTCTTTCACCACGCAAAGGGAAGATGAATGGCGCAAGATCATATCAGAAATAAGAAAGGCCTACCCCGGAAAGATCGTCTACGCCGCCAACTGGGACAACTATCAAAACATAAAATTCTGGCCGGATCTTGATTACGTGGGCATCGACGCGTATTTTCCTCTCACCTATGAATCAAATCCGTCCTTGGAGGACCTGAAAAAGGGATGGGAAAAGTGGAGATGCGATATCGAGAAGTGGCAAACCCAGGTCAATAAACCCATTATATTCACCGAAATAGGGTATCCCAGCACATCGCACGCGCCTTATGCTCCATGGAAAGGAGGAACAGAAGGCAATGCCGATCCGGAAATACAGGCCAAATGTTACAAAGCTTTCTTTGAGACCATGTGGGATCAACCCTGGCTTGCCGGGGTATACTGGTGGAAATGGGATACGAACATACACGCGGGGGGAACGCATAACCGGCAATTCACCCCCCAGAACAAACCGGCGCAAAGGATCATCGAGGCAAATTACAAAAGTTTCAGAAAAGACGCTACCGCGAATGCCATCCGATGAGCTCGTTCTCTTTGTTAAAAATAAGGTACACTTTTTCGTCCGAAAAAAAGGATTTATCGCTGGGCTTGTAAACCCATTTCGTCAATATTCCCCCTTCTTCAGACAGCACTATCACCGGTTCCCCGTATCTCGTTTTTATGCGCTTGGCGGGCTCTCCGTGCTTGAGCTGGCCGCGATCCAGGGCGGCGGCGATCTTCCTGTAATTTTCGGTCTCTTCCTTGAGCTCCTGGATCATTTTACCGTGGCTTTTAGCGAACGCCATAAGCGCCTTGATCCCGTCTTTGGATTTGACATATTTTACCGGTTTTTTCCTGCCGGCTTTTTCTTCCGCTCTTACCGCATCGCCCGGTATGCAACAGGACAAAAATAAACCAAGGATAATGACAGCGATCTTGTTCATTTTGCGCCCTTCCCTTTGCCTTTGCCCTTACCCCTGCTGTCCAGGAGGGCTTTCTCCAGCACGGTTCTCAGATTGTTAAGTTCCGCTCTTGAAAGAATAAAATGCGCCCGTACCTTTTTGTCAATCGCCTGGATCTCAAAAATATCGTTTTCTTTTACATACCGGATGTTGATCCTCATCTTTCTCGCCCTCCGCTGTTAAAGGATCTCCGCCGCAAGGGAAGCCAGTGAGCTTCTCTCGCTCTTTGTAAGGGTCATATGGCCGAACATCTTCTGGCCTTTCATTCTTTCCGCGCAATATGTCAGACCGTTGCTGGACGAGTCCAGATACGGGTTATCTATCTGGTAAGGATCTCCGGTAAGGACCATTTTGGCATGGTTGCCCGCCCGGCTGATAACGGTTTTTACTTCGTGGGGCGTCATGTTCTGCGCCTCATCGATTATTATGAACCGGTCAGGGATGCTCCGCCCTCTCATGAACGTCATGGCTTCCAGTTCGATTATTTCCTCTTTAATGTATTTCTCGACCTGGGACTTGACCTTGCCCTTGACCTCCTTGCTTTTCTTCTCCGCGTGAAATATGTATTCAAGGTTATCAAATATAGGCCCCATCCAGCTCTCGAGCTTCTCCTCCTTGGTCCCGGGAAGATATCCAATATCTTTTCCGAGCGGCATGACCGGACGCGATATCAGGATTCCCGCATAGGACCCGTCCTTGATAACCTTTTGAAGCCCGGCAGCGATCGCCAGAAGGGTCTTTCCGGTCCCCGCCGAACCAACAAGGGTAACCAGGCTGATATCATCGTTCAGCAATAATTCCATCGCCATGATCTGTTCCTTGTTGCGCGGGCGGATCGACATGACATGTGTCTTGCCGAAGATAAGCGGCATCAATATGTCGAATTCTTCCTTGTATCTTCCTATCGCGGAATGCTTCGGGTCCGCGCTGTCAACAAGAAGAGCAAATTCGTTGGGGAAGAATTCCTCTTTCTCCGCCTTATACTCTTTTTTTTCGTAGAAAGCATCTATGTCGTTTTTCTCCACGTTTAAAGTGCGCCAGCCGCTGTAAAAATGCTCAAAATCGATCTTTTGTTTCTCAAAATCCACGCTGGTGATCCCGAGGGCATCGGCCTTTATCCTGGCGTTGATATCCTTGGATACGAATATGACCTGTTCACCCTTCTGTTTCATCGTATAGGCGGCAAGCAATATCCTGTTATCCACTACCTTCTCCGACAGCCCCAATTCCGAGATCCTGTCCGGCTCTATCCCCACGGCGATCTTTAATATCCCTCCATTGTCAAGAGGATATCCCTCGCCGGGTTCCCCCTTCTGACGGAACTTATCCAGCATGCGTATCGCTATTCTCGCATTGCGGCCTTTTTCATCACGATCCCTCTTGAACTTGTCAAGTTCCTCCAGCACCTCTATGGGCAGGAGCAAGATATTGTCGGCGAATGACACAAGCGCCTGGGGATTATGCAGTATAACGTTCGTATCCAGTACGAATGTCTTTCTCAATGTCTCTCCTTTCAGGGTTACGTCATCGTTTTTACCAGAGCGGCGACCTTTCCGCCGAGAGAACGGCATTGTTCTTCCGCGCGCGCATCAGGGCTTCCGATCGAAACGGGTCCGAAATGGTCTCCCTCGCTGTCACCCTGGACTATCATGCCGTGGATCATCATCGCATTTAAAATACCCGTAATGGTCGTTTCGTTCCCGCCTCCGATATTGGCGGATGAAGAAAAAGCGCCACCCACCTTCCCGGTCAGTTTTCCGTGGAAACTGACCGAGTCATCAAAAAACTTCTTTATCTGATACGCCATAGAACCATAATATGTCGGGGATCCGATGATCAGACCGTCGTATTCCAGCGCCTTCCTGGCCGGAAAATCCTCAATGCTCTTTACGTCCACCTGTATATCGGATTCCGCTTTTGCGCCTTCGGCGACCAGGCGGGCCATGGCCGCCGTATTACCGGTCCCGGAATAATAGACTATCGCCAGCTTCTTCATGCTTCATTTCCCTCCTTCCGGCAAATTTTCGGTCATCGGTCATATGTATTATAATTTAAAAATTACAAATGTTAAACAAATAAATATCTTAAAGTTCATCCCCCCTTGAGGGCAAGTTAATGTATGAATCGAAATCCGTATATCCCTTGATAAACTTTTTAAGGTAGGCAATACGCTCGGAAAGATAGGGATGGCTCCTGTAAAAAGAATATCTCGCCCTTGGCGCTTTTTTGCGCAGTTCTTTGAGCTTTTCCATAGCATTGACAGCACCGTTCGGGTCGAACCCGGCCCGCCGCATGTATTTTACCGAAAGTTCGTCGGCCTGTCTTTCGTCATGCCGGGAATAAGCGGACATCAACTGGCCGATAGCCGCGTTCGCTTTCTCAGGCGTACCCCTTTCCTTCTGCATCTGAGCTCCCAGCAGCATAAGCGCGGTAAGCCCCAGATTTGCCTGCAACCGTTTGACGGAGTGCCGGGCTTCCACATGCCCTATTTCATGCGCCAGGACCGCTGCCACATTGTCGTCAGTCTCCAGGACTTCCACCAGGTCCTCGAACACGTAAACATACCCGCCCGGCGCGGCAAAAGCGTTATAGTAGTCGTCTTTCTCATGGTTAAGAACGGTGAACCGGTATACAACGTCTTTCCTGTCCGCCCCGAGAGCGAGTTTTTCGCCGATCTCCTCCACCCGTTTCTGCGTTAAAGGGTCCACCGGAAGATCAAATTGCTCGCGGACCTGCTGGTCGATCTTCCTGCCCATATTTCTCTCTTTGACGGCCGGTATCAGCACAAGTTCTTCTTCTTCGGTCGCCGGGTTGATCGACATCACGCCGCCGGCCAGGAAGGGCAGAAAAAATAAAACCGTCAAAAATACAAGTGTCTTGTTTTTTCGCATTACTTACCTTGCGGTTCTCGGTCGCCGCTTTTTATCACGAGTATCTCTTCTGTCGGGATCTCTGTTATATATTCGTCCTTTACCCTGTGCGGTGCTTTCAGGATATTGGTCTTCACATCCCGGTTGGCCCTTGCAAGCCGGGCTATTATATCCCTGACAAGGACACGTTTGGAATCGCGGTCCCTCGGACAGCCTGACTTGATCTCAGGCAAACCTGCATCCCTTGCGTACCTGCGGATCTCTCTTTCCTCCAATAGCACCAGCGGCCTGATGATCGCGATCTTTCCCCCGAACAGGCTTTGAACCGGGTTCATGCCCGATATCTCCCCGTTGAAGATCATGTTCATAAGTATGGTCTCCACTATATCGTCCTTGTGATGCCCCAGGGCGATTTTATTGAATCCCAGTTCCTCGGCTGTCTCGAACAGCGCTTTGCGTCTGTTCCACGAACACCAGAAGCAGTCCTGTCTCGCGAGCCGGTTTTTCCCGGCAATGGCTATTTCCTTGAAAACATAATCGCATCCGATCGATTCGAAATACCTCCTGAGCTCTTTTGTCTTTACCCGGGAACGCTGGTCGTAATCAGTGATCACATGTATTGCCTTGACCGCGTAATCTACGGGAAGCCAGATCTTGCGCTGCTCGAGTATCCTGAGCAGGGCCAGGCTGTCCTTCCCGCCGGAAACCCCCACCAGCACTTTATCGCCCGCGCCGATCATGCCGTAACGGTTTATCGCCATTCCGGCTTTTTTCGAGATGAAATATTCTGCCTTATTTAGTCTTTTCATGCCTGCTGTCCTAAAGCTAAATATCTTCCACTGACTTCAGCGTAGCCGTGACTCTGCCGAAAGGTATCAAGACCACCCCGTAGAGGGGGTACCGGTTTTTATCCGCGGCGAAATACATCCAGGCGCTTCCTTTCTTAACGCGTTTTCTTTTCAGCTCGGCGTAAGGCCTCACCTTAAACGCCGGGAAGGACCCGAGGTGAGGAAGCTTCACGACATTAACGTTCTCTATTTTCCCAAAAAGCCGATAATTCTTTTCATTCAGATTTACCGTTATGCTGGCTTTTTCGCCGGGCTTTACCGGCAGCATCATAAAATAGCATATGGCGCTTACCGGATCCTGCACGTTCTCTTCGATCGTGCACCGTTTTACGGACCCGTCCGTAAGATTCGTGTATATTGCTTCCATTTTCTCAAAATCATATTCCACCACAACATGTTTCCTGTAATTGCCTTCTTTTCTGTCGGCTTCATATCGACGGCTTGTCATCGTCTGCGTATCTATGAAAGATGTATATGTATCTTCGACCCTGTAGATCTTGGAAAGGAACTTATTGGATTCCGTTACCAGGGTCACGACGTACACGTCGCGGCCGCGATAATTCTCTATATTGCCGCTCTCGGCGCGGATCACTCCTATCGGGATATTGTTCCAGGCCATCAGGTAGGTGAGTCTCTTCCGGGCATGAAACCCGGGTCTTGTCAGCATGGAACTTAAGACCTTCTCTTCGGAAACATCTCCGGCAGACTTAAGCGCTTTTATTGTCCCGGTATTGGCACAACCCAGGACATTCAAAAGCATCAACGAAGAAATAACTATGGCCTGTAATTTTCTCATATTTTATATTATAATCAAAAGCGGCTAAAATCGCCACAGGTATCAGATCCTACGCCCCGGATATGGATGCTCACTAAAACCAAAAGGAGGCCCGCAATGGCTTTTCTCGAACTGGCAAAATCCAGAAAAAGCGTCCGCGCATATGACAACCGCTGCGTCAGGCGAAAGGACCTGGAACTATGCGTTGAAGCAGCGTGCCTGGCGCCCTCGACCTGCAATTCCCAAGCATGGAAATTTATCATAATAGACGAACACGCCAAGAGGGAGGCGGTCGCAAAAACCGTCTTTTCCGGTCTTTATAAAATGAACGCATTCGCGAGTGAAGCTGCCGCTTTCATAGTCCAGATCTCGGAAAGAGTGAAATTCCCCGCCTGGGTCGGCGGAAAGCTCAGGAATACCGATTTCAGGCGTATAGATGCAGGTATCGCCTGCGCGCATCTCATTTTACAGGCACAGGAGCTCGGCATCGGAACATGTATTCTCGGCTGGTTCGACGAGAAAAGATTAAAAAAGATACTTTCCGTACCCTCGGGAAAGAAGATCGAGCTTGTAATCGCCCTGGGATATCCGGCACAACCGGAGCAGCTTCCCGAGAAACGCCTCAAGGATAAAAACGAAGTTGTTTCGTTCAACAAATACTAGTTTTGAGTCATCCCTGCCGAGGTCTTTCGCGGGACTTCGCGGGATGTTACAAAATGACAATGCCGCAAGAAAAAGCCCGTCCTGCTAAGCAGGACGGGCTTTTTAAATAAGTTCAAACTATTCTTTAATCGGTACTCTCACTCTCCGGATACCAGAAAGTGGCTATTCTCCAGATACCTTCGACAAACCTGGCAATGCCTCTACCCGCATCATCGCTCGTGTGGGCCGTATTGTCCACGCCGGACGGCGTGCCTTTCGTATTGGTTTCGGTAAGATTGTCAGGAACTTCAACCGGCCCGTACACCAATTCATCCAACCCCTCACCGAGGTTCTCCAAAGGTTTATTCGTAGAAGCGAACGCGCTAATGTTAAATAACATTACAAATATGGCCAAAAATATCAAAAGCTTCTTCATCTTCACCCCCTTTAACCTTTAAGCTGAAGTATATCCCATATACCGGCAATTGTCAAGTTTGAAAACCTAATTGCCGGTTACATCAGAAAGCCAAATACCCCGACCCGTCACAAGATACCGGCGAAACTCAGCGCGGCTATGGTCTTGGAATCATTTATCCTGCCGTTTTTGAACAATCTTCGGGTCCCGCGCCTGGTGAACCGTTCCACCCTGATCAGTTCATCACCGTCTTTTCGCCCTTTTTTCCTGCTTTCGCACCTGGCTTTGAATATATATATTTTCTCGTTGCAGAAACCGGGCGTGCTGTATACAAGGCCTATCCTCTTAAGGTCCTTTACCGTGTAGCCGGTTTCTTCCACCACTTCTCTTTTCGCACAGGCATAAGGCGTTTCGCCCGGCTCAAGCGTCCCGGCCGGTAATTCCCAGATATATTTCCCTATAACGCCTCTGTACTGGCGGATAAAGACGATCTTATCTTTGACAAAAGGTATAATGAGAGCCGCCCCGGGATGGTCGACCTCTTCAAAATATGCCTTCCGGCCGTTGGGAAGCTTTTTCCTGCCCTTAAAGACCCTGAAAAGGCGTCCTTTAAACACTTCCCTCCGGCTAAGCCGCATCCGTGCCTTCCCCCAAACGCTTTATCTGCAAATTCAGCACTTTGAGCATTACCACCTTTTCAAGGTAACTCAGGCTGAACGGTTTGATTATATAATCGTCGGCACCCAGCTTGAACGCCTCGTCAATGACATCCTCATCGGACACGCTGGTCATCATTATAACCCTTGTGTCCGGGGCGGCCTCCTTTATCTCCTTAAGCACCTGTATGCCGTCCTTGCCCCACCCCAGCTTTACATCCAAAAGAACAAACGCGGGAGACTCTTTTTTTACCAGCTGGAGAGCTTTGCCGCCATTGGTGGCCTGCAAAACTTCATAATTCTTATGTGTGAAAAAATCATAAAGAAAAGATACGATACCGACCTGGTCATCGACTATAAGCATCCTGGGCTTATTGCCCTTCTTCTCATTATTCATTATCTACCGTCCTTCATTAGTTAAGTTCCGGCATCGGAACAAAGACATAGAAAAGTATACATAATACATCTGGATTTTTCAAGAATTGTCTATGGAACACGAACAGACACGGGAGCGGTTTCCTTTGACTTTGTTCGGAACAGGCCGGCCGCAAGCAAAAGCGTGCAGTAAAAAAAGGAGCCGATCGGCTCCTTTTTTTATCCCTGCTCAAGGTCTTCTGTTATTTTTATTTTTTCAGATACTCCAGCATGGCCTCTTCCTTTTTCTCGTCCCACTCCTGCTTAAAATCGGCCCTGTGCTTTGTCTTCAAAGCGGGTGTTATCGTGCAGGTATTGTGGAAGCTCGGGCGTGCCGGGGTACCGGTCTTTTCATTGCTCGCGATCGGAGTAACTTTAAAAAGAAGTGCCGAAAACACCATAACTACAGCTATACCGGCGGCGCTATATTTCTTAACCTGGTGGGCCCAGAGTGACACCGTTTTGCATCTCATCTCGACGCCGAAATCGATCTCCCCCTTAAGATAATCACCTGCGGTATTGATGGCATCTTCTTTGTCCGATGCGTTGCATATCAATTCAATCAATGTCCTGTATTTCATCACACTACCCCCATACTAACAAAAACTCTTACTTTTGTTTACCTTATTTTAACCTGCTGAATGCTCCCTGTCAACTAACTATTTTAAACTTAACATCAAGAAACATTTTATAAAAACTAGCTATTTTTGTTGTTTTTACTAACTTTTTTAACACTAATTCTGGGGGTAAGTTTAGAATTAAAAAATTGAGGGACAGGTCTGGGATTGATTCAGGGACAGGTCTGGGATTGATTCAGGGACAGGTCTGGGATTAAAATTTTTTACGGTCTGGGTTCAATTTGAAAAACGTCCCCTTAAAAGGTTGAGCATTTCTTTGTGGATCCTGCCGTTGGTTGCCAGTATCTCCTTTTTAAAAATATCGAACCGGTCACCCTTAAGCGTCGTCACTGTCCCCCCGGCTTCTTTCACGATCAACAGTCCCGCGGCCGTATCCCAGGGGGCAAGACCTGATTCCCAAAAACCGTCAAACCTGCCGCACGCGACGTAACAAAGGTCTATCACCGCCGAGCCGGCCCGTCTAACGGCCTGCGCCTTCTGCAGCATTACCTTAAAACGATCAACATTGGCGATCTTCCCTTCAACGTTATAGGCAAACCCCGTGGCGATCAGCGAATCCTGCACCGCTTCGCTTCTGGAGACCTTTATCCGGTTGCCGTTCAGGAACGCCCCCTTCCCTTGTTCGGCCGTAAAGAGCTCGTCCCGTGTCGGATCGTACACAACGCCCACTATGATCGAACCGCCCGACATGACTCCTATCGACATGCAGAAAAAAGGAAAACCGTGGGTATAATTCGTCGTTCCGTCAAGCGGATCGATGACCCACTTGAAAACGCCGCCGGACGCATGCTCCCCGCTTTCTTCCGCCAGTATTGAGTGGGACGGGAATGCCTTATTTATCCTGCCGATGATGATCTCTTCACACGTTCTGTCCACATCCGTGACAAGATTATTAAAACCTTCCTTATGTTCTATCTTCCCCAGATCATCAATACGCCTTAGAGCATACTTCCCGGCTTCCCTGGCCGCGCTTGCCGCGGTTTCTGTGATCCTATTTAATTCCTCCATACCGGGATAGAACTTACAACTTATAGACCTGGTCCCCTCTTCTTGTCTTTCCCTTGACTTTTACGGCGACTTCCTGACCGGCCGAAACACTTTCCACCGCTTCATGCTCGATCTGCATGGACGGGATCTTCTCCTGGAAATCGGTCGTGTGCCCCTTGACCCTTATGTGGTCGCCGACGGATAACGTACCCTTATCGATCTTGATAACGGAAGCTTTAACGTGAGGAAAATAATGCACCACGGTGCCGATAGGCTCCCCTTCTACCGGCTTTTCCTTTTTCCTGAACAACCCGAAGATCATGACATCCTCCCTTCTTTTTGCCTTTGGCAGATAATTAAAAACCGGCGATCAAACGCTAAATACCGTTAAGCGGACAATTCCCGCACAGCGGTTCCTTCTTCCTGCAAAACCTTTTCGCTGTTTCTACCAGAAGCGCGTGAAACTGGTTCAGGGCCTTCTCATCCGGCGGAAAACAGCTGTGCACAAGGGACTGCACCTCATCATAAGAGGCGTCCTGGCGTATCAGCCCGTGGCGTGAAAATATGCGTTTCGTATAGGCATCCACAACGAATACGGGTTTTTTCAGGGCGTATACAAGAATGGAATCGGCTGTCTCCGGACCGACCCCCTTGACCGCAAGAAGCTTTTCCCTGATGTTCCCGGCATCCTTTCTCCTCAGTCCCCGCAGCTTACCGTTGCACTCCGACATGACAAAGCGGCTGATCTCCTTCAGCCGCCGGGCCTTTATGCGATAATACCCGACAGGCCGTATGATGCGGGCCAGGCGCGCCGTACGTGTCTTCATGATCTCGGCGGGACCCAAGAGCTTTCCGCTCCTCAACCGGCCCATTACCTTCTCAACATTCGACCATGCGGTATTCTGTGTCAATATGGCCCCTACTACCACCTCGAACGCGGATCTGGCCGGCCACCATCCGAGATCCCCGAAATGCCCTTCAAGTGATTCATATATTTTCCTGATCTTCGTTCCGCGTCTTTTGGCGGACCTGCTCTTACCTTTTGACATACGTATCTCTCGCGGCCTCCGCCATGCGGATCCTTTCAGCGATCGGCGGATGATTATAAAGAAAGATTTTCTTCAGCCGCGAGGGCGCTACATCCGCCAGGTTCGTGGAAGCCAGTTTTCTCATGACCGAAATAAATTCCTCCGGTTTTCCTGTAATGTCCAGCGCGAACCTGTCCGCCTGGCGTTCCAGGACCCGCGAGAGGAAGTTTTGTGCCGGCAGCAGGATGATGCCGAAGATGACCGCCAGGAGCACAAGAACGGGAAAAAGATAAAGATCGGACAGCCCCGAGGCCCCGGTCAGAACAACGATTTTCTTTGCGATGAGAGAAAGGATAAAAAACCCTGCCACGGTCATGGTCCCGGAAAAGATCAGCAGTTGCCACATGTGTCCGTGCTTGAAATGCCCGAACTCATGGGCGACAACGACCCCGACCTCTTCCGGGGTGAATCCTTCCGTCAATGTATCCGCCAGGACGACCCTGCGTGTTTTTCCGAGGCCGACCAGCGCGGCATTTGCCTTGCTGGTCTTGCGGCTGAGATCGATCTTGCACACATCCATGAGGCGTATTCCCGCTTTCTTCGCCAGGGCCATGATCTTTTCCCTGAGCGAGCTGTCTTCGATCGGGAGATATTTAAAAAATACCGGTATGATCAGCACCGGCAGGAACCGGGCCAGCACTATCGTGAAAAAGATCCATGCCGCCGCGGCTATGACCCACCAGCCTGCCGGAAAATTACGCAGGACCAGATAAAACACCTGGATACAGGCGATCGACAGCGCAAAGGCGAGTGCCGCGGACTTGGCCTCGTCAGCAAGCCAGGCCCCGAAACCCTGTCTCGATAGCCCGAAACGCCGCTCCACGAAAAAAGAACCCGCAAGATGAAGCGGGAAACTCGCGATATACATGAAAACCAGAAACGCGCAAGCAAATAAAAAACAGGCAACATAAAAATTAGAGTGAATATCAAAGACTGTCCGCGAAACAGGGCGTGACAGGAAAAGTTGAAATATCACAAGCAGGGCGACCGTAAGGATAAGATCTGCCACAAAGATTCGCGACTTTATCGCGGAATACTTCTTCGCCTGAGCCGAAGTGTATTCCTCGCTCATGTTCTTGAGTTTATCTCCGCCAATGCTTCTTCTGCCTTTTTTCTGAGACGGGTGGATTCCACCTGTGTAAGTGATTCCAGGAGCGCTTTTTCGCTACCGCCGCCCATTTTGCCGATGACCTCCACGGAAGCCAGTTTCACCGCCATGTTCCTGTCATTGACATGGACCCTGGCGGTCGACAGAGCCTTTTTGCTTTTTCTTTCCCCAAGCGCAATGATCGCCCGGCTGACGATCCTGGGATCGGGATTGTCAGCCGCCTTGACCAATTGCTCGTCGGCGCCGTCGACCTTCATCTTGCTGATCTTTTCAACCGCCAGCACCCTGACATTGAGATCGGGGTCTGCCATGAGCTTTACCAGCGGCTGGAGGCAATCCTTTGTGTCGATCTTCGCCAGCGTCCTGACGAGTTCAAGGCGGATACCGGGATCGGCATCCGTCACAAGCCGTGAAAGAGCGAAAACGGCTTCAGCGGATCTAAGGTCTCCCAAAGCGATGACCGCGACCATGCGCACCCGCGGATCAGGATCGCCGAGGGCGTCAATAAACGAATCTGTTTCATTCTTACCGCCCTGGCCGGTCAGCGCTTTTACATTATGATACTTGATGTCATCCAGCGCCTGCTGGGCTTTCTGCCTGAGGAGAGTGGATTCAGCGCTTAGAAGAGATTCCAGAAGCTGCCTTTCGCTTTCGCCGCCTATCTTGCCGATGACCTCCACGGAAGCCAGCTTTACGGACATGTGCTCATCATTCAGATGGGCCTTGGCGACTTCCATGGCCTTATCGCTTTTCCTGTTCCCGAGCGCAATGATCGCCCGGCTGGCGATCCTCGGGTCCGGGTTGTTCGCCGCCTTGACCAGGGGGGCGTCGATGCCGTCAAGACGCATCCGGCTGATCTCTTCGATCGCCAGCACTCTGACACCTACATCCGGATCCGACATAAGCCACACCAGCGGCTGCAGGCAATCCTGCGTGCCGATCTTCGCCAGCGCTATGACGAGTTCACGCCGCACGCCGGGATCGACATCTCTCACCATCTGCGATAGATATGGGACTGCCTTCTTCGCCTTGAGATCACCGAGGGCGATGATCGCGAACAGGCGTACCCGCGGATCATAATCACCGAGAACGGCGATGAACAGGTCCACTTCGTCCTTGGGCTTTAATCTGGCCAGCGCTTTTACGGCGTTATACCGGACATTCGGATCGTAATCGTTCAAAAGACTTTTTAACGGCCCGACGGAAGACTGCTTCTCGCCTATCACGCTCAGGGTCCTGGCCGCGATCTGCCTTACCCTCGGCTTATTGTCGTTCAGCAGGGTAACGACCTCATCCTCCATTGAAGAATCATGGACACTGGCTATGATGTTCAGCGCCGCGATCTGGACAGAGGCATTGCTTCTATCCTGAAGCGCGGATAACAGGTGCTCGGAAACTTCCGTACCGTAACTTGAAAGCTGCCTCTGGGCGTCCATGGCGCTGCTTCTGTCGTATAGCTGGGAAACCAGGCGCTTGATCTTATAAGCTTTTCGGTTCGTTGCTGCATGAGACGATAACGGTATACACGCCAGCATGATCGCAAGCACTGTAACGATCGTTTTCTTGACCATTTTATCCCCCGTTCTTGGTTTGCTTACTTTTTCTTTGAAGTTTTTTTGCTCTTACCGGCTATATTTATACGCGACAGCTTTTTCTTAACTTTTGCGCCTTCTGAGTCTATCCTGAAAAGCTGTTTCTTGTATTTTTCCAGCTCGGGAACATCAAATTCCCCCTTTGCGAGTTTCCCGGCAACATACTTGCCAAGCTCATGATAAAGTTTTTCCTTCTGCAGGTTCTTCATCTGTATCTCCACATGAGCCTGTGCCACCTTGTACATCTTGGAAATGTCATCTTCGGCGATCTTTACCGCTTTTGCCAGCTGTTCGCCCGTTTTCTTCACAACGGGCTGATATTTCTTCATCAGTTTGTCCAGGTCAGTTTTCTTAACCATCTTGTCCCCTTTCGTTTTACCCGTGCCTTTACCCCGGATCTTTTCTAATTATCCTTCGTCAAAATAATCTTTCCTGTCATACTTGTATTTGCAGATCCCCCTCTCGGAAGATTCCACGAACGAAACAAGCCGGGCGATCTCATCCGAATGAAAAGAACCCCTTATCCTGGCAAGGGCATCCTGAGTGGACATCTCCGAGAGAAACAGTATCTTATACGCCTCTTTTATTTCCTTTATTGTCTCCCGGCTGAACCCGGCCCGCCTGAGACCCACAAGATTTACCCCTCTCACCACCGAAGGGCCCCTCACGAGCATATACGGGGGGACGTCCTTGTTCACGCCCGTGAAACCTCCTATCATGACCAATCGGCCTATGCGGCAGAACTGGTGAAAGACCACGTTCCCGGATATGAAAGTGCCCCTTCCGACCTGCACGTGCCCCGCCAGGAGCGCCCCGTTGGCAATAACAATATCATCTTCTATGACGCAATTGTGCCCGATATGCGCCTGGACCATCAGAAAATTGTTATCACCTATGACGGTCGCCGAACCTTCGGCGGTACCGCGGTGTATTGTAACGTATTCCCGGATGATGTTATTCCTGCCGATCCTCGTAAAGGCCTCCGCTCCTTTATACGAATGATCCTGGGGTTCGTTCCCAATAACCGCTCCGTTGTGGATGACAGTCCCCTCTCCTATCTCGGTGCCCCTGTATATATACGCATTGGATGCGATCCTGACGCCCGGGTGGATCCGCACCCCTCCCTCAACTATTACGCCGGGTCCGATATCCGCAGAGGGATCTATTTCGGCAGACTTGTCAATTATGGCCGTCTTATGTATGCCCATTTATCTCTGCCCTTTTGCATCGTCCAGCTTATCGACAAGATCGTTTATCACGTCCGCTATCGGACCGAGGTCATGGTCCCTGCTGATCTGAAGCCTGACGCTGTAATCCCCTTCATCGATCCTCTTTATGTCCTCTTCCAGCCGTTCCAACGGCGCAACAAACCTGTATGACAGGACAATGGCCCACGTCAGCAGGACAATGAAGACCACGGGCAGGCCTATAACAAGGATGAAATTGATCCTCTGGATGACCGGCAGAAGATCCCTGGCAATGACATCGGGAAGGGCGATCTGTTCCGCCATGATGGCCAGAATAAGATAATAGAGGCATCCGCCCACGACCACCGTGGGGATCACCATCGAAAGTATAAGAATAAACAGATAGCGTGATTGCAATGACCTATTTAAATACCTGATGATAGCTCCTTCCGTTAAAAATTTACTGTCCTTCTGTTTTTTCTTCTGCCCCTTCTGTGTCTTTTTTCTTTTCCTCTGCTTTCGGTTCCGGTTCTTTTTTCTTTTCCGGTTCCGACCTGTCCGGCACCTCCGGTTTCACCTCTTCCATCACGCCTGTCTCCGGCTCCGGCTCTATCTCTTTCTTTGGCTCCTCCTTCGCTTCGACGGCCGGGACCTGACCGGTTTCCAGATAACCGATCTCGATATCGCCGTAATATGCCGCCGCATCGGAGCCCGTGCTGTCAGAATCCGTCATGAACGATATTGCCGTCACGTCCTTCTCGAGCTCTTCCCCGAAAAGATCCCGGAAATCGCTCCTTATGTCCCTCTCCTCGTGCTTCCACTGGTCAGACTCGCCCGATTCCAGGACCAGGAGCTTGACCTTTTTTGTGTACGGGCTCGGCGCGACAGTTCCCGCGGGAATATCATGCGTCCATACATATTGAATGGCCTTGGCGTTAAGAAAGAACCTGGCGTGAAAAATAACATATACCTGGGCTACAAAATCGAACTCGGCCTTTTTGTCCAGGGTCTCCTTCTTTTTTCGGGAAGGGAACTTTTCGGCTTTCCAGTCCCAGCTGATGAAAGGATTCCTATTGCAGGAAAGGCGCTGCCGGTAAAAAAGCGCCGAAGCGGAGTCACAACTGACGGCCTTCACGCAATCCTTCCCGTCGCACTTTGCCACGCTGTAATCAGTGCTCTTCTGCGACAGCCGTTTCTCCTGCCATTCGCCGAGGCTTCGGTCGGACGAAAACAAAAAACGTTTTATTGTTTCGCGCCTGGCGGCTCCGGGCGGCCTTTTAACCGTCAGGAAAACATATATCCCGAGCGTGACTGTGACGACAGCGATGATCAGGGAAATAATAATAAGGAATCTTCGCGGTCGTTTCACATAACTCCCTTGCCGCTACACGTTTATTTTCTCGGCCCACTCGCCTATTACGGGCATCTTCCACTTGTTCCCCATGAGCACCTGAACGATCCCCGCAAGAGAAAGCAGCGCGCAAACAAGTATCCCGAGCGTGTAAATGACCGGGCCGAGTATCGGTATTATCCCTATGATCGCAACGCCTATCTCGACAATAAAAAGTATGAGGCCCTGACGTACGTGAAACCGCACAAATTCGCCTTCTTTTTTCATCAGGAGCGGGACAAGGCAAAGGATCCACAAGTATGCCAGTATGGCGTACGCATTCTCTCCTGAAACGGGCGTCCTGGTCCGGGGCGCTTTCTTTTCTTCTTCCATCATCCCTCCTTTTACTGTTTTATGCGCTGAAATATCCTAATATTAACTTATATTCTAATGTTTATATATTAAAAGTCAATAGATTACTATCCCGACGGATAAAAAACCCCGGTCCGCTTTAAGCGGACCGGGGTTTTAAAACTTCCGAGCTGGATATAACTTAGAAGCTGAGCTTTACGGTACCGACTATGTCGGTAGCGGTGTCCTTATTGGGGCTCTGGAAGTGCTTGCCCGGGAAGAACCATGCTGCCAGAAGATTGAAGGATACATCCTCTGTGTAGTCCCAGGTCAGGCTGAGGTCGACTTCGTCGCCGAGATTCTTGTTGCTAAGCGCCGGAGTCCACTGCTCCTGAAGCCAGAAATGGCCGTAGAGAGCCTCAAAAGTAAGGCTGTCGGTCGGCTCCACCGAACCTCTTACCAGTATCTGGTGCTGGTTGGTAAAGGACGGCGAGCTGGCCTGAGCCGTGGCGTAATACACGTTCTGGAACTCTCTGATGGCCGTATCGAACTTGCCTCTGAACATCACGTCCCAGCCCTGGTAATCACCGGTTGTGTTGGCATTCATAAGACCCTGATCGTTCTCACCGGAGTAGAAAATATACTCCACACCGAGCACGGGTCTCCAGGCGAAATCATCCTGCCAGTAACGGCATTCGATCATGGCGTCTATCGCCCAGGCGCTTCTGTCTCTGCCATTAACCTGGCTGTTTATGCCCAGGTATTGACCGCACTGATAGGCCGCTTCCACGGCGATCGTCCAGTCCTCGATCGGATCGAAGCTGCCGCGGCCGCCGAGCGTGTGGACGCTGTTGTCATCATGGCCGTTCATGCTGGTGATGCTTGTGCCATTGGCGGTTCCCGGGTTCCTGGACTGTTTCCACCACCAGTAACCTTCCGCTTCCGCGTTGTAAACATCGAACACGTAACCGATGTTCACGCCCCAGAGGTTCACATCATCATCGGACCTTCTCATATTCTCGCTTATCTTGGCGTACACGCCGTCGATGGTCCAGGGATCATAATCCAGTGTAGCTCTTACGGCGTCAAAAGAACGGATCGCTGTATATTCCTTTGGATAGATGTTGAACTGAGGATCCTGCAAGTTTGCGCCGATTATGAACCCTTTACCGAACCAGAGATCCTGACGGCCTATCCTCAGTGTAAGAGGAGAGTACAGGAACTCTTTCAGTTCGATGTAAGCCAAGTCAACATCGAGCTTCAGCTCCATGCTGTCGTTACCTATGACTCTGTTCTCCACAATACCGTTGACGGTGATATTTCTTAATTCACCACCGGCGACGCTATTGTACCGCCAGTCACCCCACACTCTCTGGTTGACCAGTCTGATCACACCGGAAACATTGTCGGTGAGATCGGCGTCGACCTGAACTTCCGCAGTGCTCAGCAGGTAAGTCGCCCAGTCATTCGATTCACCACCGGTATTGACTTCCGCATCGTCGCGGTTCAGATCATAATCGCCTCTCGCGAAGGCGCGCAGCGCGATATCGCCGCTTACCTTCACACTCTGCGTTTCGGCATATGCGACCGCGGAAACCGCGAACACAAGAGCCAGAACGCACAGAACTTTCAAACACTTCATGTTACCTCCTTAAAGGTAATTATTGCTTTCAAACAGTATTTCAAACGAACAGCTTTTCCGCTGTTCTTGTTTTTTCTATATACGTATCGCCCTGAAAGTTGACAGCTTCTGGCATTTTATCCACCTTTTTTATTTCCTCCCCCCTTTCTCTGCCGGAATCGAAGCCGCCTCGGCGGTACATGCGATAAAAAGAACATCACGTTATATCTGTAAGCTCTATATTACGGATAGATAGACCTATAGATATAACTTTTGACAGAAAGTATAGCATGAAAATCCCTGATGTCAAGTCTCGGGCGAACAAAAATTTGATGTTAAAAGAATAGAAATTTAACCTTTCCTGAGTCTTCCCACGATCTCTTCTGAATTTCGCAGGATGGCCGAGCGGACGTCTTCGGCGTCCGTCAAGGACCGAAGGACCTCGTCTATTCTCTTCGGAGTGAGGATATCTTCCGGAGAATGCGCATCCGTATTCAAGACCAGTTTGGCTCCCGTTCCGGCCGAGATATCGAAGACGTGCCTGTTCGCATCAGAATGCCCCCTGCGGGATGTTATCTCGAGATAGACCCCTTTCTCCGCGGCAAGGGACGCATCCTCTTCGGAGATGAATCCCGGATGAGCAAGTATATCCGCGCCGGCCTGAATAGCGGCGGAGTTGGTCCCGGGAAGCACGGGTTCGACCGGGGATTCGCCGTGTGCGATCACTATCCCGGCGCCTTTCTTTCGCGCGCGCTTTACAAGCTCGGCGAAGGTCTCCACCGGGACATGCGTGATCTCCACGCCGGGTATCACGAAAATGTCCCAGTACCTGTTCAGCACTTTTGATACCCTGACCAGGCTATCAAGCACCGCGTCGATATTCGAATGATCGACATGGTCGGTCAGGGCTATCGCGCTGTGCCCGGCAACGTGCGCGCGCCTTACAAGTTCGCTGGGGATAAGCTCCCCGTCGCTGAGGATCGTATGGGTGTGCAGGTCTATCATCCGCGTCTCCGTGCGTTATTCAAAAACGGCATTCATGTTTTTACAGATCACTGTTTGAGCTGTTTGGAACGGGGCATCGAAAGGCTGAGCGGGCACGGTTCCCGAAGGCCTGAAAGGCCTGAGGGAGAGCGAAGACTTTCGCTGAGTCCGATTCTCACGCTGGGAGAATCGGACGTCCCCGTGAAAAACAGCTCAAACAGTGATCTAAAAGATCCAAATCCTGACTTATCTTGTCAGCTTGTTGTATAAAAGGGCGAAGATCGCGCAGCCGATACCGGCATCAAAAAAACCATAGACCGCGCCTATCACGCTTCCTATCGGGGTAAGCTCGTAGCCGACATAATACGTCTTGCCGATATACTGGGCGACGTCTCCGGAAACGCTCAAGGTCCCCGGGAACTGCATGACCCACCATGTGAGAATGAACATGGAGGCCCCCCACAGGATCCCGCCCGCCAGAGCAAAAGCCCTTACATTCAGTTTCATCTTGTTCTCCTTTCGCTTTTTTTCTAAAGCCGACTGCGGTCAGAGCCCGGGGCGCCGGCCGCTTCCTCATAAGGTCAAGTATAAGAATATTTCGCAAAAATTCAAGCCCTCAGCCTGTCCCCCGAACCCTGAGATCCTCCAGCCAGCTGTTCAATCCCTCGGAAAACCTGGAGAGTTCCAGTTTTTCCGGCAGACTGTAACTGAGCAGCTTTTCCCTGAACGCCTTTTCCCTTTCGCGGACATCCCCATGAACAGATTCTTCCAGCGGCTTTACGGCGTTTATGAGGTCGCTTTTTCCGTCCCAACTTTCGTTCACCGGAAACCCGGCTTTCTTCAGGGGCAGATCCCACGTGGCATCCACCAGGACCCACCTGTCCTCAATGAACGCTTTGCACGCCAGATGATACGTTACCGGTATCTTGTCCGCCTGTTCTTTCAGCTCCGCAGGATAATCCGCGCCCAGCTCACTCCACCTGAACGAATAAGTGCAATATCTGACCGCCACGCCGATCCTCTGGTACATCATTCCCAGCAGGTGATGTTTCGGCACGCAAAACCCCTTATTTCGGAACAGCATCTCTCCGGGGCCCTTTTTAAGACTGAAAAGTTCCAGCACTATGGCAAAAGGGATGTCCCTTATTCTCTCGAATATCCTTATCCTGCTCTCTTCGGGAGGCAACCCTTCAGTCCACTCCTCAAATTTTTTTTCAACTATGTCTTTGTTCATAGGCCTAAGTTATGAATTATATAGGGGCTAGATAAAGCTATGCTAAGATAGATGTTTGAACTGTTTGGAGCGGGGCATCGAAAGGCCGAGCGGGCACGGTTCCCGAAGGCCCGAAGGGCCTGAGGGAGAGCGAGGACTTTCGCTGAGTACGATTTTCTCGCCGGGAAAATCGGACGTCCCCGCGAAAATAGCTCAAACATCTAATTTATCCTCCTTAATGGCTTTTTCGAACACCTTCAGCCAGAACAGGAGAGGATATATTACGTGAAGAACGGACCAGATAAGGCCGTAAACGCCGTCCCTGTATCCGCGGTGCTTGATATAATGCTTATAAAACAATTTGAGGGACCTGTGCAGCAGCCGCTTTTTCAGAAATCCGCTTTTTTCAAAGCCCCGGGCATCAAGGTACGCAGCCGCCTCGGTATCGGTATAGCGGTTCCATCGCGCGATAACCTCGCCTATGGAATCAAAATTATAATGAAGCACATCCGCCTTTATATCCCCGATCTTGCCGTCAACCCTTAATGTCTCGTGTACTTTACTCCCCACATAACGGGCTCTTTTTTTTCTGAACAGTTTCACGCCCTTCCCCTGCATTGAATTGCGGAGAGGGACGCCGAACACGCAGTCACGCCGGATCAGCGTAAAGGCATCGTGGTCTCCCTTTCGCTCGATCGCCCGCCGTATCGCGTCGCGGGTCCCGGGGGTGACCTCCTCGTCGGCATCCATTTGCAGTATCCATTCTCCGGAGGCAGCTTCAATGCCTATATTGCGCTGGTTGTCGAAATTCAGGCCGGACCGATTGACGATGACCTTTGCCCCGTATTCCCCGCGCGCTATGGCCGCCGTATTATCCGTTGATTCGTCATCGACCACAACGGTCTCTGTCGCCAGGCCCCGCACGGAATCAAGGCACCGGCGTATCTTCTTTTCTTCATTTCTGGTTATGACAACAGCCGAAAGCGATAGTTCGCCCATATCTTCCTGTCCTTTCCTTATGTCCCTGAACAGTGTATACTTGGGATAATGCCGTACCGGTTCATCGCGCGGGAGATAAAAATGAAAAAGTGGTCCGTTTTTGAAAAAATGTCCATAGCGGAATTTTCCATTTTCCTGATCATAGTCGTCACCCTCATACTGGCCCTTATATACTTCATATTTTTCAGAGAGATGGACAGGGAGCTCAGGACCATAGAAATCCGGCAAACGGGCATGCCTATAAGATAAATCCCCGGGCAGAGAATCTTCTCCGGAGGAATGGACAAGAAGCATCGCCTTCAAGCGGCCGGCAAAAAGAATGAGAAAGTGCTTCCTTCTCCGTATTTCGACCTGCCCCAGATCCTGCCCCCGTGCTGCTCAACGATCTTCTTGGATATTACAAGCCCGAGTCCCGTGCCTCTGGTCTTTCCTCCTCTTGTATCGACAAGCTGGGTAAAACTCTGAAAAAGTTTATCCTTTTCCTTTTCCCTTATCCCGACACCGGTATCTTTTACCGAGACTCGTATCCCGCCCGCGGCTTTAGCGGTCATGATCGTAACACGGCCTTTATCTGTGAATTTTATGGCGTTACCCACCAGATTCATCAGGACCTGCGTGATCCTGTCCGTGTCGAATTTCAGTTCCGGCAGGTCTTTTGCCAGGCGAACGCTGAGCTTTATCCCCTTCTCTTCCGCCAGCGATGACATTTCCCTTCCGATCTCTCCTGCCAGCTTGTTGATATTCCATTCTCTCATATCAAAGCTCATTTTCCCGGCGACAAGTTTCTGGTAATCCAGGACATCGTTTATCAGGCGGTCCAGTCTCTCGACGTTCTTTCGCGTGATGTCAAAAAACTTCTTCTGCTCGGGGCTGATGTCCTTGCCCAGTTTGCTCATCGCGATAAAAACGCTTTCCTTGATGATGGCAAGAGGCGTCCTGAGCTCGTGAGACACGGTATTGACGAATTCATCCTTGAGCTGTTCCAGCCTCCTGCGTTCCGTAACATCATTGAAAAATCCGAGCAAATAGTTCTTTCCCCCCAGTATTATCGGGGCCGCGTTGATATCGGCATAAAAAATGCTGCCGTCCTTTCTCTTCACCGGCATGTTCCTGCTCATCATGATCTTGCCGCCGGCCAACTTCTCGAACTGGTCCAGAGCGTGGGGCAGGTCTTCCCGGGCGTGAATATCTTCGACCTTCAATTCCTTGAATTCCCTTTCGCTATAGCCCGTCATCTGGCAAAACTTCCTATTCACCATGTAGGTCTCTCTGGTCTCCACGTCCACGACATACATTCCGATGTTCGCGTTGTCGCAAATGACCCTGAATCTCTGTTCGGATTCCCTGAGTATCTCTTCAGCTTTCTTGCGTTCAGTGATATCCCTATCAATGCCCCTGTACCCTCTCAACTTGCCCTCTTCGTCAAAAAGAGGAATTCCGCTTGTCTCTAAAACCACCAGGTATCCCTTTTTATGGCGGTTTATATTCTCCATCCCATGGAACGGCACCTTTTTCCCGGCCTTTTCCCTGAAAAATCTGCTCGTTTTCTTCGCATCTTCTTTAAGCATGAAATCAAACGGGGTTCTACCCAGCACCTCATCGACCTCATAGCCCAATATATCTCTGACCTTAGGGCTGGCATAAGTATATACGCCGTTCTTGTCCACTTCCCATATCCAGTCGGAAATGCTTTCGGTCAGGTCCCTGAATTTTTGTTCGGACTCTTTCAGCGCTTTTTCTGTTTTCTTGCGTTCAGTGATGTCCGATTGCACTGAAATGCTGTGAAGTATCTTCCCGCCGGCACCCCTGACAGCGTTGACGTTAAGCAGGACGGTCCTCTTCTCGCCGGTCCTGGTGATTATATCCAGTTCCTCGTTCTCTATCTTTCCTTTTCTTTTCCAGCGCTTGAACAGTTTTCTGGCTTTTTCGCGGGAGGACGGCGCGTAAACAGTCGTGATGAGAGACCTGCCGAGGACCTCCTCTTTTGCATACCCGAGTGTTTTCAGGGCGACCTTGTTGACGTCCAGTATTTTTCCTTCGAGAGAGATCATATAGCAGTAGTCGGGATCGTTCTCAAAAAAACGTCTGAATTTTTCCTCACTCTCCCTCAATGCTTCTTCCGTCCTCTTGAGCCCGGTGACATCCTGGACAAAAACCAGCACCTTTCTTTCTCCGTTCTCTTCCAGCGGCACCCCGGTGAAATTCCTGTAGGTGGTCTTTTTCCCGATATAAGAAGTGTATTTGACCGGCCCCATCCGGAAATACTTTCCCTTGAACCCTGCCCTTATCTTGTCAGAGAGCCCGAGCTCCTTATAGGGCGGCAGCTTAAGCAGGTCAAGGCCCATGAATACCTTGCGGGGGTCTCCCGCTATCCTGAGCATGGCGGGGTTCACGTACTCGACCTTGCCTTTTTTGCTGATTATATACACGCCGAAGGGGGCCTTCTCTATGGTATCCCGATACGTCTTGTAGGCTTTTCTGAGTTTTTTTTCCGCCAGCCGGTGCCTGAATTCGCACTTCTCAAGCTCAGCTACCTGCCGACGCAATGACCGTATCCGCTTGGCGGGACCCTTACGTCTCTTTCTGCCTTTGCCTGTCTTTTTCATCGTCCCCCTTATTCCACAGCGGACGCCTTCTTTAAGGCGTCGTTAACGGCCCTTTTGAGGTTCTCACTGCTTACGGTGGCGCCGGTCACGGCATCAACGTCCGTCGATTGTTCACGTATGATCTCGTCGATAAGGGGCATTACCATCTCAGCGTACTCCTCGCCGCCGCCCCCGTGCCTGATCATTTTGATGTCAGCGATCCTGCCGTTTTCTACCGTAACGGCAACCGTTACGAAAGAATACTTCCCCTCATAGTTGCCGTCCCTGAGCCGATCTTCAGCCCCGCACAGGGCAATACAGGAAAATAAGACAGCCGCTGCTATAAAGCTGAGGCTGGAAAGCCTGAAACCGGTCATAGCGAGGCTCCTTTCTTGCCTGAATGATACCGCGCCTGCTGCCGCACTGCGCGCAGAATATCTTTGATCCGTCGTTACTTCCCGGGCTTCGCTCCTGCCATCTGTTCCTGAACGGCCATCGCATCCTGGGCTTTTCTGATCAGTGTTTTGGCTTCCTTGGAATTAGCGTCCACGTTCCGCAGGACATACTGGGACAGGTTGATCGTTCCCTGAAAATCCTTGGAATCCAGAAAAAGCTGCGCCTGCTTCAGCAGGTAATCCGTTTTCTTCTCCGCCGTGTTTATCGTCTGGGCTTTCTTGACAGCATCCTGGATCGTCGCGGCTTTTCTCGGACGATAATAGCTTATCAGCGCGAGGCCGACGACCAGGCACAACGCTATAACAATAACTACGATCTTTTTCATGCGATCCTTCCTTTCATTGAAAAATTAACGGCCTGTTTCTCTTTTCTATCCCGACAAACTACTCAACATAAACATAAATGGCGTTCCTTCTGCCCTCTCTCATGTTATACTCGACCCTCACATCGTCCCCTTCCTCGATCTCCCTCGTGGACCCCACGTTGTCGAGCTCAGCGCTTGGATCAATAGAATACGTAACATCCTCATTCCTGCCGGTATCAGCATTGTATTCGTTCAGGGTGATCCTGTCCGGGGACACGCCTACTACTGTACCATACGCGTAGCCGGTCTCCTTCTGGATGTCCCGGGTATATTCAATATTCTTCTGCGTGAAATCGACCTCTTCGTCTTCCCGGCTGAAAGATGCCGTCTGAAAAAGCCCCGCCGCAAGCATCAGCGCCAAAAAACAAACGAGAAGCGTTTTTCGCATTTCTGTTTTTCTCCATTAAAAAAAACAAGGGACGGTCCCGGCCGTTTCCGAACCCGTCCCTTCAAATCTTAAATACCGCGTTATTCCGTTTTTTCCGGAGCTTCGCTTTTTTCCGCTTTCAGGGCCTCTTTCTCTTTCACAAGCTCCTGATACTTTGCCTGCAATGTCTTGTTCGCGGCCGTGAGCCTGGCGACCTGCGCCTCGAGGTCCTTGCTCTTCTTCTTAAGCGCATCATTCTCTTTTTGCGCCTGGCTGAACTTGTCCGTGAGCGCCTGATGCTCGCTCTTCGGCACTCCGCAGCCGACGAGTACAAACACCACTGCGACCAGCACCGCGTATTGGGCAGCGCGCATCATGTTCCTCATCTTGCCTCCTTGTTTTTCGTTCTTACAAACAGCTGTCTGCAGCCTGTCTTATTAGAAATATACCCCAGAAAGAAAAATTTGCAAGGCCATTATGAAAGCGGGCTTAAATCAGTCCCCTGAAACCGATCCCCCGATAGATCACCAGGTGATCCTGCAGCTGTACCAGCGGCCTTTTTTTCCGCCAGAACCTCTTATAAACGAACTCCGTGATCTCCTCTTTCTGGCTCGCGTTATATCTGTGCACGTCCGGATAAAGAAGGATCATCCAGACTACCGCCATGAATTTTCCGAAATCGTCCACGAAAAACCGGACATGATTGGTCTTTGAAAGCATCTGAGCCCTGTTGAAAAGACGCCTGTTCTCCAGCTCTTTTTTAAACTTAAGAAGGTCCTGATCGTTACGGTGCCCGAAGAACTTCCCGGCAAAATGATTATAAAGCCCGGTGGTGGTGTGCTCACTCTTGCCCCTTGCCCCCATAAGCACGGCATGTATCGCCCCCCTGGGCGCCAGGATCCTCCGGTACAGGTTCTCAAAGATCGTGTGCCACATCTCCTCTTCGCAATAATAAAGAGAGTGGTGAAGGGTGATGAGGTTCACTCTCTTCCCGTCAAGTTTATCTTTAAGAAAACCTTCTGTTTTCCGGGAATCCGGAAAGACTTTATTATAATCATCGCGTATGGTCACGACATGATCCGTACGCTGCCTGGTGATGCGCTCCCTGACAGCGTCAAGCGCCTCCCTGTCCACATCGAACAGATAAAGCCCTCCGCGGAACGCGGTCTCCAGGATCCGGAACTGCGGTTCATCGCTGGACCCGATCGAAAGAGCCCTCATGGTCTTCGATAAAGCAAAGGCCTTGTTCAGCGTCCTTATGACCCCGGCGAGCTGTTCCCCTATATCGACCTTGTCGTTGCTGTAACGGGACCATATTTTTCCTTCTTCATACAATTTGGAATCAGCGGCTCTGATCCCGGCCTCGATGATATTCCTGTTCATGATTCCTTGAACACCAGAACCGTTGCGCTCAGGAACAATGCTATGAACGCTACAATAGAAACCCGCGATACTTCGCTGACAAAAACATACATGGATACCAGGTGTGCCGCCTCAGCGATCACTTCTGCCGCAAAAACTATACCGATAACCATCAGCCATTTCTTCATTGCTGTTTCCTTTCGTTAAACCTTGATGTTCCCCGTTCCGGGGGGATTTTAAGAAGTGGTACGCCTGCCCAGATTCGAACTGGGGACCTACTGCTTAGGAGGCAGTCGCTCTATCCTACTGAGCTACAGGCGCACGAGGCCCCTACCGTCTTCTTTTCTTTCGCTTCTTCGCTTTCTTCGTGAGCCGTGCTTCCGCTTCTTTTTCCTGTTCTTCCATCATCTTGCGCAGCTTCACCATGCACGTCGCCTCGATCTGCCTGACCCTTTCGCGGGTGATGCCGAAATGCTTGGCAGTATCCCTGAGAGTATGCGCAACGCCGTCCTTGCCGAGCCCGAACCTTAACTGTAATATCTTTTTCTCGCGCGGGGACATCTTCTCCAGAAGGCCTTCGATCCTCTCGTGGAGGAGGAATTTAGAAAGCTCGTCAACGGAAGTGACGATACTCTCATCCTCGATAAGGTCCATGAATTCGGAGTCCCCTGATTCTCCGATGGGAGCGTTCAGGCTGGAGATATTCGATGCCATGTGGTTGAGCTGCCGGATGCGGGATACCGGCATCTTCATCTTCTTGGCTATGTCGCTCAGCTGCGGGGTTTTCTTCTGCTTCTGCAAAAGCTGTTTCTTCACCTTCTGGAATCGCATGAGCATTTCCATGACATACACGGGTATGCGGACGGTCTTACCCTGATTCGCCACGGCTCTTGTGATAAACTGCTTGATCCACCACGCGGCATAAGTGCTGAAGCGGTATCCCTTGTCCGGATCATACTTGGTAACGGCCTTCATCAGGCCCAGGTTGCCTTCCTCTATAAGGTCCAACATGGGAACGCCCAGGTAACTGTATTTCTTCGCGATATTGATGACCAGCCGCAGGTTGCTCTTGATCATCCGCTGCCGGGCCTTCTTATCGCCTCTCCTGACCTTTTTTGCAAGCTCTTTTTCCTCTTCGGCCGTAAGGAGCGGCAGGTCTCGTATGTCTTTCAGGTAAAGTTTTATCGCTTCCATTTGAAAAATACAGTGACTGGCTCGAGCCGGGGGCATGCCGCCGTGAACCTGTCCCGCCTTTCTCTATCCTCTTGTAAGCGCCGCCTGTGCCGCGGCAAGCCTTGCTATCGGCACGCGAAACGGCGAACAGCTCACATAATTCATTCCCGCGGCGTAGCAAAAAGCAATGGAATCCGGGTCGCCGCCGTGCTCCCCGCAGATCCCTACTTTCAGTTCCGGCCGGGTCTTCCTTCCCCGATCTATGCCGACCTTTATAAGCTGACCTACTCCTTCCTGGTCAAGCGACTGGAACGGGTCCTGCGGAAGGATATGCTTGTTCAGGTACGGCGAAAGGAACGATCCCATGTCATCACGCGAGAAACCATAGCTCATCTGCGTCAGATCATTGGTGCCGAACGAGAAGAAATCCGCTACCCTGGCGATCTTATCCGCCGTAAGGGCGGCGCGGGGTATTTCTATCATGGTACCGACCATGAACGGAAGTTTTTTGATATGGTACTTTGCCGTTACTTCTTTCCGCACGCGGTCGATTATCTCGCTCTGGTCGCTTATTTCCTTATCGGTACCGACAACGGGTATCATGATCTCGGGATACACTTTTTTTCTTCTCTTTATCAATTCTGCCGTGGCTTCGAGTATGGCCCTTACCTGCATTTCGGTGATCTCCGGATAAGTCACGCCCAAACGCACGCCCCGGTGTCCCATCATGGGATTGCTCTCCTTAAGAAGCGCGATACGTTTCTCGAGATTGGACATATCGACCTTCAGGCTTTTCGCCAGTTCCTTGAGCTGTTCTTTCTGATGCGGCACGAACTCGTGCAGCGGCGGGTCCAGGAGCCTCACCGTGACCGGCAGTCCCGCCATCGCCTCGAGTGTGCCCTTGATATCGGACTTCACGTACGGATACAGCTCCCTAAGAGCTCTTTCCCTTTCTTCGACTGAATCGGAAAGTATCATCTTGCGAAGCTTGAAAAGCGGCTTCTCCGAACCCTCGCCGTAGAACATGTGTTCCGTCCTGAAAAGACCTATGCCTTCCGCGCCGAAATCGCGGGCTCTCCTGGCGTCTTCAGGCGTATCCGCATTGGTCCTGATCTTCATCTTCCTGGCCGAATCACAGATCTTCAGAAAACTGTTAAGTACCTTGTTCTCTTTTGTCGCGTCCATCATCGGAAGAACGCCCCTGTATACAAGCCCCTTCGTGCCGTTAAGCGTGATCCTGTCGCCTTCTTTAAGAAGCGTATCACCGGCGATCTTAACGGTCTTTTTGCTATAATCTATATCCAGGTCTCCGCAGCCGACTATGCAGCATTTGCCCCAGCCGCGGGCGACAAGCGCCGCGTGAGACGTCATGCCGCCGCGCGCGGTAAGTATCGCCTGCGCGGCTCTCATGCCTTCGACGTCTTCGGGATTTGTCTCCTCGCGGACCAATATGACCCTCCTGCCTTTTTTCGCCCATTCCACGGAAGCGTCCGAGTCGAAGACTATCATGCCGCTCGCCGCGCCGGGTCCTGCGGGAAGACCCTTGGTCAGGGGTTTGTTCTTTTTCTCGGCCGCGGGATCGATTATCGGATGAAGAAGCTCGTCAAGCTGGGACGGTCTTACCCTCATGATCGCCTCTTTCTTGCCGATAAGTCCCTCTCTGACCATATCGACAGCCATCTTCACGGCAGCCGGCCCGTTACGTTTGCCCGTGCGCGTCTGAAGCAGGAAGAGCCTGCCGTTCTCAATGGTGAACTCGATATCCTGCATGTCGCGATAATGTCTTTCAAGTCTCTTCTGGATACTGTCAAGCTGTTTGTACGCCTTGGGCATAAAATCTTTAAGCATGACCTCGTGTTTATTGTGCTCACTTTGCGAGTTTTTATTTATCGGAGCGGGAGTCCTTATGCCCGCAACGACATCCTCGCCCTGCGCGTTGATCAGATACTCGCCATAGAACCTGTTATCACCGTTGCCGGGATTACGCGTAAAGGCGACACCGGTACCGGAATGATCGCCCATATTGCCGAACACCATGGTCTGGACGTTTACCGCTGTTCCCCATTCGTCGGGAATATTCTCGATACGACGGTACGATATCGCCCTCTTGCCGTTCCATGAAGAAAAGACGGCGCCGATACCGCCCCAGAGCTGCTTATCGGCATTGTCCGGGAATTCTTTGCCAAGAACCTGTTTTACCTTTTTCTTGTACTTTTCACAGAGATCTTTGAGGTCGCCGGCATCGAGTTCAGTGTCCAGCTTAACGCCCCTTTCGCGTTTCTTCGCCTCCAGCAATCTCTCAAGCTGCTGGCGCACGCCTTTACCTTCTTTTGTTTCTATCCCGGCGGCTTTTTCCATCACAACGTCCGAATACATCGTTATAAGCCGCCTGTACGCATCGTATGCAAGCCTTTCATTGCCGGTCTGCCTGATAATACCGGGGATGGTCCTGGTTGTCAGGCCTATATTAAGCACCGTCTCCATCATTCCCGGCATGGACTGGCGCGCGCCGGATCGTACGGAGACAAGAAGCGGATTTTTCGGATCCCCGAAGTTCTTATGCATGATCTTCTCGACCTTTTTCAGGGCCGAGGCGACCTCTCTCTCAAGCCCTGCCGGGTACTTGCCTTTGCTCTTGTAATAATACGTGCATACATCCGTGGTTATGGTAAACCCGGGGGGCACGGGGATCCTCAGTGCCGGATGCCCCGCCATCTCTGCAAGGTTGGCGCCCTTGCCGCCCAGCAAGTTCTTCATACTGCTGTCGCCGTCGGCTTTTCCTCCGCCGAAAAAATACACATTTTTCTTCGCCTTCCCCCTCGCTGTCTTCTTCCTGCTGCTTTTTTTGATCATCTCGTCCTCTTCCTCCTTTTTTTACAGTCCCAGTTTCTCCTCCATGAACTCCTTGAGCTTAGAAACCTCTACCCTGTCCTGTTCCATGGTATCCCTTTCTCTGACCGTGACTTTGCCGTCGCTCAGAGAATCCACGTCCACGGTGATACAATAAGGCGTTCCGATCTCATCCTGCCTGCGATAAAGCCTCCCGATGGCAGCCGTGTCGTCATAAACGGCCCGGTAATTTCCGCTGATATCTTTTCGTATCTTGTGCGCCATCTCCACTATCTCGGGCCTGTTCTTGAGAAGCGGAAGGACCGCCACCTTGATCGGAGCGATACGCCTGTCGAATGAAAGATAGACCCGTTTTCTTTCCCTTACGGTCTCGGACCTGTATGCGTCAACAAGAAACGCCAGGACCGTTCTGTCTATTCCTCCCGAGGGTTCTATGACATACGGGACATAACGTTCGGATGTGGTATCATCAAAATATTGAAGGTCCTTACCGCTGATCTTTGAGTGCTGTTTGAGGTCGAAATCCTTCCTGTTGGCAATGCCTTCCAGTTCCGACCACCCCATCGGGAAAAGATATTCTATATCATGGCATCTTTTAGCGTAATGTGCCAGTTCTTCCTTTTTGTGTTCGCGCAGTCTCAGGTTTTCCCTTTTTATGCCCAGCGAGACATACCAGTTCATGCGCTCGTCCAGCCAGTACTCATACCACTTTTCATCTTCGCCGGGCTTGACAAAATACTCAAGTTCCATCTGCTCGAACTCCCGGCTCCTGAAGGTAAAATTGCCGGTGGTTATCTCGTTGCGGAAGGCTTTACCTATCTGGGCAACGCCGAACGGAAGCTTGCGCCGGCTGGAATTGATTATGTTTTCAAAGTTCACGAATATTCCCTGGGCCGTTTCCGGCCGCAGATAGACGTCCTGAGCCTGCCCTTCCACGGATCCCACCTGCGTCTTGAACATGAGGTTGAAACTTTTCGGTTCGGTAAGCGCTCCACCGCATTCCGGGCATTTATTTTCCTTAAGCTGGTCGATCCGGAATCTTTTTTTACATTCCCTGCAGTCGACCAGCATGTCCGCAAAAGACGTGACATGTCCCGATGCCTTCCATGTCTCGGGATTCATGAGTATGGCGGCATCCAGCCCCTCGACGTCGTTGCGGTCATATACCATGGACTTCCACCACCGGTCTTTCACGTTCTTCTTGAGTTCAGCGCCGAGCGGACCGTAATCCCACACGCTGCCTATGCCGCCGTATATCTCGCTGTCCTGGAATACGAACCCGCGTCTCTTGCAAAGATTCGCTATCTCTTTCAGTGTCACACCGGTATTCCTGTCCTCAGCCATGTTTATGCTATCCCTACTTTTTGAAGTTCTTCTAAAAATTTAAGCGACCTCACCGGCCTGTTTATGTAATACTGCAGAAATCTTTTCAGGGCCTCCTCCGTCTCCCTGCCGACTTCCTTGCTGACCTTGATCCGGGCGGTCTTGGCCATATCGCTCAGCTGTATCTTGTGCATGAATTTTACCGTCCCCGGCGACAGGCGCAGACACGCGTCGTCCTTTTTGCCGCAACCGGCGCACAGCATGCCGCCGCTCTTTACGCTGAAGCAGCCTTTCCCCTCGACAGCCGCGCCGCACCTGACACATTCATCCAGCCGTGGAGCGAGACCCAGTGTTTCCAAAAGTTTCAGTTCAAAGATCCTCGAAACACGTTTTGCGCTGGCACCCGAACTCAGCATCCGGAGGCTTTCCAGCAGAACATGGTAAAGCCCCTTGTTCACATCGTAATCCCTGGTAACTATGTTTACTAATTCTATAAAATAATTGGCGTATGTCAACCTTTCAATATCTTTTCTTACCGGAAGGAAAAAATCCAGCGCTTCGCATTGGGTGATCAGGTCCATAAGTTTCTTCTTTTTTCTGTAAAAGAGCAATTGACACCGCGTGAAGATCTCAAAATTCCCCCCGAACTGGGGATAGGGGTCCCTCACCCCCTTCATGACCCCTCTTATCTTGCCGAATTCCTTCGTGAACACGACCAGAACATAACTGGTCTCCCTCAGGTAATACTTCCTGAGTATGATTCCTTCCGCACTCTGCGCCGCTGCCATGGCTTAACCTGTCCCGCCAGCTTCTTCTTCCGCTGCTATCTGGTACGACGGGGATACCGAACCTCCGGAAATGTGAAGTTTCATGCCGTCTTCCACGCTCATTTTCAAAAAACGAATATTTTCTTTCGGCACGACCAGAAAAATACCGCTTGTGGGGTTCGGCGTCGTCGGGATGAACACGTTGACGCCGCTTCCGCCTATGAACTCCCTTATCTCGCCTTTCGTGGTGCCGGTCGTGAACCCTATGGAATACAAGCCCTTCCGCGGATATTCCACAAGAACGACCTGCTTGAATATCGTCTTGCCCTGCCCCAGGAACGCCGAGAATATCTGCTTCGCGGCGTTGTATATCCTCCCCATTACCGGGACCTTGAGCAAGAGGTTCTCCCCCAGGGAAAACATCCGGTTGATGAACCATATTTTCGCCCCCCACCCGATGACAGCTATTGTGACTATAACGATAAAGAAGATCAGTGCCTTGGCTATGTAAATATGCTGGGTTTCCCATGATACCGGCGCAAAAAACCTGGCTATGGGATTCAATACTATATTGTTGAGCTGCACCACGAGAAACCTGATGAGCGCTGCCGTAACAGCCACCGGCAATAACAACACGACACCGTTGACAAAATTCACGAAAAATCTGTTCCATAATTTTCTCATGATTCTTCCTCCAGCAAAACGTCACGACAACAATTGAAACACAAGCAAAGCTGTCAGCGCTCCAAGAACGCTGCCCGCGATGACCTGCCACAGCGTATGGATCTTGCCCGCCATGCGGCTTTTAGCGATAAGCACGGCCAGGAAAAATACCAGGAGGCTCACCAGGGCGTTTTCGGTAATAAGCGAAACTGCTGCCCAGATCGCGAATGCAACAGCGGCATGGCCGCTGGGCATACCGCCTCTCAGAAGAGACCCTTCCCTCCGCGCCACCTTTATAAAGAGTACCAGTCCGATAGCTATCAGAAGCGCTATCAATGTCACGTGCCAGGGGGATTGTTTGATCTTAAGGAACGCTCCGTCAAAAGGCCATCCTATGCGCTTGAACACCAGTATGTACCCCACAATGGCCGCGTTGACCGCCGCGACAAAGACCGCGCCTGCCGCGATGTCCTTGATGATCTTGAACAGCGGATGATACTGATCGCTGACAAAATCTATTGCGTGCTCGACGGCCGTATTGAACATCTCAGCGACAAGAACGAATGTAACTGCAAAACATAGCAACAGGAATTCCACCGCGCTCAAATTGAAATATACGCCCGCGATAAGGACCAGGAATCCCATCAGGAAATGCAACCGCATGTTCCTCTCTGACTTGAGCGTGTGGACGATCCCTTCAAGAGCGGCGTTCACGCTGTAGATAAATCCCTTGCTATAGGAACTTCCTGATTTTTTGTAAGAGTTCATTCTCTTTTTCCCGCATTATTTTCCGGCTTTTCCCCGTGGTGTCCTTGTACCCTGCAAGATGCAGTATACCGTGTATCAGGCAAAGAGCTATTTCCTCGCCAAACGTCACACCGTAGATCCCGGCATTCTGCGCCGCCCTATCAGAGGATATGGCTATATCCCCCAGGAACTTGTCCTCTCCGGACGCAAACGCTATCACATCCGTTGCCGCATCCACGCCGAGATAGGCGCGGTTAAGCGCGCGGATCTTCTGGTTGCTGAAAAATACTATGTCCAGCTCGACACCGTCTTTTCCGAGCATCTTCAGGACTGTTTTCGCGACTTTTTCAGTTTTTGAAAGATCAATCCTTCTTTTTCTGTTTCGGTTTTCGCTGTTTATTTTTATTGTCATTCGGCAACGTTTCGCTCTTGGACGGTTTCCTCGATTCCTCCGGGTAGTCCAGCCGGGTATGGAAGATCCCCATGAGCACCCTTATAAAACTCTCAGCGATCTTATGCATGTCTTTCAGCGTAAGGTCGCATGCATCGAGCTGGGCGTCGATAAACTTATTGTTAATGATCTTCCTTACCAGGTTCTTGATGCTGGACGGCGTCGGGTCGTCAAGGGTGCGGCTCGCAGCTTCTACCGCATCGGCCAGAAGGATGATCGCGCTCTCCTTGGTCTGGGGCTTCGGACCCGGGTAACGAAAATTCTCCTCCCGCAGCACCGTCCCTTCTTCGGACTTTTCGATCGCTTTCTGATAGAAATAAGATATGAGACTGTCCCCGTGATGCTGGTTGATGAAATCGATTATCTTGCTGTTCAGCTTATATTTTTTTGCCAGCTCCGCGCCTTCCTTCACGTGTTTGCTTATTATGAGAGCGCTCATCGAAGGCGCCAGTTTTGAATGCCTGGATCCGGCGCCCATCTCGTTCTCGCTGAAATATTCGGCCTTGCCCATCTTGCCTATATCGTGGTAATACGCCCCGACCCTTGCAAGCAGGCTGTTCGCGCCTATCGCGTCACAGGCCGCCTCCGCCAGGTTACCTACCATGATGCTGTGATAATATGTCCCCGGGGCTTCCAGGGCCAGTTTCTTCAAAAGCGGATGATTAAGGTCCGAAAGTTCCAGAAGGCTGATGTCCGTGGGGACCTTGAAAAGGTGCTCAAAAAGGGGCAGAAGCCCCATCACGATAAAACCGGAAAAGAGTCCGCTGGCTATCCCCCAAACGCCGTCCTTGATGTAAAAATCCATATCCATGCTGTTGATGAGCCCCACACAGGCGATCGCCAGGAATTTGGCCAGACCGACCAGGAGGCCTGCCCATAATATCTTCGCGCGGCGTCTTACGTCTTTCACGGCGAACATCCCGACCACGCTTCCCACCATCAGCACCAGCGCGACCTCTATGCCGCCTCCCACGAGCAGGGATATCAGGATGCTCATCAGCACAACGCTCAGGAACGCCACGTTAAAACTCACCAGAAGCGTGATTATCATGCCCATGCCCGCCATGGGAATAAAATAACTGGGCTGCGGGGAACGCATGACGAAATCCGCAAGAATGATCGTAAAAAGCATACTCAAGAGAACGATCGCCACGCTCTTCGTGTCCCGCAGGAAATGCGCTTTCTGGGTAAAAGACGTATGAATGACCGCGATGAGGCTCAGCAGGAGGAACAAAAGCAGTACCCCGAGAAAAAATGTCGGCGTCATGCCCGGCCGGAAGACCCGCCTGATCTGGGATATCTGCGCTATGTGGCGCGCATTGACCCTTTTACCTTTTTCTACGATGAGTTCATTTTTCTCGACTGTCCAGCTGTGGTACACCGGTTTGACCTTCTTGGTCGTCTCTTCTTTTTTCGTTTCCGTCCTTTTTTCATCCGGTTTCAGGTTAGGCAGGATATATCCGGAGATAAGCGCAACTGCCGCCTGTTTTATGTTACGGTCGCCCGCCAACTGCTTCGCAACATAATCCCCTATTGCGCCGTTGAGTTCCTGTTTTTCCAGGAGACCTTTCGGGAGCCGTTCTATCTCGGTGCCTGTTCTTTCGTTAAAAATAGCTACCCTGCGCGCGCCGCTTTTCTTTAAATAGTCCAGGTCTTCCTTGCTGATATAACCTATCAGAAAAACATTCTCAAGTATATTCAACACTTTTTCCTTCAGGCGCTTCGGGTTCGGATATTCCAGAAGAGATTTGATGTTCCTGTCCGAAAGCCTTTCGCCTGTTCTGGCTTTCATGTTAACGACTTTATCGTCTATCGGAATATCCTGTTCCTTTTCTGCATCAAGAGCTGTAAAGAAGTTCCCGATCTCGGATCTCACTTTTTCCTCGACGGCAAGATCGCGCCGTAATACCGGCATCACGGATGCCGCGGCGGCTTCCTTTGCTTTCTGGGTACCTTCCTCGTCGACCCCCCAGAAATAGGTAAAATCATAAGGAGCGTATACGTCCTTGAGCGCTATATCGCCCTCGTGTATGCTTCCCCGGTACCAGCGCGGGCTGAGAAATATGCTGAAAAAGGCCGCTGCAAGGAATACCACGATCAGCAGGATGGAAATCGTTTCCCTGCTGAGCAGCTTATCCGATATTCTCTTAAATAACTGCGCTCTGTTCATCATTTGATCTCGGCTTCCTCTTTATAGACTTTTATTATTTTCTTGACGAGTTCATGCCTGACGACGTCCTGCCCCTTGAGAATGACGAATTTTATGCCGTCGATCTTCGAGAGAAGGTCCTTGGCATGGATAAGTCCCGGCTTTTTATCTTTCGGGAGATCGCTCTGCGTGATATCGCCGGTTATGACCGTTTTGGAATCGAACCCCAGGCGCGTCAGGAACATCTTCATCTGCTCCTGGGTCGAATTCTGCGCCTCGTCCATTATTATGAACGAATCGTTAAGCGTTCTCCCTCTCATGAAAGCCAGGGGGGCCACTTCTATTATGCCCCTATCAAGATAATCCTTGATCATGTGCGGTTCCACCATATCATAAAGAGCATCGTACAGGGGGCGCAAGTACGGGTTGACCTTCTCATACATATCCCCGGGGAGATACCCCAGGCTCTCGCCCGCTTCGACAGCCGGCCTGGTAAGTATTATCCGCGAGACGAGATTTTTTCTAAGCGCGTTGACCGCCATGGCCATTGCCAGATAGGTCTTCCCCGTCCCCGCGGGCCCGATACCGAAGACCACATCGTATTTTCGGATGGCGTCGATATAATGTTTCTGCCCCTCGCTCCTCGGCGTGATATAAACCCGCTTGGAGCTCACTTCTATCTTGTCCAGAAAAATATCATCGAGGTGCATGGAGATCCCGGTGTTCCTTATCGCGTAATCTATGTCCTCGGGCAATAAATGCCCTCCTTTTCTTATTACGATAAGAAATTCGTTTATGATCCTTTCAGAGTCCTTGAGAGACGATTCGTCGTCCGACCTTATTTTAAGATCGCCGTTACGGAACGCCGTAGCAACACCGAGTTCTTTCTCTATCTTTTTCAGGTTTTCGTCATGCTTCCCGAAAAGGATCCTTGCTTCGGAGTCGCTGTTTATCTTGATCGTGATCTCCGCCATCTATTTTACCCATTCCTCCTTGCCTCTCGCTTTTTCTTTTGCAGCAGGTTTTGTTTCTTTTTTCGGCCGTTCTTCCGCTTCTGTTTCTTCTTCGGCTTTCCCGCCGATAAGCCCCGAAGGCAGTTCTATGTCCACGCCGATAAGCGTCCTTTTGGAGCTTCTTTTCTTTTCGGGCATATCTGCCGGTTTTCCCGAAATGTACCCCTGATTGCCCTCGAGTTCCTGATCGACCCTGTCTTTTTTAAAAGTGTATATATCTATCGCATCGGCCGCGGATCCGGCCACGAGCACCGTCACAAATCCCGCAACGATCAACATTCCTGATACCTTTCGCATCTTTACCTCCCTTTTCTGAGTTTAAGCCCCAGCTCTCTCAGCTGCGCATCGTTAACGCTCGAAGGCGCTCCGGTGAGCGAGCAGATGCCTTTTTGCGTCTTCGGAAACGGAATAACTTCACGTATCGATGGGTCCCCGGTAAAAAGCGTGACCACCCTGTCCATGCCGAACGCTATGCCTCCATGCGGCGGAGGACCGTAACGGAAAGCCTCAAGAAGAAAACCGAACCTTCTCCTGCATTCTTCGCTGCTCAGGCCCAGCGCGCCGAATATCTTCTCCTGTACGTCTCTTTTATGTATCCTTATGCTTCCCGACCCTATCTCGCTTCCGTTCAATACCAGGTCATAGGACCTGGATCTCACCTTCGCCAGCTCACCTTTCTCCAGAAACTCCATGTCCTCTTCTTTGAACCCGGTGAACGGGTGGTGTTCGGATACCCATCTGTTTTCATCCCTGTTGAACTTGAATAGCGGAAAATTGACCACCCAGAGAAAATCGAACCTGTCGCTGTCTATAAGATCTTTTTCGCGGCCGATCTTCAGCCTTAATGCCCCCAGCGACTCGCACGCGACTTCCCTGGAATCGGCGACCATGAATATCATATCCCCCGGCCTTGCGCCGGTCTCTTCGCGAAAAAGACGAAGCGTGTCCCGGGAAAAGAATTTCGTTACGGGCGAGGTAAGCTCTTTTTCCTCGACCTTGAAATATGCCAGCCCTTTGGCGCCGTACTCCCCCGCAAAAGCTGTCAGTTCATCTATTTTTTTGCGGCTTATATCTCCATAACCGGGCGCGGCCAGGGCCATCACCCTGCCGCCTGAAGAAACCGCGTTCTGAAAAACCTTGAAATCACACTTGCCTGCCGCCCGGGTAAGATCGTGCAGAAACACCTCAAATCTGGTATCCGGCTTATCGGTGCCGTACCGGGTGAAGGCTTCTTCGTAATCCATCCTCACGAACGGTATCTTTATCTCGCGCCCCATCACTTCCGCGAAAAGCCCTTTGAACAGACGTTCACATACCTCCAGGATATCATCCTGCTCCACGAACGACATTTCCATGTCCAGCTGCGTAAACTCCGGCTGCCTGTCGGCCCTGAGATCCTCATCGCGGAAACATCGCACGATCTGAAAATATTTCTCCACTCCCGCCACCATGAGCAACTGCTTGAATATCTGGGGTGATTGGGGAAGGGCATAAAAACTGCCCTGCTGCACCCTGGAAGGAACGAGATAATCGCGCGCGCCTTCCGGGGTGGATTTAGTGAGCACGGGTGTTTCCACGGAAACAAACTCCTCATCGTCAAGAAAATCCGTTACAAACCTGTAGATCTTATGTTTTATCAGGAGTTTTTTCTGCATGGGAGCACGCCTCAGGTCAAGATAGCGATATTTCAACCGGACTTCCTCGGTAACATCGATCTTCTCCTTGACCTCAAAAGGCGGCGTGTCGGATTCCGAAAGGATCTCTATTTCCTTGATCTCTATCTCGATCTCTCCGGTATTGATCTTCGGATTGACCGTTCCTTCGGGCCTTCTCGAAACTTTCCCGGTAACCTTCACGCAATATTCATTCCTGAGCTGGTGGGCTTTCCTGTGGGCATCTTTGTTCTTTTCCGGGTCAAAGACTATCTGCGTCACGCCGTGCTTATCCCTGACGTCCATGAAAATTATCTCGCCGTGATCTCTTCTTGAAGCGATCCACCCGCAAAGACAGACTTCCTTAGAAAGATCCTTTACGGTAAGTTCCCCGCAATTATGCGTTCGTATCATATTCGCCTTTCAAGCGCCTGAGAGCCCCCTCAAAAGACAGCGTTTTCTGCTCGCCGCTCTCCATGTCTTTGAGAAGCAGTTTCCCGCTTTTTATCTCTTCTTCGCCTATTATGATGACGAATTTCCTCCCGTCCTTATGGGCCTTGCGCATCTGCCCTTTGACCGACCGGCCGGAATGGTCCATCTCGCACGGCACGCCTCCGGCCCGCAATCTGTTGGTGCTACGGAATGCCTCCGGGCGTGATCCGTCATCTACGGGGATCACCAGGACCCCGGGCAGCGAATCCGAAAGGGCATTTTTCCCGTCAACGACAAGGAGCAACCTTTCAACGCCGATAGCGTGTCCTGTCGCCCCCGCGTCCGGGCCTCCCATTTGTCTTGCAAGATTGTCATACCTGCCGCCTGCGGCTATCGCATCCTGCGCTCCCAGCGAAGGATGAACCACTTCGAATATTGTCCCCGTGTAGTAATCCAGCCCCCTCACCAGGTCTTTTTTCTCGCGAAAAGGCACTTTCATGTCCGAAAGGATCCCTTTCAGGGCGCGGTAGTCTTCCCGGCACCTTTTACACAGGTGATCCAGGATACCGGGAGCTTTTTTCACTATATCCTTGCACTCTTTTCTCTTGCAATCCAGCACGCGCAGCACGTTCCTCTTGACCCTTCTCCTGCAGTCATCGCACAAGCCGGAGCTTTTTGCGGCCAGGTAATCTGCCAGTGTTTTCTGGTAACCGGCCCGGTCTTTGTCGCATCCCAGCGAGTTAAGCAATATGGTAAAACCGTCGACCTTAAAGCTTTTCAAGAGCGCCTCAAGGTTGAGTATGATCTCGGCGTCCACGTAAGGCCCCGAAGCGCCTATTATTTCCGCCCCTATCTGGTGAAACTGCCTGAGGCGCCCTTTCTGAGGACGTTCCCCCCTGAACATGGGGCCAAAATAATACAACTTGACCGTATCTCGCTTGTTATGCCAGCCGTGCTCTATATATGCCCGTATGATCGAAGCTGTTCCTTCGGGCCGAAGCGAGACATTCTTGCCTCCCCTGTCGGTGAAGGAATACATCTCCTTTTCGACTATATCCGTATCCTCTCCTATGCTGCGCGTAAAGACTTCCGTCTCTTCAAGAAGGGGAATACGTATTTCATCATACCCGAACGTATGAAACACGCCCCGCGCCTTATCTTCTACCCAGCGCATCACGGCTGCTTTTTCGGGAAGAACATCGGGCATACCTCTAAGCGACTTGTACTTGAGCTCACCCACGCTAACCCCTATTCTCACAAAAGTAAATGGAACGGCCCTACTCCCGGCCTCACGCCACTACGGTAGACCTGTCCCGCCTTTCATGCCGTATTCTTATCGACCTTGCTCCACGTCCAGCTTCATTTTCATTCCCGGCTTAAAGGACACTACCTTTTTGTCGGGGATTGAAACACTTTCACCTGTCCTGGGGTTCCTCCCCAATCTTCCCTTGCGGGTCTTTACCTTGAAAATGCCGAAGTTCCTCAGTTCGACCTTGTCATTGCGGCGGAGGCTTTCGATTATCATGTCGAAAGTGCGCTGCACGACTTCCTTGACTTCGACCTGTTTCAGGCCGGTCTCGTCGGAGATCTTCATGATGATGTCTTTCTTTGTCATATATGCTCCCTTCCTTTAATGAGCTCACAACTTACGCGACTGAAAGGAGTGTAAGTTGTATGAGCGAATTAATCCGGCACTAATTTTATAAAAAATCAGCGCCGGGTCAAGCTCGGCCAGTGGACTCATGTTTGCTCGCTTTGCTCGCTCCATAAGTCCGGGGCTCACTTGATAAGTCCTTATGTTATCATTGGTTATGCATTGTGTCAACGTCAAAAAGACGTTTCTACCTTGTCAGGAATTTCACATTCCCTATGCCGACTATCGTTTCAACCTTGTCGACCAGTTCCTTGGTCGGATGAACGAACAGCTCACTATCCGTGGAAAGCCGGACTTTGCGTCCTTCCGGAGAAACAAACTCTATAAATACCGGGGTCTTGCCCTTGAACGATTCGATCGCTCTTTTGATCTTTTTCATCATCCGGTCTTCAAGGCCGGTCGTGGATATCTTAATAAGAACTGCCTTGGTGAACTTTTCCTTCACTTTCTCCAGCGCTATGATCTCTTCTGCTATTATCTTTGGTTCTTCCTCGCGGAGACTGAGCCGGCCATGCACGTACACCATTTTATCTTCCTTCGCGAGCTCGGGGGCCTTTCTGTACGTCTTCGGAAAAACAAGCACTTCGACAAAATTATCAAGATCCTCCAGGCTGAGTATCGCCATCTTCTCCGACTTCTTACGCGTAACGGTCGTTCTGACTTTGCTCACTATTCCCCCTATCAAGACCTTCTGCCCGTCGGACAGGCCCGATAATTCGGATATCTTGCAGGTCGAATACGCGCTAAGGAGTCTTTCGAACCTGGCCAGGGGATGCTTGGTAATATAAAAACCCAGCATCTCTTTTTCGTTCGCAAGAAGCTCATGTTCCGGCCATTCCGGTATATCGGGCATATCCTGAAAATTATCCTTGAAACTTTCATCCGTGTTGGTGTCGTCAAAAAATGACATCTGCCCGAGATCCCTGTCCTTGTTGGCCTTGGCGGCCATGGCCAGGACCTTGTCCAGCACCGCCATCGCCTGGGACCGGCGTATGCCTATAGAATCAAAGGCTCCGCACTTTATGAGGCTTTCCAGGACCTTTCTGTTGACCGTCCTGAGATCGACCTTCCGCGTGAAATCATATATGGACTCGAATTTTCCGTCATTTTGTCGCGTGGCTATGATCGATTCAGCGGCGCCTTCTCCCACGTTCTTCACGGCTGAAAGCCCGAACCTGATGTCTTTCCCGACAACCGTGAAATCCTTGAAGCTTTCGTTGACGTCCGGCGGCAATATGTCTATGGTCATGCGGATAGCCTCGTTTATATAATCCGCTATCTTATCGGAATTGTTTTTCTCGCTTGTCAGAAGCGCCGTCATGAACTCGACGGGATAATTCGCCTTGAGATATGCCGTTCTGTAACTGACCATGGCATACGCCGCGCTGTGCGATTTGTTGAACCCGTATCCGGCGAAATAAGCTATAAAGTCCCATATCTTCTCGGCCGTCAAACTGTCAACACCGTTCTTCTTGGCGCCTTCCATGAACTTCACTTTGATCCCCGCCATCGCCTCCGGGTTTTTCTTGGACATTATCTTCCTCACGTCATCCGCTTCTGCCATGTTGAAACCGGCAAGGGCGGAAACGATCTGCATCACCTGTTCCTGGAAGACTATTATCCCGTATGTCTCTTTCAGTATCGGCTCAAGCATCGGATGATCGTACTTGACATCAATGTGCCCCTGTTTCCTTTTTATGAAATCGTCCAGCATTCCGCTTCCCATGGGCCCGGGCCGATAGAGCGCCAGGATCGCTATCAGGTCCTCGAACCTCCCGGGGTTAAGTTTCCTCAGCAGGTCCCGCATCCCGCCCGACTCAAGCTGGAACACGCCCGCGGTCTCTGCCCTCTGCAGGAGCTCGAACGTCGGTTTATCGTCAAGGGGGATCTTATCGATATCGATATCTTCTTCTCTGGTGCGTTTCACGATCTTGAGCGTATGGTCGATCACCGTCAGCGTTTTCAGGCCCAAAAAATCCATCTTCAGCATGCCTATCTTTTCCAGCGATTTCATGGCAAAACCGGTGCTTACCTGGTCATCCGTCGTTTTAAAAAGAGGGATGCGTTTCTGCAGGGGCTTGTCCGATATCACTACGCCGGCCGCATGCGTTGAGGCGTGGCGGTTGAGACCTTCCAGTCGCTCCGATATATCTATGAGTTGGCGGACCACGGGATCATCCTCATACCGATCATTAAGTTCGGGCTCGATCTCCAGTGCCCTCTCCAGGGTTATGCCGGGATCGTTGGGAACAAGCTTCGCTATTTTATCCACTTCAGCGTAAGGTATGCTCATAACGCGCCCCACGTCCCTCAGGACACCTTTGGCCATCATGGTCCCGAACGTGATTATCTGGGCCACGTTTTCCTTGGAATATTTCTCGATCACATAATCTATGACCTCGCTTCTTTTCTCAAAGCAAAAATCTATGTCGATATCAGGCATGGTAACCCTTTCGGGATTAAGAAACCTTTCAAATATGAGACCGTACTTGAGCGGGTCCAGGTCGGTGATCCCCAGGGCATAGCTTACAATGCTGCCGGCCGCGGAGCCCCTGCCCGGCCCCACGGGTATGCCTTTTTCCTTCGCATGGCTGATAAAGTCCCAGACTATGAGAAAATAACTTACGTACCCGGAGGAGCGGATGATCTTCAATTCGTGTTCAACGCGTTCCCTGACCTCGTCCGTGATCGTCTCATATCGCTTTTTGATCCCCTCGCTGACAAGGCGGTTGAAAAAGGCGGTATTTTCCTCGTTTCCCGGAGCCTGAAAATGAGGAAGATGCAGCTCGTTGAAATCAAGCTCCAGCTGGCACATCTCCGCGATCTTCACGGTATTCGTCACGGCTTCCGGCACGTCGGAAAAGGCGTTCTGCATTTCCTCGGGAGATTTGAAATATAACTGGTCGGTCTGGAACCTCATACGGTTAGGATCGTCCAGCGTGGCCTGGGTCTGGATACATAAAAGCGCTTCATGCGCTTTCGCGTCGCTTTTGTCCAGATAGTGCACATCGTTAGTGGCTACCAGGGGCAGGTCCAGTTCGCGCGCGAGTTTGATCATCTCGGCATTGACCTTATACTGCTGTTCGAACTGATTATCCTGCACTTCAAGGTAAAAATTGTCCCTGCCGAATATGTCCGCGTATTCTGACGCGGTCTTTCTTGCCTGTTCCCCCTGGTCCGACAGGAGAAGATGTGCTATCTCGCCCCTGAGGCAGGCTGACAGGGCGATCAGGCCTTTTGAGCATCTGGCGAGCACTTCCTTGTCCACCCTGGGCCTGTAATAAAAACCTTCCAGGTAACCGATAGAAACGATCTCCATTAAATTCCTGTACCCGGTCATGTTCCTGGCCAGAAGGACCAGGTGATATGATGCCCCCCTGATCCCGTGACTTGTCTTATCGAAACGGCTTTCCGGGGCCACATATATCTCGCATCCGATAATGGGCTTGATCCCTCTTCTCCTGGCTTTTTCATAAAATTCAATAACGCCGAACATGTTCCCGTGATCGGTTATCGCGCATGCCGGCATGTTATATTTATTGGCAAGGTCAAGCAGTTCGTCGAGTCGGCATGCGCCGTCAAGAAGGCTGTACTGGGTATGGACATGCAAATGCACAAAGTTGGACTGCGGTTCTGTCATGGTTTTGGTGCGGTTTTTAGAAATAATAACTCATTGACCCGGACATGATAGGATCATTTTCGCATCCCGACACGCTGGGCGGTCTGGTAGACTTTTCCCTCCGTCTGGATCGAAGGCGCTATGATCATATCTACGTGCTGCATCTCGCGGATATTGTGCGCCCCGAGATTGCCCATGCTCGTAGCAAGAGCACCTACAAGATTTTGCGTGCCGTCGTCGAGCCGGGCGGGACCGTACAGGATCTCTTCGAGCGTACTCGTAGTGCCTACCTCTATACGGGTTCCTCTCGGAAGAGAAGGATGAGGCATTGCCATGCCCCAGTGATAACCTCTGCCGGGTGCTTCGGTAGCCCTGGCAAAAGCGTTGCCCAGCATAACGGCATCGGCGCCCGCGGCAAATGCTTTACAAATATCACCGCCGGTGGCCATACCGCCATCGGTGATTATCGGGATATACTTGCCGGTTTCTTTGTAATAAAAATCCCTGGCAGCGGCGCAATCACAGGTCGCGGTGATCTGCGGCACGCCTATCCCGAGAACCCCGCGTGAAGTACACGCCGTTCCCGGTCCGATACCGACAAAGATCCCCTGACATCCGGTCTTCATAAGTTCGGTAGCTACGTCGTAGCTGACGCAATTACCGAAAAGTACGGGTATCTTCATCTTTCCGCAGAACTTGGTAAGATCCAGGGGTTTATATTTGTTCGACTCGTGTTTTATGCTGATAACAGTGGACTGGACTGCAAAGATATCGCATCCCGCATCCTGCGCGATGGGACCGAATCTTTCAGCCACCTGGGGATTACAACTGACGACCGCGGGCGCACCGGCGGCTTTTATCTCTTTGATCCTCTTGGTTATGAGGTCTTCCTTGATCGGTTCGGAATAAACATCCTGTATGGCCTTGGTGCTTTCCTTCGCATCGCAGTTCACGATCTTTTCGATAGCTCCGGAAGGATCGTTATATCTGGTCGAAATGCCTTCAAGATGCAGAACGGCTATCCCTCCAAGCTTGCCCATCGCTATGGCGAAATTAACATCCACTACACCGTCCATCGAAGATGCCATTATCGGGACCTGAAATTTTATCCCCCCTATCTCGCAGGAAGTATCGACATCATCAGGGTTTATCGTAAGGTTGCCCGGAACCAGAGAGACCTCGTCAAAACCGTAACTGCGCCTGGCTTTTCGCCCCATACCGATCCACATTCCCATAATTGCCTCCTCTATCAAAATTTGGTCCTTCGGCCGGCCTTCTGATGTAATCGGCCGCCTTCGGCCCCTTCGGGCTGTTGGCAAACACAGCCAAATTTTTTTAATGGGGAACCAATGGTTCCCCCTTAATGTTCCCCCTCCTTCATTGGAAGGGCCTCTGTGCTACCGACACATGTGCCGGCTCTATGTTAATATCAAATAAAGATTTAGATAGTATGATACAAAAGAGAGAGGTATTTGTCAATAGCAGCACTAATCAATAGCCGGTACCCGGGTTTAAGCCGCGGGTGCATTGTTTCCGAAGGATAAGGACTTGTATCGTTGGAACATCGGCTGAAAAGCGCGATATCAGAAGGAAGCCTGTTCGGCTGCCACAGGTGCCTGTTCGTGGCCTTTCCATCTCATCTCGCTGATCACGCCCTGGGCCACGTTGGTAAGATGGTCGCCTATTTTCTCCAGGTTATCGACAAAATCCATAAAAACGATCCCTGACCTCAGGTCGCAAAGGCCGTTATTAAGCCGGTTCACATGCGACTTCTTAAGATTCTCCTGGAATTTATTCACCTGCTGTTCCCTTTTTAATACATCTTCGGCTATGCGCGGATCGTTCTTCTTTAGTGCCGCTTCCGCCTCTATCATCATGCTGTTCAGCTCATTCCACATCAAATTAAGTTCCTTGATGGCATCATCGGTGAACGGAAGCTTCTTTTCTATCTTGCGTTCGGCAAGTTCCACGATATTCTCGGAATGGTCCCCTATCCTCTCAATATCATTGACGTTGTGGATCAAAACAGGAAGTTCTTCCGATTCCTGCTGGCTGAGGGTCCTCTGCGAAAGTTCGACAAGGTACTGCGTGATCTCCGACTGGAGATTATCAACGGCCTGTTCCAGTTTCGTCACCGGTTTTAAGGCATTGATGTCGTTCTCGAGAAAACCTTTAACTGCGCTTGATACCGACTTGCGGGCCAGGCCCATCATCCAGACGGTCTCCCTGCGGGCCTGTTCCATGGCGATGGGCGGCGTTTCCAGCAGGTGTTTCTCAAGATACTGCGGCCCCGCCTCAATAGCTCCTTTTCTTTTGGGAACGAGAAAAATGCTCGCTTTCTCAAGAAGCCCGATAAACGGCAGAAAAAGACAGGCGTTGAAGATCTTAAAAACACTGTTGGCGACAGCGATATGGAACATAACATTTTTAAGAGTGATCTCACCGGGAATAATGAAGTCTATCGCCTTCACGAACCATCCTGTATAGACAAAAACAAGCATATAACCAACACCTATGACGTTAAACAGGGTATGCGACATGGCCGCCCGTCTTGCCGGCAGATTCGTGCCCACGGCCGCCAGCTGCGCGGTGATGGTCGTCCCTATATCATCGCCGAGCACCAGGGGAATGGCGGCGGGAAAACTTATAAGACCGTTAAAAGCCATGACCTGGACTATAGCTATGGTCGCGCTGGAGGACTGGATCAGCATGGTGACAAGCATGCCTACAAGCACACCCAGGATGGGGTTATCGCTAAAGCTAATAAACAGGTCTTTTACGTGCTGACTTTGCTTCAGGGGCTCGAAGGCGTCTTTCATGAACCCCAGCCCCACAAAAAGAAGACCGAACCCCATGATCGTCTGTCCCCAGAATTTGGTATTTTTGGTCCGGCCGAATGTCTTGACGGCAAAACCAATGCCGATGATCGGAAGAGCGTAATTGGTGATCCTGAAAACCGACATGGAAGAGACGAGCCACGCGGTAAATGTCGTCCCGATATTCGCCCCCATCACCACGCTTATGGCCTGTTTTAGCGCAAGAAGTCCGGCATTGACAAACCCGACGACCATGACCGTGGTGGCACTTGAGGACTGGATCAGACAGGTTATCGCAGCTCCGACCAGAATTCCGAGAACAGGGAGCTTCGTAACTATGCGGAGGATATTCTTGAGACGGTCACCGGCTATTTTCTTGAGCCCTTCGGACATGGTCTGCATCCCGAAAAAGAAAAGCCCGAGACCGCCTATAAGCATGAATATCAGATGAACACTCATCACTTCTTATTTTCTGATATATTGTATTGTTATTAGTCTTGTTAAGGAAGTCATCACTGTCAGGCATAAGTTAACATGAAGCATTGACGGTGTCAAGGGGGAAAACCTGAAAGCAGAGATCGGACTATGTCCCTATGCGGACAGTGTCGAAATATCCTTCAAGTGAAGCGATGGCTGCCAGAACAGCAAGATAGCTTGTCCCGGGATTACCGGGGGAGGGCACGTTTTCGGCACGCGTTGTGAGGGTTCCCGCCTTGCTTTTGACCTCTATTTCATGCGTGTTTTTCGTATATTCGCCAGAGACCACTATTTTGACCCTGGTGTTTTCGGCGCCTATGCCGGCCAATGAAAGAAGCGCGGAAACGTTGATATTTTTCGGAAAACCTTTTATCGCATCCAGCGCACTACCCTCGAAAATAACGGTCTCGTCCGTTATCGTTTCCACGTCGATGCCTTTCTCTGAAAGATACGGCGCTCCTTTAACGGACCGGGGCGGCTTGCGTGTAGTGAGGGTCACGCTCTCGATACCCGCAAGTCCCGCGGACTTTAAGGCGTCAATGCCGGCAACGGCCCCGGACGGAAGGATCAATCTTATGTTCTTTTCCCGTACTTCGGCAAGAAGGCCTTCGTTGCCTATGAATCCTCCTATGCTCATGACCATGACATCCTTCCCCTGCCCCAGAGCCGCTTTCACGAGATCCGGCACGACCTGGGGGGAAGCGGCTTCTATTATAAGGTCCGCTTTTTTCAGTGTTTCTTCCGCGCTGTTCGCGACCACAGCGTTCTGAATTTTTTCCGCGAGCACTTCGGCCTTGCGGATATCGCTATCGCAAAGAATTATTTCCGCAATAATTTTTGTCAGGCTCTTCCCCGCATGTTCGGCAAGAGCTGATCCTATAACGCCGCACCCGACAATCCCTATAATTTTTTTGCTCATGCTTGAACCCCTGGTTTTGTACATAAAAGTAAAAATATAGGGACCGGTTCAGACCATAGATTATGCTACTGCAGTGAACCTGTCCCGCCTTTCAGCCCTACTGCGCCACTTCAAGCATTCTCTTCAGCGCCCTGCGCGCTTTTTCTGCCGTCTTTCCCGGCACTTCGATCCTGTAGACCATCTTCTCGAGAGACCTGGCGAGCCAGCCAAGGGTCGTAAGCTTCATGTTGGCGCAGATAAATTGATCTGTGGGGATATAAAATTTCTTGTCCGGATTATCCCGTTTTAATTTATAAACGATACCCATCTCTGTCCCCACGATGAATTCCCCTGCCGGGCTTTGCTTGACATATTTTATCATGCCGGCGGTGCTTCCTATATAGTCCGCCAGTTCAAGCACTTCTTTGCGGCATTCGGGGTGCGCTATGAATTCCGCGCGAGGATGGAGTTTCTTTGTCTTGATCACATTTTCCCTGATCAATCGCATGTGCACGGTGCAGTATCCATCCCAGAGAATAAGTTCTTTTTCCGGAACCTGCTCGGCGACATAACGACCGAGGTTCCTGTCGGGAACGAATAACACTCTGTTCTCTTTCAACGACCTTACCACCTGGACCGCGTTGGAGGAAGTACAGCATATATCGCTTTCCGCCTTGACCGCCGCCGTGGAATTGACATAACACACCACGGCCGCATCGGGATACTCTTCTTTTTTGTTCCTGAGCTTTTCAGCCGTAGCCATATCCGCGAGAGGGCATCCCGCTTCTTCCACGGGGAGAAGCACTGTCTTGTCGGGACTGAGCATATAAGCACTTTCTGCCATGAACCTCACGCCGCAGAATACAACGACTTTTTCCCCGGCTTTGGTGATCCTGCGGGCAAGAGCGTAAGAATCTCCGGTAATGTCGGCGATCTCCTGCACTTCGTCACGCTGATAATTATGCGCGACTATAAGCGCCCCTCTCTCCTTCTTCAGGTCCAGTATCTTCCTCCTGAGGTGCTCTTTATACTTCTGGTCAAACTCGGGTTTCAGCATATATGTTCCTCGCGACGAATCACCACATTATCGATCAGCCTCGTACCCCCCACAAAAACAGCTACCGCTATCAACGTATTGTTTTTCACTGTTTCAAGCGGAGCGAGATTCTCCGCATCTACTATCTCGACATAATCTATCCGGACGTCTTTGCCTTTCCTCAGGTTCTTTTCCATCTCCTCTTTGATCCGCTTGGCCGAGATATCCCCGCCGGCCACCATCTCTTTCGCCCGTTCCAGGGAAAGGAAAAGCCCCAGCGCCTGCCTCCTCTCGTCCACGGAAAGATAGGTATTGCGTGAGCTCATTGCCAGGCCGTCCTCTTCCCGGATTATCGGCATCACGCGTATCTCGAGTGGTATGTTCAGGTCCTTGACCATACGTTTCACGACAGCGGCCTGCTGAGCGTCTTTCTGTCCGAAATAGCTTACGTGCGGCTGTACAATATCAAAAAGTTTCGCGACAACGGTAGTAACTCCCCTGAAATGGCCCGGCCTGGATCTCCCGCACAAGGTCTCTGTAAGAGGCCCTGTAACCTCAACATAAGTAATAGAACCTTCCGGGTACATTTCCCCGGCGGAAGGCGCAAAGATAACATCAGCCCCCTCTTCCCCGGCAAGGCGCTTGTCCCTTTCCATATCACGCGGATATTCGCTAAAATCTTCACCGGGCGCGAACTGGGTCGGGTTGACGAAGATGCTGACAACAACGATGTCGCATTCTTCCCGTGCCGCCCTGACAAGGCTGAGGTGCCCCCCGTGCAGATAACCCATGGTGGGGACAAAACCGATAGTTTTGCCTTCCTGCCTCGCCTTGCGCGAGTAATCTCTCATCCCGTCAATTGTCGTGATTATTTGCATCGTATAAAAGTAAAAACGCGCGGGGGCGGTCTATTCCCGGCCTTACCCTACTGCCGTAGGCCTGTCCCGCCTTTCACTTCCTTATCACCCTTCACCTGTCCGTACAATTCCGCTGCTGTCCTGCCAAGCAGGGGGTGCATGACCTCGGGGGCGATCTCCGCAAGACCGCGCAGAACAAAATACCTCTCATGCATCCTGGGATGCGGAATATCAAGCCTGCCGGTCTTCAGCACCAGACTGCCATAGAGAAGGATGTCGATATCGATGACCCGCGGATGGTTTCGTGCTCCGGTTGTCCCGCGCCCCATATCTTTTTCAATATCCTTGAGAACGCCAAGAAATTTCTCTGGTGGGATCTCTGTCTCGACCTTCAGGACGCCATTCAGATAATTCTCCTGCGGCGGGCCGCCTACGGAACGCGTCTGGTAAAAACGCGAACGCGTTATTATCCTTATACCTTCGGCCGTTTGCAGGCGCCTGACCGCTTCATTGCAATTTGACTCTTTATCACCGATGTTTGACCCTAAGCCAAGGTAAGCAACAGACATTTTAGCTGAAAAATATTTTCTTTACGCGATCCACCGCTTCTTTCAGTTTATCCGATCCCACGGTGAGCGCCATGCGGACGTAACCTTCCCCGGACTTGCCGAAACCGCTTCCGGGAGTAATGACGATATCGGCCTTCTCCAGAAAAGCCCTTGCCAGGGAGGCCGAATCGTATCCTCCGAACACCGGAGCCCATACATAAAAAGTGGCCAGGGGCTTCGGGATCTTCCAGCCGGCCCCGTTCAGCCCATCTACGAGCACATCACGCCTTTCGGCGTACATCCTGTTGAAGTTCCCCTTCACTTCACCGCTGCGTTTAAGGGACTCGATGGCGGCTACCTGAACGGCGGTAAAAATGCCGGAATCCACGTTGGACTTGACTTTAGCCAGGCCTTCCAGCACTTCAGCGTTACCGACAGCCATACCGACTCTCCATCCGGTCATGTTGAACGTCTTGGAAAGAGAATGAAATTCTATGCCTACATCCTTCGCCCCGGGGACTTCGAGGAAACTCGGCGGCGTATACCCGTCAAAGCTTATCTCCGTATATGCCGCATCGGAGCACACGATGATATCGTTCTCTTTCGCGAAAGCGACAACTTCCTCGTAAAACGCCCTGTCGCACACTGCCGCTGTAGGGTTATTGGGATAATTTATGTGCATCAGTTTGCACTTTTTGGCAACTTTCTTATCGATCGCCGCCAGGTCGATCAGAAATTCATTCTCAGCGCGAAGCGGCATAAAATGCGGCTTGCCCCCGGCAAATACGGTACCGGAATTATACGGCGGGTACCCCGGATCGGGAATGAGCACCTCATCTCCCGGATTGATAAAAGCCAGAGGAATATGCGAGATCCCGTCCTTTGATCCCAGAAGAGGTAATATTTCAGTATCCGGATCAAGGTCCACATCGAACCGGGACTTATACCAGCTGGTCATCTCTTCTCTTAAGCCCCGCAATCCTTTATTGAGGGCGTACTTGTGGGTCGCGGGATCGCGGCTGGCTTCCTGAAGTTTTTCAACGATGAAATCCGGTGTCGGACTGTCGGGGTCGCCTACCCCCAGATCAATGATCGGTCGGCCTTCTCTGACCGCTTTCTGCTTGGCCTTATCTATTTCCGCGAATAGATACGGCGGCAGCTTCTTCAATCTCTCCGCATACTCAATATTCATCCGATCCTCTTTCGCCTTTCAGTGTTATTTTAATCCCAGCACGTCCGCCATGCTGTACAAGCCGGTTTTTCTCCCCGACACGAACCGTGCTGCTTTAATAGCCCCGGCGGCGAACACATCCCGGCTCTTGGCATCATGCCGTATCTCAAGCTTCTCGTATTTACCGTCAAAGACGACCCCGTGATTGCCTATGACTTCCCCCTCCCTGAACGCCTCTATGGGAACATCCCCGCCGGTGATCTCACTGATCGCTCTTGCTATCATCTTGGCCGTCCCGCTGGGAGAATCCTTCTTATGGACATGGTGCGTTTCATCTATCCTCACGTTGAAATCATGCCCCAGAACGCGGGCAGCTTCCCGCACTATATTGAAAAGAAGGTTCACCCCCACGGCCATGTTAGGGGAGAACACTACCGGGATCTTCTCTGCCGCCTGCCTGATCTTTTTCTCGCCTTCGGCATCCAGCCCGGTAGTCCCTATGACCATCGCTACTCCGCTGCTGCTGCAGGCCTCCACGTGTTCCAGCGTGGCAGCCGGTGAGCTGAACTCTACAAGGCAGTCCACGCCGCGACAGGCCTTTTCCGCATCTGAAGTGATCTTTATCCCGAGCTCCCCGGCTTCCATGACAAGGCCGAGGTCATTGCCGATCTCGGGCGATCCTTCTTTTTCCAGGGCAACGGATACCTTGATATCGGGATCTTTCATTGCCAGATCCGCGATCCGCCTTCCCATTTTCCCGCACGCCCCGCTTATCCCTATTTTTAACACGGTAAACTCCTTGTAGTAACTACTCAGGGGATCAGTAATTAGGTCGTTTGCTGTTGCTCCGTACAGGGAGGATCCACACCGGGCGGCCTCGCCCGAAGGACTCGGCACTTCCTCGGACATTTCGTCCTCGGTCGGAGGGCCCTGGTAGGAGCAAAAGCGAACGACCGTTGATCTATATCAGCTTATAACGCTTAAGCACCTGCCTCAGTCTATCCTTGTTCTCCCCGCTCATCTCACAAAGCGGCAATCTCCATTCCTCATCGATCATACCCATCATACCCAGAGCTGTCTTAACGGGTATGGGATTGGTCTCTATGAACATCGCCTGGCAAAGTTCCAGTATCTCGTAATGGATCCCGCGGCTCTCTTCTTCCTTGCCGTCAAGATATGTCTGTACCAGGTCATGCACCTTGCCCGGTATAATGTTCGCGGCAACGCTTACCACGCCTGCAGCCCCAACGGACATGAAAGGCAAAGTCATCGCGTCGTCGCCGCTCATCACGGTTATATCACAAAGCGCCAGGATGTTCATGACCTGCTGGACACTGCCGGCGGCTTCCTTTATAGCGACAATATTATCGACCTTCGAAAGCCTGGCTACCGTGGAAGGAAGAAGAGATATCCCGGTGCGTGAGGGAACGTTGTATAACATTATGGGTATATCCACGTTTTTCGCGATCTCCGAGTAATGCCTGTACTGTCCTTCCGGCGTGGGTTTATTGTAATACGGCGTGATGATAAGCGCGCCGTCGCAACCCGCCTTTCTGGCGTAAGCGGTGAGTTCTATGGCTTCACGGGTACTGTTTGAACCGGTTCCCGCAACTACCGGAACACGTTTCCCCGACGTCTCCACTGTTATCTTTATAAGGCGTTCTTGTTCCGAGGTGGTCAATGTCGCGGCTTCCCCGGTACAACCGCAGGGAACCAGACCGTCAGTCCCGTTATCGATATGGAACTCTATGAGCTTGCGAAACGCCTTTTCATCCAGCCTGCCGTCCTTGAACGGCGTGGCCAGGGCAACATATGAACCTTTGAACATCTTTTCCTCCCCCTCTTTGAGCTACACCTTTCCTTCACAAACAATGCTGGCCGTACCCTCCAGATACACGTCCGTAACCTTTCCCCCGGACATCCTGTAATGGACTGTGAGCATATCACCGCTTCTGGTCCGGATCTTCACCGGGCTGGATGCATAACCAAGAAGGCCCATTATAACGGCGGACGCCACTACACCCGTTCCGCATGCCAGTGTTTCATCCTCCACGCCGCGTTCATAGGTCCGCACCGAGGCGCTGTTCGCGCCTGTATCAGTTATAAAATCCGCGTTAGTCCCTTCCGGAGCGAACAGTGTATGCTCGCGGATCTTGCGACCTATTCTTTTTACCTCATATCCTTCCAGGTCATTGACAAAATGCACAACATGAGGGACTCCGGTATTTATGTAATGCGCTGTCACCATGCTGGGGCCTATGCCGAGATTTATCTTGAGCCTGATATCCCTGGGGTCGCTCATTTTTACCTTCACGGCGTTCCCGCTGACCGTGGCGTTCAGTATGCCGGCACCGGTCTCTATGGTAAGATCTTCGCCCCAGCCGGTATTGGCCGCGTAATAAGCGCTGCACCGGATCCCGTTAGCGCACATATCCACTTCGGAACCGTCGGGATTTATCACGCGCATGCGGAAGGCCGCCTTATCCGAGTCTTCCAGGACCAGCAGCCCGTCCGCCCCGATGGAGAGTCTCCTGCGGCAAAGGTCCCGGGCTATTTCCGGGTAATCAAGAGAGCGCGCGCCCAGTTCACCGCTCCTGTCGTCGATGATTATAAAGTCATTGCCGCTGGCTACGGCCTTCGTGAAGCAGATATTGTATCTCACTTGAACTCTTTCAGTATTTTTTCACCGCGGATCAGGTCACGGTACGTTTCCGCGGCCCGGATGACCTTAACTTCACCGTTGATCACCATCAGCTCCGCCGGCCGCGGCCGGGAATTATAATTTGAAGCCATGCTGAAGCCGTAAGCGCCGGCGCCCATGACCGAAAGGTACTCTCCGGGGAGAAGCTCCTGGAGCTCCCTGTCCAGGGCCAGATAATCCCCGCTTTCGCATATGGGCCCGACCACGTCATATCTATGCGGATTCGTCTTCCGTTCCGTTACGGGACGAATCTCGTGATAGGCCTTGTACAGGCTGGGGCGCATAAGATCGTTCATTCCGGCATCCACTATAGCGAATTTTTTACCGGTCGATCCTGTTTTAGTATACAGCACCTTGCATACCAGAATACCGCTGTTGCCGACGATAAAACGTCCGGGCTCGAGTATAAGCCTGAAGGGCCTGTCCTTGACAAGCGGAACGATCTTGTCGGCGAACTCCTGTGCGGTGGTGGCTTTCTCTCTGTCATAGACGATCCCGAGCCCGCCGCCGATGTTCAGCCACTCGATCCCTATATTGTTCTTGTCTATGAAATCCAGTATCTTTTTTATCGCATCCACGAACGGGGCCGTGTCCGTTATCTGCGATCCGATGTGCACATGTATCCCTTTCAGCGCAACGTGGGAGTACTTGTTCGCGTTGTCAAACACATCTTCGGCTGCCTTGAAATCGATCCCGAACTTCTTTTCTTTCGCGCCGGTAGTTACATATTCATGGGTATCGGCCGTCACGTCGGGATTAAGCCGTATGGCCACCCTGGCCTTTTTGCGCAGGCGGCTCGCCGTGGTATCGATCGTGATCAATTCAGGGACCGACTCTACGTTAAAAAACAGTATACCCTTGACGAGGGCTTTCTTTATCTCTTCCTCTGTCTTGCCCACACTCGCGTAAACTATTCTTTCCGGAGGGCACCCCGCCTTGAGGGCCTTATAAAGTTCTCCGCCGGACACGATATCCAATCCCGCGCCGGCGTTCACCAGGGCCCTGCAGATGTTCAGGTTCGAGTTGGACTTCATCGAAAAACAGATGAGAGGATCCACCTCCCTGAACGCGTCCTGTATCTTGCGGAAATGATCCATTACCGTGCCGTAACTGTACAGGTAAAACGGCGTCGGATACTGCTCGGCGATATCGGTCAGGGGAATATCCTCGCAATGAAGTATCCCGTCCTTGTAATGAAATTCGTGCATTCTAATCCTTGAGTTTCTTTTTCCAGCCGGAGATCTCTTTCCTGACAAACTCCGGATTGGTGCTTCCCCTTGTCCTCTTGCTGGCGACGGAAGTCTCGGGGTTCAGCAATCCGTAGATATCTTCTTCCAGTTTTTCCGAAAAACCTTTCAGCTCCGATATTGAAAGGTCCGAAATATTTATGCTGTTCTCGGTGCAATGTTTAACGATCCTGCCTATCACCTCATGCGCGTCGGCGAATGCCACCCCCTTGCGGACCAGATATTCCGCCAGGTCCGTAGCGTAAATGAACTCGTCCTCAAGCGCCTTCGACGCTATTTCCTTCTTCAGGGTAATGCTCCCGGCCACTTCAGCCATGATCGCAAGTTCTTCCGCGACAAGTTCGACGGACTCGAACAGGGGTTTCTTATCTTCCTGCAGGTCCCTGTTATATGAGTGCGGCAATCCCTTCAGGAGAACGAACAGGGAATTAAGCGCGCCGATGACATGGGAAGACTTCCCGCGGACCAGTTCCAGCACGTCCGGGTTTTTCTTCTGAGGCATCAGCGAGCTGCCGGTGCAATAATCCTGCCCTATCTCCAGAAAGCCGAATTCCGGGGTACTGTAAAGTATCAGGTCTTCGCATATCCTGGAAAGGTGCACGGCGATAAAGCAAAGCGCCGCTATGAGCTCCACGATGAAATCCCTGTCACTGACAGCATCGATACTGTTGGCGGAAATATTCTTGAAACCGAGTTTCTCCGCGACGAACCTGCGGTCGAGTTCCAGGCCGGAACCGGCGATCGCTCCGGATCCCATCACGGAGATATCCGCGCGGCGGCCCGCGTCTTCCAATCGCCCGCGGTCACGCTCGAGCGTCTCCACGTACGCAAGCACAAGATGCGCAAAGAGGATCGGCTGTGCGCGGTTAAGGTGCGTGTATCCCGGCATTATGACGTCTTCCGTCCTCTCGGCCAGGCCCACGAGTTCCTTCTGAAGGCCCACAACAAGCCCTTTGATGCGTCCGATACTGTCCCTGCAGTACAAACGGACATCATTGACCACCTGCTCGTTGCGGGACCTGCCCGTATGCATCTTTTTTGCCGCTTCAGGAGCTTTGTTCTCCACATAACCCTGGATGGCCGAATGTATGTCCTCGTACTCCTCCAATTGCTGGAAACCGCCTTTCTCGATCTTTGAAAACAGATCATCCAGCACCCCCAGGAGCTCTTTTCTCTCGTCGTCCGAGATCAAACCGCATCGCGAAAGCATCTCTACATGGACCTTGCTGCTCAAACAATCATATTTGGCAAGGATCCTGTCGATATCGAGACTGGATGTAAATTTCATGACGCGAGGTTCCATGCCTTTTTTTAAAAACCTTCCGCCCCATAACTTCGCCATGATCTCTCCTTACTTTTTAAACGGTAGCGCCCAGAGGTCTATAAATCCTTTTGCGAGCGACTGGTCAAAGATATCACCCTTCCCGTAAGTCGCCAGTTCTATTTTGTAACGGGATTTCGGGCTCCTCCTCCCGCAGACAGTGACGCTCCCCTTGTACAATTTCAGCTTCACATCCCCGGAAACGTTCTCCTGCGTTCCATCCACAAAAGCGTCTATGGCCTCCTTGAGAGGCGTGAACCACAAGCCGTAATATACCAGCTCCGAATAACGTTCGGAGAGAGCGCGTTTATACCCGCGGGTCTCCCTGTCCAGCACGAGTTCCTCGAGAGCCGTATGCCCCGCATAAAGGATCGCGGACGCCGGGGCTTCATATACCTCGCGGGACTTGATGCCGACGAGACGGTCTTCGATCATATCGACCCGACCCACGCCATGCGCGCCTCCCATCTTATTCAGTTTTCGGACAAGCTGCGCCGGGCCGTACTTCTTCCCGTTAACGGCCGTAGGAACGCCTTTCTTGAACGTGATAGTTACATATTGTGCTTTCGCGGGGGCTTTTTCGGCCCTGACGACGCTGATATGCGTATCCTTCGGCGGTTCGGACCACGGGTTTTCCAGTTTTCCCCCTTCGATGCTTACCCCCCACAGATTATGGTCTATGCTGTAAAGCTTTTTCTTTGTCTGTTCGACCGGTATCTTGTGTTTTTTCGCGTAATCGATCTCCGCTTCACGCGTCGCGAGGTCCCATTCCCGGACAGGAGCTATCACCTTAAGTCCCGGGGCCTTTAAATGAAAGGTCACCTCAAAACGGACCTGGTCATTCCCCTTGCCTGTGCAGCCATGAGCAACGGCATTCGCTCCTTCTTTTTTGGCAAAGCCTATCATCGCTTCCGCGATGAGAGGGCGGGAAAGCGCCGTGGCCAGATTGTACTTGCCCTGGTATAACGCTCCCGCCTTTAGAGCGCGAAACGCATAGTCCCTGATAAATTTTTCCTTCAGGTCCCCGACCGCGCATTTTTTCGCGCCGATCTCGAGAGCGCGCCTGCGGCTTTTATCCGCAGGTGTACCCTGACCCACGTCAGCCATATAGCAGATAACCTCGTAGTCGCGCTCGATAAGCCATTTTATGATCACAGAGGTATCAAGCCCTCCTGAATAAGCGAGCACTACTTTTTTCTTTTTCTTAGCCATGTCCGGACTCCTGTTGTTCTGCAACTGTTTTCAACCATTACCCGAGCATCCTGAGCAGGATGGCTTTCTGAACATGCATCCTGTTCTCGGCCTGATCATAGACGATGGAATTCTTTCCGTCTATCACGTCCGTGATCTCTTCGCCGCGGTGCGCCGGGAGACAATGCATTATCAGCGCATCCTCTTTGGCCGCGCCCATAAGGGCGGCATTTACCTGGAACCCTTCAAAATCTTTCAGGCGTTTCTCCCTTTCCTCTTCCTGTCCCATGCTGATCCATACATCGGTATACACGATATCGCTTCCTGAAACGGCCCGGTACGGGTCGCTGGACAGTTCAAAGACCGCTTTGTTGCTCCTGGCTATCTTTGAAGCTTCGTCAAAAATATCCTCCGGCGGACGGTACCCTTCAGGGGTGGCGACCTTCATGTTCACACCGGTCTTCGCGCAGACCATGAGCAGCGAATTGAGCACGTTATTCCCGTCACCCACGTATGAAACCGTGACATCCTTGAGCGTCCTCATCTTCTCGGCAATGGTGAATATGTCACTGAGCGCCTGGCAGGGGTGCGCGCGGTCAGACAGGCCGTTTATCACGGGAACATCCGAATGCCTTGCAAAATCCACGACGTCCTGATGTGAGAACACGCGGGCCACTATGCCGTCCACGTACCGCGATATCACGCGGCTCACGTCCTTGACCGATTCACGCGTCCCCATTTCGATCTCCCACGGACTCAAGTACAGGGCATAACCGCCCAGATGCACCATGGCCGCCTCGAACGATATCCTCGTCCTGTTGGACGGTTTCTGAAATACAAGGGCGAGTATCCTGTCCTTAAGCGCCCTCTTTCTTAACAGAGGTGTTTTTTTCAGCTTCCGGGCAAGTTTTACGATATCAAGTATCTCCCTGGAACTCATGTCCCTGATAGCTATAAGGTCTTTGTTCTTCATATTTTCCCCAGTGCTTTTGAAAGCTTTTCAATAGCCGTATCGATATCCTTTTTCGTGACCGTTATGGGCGGCATGATCCTCAGTATGTTCTTCTGCGTGCAGTTTATCAAAAGCCCCTGTTCCATGCATTCGTTCGCCACACCGGAGGCATCCTCCACATTAAGCTTCACTCCTATCATGAGGCCCATGCCCTTTACCTTCTCGATCGTCTTGTTGCGTTTCTTCAGTTCGTTAAGACATCCGGTAATGTACTCGCCCATCCGAACGGTATTTTCCAGCAGTTTCTCTTCTTCGATAGCCTCGAACACCCCCAGAGCCGCCGCGCAGACGATCGGGCTTCCGCCGAACGTTGATGCGTGAGAACCGGGTGCAAGAACATCTATATACTTCTCGCCGACGACCAGGGCCCCGATCGGCAGCCCGCCGCCCAGTGACTTGGCCAGGGTCATGATGTCCGGCTCGATCCCGAAATGCTTGTAAGCGAACATCTCCCCTGTCCGCCCCATGCAGGTCTGGACCTCATCGACGATAAAGAGCATATCCTTCTCCCGGCAGATATCCCTCATCTCCCGCATGTATTTTTCATCGGCAACGTTTATACCGCCTTCCCCCTGTACGGGCTCTATGATCACAGCGACCGTCTTATCCGTGACGGCGGCACTAAAAGCGCCGATATCGTTGAAAGGAACGTGCTTGAATCCCTCCGGCAGCGGAGAAAAGCCCTCCTTGACCTTTTTCTGACCGGTCGCCGTCAGGGTGGCCAGCGTGCGCCCGTGAAAGGAATTCTCCATCGCTATGATCTCGTACCTGTCAGGGTTCCCGTACCGGCGGGCCAGTTTTATCGCTCCTTCATTGGCCTCCGCGCCCGAGTTTGAAAAAAATACCCGTCCGCTGAAGGAGTGATCTATTATCTTCTTCGCAAGAACCGGCTGAACATCGTTATAGTAATTGTTGGATACATGCAGTATTCTCTCAAGCTGCCCGGAGAGCCTGCGGACGACCTTCGGATGACGGTGCCCTATACCGCTGACGGCCCAGCCGGGGAAAAAGTCCAGATATTTTTTGCCGCCGGCATCTTCGACCCACACACCGTCCCCCTTGACAAGACACAGGTCCTGTCGCGTATATGTCGGGAGCACGTACTTGTCGTATAATTTCTTGATCTCGGTCAACCCCATTCTACTCCTTCGTCATCCGTGTATGATCTCCGTCCCTATGCCCTTGTCCGTAAATATCTCGAGAAGCAAGGCATGGGAAAGATTCGCGTCAACGATATGCGTCTTTCTCACGCCTCCCCTGAGCGCGTGAAGGCAGGCCTTTGTCTTCGGCACCATACCGCCCTCGATGACCCCGCTTTCGATCAGGTGGTCGGCGGTCTCCAGCGTCAGTGAATGAAACAGGGATCCCGGATCGTCCTTGTCTTTCATCACACCCCTGACATTCGTCAACACGACGAACTTTTCAGCGTCAAGCGCTATCGCGATGTTACTGGCTGCCTCGTCGGCGTTTATGTTATACAGCTTATTGTCCCTGCCCTTGCCCACCGGACAGACCACGGGGATAATGTTGGTATTTATAAGCCTGTGCAGGATCGTCGTGTCGATCGCCTCAACGCTCCCGACAAAGCCCAGGTCCGGACCTTCCAGCTTGGCGGCCTGTATCATGTTATTCTCTTTCCCGCTCAGCCCGAAAGCCTCGCCGCCAAGTGAATTTATCTCGTCTACAAGGGCCCTGTTGACCTCCGTGAGAACGGAGTCCACGACTCCCATCGACTTTTCACACGTCACCCTGAGCCCGTCAATGAATTTCGTCTCTATCTTCTCTTCCCTGAGCCGTTCGCTTATGGTAGGCCCTCCCCCGTGGACCAGCACGGGCCTCATGCCGGCGTACCGCATGAACACTATATCCTGCAGGACCATATTACGGGACGCTCCCTCGTGAAGCGAACTCCCGCCGAACTTTATGACCACCACCTTGTTGAAAAATTTCTTTATGTACGGCAGCGCTTCTATGAGAACGTTACTTTTCCTGATTGCTTCTTCCATTTCTTATCCTTGTAAATCGTCCTTGTCTACGTAGTATAATGTGCGTTCAGCGTGATGTACTTTTTCGATATGTCGCAGGAAAAAACACACGCTTCCGCTTCGCCGCCATGAAGATCCACTTTTATCTGCACGTCCTTACCCTTGAAGACCGAAGCGGCCTTCCGCGCTGAGACCGGCTTAAACCTTCCGCTCTTGTAAAACGTCACTCCGTCCAGGATCACTTCCATCTTACCGGGATCAAATGCGACCCCGCTGGCGCCGGCTGAGGATGCTATGCGCCCCCAGTTGGGATCGCCGCCGAGAACGGCGCATTTGACCAGAAGCGAATCCGCTACGGCCCCCGCCATCTTCTTTGCATCGGGAACGGTCCTGGCCCCCTTAACGCATACTTCGATGAACTTGCTGGCGCCCTCTCCGTCGCGAACGATCATCCTGGCGAGTTCACCGGAAACCTCGCCGAGGTTTTTCTGGAACAGTTCGAGATCTTTACCGTTCTCCTTTATCAGCCTGTTATCCGCCTCGCCGTTGGCGAGAAGCATCGCCGTATCGTTAGTGCTCATGTCGCCGTCAACCGTTATCGCGTTGAATGAAGTTTCAGCCGCCGCCAGCAGAGCTTTTTTCATGGCTTTTTTAGACACGTTGGCATCCGTCAGTATGTAGCATAGCATGGTCGCCATGTCAGGTTTTACCATCCCCGCGCCCTTGGCTATGCCGGTCATCGTGATCTTCTTGCCTCCCGCGACAAATGTACGGCTCGCGATCTTGTGGAACCGGTCTGTCGTCATGATACCTTCGGCCGCATCAATAAGACCATCCGCGGACAAGCCGGCCACGAGCTTGAACATCCCGTTTATAATGGGCCTCATGGGCATGAATTTACCTATTATGCCGGTCGAAGAGACCAGGACCGCATCCTTCGAAGTCCCTAGCAACCTTGCCAGAACAGCCGCCATCTTCCTGGCATCGCTTAAGCCCCGATCACCGGTCATGCAATTGGCGTTCCCGCTGTTTATCAACACCGCGCTGAAACATCCGCCTTTTTTAAGCTGTTCCTCAGCCACTAGAAGCGGGGCGGCCTTGACCGCATTCCGGGTAAAAAGAGCCTCTACCTTGCAGGGTGTCTTTGAATAAAGAAGTGAAAGATCCTTTCGTTTTTTCTTCACCCCGCAATGTATGCCGCTGACCAGGAATCCCTTTGGAAGCTTGTGTTTTTTCATGACGCTTCTTTCCTCTTATTACAAAAGTCCTGCCCGTTCGTCCAGGCCGGACATTATGTTCATGTTCTGCATGGCCTGCCCGCTTGCGCCCTTCAGAAGATTATCTATCGCCGATACTATTATCAGCACGTCCCGGGACACCTTGATGCCTATGTCGCAGAAGTTGGTACCTGCCACATCCTGCAATTGCGGCATATGGCCCTCGGGGCTCAACCTTACAAAAGGCTCGTCCTTGAAATAATCCGCATACAGCTTGCGTATCTCGTCCGATCCCGGCAGACCTTTATGCTGGACATAGATCGTGGACAGAATACCCCGTTTCACGGGCAGAAGATGCGGTATAAAATTCAGCCGTACATCCATCCCGCACGCACCGGAGAGCACGTGTTCCATTTCCGGCATATGCTGATGCTCGTTGACCTTATAACACTTGAAGTTCTCATCGATCTCGCCGAAAGACAGGGGGATCGAAGCCTTTCTTCCCGCGCCCGTCGCGCCGCTCTTTGCGTCTATTATGATCGGGTGACCCGCCTCTGTTGCCATTTTAATGACCGGCAGAAGCCCCAGGATAACGCCGGTCGGATAACAACCGGGATTAGCCACAAACGCGGCGCCCCTGATCTTCTTCCTGTTCAGTTCGGGTAACCCGTACACGGCATTCTTCAGGTTCCCTGTATCTGTATGCTCCGTGTTGTACCACTTTTTATATACTTCCGCAGGCAGACGATAATCGGCGCTGAGATCTATCACCTTTTTGCCTTTTTTAAGAAGTTCCGGCGCCACTTTCATGGATACCGTATGCGGAAGGGCCAGAAAGACCATGTCACTGCTTGCGGAAACAGCTTCCACGTCAAGGTTCCCGCAAACAAGAGAGATCTTCTTTCCGAACCTTGGATAAAGGTCCGAAAATTCCGTTTCCTTCTCAACAAGCGCCGACAAAGAGGTTATCTCAACCTCGGGATTTCTCAGGAGAACTTCTACCAGCTCTTCGCCCGTATATCCGGTCGCACCGACTACTCCTATCTTGATCATTGTCTTTCCCCCGCAAATTTGCTTAAATTATATATATATGGTGGGTTATACGTAATATACCCCATTGATCCCCGCGAAAATCCAAGTATAAAATAAATGACCTGTCATGTCAACAATTAAAAAGGCCTGAAGCGGCATCCGGCATCCAGGGCCTATTAAAAAGCAGGCCACGCTTCAAGCGTGGCCTGTCGATCTGTATCCTGAAACTTTTGATATATAGCTGAATTTAGCGCTTCGAGAACTGGAAACTCTTACGGGCACGCTTCTGGCCGTACTTTTTACGTTCCTTGGCTCTGGGGTCCCGGGTAAGAAAACCGCTCTTTTTCAGTGTAAGCCGCAGATTCTCATCACTTTTCAGCAGAGCCCTCGAGATCCCATGCTTGAGAGCCCCGGCCTGTCCGCTTATCCCTCCGCCGGAAAGCGTAGCCACGATATCAAACTTATTCAATGTTCCCGTAGCTTCCATGGGCTGAAGAACAATGATCCTGTGCGTTTCCCTGGGGAAAAAATCCTTGAAATCCCTTTTATTGATCTTTATTTTACCGCTGCCGGGACGCAGCCTGACCCTGGCGACAGATTCCTTGCGCCTGCCAACAGCTATGTATTCTACTGAATCCTGCATCTAATACCTCTCATTTTACAGCTTTTTCTGTTTCGGTCGTTGTGCCACATGAGGATGTTCGCTGCCGGTATACAATTTTAACCTTCTCAACATCCGCACGCCCAATTTATTCTTGGGAAGCATGCCCCTGACCGCATGTCTCATAACATACTTCGGGTCTTTTTCGAACATGCTGTCATATCTGGTCTTTTTCTGTCCGCTGGGATACCCGGAATATCTCGTATAGACCTTTTTGGCCTCTTTATTGCCGGTAACCTTTATCTTATCACAATTTATCACGATAACCCCCGCCCCTGAATCCACGTTGGGAGTATAATCCGGACGGTACTTACCGCTCAACAGCGTGGCTATCTCCGTGGCTGCCCTGCCCAGCACCTTGTCTGCGACATCGATCACATACCACTCGTGTTTAGCCTCTTCTTGTTTTATCATTTTTGTCTTCATAATCACAAATTATCCCTTGAGAAGGCGGGAGACTTTACTGTAAAAACCATGAAATCCCAGCTGCGGAAAAACCGATTCCCGCATTGAGCATGTAAAATTAACATATTTAAAGGGGTTTGTCAAGGGTTTTAAACGCCGGAAACTATGGAACTTAAAGCATGCCGGATGGATCCGTTCCCAAAATACCGGGCAACTATTCACTCGGGTCCGTAGATCGCCCTGTAAAGAGCCTTTACCTGGTCCCGATAATAAGCGTTGAACACCCGGTGAAGCGCTCTCCTGGAAATGGCCCTTTTCTGCATATCGCGTGTTTTCTTGTTCCTTCTCCGTATGTCATTGATCGTGACATTATGCTCATGCAGCTTCTTGGTCATCACTCCTCCCCTTTCCTTATTTTCTTAAAAACGACGCTACCGTCGTCCTGGACGATAAAAGTCACTTTGTCGCGGCTCTTTATGCCGAAATATCCCTGAAGCACCTTCGGGATGAATATCTGCCCTCTGTCCGAGACCGTAGCGCTGAACTTGAATCTGCCTTTTCTTGCCATCCGATATATCTCCTCTTCCCAGAAAGTATATAACAAGTATATGACAAGTATAAATACTTGTCAAGAGAAAATTACATTATACCGGTCGGACTCCGGGGAAAATGACGGGATAAACTAGTACTTCACTTCAAGAAGGAACAGGCCCTTTGCCGGAGCGGTGGGGCCGGCCGTGGTCCTGTCCCTGTTCTTCAGGATCTTCCGCATGCTTCCGGGGGGAAGATATCCTCTCCCTATATCGATCATGGTCCCTACTATGTTGCGGACCATGTTGTACAAAAAACCGTCCGCCTCGATGTCTATCGTAAGGAAGGCCTTTCTTTTCCCGATGTCGATGCGGAAGATCCTCCGTTCAGAGGTCCTTTCTCTCTTGTCCCTGGCCTGGAACGATTTGAAATCGTGCCGCCCTTCAAGGAAGGCGGCTTCTTTCTTCATCAGGGGAACATCCAGCTTGTACGGGATGCGCCAGGAATATTTTTCACTGAACGGGTCCCTGTGACGGGAATTGAGGATACGATATCTGTAACGTTTCGATCTGGCATCGAACCGGGAATGAAAATCAGGCGGGACTTCTTCCGCGTGGGTTACCGCTATATCCTCCGGCAGGACCATATTGAGGGCCATCGGCATTTTTCCGGCGGGAATGGCCAGCGGCGTCTTGAAGTGCGCGACCTGGGCTTTCGCATGCACCCCGGCATCGGTCCGGCTTGCCCCGTGAACACGATGCCCCTTCCCAAAGGCCTTCATTATGGCCTGTTCTATCTCCTCCTGGACGGTCCGGCCGTTCTTCTGGATCTGCCATCCCCTGTAGCTGGTGCCGTCATAGGAAATCGTGAGTTTGATGTTGCGCATCTTGATATGCTATGAATCCCGGCCGGATATAAGGAATTCCGCGATCTGAATCGCGTTAAGGGCTGCGCCTTTTCTGAGGTTGTCCGAGACGATCCACATATTTATGCCGCTCGGGACGGACTCGTCCTCCCTTATGCGTCCGACAAAGACATCGTCCTTGCCTTCCGCCTCGATGGGCATCGGATATCTGTTTTCCGCCGGATCATCGATCACGGTGATGCCGGGAAAATCCTGCATGAGCTTTATGACATCTTCTCTATTGAGTTTCTTTTCGGTCTCGATGTTCACGCTCTCCGAATGCGCGTAATACACGGGTATCCGCACGCAGGTCGCCGTGACCGGAAGATCCGGCATCTCCATGATCTTGCGGGTCTCATCGACCATTTTCATTTCTTCCCTGGTATAAAAATTCTCCCTGAACACATCTATATGCGGGATCACGTTATAAGCGATCTGATGAGGGAACTTATTTATCATCCCGGCCGGTATGGTATGTTCGCCTATACCGTGATGCGACTCCTTTTTGCTGAGCCTTATGACCTGGCTTTCCATCTCAAGGATATTCTGCTGGCCCGCTCCTGAAACAGACTGAAAAGTGGTCGCCACGACCCTTTTAATGCGCGCCTGCCTGTTTATGGCGCACAGCGGCAGGACCATCTGTATGGTCGAACAGTTCGGATTGGCTATGATCCCCCTGTGGTCATTGAGGGCATGCGGATTGACCTCAGGAACAACAAGAGGCACATCCGCTTCCATGCGAAACGCGCTGGAGTTGTCGACACAGACCGCGCCGGCGCGCACCGCATGCGCCAGAAATTCTTTACTCCGCGACGCCCCCGCTGATGCCAGCACTATATCGATACCTTCAAAGGAATCCTTGCTCAGGACCTGCACTTCATGTTCTTTTCCGCGAAAGACCAGTTTCTTGCCTCTTGACCGTTCGCTTGCCAGAAGACGCAGCTGGTCAACGGGAAAAGCCCGTTCCTCGAGTATCCAGAGAAACTGGGTACCGACAGCCCCGGTCGCACCCATGACCGCTACATTATATTTTTTCTTTTTCTTCAGCATCATCTATACCTTGTCCAGGGCCTCCACGACCAGATCGCCGACCTCCGAAGTGGAATAACCCATTTTACCGGCTGAAAGGCTCTTCAGCTTGGTGGCCGTAACATCCATTACCGCCTTTTCTATAAGATCGGCAGCTTCATGTTCGCCCAGCTCCTCCAGCAGCATGCTCCCGGCGCATATGGCGGCAAGCGGGTTGATAACGTTCTTGCCGGTATATTTGGGGGCCGATCCCCCGATGGGCTCGAACATGGAAACACCCTCCGGATTGATATTCCCCCCGGCGGCTATGCCCATGCCTCCCTGTACCATGGCCCCGAGATCCGTAAGGATATCGCCGAACATGTTGTCCGTTACGAGGACATCGAACCATTCCGGGTTTTTGATCATCCACATGCATGTCGCATCGACATGAGCGTAATCTGTTTTAACCGTAGGATATTCCTTGGCCATCTCATTAAAAGCTCTTTCCCACAGGTCAAAGGCATATGTCAAAACATTCGTCTTTCCTACCAGCGTTAATTTGTTCTGCTTGTTGCGTTTTTTCGTATATTCGAACGCGTACCTGAGGCACCGGTCCACGCCTTTGCGGGTATTGCGTGAAACCTGCAGGGCGATCTCTTGCGGTGTACCCTTGTTTATAAATTCCCCCTCCCCCACATACAGTCCCTCGTTATTCTCGCGGACAAAAACAAAATCAATGTCCTCCGGCCCCTTGTCCTTTACGGGGGTCCATACCCCGGGATACAGTTTTACCGGACGCAGGTTTATGTACTGCTCAAGCGAAAATCTCAGTTTCAGCAGTAAGCCCTTTTCCAGGATCCCGGGTCTCACGTCAGGATGTCCCACCGCTCCGAGATATATGGCATCCGTTGTCCTGAGCTCGTCGAGGACGCTGTCGGGAAGGACTTCGCCCGTTCTTTTATACCGTTCCCCTCCCACGTCATACATGATCTTTTCACACTTGATGCCGGTCTTGCCTGCGGCCGCATCCAGGACTTTCAAGCCTTCGCGCATGACCTCCGGCCCTGTCCCGTCCCCGGGTATAACTGCTATCTTGTACATTTATCCTCCAGCTTCTCCGAATGCTAAAATCCTATTTTTTCTTCTTTTTCACGCGCCCGGCCTTTTTCTTTGCCGTGCGTTTTATTCCCTTGTCCTTTGCGTATTCCATAAGCCCGCCGCTTCGAATGATCTCTTTTATGAATCTGGGAAAGACCTCGGCCTTATAAACCGTCCTGCGTCTTGCCTTCGAGATCTCGCCTTTAGTGACGTTGACTTCCACCTGGTCTTTCTTTTTCAGGATCTCCGCGGCCTCCGCGCTTGTAAAGACAGGCAGCCCGATATTGATGGCGTTCCTGTAAAATATCCTGGCGAAACTCTTGGCGATCACGCAGGATACCCCTGCCGCTTTAATGGCAATGGGGGCGTGTTCCCTGCTCGATCCGCATCCGAAATTCTCCCCGGCCACTATGACATCTTTTTCCTCCACCTTTCTGACGAACCTCGGATCGGCATCTTCCATGCAATGTTTCGCCAGTTCGGCCGGGTCGGATGTGTTCAGATACCGGGCCGGGATGATCTCATCGGTATTTATGTTATCTCCGAACTTGTGAACCTTGCCTTTTATCTTCATGAATGACCAGTCTCCGATCCATGTGTTTACAGATTCGACGGATGCGTTATCACGCCCTTGATCGCACTTGCTGCGGCGATCGCCGGATTCGCCAGGTAAACGTAACTTTTGGGATGCCCCATGCGGCCGACAAAATTCCTGTTGGTGGTGCTGACGGCGACCTCCCCTTCGGAGAGGACACCCATGTGCCCTCCAAGACAGGGACCGCAGCTCGGGGTACAGAAAACACCGCCCGCGCGGACAAACGTTTCCGCGTAACCGGCTTCAACCGCTTCCAGGTAAATGGCCTGCGTGGCCGGGATAACGATAAGACGCGTTCCGGGATTGACTTTCTTGTTCTTAAGCACGGCGGCGGCCTGCTTAAGATCACCTATCCTGCCGTTCGTGCATGACCCGATAACGGCCTGATCGATCTTAACGTTCTTAAATTCACTGACAGGCCTGCCGTTTGACGGCAGGTGAGGCGCGGCTACGATCGGCTCCAGCTTGGAAACGTTATACTCCCTTATATCGGCATACACGGCATCTTCATCGCTTTCCACCAGTTTGTATGATTTGCGCGGCGGCTTGTACTTTCTGATCGCCCCCTTGACGTACTTTTCCGTGGTCTTATCGGGCGCAATGATGCCGTTCTTCGCCCCTGCCTCGATAACCATGTTGCACATGGTAAGCCTATCGTCCATCGGAAGCATCCCGATCGTATCACCCGTGAACTCTATCGCCTTGTAAAGCGCTCCGGAAACCCCCAGGTCCGAAATAGCGTGAAGGATCAGATCCTTGCCTCCCACCCATTTCCTGGGTTTCCCGGTAAACCTGAGCTGTATGGTTTCGGGGACCTTTAGCCAGCATTCCCCGAACGCCATGGCATAAGCAAGATCAGTGCTCCCCACACCCGCAGCGAAGGCCCCAAGCGCCCCGTGAGTGCACGTGTGAGAATCCGCGCCGATCATGAGATCTCCGGGCATTATCAACCCTCTCTCGGGAAGCAGGGCATGTTCTATTCCCATTTCCCCCAGTTCAAAATAATTGGTAATACCGAACTCTTCGGCAAATTCCTTGAGGATCTTTGCCTGGTTGGCGCTCTTCATGTCCTTGGCCGGTAAAAAATGGTCCGGCACCAGTACCACGCGTTTATGGTTAAAGACCTTTTTTCTTCCCAGTTCGCGGAACTCCTTTATGGCTATGGGGCTGGTGATGTCGTTCCCCAGGCACAGGTCCACTTTCGCCATTATAAAATCGCCGGGCGCTATTTCTTTAAGGCCTGGAACATGCGCGAGCAATATCTTTTCGGTTATCGTGTATCCCATTTCACCTTCCTGTCAAGACAAGCCAGTTTACCAAATTTTCACCCTAAAATCAACGGCTTATTCAGCTATAATCGGAGGCAAATGTTCGGGCTGTTTGGAGCGGGACGTCGAACGGCCGAGCGGGCACGGTTCCCGAAGGCCTGAAGATCAAATCTTGGGGATCGATTCTAACAGATGTTTGGTATATTCGGCTTTGGGGGCGGAGTATATCTCTTCGCGCGAAGCGATCTCCACGAGCCTGCCTTCCTTCATCACTCCTACGAAGTCCGACATGAATTCCACCACTCTAAGATCGTGCGAGATAAAGACATACGTAAGACCGAGCTCTCCCTGCAGGTCCTTCAGAAGGTTCAGTATCCCTGCCTGTATGGAGACATCCAGGCTGGAGACCGGTTCATCAAGGACGAGTATCCCCGGCCGTCTCACGAGCGCCCGGGCTATAGCGATCCTCTGGCGCTCTCCGCCGGAAAACTGGTGCGGATATTTATCCGCGCATGGCGGACCATCCAACCTGACCAGCCTCAGGGTCTCCCTTACCCTGGACTCGATCTCCTTCTTACGGACACCACGCACCAGCAATGATTCACCGATGATCTCCTTGGCGGTCATACGGGGGTTCAGCGAACTGAACGGATCCTGAAACACGATATCCCGGTCCGCACGGATGATCTTCCGGCCTGAATCCGGGCTGAGTATACCCACAATCAGCTTGGCTATGGTCGATTTGCCGCAGCCGGACTCCCCGACCAGTCCGAACGTTCTGCCTTTTTCGACCGTGAAACTGACACCGTCGACAGCCTTTATCGGCTCCTTTTCATGCCGAAAGAGCCCTTTTCTTTCCCGGAAATATTTCTTAAGATCAATAACCTCTACCATGGGTTCCATATACTCAACCCCGCCTTACCTGTTTTTATACGGGTAGTCTTTCGCGTCTGTCGCCCAATCTCGGTATGCAGCTTATAAGCCGCCGCGTGTACCGCTCGCGCGGGCGCCCTAAAACTTCTTCCTTGGTCCCTTTTTCCACCACAGTCCCCTGCTTCATAACACATACCTCGTCGGCGATCATATTGACCACCGAGAAATCGTGCGTGATGAAAAGGATGGCGAACCTGTTCTCTTCCTGGATCTGTTTTATGAGATCCAGTATCTGTTTTTGTATGGACACATCCAGGGCCGTGGTCGGTTCATCCAGTATCAATACGTCCGGATCACAGGCGAGCGCCATGGCCAGTATCACCCTCTGCCGCATGCCCCCGGAGAGCTCATGCGGGTATCGCCCGGACGTCTCGGGTGAAAGTTTCACCATATCCAGAAGCTCTTTTACGCGCCCGGCTACCCGGATGCGGGAATAGCCCTTGTGAGCGACAATAGCTTCGGATATCTGGTCCCCGGCGCGCATGACCGGGTTCAAGGCCGTGAACGGTTCCTGAAAAACCATCGCGATACCGTCACCCCTTATTTTTCTCATCTCCCCCGTCTCAAGGTCAAAAACATTTCTGCCCTTGAATTTTATCTCACCTTTCTCGCGCACGGACACCATGGGAAGCAGATCAAGCACGGCGAGCGCCGTCAGTGTTTTTCCGCTTCCGGACTCACCGACCAGCGCCAGAATGCGCCCCGGATGAAGATCGAAATCCACCTTATCGATGACACGCCTGCCGTCGATGCTTACCGTAAGATCCTTCACTTCAAGCACTTTATCGTTCATACGCTACCTTCGCTCTCTTAACTTCGGGTCCAGTATCTCCCTCAGCCCCTCTCCTATAAGATTAAAGCTGAGCACGGTTATGAGTATCGCCAGGCCCGGAAAAAGCGTAAGCCACCAGGCATAATCGATATAGTTCTTTCCGGCTGTCAATATGTTGCCCCAGCTTGGAGCCGGTATCTGGACTCCCAGACCGAGAAAAGAGAGAGCGCTTTCCACGAGTATCGCGGCTCCCACGCTCAGAGTAGCGCTCACATATACGGGAGCCATGGCATTCGGCAGGACATGGCGGAATATTATGCGCATATCCGGAACGCCCTGGACCCCGGCCGAATGCACGAAGTCCCTTTCCCGAAGCGTCAGAAATTCCGCGCGGACAAGACGGCAAAGTCCTGCCCAGCTCGTCAGGCCGATAACGACCATCACGTTCACTATGTTCGGCCCGAGAAAAGCTATTACCATCATTATTAGAAAAAACGTCGGAAAACAGTACATGACCTCGACAAGGCGCATGATAACACCGTCCACCCATCCGCCGTAATATCCGCTTAATCCGCCTAAAAAAATGCCTATGGCCAGAGAGATAAAAACCGCTATAAAGCCGACGCTCAGGGATATCCGCGCGCCGTATACCATCCGGCTGAACACGTCGCGTCCGAGATTGTCCGTGCCGAAAAGGTGCTCCGGGGAAGGCGCCTGCAGCCTCGCCCCGGGAGAAAGATCCATCGCCAGCGGATCGCATGTCGCCACCAGCGGAGCAAAGATCGCCGCGAGCGCCATCATGCTGACTATCGTCACGCCGAATATTATTCTTTTATTCATTCCTTTTTACTCGCGTTTTTCGAACCTTATCCTTGGGTCGACAAATGCGTACAGCACATCCGATAAAAATATGCCCAGAAGCGTCAAAAAGGTGGCGATAACGCCCACTCCCATCACTACCGGGTAATCATAATTCATGATGGCTTCATACCCGAGCCGCCCCATGCCGGGCCAGGCAAATATAGTCTCGAAGATAAAACTGCCGGAGACCAGTCCCGGCAAAGTGAGCCCCATGATCGTAACGATAGGCAAAAGAGCGTTCCTTAAGACATGCGCCATGATCACCCGTTTTTCGGGAAGTCCTTTTGCCCGGGCGGTAAGGACGTAATTCTCTCCCATGGCTTCGATCATGCTCGACCTGGAATAACGCGACAGCGCCGCCAAAGCCCCGAACGCCGTCGCCGCCACCGGAAGGACCAGGTGCCATATGAGGTCCTTGAACCTGGCAAATCCGTCCAGATAAGCGGTATACCAAGGGCTCATGCCGGAGATCGGGAACCACTGTAATTTAAAACCGAACAGAAGTATCAATAAAAGCGCCAGCCAGAACGTAGGCATCGCGTAACCGATGAAAACCAGGATCGTCATCACCCGGTCGAACAGGGAATTTCTCCTGACGGCACTTACTATTCCTATGGGAATGGCGACGCAGAAAATGACCAGAAGAGAGACGCCCTGCAGGAGAATGGTGGCCGGTAAACGCGCCAGTATCTTTGAGGTGACCGGACGGTCATCCGTCAGCGACCTGCCGAAATCCAGCGAGAGGAACCTCCTCATCCACAGGGCATACTGGGTCAGAACAGGCCTGTCCAGATCGTACATCCTGCTGAAATTGGCCCTGGCGCTTCCGGAGACTTCGGGATTCAGCCCGTATCTTATGCTCGCCGGGTCCCCGGGAGCAAAATGCATGACCACGAACATGATGAACGAGATCCCTATGAGCATGGGGATGATCAGCAACAATCGTTTAATAACGTATCTGCGCATGGTAAATTAAAGGCGGGACAGGTTTACTGCAGCAGCATAATCCCGGGACTAAACCTGTCCCATTTATTTCCTATTATCAAAACTTGTATTTAACCTCCCGCTCCGGCACGCGCCAGTCGATGAAATTATAACCGATCCCGGCAGGCGCCGGCTTGATCCCCTCAAAGCGTTTCTGCACCGCGGGAGTGGCGTAAGGAAAGAACAAAAAAGTATAAGGAGCGTCCTCCGATATGTACCGGTGTATCTTGCGGTATATCTCCTCCCTCCGGGCAGGATCGAATTCCCTTCGGCCGAGTTCAATAAGTTCATCCACGCGCCTGTCTGAATAGGAAATAAAATTAAGTCCTCTTTCTCTCATGGAATCCGTATGCCAGACAGAGTAGATATCGGGGTCGACGGGAATGGTCCATCCAAGTATAACGGCCTGGAACTGTTTCCTGTTCACGAACTGATCCAGAAACGCCGACCAGGCCACCACCTGTATCTCCGCTTTTATGCCCAGGCGGGCCCACTGGCCCTGCACTATCGTTGCGACGTCTTCCCTGACCTGGTTGCCCTGGTTGGTCGCTATTCTGAGGCGGAACTCTTCCCCGCCCCTTTCCAGTATCCCGTCAGCATCGGTATCCGACCACCCGGCTTCCCGCAAAAGTTCCGCGGCTTTAACCGGATCATGACCATACCCGGGAACCGTTTCATCGTAATACGGCGTTCCCCGTAAAAAAGGTCCCGTGCACTCTTCCCCCAGACCCAACAGCACGGCATCTATGATCTCCTTTTTGTTTATCGCGTAACTCAACGCCCGGCGGACCCTTCTGTCCCCGAACAACGGATCTTTCAAATTATATCCGATATAAACATATGAATGCGACAGGTATTTATATTTCCTGATCCTGTCGGTGAACTGCCGGGTATTGCTGCGGTAAAAAAATTGATAGGGATTCAGGTCCATTGAATCGGCCTGTTCCGCCACAAGCTCGAGGAACTGCACGGCCTGATCCGGAACGATCCTGTAAACATATCTTTTGATGCCGGGGGCGTGTTCAAAATAGTCGGGATTGGCTTCCAGTATGATATACCGTCCGCTTTCCCACTCCGAAAACATGTACGGCCCCGTGCCGACGGGCGCTCTTGCCTGCGGGATCCTCCTGATATCCTTTATATCCCTGAAAAGATGTTCGGGGACGATACCCATGCCGAACTTCAGCAATGCGGGAGCATAAGGACGGCTGTAATAAAACCTTATAGTGTGGGGGTCTATGACCTCGATCTTCGCGATATCCGCGTAGCTTGAGATATACGGACAACCTGTCCCGGGATCGAGCATGGTCTCAAAAGTAAAACGGACATCCCCGGCGGTAAAAGGCCTGCCGTCATGCCACCGCACACCTTTCCGCAAATAAAACGTTATCGAAAGGCCTCCGTCGGCTACTTCCCATCGCTCGGCCAGGTCTCCTACCACGTTAAGGTCTTTATCGATCTTGGTCAGACCGTTGTAGACAAGGGAGCATATAGAGCTCGATGTGGAATCGTCGGCCAGAAAGGGTATCAATATCCTGGCGTCACCGATACCGGAAGAAACATAAGCGTCGCGGCTTACCCATTCCCCGTGCTGGGAATATGACATGGCGGCCGGGACAAGCAAAAAAAAGATCACTGCCCCCGACAAGAACAGTGATCTCTTAAAAGTACCTGTGCGATGCTTGATCTTCAACACAGATCCCGTGGAGTTAATATGATACCTGAATATCATTGACCTTCTGACGCCGGGCCGCTTTCTTCAGTCTGAGAGACAGCTTTCCCGGCCGGCACTGTCTCTTTCGACGGCAGCTCTGCCGGTTGCGCCGAAGGAGAAGTCCTCTGTTGAGAAGCCACAGGCGCCGCCGGTAAGGGTGCCGCTTCAAAAAGCGACCTGCCCCTTCTGGCAGTCACCATTCCCAGAATAAGGGACGTGACCAAAAAAAGTATGGCACTCATCGTGGTGGCCTTCTTAAGAAGGACCGGCGCCTGGGTCCCAAGCACCGATTGCGCCATCTCTCCGCCGCCGAACATCTCGGTCAACCCCCCGCCTCTGCCGGCCTGAAGCAATATCATGGCTATCAAAAAGATGCATACGATTATATGGATGGTTATTAATAGTAAATACATTTTAGGCGATCTTCTTCTCCTTTTCCGCGTAAAGCTGTGACGTCGTCTTGATTATATCAATGAAACTCCCTGCTTGCAAGCTTGCGCCGCCGATCAGGCCGCCGTCAATATCCTCTTCGGTCATGAGGTCCCTTATATTATCGGGCTTGACGCTGCCCCCGTACAGTATGCGCTTCGATCCGGACAGGGATTCCGAATATAACTCACCCAGGAGTCCTCTGATCATGGCTTGTACTTCCTGCGCCTGGTCCGGGGTCGCGGTCTTCCCCGTTCCTATTGCCCAGACCGGTTCATAAGCGACCACCAGCGGGTCCAGATATGTCTCTTCAAAACCCTTGAGCCCGTCGGTCACCTGTGTCCTGACAACCTCCAGGGTCCTGCCCGCTTCTCTTTCTTCAAGGGTCTCTCCCACGCACATTATGGGAATAAGGCCGCCGTCCATGGCTGCTGCGATCTTCCGGTTTACTGTCCCATCCGTTTCTCCGAAATATTTTCTTCGCTCCGAATGGCCTATGATCACATATCTGCATCCGACACTTTTGATCATGGGGACAGAGATCTCTCCCGTAAAAGCACCTTCACTCTCCCAGTAACAGTTCTGGGCGCCCAGGGCGATATTGCTCTCGACCAGCATTTCTCCGACATCGCCAAGATCGGTAAAAGGAGGGCAAAGGACGATCTCGACGTTCTCTATGTCGAACGTGGACCGTTTTATGTCATTGGCCAGTTTAATGGCTTCATTGACATCCTTATACATCTTCCAGTTTCCGGCAATTATCGGCTTTCTCATTTCTCTCCTTTTACGGAAGCAAATAAAAATATAGGGACTGGTTCAAGCCAAAATCTATACTACGCCGGTGAACCTGTCCCGCCTTTCAGTTAAGTTGTACCGCCCGGTTTATCTATCATTCAATGCCGCAATACCGGGAAGTTCCTTTCCCTCAAGATACTCCAGCGAGGCTCCGCCTCCGGTGGACATATGCGACATCTTGCTCCCCAGTTTCAACTGATTGATCGCCGCGACCGTATCCCCGCCGCCTATTACCGTGGTTGCATCGAGCTTGGCCATGCACTTCGCCAGTTCCCGCGTGCCCGTGGAGAACGGTTTCATCTCAAACAATCCCATGGGCCCGTTCCAGACGATCGTCTTTGACTCTTTCAGGATCGACTTGTAGCTCTTTATTGTTTCGGGGCCGATATCCAGACCGATCCAGCCGTCGGGAATATGCTCCTTCACTATCTTCCGCTTGGCGTTCTCCTTGATCTCCCGCGCAACAACATGGTCCCTGGGCAGGAAAATGCTGACATTTTTCGCGCTGGCTTTTTCGAATATCTCGCCCGCGGTCCCGATCATATCCTCCTCTACCCGGGACGCGCCTACACCCTTAAGTCTGGACTTGAGAAAAGTATATGCCATGGCTCCGCCGATCAGGAGAAAATTGATCTTATCCAGCATGTTCTCGATAAGCGGTATCTTATCTGCCACCTTTGCTCCGCCGAGCACCAGACAGAACGGTTTGTCGGGGTCTTTTGTTACCTTTTCGAAATATTCTATCTCCTTCTGCACGAGAAAACCTGCCACACTGGGCAGATACTCGGTAACTCCCACGGTCGAGGCATGCGCCCGGTGACAGGTGCCGAACGCGTCCTCCACGAATATTTCCCCCAGGGATGCAAGCTGTTTCGCGAAACCCGGATCGTTCTTGGTCTCTTCCTTATGAAACCTCAGGTTCTCCAGGAGTATGACATCTTCTTCCTTCATTTCGCTTACGGCTTCTTCCACATCGTCCCCGATACAATCATCCATCTTTCTGACGTTCTTCTTGAGCAGGACGGAAAGTCTTTCCGCTACCGGATCCATGCAAAGTTCGGGCTTGACCTCGCCTTTCGGGCGCCCGAGATGGCTCATAAGAACAAGCTTTCCTTTATTGTCCATGATATATCTTATTGACGGTAACGCCGCCACTATCCTGCTGTCATCGGTGATGTTGCGCCTCTCATCCAGAGGAACGTTGAAATCGGCCCGCATCAGCACTCTTTTGCCTTTTAACTGGACATCCTTAAGGGTCTTTTTCATCTGATACCTCCGCTAACCTTCTATTCCGCAAGACGCTCTATCAGATCCACGACACGGTTGGAATAACCCCATTCGTTATCATACCAGCCGACGACTTTCACCAGGTTATCCCCCATGACCATTGTCGATTCGGCATCAAAGATGCAGGAATGGACGTTTCCCACAATATCCGATGAAACGATCGGGTCTTCCGTATACTCAAGTATGCCTTTGAGCTCGTCTTTTGAAGCTTTCTTATACGCGGCGTTAATGCTTTCAACGGTAGCCGGTTTTTTCAATACAGCTACAAAATCGGTAAATGAACCGCACGGCACGGGGACCCTCACGGCCATGCCGTTTATCTTGCCGTTAAGCTCGGGGATGATCTTGCCCACCGCTTTGGCTGCGCCGGTCGTCGTGGGCACGATATTAAGGGCGGCCGCACGCGCTCTCCTGAGATCTTTATGGAAGAGATCGACAAGGCGCTGGTCACTGGTATAGGCGTGGATCGTCGTCATCAGCCCTTTTTCCACGCCAAAACTATCATTGAGCACTTTTACCATCGGCGCGAGACAGTTGGTGGTGCAGGAAGCGTTCGACACGATCTGGTCGGTAGGCCTTAGGGCGTCATCGTTCACTCCCAGCACTATCATGTTATCGATCTCATCCTTGGCCGGCACGGTAAGAAGGACTTTCTGCGCTCCCGCTTCAAGGTGAGCGGCTATCTTGGCCCTTTCGCGAAATACGCCTGTCGATTCGACGACGACCTGTGCGCCTTCTTTTTTCCAGGGCAGTTCCGCCGGGTTTTTGACGCTTAAAATGTCCACTTTCTTGCCGTTTACTATGATGGAATTGCCTTCCGCCTCGACCGTTCCATCGAATTTGCCGTGGACCGAGTCGTACTTAAGCAGGTGGGCCAGCGTCTTGGCGTCCGTCAGATCGTTTATGGCGACGATCTCGAATCCGCCGCGGGCCAGCATTATCTTGAAGACCATTCTCCCTATTCTCCCAAAACCGTTGATCCCTATTTTGATCGCCATTGACTCCTCCTTGCTTACTTTAATATTAACCCTGCTCCATATACCAAAATTAAAGTGAGTATTATATACTCATCAGGCAAATCGTTCAATCTTTTTTTAATTAGTCAACCATCTCAATCCGCGTTTAAGGATAAACATAAGATGTTCGAAACTGTTGACTTCCCTTAAAAGTTTGATCATTATTTTCAGCCTGAAATAAAACCTGATAAAGCCCATGAACCGTATCCGCTCCAGTTGTTTTTTTGTTACATTTTTCGGCACGTAACTGACGGTGTGCAGAGAATGCCTGCTCGCGTCGAAATCAAACACATATTCACCGGTATCGCACAATTTTTGATATTCTTCAGAGCCGGGATACGGCTGGAAATAAGAAATACCTATACGGTCCAGCTCCAGTTTTGGAGCAAAATCTATAGTGTTGTTCATCTGCTCCAGGGTCTCGCCGGGAAAACCGATTATGAAAAAGCCTCCGATATCCAAGCCCGCCTTCTTGGCAAGCGCTATGCTGGCCTTGATCTTATCTTTCGTGATCCCCTTTTTGATCTTTTTCAATATTTCGGCGTCCCCGCTCTCGATGCCGACGTTCACTGCATAACATCCCGCTTTTCGCATCAATCTAAGGGTTCCCAGGTCCAGGTTGTCCAGGCGCAGACCGTTCGGAAAAGCCCATGTTATCCCGAGTCCCTCCTTTAAAAGACATTCCGAGAAATCGATCACCCTTTCTTTTTTCATTGAAAAGTTATCGTCCTCGATATGGATCTCCTTGACCCCAAAATCCTTCTTTAGATATCTGATCTCTTCTATCACATTCTCGATGCTTCTATATCGCACTTTCTTGCCGGACAAGGAACCCGCGGAGCAAAACGTGCATGGATACGGACATCCCCTTGAAGTGATCATGGGCGCATAGGGGTATTGCCTGTAAAATGCTCCGTGAGGGGCCTTCGGGTAACCGGCCGGGGGCATCAACTTCCATTTCGGAAAAGGTATTTTATCCAGATCATCTATGCGCGTTCCGGCATTGACCTTTATTTCCCCTCCTTTCCTCCACACGAGACCGGGGATTTCGTTAAACTTGTCTTCCGCACCGCCGGCCTCTAACGTTTCTACAAACTCAGAAAACGCTAACTCGGATTCGCCCGTGAAACCATAATCAATATACTCTCGAAGATATTCAAACGTCCGGCGCGGCATTAACGACATCTGCACCCCGCCCAGTACGATCTTTGCGTTCGGCACTATCGTGGCCGCCCTGGACATCAATTTTTTCACCTGAAATATGTCCCTGGAATACGCGCTGAATCCCAAAATATCCGGCTGTTCGCCCGCTATGGACCTTATTAATGTCTCCTCCGGGACTTTATGCCGTAATTGATCAAGGATCATCACTTTATGCCTTGGCGACAAGCTTGAAGCAAGATAACCATAATGCAAAGGCATGATCACTTCATCAGAAATGGAAAAAAGCCTGAGAAATATTATTTTCACAGCAAAAACCCCGTTACGCCCCCAAAACCGTACCTTTTTCAAACCGGTGACCGCGAAGAAATTCATTCGAGGTCATTACTTTCTTGCCTTCAAGCTGCAGCCTATCCACCCTGAGGGCTCCTTTACCGGTATTTACGATAAACTCTCCCTCCCCGAGAACCGCTCCCGGAACACCGGCTTTTTCCGCAACATCGATTACCGCGGCCTCGAGTATCTTCAGCGTCCTGCCGTCAAGGAAGGTAAAGGCTCCCGGCCACGGCTGCATTCCTTTCACCTTTCTGGCTATTTCCTCCGCCGGTCTGCCCCAATCTATTTCGCCCTCTTTTTTCTCAAGCTTCGGCGCATAAGACGCTTCCTTTTCGTCCTGTTCCTTGAGATCCTCTTTTCCGGCTTCTATTACTTCCAGTGCCTTCAATATCAGGTCCGCTCCGCTTCGCGAAAGTCTCTCGAGCAGACCGGCCGCATTTTCGTCCTCGCCTATTCCGGTCCTTTCCTGCATGATTATTCTTCCCGCGTCCATGCGCTCCGCCATCTTTATCACGGTATTACCGGTTTCCTTATCCCCGCTGAGTATCGCCCGGTTCACGGGAGAGGCACCGCGGTGCCTGGGCAATAGAGACGGATGCAGGTTCACGCACCCTTTGCGAGGCAGCTCAAGGATCTCCCTGCTCAGGAGCCGGCCGTAATCCACCACCACGAACACATCCGCGTCTATATTCTTTAATGAATCGACGAATCCCGGGTCGGATACCTTCTCCGGCTGAAAGATGCTGACACCCGGGGACATTTGTTCCACCAGCGCTTTAACCGGTGTCGGCTGGACATTCCACCCCCGTCCTCTTTTTCTGTCCGGCTGAGTCACCACCGCGACGATCTGATGATCGCTTTCGACCAGCTTTCTAAGCGTCGGCAGGCCGAATTTTCCCGTCCCGAAAAAAATTACCTTCATAGCGTTTCACTCCATAAGTTTAGTCTTGACCCCTCGTTTCACTTCCTTCGTTTCCCTCGCTTCGCTCGGGATAAATTCGGCCGTATAACTTAACTTCACTATCGCTCGTTAAGTTATGGCCTCATTCACATACTCATCGGGTCCACGTCGATCGCCATGAGAACACCCGCCCCCTTACGAAAACCTTTCAGGGCTTCGTGCAATTTGCCGACGATACTGACCCTGTCTTTTGCTTTTATAAGGATATTCCAGCGGTAATACCCCCTGAGCTTCGGCATCGGCGACGGAGCCGGCCCGAGAATGTCCACACCCGGTATTCTTTTCAGTAGCAGCTTTGCCAGGCGTTCGGCGCTCTTTACGACGCTTTCCTCCCTTCTCGATCTCAGGGTGATCTTCACCAGATTGATAAACGGAGGAAAAAGGAGCCGGCGGCGTGACTCTATCTCTCTGTTGTAAAAACTGATATAATCGTGTTTCGCAGCCAGACTTATGGCGTAATGTTCGGGCGTGTACGTCTGGACTATGACTTCCCCGCCTAGATCGCCCCGTCCCGCGCGGCCCGCGACCTGGGTGATAAGATTGAATGTACGTTCCCCTGACCGGAAATCCGGCAGGTTCAGGTTGGCGTCGGCGGATATCACCCCTACCTGTGTCACTTTGGGAAAATCCAGTCCCTTGGCTATCATCTGCGTGCCGACTATTATGTCTATCTTATGGTCTTTGAAATCCTGCAGTAGCCTGTCGTGCGCGCCGCGCTTGGTCATCGTATCCGAGTCCATGCGCGCCAGGCGCGCTTCCGGCAGGATCTTTTTAAGTTCCGCTTCTACCTTCTGCGTGCCGGTACCTTTATACATCAGGTAATCTTCGTCGCAGGCCGGGCATATCTTGGGGGGAGCCATCCTCCTGTTGCAATAATGGCATACCAGCTCATTTTTCCCCTGGTGGAACACCATGGGCGAATCGCATTTGGGGCACTTCAGCAGATACCCGCATTTGCGGCAGATCACGAACGTGGAAAATCCTCTCCGGTTCAAAAAGATCAACGCTTGCTGCTTTTTCGCGATATCATTCCGTAATGCTTCTTCCAGAACGCGGGAGACGACTTTCTTGCCGACCCTTGTCTCAAATTCCATCCGCATGTCCACGAGCTTGACCTTCGGCAGCTCCTTTTCCTTTATCCTCTGGGTCAGCTCAACAAGACGGTACTCGCCGCTCATGGCCTTGTAATATGACTCAAGGGAAGGGGTCGCGCTTCCCAGTATTACGGGCACGCCGGAGGCGCGCGCTCTTTCAATGGCCACCTCACGGGCATGATATCTTGGTACGTCTTCCTGTTTATAGCTTGGTTCGTGTTCTTCATCCACGATAAATATCCCCGGGTCCCTGAAAGGGCTGAATACTGCCGAACGCGGTCCGATAACAATGCGGGCCTCGCCGCGGCTGATCCTTTTCCATTCGCCGAACTTCACACTTTGAAGCATCCTGGAATGAAAAACAGCCACTTTGTTGCCGAACCTTGACGTAAAACGTTCTACCGTTTGAGGGGTAAGTGATATTTCCGGAACGAGTATGATGCCCGATCTGCCTTTTGCTATGACATTTTCCACCGCCTGGAGGTATATCTCCGTCTTTCCGCTCCCGGTTATTCCGTGCAGCAGAAAAACCTCATGCTTTCCTTCATCCAGACACCTGTTTATATCCGCAAGGACTTCCCCTTGTTCTTTGTTCGGTACGTGCGGACGTGTTGGCTTGATTTTTTTGGGTTTTTCCTTGATCCGGGAGACCATCGAGACCTTTCCCCTTTTCAGCGCGCCCGGTATCATCGCTTCGAGGGCCTCTCCCCATGAACAGAAATAATTGTCCTTGATCCACCGCCCCAGTTCGATCATCTCCGAAGTGAATATCGGTGACTCGTCGATAATGTCAATGAGCGGTCTGGGATCCTCCACCATGGGCCTATCTTCTATTTTAATGATATACCCTATGCGCCTGCTGCTGCGAAAAGGTATATGGACCCGCTTTCCCACTTCGGGAGGATACTGCTCCCTGCCGGTAACCCTGTACTGGAAGGCGCGGTCCACGGGCAGGTTTGTGATAACTTCCACGTATTCAGCCATTATTCGATCTTCAAAAAACCGTCAGTCACAAAAGCCATGAGATTGGAAACACCGTCTTTATTCAGGATCTTCAAAAACTTCAATCCCATCCTTGATTCTTCCGGGTCCGTCCAGGCGATCTCCGCAACGCCGGAGACTTCCCCCGTGGGGATCTGTAGCGTGAATTTTATCCCTTCCCCCGGATAAAGATCTTCCAGGTCCTCAAGGCCGCAAGAGACCACCAGAATGCCGCCCGCGGAGATATCATTGACCTTTCCTTTATATATCAGATTCTCGTCCTGATCGAAGAGTTTGATGCTGGAGGCCGTAAACTCCCTGATAAATTCACGCTTATTCATGTTCTCTCCCGCTGTCCTGAGACCTGGTTTTTCGTTTTCGCGCTGACGCATTCTAAGTTTTTTGGCGGCGTGGAACCTCAAGGCCCAGTTCTTTCGCTACCGCCTGCATATCTTTCCACACGTCCCTTTTGCCTCCGGGGTTCCTCAAAAGATACGCGGGATGGTACGTTGGCATCAACCTGATGCCCCGGTAATCATAAAATTTGCCGCGCAGCCTGCTTATCGGCGTCTCGGTATTCAAAAGCGTCTGCGCGGCGAATTTTCCGAGCGCGCAGATGACCTTGGGCTTTATCAGCTCGATCTGTTTTACCAGATAAGGCAGGCACATGGCGATCTCCCCGGGCAGGGGATTCCTGTTGCCCGGAGGGCGACACTTCAGGATATTGCATATAAAAACATCTTTTCTCTTCAGGCCTATGGACTCAATGATCTTTGTCAATAACTGTCCGGCGCGACCCACGAAAGGCCTGCCCTGTTTATCTTCATCGCCCCCGGGGGCTTCGCCGACGAACATAAGTTCTGCGCGGGGGGGACCTTCACCGAAAACGGCATTCCTCCGGGTTTCTGCAAGCTGGCAGCGCTGACAGGATAAGACCTCGTTTTCAAGTTCCGGCAGCGTGAGCCGCTTTGCCTCCCGGCTCCCGGAAGGGGATCCGGGATCCGGATCCGTGCCCGCTTTTTCTCCGATTATCTCATTTATCCCGGCAAGCCTTTCCGATTCAATCGCCCTCTTGATCCCGCTGAAGAGATTGCCGATCTTTTTATCATCCATATTATTTCCTTCCGGTTTCCCTTAAGACTATATCCACTATTTCTTCCGCTGCGTATGGCCTGCGAATCTTGTCGATAGCCGCTTTTAGAGCGTCACGAACGTCTTCGGATATGAGTATCCTGTCCGCTATGACCGGTATATCCTTGATCTTCCGGGCTTTTTCAGCCGCGCCGCTTTCGATGAGAAAATGTTCATTCCAGGTTTCCTGCCCCGGCACGGACGCAAAAAGTATCATGGGAAGACGCGCGTTCAGAGCCTCAGTAACGCTTATTCCTCCCGCCTTTGTTATCATGACATCGGATACCGACATGAGCTCTGCCACTTTATCGGTATAGCCCAGCAATATGAGCGGATAATCCAGTTTATCCCTTAAACGCTGTATGTTCTCAAACGCCGTCTTGTTGTGTCCGCAAACGGTTATTACCTGGATATCGGCACGGCATGAATTTAAGGAAAGCAGCATTTTCCCGATAGGGCCGACCCCGAAACCCCCGCTTAAAAGGAAGATCGTTTTTTTGCCCTCATCCAGGCCGTATGTCCTCCGCACCCCGGCGGTATCGAACTCTCCGCGAAACTCTTCCAGTGTCGGGATCCCCGTAACGGTCATCTTATCCGCCGGCACTCCCCTTTTGACCACTTCCAGTGCCGCCGACCGGGAGCCGATAAAATACCTGTCTATATGCCGTGACAGCCAATAACTGTGCGGCCCGTAATCCGTGATCACCGCATACATCCGGGAATGAAAGCTCTTAAACTTTTTTAAACCGCCGGCTATACCGGGCAAAAGAAAATGAGTGGCCACTATAGCATCAGGGGATTCTTTTACCAGCATCGTTTTCAGTTCTTCCAGGTTACGCAGGTCCGTGGATTCACGTATCTTCCGGAGCATGGCATCCACGAAGGGATGATTTGGAATATAGTACAGTGCCGCCCATAAAATTTTGGCATGGCTTATGAGGAAAATGTAAAAAGTAGTATATAGAAAGCGGTAAAAGTTACTTGCATATTCAAGCAGATCTATCGATTTGACCTGAGCGGTATCTTTGACCTTTTCCTGGAAGGTTTTTAAAAGTGCCATCGCCGCCTTCTTATGCCCCATGCCGGCGGTCGAGTAAATAACGATAATTTTCTTTTTATTCATATTATCCGTGACAGTTTAGTTTTTATAAGGACGGCCCCGGGATGTTTCTACCGGAAGCTTGTAAACTTTTAAGAACATTAGAATATCATTCAACAGTTTTTTTAAATTTGGACGCCAAGCAGTAAAAGTTCAGGGTTTCGTACAAGCTTCCGTACGAAAATCCCGAGGCCGTCCTCTAAAATTCAGCGTTTAATATTAAATCCACCGCTTCGCCCAGATTATCGCAAACATGATCCGGCTTGAACTTCCAGTTTTCCGCATCTTCCCTTGAGGACTTTCCCGAAAGCATGAGAATGGTCTTCGATCCGACTTTCTTTCCGACCTGCATGTCACGTTCGGTATCCCCGACATAAAAGCTTCCCTTGAAAGTCCTTATCCCGAGTTCTTTCTGGGCCATTCGAAAAAGCCCGTCTTTGGGCTTGCGGCATGAACAATTCTCTTCCTTCGCATGCGTGCAGTAGTAAATACCCGCAATGCTTCCTCCCGCTTTTTCTACTGTCCGCTTCATCCCGTTTGTCACGTCCTCCAGGTCTTTTTTGGAGAAATACCCCTTTCCCACACCCTGCTGATTCGAGATGATGACATTTTTATACCCTTCATCCGTGAGTCTTTTCAGCGCTTCCAGGACCCCGGGCAGAAAATGAAAATCCTCCCGGCGGGTCACGTACCCGTGTTCCGTCCACCCGGCCGGGTCCCTGTTGATCACGCCGTCCCTGTCCAGAAAAACATACTTATCGCTCACCGTATCCCCCCGTACTAAAACTTGCTATTTCGCGCACATCATCGTGCATGAGAAACGCCAGGATCAGCAGTGCTATCCCGCAAAAATGCAGCATGAACCGCGAGATCGTCGTGTTCACCACATAAAACAGGTCATACGACGTGGTCGCCATATATCCGGCAAAGTATCCCGCCGCTGAAAGGACCAGGAATATCATCATGTAAAAACATTCATCCTCGCGCAACCTTTTCCTTTTCCATATCATGCCGGCAAAGAACATGATCCAGAATATATTCCATTTTTTGGGACCGAACACTTCCTGCTGGAAGAGATTAAGCAAGATCGGGATGTCCTTGATGTTCTGCCACAGGTATTCCGGCGTAAGCCTGGAAAAAACTATATCGGTATTGAGGGCCGCGCTTGAGATCTTCACGGCAAACCAGGGGGCACTGACAGCTGTTATGATCGCGAATGAAACGATCATATCGCCCAGTTTTTGTTTCCGCACGTAAGCGCCTGACTTCGCGATAAAAACAGCAAAGACAGCAATAAAGGCTCCCGTGAATACCATCGCCTCGTTCTTGATCCATAAAGAGAACCCGAATAAAAGCGAACAGAACACAAGGCGCATCCTGTCGCCTGTACGGATATAGGATATGAAATATAATGTCGCGCACGTCACGAACGCCGCAAGTATAAGATCGGCGTGGATTATCGTGGCGTAATCGACAAGCTGGGGTATCGTCGCCAGGATAAATACGGAAAGAAGGGAATATTGCCTGCCGAACAGCTTCTTCATCTGGGAATAAACAAGCACCATGAACGCCAGGTAAATAACGGGCATGACCATGTTCACGGCAAGATCGTTGAACCCGATAAAGTTGTATATCCAGGTCATTAAAAACGGCAGGAGAAGCGGATAATCGGGGTGAGCAACCGTCGTTTCACTAAAACCGAAAAAACCTTCCGGTATTCCGCCGGTAAAATAAAAGATCTTTGCCTTGAGCGCGTAATTCGCAACCGCATCATGCGAGCTTACCGGCATCGGAGCGACCAGGAAAACCGCCCAGAGAAATTGGATAAGCAGGCCCGCGGCCAGCAGATGCTCCGTCCTGTTCCACCGCTGAAAACCGGATATATCCGGCAAAAGCTCGTTCACTCTTTCAGGCTTTGATGCGTATCGCGAAAAAACCAGTATAAACAGCACGACCGGCACAATGATCAGATTCAAAAAGGAAAAAGCGATACCGAACAGGTAATACAAAAAAAGTTGATATGACGCGAATCCCACACCCAGAAAGAAGGATAATGCCGCAAGCTCCGGAAGCGAATAGTTATAACGGTCGCGCCTGACCACAAGCAGTACAAAAGACGCTCCTATTATCATGAATGATAATAGGGACAGAATGAAGCTCATCTATTTCTCTCCTCTTTCACCAGTATACGTCCCGTGCCGCCGTATTGTTTATACTCCTTATAGCCCTCGGGTTCCGTATCTTCCCTTCCGTAAACGATCCTGAAATCGGCGTCCCCCTCAACGTTCTTCAAAGGCCATAGAAAATACCGCGCGCGCACCTTGTTGACCGAGAACCTTTCGAACCCCGCCAGCTCATACGTAGACCCTTCGGGGATACTCTGCCTGCAAAACACCAGGAACCCGTAAAGCTTATCACCGATGATGTAGCGCACTTTACTGCCGTGATCGTGCGTGTAAAGGTAGCGAAGCCCGCCGTACTGCCCGTCCTTATCTTCCCTGATGAGAAAAAACATCCACAGCACGAGCCACGCGGCAAAGACCGCCTTTAAAATAGCCCTTTTATTCACTCTCCGGTTCACGGTTATCATCTATTTAGCTCTCCTCAGGTATTCGGCCAGGGGCCCGGGAGTTTCAAGGTCAAATGTCATGCGCTTTCCGGTCTCGATACGCGTTTTCTCCTTCAGCGAAAACGTCTCGGCCCCGTGCAGCGGTTTCAGAAAACCCAGGAAACGCAAAAGAGGTCCGTCTTTCATTATAATTGCGTCATATTTTTTCTTTTTGGTCAGGACCTGCCACAGGACCGCCGGAGCCGTGAAAGTATTCAAAAAAATATTGACGCCTATATCAGCGTGTTTTATCGGTTTTTTTCCATCAAACCCGGTGAGATTCCCGCCAGATGACCGGCGGCCCCTGCTCCACATATCGATGATCGCCCTTTCACGGGCCATACCTTTCAATATCTCATAATATTCGGATACCCGCCCGTCGCTTCCCGGCAGACGGTCAAGAAAAAAGATCCTTAGAAGCCGCCCCCAGCGATCCTCGAACAGCTTCCTGTTCGTGCGGTATATTTCCTCTTTTCCTTTCCACTTGCCCCTCGAGGCCTGCTCCGCGTGAAAGACATAAGCCCCTTCAGCCATCACCGCGATAAAGCCGTTCTTGCCGGCGCGAACCGAAAAATCGGTGTCCTCGTAGCAAAATCCCCGGTATGCCTCGTCAAGGTAACCTATGCTCTCTATCACTTCTCTTTTGATAAGACAGGCGAACCCGATAGCATGCCCGAGCTCCGTGAACCTGCCCTTCTTGTTCCGGATCAGCGCGGCATGATCGTCTATCGAGTTTCCGATACCCGGACGGGAACCGAAGGTGTTGCTCTGCGGGTTCACCAGCCCTATATTATCTCTGCTGCGGGCAACAGCGATCATCTCCTCCAGCCATCCATCGGTTACCTGGCAATCATTGTTCAAAAGACACACGAACGGCGCTTCGGAAAGGCGCATGCCCCTGTTCATGCCGCCGGCAAAACCCACGTTCTCTTCGCTGAACACTTTCTCCATGATCACTTTGTCGTTGCCGCGGATCCCCTGAAGGTAGCGTCTTACCTCGGGATCACTGCTGGCGTTATCCACGATGATAAGGCGCGAACTGGCCCTGGTATGATCCAGAACGCTCCGGACGCATTTTTTCAAAAGGTCGGGGCTTTCATAACTGAGCAATATAATATCGCATTCGGGTTTCATCTTTTCCCGGGACCCTTTTCCCCTTCCTTGAACTGAAGCTCCCTGTACTTAAGATAACTGACGATCTGGTACAGGCCGCTGAACACCGCCACGACCATACCGTAGAACCCGTCCTTGTAAGCCTTTTTCCTGATCAGTCTGCGGTAAAAACACCTGTCAAGGGCGCGCCATACAGCATGCCCCATGCTCATGCGTCTGCCGGTGCGGTACCATTTCCGGGCCTCAAGCGTGGTCTGGCTGTTGAGGCTTCTCAGGTAATCCGCAATATCCCTGTGAGAATAATGGATTATGTCATTCCTGAGATGACCGCAAGCCCCTTCCAGGAACGCCCGCGGATGCACTTCCACTTCTTCATACTTGAACTCGGACCTGAGAAAAAACTTCAGCTGCGCCGCCGGGTATTCCCCTCCGTAACGCAACCAGTGATCGCCGATATAGTTCCGCCTGGGAACGGTGTATGCCTTGAACTCCGGAGCGCCGTTCAGTAACTCGGTGATCTCTTTCGCAAGCCCTTCTGTCGCGCGTTCGTCAGCATCCAGGCTCAATACCCAGTCGTTGGAGGCTTTTGCATAAGCCCAGTTCCTGTGTTTTCCCTCGTTTTCCATCTTTCTTACGAAGATCCTGTCCGTATATTTCTTTGCCTTGTCCCTGGTCATATCCGTGCTTTCATCATCTACCACGATGATCTCATCCGCCCAGGCCACGCTTTCCAGGCAATCAGCAATATTATCTTCTTCATTCTTGGTTATCACGACCACGCTCACCGGAGCTTTATCCATGTATCATCCTCTCTCTTCCCAAAAGTTCCAAACACGCATCCGCCACCGTTCGCGGATCGATACCCGTTAAACACCGGTTATCATGCGTGCATTCGGGAAGTTTAAACCTGCCGTAACAGGGCCTGCACGGCACTTCCCTTGCAGTGATCACCTTATGTTTATCAGAACCCGGATAAGGCCCGTAAACTTTATCATCCACGGGACCAAAGATCGATACGGTCCTGGCGCCGAGCGCCACGGCTATGTGCAGGGGTCCTCCGTCATTGCACAATACCAGCCCGCACTGGCTCAACAAGGCGATATACTGCTTCAGCGTCAGGGTATTTTCCGTGGCCGCGCGTCCCTTCGTCATTTTGCCGGCGGCTTCCCGGCACAGGTCCGTTTCTGACCGGTCACCAAGAAATACCACTTTCAGCCCCTGCTCGACCAGTATATCCGCCGCCTGCGAAAATCCCGCGGGAGCCCACCGCTTGCGCGGAGCTTGAGGGCCCCAGCTCGCGCCCCCGCCGGGAACGACCGCGACAAGACACCCTTTCTCAAGGCCTTTTTCCTTCAGGTAGGCCCGGGCCCATTCCAGGGCATTCTCGTCAGGGACAAGCTGCATTTCCTTTATGGAAGCGGGCACCCCTGCGCGCCGAAGAAGGTCAAGATAATGTTCGACGACATGACGTTCCGTGAATCCCGCAAGGGGTATCCTGTCGGTAAGAAATATCCCCCTTCGCCTGTAATCCAGCCCCACCCTCCGCGGTATGCCGGCGAGCTTAAAGAACAGCCCGAACTTGCGCGACAAAGTAAAATCAAGGACCATGTCATATCTTTGCCGGCGTATCGACAAGAACAGCTTATACAGGGCCATCAGGCATCGGACCTTTGATCGCCGCCATAACCTCGCATAATCGTCCTTTTCATAGACAAATATCTCATCCACGTCCGGATCGCTCTCGACCACATCCCTGGTCCTGGCATTGCAAAGATAATCCACCGATAAGCCTTCCGTCTCCTTCTTCAGGCTTGCGATAAGGGGTGTCGTGAACAGCACATCGCCTATGCCGAATATATTCGCAACGAGCACTTTCTTCATAACATCCCCTTCGCCGCGTTAAATACTTCTTCGACGGTGATCGCGCGCAGGCATCTGTGATCATACGGACAGGCCGCATCATAGCACGGATCGCATCCCGGGTCTTCGTGAAATACCACGTGTTTTTCTCCCCACGGGCGCCAGCGCGTGGGACCCGTGCCGGGCATATTCCTTCCGAATATTGCTATGACGGGGATATCCAGCGCGGCCGCCATGTGCATGGGGCCGGTATCATTACCGATAAACAGCTTGGACCTTTTAATAAGCGCGGCCAGTTCTTTCAGGTCCAATATCCCCGTGAAGTCCAGTACATCCGTGCCGGACTTCTTTAAAATACCGCCGGTCAGATCTCTCTCTTCCCTGCTTCCCAGGACAGCCACGTTACAACCGGCCTCTTTTCTCAACCTGCGGATAAGCTCCGCGTATCTTTCACGGGGCCATATCTTGGCGGGGTTGCTGCTGCCGGGGTGGATGACGACCAACGGCCTGTCCGGAATAACGCCTTTTTCGGCCAGAAGCTTCTCAACAACGTCTTTATCTTTTCTTTCAACGGAAAGGCGCGGAGCGGGCGCTCCGCTCTCTATGCCCGTCAGCCGTAACAGGTCCATCGTGTACTCGATCTCATGCTTCTCGCCTCTTTCCCTTTCGTCGTGTATTTTTCTATTAAGAAGAAAACCCCATTTCCTGTCATAGCCTATACGATCAGGGATACCCGCCAGGAAACACGCAAGATGGAGCATCTTATGCGGATTAAGGACTATTGCGGCATCAAAGCGGCTCTTCCTCAGCAGAATAGCCAGATCGACGGCCCTGAGAAACCAATTATTCTTCTTGAAGGTATCAACGGTGATTATCTTTTTTATGTTGTTCCTTCCCTCGACCAGGGGTTTGGAATATTCAGATGTCACGAACGAAACACTGGCACCGGGGTGCCGTTCTGTTATGGCATCCGCCGCGACGGTCGAAAGCAGGACTTCCCCGATACGGTCGGTCCGAAAGATAACGATGTTCTTGATACTGTTGATCATGGGGATCCCTTGCGAGATAAATTCGCATTTATGATTTAAACCGGCACCGCAGCAACGTTCTTATTGCGTCTATGCCGTCGCGCCAGCCGATCTTTTTTCCCTCACCGTATCCGCGACCGCGATACGATATCGGGACTTCCCTGATGACATGTCCCTTTTTCAGGAGTTTTGCCGTTACTTCCGGCTCGATCTCGAACCGCCTCGCCCGGATATCAAGGTTCCGCATGATATCCGTCCTGACCATCTTATAACACGTCTCCATATCCGTAAGGGAGCTGCCGAAAAGCATATTTGTCAGAACGGTAAGGCTCCAGTTGACGAAGAAATGCGGAAAGTTGGTGGACCGCCATGTCCTGAGAAACCTCGAGCCGTAGACTGCGTCCGCCCCGGTCTCTTCAGCGACTTTGGCCAGCTTTACTATATCGCGCGGCAAATATTCCATATCCGCGTCCTGAGCTATCACGTAATCCCCGGTGGCATTGGAAAGAGCTGTCCTTATCGCCGCTCCCTTGCCCTTATTTTTTTCATGATAAAAAATCCTGACATCCTCTTCTTTATCGCCGAACCTGTCTTTCAGCAGTTCACGGGTCCCGTCCGTGGAACAGTCATCGACCAGTATCACTTCCTTATCAAGCTTGATCTCCCTGACCAGCCCGATAATATCCATGACCGTCCTGGATTCATTGTAAACCGGCATAAGTATGGACACTTTCATAACCGTATTCTCAACCGTCCGCTCCCGCCTCTCTAGGCTCAAGTAACTTTACGACAAAAGAAAGCATCAGCCAGAAAAAGATCGACAATTTAAGGGAAAAAAGCTGCGTATCGAAAAAAGCATGCACTAAGAACGCAAGAAAGCCCGAAAATACTCCTATGAAAATAACATCAAGTTTTTCTTTCAATCGTCTGTACCCTCTCAGGATGACCTCGCCCATGATCCACAGGAATGAAGCAAGCCCCAGGATACCTGTTTCCGCCAGGATCTGCAGATAGCAATTATGGGCATATTGACACCCGCTTGCGCTCCCGTATTTGGAAAAATTATCCATGAAAAGCCCCAGGCCGCAGCCCACCAGCGGGGAGTCTTTGAAAATAGCAGCTGCCGTTGTCCACATCCTGAAACGGGTCGCGTCTCCGCCCTTCTGCAGAATAAAGACAAGCCTTTCCCTTAAAGCCGGTACAGCAAGTACGACTATTAAAAAGATCGCCGCCATCGAAAAGATCATTACCTTGATCCTTTTATTCGCGACAAATACCGCCAGGAGCAGGCATATGCTGAAAAAAGCCACCCAGGACCCCCGGGAATACGTAAAAAGCATGTTAGCGATTATCATCAAAGCCAGAAGGAAGAAAACGCCCCTGAGCTCCATTCTCTTTACAGAGCTGAATATTCCCATGTTTATAAAGAAAATCGCCACCAGAAAGGTGGCAAAGTCATTGTAATGATTGAATGTGGCCCTTACCGCCAGGTAGTTCCCGACGTTGTTCAGATCAAATCCTCTTAAAAAATCCGCGCCGGTGGCCTTCTGATAAAGACCGTCAATGCATACAATAAAGGTGGCCACTAATAAAACGTACAGAAGGGCCTTTAACTGTTTTCTTGTCAGGAAGATCCTTGCAAAATAGAACAGCAGGACCCCTTCACCCCACTTGGTGATCCATGCCCTGAGGCTCTTCGCGAACAAGGGTCCGCTCGCCGTCAAGGACAAGCCGATAAGTATGTAAAAAATAAGAACGGCAAGATTGACCCTGTCGCTGAAAAATAGTCTGATCGCCCTGAAGGAAGGCGGTTGGAGCGCCGCTTTGGCCATCATCCCGAGCATGACAAGACCGAAAGAGATCTCTATCCCGCTGTTGGAAACCGGCAGAAAAAAGGCCAGAGAAAGAAAAAACAAAAAAAGGGATCTATCCAGAAAAAGCGTTATTTTATTTTTCGTAACAATATCCATAAAGTCGTCGAACCTCAGTAAGCCCCTTTCCCTTTCAAAACCGCCGGTACGGTCCACCACAGTATCATCAGATCCAGGCCGAAGGACCAGTTGTTTATGTACCAGTCATCCCATTTCACCCATTTCCTGAAACTGAGGGCGCTTCTGCCCCTTACCTGGGACAGGCCTGTCATGCCCGGTCTGATAGATATCCTGTGCATGTGACTGGAATCATACTGCCGGACCTCATCGGCCGTAGGCGGCCTGGGCCCCACCAGGCTCATTTCCCCCTTTAAAACATTAAGAAGCTGAGGAAGTTCGTCCAGGCTGTATTTTCTCAGAAAAGCTCCTACCCGCGTTATTCTCGGGTCCTTTTTGATCTTAAAGATTATGCCGTCTTTCACTTCGTTCTCTTCCATCAGCTCTTCTTTTAATTTATCCGCGCCCATTATCATGGACCGGAACTTGTACAGGCTGAAAATATTGCCCTTGTAGCCCACTCTTTTCTGGATATAAAACACCCGGCCGCGGGAATCCAGCTTGATCAGCACTGCGATCAACATGAACACCGGGAACAGGGCTGCCAGCAGAATAAAAGAAACAGCCACGTCAAACAATCTCTTGAGGAAAAACTCGGTCGGATGCTGCCTCCTGCTCTTATAGGTCAGAAGGGGGACGATCCCCAGATAATTCATCTCGGAGATCGCAAGGGGCTCCTCAAAACTCTGAGGGACCACCCTCACCCCCACCCGATGATCTTTGGCGTCCTTTATCAGCCGGTTGACGGTACCCGTCTCCGAGGGAATAGTGATTATGACCTCATCGACAAAATGTTTTTTTATTATAGTGGAAAAATCCCGAATAGCGCCCAGTACCCGCACGCCTTCAACGTCCCCGTTGATATTATCGTCCAGAAAGCCGACCACCCTGAACCCCCACCAGGGCATCTTTCTGATCTCCTGAAGCGCCAGAACGCCCATCTTGCCCGCGCCTATTATCATAACATTTATATTATGAAACCCGTTTGAGATCATTTTTCTTAAGATCAGTCTCTTTACGGTCCGCCACGCGCTCAATAAAACGCAAAACAGGATAACGCTCTCCAGAAAGATCTGCCTGGAAAAGAATTTATACTGCGAAAAGAACACGACCGCTCCTATTAGTACGCTGGTATATAACACGCAAACGCACACCCTGCCGATCTCTTTCGGGATGGCAAGGCTTCTGTCGGTATAATACAAATTTCTCATTTTCAGCGCCAGCAGCAGGAAGAACGCCCACAGAACGAAAACGAATGAATATTCCCTGAAATTGGGCAGATACACGCCGGTAAAGATATCTTCCGGAGAGTTATACCTGAAGAGATAGGACAAGTAGAAACCTGTCGTGATAAAAACCAGATCTACAAAAATATAGAAAGAATGAACTTTACGTAATGGTCTTATCATCGAGTCGCCTTGAAATTTATCATTAAGATTTAAAGAAATCCCTTGTTGTCCGGATTATATATTCTATCTCTTTCTCGCTGAGTTCAGGATAAACGGGCAAAGAAAGAACTCTTTCTGCCGCTTCCTCGGAAACCGGAAAACTGCCTATGGAACGCCCCAGATCCTTATAACACGGCTGCAAATGCAGCGGCACGGGATAATAAACGCGCGCGGCTATGCCCCTCTCATTAAGATACCGAAGGAACTCATCTCGCTTATCCACAGCTATGGTGTACTGATGATAGGTATGTACATTGCCCCCGGCGACCTTCGGCGTAATGATACCGAGCGGCGAAAATGCCTCATCGTACCGGGCGGCAATAGCCCGTCTGCCTTCAAGCCATGCGTCAAGTTTCTTCAACTTGACGCGAAGAACGGCGGCCTGGAGGCTGTCGAGCCGCGAATTATACCCTATCTCTTCATGGATATACTGTTCGCGGCTGCCATGGACGCGAAGTCTTTTTATCCGCTCGATCACAGCCGTATCTGAAGAAGCGACCATGCCCCCGTCCCCGAATCCTCCCAGGTTCTTGCTGGGAAAAAAGCTGAAACATCCCGCATTTCCGAAACTTCCCGCTCTTTTCCCCCCGCAGGTTGCGCCTATGGCCTGGGCGCAATCTTCTATGACCTTGAGCTCGTATCTATTTGCGATCTCCATAATACGGTCCATGTCAGCGCATTGCCCGTAAAGATGCACGGGGATTATCGCCTTGATCGCATTTTTCGTCTCGGGAGGCGCATTCTGCAAAAGCTCCTCTATCTTATCAGGATCGATATTATATGTCCCGGGGTCTATATCGACGAACAGCGGTCTTGCCCCGAGGACAGAGATGGATTCCGCGGTGGCAAAAAACGTGAACGGGGTCGTAATGACCATGTCCCCCTCACCGACTCCCAGGACACGCAAGGCAAGAATGATCGCGTCCGTGCCCGAGGCGACGCCTGCCGCATACGATACGCCCGTATAATCGGCGATCTCTTTCTCCAGAGCGCTTACTTCCGGCGACAGGATAAAATACTGGCTGTCAACAACGCGCATCATCACCCTGCTTATCTCATCTTTTATCGACTCGTATTGCGCCTTAAGATCCAATAACGGTATTTTCATGTTCGCTTTCCCCATTAATCAGTCCCTGTAATTCTCCTTGAACCATCGGATGGTCTTAAGCAGTCCCTCTTCCAGGCCGACCCGCGGCTCCCATCCAAGTTTCTCCCTGGCTTTCGTGATATCAGGCCTTCTCACCTTCGGGTCATTGACCGGGAGATCTTCAAAAACTATTTCCCTCTTGCACCCGGTAATCTCCCTGATCTTCTTCGCGAAATCGAGAACGCTCATTTCCTCGGGATTACCGAGATTCACCGGCTCGTTGAGATCCGACCCCATGAGCTTCATAAGCCCCGCGACCATATCCGACACGTAGCAAAAACTCCTGGTCTGTGAACCGTCGCCGTACACCGTCAACGGCTTATCCTTAAGCGCCTGGTCTATGAAGTTCGGGACCACTCTTCCGTCATGATGGCGCATGCGCTCGCCGTAGGTATTGAATATGCGCGCTATTTTCGCGTCAATACCGTGGCTCCTGTGATACGCAAGAGCGATGGCCTCCGCAAAACGCTTGGCTTCATCGTAGACCCCGCGCGGACCGATAGGATTGACGTTCCCCCAGTACGTCTCAGGCTGAGGGTTGACAAGAGGGTCTCCGTATACTTCCGACGTGGATGCCAGCAGGAATTTGGCATTATGCTTCTTAGCCACTCCCAGTAAGTTGTGGGTTCCCAGCGAACCTACCTTCAGCGTCTTTATCGGATAGTTAAGATAGTCCACGGGGCTTGCCGGTGAGGCCAGATGAAGGACATAATCGATCTCTCCGTCGACGTCTATGTATTTGGACACGTCGTGTTCGATAAATTCAAAATTCACTTTTTTCTCAAGATGAGAGATATTTTCCAGCCTGCCCGTTACAAGGTTATCCATGCATATGACCTCATGGCCCGCCTCAAGCAGCTTTTCCGATAAATGTGATCCGATAAACCCGGCTCTGCCGGTTATTAGCACCCGCATATCTTCCTCTCTATTTGTTAAGGAACCACTCCGCTGTCCTTTTGAGGCCTTCATGAAAATCGATCCGCGGCCCGACTTTGAGAACTTTTTTCAGCTGAGTTATATCCGCAAATGTCCTGTCCACGTCGCCGGGGCGTTTGGGCCCGTAAACGGGCCCGATATCCCTGCCGAGGATCTTTTTAAGCTCTCTCTCGACGTCAAGGACCGAATAATCGCGCCCGGAAGCGACGTTAAAGACCTTTCCCGAGACCCCCGGAACCTCGCACGCGGCAAGATTCGCGTCAACGACATTGGCGACAAAAGTAAAATCGCGGGACTGTTTGCCGTCGCCGTCGATGGTGCACGGCTGATGTTTTGAAAGCATCGATATAAAAGCCGGCACGACCGCGGAATATCTTGATTCCGGGTTCTGCCTCGGCCCGAAAACGTTGAAATACCTCAGGCTCACGGTCTCAAGCCCCATGGTCCCAGCGAATATCCTGCAGTAATATTCCCCTGCGAGCTTGCTTACCCCGTACGGCGATATGGGATTGGGGGTAAGGGTCTCTTTTTGGGGATAGCTATCACAGTTGCCGTAAACAGAACTGCTTGAGGCATAGACGAGCCTCCTGACGCCCGCTTCCTTTGCCAGCATCAAAAGGTTCAGTGTGCCGCTCACGTTGACGTCATTGGTCACGACAGGCTGTTCCACGCTTCGAGCCACGCTCCTGAGCGCAGCCTGGTGAAGGACAAGATCAACATCCTTCAGAGCTTCTCTCACGTCATCTGCGTCGCGCACATCCCCTTTCCGGAAATCTATCCTGTCCATAAAAGGGGCAAGATTTTCTTCTTTTCCGGTGGAAAGGTCGTCCAGCACGCGGACGTCCTGACCCTGCCTGACCAGTTCTTCCACGATATTCGAACCTATGAATCCCGCACCGCCCGTAACTAAATATTTTTTCATGGTCTTTCCTTTACCCGCCTGTTCGGCAGATTCACAGCTTGGCTATATTGTCCCCCCTGATCCCGTGCCGTTCAAACGCGTTCCTGGCGTCAAACGCCAGGGCGGCATTAGCGGCGATCATCCTGTAATCCAGATCGCTGTGATCGGTGACTATCAGGACTATATCCTGCTTTTTTAAAAGCGCCGGGGTCAGCCTGCGGGATCTCATCCTGATCCCGTTAACATTAAGATACGGTATGAGGGGGTCATGATAGGTCACGTTTATCTTTTTCCTTTTGAGGCCCTCTATGATCTCCAATGCCGGGGATTCCCTTAAGTCGTTGACATCCTTTTTATAGGTCACTCCTATAACAAGCACGCGCGCGGTGCCGAGTTTTTTCCTCACCGCTTTCAGGGATCCCGTTATCTGCCCGGTCACGTACATCGGGACCATGCGATTGGTCCGCGCGGCAAGATCTATCATCTTCGTCTCAAATCCGACGGTCCGGGCTTTCCATGAAAGATACATGGGGTCCGCCGGGATGCAATGTCCGCCGATGCCGGGACCGGGATAAAACGGCATGAACCCGAACGGTTTTGTCCGGGCCGCTTCTATGACCTCCCATACGTCGATCTTCAGCTTGCGGCAAAGCATGGCGAATTCGTTTATAAGAGCTATATTCACTATGCGGAAGGTATTCTCCAGGAGTTTCGTCACCTCAGCCGTTTCGGCGCCGGACACCCCCACCACCCTGTCTATGATCTTTGAATATAGCAATTCGCCGAGCCGGGTGCTTTTCGGGGTAACGCCGCCGATGACCTTTGGTATGTTTGTCAGGCCGTATTTCGGGTTTCCCGGATCTATCCTTTCCGGCGAAAAGGCCAGATAGAAGTCTTTGTCCAGACTGTACCCGCTTTTCTCCAATTCGGGCAGGATGACTTCGCGCGTCGTGCCCGGATACGTGGTGCTTTCTATCACGATCAGCTGCCCGGGGCGCATCTTTTTTCTCAAAGAGCGGCTGGCAAGAACAATGTAAGATATGTCGGGCTCCGCTATTTTCCTCAACGGAGTGGGAACGCACATGACGATCACATCCGAGGAGCGCAGCACGCCGCTATCGGCCGTAACGGAAAAACAGCCCTTGCTGTACGCCTCGCGCACTTCCTCGGAAGAAATATCATTTATGTACGATTCTTTTCTTTTTAATTTTTTGATACGATGGGGGTTATTGTCCAGACCGTTAACGGTGTAACCCTTACGGCAGAATTCAAGGGCTATCGGCAAACCGACATACCCCAGCCCTATAACGGTGATAACCGCGTTCTTGTTTTTTATCTTCTTTTTGAGTTCAGAATAAACGTTCATCTTATGCTCTGGTCAAATCGATATTCCATGCTAAAAATAATGTTCCCTGACGTAATCCGCCAGCGCCTCTTCCCAGGAACGCATCCTGTATCCCGTAGCTTCCTGGAATTTGCCGCTGTCAAGGGCCGAAAAGGCGGGCCTTGGAGCAAACCCTGTCAGCTCCGACGACAGAATCGGCTCCACGATGACCTTCCCCCTCATTCCTGCTTCGCTCAGTATCTTCAGGGCAAAATCATACCGGGAACACCATCCTGAATTGGACACGTGAAAGATATATTGCCTGAAGTCGCCAAAAGATCCGATAAGTTTCTTCAGCGCGCCGGCAAAATCTCTCGTGCACGTGGGAGACCCGATCTGGTCCCTGACGATCCGCAGGCGTCCCTCGGCCTTCCCTTTTGCTATTACGGTATCCACAAAATTGTCACCTCCGGGGCCGTAAAGCCAGCTCGCCCTTACGATCGCATAACGCGTAATAACATTTTTTAGGGCTTTTTCAGCTTCCCATTTCGCCCTGCCGTAAACACTGAGAGGCCGTCCGGTGTCATTTTCCACATAGGGCTCGCCTTTTTCCCCGTCAAACACGAAATCCGTGCTTATGAATACGACGGGGGTGCCTTCTCCGCTTAAAGCCTCGGCAACATTACGGGTGCCGGCGGTATTGACCTCATAAGCCTTTTCCGGGTCCCTCTCGCACCCATCGACATCTGTCCATGCCGCCGCGTGAATGACCAGATCCGGTCTTTCCTTGTCAAAGATCTCACTGATCCGTTCGCGATCGGTCACGCTTGCTCTATAAAACCTCCGAGGCCCGTGATCCGAAGCCGCGGGACCGGCAACATCCATCCCTGCTATATCGTTTCCCGTCCCCAAAACCTTGCATAGCTCCGTTCCCAACATCCCGCTTGAACCGGTGATCAGTATCTTCATTTTGCGCCGTAGGGTCTCACCTTACCATTCTATAATTTCCGCTTTATCTTTAAGGGGCTTCCACCAGGCCTCGTTCGCCTTATACCACTTGAGGGTCCTTTCAAGGTTCCCGGTAAAATCACCCTCCGGCGTCCAGCCGAGCATTTTGATCCTGGATGAATCCAGCGCGTACCGCCTGTCGTGACCCGGCCTGTCATTGACATACTCGATAGATTCCCTGCCCTTTCCCATCATGGACAGGATCTTTTCGGTCAGCTCAAGGTTGCTCAGAAGGTTTCCTCCTCCTATGTTGTAGATCTGCCCCGGCTTGCCCTGACGCAGCGCCAGGTCAATACCCCTGCAGTTATCCTCCACGAAGAGCCAGTCCCTGACATTACCGCCGTTCCCGTAAAGGGGGACCTTTTGCCCCCGCAGAAGATTGGTCATGAACAGCGGTATGATCTTTTCGGGATACTGAAAAGGGCCGAAATTATTGGAGCTTCTCACGACGACCACCGGCAATCCATAAGTAGTATGGTAAGATAGCGCCAGAAGATCCCCCGCCGCCTTGGTGGCGGAATACGGGCTGTTCGTGTTCAGGGGGTCATCCTCTTTTGACAGCCCCTTCGGAACGCTCCCGTACACCTCATCGGTCCCTACCTGAACAAAGCGGGCGATATTCGCCTTCCTGGCCGCTTCCAGGAGCGTTTTTACACCGAAAACGTTTGTCATCAAAAAATCATCCGGGTATTTAATGGACCTGTCTACATGTGTCTCCGCGGCAAAATTCACGAGTATATCAACCTCGTTCACCAGGTCCCCGATCAGTTTCTTGTCGCAGATATCGCCCTTGACGAACGAATAACGCGCGTCCCCTGCGATATCACGGAGATTTTCGGGATTGCCGCAATACGTCAGCTTATCAAGGTTGATAACGCGCGTATCTTTATATTCCCGAAGCACGAAACGGATGAAATTCGAGCCTATGAACCCGCAACCGCCGGTCACCAGCAATCTCATGCCCCCGTCCCTTCTTTTTGGTCCCGCTGTGCCACGAGCTGATTGGCCCTCAGGAGAGAATCGAATGTCCCGGCATCCGTCCACCATCCGTCAAGCTTTGAACATGTCAGCTGACCTTTTCCAAGATACATGTTATTCACGTCGGTTATTTCGAGTTCTCCCCGCCCGGACGGTTTTAGTTCCCTGACAAGATCAAAAACCCGGCCATCGTACATGTAGATCCCGGTAACGATATAACTGGTCTTGGGCTTCTTTGGTTTTTCCACGATACGGGTTATCCTGTCGCCGTCGAACTCGACCACCCCGAACCGCTCCGGGTTGGGAACATCCTTTATCAGGATCCTGGCGCCTTCGGCCTGGGCGGCAAATTCTTCCACTTCATGCCTGATACTTTTTTCGATGATATTATCACCGAGTATCACCACGCTCTTGTCCCCGTCGACGAAATGTTCCGCCAATCCCAGCGCTTCAGCTATTCCGCCTTCTTTCTCCTGATACGCGTAATTGATCCCCTTTAAACCGAAGTCATGCCCGTTCCCGAGCAGCCGCAGGAAGTTCCCGGCGTGAGGGCCTCCCGTGACCACCATGATATCCTTTATGCCCGCCTCGACCAGGGTCTCAATAGGATAATAGACCATCGGCTTATTGTAGACGGGTAAAAGATGCTTGTTCGTGATCTTGGTAAGCGGGGACAGCCGCGAACCCAGCCCACCCGCCAATACTATGCCTTTCATCGCCTGCTCCTTGTTTTCTGTCTGCTGCAAGACCGGCATTACTTGCGCCAATCAAACTCTATATCGTTGTCAAACGCATCGACCCGGTATTCATCGGGGTTACCGTGATCATAAGGCTCCGTGACCGTATTGACCACCACCGCTTCTTCATCCCCCACGCATTTGAATCCGTGGTAGACCTCCGGCGGTATCTGCACGAGGAGCGGCTCCTCCAGGCTTATGACATATTCATCCACGTTGCCGAATGTCGGAGAATCCTTGCGGCCATCATACAGGCCAAGGCGCATCCTGCCCCTGATGCAGGTAAAGTTATCCGTTTGCTTTTTATGATAATGCCAGGCTTTTACCACGCCGGGGAAAGCCGTGGTCATGTATACCTGCCCGAATTTTTCGAACAGGTCATCATCGCTGCGCAATATTTCCATCAGCCGCCCGCGCTCGTCCGGGATCACCTTTAACCTTTTCACTCTGACACCCTCTATCATCTGTCCCTCCTGTTTACTGACGTCTCGCGGCCATCACCCGCGTCCGATCCCCGCATACCTGAATCCCATGTCTTTCATTTTTTCGGGATCGTAGATATTCCTCCCGTCAAGAATGACGGGCTGCCTCATGACGCTCTTGAGCCTCTGCCAGTCGATCTCCTTGAATTCGTTCCACTCGGTCATAAGCGCCACGCAATCCGCGTCCCGGGCGGCATCGTAGGCATCTTTGCAGTAAATGATCCGGTCGCCGAGCTCGGCCCTGGTCTTTTCCATGGCCGCCGGATCAAAAGCCTTTATCTTGGCTCCCGCCGCTATAAGACGCCTGATGATGTCTATCGAAGGTGCGGACCGGATATCGTCCGTATTCGGCTTGAATGCCAGTCCCCATATTCCTATGATCTTGTCCGGAAGGTTCCATAACATGTCCGTGATCTTTGAGACCGCGAGTTCCTTCTGCATCTCATTGATCTTCTGCACCTCTTTCAGCATATCGAACGGATACCCCAGCCTCTCGGAGATATGGATAAAAGCTTTCAGGTCCTTGGGAAAGCAGGATCCGCCAAAACCTATGCCTGCCCCTAAAAAACGCCTGTTTATCCTGGGGTCCAGTCCTATGCCTTCCGCTACGGCATTGACATCGGTTCCCACTTTATCGCATATATTGCTTATGGCATTGATAAAAGATATCTTGGTGGCCAGAAAAGAATTGGAAGCGTGCTTGATAAGCTCGGCACCTTTTATGTTCGTGACCACGATCTTCGTGCGAAGAGGTTCATACAGTTCCCTTAATATCTTTTCCGCTTTTTCTGATTCCACGCCGATCACCACCCTGTCCGGGTTCATAAAATCCTCTATCGCCGTGCTCTCGCGCAGGAACTCGGGATTGGAAGCAATATCAAATTTATTGCTGTTCTTCCCGAACATGTTGATGGTATCTTTCACCCATCTGTTCGTCTCGACCGGAACGGTACTTTTTTCCACTATAAGCTTGTAGGAATCCATGTTCTCCGCTATGACCCGCGAGACCTTTTCTATGCCCGTAAGATCGGCGCTGCCGTCCTCGCGGGGCGGTGTCCCTACGCATATAAAGATCACCTCGGCGGCTTTAACCGCTTCTTTGATGTCCGCGGTAAAGCTGAGCCGGTTGTTCCGGCGGTTTTTCCTTACGAGCTCCTCGAGACCCGGCTCATATATGGGGATGTCGTCATTATTCAGTGATTCTATCTTTTTTTCATCATTGTCCGCACAAACGACCTCGTTCCCGAGATCGGCAAAACAAGTCCCCGTTACAAGGCCCACGTATCCTGTCCCAATGATCGCCAGTTTCATGAACAACTCCTTAATGAGACCATAACTTACACGATCGACAGAGAACGTAAGTTATATGGTCGAATTAACCCCGCACCCGGGTATTTATGCTTTTACGATAATCACCGGGGCGCGGAACCAGGTTCCCGAACACACTACTATCGTAATATTATATATGGGCTAAAATTATAACATATTATAGTTTAGACCGCAATAGCACCTGTTATTTGGGCATGTGCGCGGCGCCCGGCGGGCGTTTGGAGAACGATCTGCTCAGTCCCAGCGGCAGATCGGGGAAGGCTTTGATCCTGAAAACCAGCCAAAATGTGAAATTATCCCTGATCAGGTTGCCTCCGTCAACGTCATAAGCAAACTCCACCTCCCAGCAGTGAAGGTCCCTGGTTATCGACACCTGCTGCTCCTCAATAGACATTCTCTGCAGGTCAACCCTCTCATACCACCCTACCTGCCATTTCGGATTCAGCCGGTAGTTCAGGTCGAACGTAAATTGATTCCGCGGCTCGGGTGTCTTTTTTTCGTACCGGTACCCCATGTCCACCCGGAAAAAATCCCAGGGGCGCAAAGAAGCTTCGATGCTGGCAGTGTTTACTGTCTCGTTCTCCGGAGCGATTTCCATCTTGCTTTCCACGTAAAGCCATTTATACGGCCTGAGTTCCAGGTCAAATTTAAGATCTCTGAACTGGCCGTTATCTTCAAATGCGAAGCTTTTTTTCTTCATTCGGAAAAGATAATCCACGCTGGCAATAAACCTGACAAGATCGACCGTTTCCAGGCCGCTGTCGCCGGGGCGCTTGGTCTGTAATTTATTCTCCAGGGAGAGCGTTACTCCGTTCTCCTTTTCAAGCGAGTCTATGCTGTCCATCTGAAAAAGATTGTCTTTACTGACGGTCGGCTGGTGCACATGAAAATAACCGGCGCTGGGGGCAAAGATGTGCCTTAGTCCGTTAATATCGAGCCCCATAAAATCGGTTTCGATATCAAAAATACGGTAGAACCGGGAAGAAACGTCAAGTCCTCCTCCTACGGCAGTGCGATAAACGGGGTCGGCTCTCCATTTCGTATGACCGTACGCCGTTCCCCTGAACGTTCCGTACGGGACGAATTCCAAAGGGCCAAGATGCGCGGCGTAGGAAAGCTTGTGAAAAGAATCGAATCTGTTCACGCTTTCCGAGGACTGGCTCCCGGAAGCGTATTTTTTCTCGAACATGGTCGCCGACATCTCAGAGTTATAGTAAAGCGGAAAATCCCATAATCTCTGATCCGGAATATCCAGTTTGAGTTCAGGCAGTCTTTCCGTCACGGTATAAAAATCATTGAACCGTGTATTGGCCCCGATGCTGAGCGTATAGTTCTGTTTGGCCGATATGACGGAAATATAATTCAGGGGTGTGCGGTTATTCTCCTCGTACTCGTTGTAAAAATAATCTCTCAGGACATTTTCGTCGCTGACCCTGTTAAATTCCAGCATCCCGACAGTTCCCGGGTCGAAATCTATCCGATGCTTCCACTGGAACCTCTTCCGCAATTCCGGATCTATCCCTCCCTCGCCCTCAAAAGGCGTGCGCTCGTATGTCCCCTTATCGTTCTGGTGGATAAAATATGAACGGAACAGGCCTTCCCCGAGCCCGGGCATCTCGAAATCCGAGGCATTGTAGTAAAAGTCCGCGCCCTCGGCAAATCCTTTCTTGCTTCTGTAATCGGCGAGGACATCGACCCTGCTGTTCCCCCTTATATAGAACCGCCATGCCGATAAAAGAAAATATCCCCAGTCACTGCTCTGGCCGGGAACGAACTGGACCTTGGCGCGGCTCTGTATGATCGGATGATAATAATACGGGAACCACAGGACAGGAACCTTTCCGATATAGAAAAAGACGTTCTTGGCGATGACCTTCTCGTCCGGAAATACCTGTATCTCTTCCGCCCTTATGCTGTAATGCGGTTCATCAAGGTCGCAGGTGGTGATAAAACCTTTTCGGAGAAGATATTCGTTCTCTCCGACCTTAGCGCTTTCTTCGGCATGGCCGAACCACGGAAACGCCTCGACCTCTCCGCCTATGATCTCTCCTTCTCTCTTGATAAAATCATACCGTATCCGGTCGCCGGTAAGCGTGCCTTCGGGCTGTTCGATAACGACATTGCCCTCGCAAAGAGCCCTTCGGGTCCTGGTGTTCACTTCTATCCTGTCGCAGGTCAGCTTTACGTTGCCATGCGTGATGGAAACATTGCCCTCCGCGACGATCCTGGCTTCCTTCTCAAAATATTCCACCTTATCCCCGTCAACTATGATAGGTTGACCCGGCTTCAGCTGTTTGAGCAGATCGTCGTCCTGGGCAAAGGAACACGCGGATCCAGCGCATAAAAATGCGCATATGATCAATAATGTCGCTCCCGCGATCCTCAAATCTGACGATATCCTTTGCTTCATCATTTTCAATGCCTTGCGCCGATCATGCCGCGCAAACGGTATTCCGACCCTTTCGTTTTGCCTTGTAAAGGGCGGTATCAGCTCTTTCTATCAGCGACTCAACATCCTCTCCGTCCTCCGGATAGGTGGCAATGCCCACGCTGACCGTTATTTTTGCTTCCTCGTCAAAAGCTTTGATCTTCCCGGATTCTATGGATTTTCGCAAGCGCTCCGCGACGGTCAGGGCAAGCTTTTTTGTCGTTTCAGGAAGGGCGATACAAAATTCCTCTCCGCCGTACCTGGCGATCATATCGACTTCCCTCACCGAGCCCTTTAATCTTTCCGCTATCTTTTTCAGGACAACATCGCCGACGAGATGGCCATACCTGTCATTGCACTGCTTGAAATGATCGACATCCACCATGCCTATTGAGAACGTCAGTCCCAGGCGGCTTGCCCTGTCCACCTCTTCTTTTAACCTTCCCATCAGATACCGTCTCAGGTACACTTCAGTGAGCCCGTCGATTATCGAAAGTTCCTGGACCTGCTCGTACAACTCCACTTTTCTGAACTCCAGGGCGATCTGAGAAACAAGGATGCGGAACCTGCTGTAACTGGACTTGGAAGCGCCTTCGATCGCAAGTATCGCGCGGAGGTCATCGCCCACGAACAGAGGAAATACCAAAAAGGTGTCGTCCCTTGCATTTATCGAATCGAACAGGTCCGGCTCCTCGTCCCTGCTGACGAAGAACGGCCTGGAATCCCGGCGGCGGGTCCAGTCCACAACCGCCTCATACTCCAGTATCCTTTCGCTGTCCTCATAATAATCTTCGTCGCCCACGCTCTTTGATATGCCGCGGGAAAATTCCCCCTTACTGAAGGTCAGAAGATGCGTTATCTTGAATTTGAAGTTCTCTTCAAGAAAATCAAACAGGGCGTTCAAAAGATCCTCGATCTTCAGCGTCGGGGCAAGCTTTTTTGTTATTTCATAAAGACGTGAAATGCGCGTCAACTCGGTTTCTATTTTCCTTCCCCTGCGGTCTAGATCCTCCAACTTGTTGACGATACTGTCATATTCGCGCTGACGGACCTGAATATCGGATTCCTGATATGAGAAAAAAGACAAATACAGGTATCTCACCAGATAACTGGCCGCGGCTGCAGAGACCATAAGGCCCGTGATGACGAGCACATCTATAACGTTCAACGCCCCCACGTAATGGTAAAATATGAAAAACGCCAGATTGATGGAAAGCAGGGCCGCCGTGAGGGGGAGTGTCATCACGAACGGAGCGATGATAAAAATGAGCGAGATCATGAAAAGGACCAGATATTCATCGCCCTGCGGCAACTTATAGAACATCCAGCTGACGGCCATCAGCAGGATATTCAAGCCGAATACGATGATCCATTTTGTTTTGCTGGCGTCTTTGGACATCACTTTGAACATACCGTGTTCTTTCCCTCTGCTTTTGCCTTATACAAATATCTATCCGCTTCCCATATAATATCTTCTCTGAGCCTGGCATCCTCGGGAAATACCGCAACGCCGGCAGAGACCGTAACGGTATATTTTTGCCTGCGCAGGACCACCGGCCTGGACTGGATCTCCTTCCTGATGCTGTCGGCAAGTTTGACCGCCTTCTTTTTGGCGCAATTAAGGGCCAGAAAGGCGAACTCCTCCCCTCCGTACCTGGCGACAATATCGCCGGCGGAAGCCTTGGACTTCAATATCTGCCCTATATTCTTGAGGACCGCATCCCCTGCGATATGCCCGTGTTCATCGTTGAAATCCTTGAAATTATCGATATCCAGCATCAAAAGCGCGAAGGAACTGTCGCTGTGTAATGCCCTTTTCACCTCTCCCTCAAGGCGATCCATAAAATACCTGTGCACGTAAAGGCCGGTCAAGCCGTCCCTTATGGCCAGTTCTTCGGTCTGACGGTACAGGCGCGCGTTCTGCAGCGCAACAGCCGAAAGTTCCCCGATAATATCCAGAATACGCAGTTCGTGCTGGGTAAAAGCGGTCTCGCGCGGCGAATCCACCCTCAGCATCCCAAGAACACTGCTTTCCATTATCAGCGGCTTGATTATCAAGGAAGTGGAATCATCTTTCAGTTCCTCGCCTCCGACTGAAAACCGGAAATCCTTCCTCACGTCCTTCACAAGAAGGCTCTTCATGTTTTTCAACGCCCACCTGTCGAAAATACCGCCTTTCTTCATGATATACGCGTCACGCTTCTCGCCTTTTGACGTAAAGGAAAGATTGAGCTCATTATGCGCTTCATCGAGCATGAACAGTAAGACCCTGTTATCCCCTCCGTAGATATTGAATGTCTCCTCCGATACGATCCTTATGATATCCTCGTCCGAAAGAGAGAAACTTAGCCTGTCCGCTATGTTCTTAAGTTTAAAGAGGTTTTCTATCTTTTTGCCCATAGCTGAAATTTCGGCTTTCCTGTTCCTTCTGTGGTTCTCTATAAGATTGATATCTTCACGGATCCTTTCCATCGTAACCGTGTATTTCTGACTGGAAACGTTGATCTTCCTGAAAATATAGTAACCTATAAAACTGCTGAGGAAAAAAGCCATGATCAGAACACTGTAATAGTAGGTGTTCAGGTCGATCAGGGACCTGTACAGAAAGATCATGGTTATCAGAAAAGAAGCCAGACCGCCGAATACTCCCAGCAGGCTCCAGAAAAGCATGATGACCAGGCTTATCATGATCATCAGGCTGATAGCGATAAGTTCCAGGTGCTGTATCCGGCTTCCAAGAGATGGAACGTAGCTATTAAGACAATACAGCAGCCCCGTGAACAGGACAACGGAAACCGGTATGAGGAGATTCCTTTTTGTAAAAGGAGTCATGAAAAGTTCAGACAATTGTTTTTTCGGTTGCTTTGTCAAAAAAATGGATCTTACTCATGTCAAAGACGACATCCATGTCCTGATTTATCTGCGGATTGGCATCGCCCGCGACCCTGGCGACCAAAATATGTCTACCGCTGTTCATATGGATATACATTTCCGACCCCAGATGCTCAACCACTTCGCATGTCATCGTCACGATGTTCTCAGGAGGCGCTTCTGAAACAAAAAGCTTCTCATAGATGTCTTCGCTTCTTACGCCCATGATCACGCGCTTATCGATATAATCCTGAAGGGCGTCATACATCCCTTCAACTATTTTTATCCGGAAATTGCCCTCATCGAAATACAGCTTCATCTCTTTTTTTATGATCTTGCCTTCCAGGAAGTTCATTGGCGGCGCGCCTATAAAACTGGCAACAAATCTGTTGAGCGGCGAATTATACACATTCGTCGGAGTGCCTATCTGCTGTATGATGCCGTCTTTCATCACGACTATCCTGTCACCCAATGTCATGGCCTCGATCTGATCGTGAGTGACATATATCATCGTTGCCTGGAGCCTTCTATGCAGTCGACGGAGCTCTGTCCTCATCTGTACCCTGAGCTTAGCGTCGAGATTACACAAAGGTTCATCGAAAAGAAATACTTTAGGTTTTCTGACAATCGCTCTTCCGACCGCCACGCGCTGACGCTGGCCGTCGGAAAGTTCCTTGGGTTTCCTTTTAAGCAGTTTTTCCAATCCCAGTATAGCGGCCCCTTCCCTCACCCTTAAATTTATCTCATCTTTGGGGTATTTCTTTAATTTTAATCCGAAAGCCATGTTCTCGTATACGTTCATATGCGGGTAAAGGGCGTAATTCTGGAACACCATGGCTATATCCCTGTCCTTGGGAGAGACAGAGTTGACTTTTTTGCCGCCGATATAAATATCCCCCTTCGTGGCAGCTTCCAGTCCCGCTATCAGTCTCAGGGTCGTTGATTTTCCGCAACCGGAAGGCCCGACGAGGACAACAAATTCCTTGTCTTCGACTCCGAAACTTGCGTCATTAACGGCCTCAACGCCGCCCGGGAAAGTCTTGGCCACATTTCTCAAGCTGACCTGCGCCATGTTAGCTCCTTTGGCATATCACATTTATATACAATATATCATATTAATTGTCAACTATAATAGACAGTATTTTCTGAAGTATTCGTGGAGATTTAATAAAATGGCGGAGAGGGAGGAATCTCAAGTACGCTAAACAGTGCCGACCCCGACGCGAGCTTTTCGCTCCTCCCCTATGCTCAAATTGGACATGTTCTGTAGAATTTGAGATAAAATCAAGCATCAAAGGACAATGTGCTTAGCTTTAGGGTCAGGCGATGCCGCCTGCCGCGGCTACTTACACCCTGCCTCTGCGCTCTTCGAGTTTCCTGCGGATCTCCTGGGTTTTTTGTTTTGTCAAAGGCACGCGCAGAACAAAAATAATAGCGATCACGAGGCCCACGATCGGTACAGAAGCCAGACTCAAGCGGATCCCGAGTATGGTCTTAGGCGCCTGCACCGTAAGTTTCCAGGTAAAACCCACCCATGTCAAAATAAGACCGGAAACCCAATACCCTAATGAATTCCCCAGTTTAAGGATATAGGAAGCACAGGAGGTAAAAGAACCTTCCCTTCTTTCATGTGTATTCAGCTCATCGTCGTCAATAATGTCGGCTCCGATGGAGCTATGCAGCATCCAGAGAGAAGCCGCACACATCCCCATCAGACCCGAAGCGACCGTTTGCAGCCAGATGATCTTCGGCGTATACAGGAACCAGGAACCGCCGTAACCGCATATGCCTATCAGGCAGGCTACAACTGCCGCATGACGTTTGCCGATATGATGCGCAAGAAACGCGTGCAGCGGAACCCCTGTAAGGCCGCCCAGCATAAAAGCCACGCCCATCCAGAACTGCCAGTTATCTCCGATGATCTTGTTGCCGCCGGCTACATAAAAAACCGTGGCATAGTAACCAAGTGAGCCTACCATGCTCGTACCCAAAGTGAAAGCGCCGCCCATGATCATCATCTGGCGGAACGATCTGTTCCTGAGCGTCTCACCAAAACCGCTCAGGATAGAGATCTTCTCTTTAACGTTCAGCACCACTTTGTCATAGTAGCGTTCTTTTGTTTTTAAGAAGATCGTTATGGCAAAAATGGCCATTACCACGCCGAATATCGCTGTGTATACCTGCAATCCCAGGAGAGTATTTTTTTGTCCTGTTCCCGGGATAAGGAACCAGGCCAGGTTGGTGAACCGCAAAGCGTAAAAATTGACCAGTTCCGAGATCTTTTGGGCTACACTGCGATAGGCCATGATGGAGGTACGCTCTTCATAATCAGGCGACATTTCCGCGCCCAAACTGTAGTACGGCACGGTAAAAGAACTGATTATGGGAATATAGATCATGTTGGACAATATCATGTACCAGAACACCACGGATACGCCGAGGAATTGTATATTCGCCCAGGACGGCGATACCAGGAACAAGACCGGCAGGCCCAGTCCGCTTAAAATACCGGCGATCAGAATAAAAGGACGCCGGCGGCCCCATTTGCTGCGCAAGTTATCGGACAGCCACCCTACCAGAGGATCAACAATGGCGTCAAAGACCCGGATCAACGTAAGCGCCAGACCCACGAGCCACGGCGGAACACCCAGATACATGTTGAAAACCGCAAAAGCTACGGACGCGTACAGCCAGAGGCCCCACATATCGAGTGCCGTACCAAGACTATAGAATAACTTCGTGGGGACCGGGAGGTGATCGCGCCAGGTTTTGTTCCCGGTAACAACATTAGCTTTTTGCGCTGGGTTAGCTTCTTGCACTGTATTTCCTCCTTTTCCTTTTTTTGCGGATCGATCTTAACGATTATAACATGCGTCGATAAGCCGCTCTAAGCTTGTGGTAGCCACGCATTGAACCGTATCAGCGCCGCCGTAATAAATTTTGATCTCGCCGTTATCCTCCGCCACAGCCCCGCAGGTAAACACCACGCTGGGAGTCTGTCCCACGAGTTCGTATTGCTCCTCGGGGATCAGGATCGCGTCCTCAGACATGGCCTTGACTTTTGACGGGTCCTCCAAATCCAAAAGGCACACGCCTAATTGATAAACAAGGTGCGATTTGCATTGACTGCGCACTCCGTGAAAAATGCTCAACCATCCCTCGGGTGTCCTGATGGGGGTGGCTCCCGGCCCGATCTTTGTCCAGGCCCAGCGGATCCCCTCCCAGTTCCTGAACACGCACTTACTCTTTCCCCAAAAGATCAGATCCGGGGAATAAGACACCCAGATATCCCCGGTATCGGCCCCGGTATTGGGCCGGTCAAGGCGCGCGTACAAGCCGCCTATCTTCTCCGGGAAAAGCACCCCGTTGCGGTTATCTGTTTCAGAGATGAACCCCATCCACTGGAATTTCTCGAAGTCCTTTGTCTTCACCAGGCTCAGCCGGCAGGTGTGGCCTGAGTGCGCGGCATGGACTATGTAATACGTATCTCCGATCTTCGTCACGCGCGGATCATAATACATGCCGGTGGTGTATTCCTTAAATTCCGGGTCATCATGGGGCATATCAACCGCCTTTGGCCGCGGTTTAAAATGATAACCGTCCGCGCTTTCCGCGATCCAAAAACGGTCAGCCAAAGCGGAATTCTCCACCCGGCAGACCATTATGTAAACACCATTGTGTTTCACGATGCCGGAATTAAAAACAGTTTTAATATTGGCCTCGGCGGGAAAATCCTTACCTGTCAAGATAGGATTGCCCTTATACCGCTTGCATATAGGATACTTTTTTGTGCTCACGTCTAACACCTCCGAATCTGTATTCAAGCCTGACACCTCCCAACCCCCTTGCGCACACTGTTCTTATTAGGTAATATCCAGCCACTCTGTATCGGCCCTATTCCATTCCAAAACCGTATGTCCCCTATCCTCAAAGAATGCCCGGACTTTTCCCTCATCGTATTTTAGCAGGTCCTGAAGAATAGGCACCAAGATAGAAAGAACGTTATCGGATATTACGCTTCTGCGGCAGATGTGCCCCATGTAAGGCGCCGGGGAAACGGTTATGGTATACCCCTGGTAGGACCTAACGTGTAACATCACATGGACATCGCTTGAACCGTCACCTACATAGATAATGGCATACCTGGTGACATTCTCTTTTTGCTTTAACATGTCAAGAGTGGATACTTTCGCGTGCCCGGCATTGGTCCTTTCAACATCCTGGACGATGCCGTTTTTGTAAATAAAGGTCGTGCCGTAGATGTTTTCAGCGGGGAATATGTCTTCCACGGCCTTCTCGACACATTCTTTAGGCGCCGCGGATATTATATACGGGCTGAAATGGCAATCGTCAATTCCTTCGGTCAGGATCTTTATGAGTTCCGGAACCCCCTTTTTCAGCTCGATCTCTTCCCCTACTTCATAAAGAAGGTCTTTACTTACTTTCCCGGCATAATCAGGGTCCCGGCTTATCAAATGCGCGAGTTCCCCGCCGAGCTGCACGATATTCCTGCGTTGTATTTCCGCGATCTTACGGTCGAACTGCTCGGCAGATATCCCCAGCTTTGAGCTCAGTATATACCCCACATCCCCTTTAGAAAGCGTCTTGTCGAAATCAGAGACGAAGAGAATTTTTTTCTTCATTTCAGCGCACTCCTTTTTAGCCATCCATTAAAGGTTATTAGTTTATCATCCGCGTGCCCAAATCACAACATAATTTTTGACGTTATGACAGGATATAGCCCGGTCAACGGTCTATTGTCAATGGTCTACTGCCTAACTGAGGTATTCTATTAACCCAAAAAGCCTCTGCCGGAGCTCGCCTCTATGCACGATCATATCTATAAGACCGTGTTCCAGCAGGAACTCCGAGCTCTGAAAACCGTCAGGAAGGTCCTGCTTTATGGTCTGCTTGATGACCCTGGGCCCTGTAAATCCGATAAGAGCTTTCGGCTCGGCTATGATCACATCTCCAAGAGAGGCAAAACTGGCCATGATGCCGGCCATGGTGGGATTGGTAAGCACCGATATAAATGCTCCGCCGTTTTTATTCAATTTTTCAAGCGCGGCGCTTGTCTTGGCCATCTGCATGAGAGAAAGCATTCCTTCGTACATCCTGGCCCCTCCGCCGGAACCTGAAATGATGATCAGAGGGATCTTCTCCCTGTCAGCATGTTCGATCAGCCTGGTTATCTTCTCCCCGACCACGGACCCCATGGATCCCATGATAAAGCGGGAATCGGTAACGCCCAGGGCAACGCGCCTTGTCTCTATGCGTCCCTCTCCGACAACGGCCGCCTCCTTCAATCCGGTCGCCTTCTGATCTTTCCTTATTTTGGTCGGATAGTCGCTCGGGCCCTTGAATTTCAAGGGATCGCCGCTTATCATATCCTTGTACATTTCGCGGAACGAACCCGGATCCAGAACGACACTTATCCTCTCATAAGCGCCTATCGTGAAATGATAACCGCATTTTGAGCACACTTTCAGATTATCCTTGAGAGTCTTGTTATACAGAAGTTCCCCGCACCCGGGACACTTGGTCCATAACCCTCCGGGGATCTCCTTTTTTCTGGCTCCGCCAAATATGGGTTTTTTCTTGAAAAAAGCCATCGCCCTCCCATAGGCCTTTCCGGGCAATGTGGCGCCCTTTTATCCCTCGGCCTTTACTTTTACTTTTTCAAATCTGTTGATCACAAGTCCCGTCAGAAGCTTGGGATAAAAATATGTGGATTTTTGCGGCATCATCTCCCCAAGCTCAGCCACGGCCTTAAGCTGTTCCACGCGCGTCGGGTTCAGAAAGAACGCTCCCGTATGGCTCCCGTCCCTGACCAGAGATTCGGCGTCTTCCGGGTCCTTGACATAGGTGATATTCCCCTCGGCGTTACTGATCGATAAAATGCCGTCAAACACGGCTGAATGTAATACGCTCACATCCAGCTCCTTCCACTCCGCCGGTTTCTTTTCCGTGACAAGCTTTAGCAAACCGCTCCTATCTCTGGGGCTCATAAAAAAGTACCTGTTCCCGCCGAAAAAGCCGAAAGTGTTGCCTTCCGCGATCGACCCTTCGAGCCGCTCCATGAGAGCGGAGAGGCCGTCGCATTCCGCAATATCAAAATACTTGCCCAGTTTTGCCGCGACTTCGTCTTCATCCGCCGCCGGCATCACTTTTATGACTCTATGCGTAGCCATAACGGTCAGGCTGTCGCGCTCCAAGAGATCCGTGAAATACATCATGACATGGTCAGCGCTGCCGTTATATCCGTTCTCCCGTTTCCGCATATCCCGGTAAGCCCTGGCAACCTCGTACCTGTGGTGACCGTCCGCTATGAACACTTTTTTGCCGGCCATCCCGGAAACTATTTTCTTAACGGATCCCTCATCCGAAAGACGCCAAAGTTTGCAGCGCTCCCCGTCTACCTCGGTATCAATGACCGGATTCGACGAGGATACGGCCTTCTCCAGTATCTCTTTGAGCGTCCCGTTCTCATCCTCATATAAGGTAAATATCGGGCTGAGATTGCTCTCGACCTGCTTTATCAGGTTCATCCTGTCTTCCTTGGGCTTGGCATGCGTATATTCATGAGGTAAGACCGGGTCGCTGCCGGGGTCTCCTATTTTCATAAGCCCCATAAATCCTGCCCTGCGATGCCTTTTCCCCTTATAGTCATATTCCTGCAGATAAATGTAAAAAGACTCGCTGTCATCCCTTACCAACACTTCTTCACGCTGCCACCGGTCCAGAAGCTCCCTGGCGCGAGTGTACTTATTGTTTTTCTGATCGTCGCCTTCAAGGGGCTTCCCCAAAATGAGCCTTATTACGTTATAGTCATGTTTTCCGTATAACTCATCACGCATGTTCTCAGAAATGACATCATAGGGAGGGGCTACGACGCTTGAATAATCACCGCCGATCTTGTTTTTGTTATACAATAGCCCCTTAAAAGGCTTTATTTCCGCCATAACATCATCCTTCCCAGCAATATCCCGAATACCACTCCGGTAATATTGGCGGCTACATCGCCTGCGCTTGCCTCTCTGCCCGGGATAAACCGCTGCATCAGTTCCATTACGATACCATATCCACTACCTAATATCAACGTAAATAGGTGGTTCTTCAGCGGGGAAAAGCCCTCGACCCGATAAATGGCCCGGGTCATCAATGCCGCCAGGACAGTATATCCGAAAAAATGGGCTACTTTGTCAAAATAACCTACTGTAAGCTGGATGCCTCCGGCATAGGGCAGCACGGAAAACAGGAAGATCACGGATGCCCAGATAAGAAGGGGTGTCCATGTAAAAATGGGTTTATCTTGTTTGAACCAGTTTAACATCTTATTGACAGCACGGGCAGTTGTCGGACGTTCCGCATGCAGGGGGGTTATCTTCGCGTTTCGGACCGGACTTTTTGTAATCGGTTTTATAAAACCCGTTCCCTTTGAATATTATACCCGCGCTGCCCGAGATCAAACGCTTTACCGGTCCCCCGCACTGCGGACATTCCTTCAGGGCGCCGTCTTTCATGCTCTGGAAGCGCTCAAAACGGTGCCCGCACTTTTCGCATTCGTAACTATAGGTCGGCATTGTATATTCCTTCGGACCTCACTTGAATATTTCCCTGACCCTATCCACGATGTTCTTCGCGCCTGCCGCTTTTCCCCCGGCAAAACTTGCTTCGAATTCCCTCAACAATTTCTTCTGGTGCGCATTAAGATTTTTCGGGATCTCCACCCGGACCTTGACCAGTTGATCGCCTTTTCCGCGGCCGTCCAGCCGCTTTACCCCTTTGCCCCTCAAACGGAACACGTGGCCGCTGGGCGTGCCTGAAGGGACCGGCAGGTCGTTTTCCCCGTCTATTCCGGGTACTTTGATCTGATCGCCGAAAACCAGCTGCGCGAACGACACCGGAGCTACGTATAACAGGTCATACTCCCGCCTGGTAAAAAATTCGTGCTCCCTGACGGAAATTACAACATACAGGTCGCCGGAAGGGCCTCCGTTCATGCCCGCTTCCCCTTCCCCGGAGACCCGCAGCCTTATACCGGTATCTACTCCGGGAGGCACGGTCACGCTGATCTTTTTTATGACTTCGGTGATCCCGGTCCCGCCGCATTCCGGACAGGGCTCTTTAACGGTCTCGCCTGTGCCGCCGCAGGCGTCACAGGTGCGCGAGATGCTGAAAAACCCGCTGGACTGGCTGATCTGGCCTGAACCGCCGCACCGGCTGCAGGTAACTTTTCCCGTCCCCGGTCTGGCGCCGGACCCGCCGCATACGGAACAGGTTTCGTGTTTCCGGACCTTTACCTGTTTCGTGGCGCCTTTGGCCGCCTCTAAAAAATCCAGTTTGAGGCCGTGCTCCAGGTCCCTGCCTCTTCTCGGCCCTCTCCGCCCCCGGCCGCGAAAGCCGAACATTCCCTCGAAAATATCTCCAAAGGCGCCTCCGAAGACCTCCGCAAAAATATCAAAAGGGTCATGAAATCCCCAGGTACCGGCGCCGGCGTACCGGAACGCGGCTTCCCCGAACTGATCGTACTGCCTTCTTTTTTGCGGATCTCTGAGGATCTCGTACGCGTGCGATATCTCCTTGAACTTCTCTTCAGCTTCTTTATTTCCGGGGTTCTTATCCGGGTGGTATTGTACCGCGAGTTTCCTGTAGGCCTTTTTTATGTCTTCGCCGGAAGCGTCTCGGCTTACACCAAGTAATTCGTAATAGTCTTTTGCCATTATATCGGTGGAAAATCCCAACTTTTATTTCTTATCCTTGTCCTTATCTTCGTCAACTTTATAATCCGCGTCGACCACATCTTCCTTCTTTTCTTCGCCCTCGGCCTTTTCGCCGGAGCCCGGCGCGCCGCCCGCCTGCTGGGCCTTGGCCTGGGCTTCCTTGTACATCTCCTCCGAAAGCTTATGGCTGGCCTTCTGCAGGTCTTCCTGGGCTTTTTTGACCTCAGCCGCATCCTCGGATGCAAGGGTCTTTTTCGCGCTTTCTATGGCCTCTTTGATCTCCTTTTTCTCGTTATCCGAGACCTTATCTCCGTAGTCCTTGACCGCCTTTTCCGTGGCGTATATCAATGTGTCCAGCTGGTTCCTGTTCTCGATAAGCTCTTTTTTCTTCTTATCTTCCTGCTCGTGGGCTTTTGCGTCCTGTTTCATCTTCTCTATTTCCTCTTTTGAAAGCCCGCTGGAAGACTCTATCCGTATGGACTGTTCTTTCCCGGTCGCCTTGTCCTTGGCCGATACGTGCACGATCCCGTTGGCGTCTATATCAAAGGTCACTTCTATCTGAGGGATGCCTCTCGGCGCCGGCGGGATGCCTATGAGATCGAAACGGCCAAGCGTGCGATTATCGGAAGCCATCTCCCTTTCTCCCTGAAGAACATGGATGGAAACCGCTGTCTGGCTATCCGCCGCCGTAGAAAATATCTGGCTCTTCTTCGTGGGGACGGTCGTATTGCGTTCGATGAGCCTTGTCATCACGCCGCCTAAAGTCTCTATCCCGAGCGAAAGCGGCGTAACATCGAGAAGCACGATATCGGACAGCCCCTCATGACCGGTCATCGACGCCGCCTGTATGGCGGCGCCAACGGCAACAACTTCATCGGGGTTTACCCCCTTATGGGGCTCCTTCCCGAATATCTCTTTGACGATCTCCTGTACCTTTGGCATGCGTGTCTGGCCGCCGACAAGTATGACCTCGTCTATATCGCCTGCCGAATAACCCGAATCTTTAAGCGCCTGCTGGCACGGCTCTTTCGTTCTCTCCACAAGATCATCCACCAGCTGTTCCAGCTTGGACCTGGTCAGTTTCATGGTCAGATGTTTCGGGCCCGAAGCGTCCGCCGTGATAAAGGGAAGGTTTATTTCCGTCTCAAGGTTCGACGAAAGCTCGCATTTGGCTTTTTCCGCGGCCTCCTTCAGTCTCTGAAGGGCCATCTTGTCCTTCCGCAGGTCGATGCCCTGTTCCTTTTTGAACTCCTCCGCTATCCAGTCGATCACTTTCTGGTCGAAATTATCTCCCCCCAAGTGCATATCGCCCTTGGTGGCCTTTACGTCAAAGACGCCTTCCCCGACCTCAAGTATTGAAATATCGAACGTTCCGCCCCCGAGGTCGAAAACAGCTATTCTTTTCTCCTCCTTGCCTTTTCCGAGTCCGTATGCCAGGCTCGCCGCTGTGGGTTCGTTGATTATCCTCAAGACCTCAAGGCCCGCGATCTCACCGGCATCCTTTGTCGCCTGTCGCTGGGAATCATTAAAATTGGCGGGAACGGTAATGACCGCCTGGGCCACTTTTTCCCCGAGATAGTCCTCGGCTGTCTGTTTCATTTTTTGAAGGATCATCGCGGAGATCTCCGGGGGAGTGTACTTCTTGCCCTGGGCTACGACCACGGCATTGCCCTTGTCGTCCTCGTCCACCTTGAAGGGGACAAGTTTCTCCTCTTCCTCCACCTCCGAATGTTTTCTCCCCATGAAACGTTTTATGCTGAATATCGTGTTATCCGAATTGGTGACCGCCTGGCGTTTGGCCGGCTGTCCTACGAGTTTCTCGCCCGTTTTTGTGAAAGCTACAACACTGGGAGTCGTTCTTGCCCCTTCCGCGTTCTGGATCACCTTGGGTTCCTTTGCTTCCATGACAGCCACGCAGGAATTAGTGGTCCCCAGATCGATCCCTATTACCTTACTCATCGTTTACCTCCCCTTTTTCTTGACCTTTATCTTCCGAATTCTTGACAACAATAACTTGCGCGGGCCTCAGGAGCCTGTCGTTCAGCAGATAGCCGCTGCGCACTTCCTCCGCGATCGTCCCGTCAGGATACTCGTTCGTTTCCACCGCCGAGACCGCTTCATGCACATGGGGATCGAACATCCCGCCCTTGGTCTTTATCTTCCGCACGCCGTTCTCCTCAAGTATGCGGTGAAACTCTTTCTGGACAAGCCGGATCCCGTCCATGACGGCCGTTTTATCTTTCGCCTTCTCCATGGCCGCGAACGCCATGTCAAAATTATCCACGATCGGGAACAGCCGTGATATTATGTCTTCGTTCGCGAATCTCATATGATCGGATTTTTCTTTTTCCATGCGTTTGCGCGTATTTTCATATTCCGCATGGATCTTCAGCCATTTGTTGTAATATTCGTCGCGTTCGCCGGATCTTTTCTTAAGCTCCTCGAGTTCTTTTTCGGCGATCTCTACCTTGTGAGCTTTTTTCTCGGTTTCTTTTCTGCGGCTCATCCTCGTCTCCTAACCGTTGATCTCCGTGAGCTTTGAGCTTATAAGGTCAGACAGGCAGCCCACCGTGCGTAAAGCGTGATCATAATCCATCCTCGTGGGGCCTATCACGCCGATGCGCCCGACCGTTCTGTCGTGCAGCGCGTAACCGGAGGTTATAACGCTGCACCCCCTCAACATCTCGCAATCGTTCTCCTCGCCTATATATACCTTAAGGCCCCTGTACGGGAGCTCCCCCTTCATGAGGCGGATCAGATCCTTGCCTTCGGAGAACATCTGAAGCAGCCTCCGCGTGAAATTAATGTCCCGGAATTCGGGTTCATCCATGAAATAATCCAACCCCTGCCAGTATATTTCGTTTTCGATATTCTTTTCAGTGATCGCGTCGATCACTGACAGCGCGGATCTGGCTATGTCGACGACCTCCTGCCCTTCCCTTTCCCGGGCTTTCCGGAGCGTGCGCTTCAATTCATCGGATATACGCGAAAAAGCCAGGCACTCATAGTTGGTGTTGACATAATTCGTTATTCTTTCAAGTTCCGGCTTCCCGAGGTCATTATCCAGCCTGACGATATAATTCTGCACGGCATTTGTCATGGTGACCAGGACCGCCAGGACAGTTTCGGCCCTTACCTTGATGAGCTCCATGTGTTTAAGGTAAAAATCCTCTATGCTGGGCCACATGACAATGCCGGCATTGTGAAGCTCGTGGCTGATCAGGAACGAGGTCTTTTCGATAACCTCCCTGATGGTCCTTATGCGCTTATCATATTCGGCAGCCAATCGCCGGGCTTCTTTCTTCTCCAGGCAAATATGATCCTTGATGATATCCACGTAGCGTCTGTATCCGAAGTGCGTGGGAATGCGGCCGGCCGAGGTATGTGGCTGTTCTATGTACCCCTCGTCCTCCAATTCAGCCATGATATTCCTGACGGTGGCGCTGGAGACGTTTCCGTCCATCTTTTCGGCCACTATTTTAGAGCTCACGGGCATTGCCGTAGATACATAAGCGTGCACTACGTGTCCCAGGACGCGGTATTTCCTGTCCTCTTTCTTGCTGCTATTCCTGTTATCACTATTATAGTTATGCATAACGCAGCTTATCCCAAAGTTTCGAAATTTAGCACTCTTTTGGTTGGAGTGCTAAATTATATCACTCTTTCCGGTTTTGTCAAGGGGTTTTGGATCTCAGGGCTTACTTTGCTTTTTGAGTTTCTTAAAAATAGAATATTTCACCTTTCTGGGCAGGCGGGCGCTTATGACAAGGCCATCATCCCCGTATTCTTCGCGTTTTACGGTCCCTTGTTCGCGTATCATTTTCGCGATAGCATAATGCTTGTGCGGCAGAACGATCTCTATATCCTCCATGTCCTTTTGAATGAACTGCGCTATGCGGTCTTTAAGTTCGGAAAGCCCCTCCTCCTTTAACGCGGATATGACGACAGGGTCATGGAACATGCGTTTTATCCGTTCCCTTTCGCTCTCTCCCGGGACCTTATCCGACTTGTTAAGAACCGTAAAGATCGGTTTATCCTGGACCCCGAGCTCTTCCAGGACCTGGAAAACCGCCACTTTCTGCTGATCCATGCGCCCGTCGCTCATGTCAACGACATGGAACAGGATGTCGGCGCCGACGACCTCTTCAAGCGTGGCCTTGAAACTCTCGATAAGGTGGTGCGGAAGCTCATGCAGAAAACCCACCGTGTCGGAAATAAGAGCTGTCTGATTATTGGAAAGCGGCAGCTTCCTGACAGTGGGATCCAGGGTACTGAACAGCTGGTCCTTCACCTTCACTTCGGAAGACGTCAGGGCGTTAAAAAGAGTGGATTTGCCCGAATTGGTATATCCGACAAGCGCGATCGTCAGCATGGAAAATCTTTCCCGCTGGGACCGTCTCAGCCTGCGCTGGCCCGTGATCTCTTTCAGTGACTTTTTAAGCTTGGCAATGCGCTCGCGCACACGGCGCCTGTCAACTTCAAGTTTCTGCTCTCCCGGCCCCCTGGTCCCCAGTCCGCCGCCCAGCCTGGAAAGTTGAACACCCATGCCGCTTAAACGCGGCAGGAGATACACCAGCTGGGCCAGTTCGACCTGGACCTTTCCTTCATTGGATGTCGCCCTGTGCGCGAATATGTCCAATATGAGTTGTGTCCGGTCTATTGTCTTGGCGTTTATGATCTCCTCGAGGTTCTTCTGCTGCGAGGGGGACAGGTCATCACTGAAGATAATCACGTCGGCGTCCCGCTCTTCCGCAAGATCTGCTATTTCCTGGACCTTTCCCTTGCCGATGAACAGGTTCGGTGTCAATGCTTTCCGGCGGCAGATTTCTTCCTCGACGATCTCGACCCCGCAGGACACCGCAAGGCGCCTGAGCTCTTCCTGTCTGTCCTCGAGCTTCCATGACTCCTTGCCCATCTCCTCGACGGTCACAAGAATGGCCCTTTCCCGCTTTCTTTCTGTCCGTTCAAGATCTATTATCACCTTTCACCCCTTTTGACCGTTATCCGCACCAGTTGTTCAAGGATGTCCTCCGCAATATCATCCGCATCTCTATCCGCGTCGACCCATACGACGCGCCTGTCCGCCCTGAACCAGGTCATCTGGCGTTTGGCGTACCTGCGGGTGTTCTTCTTCAGCTCTTCCTTGGCCTTTTCAAGGCTTGTTCCCCCGGTTAAGAAAGTAGAGATCTCCTTGATGCCGAGGGCTTTCTCCGCGGTCAAGCCAAGTTTGCGCTTTTTTAGCTTCATGACCTCGTTCACGAGGCCTTCCCTGAACATATTCTCCACGGCCGCGTCTATGCGCGTGTACAATATTTTCCTCGGGACCTTTAAACCGAATATCCTGCAATCGTACCTTTCGGAAATACCCTTCGATTCCGCTTTTTTCTCGTGTATGGTCCTGCCCGTTAACTGATGAACTTCAAGCGCGCGTATGATCCGGCGCGTGTCATTGGGGTGCAGCCCGGACGCCGTTTCGGGATCGATCTCTTCCAGCTGCCGGTAAAGATATCCCCTGCCCCTTTCCGAAACCGCTTGCTGCATTTTTTTCCGGAGGTCCCTATCCTTCGGCGGGGAGGGAAAGATCCCGTCCACAAGCGCTTTCACGTAAAGTCCGGTCCCCCCGACGATGATCGGGGTCTTTCCGCCGGATACGAGCGAATCGACGATATCGCCGGCTTCCTCTACGAAACGCGCCGCGCTGAACTCCTCCTCCGGCGGAAGCGTTCTGATAAAATAGTGCCTGGCGCGGGATAAAAGCTCTTTGCCGGGCGGGCGCGTGATCACATCCATGTCCTTATAGACCTGCATGGAATCGCACGAGATGATCTCGCCGCCGAGCTTTTCCGCAAGCCGCGCCGCAATGGCGCTTTTTCCGGACGAGGTCGGCCCGACGATGAAAATAACGTTCTTCATAACTGCTCCGCCTTGAGCGTGTTGGGGCTGGCGCCCTTGACACGCACCCTGACAAGCTGCCCGATAAGAGCGGCATCGCCCGGAAAAACGCAAGAGATATTGTTGCGCGTCCTTCCGACCAGCTCTTTCACCGACATGCGGCTTTTGCCCTCCACCAGGATCTCCTGCTCGGTGCCGACCATATCCCTGTTCCCGGCATGGGAGATCTCCTTCTGGAGCGACAGAAGATCGCTGTTCCTCTCTTTTTTTGTCTTTTCCGGAACGTCATCCACCAGGCACGAGGAAAGCGCCGGGGAGCGAGGCGAATATTTAAAGATGAACGCCGAGTCGTACCTTATCTCTTCCATGGCCCTGCGCGTGGCCCTGAAGTCATCATCTTTTTCGGACGGAAATCCCACGATGATGTCGGTGCTCACTCCCGCGCCCGGGACCATTTCCCGCAGAAGGTCTATCTTTTTCCTGTAATCCTCATATTTGTATTTCCTGTTCATCAGGTCCAGGATCTTGTCGGAGCCCGACTGGAGCGGCAGGTGCAGGTGCTCGCATACCTTGTCCAGGTCGCGCATGGCCCGGAAAAGGCCCTTTCCCGCGTCCCTGGGGTGGCTGGTGACAAAACGTATGCGTTCGATCCCTTTGACCCCGTTGACCGCTTCAAGAAGTTCCGGGAACGTTATCCTGTTGGTCAGCCCCCTGCCGTAAGAATTAACGTTCTGCCCCAGGAGCGTAACCTCCTTGAACCCTTTCTCCGCCAGCGCCTTGACCTCATCGACTATATCCCCCTTGGGGCGCGAAACTTCGCGCCCACGGACATGAGGCACGATGCAGTACGAGCAGAAGTTATCGCAACCGTACATGATATTGACGAAAGCCGAAAAGACGCCGGTGCGGTATCCCGCCCCTGTTCTCTTTTTCGGGCGTTTCTGCCTGTCCACCGCGAGTATCTTTTCCGGGCCTGAAGTCTTAGCCACAAGGTCCGGGATATCGTAGATATTGCTGGGGCCGACCACGATATCCACCTGCGGGTATTCCTTGAAAAGAAGCTCCCCGTGCCGCCGGGCCATGCATCCCACGACGCCTATCCTGAAGTTCGGGTCTTTTTTTCTCCTGGAGGCCAGCTTCCGCAGGTTCCCGATGACCCTGTCCTCGGCATGCTGGCGCACGCTGCAGGTATTAAAGAGGATCATGTCCGCTTTTTCCGCGCTATCGGTGATCTCGTAACCCTTCTCCGTAAGCATCCCGGCGATAAGCTCGGAATCCCGCTCGTTCATCTGGCAGCCGAAGGTCCTCAGAAAAACCTTTTTTGACATAACCTACTATCTCCTATCTATTTACAATATTTTTTGCGTCTCTACATTTCTAACAAAAGGCAGAAAAACATCCCGCTCGTTCATCTGAGCATGCTCTTCAATCTTTATCTGCTATAACAAGCATTTCAAAATCTTTTGTGGTCAGCTTGTCTTTTCTTGAATATGCCCCGAGCTTGGCCCCAAAAATGTCTATTCTTTTATACCCTAGCGTCTTTAAAAGCCATGTTATCTCGCTGGGCACATAATAACGTTCGTTGGATTTGAGTTCTTTTTTATTCCCGGAGTCGTCTTCAATGACAGTGGTATTATGGTCACGAAATGTCATAAGATCAAAGGAGCAGTCCTTACACTGGGCCTGCCCTTCTTTATGCACTGACTCATAGAATTCCTTAACTGAATGAAACAGCGGGAACAATCCGTTTAATGTAGTGAAAATGAGCTTGCCTTTACTTTTAAGCGCTTTTGTCGCGTTCTTGAGTATCTCGAAATTCATCTCGTCCGTTTCCATGAGCGAGAAACCACCTTCGCACAACATGATCGCCAGGTCAAATTCGCCGTCAAACGAAAGGTTCCGAGCGTCTTGTTTTTGAAAATCTATTGCCAGCCCTTGTTCTTGCGCCTTTTCTCTTGCCCTTTTAATCAGTGGCTCAGACAAATCTATGCCTATCACGTTATATCCTCTTTTTGTCAGCTCAATAGTATGCCTACCTGTACCGCAACCGATATCTATGATCTTTAAGGATTTATCGTGTTTTATCTCCTCTTCGATAAAATCGCACTCGCCCATAGTGCCCTGGACAAAACACTCTTTGTCATATTTGTGGGCGTAATTTTCATACAATTCCTCATACCATTGCTTCATTATCTGCTCCACATTTTACCTTTCATAAACAGTTTAATTTTCTAAATAACTGTAATATCATCTCGCGCCACTGTAACCAATGGCCAGCCGAAGGTCCTTATAAAAACTTTTTTCATAGTAAAACAGCTTCCCAGTTTTTATCCACCCATACGCCGTAAACATCTACCTCTAAATTCCACGCTTTTATGTTCTGCACGGCTTCCTTAATCTGTCTATAATGCTCTTCTCTTCCAACCGGATTCGCAGAACAATCATGGTGCCCTGCGATAATAACAATCTTTGACTTATGCTTTTCAATAGAAATTAGCGCGCGTCTTTTTACTGACTCAATAATGTTGGGGGACTTATTCTCACTTAAGATCTTATCCGGTCCGGGTTCGGTTATCAGATCAACATAATCAGCTCTGAATTTTCTTATTGCAAATTCTGTTACAGGTTTCTGAACCCGCCCATCAATACAATTTATAGCAGTGACAAAAATATTTTTCATTTTTACAACCTACTACCGCTCTCTTTCGGCCAATAAAATAACATGTTTCAATTCTTCTTTATCTTTCGCTTCAAACCATTTCTTCTCAAATTCAGGATTCTGAACGATCTGAACAATAGCCGCTAAAATCTTTAAGTGCAAAATTCTTTCGCCGGAAGAAGCGACAAGTATAAAACCCGTATGAACTAACTGATCTTTAGGAAAAATAAGCCCCGCTTTGGCTCTTACCAAAATGATCTTTGCTACATTTTTCCTTTCAATAAAGATATGCGGAATAGCTAGTCCTTTTGCAATTACGGTACTTGATTCTTTTTCTCTTTCAATGAATTTCTTAAATAATTCTTCAGAACTTACATTCAAATCCCTACTTAATGCGTCCGAAACTTCTCTAAAAAAATCTTCCATTTTTAAGGGTGCATCTATGTCCAAAACACTACTTTCTTCAATAAGCCCCTGAAATCTTTCCCCTAGAATCCCTTCTCTCTGGATAACTATATCTTTTAACTCAGTTAAAAGACTATCTGACGCCAATTCTTTATCTTTGGCAACCAATCTTTCTAATACATAAATAAGAGCTGTGTTTTGTGCGGCTCTTTTCTGAGCATACACTAGATACCAAACGACTCCCAAAAGAAGGAATACCATAGTCAGGAAAACAACGAATGAACCCATTTCTATTAAAAGAAAAAGACCTCCCAATACTCCTAAAATCTGCATGAACGGATAAAAAGGTGCATGAAATTTTGGCTTGTAACTTAAAAGCTTGCTTTCTCTGAACAGAATAAGGGTCAGGTTAGCAAATAGGTATAGTAAAATTAATACCGTGGAGGCAACTTTAACCAGTAATTCCAGTCTTAAGAAATAAATAGCCAAAATCATAAATGCACCCGTAAAAAGTATGGAGATATACGGGGTTTTAAACCGGGAACTTATCCTTTGGAATGCAGAAGGCAAAAGTTTATCCCTGCTCATCCCTAAAGGATACCGTGAAGCAGTCATAATCCCTGCGTTAGCCGTAGAAATAAAAGCTAAAAACGCGCCTATACTTATTATGATCTTGAATATATCTCCCCCAAAAACACCCGCCCCATCAGATATAGGCGTAAGGTCATGCTTTAGGGGTTCGAGTTTTAAAACCCCAACGGTTACAAAAATAACCAAGGCATATAAAATAGCGGTTATAATAAGTGAAAGGATCATACCTAGAGGTAAATTCCTGCCCGGATTCTTTACTTCCTCAGCTAAAGCCACAACTTTAGTTAACCCTCCATAAGAAATAAAGACAAAGCTTGCTGTTGCAAATAAAGGATTCAATCCTTTAGAAAAGAATGGTGAAAAATGCCCGAAATCGACAGCTCTCATGCCCCAGATAACATAGCTGATAAGTATGCCTAATAGACCAATAACTAACCATACCTGAAATCTCCCAGCTTCTTTTACTCCTATTAAATTCAGTATTATAAAGAACAGACAACAAATAAGCGCAATAATATGTATCGGTAGATGGGTCATCATCGTTAAATATGCACCCATACCTATTAAAGCGAAAGCTCCTTTCAAACTCAAAGAAAGCCAAGTGCTAAACCCGGCTACAGTTCCTAACAGCGGCCCAAATCCTCTCATTATATAAAAATAATCCCCTCCGGCCTTAGGCATCGCCGTAGTTAATTCTGCCATGCTTAAAACCGTAGGGATACAAAATACACCTGCTAAAATGTAAGACAATATAACCGCAGGCCCTGCTTTGGCATAAGCTAATCCGGGCAAAATAAATAAACCCGAGCTCATCATTGCTCCTGTTGCAACACAGAAGATATCCAAAAGACTCAAGTCTCTTTTAAGTTCTTTTTGCATTTAAAGATACCTCCGCCTTAATATTTAGTTTGCCACTTATGTACGGTTCCCCTTACTTCCATTTCCGTAACTTCCCGTTCTATCAACGCTTAACTACTAAAGATATGTCCTTCAAAGTCTGTAAAATCGGTCTGTACAGTTGACGCCATAGGTCAGCCGAAAGTACGGATGTAGACTCTCTTTTTCATCTTATTTCCTAACAATATGCTGCGCTGTAAACGCCTTCCGCAGGATCTCCCAAATTTCATGGGGTTCCTTGGCCTGCATAATATCTTCCCTTGTTGCTTTACCGCTCATTCCGCGGGCAATCAAAGATAGTACCTGAACCTGGGTTTCCATATCCTCCCGAGGTGTTAATATTAAAAACACGAACTGTGTCGGTTTTCCATCGGGAGAATTCCAATCGATCCCGGAAATAGATCTTCCAAAAACAACCACTGCTTTCTTCAGTGAAGTCATCCTGGCGTGAGGCACGGCTATACCCTCTTCTATGGCCGTACCCATTTCATTTTCACGTTTAAGGACATCGGAAAATATGGTTTCTGCCTCTGGCATATCTTCCTGCTCAGATGCGATCTCACATAATCTCTCTATAGCTTCATCCCTATTTGATGCTTTAAGCTTAGCAATAATGGCTCTCTGTGAAAAAAATTCCAGGATACTGACTTCTTTTCTTCTTCTTATGGAATGACTCAGCCACGGCCCTAAAATTACGGATGAAAAAATCGCCCCGAAAACAATGGCAACAAATACAGGTTCCGTGATAAGACGATATTCCAAAGCAAGAACGCCAACAACGATCTCCATCGCTCCCCCCGGCGTATGGGCGATCGCTATCGGAAGTCCATTTACCTTTGAAATTTTCGTAAGCTTAACTCCGAACCATGCCCCAAGAAACCTTCCCGAAATGCCTATTACGCATATCAGCAAAACAAGAAAAATATCAAAATTCTTAAAAAAATCCACCTTAAGGCCGATACTGGCGAAAAAAAGCGGGACAAAGATAGCATAAACCATCTGAGAGATAACCTGCCGTGTTTTTTCTGAAAGGGCTTTCGCCCCGCCGGCCATTATACCGGCAATAAAAAAGCCAAATAACGCGTGGATCCCTATTTTCTGGGTTATCGCGCCGCATAATAAACCCAAAAGGCAAATAAAAGTAAGGGATGTTCCTGGCTGGGGCAATTGCTTTTCTTTAATTTTGGAAATAACGGAATTGGCAAAATGCCTGCCTACCGTTAAGCAGAAAACGGTAAATCCTATTGTCGCCGTTAGAATTAATATGACCTTCGTTGCCTCTAGGTTCGCCTGAGTAAAAAATCCCAACACCAGCGTAAAGAGTAACCATCCGATAATATCATTCACCGAAAGCGCAGACATTATAAGAAACCCCAGGTCTGTCTTGGATAACTTTAGGTCATGCAAAACCCTCGCGGCGATCGGCATTGCGCTTATGGTCATAACCGTAGCCATAAAAATGGCGAAAATCAATCTCTGGTCAGGGTTGGCTAAATAATGCACCGGCAAAAAGAAACATGGAATAAACGCAATTACCATCGGAATTACAATATCTGATAATGCTATCTTTAACGCATCGCCTCTTTGTCTCCAGGCACTTGAGAAATCTATCTCAAGACCGGTTTCCAATAAGAGGAATAAAACCCCAAACCATGCAACTGTCTCGAGCATATTCTGCTGGATCGCATTAACAGGAAAAAGGATCTGGTGAAAATGCGGCGAGAATCGACCGAAGATCGTAGGGCCCAATAGAACGCCAACCAAAATCTCGGCAGTAAGAGGCGGCTGTTTCCATCTGCGGAATAACTCACCCAATCCTCTCGCCAGGCCTAATAGAAGGAAGACCTGAATTAAAAAAATAAATATGTTTTGCTCATTAAGGTAATGCATGTTTTCCTATCCTTTTGCGCAAAATAACTTTTTCCGTTTACGTACGGTTCTTCCGCTCTAATTTTCGTAAGCCCTCGTGCGCATGTAAACTTTCCTACTCATATCTTAAGGCCTCTATCGGATCGAGCTCGGATGCTTTTTTGGCAGGCCAAAGCCCGAAAAACATGCCTACCGCTATTGAAAACCCGGCCGCAAGAAAAACGTTCCACAGGGTGACCTTGGTGGCCCACCCGGCGAAAAACGACAATATCACAGAAACTGCCACGCCGAGCAATACCCCCATCAAGCCGCCGCTTAATGTCATGGTGACCGATTCAATAAGAAACTGCGTCATTATGTCCCTGGCCCGCGCTCCGACGGCCTTGCGCAACCCTATTTCGTGCGTTCTTTCAGTTACTGAAACAAGCATGATATTCATTATTCCGATGCCGCCCACCAGAAGAGATATCGCCGCAATGCAGCCGAGGAGAACGCTCATTGTCCTGGTCGTACTGCTCAGCATTTCCTGGATCTCGCTCATATTCCTTATATGGAACGAATCTTCATCGTTTTTATAAATACGGTGCCTTTTTATAATAAGTTGCTCGATCCTTTCCTGGGCTTTATCCATGGATCCGGTATCATCTATTTCGGCGTATATACCGTCGAGATAATCTTTTCCCAATACCCTGTGCATCGCGGTTGTTACGGGAATATATACGACATCGTCACGGTCCCTCCATCCCCCTGAACCTTTTTCCGGGGCGATACCGACTATCTTGAAATTAATACGATTTATTTTCACCATTTCCCCGACCGGGTTTTTATTGCCGAAAAGCTTACCAGCAACCGTCATGCCCAAAATAGCCACCTTGTCCCTGCCTTTGATCTCTTCCGGGGTGAACCACCTTCCGATCTCAGGTATCATTGCGCGCATTTGGCCGTAATCATAACCGACTCCCTCGATGTTCGTGTTCCAATTCTCATTTTTATATACAACTTGTCCGCTTCCGCTTACATAACCGCTGGTCCTTTTTACCAATGACCCCATTTCCCCGATAGCATTGACATCCCCGGATGTAAACCGCGTCACTGAGCCGGTAGCGCGGGCTACGCCCCTGAGCTTTGCGGACCCGCCTCTGATCGAAAGAAGATTGGATCCGAGTGTCTTGAGATGCTCTTCCATGGACTCCTTTGCCCCCTGGCCCAGGGCGAGCATTGATATGACCGCGGCGACGCCGAACAGGATACCAAGCATCGAAAGAAACGCTCTTAGTTTATTGGCCAATATCGCCCTGAAGGACTGGCGGGTATGCTCCAGCATTTCCACCCTGGCAAAAGTGAAATGGCTTTCACCGAGTGTCTCCTGGACCGCCATGTTGTTCTTATCAGCACGACCGGCTGTTTCTTTACTTTCATCGGATACGATCTCGCCGTCCCTCATTGCTATGATCCTTTTTGCATATCGGGCTATCTCTTTCTCGTGGGTGACCATTATGACGGTCTTGCCCTGCTCGTTCAACCCCCTGATGATCTCCATGATCTCTTCTTCACTCTTTGTATCAAGGTTTCCCGTGGGTTCATCGGCCAGGATCAAGAGCGGCTCGGTAGAAAGCGCGCGCGCTATTGCTACTCTCTGCTGTTCGCCTCCCGACAGCTCATTCGGCATGTGTTTTACGCGTTTTTCGAGACCCACCGATGCCAATTCTTTTGCCGCTTTTTCAATCACATTTTTTTTGCCGGAGTAGATCAACGGAAGTTCCACATTCTCCAGCGCCGAGGTCCTGCGGAGCAGATGAAACTGCTGAAACACGAAACCGACAAGTTTATTTCTCAAATGCGCCAGCTGGTCATCCGACAATCTCGAAATGTCGGCTCCCAGGATCCCGTACGAACCTTCATCCGGACGGTCTAAAAGCCCCAATACGTGTAAAAGTGTGGATTTCCCGGAACCGGACGGTCCTGTTATCGCTATAAATTCACCCTTGGACACGCAAAGCGAAACATTTTTTAGCGCATGTACGGCAGCATCGCCCTCGCCGTATGTCTTGCATATGTTCTTTAATTCTATCATTTCCTTTTCCTGCCAAACGGCATGAACGGATTGGCCCCGACGCTTTTTCTCCTGGCGGGAAGATAGGCGCTATCCGGCATTATGATCCTGTCTTCGGTGCTTAGCCCGGTCAATATTTCGGCGGTTTTCTCATTGTTTAAACCTATCGTGATATCACGTTCCGCGATCTTTCCGCGCCTTTCCCGCACTAATACATACTGCCGTTTTTTATCATAATGGATCGCGCCGGAGGGTATTATTATAACGTTGTTGCTTGTTTTTTCTGCAACCTCGACCGTGACGCTCATCCCGGAACGTAAGGTCCCGGGGACCTCGTCGGGAAGAATATCTACATCGTATATGGTGACATTATTTACGATCTTCGATTCATACGCTATATGATCCACGACCCCTTCTATATTGATATCGGGATAGGCATCCAGCATTATAAAGGCTTTCTGGCCTACTTCGACCCTGCCGATATCCGTTTCATCGAACTGGGCGCTCACGACAAGGCGGTCCGATAGAACTAAAATAGCATCCGAAGTCGTAACGGTCTGCCCCGGTTCGACAGAGCGGACTATTACCTCGCCGTCAATAGGGGAAATGATGGGTGTCTTTTTATAGGCTTCTTCCCAATATCGCAGGATCTCTTCCCCCTGCGAACGGGCGGCATCTACGAGCGCGGCCCTCTCGGTCGAACTCATCCATGCTAATATCTCGCCTTCTTTAACATGATCCCCCTCTTTTACCAAAATCTTATCGATCCTGCCCCCGATAGACGGCTTGATCTCAAGCCGGTTCTGGGGCTCTACCACCCCCGTAGTGGTGACCGTCACGGCAACGTCTCCGACAATAGGATTTACGATCCTGGTCCTGACATGGCTTTGAGGGCCGCCCTGCCGCAAGCGGATGAGCAATATCACGATAAGCGCCAGAAAAACCGCAACTAAAATCAGTTTTATTCTATTCTTGGTCATATTCCAATGTCCCTCCTATCGCCTGGATCCAGTAGGCTTCGGCTATCAGCATATCTGCCTGCGCGTTTAAATGCGATTTTTTAGCCTTAACCAGGTTATCCTCTATGATTATCCAGTCATTAAATGAGGCAAGGCCCGTCTCGTACTCGGCCCTGGTTATTTTTGCGCGCTCCTGGGTCGCATCAAGGAATTTCTTCTGCACCGAAACGTTCGCCATTGCATCCTTCAGATCTTTCCAGCTGCGCTCTAACGTGACCAACACGCTATCATGGCCGCTCCTCTCGTCCGCCCCTGCCTGCTTCAACTGCGACTTTGCTTTTGCCACCTCCGCTATGCGGCTGCCTCCTTCAAATAACGGCAATGATACTGACAGCCCTGCCGACCATTCTTCCTTCCGGGGCGGCCAATCATCATTTGTTTTGCCCAAAGATCCGTCAAGATAAACCTTTGGGAAAAAATCAGCCTCTTTGGAATTAAGGTTAAAGCGGGCAGCCTCTTTCTTGAGGATCAATTCTCTTAAAAACGGCGTGGCTTCCGCAAGTGAGCCGAGATCGGGCTTATTTACATAATCTCCTTCGGGCAAAAACTCACCCTCTGCCTCCAACGGGGTCATTTCGGAAAGGCCAAGAGCCTTGGAAAGTTCCCTCTGCGATAAAACGACGCCTCTGGTTGCCTGAGCGATATCAAATTCCGCCTGGGCCATATCCGCTTCAGCGGTCATAAGCGAACCCCTGTGTTCCCTGCCGCTCTCGTACCGTAATCTAACAAGCTCCAGATTCTGCTTTCTGCGCTCGGCGATCTGCTCTGTAATGCCTATAAGTTTTTGTGCCCTCATGAGCCCCGCAAAGGAGCTCCGTAAATCCAACCTGACGTTCGAGGATATAACATTATAGTCATATTGCTGGGCCTGAACGGTCTTTAACGCGCTTGTTACCTCGCTCGCTGTTTTAAAACCGTCAAAAAGAAGCTGCTGGCCGGTCATGCTGTACGAATATGTATCAGTTGCCTCTTTACCGGCCGTTTTTGCTCTTTTGCCGACCGCACCAGCATCCACTTGAGGCAGCATGGCGCTGAGATCGATATCCTTATCTGCTTCCGCCTGTTTGACCTTCTCGCTCGCGGAGACCAGATCGGGATTATTTTCCTTTGCCCGGCGCACGCACTCCTTCCAGGTGAGTATCTCCTGCGGATATGCAAAATTGATATCCAGCAGCAAACACGTTAAAATTAACAAAAATATTTTTTTAGCGCTCATCTTTCCAATATACTTAGACAATCCATGCCGGCAAAAAGTTCCTTAATTTAGTTCAAAATATCCGACAGCAGGTCCAGGTAATCGGATAAAAGTCTCGTCGTAAGAAAGTTCTCCCTGATATGTTCCTTCGCTCTCTTTCCGATATTTTCGGCAAGTTTGGGATCCTTGAGCAGTTTTATGATCCTGTCGGCGAACGCCTTGTGATCGTGCGGATCGGCCAGAAATCCCGTCACGCCATCCTTGACCTGCTGTGATATGCCTCCGACATTTGAGGCAACGACCGGTTTTGCCTTCCAAAGAGCTTCCGTCACGGTAAGCGCGAAACCTTCCTTGACGGATTTCTGGATGATCACGGTCGAAAATCTCTGTATGGCATTCACCAGAAGATCGTTATTGCCGACGACAAAGAGGACATCCCCGTTTTCCGCCAACTTTTTGGCCTTTGAGTAAACCTTTGAGTAAATAGCCATTCCCTCAGGATCATCAGTGGCCAAATTATAACAGTATAAAAGCCGGCAATCCACCTTCTCCTTGACGAGCTTATATACCTCCAGCACCCCCTCCGGGTCCTTCCATATATCCATCCTGGATACCTGCGCGATAATGGGTTTATCGGTGGGGATACCCGCATCCTTCATGTATTTCAATATATCCCCGTCGGAAAGTTCCATATTCTTCAGGGATAACGCGGCGATCGCGGGAGGTATCACTCTCTGCTCGACGGGCAGATCCTTCTTTTTATACTTTTCGCTTGAAACGATGATCATATCATACCTGACTATGAATCTTTGCAGGAATTCCCATAATTCTTCATTGGGGTCCGAAAGATCGATATGACATCTCCATATCCACGGCTGGCGTTTCTTGTAGAACTTGATAAGGGGCAAGGGCTGGGGATCATGGGCGATCACGCAGTCATAATTAAGATTCGTGTATCCCGCGAATTCCTGATTAACATCCTGGTATATGGACTTTTTCATCTTCGTGAGCTTGATGGGGCCGCCCTGCAGGGCGTTATGAAAGCTTTTTGTCACGTCAAAAAACGCCGGATTTCCGTGGATGATGCGCCAATCCGCATTGGGCCCGACCTCGTTCATCAAGGATACCAGGCGGCCCAGTATTTCAGCGACTCCCCCGCCCAGGAACGTGGAATTTATATGACAGACATGTTTGCCGTACAGCTTGCGGGCCTTCTTGTAGATCCCGGAGACGGTCCCGGTCCCTACGATATCAATGTAATCCTCTATGCTTTTTATCATTGCTTTCCCCCTTTCCTTGAATGAACGGTCATCCGAAAAGTCCGACAAATCCTGTATAATTATTTTTCATACCCCTCAACGATTTTCCTGTATTTGTCGTGGATCATGTTCCTGTCGAATTCCCGCATCTCTTCCAGCATGGAGTTCTTTTCTTCGCCCGTAAAATAATCCATGCACGGAATAAAAAAGTGCTTATCTTCTTTCTCTATGTGTACCGGGTAAAATTTGACCAATATTTCCATGTTCTTTATAATATCTTTCAGCGCCTCCTTATCGCCCCGGACATGACTCTCTTTTGCTTCGGCCAGTTTCTTCACGTTATTTCTTCCCAGCGCATGTTCCTTTACCAGCTCGTTCATGATCCTGTCATGTTCTTCCGAGACGTTCTTCCTGGCCAGATCCCTGAACAAGATATCCTCCTCTTTTCCGTGATGACATCTGTCCGCATACGTCCTCAGGAAATCCACGGCCGTATCGATGAACGACGCATCGACTTTGCCGCCCTTTATTATTGCATCCAACTTCGATGACATCGCTCTTATCATCCGCTCAATGATCCTGTGCTCTTCCATCAACGGCTCTACCGGCATCATAATGAACACCTCCTTAAGGACGGGACCTTCCGCGTATTCCCTTTAACCGGGCCATTTCATCTTTATGTCCAGCACGGGGCTGCCGTCGATCGCGTCCAATCCTTCAACGTAAAGTTTCGTGCCGTCCACCCTGACCAGCCTGACGTCCTGAACGGCGATCCTGGATAATCTGTGCGGGGTTCTCGAAGCGAATACCCCTACCTTCTTGCCGTCCAGGCCCCTCTTAAAAACCGACCTGACCGTTTTTGATCTGTGTAAGTAATATACAACCGTTATGTGCTCTTCCTCCTCGATCTTGTATAAAAAAGGGCTCTGGGAATCCATAAGCTCTATGCAGGACAGACCGCTCCTGCCTGCGACCCCGAAGTCCGTACCGTTAAGCTCCAGTTGATTCCTGACAATGCCTATCGGGTATATCTTAAAAGGTTTTGCTTTTCCGTACATGCAGGAGATGCATATTTTTTTATCATCGACAATAAAAAAATCGCCTTTTTTAAGGATGCTCCGGCACTTATCGCATGTGTGGCTGGTCCTGTTTTTTGCCATTTGAATTTAATCCCTCTACAACATTATTAAATACCTGCGCAGCAGGTACAGCGAAGTGGAACATAATGTGATCACATACACCGACAGCAGGGCAACATAGACCCGGAAGAACCTTTCTTTGAATATCTCTATCCCTTTTATGATAGCATAAAAAATGAATCCTGCGATAAATATCGTAACTCTTGCTCCCGTAAAGGGATATATCTTCAGGATACCCGCAAGTGCCAGGGCGATTATCAGAAAAGGCGTAATGGTCCTTAAGGAAAGGATAAGTCCTCTGTCCTTTTTGATCTGTCCTGTCCCCAGGGATATGATCGCATATACCGCGAAGGGAAGAAATATCGTCATTATGCGGCGCACGAGCTTGACCTCAAGGAACCATCTGGCGAAAAGATTCCGGAACCCCTCGCTGAGAGACTGTAAAAAAGCGGGGAAAGAAGAAATCGATATGTAATAATCGTTCCAGTAGGCGCGCATCCCCGCGGCCGCCTGGGTGTACTTCACGTCAAAACCATAAGATACGGATACAAAGAGCAATACGGATATCAGATAAATACAGGCATAGAATGCATTCCTCCGGTTATCTTTCGCGCCCAACAGAAAATTATAAAGAGGCAGTAAAACGAAAAAATACCCCGCATAAGATATTGATATCAGGGCGGGCAAGAACAGGCATTTCGCGGTCAGCAGAGGATCAAGCTTCCGGCGCTTCAGGAGATCTCTCTGGTCCAGGATGAAGATCGTAAATAAGGCGGCGACAAAAACATCCGCAGAATACTGCTTCAGCTCGGCTGAATAATAGGTCATAAAATGGGAGCCGCACCAGGAAAGGATAAAAACAAGATACCCTATTCCCGTGCCCTCTTCTTTTTTATAAATGCGCAGCCAGAGAAAGAAAGCGGAAAGCATGAATAGAAGCGGCAGCACCCTCAGGCTGTAAACACTGTAATCGAACGGCCCGCTCAACGCCTGCACACCGGCCAGATAGAGACGTGGAAACCCTTGTTCGTGTTTTAGCGGCCCGAATATCTGATGGGGGCTAAGCGTCTTTAAATTATCCAGTAAGGAGTTCTCGTCCAGCCATAAAGGGCGCCCTGAAGCAAAATGCAGCACGCACAGAAGGATATAGAATGTTATTCCGAAAACAATAAAATATCGGAGGGTTCTCTTGCTAAGCATTGACAGGTTTTTCTCTATTTTTTCTTAAGATCCGCAGGGCCATGAATTCTTTAAGGACCAGCCATATAAAGATCGTATTACCGACGAGATACCTCTTCCAGAGGCGGCGCGGTTCCTGGATCACGCGGAAAAGCCATTCCATCCCTATTCTCTGCATCCATTCGGGGGCGCGTTTTGTCTTTCCGGCGATTATATCGAAAGCCCCTCCTACCCCCATGACAAAAGGAACTCCCATTTCATTGAGATATTCCTTGAGAAATATTTCTTTTTTCGGTGAACTCATGGCAAAGAAGAGGACATCCGGTTTCGCCTCTTTTATCTTCCCGACGACTTCTTTCTCCTCCCCGGCGTTCCAATATCCATTGCGCCGGCCTGAGATCTTAAGTTTCGGATAGCGCGCACTGTAGGCCTCCGCTACCTTTTCTATTATCTCCTGACGCGCGCCGAGAAAATATATGCCGTATCCTTTCTTCGCAGCTACCGGGGCGATGGCGTCCACGATATCAAGCCCGCCGTATCGCTGTTTGACGGGCGTACCGAACAGTTTCGATACCCACATGAGCGGCTGGCCGTCGACAATATTAAGGTCATTATTGAGGATAATCTCCCTCAAAAGAGGGTCTTTGCGCATCTTGACAATCTTATCGGCATTTATCGCTATGTACTGGTGAGGTTTCCCGCTTTTAATGAATTCCTCAATCCGCTTAACCGATTCCTCCAGAGAAAGATTATCAACCGGGCAACCTAATATATCGATCCTATCTGAACTGTCGAACGTTCCTTTTCTCCGCATTTTAAGCAACATATCAAGTATCTTATGAGAACTCCCTCCGTCTCCGTAGAAGCCAGGAAAAGGTTTATCCTTCGCATCCTTCACGTACTCTACAGCTTTTTTAATATCCAGGTCGTTAACCACTGCAAGAACATTTTTACCGCTTTTAACGGTCTCAACCCACTCGGTTTCATTGCGGAGGGTCACGCACGGAACTTTTAGAAAATACGCTTCTTTCTGGACTCCCCCGGAATCTGTAAATATGATGGAAGCGTTCTTCTCTAAAATAAGCATATCCAGATAAGGCACAGGTTCTATCATTATGATATTCAGCAGTTCCAATTCCACCCCTTTTATTAGCTTCAAGGTTCTGGGATGTACGGGAAAAATTACCGGAAGATCAAGCTCATTCAAGGCCTGTAATATCTTTTTAAGATGCTCAAAATTATCAGTGTTCTCCGCTCTGTGGATCGTCGCCAGAAAATACTCTCCCGGTTTTATCTTTAGCTTTTGATCTATATTTGATCTTTCTTCAGCCAGCTTTAAATAATAGAGGAGAGAATCGTACATTACATCCCCTACCCTGTGCACGCCTTTTGTTATACCTTCATTTTTAAGGTTACTAACAGCTGTATCAGTGGGGCAAAAAAGAAGATTTGACCTTTTATCAGCAAAAATGCGGTTCTCTTCCTCTGGCATCCGCCTGTTAAAGCTCCTAAGGCCCGCTTCAACATGGGCAAGCGGGATATTCATTTCCTTTGCTGCCGCAGCCCCGCTGGCGGTCGAATCCGTATCACCGTAAACAATCACCCAGTCCGGTTTCTCTTTTGCGAGCACGTCCTCTATTCTTGCCTGCATCTCGCGTTTTCGATCATCTCTATTAGGGATCTCATTCCTTATTCCCAGATTATATTTAGGGGGTTTTATTTCCAGCTCGTCGAAGAAAACCTGTGACATGTTACCATCATAATGCTGACCGGTATGCACTATGACTTCGTCGATACCCGCAGTTCTTTCGCCGCCGTGCTTTATCGATCTCGATATCGCCGCAGCTTTAATGAACTGCGGCCGCGCTCCTACGATTGAAACAAGTTTCATGCTTTTTTGATTTTTCCTTTTTCTTTTTTGTACTTTGTGCCGCAACTCGGGCATTTTCCGCTCTTTCCCTTAAAATCTATTTTGACCCCGCATTCGCACATCCAGCCCACCTGGCGGGCGGGATTCCCGAGCACAAGAGCATAATCCGGGACATCCTTGGTCACCACGGCGGATGCCCCGATGAAGGAAGACCTGCCTATCGTGTTTCCGCAGACTATTGTCGCGTTTGCCCCGATCGACGCTCCTTTTTTCACAAGGGTCTCTTTTAATTCCTTCATCCGCGGAATAGCGCTTCTCGGATTGAAGACATTGGTGAATACCATGGAGGGTCCGCAGAACACGTCATCCTCCAGGGTGACCCCTTTATAGACCGAAACGTTATTCTGTATCTTGCAGTTATTTCCCACGACCGCGTCCGGGCCGATAACGACATTCTGCCCTATCCTGCAGTCCTCGCCGATCCTTGACCCTTCCAGGACATGTGAAAAATTCCATATCTTAGTCCCCGGACCTATAACCGCTCCTTCATCGATATATGCCGACTCGTGGACGAAATATTTCTTATCATCCTTTTTCTCCGGACCGGCAAGCTGCACTACCCTGCCGGAATCGTTCAGTGACCTCTGGGAAGCTTCAAGTATCTGAAGTACCCTCAGGCCCTCATGCCCGTCTGTCCTGGGAGCGCGGCTCTTTTTTATGCAATCGATGAAATGACGGCATTCGGCCTCCAGGGGCTCCTTCATCTTGAAAGTAACCGTTTCGGCATCGGCCCTGGAAGCGATCGGGATGCGGTCCACCCACTTGATCTTGTGCGGGTATAAAAACAGCTTCTTATCGCTCATATCGTCAAAAACGGCCATCTTTTTATCTCCCACCACGACAAGTTTCTGCTCTTTGAAAGGGTGCAGCCATGAAACGAATATGTGTGCCTTGACGCCGCTGGGAAAATTCATCGTGGTCAGGGTCACATCGGCGACGTTGTGCTGAAGATAAGTGCTCCCTGCCGTGAACACGGACTCGGGAGACTCGCCGAGCAGCATCAAAATGACCGAGATGTCATGCGGCGCGAAACTCCACAGGATATTCTCCTCCGCCCTTATCTTGCCGATGTTCAGCCTGTTGGAATACACGTACTGGATCTTGCCCAGCTCGCCGCTGTCGACCAGCTCCTTAAGTTTGATCACCGCGTTGTGATACTGGAGAATATGCCCGACCATCAGGATCTTTTTCTTTTTAGCCGCCAGGTCTATCAGCTCTTTCGCCTGGTCCGCTTTCAGCGCCAGGGGCTTCTCAACGAACACATGTTTATCGTTCGCCAGCGCCTCTTTGGCCAGCCGGTAGTGATGCACGGCCGGAACGGCTATGACCACGCCTTCGATGTTTTTGTCCTTCAGGACCTTTTCGGCATCGGTAGCGGTCTTTACACCCGGATATTGCGCCCTGTATTCCTTCAGCGCATCTTTATTCTTGTCGCAGATAACGGAAAGGGCTTTCAGCTTGTGAAAGTTCCTGACAAGATTCTTGCCCCAGTAACCCGCGCCGATAATTCCGATATTCGCCATTGTTATCTCCTTGCTTATATCATTACGTTAAGTTTTTGAAAATTGAACATCCTCCACCAGAAACGTTCTCCATTATAGCTGTTTACGCCGAACTTATTAAGAAAATATCTGAATTCATCCATGTTCATGAGCCATTCCTTTTCGGGCGTCTCAAACCCGATCTTGTCCCTTCGCCAGACTATCTTTTCGGGCAATAGACCTTCCGCTGCTTTCCTTAAGATATACTTTGACCATCCGTTGCGTATCTTGTAGCAGGCCGGTATGCCTAGCGCGTATTCTACCAGCCTGTGGTCCGTGAAAGGCACTCTCGCCTCGATGCCGAAATGCATGGAATTCCTGTCCTCGTACCGGAGGAGCTGCTGCAGGTTGTACTTTGTCTCGTCAATATATAACGCCCTGGCAAGGCCGAGCGGGTACTTTTGTTTGAGTATGTCCGCTGCCGAACTTATGTCTATCCTGTTTTTTAACACTCCTTCCAGAACGCTTTTCTTTGAAAGATACGCAAGCGAAAGCAGCCACCGGGGCGTGATCGATAGCCCGAATTTCTGCACGTGTTTTTTATAATGTAAGTATCCCCCGAAGAGTTCGTCCGCCCCCTGTCCGTCAAGGACGACCTTAACGTGCCTTGAGGCAAGCTGCAGCACTTTATATTGCGCGTACATGGAAGTTGATCTGCACAGTTCGTCGTGCACGGATATAAAATCGTCCAGGTCGTTTTCCAGGTCTTTCGGGCCCGGTCTAACGAACTTTCCGTCGGCACCGGTAAGATCGATTATATCCTCTGCCCATTTTTCCTCATCGATATCCTCTCCGGGATAAACAGCCGTGAACGTCTTTTGCTTCTCCCCCACGCTTCTTGCATCAGGGTCGCCCTTTTTAATAAGATTATTTATCAGCACCGTAACCATGGAACTGTCTATACCCCCGGAAAGGCATGTCCCCACGGGGACATCGGACCGTAGTCTTATCCGTACCGCGTCTTCCAGCAGGTCTCTTATATCCCTGATGTACTCTTTTTCTTTTCGCGGATCGAACTTTCCTCCATCTTCACCGAGCGCGGGGATCCAGTGCTTCTGCGGAGCGGATAATCTTTTGGTTCCCAGGTCGAACCGCATATTGGAAGCCGGCTCCACCTGATATATCCCCTTATACATCGTGGATCCCGAGAAATCGGAAACACCCAAAAGCGCAAAGGTGCCGATCTTATCATGATCCCACTCACATTTAACAAAAGACAGCGCAAACAGGGCCTTTATTTCCGAAGAAAAGGCAAGATTCTTCCCATCATGATAGTAATACAGGGGTTTTACACCCAGTCTATCCCTGGAAAAAAAGAGAATATTCCTGGTCCTGTCGTAAATACAGAACGCCCAGTCCCCGTTGAAACGCTCGACGCAAGCTTCCCCCCATTCCTTATAGGAAGCCAGAACCACCTCCGTGTCGCTTTTGGTGCTGAACTTGTATCCCTTTGCTCCAAGCTCTTTTTTCAGTTCTACATAGTTAAAGACCTCCCCGTTATATACGATCCATAAAGTGCCGTTATCATAACTCATCGGCTGGGAAGCTTCTTCGGACAGGTCTATGATCGAAAGCCGCAGGTGGACCAGGTCCAGGACACCGCCCGGCGCCGCATCGAACCTGACGCTACCCTTGTCATCAGGGCCCCTGTGGCGCAGGGATCCCTTGATC